>Ga0065714_10064421_pt1 | contig 398277 bp, 311 predicted proteins | sample MisRhiReplicate2_FD_59101 | JGI IMG/M metagenome (GOLD analysis project Ga0065714, IMG submission 59101) | Miscanthus rhizosphere microbial communities from Kellogg Biological Station, MSU, sample Rhizosphere Soil Replicate 2: eDNA_1 v2... | ecosystem: Host-associated > Plants > Roots >...
CCGGCTTCAAGGTATATAAGGAGCTAACGCTCCAAAGAATCCACTTTGGATTCTGTTTTGACACGTCTCGAGCTGTAACTTGCTGAAAAGGAAAACAGAAAAACCAACGCTGGAAGAACTATAAGGGTCTGCGCTTCGCTCCGATGAACTCCGCGAACTCAAAACCGTTCGCTTCGCCCTTGACTGCCTCCTCGCTGCGGCTTAGAAGTCGACAAGAGCTGCTTACGCAGCTCTCTAAGCCAAGCCTTCCCACCTTATGATTATTCGGTAGGCAATGGTGACTTCTTTCCAAACGGGGTCAGCGATGTCCTTTCTTGGTACATACTATCGGGCGGAGTAAAATGGCAATATGAAACGCAAGACCAAGAGTGACAAGCGATCCGAACCAGTGAGGGTATCGTCCGGGGCAATAGGTGGCCCGGGAACTGGCCGAATCTCCTTTCAAGTGGATGTGGGTGTCTCGCGCGCTCTGCAATTAATGCTCGAGGCTGCACTACTGCCTTTGTCAGAGCGGTACATTAGTATTGAACCACGGTCTGTCTCGGAAATCGGTACGGCCGCCTGGGATATAGGACTTAAGCCAGATGATGAAAACGTTGAGGTCAAATATAGCCCCACTCGGAAGGATGTCGAGGAATGGCTTCAAAGGATCGCCCACGCAGGGTCTGGTTCCAGCGTGAGCCGATTTACCTTGGTTTATAACAAAGGAAGCAATGGCCTCTTAAGGTGCGTCGAGCAAATGCGAAGGATCGCGTTGGAATGCCGCAATGAGGGTGAAGAAAAGTTTAGGTCTCTTGTCGAGGCGGAAGGCATAGCTGAGTCGGAAAAGATCTATTCCTTGCTGGGCGAAAATACCTACAAAACCTTGCAACAGATTGGAATCGAATTGATTCCTGAGTCCGTCTTGCAAAACAACATTTTGACCACAACGCGCGTTTTGGCCGGTATCGACGGAGGTAAACAGCTTTATAGGCTGCTGTTCGACAGATTCTCTCATGCAGTCTCCGGTCGACTCACATTTTCGATTGCAGAACTTCTTGAGGAGGCAGAAGCGAATCACATAAAAATCCACGTGCCTCCGGCGCCAGCTTCATCCTATTACGATCCTTCCGTTATATCTACACTCTTTCTGCTTCAAAAGTGCGTGACCGGAGTTCCTATTGATGTTGTTGCGACTGCGGTTAACTCCGATCGAGAGTCCCTTCGGCGAATGCTCGAAGCGCCATTACGAGATGGCAAGATTATCGAAACAAAGGATAACTGGTTTGTTGTTGGTGTCCCTCGACTCGCTTGCGATGGCGGGGAAGATATTCTTGCGCGAGCACTCGCGGAGTTACTTCGGTTTATTGAGTCTCACAATATGGATGAACTTGCTTACTCTCAGATTCACAATGCCGTTGCACTCGCCAAGGAATGCGCGGTTGTTAGACCACGTGCAGTCGTTCCGGTCTTTCATACGCTTGACAAGCTTTTGAAGCGAACTGGTGATATTCATTTAGTTCTTGATGTAGCTCACTTAACAATAGGAGCCGCCAAACGTGTTGAACCTCGTGGCAGAGATGAAGCAGAAGCAGTCGCGATCTCTTTAATCTGTGGTGTGTCCTGGGCGTATCAGAGAATGCCGGGACATCTCGACGACGCAAGAAGCGCATACGTAGATAGTCGCGAGATCGCACAGAACATAGATGACAAGCTCACGTTGGCTTATATAAACAAATGCTTGGGGAGACTATGTCGATTAGAAGCAGAACAGGTCGATGTCAGCCGAGAAGTGAAGGAGTCCAGATTGCGCGAAAGCATTCAACTTCTTCAGGACGCCATTGAAAGGTTTGATGCACTGGGTGGCCACACTCACGAAATCGCGGATTGTCACAGTTTGATTGCCAGAACATATTTAAATATGAGGGAATTCGCGAAAGTCGAAGAATCGATGCGAAAGGCCTATTCGCTGATGGACAACCACCAGAGTAAGGATTATGCCGATTTGCTGATTCTTACTGGAGACCTCGAGGCACAGCGACGCAATTACTCCTCGGCTTACGACTCATACAACAAAGTTCTAGATTCGAGCATTGACGGAGGTGCTGAAACTTCCGAAATTCGCGCCCGAGCGTTGCGGCAACGCGGGTTATGTCTCGTAGCAAACGGTAAATTACATGATGCCAAAACGAGCCTATTGCAGGCAGCAGCGATCTGGGATAAGTTAGATCAACACGAGAACGCAGCGGCCGCACGATGGGACGCGACCATAATAGATCATGATTTTCCACTCGAAGCTTTGCGATTGTTAGAGAAGGAATCACCCTCTGTCCGAATGGAATTCGCCGAACTTCACTTGAGTCGAATTAATAAGCGTGCTAGCAAAAAGGCTCATGTCTCAAGTCGAGAACAGCAGGACAAGGGCTATTTTGAACGCCTTATTAAACAGGCCCGTGAACAGAATGCCATTAAGAATCTTAATGAGTAAGACAGGCAAACTCGATTGAATACTCGTCGCACTTCGAAGCCCTTTGGGCGTGGCATGAAACCAAAGAGCCAATGGTCCAGCGCTGCGGCAAGGCATTTGTTTCACATAACGGACTATCCCGAGACAATTGATGATGCAATATATCTGCTTGTCAAGAGATACCTGGATGGAGTGAATTGCCCTCCGACAGATTTACCTGCTGCGGCGGCGAAAGCTAAGGTTGCTGAAATCGTTGGTGAAGATTTGCCTGTCTCGGGTGAACTACGAAGAAATGGAAAACACCTGACCATCGTTTACTCAAAGGGTCTGCCCGAGGCACGACGTCGCTTCACAATTGCTCATGAATTGGCTCACGCAATTTTCGAGCACACTATGGAGCGGCCAACCCGTAAGGGCGAAGAACTTGAGCGTCTATGCGATTTGTTGGCATCTGAAATTGTTATGCCTCGAGAGTTCTTCCTGTCATTCGCGAGCGAAGAACCGTCTGTTGTGAATCTTTTGGAGTTGTGTCAGACCTTCAAGACCTCACTTTCGGCAACTGGTATTCGTTATGCCAAGCTCAAGAAGGTTTCAGTGTTTTATATAGATCACGAAACTGTCACCTGGGGATCGGGAGTCGTAAGAAAGGGTCCCCTGAGTGCGCTTGATTCTGGCCTGAGGTTGGCGTTGGCCGAGTTCAAGACGTCAAGGCAGTTCACCGAAAACATCCTGCTGGACACACCTACTTGGGCCGGCGAATGGAAAGTCGAATACCATCCATTTCAAGATGGAAACCGCGCTTTGTGTTTGCTCGAGCCAAAGCGCACCGCAAAGTCCATCCCTTCCTTTATATAACGATCCAACTCTTGGCAGAGTCGGCCAAAAAGCTTCTGATTCAATTTGTCTTAGCACAGTCCGCTGGCACGACAATGTTGTAATTCAAAAACCATTTACAGAGTAACGTCTCATTGAGGGAACAAGCCGCGTTGTGAAGCACGTTCGCGGGCTCTTGGTTTTCCATCCGGACCAAGTTCAATCAGATGGAGTTTCTCCAGTCGAGTCTTCATCATCGAGCCCGACACGCCAAAGCGTTCCGCCAATCGATATATACCTGGCCAGCTCGTGTAGTCAGCTCCTTCGTCGAGACGCGCTAACAAATAATCATTCGGTATACGCAAGCACAACGAAAAATGCTCTGCCTGACGAAACATCCATTCTGGCTCGAAGCGATCGCTCATTTGGTTGAGAGTTTCACGAGCCGTCTCACTCATGAGGGCCTTGCTGACGAGTTCATCGGTGAGCGTCTTTTCGAATTTCTTTCGCTCTTCAACTTCTTTGTGTGAAAGGCCGTACTGAAACCATGAACTCTTGTGAAACAACCGTGGTTGGTGCGTCGACGAACCGCCAAAAAGCGAGGCTGTGACTTCGGGTCCGGTTTTCTCCCAGTGCCGTAATACACAGTGGCCGGCTTCATGACCAAGACAGGCAGAATACACATCCGGTCGTTTCTCGAAGAGCTCGCGGTGTCTTTCATTAATCGTTATCAGCCCTTCGTTCTCCGGCGAGAAATTGGCAAAGAAGGCAGCGTGTTCCGGCTCTTCGATGTCTTCCCAAAGAGTGGAGATTTCCAAAAGGTCGATAAAGAGATCTGTGTCTACCGGCGTTCCATGCTGGTTCGGGTGACGTTGGCGATAAAGCCTATTACAGGCGAGAGCAATGTCATCGACTACCGCATGTGACACAAACCGAGATGGGGTCGGAACGTCAATGTCGAGCGTAAGCGAGATCAATCAGATTCCTTTTTCGACTTTCGTTTGGCTTTGAGTTCGGATTCTACTTGCTTGAGGATTGCTTCGACGCGCTCTGTAGGCAAATGGATGACCGAGCGAAACAGCTTGCCAACCATTGGTTTTTCCGTCGCAATACGGGTTGCGTTATCTAAATCTCTATCAACTCTGCCAGCTGCCGCCAGCAATTCCCCAAGCTCCTCATCGGAACATTCCAAAGCCTCACCAGCTTTCTCAATCGTTTCACGAGTCGGCTGAGAATCAAATATGTCGTTTTCCAACTTTGAAAAGTAACCGTAATCCATCTTCATTTTATCTGCGACTTGTCGTTGAGTCTTACCTTTTGCCCGACGAATGCGTTGCAATGTTTTGCCGAAGCTCACCGGTGTTCTCCGTGTGTTTTATAGTGGTTGACAGTCAATATCAACTCCTGCTACTTTAGAAGTTGACACTGACTGTCAATGATAGTCGGGTGAATGATTGGGCGCAAGGCTAAATTGCGCGTTCTGAGACTGGAGGAAGAATATGCCGCTTACCAATACCCAACTCCGTTATTACGATGCAAACGTACTGAGACTCCCCGCTGATAAACGGGCTGAATACCATCAGCAGGTGGACCGCCTTATTGAACACCTTCGGAAAAAGATCAAGGAACACACGCAGTTTCGCATTATCAAGGTAATGAAGGCGGGTTCCTTTGCCAAATATACAATCCTGCGCAAGACCAACGAAGACCCTCTCGACGTCGACGTAGTGTTCTATCTGGAGGGCGAAGACGTCGATCATGAAACATATGAAGGGTTGAGCCAGCAGATCTTCGATTTTCTGGTCGCCGCCTATCCCACTAAAACCGTCGACCAGTTCACTATTCAGAAGCGTGCGGCGACGGTTGTTTTTAGCGGTAGCGGCTTAAGTGTGGATGTGGTGCCAGTGATCGCCAAGGCTGATCAACCTGAGTATGGGTGGCAGTTCAGTAAGGACGGCACCAAAACTCTTACTTGCGCACCTGGACAAATAAGGTTCATCAAAGATCGAAAAGATAAAGACGCCGATTTCCGCACGCTGGTGCGCCTTGGGAAAAAGTGGCGCAATCGACATAAAGATGAACTCAAACCACTGAAGTCCTTCACTGTCGAGTTAATCATGGCGTACCTCCTCGATCGAGATGGGAGGGACATGAAGCTCGAGCAACGCTTATCGAGCTTTTTCCTCTATCTCGCACAATCAGAATTGAAAGAGATCATCTATTTTGCTGAGAACAAACTACCGATCGGAAAATTCGCCGATCCAGTGGTCGTCATTGATCCTGTAAATAGCAACAACAACGTGGCTTCTCGAATTGAGGAAGCTGAGCGACTCTCCATCACCAAAAAAGCTTCGGAGTCGTGGGAGACGCTCCATTTTGCTTCTGCGGAGAATGACACTGAGATTTGGAAAGAACTATTCGGCCCACGTTTCAAGGTGGAGGACAACTAATGTCTTCAAGTGCAACGCAAACACAGACACAAACATACACGGTCGCTGACGTTGAGAAAGTGATTCGACGCTTTACCACTGACTTGCGCATGATTGCTGACAGTTCAGGCGCAATAACCAGAGCGAAGGCTGAAGATTATGGACACGACATTGAGTATTTAGCAAAGAAGGGCTATTTGAACTTCGTTGATGTGACCCTCTTTGCAAACGGTGTTGAAGAGAAAGCTGTCCGTTACACTGTGAACACGCAAGCTGGCGATCTCACGGGTGAAAGGCCCGGTGGGGTACTTTGGCCCAAGCTGTCCGGGGCGCGATTGAGTGTAATCGTTGGTCCAACAGAGGAATTTTGGTTAAAGGCAAGTGTGGTTAGCGCGTTAAAGATGTCATGGGTGCCAACTACGCACGATATCAGTCATTCCTCACTCAAGCAGAAAGACGGACGGACATATGTGAGCAACGCCTACGGAGTAGATAGGAAAGATTATTCGAAATGAGCGACCAGTCTCAAAAAACATCTGTGTTTGCCAGCAAGACAGTATTACCGGACGAGGTACTAACGAAGAGAAGCGGAACTCTTTTGGGATTCACGGATCGCTATACACGAATCAAGGATCGTTTGCGCTTAATCTTCCGCCTCGCCGAGTTACCGAAATGGAGCAAGAAACATCATCGTGAAGTGATCCCGCTTTGCGATCTTATAGCTGAACAATACCCACTCATAATCTTTCACGGAGATGTCGGTACCGGCAAAACCGTCACTGCAGAAGGGGTGGCGAACAGCATGGTGGCTGAAGCTGGTGAGGCGGCCGATGAGTCGCTGCTCTTTAAGTTGAGCACGCGCGTGAGGGGAAGTGGAAAGGTCGGAGAGATGGGTACGCTTCTCAGTGAAGCGTTCGCGGAAGTAATTAAGTCAGCAGGAAAAACTCGCCACGCAATTCTAATTATTGACGAGGGTGACTCATTAGGGTCAAAGCGATCGCAGGAACATAGTCATCACGAAGATAAGGTTGCTGTGAACACGCTGATCCAGCACATCGATGAGTTGCGACCATACAATGGGCGCATTCTTGTATTTCTTTGCACCAATCGTTTGACGGTATTAGATGCGGCATTGATGCGCCGTGCAGCATTCATAGAATTGTTTACACGCCCGACGGCTGACGAACGGTTACTGTTATTTCGTCAGGACTTGGCCGGGCTGGGATTTAATGATGATGCGTTTCAAGCCTTGGTGGCCGCGACTGGGACGAATGGCAATGGTGAGCCACCGTGGACGTTTTCGGATTTGCGCACGCGACTGTATCCAGCAGCTTTAGCGAAATCGTTTCCTCATTCGCCTCTCATTCTGGAGCATTTCTTGAAAGCGGCAGCTGAAATTGAACCATCGCCGCTTATTGAAACCTGACTGTTGGGGGTCACTATCAGATGACAGAATCATCACTATTAGGAAGGCGAATTCATATTGCGGGCAGTATCGATAAGGATCCCGCGGTAGCGTCGAAAGAAGAAGTTGAACTTGCGCGTGACTTTGTGCAGGGACTCACTGCTGAGTTAGTCAAAGCCGGGGCGACTTTTGTTGTTCCGATCGACGATGAGAAATTGCGCGACGGAGACAATCTGCCGATTTGCTTTGACTGGCTGGTCCAGAAAACAGTTTTTGACAATCTCATTCATCGGCCACTCGAAGCTTCGCGGCTAGGTACCCAGCGATTGATTACAGCAGTTCAGCACCACAAGAGTGAGGCGCAAATTCCATCTCAAAACGCAACGCTTTGGGATGCGTTGCGCGGCTCGGACCATGTGTATGTGGAAAACGCAAACCAATGGGACATGAATAGCAAGCGCCTAGAAATGCAGGCACTCAATGGAGACATTCTAATTACTTTAGGCGGGAGCGAAGGTGTGTTGTTTCTCGCCAATCTCTATCACGACGCCGGCAAGCCGGTAATCCCCTTAAATTTTGCGCTCACACCTACCGATAAAGGCTCTCGTCGACTTTTTGGCGTGGCTCTCACTCGGCAATATTCAGAGCGATTTTTTCGTACTGAAAATGGATCCTCTGCACACGGTTTCCTGAATCGGATAAACTTTGCTCCCAGGCACAACACTACTCAACGCGTCCAGACCGTAATGGAGTTGTTGCAGTCGCTCGAGCGACCGACCGTGTTTGCTGTCCGGTTGTTGAACCCAAAACACGAGAAGTACCCAGTAGTAGAAGACTATTTCGAAGGGGTTGTAAAACTGGTAGTGGAATCGCTTGGATACAAGATGGTCATGGTAGATGGGAGACAGCCAAGTGAAGAGAGCATAATTAACCTTGAGATTTTTACGAAACTACACCGCAGTAACGTAGTGGTTGCTGACATTACGGGCGACCGGCCAAACAACTTTATCGAGCTCGGATATGCGCTCGGTCGCGGGCATCGGGTGATGGTCTTGGCTGAGGAAGGGACCAAGAATCCTTTCGATATTGAGCCGGTGCCGACGCACTTTTGGAAATCAGATTCGAGCGCATCGCTGAGGGAGAAACAAATTGCCTTGCGGAAATACTGGCAAGCTAATGCCGGGCGCCGGCGAATTGTCGAACCCGAACCACTTATTCCATAACCAGTCAGCGGAGTTGAGAGCGATGAATGATGTCACTGACAACGAATCGGTCAATGAGTGCTTTATCTCCGTCGATGTAGAGACCTCTGGCCCTATACCAGGTGAGTTTAGTCTTCTGTCTATTGGAGCGTGTGTTGTTCCTGACGACGAACAAGGTGTTAGCAACAGTATTTCCGCCGAGTTTTATTGCACTCTGAAACCACTGCTCGGCGCCTCGAGTGATCCTGCCGCGCTTGCGGTGACCGGGTTCTCACTTGATGAACTGGACGAAAGCGGAAGCAATCCTGAAAACGCAATGTTGAGTTTCGAAAAATGGTTATTAACAGTCGCCGGTAATGCAAAACCGATCTTCGTTGGGCTTAATGCCCCGTTTGACTGGTCATTTATCAATTACTACTTCCATCGATTCATAGGTCGTAATCCATTTGGCTTCACCGCCCTCGACATTAAGGCACTATTCATGGGAGCAATGGGTTCAACCTGGGAAGATACGCGGTCCAGCCGAATGTTGACTAAGCTTGGTCTTACTCAGAAAGAGATGTCACACCACGCACTCGATGATGCAAGAGCACAGGCCGAGGTATTCCTAGCCATTCGTCGTCGCAATGTATTACACCAGGCTTAAGTTCTTTTTTGGACCACGTAACGTAAAAGACTCGTTCCGGAATCTCAAAACAAACGTCTTCAATGGACAGGATTCCGTCAAAGCCTCAATTCTTGATTTGATAGGAAACGTCAACTGGCTTATTCTGGGTCGCTCTAGGCTAATAGTTGTTGCGACTCAACTGTCTTCAGCGCGGTTCCTAGAATGCGCGAAGCCAATTAGGCGCCAAATCCATGTTCAAGTTTCACCGGAGTAATGAATGGCAGAACTTTATTACGGAACAGAGGAATTCACCTCTCCTGAATTCGAGAATCGCAAAGTCATCGATGAGATCAAGATGTCGATGTCGGCGTTCGACTGTATGTTGCCTGATGACGCCGGCATTTACTGCAGCAGCGATATCACTACCGGCAAGCGGTTCTATTACGAGGTGTTGAAGACTCACGGAGTACGATCTGAAGATGAACTGAAAGAAAAGCTGGGTCCAGACGACTTCAAGCGAGTCCAAACAGATCTGATTCAATTCAACGTGGCACGCGGCGTAGAGTTCGCTGAAAAACTGCGAGAACGCGGGCTAATAAACGTCGTAACCCCCGGACCTTACTTCGCCAAAGGTTTCGATCAGCAGCATTACCTCTATCTTTGGGAATGGTTCATCATTAAGAAGATTTACGAGGCCCGGTTTAACTTCGATTGGGAATACAGCAATGGCTGCACGCTTGAGTATGCCATTGCGGCCCGCAAAGGCATCCCGAGGCTCGATCACGAAGGTAATCGAATCGAACTGGAGAGGGCCATTGAACGAGTCGAGGCGGCTGTCGGGGATCTAAATGCTAATGGGTTTGTAATCCCAAAACTCCAACACAACCTTGGATTGATGAAATCGATTCTAAGCTAGTCATGCTCGATTCATTTCCTACCCAAGGAGGCTCTCACCATGCCCCATGGTCCTGCTCGCACATGAGAACGACCCGAAGCTCAACTAGGGTCGGGGATCTGTCGAGATAGTTACACTGATACTCGAGTTATGTACCCCGATAGGAGCTGCGAAGAAATCGCCCGCATGAATTTGGCTCTGACTGAAAACGCGCTGCTGGTTCTCCGCAAGCGCATCCTGGCGCGCAATCATGCCGGCGACATAATCGAAAACCCGGAACAAATGTTTCGCCGGGTCGCCCGCAGTATTGCCTCTGCCGATTTGGAATACGGTACCACGGCTGATGTGGCGGCTTCTGAGGATGATTTCTTCGAAGTTATGACGCGGCTTGAATTCCTGCCGAATTCGCCTACGTTAATGAACGCGGGTCGCGACCTAGCACAATTGTCAGCCTGCTTTGTGCTGCCGATCGAGGACTCGATGGAAAGCATTTTCACCACGCTCGCCGACACGGCGTTGATTCAAAAGAGTGGTGGCGGTACCGGCTTCTCTTTTTCTCGATTGCGTCCGAAAGAGGACCCAATCGAATCGACCCGCGGTCAGTCGAGCGGGCCGGTATCTTTCATTCGGCTTTACAATTTCGCCACAGAAGTCACGAAGCTTGGTGGCATGCGGTCGGGAGCCAACATGGCAATCCTGCGCGTCGACCATCCGGATATCGAGGACTTTGTGCGCGCGAAAACCAACCCGCTCGAACTTAACACTTTTAATATTTCGGTGGCGCTAACCGATGAGTTCATGGAGCGCCTACACGCAGGCGAACACTATGCGCTCATTAACCCTCGCACCGGCCGTGAAACTAGAAGGTTGGACGCGAGGAAATTGTTTGACCGTATAGTCGAGTCAGCCTGGCGCAATGGCGAGCCGGGCGTAATCTTTATTGATCGGATTAACCGAGATAATCCAACTCCCGAGCTTGGTTCAATTGAAAGCACCAATCCGTGCGGCGAACAACCTCTGCTGCCCTATGAGTCCTGTGTTCTCGGCTCGATTAATCTTTCCCGATTTCATCGTGATGGCCAAGTGCACTACGATCGCCTAAAAGAAGTTGTTGGTCTTGGCGTTCATTTTCTAGACAACATCATCGATGTCAGTAAGTTTCCAATTCCACAGATCGAACAAATAACGCGAGCTAATCGCAAAATTGGGCTTGGAGTCATGGGATGGGCTGATTTATTAATCGAGCTTGGCATACCTTATGACTCGGAAGAGGCTATACGTTTGGCCGATGAAGTCATGGACTTTATCTCCGCCGAAGCATTGCGAGCTTCAATCGAGTTGGCTGAAAAACGCGGTCCATTCCCGCGATGGTATCAGGAAAGAATTTACCAGAATAATCAGAGGCCTCCTCAACGGAATGCCACGATAACGACGGTTGCGCCGACCGGAACGATCAGCTTGATTGCGGACTGCTCAAGTGGCATCGAGCCTATCTATTCAGTTGCATATCTCAGGCGATCGTTTGAGTCGGAGCGGATGCTGTTTGTACATCCGCTGTTCGAAAAGTACGCGAGAGAACACGGTTTCTACACTGAGGCTATTCTCAGCCGCATAGCTACGAGCGGTTCCCTTGCTCAAATTTTTGAGATTCCCGAACGAGCGAGACGACTGTTTGTTACGGCACATGAGGTTGCTCCGAAATGGCACGTGCAAATGCAAGCCGCCTTTCAGAAACACATTGATGCAGCTGTTTCCAAAACAATCAACTTTCCTCATACAGCTACTGTAGAGGATGTAAGGCAGGCCTACTTGTTGGCTTATAATCTTGGTTGCAAGGGGCTAACAATTTACCGGGACGGCTCTCGCGAGGCACAGGTACTTAGCACGCAAGCTGATAGTTTTCATGAGACAAGTACGCTAACGACAGCCTCCGGTGCCGAAATGAGGAGTCCGCAAAATCAATTATTGGCTAGGAATTTTTGTCCGGACTGCGGCTCAATTTTGCAACACAACGGCACTTGCCTTTACTGCACGTGCGGCTATTCCGTTTGTGTCCAAACGTAAGAGTGCACAACGGCCCTGACCGCCGAGGGCCTACCTTCATAGGTCTAGCGGCCAAGAGTTCATTTTGTCAGGTTCGTTTCCTAACGGAACCCGACAAGGTGACGTCGAATATTCATCGCGATCTTCGACATTAGCATTAGTACTTTGTTCCTGTTTCGCTCTTATTTTTCCTCTAAAATCCCGTTTCGTTATGCCAGCCAGGGGCGTTAGCCAAGCTGCTTAATTAGCGCCTGTATTTTCCGCAAGGTCTCATGACTAAACCGCGGTGTTATGTTGTGATTCTCTTGATCTTGAACCTTGACTTCTAGAGTTTTCAGTTGATTTTTCAACTGTTTCTTTGTTTCTGTGCTTGCCAATTTGATTATTGGCCGGGTAATTTGCGTGTTCAAAAGTTCCTTGAATTCAGCCTCGGCATCCGGCCTATTCGTATAAGCTTCCAGGCTGGCCGTCGGGTAGGCGACAATTTTCCATGGATCCGTGATCCCTGATTTGTCCAAAACGACTTTCTTGAGTTCCAGGTAACTAAAGAGCGGCGTATCCGCGGCCAGAGAGCGCGCCTTTTCTCCCCCGATTCCACTATCAAATTTTTTAGTCAAGGCGATTCTGGATTTGAAGTCAGGTGGGAAAACAGGCCACGCGTAGTCAACTCGTCCAAGTCGCGTAATTGCCTTGTCGAGCCGTTCTTTGTAGTTGGTCCCAATGCCAAAAATGAGGCTGCCCTGCGATTTCAAGGACTGCAGCTTTGGCAGCATACTTGTGGTCATGAATCGAAATATGCCTCCCGGTCTATCTTTGAGATCACGGTCGATCAGAAATTCATCCACCTCGTCAAACAAAACTACTAAATCCTTGGCGCGCTTTAGAATTTCAAACAACAACGTAGCTCGGGCTTCGACTTGGTCTTCACCAGCGGAAAGAAAGTCTGCCGGCGTTATTTGTACAAACTCCCAGCCAAGCTTGTTAGCCAATGCTTTCATTAGTGAGGTTTTTGAGGTTCCCGGAGGTCCATAAAGCAACAGCGAAGACGATCTGAGTTTTCCTTCCGTTTCAAAAGGAACGACAAACGTCTCCTCAATCATGTTCTTTATTCGAAGATTCCTACTGAGTCCCAAATCCGTGGGATCTAGTTCATCCCATGAACCTAGTGAACTCGGGAGTACCGTGACTAATCCAGCTCGCTCACTGGTCGAACGTACTACTAGCTTTCGTCTGATCTTTCTGTAGTCCAATAAAAACTGCGCAACTTGCGCCGTTACCCAAAGATCGATCCGATCACGGGCGTAGTCGTGCTCACTACACCAACCTTGGTATTGGCCAACTCTATTAACCGTGTCCCGAAGCCAGTCCATAATCATGTCGATCTGTCCCAATGAGGCTTGGCTTTCGGCGTTAACATCCAACAAAAGTATTGATAACCACGCATTCGCGATCTCTATGTTGGGCGGGAAATGAACAAAACCTACGGCAGTTCTCGAATTTGGTTGAACGTTGCTCCAGCGTCCACCACGCTGATATTCGGCGATTAGAGATAGCGCCTTTTCTACCGAAGGAGTCTGCAGCTTCAGGGCCCCGACCCGCAGAGCCGCTGCCAAGCTATATGCGAGCGCGCCGATATCGAACTGCGATTCATCAGAAGACGCCGCATACGAAATTTGTGAAACAACTTCAGTTCTAAGACGCTCGCGAAACTTATCTCCATATCCGCCTGAGGCTTTGATCCCCATGGTCAGGCGAATCTCCTCAAGAGCCAGCACGCAATAGTAGAGATAGAAGGGGTGTAGTGTTTGGCCTGGATTAGAAATAATCTTCCGCACCCGTTCCTTTACATATTTGAAGAGACGACCTTTGCATGACTGCGAGCCGAGAAAACGTAAAACTTGCGCATGGAGAAATATCTCGTCATCGCCTTCGAATGTTTTTGACGTCAAGCGTGTTGGCCGTAATGAAGCCAATTTCTTCGCCGCATTCGTAGCCATTGACCGCAATCGTTGTTGAGCTTCGCTTCCAGGCCCGGAGAGAAGAGAAACGGCCCAGCCACAAATAGCCGTAGTCGATGGTGACAGGTGTGGCGTGTCTTTGAAATCATAGTCCGGCCAGTTCTCCGTCCCTTTCCCTTGAATGGAGTAAGGCCATGAGAAGGTTTCTTTACGATTAACCGTTTCGCGATACTTCTCATCAAAAAGCTCAATGCATGACTCGAGAAGTTGGGTAGCTATCTGAAGTCTCTCGTCAAAATGTTTGAGGTCTCTGAGAATTTCGGCATCCACTGGTTTAACCTCCGTGCGGAGTTTCAGGTTTGGGTCAACTTACTATTCCAGTCTGCATGGCAAAAGTAAGATGTCAGGGAATCAGCCGCTCTCTTCTAAACCTCCCATGCTCAACGGTGATGCTCTTCACAGACTCCTGTGTCTGTTACGTGATGAGCCGAACTCGACCGAGTGGGCAAAAGGCGAGAGCTAATAATCCAAGGACGACTAGAGGAGCCCCGACGCGAACATTAAAGGTTTTTGACGCAGAGGAGTTCTTAAAATATCTCGGCGGCAAGTTCAAACTCCTTTTGTAAGCCCGGCTTCTTCGCGCTGGTGGGCGGATGAGAGCTCGGCAAGGATTTAGAACAGAGTGAAAAGTCCACTGGAAAAGGCACGGTGAGGTAGCGATGTTTGGGCGCTACGAGTCGTTACTTTCCCATGCGAGCCGCGAGACTATATTCCCACTCTCACTAGGCTGTCAATCTAGATTACCTTGCCGCTAACTGCACAAGAGCGAAGGCGATGACTCCCTCGATCATCTGTTAGGAGATAAAGCGCTAAGGCGTAAAACTACTACCATTCCTCGCACCTGCACGTGCTGCTTTAAGTCTTCCCACTGCTTGTGGTTTTCGGGAGTTACTTAAATAAGGAGCACCGAGAAATGAAAATCACATTAACCAATCACGCGGCATTCCGAAGTGGGCCGTTACTTGTCGAAGTCATCACGTCTGCGTCGGTATCAAAATGATTCGCGCTGGACGGCCCAAAATTGACCTCGTCACAGAATAGAGTCTCCCCTGAGACGTATAGCCAGCCGAGTGCGATAGCACTCGGCTGGCTTTTGGGTCCCGCCGCAACTGCGCCTATGGCGCAGTGCGGCGAAAATTTTGGCGTTAAAAAATCCGGCCAAAACCTGACAGATTCTTTTAGTACTCCCACTGAAGCCCGCTTCCGCTCACTATGTTTGAGCATTGATAAGGCGAGCGAGAATAATCTACAAGCTGTTATGCTGCCCGTACTTTCCATATACAAAATTTCGCCAGTTTCCCCTATGTTGTTATGTGATTGTAAGCCGTTCCAATGATACTTTGTCGTAACGTGTGCCGAATGCAAAACTAGACAAGCCCTCTTCTACGATCCGTCGCACAGTCAAGCGAGAGTTCGTCAAACCTACAACATCGGTGCGATAAATGTGGACTGAAAAGCACATCGCTGAACGCCAACGAAAACCACGCAGCTAATGAAGCCGTTCGCGGGCCAGAATGCGACCCTAGGTTGATTCCAAAACACGGTTTTATACACACGGATCCTATACCAACGACGCTGCGTTTGTTGGGTTGTGTCTCGCCCAGATTTCCCTATCCACTCGAAATTGGCCATCGGAAGGAATGTTGGAGTGAGGACGCCCAACCCCCGGCAATTCCTAACTCCTTTCACATCGTTTGGTTTCTCGGACGCCGCAGAGAAAGCATCTGCGACTGTCCTCGAAACAAAAGCGTTCGGCACAAAACGCCTCAAATCGGACGGTCATCTGATAACAGAAGATTCCGTTTTTCCCAACTACAAGCGCCTGGCGGCGCTCCCAAACGGAATCGCTGTTATCAGGACGCCCGCTTACTTTATTCATTCTCCCCCTTGCGCCCGCTTCGCTCGCGCGCTCGGCGCACCTCGCACCGCTCACTTCGCTACGCCCCCGCTGGGGGCTGGCGCGGTTTGCTTTATCGCGTTGTTTAGTGGGCCAATGGATAAGCCACTACTGCGTTGCTCGCGTTGGGAGATCACCTCGCCGTGGAGTCGTGTTGATTGGTAACGGGAACCGTTCTAGATAGTTGAACCGCGTAGCCGCCCACGGGCTGTAACCCATGCCAGTGAGGATAGCGCCACGACACTTCGAATGTTGCACAAAGATATCCGCAGAAGTATTTCGCAATTCAGAAGGCGTGACTGCTCCGCCTAATACCTTGCGCGAAGCCTTTCGCACAAGATCGGTCACGTAAGTCCTGGTAACCGGCTTGTTACAGCGCGCATTTCTATCGTTGACCAGGAAGTGCTCCTGATGTTCAACCTTAACCATTGAGGCACGCTTCTCATAATAGCGTTCCAGAATTGGCCTAAGCCAGGGTAACGCTTTCGGATGAAACATAATCTTTGTGTCTTTGCGTGTCACTGAACGCTTGCCCCGTGTTAACTGGCGCACCGGCAAATCGACATATTCGAAACGCTTTGCCTGGGTGGCGGTAAGACACATGTGAGGATCATCTCTTGCTGGTGAAGGAATTCTAAGATTTTGCAGGTCCGCATTCGTCAGAAGGTGAAAGATAATAAAGTACAGGACTATCGCTTCTTCCGGGTCGCCGTCAGGCGCAACAATGTCAGCGCAAAGCTTCTCAACAACGGAATCATCGTAGCGCCTAATTGCTGTTGCGACCTCACTCATTTCTCCGCGCTCGTCGCGTATCGTAAACGCTTTCGATCCTCCACAATTGATGTTCGCGAATGGATTAGACCTTACTAACCCATGAAGCTCACCCCAATCAAAGAACGTCCGAAGATGTGTGATGCAAGCACCGAGCGATCTACGCGCGAGGCGCCTGATTCTGATATAAGAGTTAATCCCATCGCATTTCTTGTTAGCGCATTTCTCGACTGCTTCCGGAGACTGCAATGGTACGCGCATGTGGCACTCTTTGCACTCCCATTGCCACAATAAAGTCTGTTGATACTTCGCTATCAACGATGGTCCAATTTGAGCCAGTGAAAGTCTATCGTGATCTACGCAAAATTTGAGAAATCGGGAAACCGCATTGACTCTGCTACGCATCGTTTGATGACCAATGGTCAGTGGCTGTGCCCCTTGAACAACCTCTACGTTAGGATTGACCATTCCATTTGAAAGCCACTGCTGAAACCCGCAAACTTGACTTCTAAAAACAGCAGGTGAACGGTCTAGAGCTCGACGCAAGCATTTTTCGTGGAGATACGACTTGCGATCCGGCATCTTCCGTCCTTCAGCCAGAAGGTCACCTAATTCGAACAAGCACGAACGAATGAATCCGATTTTTGTAGCATTAGGCTGACCCAATCGCGGTAGAGCCTGTTCAATCGCCTCCCACGTTATGACTTCAGGAAGTTCATATGTTTGCAAGAATCTTCCAAACGCCCGCATGCGCTTACAATCCCAGTCCCTAATCGTTACAACGCCATTCGCTACCGCCTCCCAATCTATTGCTGAGGCGAGCTGAGCCATGTAGTGCTGATTCTGCTGAAACGGGGACGTGAAGGTCTCCAAATATTCTCTTAATGATTTAGACGCGCGGACGTCATCATAATGCTTTGCGCAAAGTTGGGTGCGCTTATTTCGCATTCGCTTATTGCACGTTGGAAGCATACATTTAACGTCGCCAATCCGCCGTTTATTGTTGCAGACGCAACAAATCATCTCTGACTTCTTCCATCGCAACTTTTCTTTCCCGCATGACACACAGATGATTTTTTGCCGCAGGGACTTCAGCCAATTACGTTGCGCCTCCTTCTTGTGACACTTGCGACAATGAAGGGGATCAGAGATAAACGCGTAGTCAATACGGCTGCAAGCTACACAGGGTATTTTTTCTTTGCTTACTTTGTTCGAGCACCCATGACAAATCGGCGAATCGGTTTGAATCCGAAAGCGCTGTTTGTTACATGCATCGCAGCGCATCTTGGGAAGATTGCGCGCACACTTAGGACAGATGTCAAACCACGATTGGGTTTGGCGCCAGCGCTTGCAAATCTGACAACTTATGGAACGCTTTACTGGGTGTGCCATATATCCTCCAATTACTCCGACGAAAACTTTCGTGCGTCAGGAAAGAAGCTTGCAAAGTCGAGGTCGGAGGCTTCGCACCTTGACCTTTCCTCTCCGGCGGCTTCGCTTATCTCGCTCGTCGCCTTCTCGCTCTTGAGCAGGCGTCTTCTCTCCACATTGTTTCGGCCACCCACCTGAGGTACTACTTCGACGAAGTCATTCAGACAACAGTGAAACGCGTTGCAGAGCGCCTCGCTCGTCTCAAGGCGAATCATTTTCGGTTGCTCATTAAAAAGATCGCAGACTGCTTGCGTGGAAAGTACATACCCGGTGCGATGGCGGACCAGCTTACTCACTTGGGATGCGCTGGTAATTCCGCGTTCTTCCAAGCACTCTCGCAACTTCCATTTAATAGGCATTAGTTCTTTCCCCTCCTCTCAATGTAGGGATCAATAAAGATATCGATGAGGTCGCCTTGTTGTTCCTCGACGTCTTCATCTGTAGCAATGAGGTAAGGGGCAGCCGAACTCGGATAAGTATGTCCGAGATTTTTAAGCACCCTGCGGTACGCGAGGGGATTTTGCTGAAGCTTGTTAGTCGCGAACGTACGGCGTAGGTCATGCGGCCTTAGATCTTCAGGTAATGGAAGACCGTACTCTATAGCGCGCTTGACTATCCTGTGAAAGATCTTCCGATACGCAAACCTTGTAAGACGAACGCCAACTGCAGTCAGAAACAGGTAGTCGCGGTATGGAGACTTGGGGAAGATCGATTTGAAGAACTTTTGAAAGGTACGTACTACCTCAGTCGCTAGCGGCGTTAGGGGAACCCATCGGACGCGCTTCCCGCTATATGCCTTGCCCTTGCCAAAGAGTCTGACCCTATCGTTGAGTTCATCGATGTCGCAGCTTTCCCCTTCCGAACGGACGCCAAGGAGCTCGCTGCTGCGTGCCCCAATTTCGGCTTGAAGGATTATGGCTGTGTAGTTTCGCGCCGCAACGTGTGGCTGCGAATGCTTTCGTAGATACTCGAGTCGAAGAAACTCAAAAAAGTCATCTCGCAGCTTCGGTGAAAGAGCATACCGCTTCCGACGCGGCCGGTCTGCTGCATGAACCGGCAGATCATACTTTGTGAACGCTGTGACTTGTGGTCCGTATTTTTCAGGAAGACTCAGATCGCTGCTACCAGGAAGGTTTGGTTTAGCCACTACATAGTCGCAGAAGTAACGCACGGCATTCATGTACTTGCGCCTAGTTCCCGGCGACGCATCGTCGTTCAGCAACGATGAGATGATCAGACCAACGTAATGCGCTCCACGGGATGGGTTGAGTAGGTCCCATACTACGAGATGTCTACGACCGGCCGGGTGAGTTAAATCGGCAATCTCGATGCGGCGAAAGATTGTTTGCAGTTCAGCCTTCCGGCGAACAGTTCCTTCGAAACTGCACCCGCGAAATATACAGTTCTGAATGTACTCTTCTATCTTGTTCTCATGATCTTCAAACTGTTCCTTCCATGGAACCTGATGCTCTTGCGTTTCTACTTCTTCACTCTGTGACGTGTTTACTTTACTCATACAACATGACTCCTGTTCTGACTTTTTCCGAAATCAACCGTTGCTTGATTTGTCAAGCGGCACTTGATCGTCTCTTTTTCCGTAAGTTCAAGACTTGGACCAGTTTGTCCGAGAAGTTGACTTCGCTTTCCGTGTCCACTTCTCCAATCGAATGTGGCCTCTGTCCAGCGCTTTCGAAGTATCTGAATCCATGTTTTCAACCTCACGTGTTTCTTCTTCGAGTCGAGACGTGATGAAACGACCTGGCGACATCGTTATCAAGAGTTATGCCGTGAGTTACCCGGGCCGAGGCGAATTCGCTATCAGGAAGTTGCAACGGACGATCTTGAAGTGGTCCATTCACAATAAAACCCCGCTTCTACAACAGATTCGGCGGTGGTAGCGGAGGTCATTCAATTGCGTCAGTCAAGCACTAAAAAGAGTTGAAGGATCAGATGGAAGAGAGTTGAAGGGTCAGATCGATGGCTGAGAGATTCGAGGGGTGTTAGCGATCGCTGACACCGAAGATCAGATTTGTGACAGTTGAGCGACTAAAACCAACGCTTGAGACGCAACGAATGAGAGTTGAGACAAATCAGCCTGCTTGAGGTCCATTGCGACATCTTTTTAGGCGCTCTCTCAATACCTAAGCCAACACAAATCTCTCAACTGGTTAGCCTACGAGGACCATCTCAAGCCGTCACGTCATGAAATGTAAAAGTCTACACGTCGAATGAAGAGGCTCGCGCAACGACTGAAAGCCGCTGATGAGCTATTCGCGGTGAGAGTTTGACATTTGGTATTAGTCAGGATCTTTGAGCAAGTTGAGAGCCCGATCGACGCTGAGTAGTTCGCGTATTCGAAGCAAATTTAAGGGGTCAGGTTCGGATTCTCGAACCTCCGACCTTTAATAATGAAGCGGAGGTGTGGGTTCGAAAATGGTTGTTAAAGGACAAAATCGCTGTCGGTAATATCGACGGCGTCGGGAGAAACTCCGACTTAGATATTGCCTAGCGAGGCCAAAGACTACCGGATCAGTTCTGAGAATAGATTTCCTGAGCAAATTTCCGCTTAGTTGATGAACGAGCGGGCAGGCACAAAGATGTGTCCTGCGAACTCACGCGTCGAGTAGAAGGTTGGAAAGGGATTGCTAAGCGGCCTGGACGCACACCGCTCGTCTCTTGAAGTTTCGGCGCATAGCATGGGCCACCTTGGGGTCCGTGGCGAAGGAGGTGTCAGCGATCGCTAACACCCAAGATACAAACATTACACCCGCTGTGTTGGGAACGGTTGAAACGCTAGGTGATTTTGTCCTGATCTGAAAATGCAACTAGGGTTTTTTCACCTGTTCTTGTCCTAAATACAGGGCACTCAAATAAAATACTGGTCCAAAACCGAGATGGCACGGTAGCTGCTACGTTAGGCAGTGCTGGAAGTTCCAGCGTGACCCCTTGCCCAATCCTCAGATTTGTAACCTTGGACCAATGCCGCTTCCGAAGCCGTCGAAGTCAAGCGACTCGAAATTCTCTTCGAACTACACAAGCTCCGGTCAACGCACTGAGATTGCCGCAAACTCAAGGCGAACGAAGGCATAGCATCAAAAACGTCGGAACTAGAATGACAGTACCAATGCTACATAAACACGAACAACCTTTAAGCAGACTTCCTAGAGCATTACTGATGACGCCAGAACAGTGCGCCGATTTTCTAGGTATCAAGATAAACACTCTTTACGTCATGAAATCTCAGGGGCGTATCCCCTACCGCAAAGTGGGCCACCTACTGCGCTTCGACTTTGATGAGATTGTCGAGTGGACAAAGGACAATGAGAAATGAAGTTTGGAGCGGGCGGCAAGCTCAGGTACTATTCGTCAAACCTCTGTGGCTGCAACCGCCGAACGGAGGTGATGTTCATTGACAGTTAAAAAAAGAGGCAACGAATGGTGGTACGACTTTGGGAACCACAAGTACCGTGGACCAATTCCCGAAGCGCGTACCAAGTACGAAGCGGAACAAGCCGAGATCAAAATCAAGCGTGACGTGTTTGAGGGCAAGTATGGCAAGCAATTCGGAACGATGCTCTTTACAAAGTTTGTCGGTGATCCCAACGCGGCAGACGATCAGTTTGGTGAGGGCACCTTCCTGGATTGGGCTAGGCACAACAAACGATCTTGGAAGCATGATCAGTTTCGCGTGCGCCCACTGCTTCGAGCTTTCGCCGGTAAGACGTTAGGTGAAATCACGCCAGCTGCAATCGAAACTTTTAAGAGCATAAGGTTGCACAGCGTTACAAGGCGCAAGACGAAGCGCAGCCCAGCATCCGTCAAACATGAAATGAATGTATTGTCGCGGATTTTTTCACTCGCGGTGACTTGGGGCTTGGCTGATTCAAACCCTTGCAGTCGGGTTAGCAGAATCAAGTTGCAGAATCAACGCTACAGGTATCTGTTACCCGACGAGGAACCCCGGCTGTTGGCTCAATGCACCGGCAAGCGAAAGCACTTAGCAACGATGATCGCGTTTGCTATCGGCACCGGCGCACGCAAGAGCGAGCAACTAACGCTCAAGGTGCGACAGTGCGATTTCTTTCGCAACCTGATCATCTTCGACAGAACCAAAAGTAACAGACCACGCTTTGTCGAGATGAACAGCGAAGTGAGGGAGATTCTAATGCCGCTCTGCAAAGGCAAACGACCTGATGATCATGTTTGGCTCAATCCAAAGACCGGAAAGCCATTCGATGACATCAAGAGGGCGTTTCTCAGTGCTTGCGAGGATGCGGGAATCGAGGGTCTAGTCTGGCACGATCTGAGAGCCACCTATGGCACGAGGTTAGGCGAGGCCGGCTTCAACGCATACGATATCGCCAAGCTAATGGGCCATGCGAATATCTCGACGAGTCAGCGTTATGTTCGCAATTTGCCAGTTGGCGCAGGCGAGGCAGTCATGCTAAAAAATCAGCGCCGTCACAGCAACACAGGTCCCACGCTCTCAGAGCGGGTCCGGGCATTTTGATGGTGGCCGTAAATCGTTGATAATCAAGGCATGGCGGGGTAGCTCAGATGGTTAGAGCGTGGGATTCATAACCCCAAGGTCGGCGGTTCGATCCCGCCCCCCGCTACCAATCAAATCAATAGTTTAGCTCTTCTTCTGCTCTATCAAATTTTCGCTTCTCAGGCGCTTGCCAGACTTTTGCCAGACATTTCTTCGAGTTGGGTCAAATCTTCACCCCATGCTTGGCAAAGCCGAGCTACGGCACGGCGCCTCATTTCAATGGTCGAGTGCGTGTAGTCGTCCGTAATGTCCTTTGGTTCGTGCCCTAGTAGGTCGCGGCGGACCGTCTTGCTGACTCCGAGGTCTTCAAGTCGGGTGCTAAACCAGTGGCGCAAAGTGTGGAACGTAATTCCACCGCGTGCTCCCAGGCCATAAGGAATTCCGGCTTTCCTACAGGCGCCGGCGAAACCCTTTTTGACTTCTTTGATTTGTTCCTTGGTCTTGTTACTCGGAAAAACAAACTGACCGACTGTTGCGTCGTTTAGTTGATGCACAGCGACGGAGCGAGCTTCAGCGTTTAAGGGAATAACGCGAGATTTGCCGTTCTTGCTTTTCACCACGATAAAACAGTCACGGGGCACTTCGTGATGTACGCCCTCTACCTCAACCCACTTAACATCGGAGTCGAGATTGAAATGATCCCTCTCCAGTCGTGTCAGCTCTCCGAATCTCAATCCTGTGTTCCGGTCGAATAAGCAAAGCGGTCGTAGATGAGCGTAACGACCGGTTAGCCCTTGTTCGAAAAGCATTGTTTCCTTCTCAGGCGTCATAGGACAGGGCCGCTTGTTCCGCATAGGAATCTTCTTCCGAACGGTTTTCGGAATATTCCGGCACGGATTTTCAAGCGCGGCCTTTTGAACTATGGCCATATTGAAGATTGAAGACAGTAATCCTGCCTCCTTATGAACTGTGACCCCACTCCGCAGCTTGGTAGGTGGTGAAACTTGATTGTGGCGACGGATCTTTGTTGAGAGTCGGTACTTGATAAAACGGACCACGTCCAACATTGTGATGCCGCTAAATTGCTTGCCAGCAAAGTAGTCTGTAAGAACCTTGCAGCGGAATTCGTCATGCTTATAGGACCGCTTGTTTTCTCTTGCGTATGGAAGATAAACGTCATTGACAAAGGTGCAGAAATCGGCGTCAATCGGTTTATCCTCTTTATCGTCTTTGCGCAGTCCGAGACGAACTTTTGCTTTTTCATCCTTCTCAAGCTTTCGAGCTTCGGCGTCGGACTTCGCATTCTCAAAGGTTCCGTAATACGTTTGGTTCTTCAACTGAAACTGGTAATGATAAACACCACCGCGTTTCCTTACACTCATGCGATGCTCCTTTCCAAACGAGCGGATTGCGTCCGGGTAAGAAGCGCCCGGAGCATACAACTAGAATTTGGGAGCCGCAACTTTTTTCTATTGGTTGACTGCGACGGGATACCGTTTTTTCTTACCACCAGTCTTTCGCCTCTTTCGATCAAATGGCTTTCGGAGTCGCGCCCACTCAAGCACTTCCAGTCGGTCAAACTGTATGAGGCCGTTCAGATCAACGTAGGGGACAGGATACTTACAGTTTGGTTGTTGAGCCTGGTCCAACAGTTTGTCTACATGACCGCGTGAGCAATTGAAGAGTAAGGCAAACTCAGGGATCGTTATAAACTGTTTGGCCTTGATTCGCTGGAGGGTTCGTTCAATCCTTTCCGCTTCCTCATCATGGGCGATGGCCCTCGTACTGGCCAACATCGATTCGAGCACTTCTCGCGTGATTTGTTCGATCGCTTCTCTTGGGATTTCAATTTCAACTCCAGGCATATCTATCTCACTTTTATGGATTAATTGACGCGACTCGCTTGTCAAGGTGTAGCTACCTGCCGAACGATCTCTTGGAACAACTGTAGTTCGCTTAGCAGAATTGTTGACTTGAATGGCCGTAATACGAGGTAGGGCAAGGAGGTTTGCAATTCAACCTCACCGTTCAGGCTGCATGTGTTGTGCCACGCTAATACCGTTTTTTGGGATGGGTGTATGGGGGAAACCCGAGAGTGAGCTAGCTGACGGAATGGAGGGGTAAAGATCAACTGCCGGTCAGCCGGTTGTGGTAGGGCGTGGGGATTCGAACGCCAGACCCGCCGTGTCAAGGCGATACTTACCACTGAGCTACGCGCCTATTCAAATCTCAATATCGAGACCGACATGAAGGCGTAATGTTACGCCAGATTGACATGACGGAGCAAAGAACTCTGCTGAGAGGTCCAGACAAGGGGTGTGGGAAAAACCAACAGTTGGTTGGAGCTTGGTGATGCTTTTTTCAACAGTTAGTCATAAGCATCCTCGGTGCTCGGAAACCGCCCTGATGACCAGATTGGCATATGACTCGGATGGTGACGGAGTTTTGATTAACAAGGCTTTTGGCGCCGGAGGCGAAGATTAGGATGCGACGTGGATCGCCTGCAATAAGAGGTACGTTGGTCGAGAGGGCCATGAGATCGTCGGCGTCGAGGATTAGGAGAGGTCCGTTGGCGGTTCCGCTAATAGACCAGAGGGGGGGCGCCGTTTGGCGTATGTTGACGGTAGTGGTCCAGGTAGCTGGAACGGTCTGTTGTGTGACAGTGAATGGTACTTGGTTCCGAGTGGGGCGTTGTCCGGAATAATGAAATCGACCGCATGTGAAAATGGCTTTAACGTCTGGATACGCTTTACTGAAATCATGGAAGCGGCGAGTGTGCCAAGGTAAACTTGGAAGCCAGCGAGCGAAGTGGGCCAAGTGCCGTTCGCAATTTGGTTGTGCGGACAATGGATGAGGAAGGTAGTTGGACAATTACCTTCCGAGAGATGCTTGCGCAAGAATCGATGTTGTTGAAATTTGTACCGACTGTCGAGGTCACCTTTAAGTCGGTAAGCAACGAAAACAATACACTTTGAATCTAAGTATTTCCGTTCTTTGAACAGTCTTTTGGCTCACGAGTCTAGTTGGTTCCGCCGCTTTGGTCGCATGGACTTGGTTGTTAACCGTAATTCACTACCTACTAACTTCTAACCCATTTCCCAAGGAGGTCAATACTATGAAGAAACTTATTGGGTCGCCTTTTATGGTATCACTTGCTGAAACTATTCTGGCGGTTGGAACCAATGTCCTCGTGGCTTAGATGTGTTCCGCTAGTAACTCCTTCCAAAACTTCTGTCATCCCCTTCTTCTTTTGTTTCTTTCATATACATTCTCCACCATAAAATTTGCTAACACTAACTAATCTGTGTTTAATGCTTTACCAGGTGCTTGCCAAAAGAGGGGTCTAAAGAACTTAGAAACACGTAGAAGTTGATCGTAACGCATGCCACCGAGGGCATGCTTTAGCTTGCATCGCTGGCCTCCGTCTCCACGCACGCCTTTTCATGTTCGCCTGCCGACCGTCATACTTCTTAAACATCATCATCACATCACGTGCTTGCTTCATCGGGTCGCCGGTTAACAACAGCATAAGTATTGTTTTGCTCATGGCAAAGATTCAGCAGTGACTTCGCGCCGTTCATCGAGATGCACAGATGTGGTTTATCGCATTTGAAATTGAACTCACAATCCGCCGAGCGCCGATCGTTGAGCGCGGCGGGTGTCATCGAAACCTTCCACGGACTGTTGACGTTTTGATTCACAAACTGAATTTAGAAGTTAACTGGTCGTTCTGCGCAACTTAGCATTGACTCCGCTTGTCAAACGGATAGATTTTGGTGGCGGAGGTGAAAGCTATGAAAAGCATGCGGGTTTCAGCGAAGGCGCTACTGGTCTTGCTCGTGGTTTTGGCATTGCTTGCGTCTGGTTTCAACGGATGCTCTGGACAGCCGAATACAGGCAAGAAGGTGCAAAAGGTCGGGCTTGTCTACATTGCTCCTCATGAACTCATTAACCAGGTGATCCAAGGATTTAAGGATGGGATGAAAGCTGAGGTTCCTGATGGGTCGTTTCAGATCATAGAAAAACACGCGAACGGTGACACAACGCAGTTATCGCCCACTGTCGACGCGACTATCTCTAATGGCCTCGACTTATTGGTACCAATAACGACTCCGATGTCTCAAGTGGCGTTAAAGAACGCGCCGAAGAACGTGCCTATATGTTTTCTTGCCGTTACCGATCCCCTCGGCGCCGGACTTGTAGACTCAGTCGCGAAGCCCGGTCGAAGCACGGGTGTTTCAGATTTGGCGCCCTTTGAACTTATTTTGCAATTTGTCAGGCAGACTAGCCCCAACGCAAAAACGGTTGCGTTTCCCTACAACCCAGAGGAGCAGCCTGCGGTCTTTGGACGAGATCAAGTATTAAAACTAGCGCCAGGCTTGGGGTTGAAAGTGGACGCCAAAGCGATGACGAGCAAAGATGAGTTTCCCTCGTTGGTAAGTCATCTGGCAAACACCGACGATGTGATCCTGATCGGATCGGATAATGCGATGTTTGAAGCAGCGCCACAGATAGTTAAGGCAGGCCTTGACGCCAGAAGACCGGTGTTCGCTGGCGATTCAACTTCTATTAAAGCCGGAGCCGTCGGTGGTTACACGATCGACTACTATCAGGTTGGCAAAGAAGGGGCTAAGTTAGCCGCGCGCATTCTCCGAGGTGAAAAGGCTGGCGATATTCCCGTTCTTATCATGCATGAAGGTGTACTTGAGCTAAACCTCATTTCGGCAGGTAAGTTAGGAATAACCTTCCCACCTGAGGTCATCAACAAAGCCAAGACGGTCTACAGGTAATTAACCCATGTTCTCTGTGCTCTCATGGCTAAACTCGACGCTTTACGATGGTCTTCCCTACGCCATTGTGACGTTGTCATTTGTAATCACGTTTAAATACATTCGGTTTCCCGATGTCACGAGCGCAGGAACCTTTGTGTTAGGAGCAGCCGCTGCGGCGATCGCTGTTGTCACGTTCGGTTTGAATCCCTACCTTGCAATCGCGATCGCACTAGTCGCTGGAGCACTTGGGGGAATCTTAACCGGGGTCTTTCATGCCGTTCTAAAGATGGACCACCTTTTGGCCGGGATCTTGTCGGCGTTTTCGCTGTATGCCATCAACTTGATGCTGTTACATCCAACACTGCCTTACGGCACGGCACCCACCGTTCTGTCTCCTTTAGAGGTCCTCGATCGCGAAATGACTTGGGCCAACATGGCTTGGCACCCGTTCGCTATCGGCTACTTCTTGGTAATCGTCTTGCTTATCAAGCTAATCCTTGACTGGTTCTTTGCGTCGGAAACCGGTTTAGCTATTCGCGCCCTTGAAGATGAAGTCGCAGGAGAATTCGCTTTACGTCGTCAAGGGATGTCGCCCGGTCGTTTCAAAGTGCTCGCCCTGGCGTTTGGGAATAGCCTTGTTGCCTTAGCCGGCGCTCTGGTGAGTATGAAGGAGAGCGCAGCTAATGCACACAGAGGCTTTGATGTTTTGATAACGGGCCTGATTGCGTTTCTCATCGGAACGCAACTTCATCATTTATCAAAACTCATGGTGGATAAATTTAGGTCCAAACGAAAGGGCGGAATACCGGGTTTGTTGCGACCCAAACCCACGACATCAGCAATCATCGGCGCTATTGTGTATTTCGGTTTGATTGCTCTGGCACAACGAGTCAACGTGCGTCCTGAAGTCACAAAGTTGATCCTCGCCGCGTATGTTGCAGTTGCGGTAGGAGATATGGCCGCCATAAAGCGTGTATGGCGTCGTCGTGCCGCTATGAACCTTAACAATGGCGCAGCCACTGCCACAATGAATGGGAAATCTGCCCTTTCGTTAGAAGACATCTCGTATGGTTATCCGCTCAGTGATGTGGATGTCCTTCGTGATGTCAAACTTGATTTGAAATCTGGTGAGTTGGTGCTCTTAGAGGGAGGTAATGGCTCGGGGAAAACAACACTGCTTCGCCTGATAGCTGGCATTATACCGGCACCGAATTCTGGAGATATTTACGTTGAATCACAAAAGATTACAAACAATTCGGCATCTCGGTTAAGTATGGTTGGGTACGTGGATCAAAACCCACAACAAGGTGTCGTTGGCACACTGACAGTCGAAGAGAACCTCGCCTTAGCACATATCGGACGCTCACCGCAATTATGGCAGAAGGCATTAAATAATAAACGCAAGCGATTCGTTCAGGGATTGTTCACTGCTACCGAGTTTCCGAAGGGTCTCCTTCGCCAGAACGCGGGAATGCTTTCTGGAGGCCAAAGACAGCTCGTCAACATTCTAACGTTACTTGGTCGGCCCCGCCTCGCGACAGTCGTTCTGTTGGATGAACCGATGAATAATCTGGACGCGTCAAATGCAGAAAGATGCCGCAATGTAATTGAAAGGATTCATCGTCAAGGCAGCACCATACTAATTGTTAGCCATGCAACGAAAGGCAGCCTGTCAGTGGATCGGACAATCCGAATGGACGAACTTAACGGCGCGTGAGCATCCGAACCACTCGGAGAAACGAGGACGTTCCAACATGGAAACCTTTGATTCAGATTCCATTGATGCATTCTCACCTGAGCAGGACTGGTCGAGCGTTTACATAGACGTAGTGAATAAGCTGCGTGAGAACAAAAATGGCCAGTCTAAATTTGAACAATGGCTGCGCAAACGTTCAAGAAGGCCGTCTGATTTAGATTTTCCTGCCTATTGCCGCATGAGAGGTTGGGACGAGCGGCATCATGCTGTACAAATCGTCAACGCGGCTGCACAAGACGCTGCCGCAACGGTTGGACTCCTACTCGCTATTCGAACACCGAAACCAAACGAAACGCTTCGTCTCGCGTTCCCCTTGTCGACTAAAGATGTTGGAGATTACAGAGTTCTTTTTCCGTTGCGAGAATTGGGATCTGAGTGGTTTCCTGATAGGCAGCGATTGCGACATCAACACGCTCAAATAAATTTCAGTGACAGGTTTGGACCGAAGGGTGGAGAAGAGATCTGTGCCGGCATGCTATGGTGCTCAATGGTGTCGAACAAACCACTTTATTGCGGTGATGTCACTTACCTACAAACCGATCATCTGGGGGAGGCGCTTGGATCGGAAGAACACGGTATTCGAAGGTTTCGGTCCGTCGGTGCAGAGCAGGAAAAATTCCTGGGCATGAGCAGCATTCTTTATATACCAATTCATAGTGGCAATGGGGATCCAAGCGCTGATTTAGTACTTGGTTTGTATAGTCCTTTACCGTTTGTGTTCGGAACGCATAGGGATTTTGCTGGTGCAAACGGCTATTGCGATCCTCAAAATCGCTTTTGCCAGGCGCAGTCGCCGGATGATTGGCTTGACGACTTTACGAGCAGGTTCCTCTTGTCAAAGATCCTACCCACACTCCTCATAAATATAGACAAAGCGTATCGCAGGGGCATGTACGATTGCATTGAAATAGTGAATCTCTCTCACAAGAAAGTAGAGTCAATTGTAAAGGCTTTAAGAGCAGAGGTAGTGAACGTGCGGGATGAATGGAAGGAGCGTGCCGAATCTGTCGTCGAGCAACTAATGCAGGCGGTCGAACGGGAGGATCAAAAAGACGACCCTCATCACCGAATTCTGGCGCTATATCGACTCGCTCGCACTAACTCCGCTTACTTAAGTGGTCGACCGCTCGTTTCTGTCGACATTAATGTTATCTACAGATACTTGTACAACCAGAACGACGAGCTAATAACGTGCGGAGCCGATGACCGCAGCCTGTTTTTTAAGTCGTTTCATGGCGAGCCACAAGCCGACGTAAAAGGCGATGTTAAGTATTTGGAAAAGAACAAAGTCGCTGTAGCCGTGGCGTCAATTTTGAATGGCTATATCAAAAACGCGCGAAATGCTGGTTCGAAGTTAATAGTCGTAGACCACGAGGTGAAGGACAATCGAATCATATTCTCAATTACGAATAAGGTGGCCTACTCTGAGGAGCGAGTTCGTCAGTACTGGGTCGTTCGGCAGGGCCATATCGCGCGCGGAAATAAGACTAATCAGCAGTCGGGTACACACGGTCTTACGCTGTATCTAACTCGTCAGATTAGCCATTATCTAAATATCGAATGTGAATTCCTTATGAGCGTTCCCGACTTAGAATCAGATGAGTGCGATTGGCTGTCTACGGTTAGTGCACCGTTCAAAGAGGAGGGCTGATGGAACAGATCAACGTTTATTTGCTTGAAGATGAAACGCCGCACATCGAGGAAATGCAGACTTTGCTGACCACGATCGTCGGTCAAAGCGTGCCTACGTGTACAAACATTAGAATCGCGTTAGTTAAAAACGAGCGTCCACAAGCCCGTAATCCCAATTACACGGGCGCGTTTACTGCTCCCTTGAAGCTCTCACGAGAACAGTATACGTGGATTATTGGTCACAAAACCGACGAGATTTGGCGGTTCACCAAGGAAGCGCCTTACGGAGACTTGCAGATTGTTCCTTGGAGAACGAAGGCGGATTCACGTTATTTCATGCCCCACCTAGTGATACTCGATATGTACACACCTGGAGGATCAGAGAATGACGCCCATGCCACGCTTCATAACTATGAAACGACAATAGCGCTGTTTGAGGGCTGCGGTTATCCTTCCGATATGGTCTGGACGCTATCTCAGAAAGCAGGTGAAAACAGAGAGTATGGCCATTTTTTCCCGAAACCGTTTCTGGAGGACATTAGTGAATACAAGATCAAACTTGAATCTGCTCTGCAGGCGATCTTAAAGAAGCACACCGCAACATCAATTACCAATAGTTACCTTGAGAGTGACGTAGCAGACTTATACGGCGATGTTTTGATCCCGCGCAGTTGGGCCAATAACATAAAAATTACTGTGGACTGTGTGGGCGTTGACGTAGACACTCTTAAGACCCTATGGTCCAGTGCTACTACGAACTCAGCTTATCATTGGAGAATTGTAGATGAACCGGGTGAGGAGTCACTACAAGGCGGTGTTTTCACTTTCTTTAGACAAGATATTGGCCTGATTAAACAAGCAAGTTATGTTACCGGAGAGTGGTATGGATTGCCATCTGAATATCTTTGGGCCACCGTGCCTGATATAGGCTTCATTTATCGGCAACCCGAAGAGGTTCTGCGGAATGCTGTTGTCAAGCTCAAAGACCGGTCTGTGAACCTCCTGCTGACGAGGAATCTGTTCATCCTATCTCGAATGCTTATTGGCTACCAGAATACTTTCAACCATCTGAATCATGCGATGCCTGATGTCGCAGTCAGCGCTGCAAGTATAAACAGGATGAAAGATTATATGTTCGAAGACATGACTCCGGAAGACTGGTTTCAGAGTCGATTCCTTGGTCAAAAGGGTCAGCCTGCAATAACGTAATAATGCTAACGAAACACAAAATTCTATTAATTCATGCGCCGACTGCTGATTCAGAAGCCCTTTTCCGCGGTGCCCCGATGAGCCTGCTCTATGCGGTATCTGTTCTATATGATCGATTGTCTAAAAGCACTTATCCCCCGTTCAAAGCTGAGGATGTCGTTTTATTCGATCCGGCGCTAACGGATGTGCGAGATCCTGAAGGTGCCCTGCAGCACTTCGGTGATTTACTTAGAGAAATTAGGCCAGCACTAGTCGCGATAGGCACGACGTCTTATGCCTTCTTTTGGGCAATAAGAATGGCCGCACAGGTTAAGCAGATACACAATGCTTGTCCGGTAATTCTAGGCGGACCACATGAAGACGAGTATGGAGGTGAGGGGCCAGGCGCTTCAATAAGTGATCACGGCGATTTGTTTGATTTCTCGATCGAAGGCGATGGCGAATATCTCTTTGATTTATTGTTTTCGAAACTGTGGAATGAAGATTTTAATGTCGACGCTGTCAAGCGAGCGTTGTTGGCAGATTCAAAATCTGTACAGTCATGTGATGGTTTCGGTGCTATTCGTTTTCGTGCCGCAAGTAAAGATGTAGTAACGCTTCGTACCGCAGAACTATATAGGCCGGGGCTGGCACTTGGAGCCGTAAAGCGTTTGGATTTGAACCGCGTACCATTTCCTCCTCGCTCGCTATTGAATGAAGATCATGAAAGTCTTTTTTCCATATTCTCGCGGGCCGATGGAACCAAAAAACGAACTGCCCAGATGATGACGTATCGAGGTTGTCCTTACCTTTGTAACTTTTGCACGGAACGCGGAAGTTATAATGGTCGAGCTATCGAAAGCGTATTGAAAGAGATTTATACTTTGAAGCAGGAAGGATACGAAGCAATATTCTTTGACGATTCGACATTTCATTTGTACAGGTATTTGCCGGACCTTCTCAGTGAGCTGCGATCATGCCGAGCCGACTTGAAAATGGAGTTCGGATGCTTAACTCGTATCGATCTAATTGTGAGTTGGCGTGATCGCTACCCTTTGGAGAGTTTTGCAGAGGCCGGTTTTACCTATTTCTATCTGGGATTAGAACATTACAGCGACGATGCGCTACGCGAAATACAAAAGGGATATGGGACTGACAAAATCGATCAATGTCTCGATATTCTGAGAGACACAAATATCAGACTAGGCGTGTCATTACTATTCGGGTTCCGCCACGAATCACCGCAATCGAGAAAGGCCACGCTCGACATCGTTGCCAATCACCCGAACATTATCCTTGCAAATCTGAGCATCCTCGCGTATCACCCAGCATCACCTGAAGTAAGGGCAAGGCATTTGGACCTGAACTACGACTCACCAGCTCCAAACAATGAACCTGAATGGGACCTTTTCGAAGAGGGACGATGGTATCACCCCCCGCATGTTGATCTTGATTATGCTCGCTCTATTCACAAAACTGTAATCGAAGTGGATGAAACAAACGGCGGACGATTAATTCCGAAATTGAAGCGGCGGTACAATGTTATTCGACAAGCGGGTATCACCTCAGTTCGAACAGCTGGTGCCTTGACTCTCAGGAACTGAATTCAACGAGTGAATACAGTTTCACAATTCCCACCATATATTCCATAACCAAACCACACGGCTCATCTTATCGCTGTCATACTGCCAAATGAGATTTTCTCAGATAGGAGTGAAGGTTGGGTATGGCGAAAGTGATTTTCATTACGAAGGAAGAGTTAGAACAAATCGAAATCTTCGAATATGAAGGTGGGGAACAAAACACTGAAATCATTTACATCGTTATCGAACGCTACGAGCCGGAAGATAACGCTCAAAGTAAAATTCAGAATGCGTAGTGGAATTTAAATGCTATGCCTCTTTGGTAGGAGGAACTATTGTGCCTGGGGTCGATTCCACAATTTTTGCTGTCGCGCTGTCCGCGTTTCTTTTGATAGGCGCGCTGAAACTCACGATAGAGCAACTTATATCTTTGGTAATACTCGTTAAAAAATTGAAGGCGACCGTACTCAGCAGCTATTCGCTTGAAACCGGCAAATTACAAAGCCCTCCAATACAGGCAGGTAGCCCGCTGAATTCGGGTGCTCAAGAATGAGTAAGCCACGGAGGCGCAATAACACCTACCAAGCCCACAAAATGGTTAGCAATCCATACGGTGCGCGATAAGCGCCTTGCGCGACTAGCTCAGCCACAGACCCATTGCCCTGCACACAAACCTATTCCCAAAAAGAATCTTCAAGATTAGCCGTGCGGGAAACATTGGATTCACAGTACAAAGAAATACTCAGTCTTCATCTGAAGACGTGCGAAAGGTGCCTCCGAGATGTTCAGAACTTCGAGGAGATACTGCGGACGATCTGACTTCTTGTTACTGGATAAGTTAAGTAGAAAAGTTTGACTATCTTCGGAGCCGTCGAGACTCGACTTCATGAACGAAGCTGAAAAGGAAATCGGCTACTGAAGCCGTGACTGTCTTGCGTACTGAAGCATCTGTAGCTAGTCAGTCGTATCGTCAAGATGATCCAGGTTGAGGTTGATTCCGATTAGCTGATGGAAATGTAGGACGAGTTTCGTGCGACCAACGGGACCAATGAGTCAATTCTTCTCCAAATAGTTTTATTGGTGCTTCGTAGGTGCCACAGACAGTTGGTGCGCGGGAGCTTTCGGTTTTATCTCACATTGACACTAATCAGCTTTGGACCAGCTGTATCGATAGGCTGATTTATTATCTCAAAATCCCAATCTGATTTGAGTTCAAACTCGGCGCGATTTTTTCGACTATCCGTAGCTAAGAAAGCAGACAACTTATATATTCCCGGAGGAGTCTGGTCTGTTACAGGATACTCGAGCGTAACTGGCTCAAAGGTAACTGGGCCGGAATAACGCATTTCAATACGGGCATTTTCATCCTTCATAAACACCATATGCACAGTCTCCAATCTTTGAGTTCGATATCAATAGTTATCGTATTGCCTGGCTTATATTGTCGCATCTCGCAGGCTCCTCCCGCTGCTGAATGTTATCACGGAGAAACACACTCGGCACCTTTCATATGAAGGCACTCTTGTATCCGACCATAGCTCAAGGGACCAAAAGTTAATTTAGAGCATTTATCAAGAGAGTTTGGGGAACGGGCGATTCGATCAAGCAACCATCCGTACTGTGGCGATGTTGTGTGATAAAGTGCTAGTGACAGTGCTGGTGGACCAGTGCTAGCAATTGGCTATGCGTCACGAAACGTTCCTCAGGCGCTGATGAATATCATACTCAATACCCAGTTTTCCAGATCACGATATAGTTAGCAGTCCATGCCACCACGCCTATTCACGTACACGATCCCTGTAGATGACGGTGCCGCACCGAATCCGTTCTGCGGCATGTGTTCACTCGCGATTTGCAAACCTGGTATCCGGAAGGTGGCACAGAACGACGATTGGGTGGCCGGTCTCGGATCGAAAAATGCTCCGAGTGGGGACCTCAGTGGGCACCTTGTCTACGCCATGCGCGTTGAGGAAGTGGTGTCACTGCAAGACTATGACCGCCTGGCACCTATGAGGTGGCCGCACCGAATCCCCAACGTCGCAAGCATGGCACTTCAAGAGCGTTTGGGTGATTGCATCTACGACTTTTCGGGCTCCAGCATCAAGCAACGCCAAGGTGTGCACGGGCCGGGCAACATCAAGACAGATTTGGGCGGCAAAAACGTCCTAATCTCGCGGGACTTCTATTATTTTGGTAGTCGGGCCAAGCGGTTACCTGACTATCTCTTCCCTGTCTGTCATCAGACCCAAGGGCATCGAAGCAACTCAAACGCAGCGTATTTTCAGCAGTTCGTGGCATGGGTACGATCACTCGGGTCCACGCCGGGTCAGTTGTATGGTTGGCCCGACTTCGTGGTCGAATGGGAAGCGATAGCCTCATGCGGAGGCTGTGTCATTCGGCAACTCGACGATGAGCATGATCCGGACTGCTAACCGCCGGACGCAGCCGACGCGCATGAAGCCGCGCGCCTGAACCGGCACGTTATGCATCATGAATGACATTACCCAAAAATACGGTTACGTGAAGTTTATGGTTTTTACAGATATTCGTTGAGCGACAACACCAGTTTCGAAATGAGGCCGTGCTTAGACCTATTAAGAATTAAGACTCAGAACCGGCTTGACAGGTTATACGACGATCGGCTTGATGGTTTATTGAACCTCACAGAGGATTTCACAAGGAATGAGCGGAAGGCAACGGTGTAACCCTAGCCCCATGCCAGGAGATTGACCTTTTGACTTGAAGCGTCTAAGGCAAAGTTCTGCTGGTCGGTCGCTAAGAATTCCGAGCGTCTACAATCTTTCGCAGGCGACTCGCGAACATAATTAGTTCCGCTGCTTCAATGGCATCGGAGATCGCGTAGCGATGTGCCGTTGGATTTCTGAATAGGCCGCTGGCCCCTGCGAAAAGGTGAGACATTGCCTCTTGTTCACCTTTTAGAAGACTGGTATCCGTTAACTTTCCTGTTGTTCCGAAAGCTTTGCGCATGAGTTCTGGTCCGAAGTCAGCGTTCGTGTATCCACCGACGGTACGCACAGCGACCTCCACTTCTTTGAACGCTTGAAACACGGCGGTGTCGTAATCACCTCTCAAAAATGTTCCCCAGACCTTTATGGCTATATCTGGATGCAGACTGTCTTTAGGCAGGATATTGGCCCTGCGATAGGCGTTAACATCTATCGCGGTTTTTAGCCGCTCGCCTCGTCGCGTTATAAAGTAGAACCCCGTGGACGCTGGCTTATGCGCAAGCAGTCCTTCACGTTCAAGCCAACTCCAAGCTTCCATCAATGCTCTACCTATACTTTCTCGTTGCTGTTCTGGATAGTGATTGACGGGTGATGCTAGTGGGTTGACGAAGTTATCTGGACTTATGGACCGACGTTCGTGAAGCGGCAAAGCGTTTAGATGTTCAAGCGTAATGCCAGCTAGTTCTTCTGGCTCCAAAGCGAGTAAATCAGCAGCTTTCGGTAAGAGGGCTTGAAGCGTATTGCTCACTTTCTCAAAAGTGTATTTGCTTCTATGTTCTGAGGCAAGAGCCGGTTGATATGTTTGTGGATGATTGCACCTGGGGATCTTTTGAGACGGGTCAAATTGTCCACTGATATACTAACAGCGGGCTGTTGGCCGCCTTAAAAAGGCGTCCGAAGTGAGACAGGATTACGCAATGTCTACACAGTTTCGCTGGTCCTCGAAAATTCTTTCCAAAAAAGCAGCTTCATCCTGTCAAGAGAGATTATTTTTCGGAACTGATGTTGTACATGTTGGACGAATTGAATGCCCTCCTCTCTCCGGCTGACGCTGCAATAAAAAACGCGCACGCGCGTGAGTAATGCGAAACGTTTAGTCAAGCCGATACCGCTAGCGCATGAACCTGCGACGGATGGCGAGTGCGAGCAGAGCTGCTTGCGCAGGCCCAAGAATCACTTCGAGAAGGACAACGGTCTGTGCCGCGGACGTCGCCGGTCGTGGTTCTGGTTTTTGCAGAGTCATCACGCCCGCGCTGTACGTCAATGCGCGACTGAATCTCAGGGGCGCGCCTAGATCGTCTCGTTTCGCATTTACCACATCGGATTCGCTCGATAGCTTCGGCTCCCAGCGCGCAAAGCCCACGCTGCTGTAGAGCATCCCAGATAACAACCATATTCCAATCAACACTATCAAAGCTTGCAGTGCTCGCTCACCGTAACCACTTGCCACCCAATACCACCAACTGAGTCTCCAGAAGGTCCAGCCGCGCCAGCGCTCGCGCCGACGTACGTCCATCGCCATGTAGCGAAACTTTGAAGCTTCCTCGTAGCGACGGTTCTCTTCAGCGTTGACTGCAAGGTGCCAACAAGCTATGGATAGCAATCGGGACTCAGGAGAAACAAACTTGCCCTGTAGACTCGCAACTTCCTCCTCGATGTTGCGCCAGTCCCAATCCACATTTGTGAAGTCAAACTTCCTTGGGTCTACGTTCACGAACCAATAAGGGCGCAAGCTGAGCGTGTGGAATGAAACATGATCGGATTCTTCGATTCTGGCGAACTGTAGATCCAGTGAGGATGTATCGGTAAATACAGTTCCCTCAAATCTAACGTGATCTGCGAAAGTGGCAGCGTTGAAATGCGCCGCCGCGCTGAAAGTAGTTTCGTTGAAGTCCGCCTCCGCGCGGAAAGTGGCAGACGTGAAGGACGCCGTCGTGCTGAAAGTGGTTTCGTTGAAGAACGCTTCCGCGCTCAAAATGGCAGACCTGAAGGACGCCTCCGAGTTAAAAGTGGCACGGAAGAAGCGCGCCGTCGCGCTAAAAGTGACATGGTTGAAGTCCGCCGCCGCGCTGAAAGTGACCGAGTAGAAGAACGCGAAACCATTGAAAGTGGCGCTGCCAAAGTCCGCTTTCTCGGTGAAAGTGGTTCTGATGAATGACGCTCCCGCGCTGAAAATGGCAGATCTGAAGGACGCCTCTGTGCTAAAAGTGACAGAGCTGAAGTTCACCTCCGCGCTGAAAGTGGCAAAGCTGAAATCCGCCTCTGCGCTGAAGTTAAACTCGTCAAACGACAGTTCATCAGGGAACCATAACCCGCGAAAATTGAAATCTTTATTGTCGAGTTTCCTGTGGAGGGCTGTCTTGAAATCTACGCTTTTCTCCTTGCCCGGAAAGTGAAGCACACAGTACGGCAAGCCTTCGTGTTCTTTATAGAAAGGTTCTTCAACGCAGGCCGCGCGCATGTAGGAGTAGTCGAAGCCTCGGGTGATGCCTTCGCTGAAGCCTATACAGTCGCAAACAAAAGCAGATTCGGGTTCAGATGTTGGTGAGTCGGACATTGGTGATCTGTTAGCTGGATTCTGCCGAGGCGTCCGCTGACGCTCTGAGTCGAGGAACGAGCTCGGTCATTGCATAATGAACGAACTGAGTACCAAGCTCTGTGAGTTCGTACGGTTTGCTGTCCTCGAACGCTGATTCAAGAGTAATCTTCTTGGCACGACGCGTCGTTACGCGCTTGGCCAGGAACCGACCGTCTGCTGTAGTTTCACGATGCTGACGTATGACGCTGCCCATACTAAGTTCCCTTATCATTAGCTTGAAAAGATCAGCTTCTGCGGAGTTCTCTCTCACCTCGTCTCCGTGAATCTGCTCCCAAATGAAGGCCCGGGTAGCGCCGGGGTTTTCGTAGACTACCTTCACGACGCGCATATGGAGATCATCGTAGTTACTTAGCCAGAGCAGGAACAACCTAACGACATCATCAGAACAAATGCGGGTGCCCGCTGCGTTAGTCAGCGTCTGACGTACGCGGTCGCGCTTAGAGCGTGTGCCGGCTTCGTCCCACACTCTAAATCCATATTTGACAAGGCCAAGATAGCTCTCATCATTTAGGCGCTCTTCCGCCTGTGGACCGAGCTGTTCAAGTCTTAGCATCATTTGCGCGAGTGTCTCATTCAATTCCTGAATCCTCTGCTGGTGCTCCTCGACCCATCGCTTATTTATCTCGTTCACGCGACCCTGTTCGTACTCTGCGTGTAGAGCGGCGCTAGCGGCGATGAAGCCTCCAACCCAGGGGATACTGCCGAGCACCGCGAACACGAAGCGCGCGAACTTTGCATACCTTGTGCCATGCAGAAAGTCGGTCAGTTCTTGCTGCCGCCCCGTAGTTTCAGGCTCTGTGCGTCCGAGTTGGTCTATCATCCTGTTAAGCTGCTAGCTTTCTCGTCGTCCGCATGCGATACCATTCATTATACGGCATTCGCATCTACCCATTGGACCGGCGCCTTTCTCTATTCATACCCATCCCAATCAAGAATACCCGGGGCGTAACGGCTTCCCGGAGGATTATTATGCGGATTTTCTTAATTGTATTAATAACTCTCGTTCTAAATACGATCGCCTATAGCCAGGACGCTGAGAGCAAGCTTGGGCGCACAATCACACGAGATGACATTCTTGCTTTGCCACCAAGGGTCGCGCCGCTGAAACCCGCTAAATCTGGTATGGCAGCAATTTGGACGGCAGGGCGTTACCAATGTGAGAGGGCACACAGGTGGCGCCCGTATTACTTCAATGGCACCTTTCTAAATTCTGCAATCAGTGTTGTTAGCTCCGGCTTGCCGAAATAAAGAGGCGCGAGCCGAGATCCATATAAACCGGTGGCTAGGTTATTTAGGGACTTTCTTATGAATTGAGGTTTAGAACTAACGTGGTTAACGGCCCTTTTGTTTAGTTCGTAAGCGGCAATATCTGCGGCCTGAAGCTGAGAAACATCACGCATTAGTCCCTTAGACCACATACCACTCAATCTCAGCCAACTTTTCATCCTAGGTTCCTTTAGAGCCTCCCTGAATATTTTATCCAACTCGTTTCCTTGTCCCTGCAATTCTGCAAACACGTAGTGTATCGGGCCAGGCTGATTATTCTTGTCAGACCATTCAGCAAGGTCTTTCATTATCATGCGCACATTAAAGGCGTAGTAGGTTTTTCCGAAGGCTCGCCTTAATAAGTCACCCCTTATTAGAGCGTCGTAATCAGCACAGTTTACAGATAACGTAACGCCGTAGATCGTGTGGTCTTTAATGATCCGATGTAGCTGCTTTAGAACGCCTATCCGTTTAATATCAGGCCAACTCTGGTAAGCATTCAATCGGCTTTCATATTCCGACATATGAAACCAATCGACCCCGGCGGCTTTAATTTCGCTTCGCCATTTTTTATTAAACTTCTTCCATTGACCAAAAGTAGAGAGCCAACAGCCAACGGTGTAGACCAGCGGATCGTCTGGATTCTTGCGTGTGCGCTGGTTATAGCTTTCGTCGAGGTATGCGATCAGCACGGCAATCCATTCCCGAACGACACTTGCCAAAACATTTGCAGAATGGAAATGATCTTACTCAGCAGATGAGTAACGACGGGGGCTTCATTGGTTGATTACAGTAGCTTGCGACGCGACGACTTGCCAATTTCCGGCTTTATGAATCTCTTGCCGATCGCGCCTCAGCAACTTTTACTCCCAACACTTCGGAAGCGCCAGGGTGTTGATTATTTCCGGCTCGTCGGGGTCGCCCGTTCCGATAAACACTTTACTGGGAGTCCATTCACGTAGAACCTGGTTGACGATACGAGTGGCCTGCGCTCGAATACTTGGCTTAGAGCTAATGGGCATTCGTTCATCAATGCCTTCACTCGAATAATCCAGAAACTTATGCTGGCAAAGATGGAGGCTGCCACTGAGAATCTGTTCCTCTCTAAAGGACAAAGTAATGGCAAGCGAAGGCTGATCTGGATTGATGTAAATAGCGCAGGCGGATTCCGTGGCCCATGCGGAGTCCGTTAGACGTGTGACAATCGGGGACTTCAATGTGCGACTAAAGCCTATTCGGCAACTCGGACAATACTCCACGGGCAGCGGCTGATTTATCTGGGCCAATTTTACTTTTGGGCTAATCGAAGCAAGTTCGTCGAACACTTCGTCAGTTAGTCGATCAAGATCACCATCCAGCAAGTGAAAACTTCTCTTGTATTCGACTCTCTCATCAGGCCATTGCATCACCAGTTGGAGTGAATGGATTAATTCCTCAGTTCCATAGGCGGAAAGCGTGGCAATTACTTTAGGCTCGGACCGGTTAGCTTCAATCACGAAAGCTTCCCAGGAATTCTTATGGCGAAGAATTTCTCTTGCATCCAGCTCTAGATGCCTTGCTCGCGATTGATATTCACGCATCCGATGGTGTCTGTCATGATCTTCGACGCAAAGAACAGCTAAGTTTTCATCAATCGTGTTTGATGAGTTTTCATCAATGTGGTGGAAATGAAAACCAATGCTCCGTCGTTTGCAAACGCAGCACCGAAAGGCATTCGCCTTAAGCAGTCGATCCTTCTGTGACGCCGTCGGGTTTACACGGCCCATATCAAACCTCTAAAGCGCAACTTCGCTCAGTCATTCAAATATGTAATTACTTTAAGGCGAAACGTTCAGTTGTTGATTTCCGACGTTTACCTGCTGCACGTTCTGAATTACCACTGTGGGTGTAACGTCTTAAATCCCTAAGTTGTCTTAACACGCGCAAGAATTGCCGGTTATATCCGTCTGCAAGTCTTGCAAATGTCCTGGTTGAAAACCTCTTACATATGACCGCCATCTGTGGTTTGGGCGTTGCGCTCAAGTGCAAGCATGCAGCAGGCTCTTGAACGCTGGCCTTCGACATAACCTCTTAGCCACTCGTGACATTGCAGCGCTCACTTAACAGCCTCATCGTGAGATTTCCCACCTCCGAATTCGGTTTTATAAAATTCAATTGTTCCGACGAAAGATCGCGCGGCCCTCAACCAAGAACTGTCGCGCAGGCGTCCTCTGGGCTGGTCTCGTATTCCTCTTTGCGCATGATCCTCTCGTCGGTTGGCTTTTGGAGGATGTGCGTTTGCTTTACTGTGCAAGGCTTTGTGCGACGTGCAGCGTGCAGTTCGATCAACTTCAAACGGTCTTTTCTTTCGGTTTTGATTAGTCACTGCTAAGCAGTTTAGCGAGCTTGCGAGTTTGTGCAAGCGATTCTTATATTCAACAGCACGATTTTAACTTTCGATATAAAAGCCTTGCGTCCTGCCGGAGGTAGTCGTATAAGCCTCTGGCACTCATTGTTCTAAGCCTCAGCCTCTGGAGCTTCCGCAAATGAAACGAACTCGTTCGCTAATATCCTTCTCTTTTAATAGGACTAAGCAATCAGGAGTGACCTTGGACTCAACAGCAGAGTAGTGCCTATGCGTGTAAGGCGCTGAAACCGCGTCCGACTAATCGAGAGCCTTATAAGCTAAGGACAAAGCACCAGGAAGAGCTCTTTACGATGTAACGCGGTGTTCGCCCGATTCTGTTGCTTTCGCTGACGAGGCAACTCGATAAGCGTGACAAGCCTATGATGGTTGTTTTTCCAAAAAGACAGTTTCAGTTCTGGCACCTATTACTCTGAGCCGCAAGACCACGTTCCGAACCTGCTCGGTAACATTCTGATCATATTCGGCAGTGCGTTGAGTGCATACATCGTAGTAATGACTGTGAGGCACGGCAACAAAGAAAACGTAGTAAAAAACGTGTTGAATGAATACAGAAGGCAACTTGAGAGTGCTTCGGCTTGCGATAGATTGTAAACCAAAAGCTTCAACGAGCTGCGTAAGAGTCGTTTGCTCGCTCGGGGTCGGTCTTTTCCACCTCTGCACGTTGAAGAGACTGTTGAAGGTTAGACTAAAACACTTCTACCGTTGTCTGCGAAAGTTCCAAGGTGGTATAGGATTGGGATCAATCCACAGTCCAACGTTGGCCCCCCGTGCAGCAATTTCAGCAGCAGCGTACAGTTGCTGGTCCTCGCGAGTTTGATCGTCTTGGTAGTACTTGTAATGCCATGCCATGCCCGCCTTAATCTGCTCAAGGCAGACGTCCTGACCTTCGAGCACTACTTTTCCTACTATGCGCCGATATCTATCGTGTTTCGACCACTCAATAGTCACCACTCTATTGAAGATTGCCTGCGATAAGCTCTCTCCACTTATGTTGCCGAAGGCCTGGCCCTTTTCAGGTGCATCTATCCCGAGAAGGCGAATTCGATGGTTTGCATTAGAGGAATCGAGGACGGTGATTGTGTCGCCATCTTGAACACCAACAACTCGCCCCTCGAAGATTATAGGGGTTTCTATGTTTCTGGTGTGACGACGGTACGGTAACGAAAGCCCGGACGGGCTTACTGCCGATGAGCAGCCTGCAAACAGCACACACGTTAGAATTAGGGAGAGAGAAAGAGTGCCCGTTCGTTTCATCACGATTACTACTCCTTCTCAAGAAAACTGTTGGTTGTTAGTACGTTGAGGCTAGGAGCACAGTTCAACAAATCTAACCATTACTGCCCAGAGGGTAGAGCTCCCTTGGCACACTAAAGCCCTGTGTCCTCACCTAGAGCGGCACTGGATCACTCCTCATATCTGGTTGAAACCGATTTGAGTCCAGAATCGGTGAACTTCGGCTAAGGGTTCATTTTCGAGGGCTGCAAACCATTCTGAAATAGTCAAGGAGCATAACGGAACCTTTATTTGTACCGCCTCGTCGATTCCTTTTGGTCCGTTCCAAAACACAATTCTTGTTGTTGTCGTAGTGAGATTGTGGGCCATCGCGTCTGTGGTTCGTTGGGCAATCAATCTGGCGAGCTGTCGGCAAACGGCCACGTTTGTTCGATGGTCCGAGTCAAATGCAATGAAAGCGTTATAAGGTCTCGCGGCGTCAATTAGTTCCTTGTGGGAGCAGCTTACGCCGGAGGTAGCTATTACGCGCGCGTTTGGCCTAAAGTGAACGAACGTTTCGGCTTTCAATGCGCCTTCAGTAATTAGTACGGCCTGGCCCGCAGAATAATGTTTCGGGGAAAAAGTAAAATGAATTGGAGTACCGGAGCTGGTGCCGCGCCGTTCCAAAGGAGAGGCCAACCAGCGGTACTTTTTTTCACCTGGTGGAATGTCTTTAGGGTGGAGCCTGATTTGGCAAGCTTGTATTAAGCCGTCTGCGTCCTTGTAGGGTATGACCAGCATGGGCATCAAGTAGTTGCGGGGCTTCCATATATGGACCATGCCGGATGGGTCTTGCCAGAAACCTGGAATTCCGACAACGCCGGCGCCGGAATAAAGCTTTCCATAGCTGTTGAAATTGTCTTTAACGAACCCTTGTAATGCGACGGCGAGGGCCGCTCTTTCTTGTTTCGTGGGCGGTAGTGCGCCGAAAGCTTGGGCATGTTTATCTAGAAGGCCTCGTGAGTAAAGACCTCCTTCGCCTGTTACGAGCTCTGTCCGGTATCGTGACGCGGGAGAGAGTCTTATGAGTTCCTTAAAAACTGCATTGCGTATTACAAGCGGGGCGATCGGGATTGTAGGGGTTGAAAAGGAGGGTGTTGGTTGGTGAATGTTAGTTTGAGCGATGTCCCTATGAACGTGAATGTTTCCGCCATTTCGAGATGGTCCCTTTGAGCCTTTACTGACCCGCATGCAGATCGAAGTGCCGCCATCGCGCGAAAAGCCACAATATGTAGTGCGGTTGCAAATTCTGCAGGGCCGTTGCTTACTCACTCGAGCGAAGCCGCTGGAGACGAGCGGAGTTCGGTGACGGCAGCTTGAATTCGCGTTTTGCTTCTTTGTGGCGGGATTGTTCATTTCTTGTCATCAAGAACACTTGGACCAACCGCAGGGACATACATCACAATTTGAGGCACGCGTTAGTGGGCCATGACATTCAGGACAATTGCGGACTGAGTGTGAAGGTGATGCACTAAGATTATTTTGGATGTGCGTTGTTTTATTTGCGCGAGCTGAGTCGAGCTGGCCGATAAGGCGGCGTTGCATGATCAAAAGACATTCGGCTACTGCTTGCTCCGGAGAAGTGAGAAGTCGTTGGTTGAACCAAACGGCATGAGTTCCAGTGGTGGTGTCGAGCATGTGCGCTACTTCTTTAACGTGAAACCCGCCGCGAAGCATTTTTGAGGCAAGTTTGCCAACGACGGAAGAAATGGGACCGGTAAGGAAAATCTCCTGGATTGTTCTGCCGTTGTGGTTGACGGTGACGTAGAGTTTTTGACCATCAAAGTCGATTTGCCAGGTTGAGCCTACAAGCTCTTTTGGGCGATCTTCGCGATCAGGAGATGCGAAGACCGGTGGCGGGGCATCAGGGGTTGGGTCTTCGGAGCTATCGTTTTTTATTGTGGTGAGCACTTGCTCGTTACGTGACCCGTCACGATAGTAGCTGACGGCTTTGCAGCGGAGCGTGCGAGCTAGCATGTAAAGAGCGTTTACAGATTCAACCGTATCGTCATATGCGCCATTGCAGGTTTTGGAGACAGAGTTGTCAACGTTACGTTGAGCGGCCGCTAGTACCTGGACATGTTGCGTGGAGCTAATGTCCATGGCTGAGATGAAGTGTGCTGGAAGATCGTCAATATGCTCTACAACATATTTTGCGGCGCGTTCAATGGATGCTTCGTCTGTTTGATCGACTTGGAGTCCGAGTGCGGCGGCTGCAAGCGGATGAACATAGGTGCGTGTGCCGAGACTGTCCTTGCGGATGTAGGCCCACGAAAAGTTCGGTTCGACTCCGCTTGATGTTTCCGCAACAAGAGAAATGGTGCCAGTGGGCGCGCAAGTTGTTGTTTCGTAGTTGCGTGGAGTCAACGGTGTAAGGGACGGTATTTTGATAATGTCATAAATAAGGTGTTGGTAAGCGGAGCGATTCGCTTCAAATTCCGGAAAGGTTCCCTTCTCCGCGCCAAGCTGAAGACTTCGGTTCCAGGCTTCGTAGCGCACAAAGCCCATTACTTCTTCCATTAGGGTGCAGGACTCGGGAGAGCCGTAGGTGATCTTGAGTTTGAGGCAGAGGTCGGCAAAGCCCATGATGCCGAGACCTATTGGGCGAGTGCGCTTTACGGTGTCTTCGATTTCTGGAAGCGGCCAGGTGCAAGTGTCGATAACATTGTCGAGGAATTGAGTGCTCAGGTGTACGACATGACGAAGATGGTTCCAGTTGATGTTGTGTGGCCCGGCATGATCAGGATCGTGGAATTGGCTGACGTCGATCGAGCCAAGATTGCAGGAATTATTCGCGTGTAAGAATTGTTCACCGCAGGGGTTGCAGGAGTGGATAGGACCCATGGATGCCATCAGGTGATTGTGGCGGTTAACTTCGTCGATGAAGGCGATTCCGGGTTCTGCGTATTTGTGGGCGCTCGCAACTATGCGCTTCCAGATATCAGGAGCGTAGATCATCCCCGGGTTCGGAGGCTCTGCTTTCTGGTAAGCGTCAAGATTCGTTGTTAAGAAAGCTTGCCGATCGCAAAAGGTCACTGGCGCAGGGGGTTCGAAGTCGGAGCCAATTGGAGAGTCCTCGCGTCGCACGAAGATTGCGTAATCGCTTTCGGTCACAGGATCGTAGATTGGCGAACCCCAGGGCTGGTCGTTGAATTCGAGTTGAAACCATTCGTTGTTGTCGACAGCGGCCAGGAATTGATCGGTGAGGTTGACGGAAATATTGAAGTTGGTGAGCGAGTGTTGGTCATTCTTGGCGTGAATGAAACGAAGAATGTCGGGATGTGTGATGCGCATCATGCCCATGTTGGCTCCGCGTCGGACGCCGCCCTGCTTCACCACCTCGGTTACTTCGTTGACAATGTTCATGAAGGAAACTGGTCCGGATGCGGTGCCTTGACGAAAACTAACGGTGGCGCCTGTCGGCCGAAGAGATTCGTACGTCATTCCGGTGCCGCCGCCTGTCTGGTGTATCAGGGCGGTAACTTTGGCGTGGTCCATGATTCCAGCGATTGAATCTGGAATTGCGAGAACAAAACACGCGGCGAGTTGTCCGTTGTCACGGCCGGCATTGACTAAGCAGGGTGTGTTGGGGAGGAACTCGCGATTGAGCATGATTTCAGTCATGGCGTGAGAGAAGTCGGCGCGTTTGGCTTGGTCAGTCTCTGCTTTAGAGACATGATCAACTACGCGTTTGACGATATCGGGCCACTCGTCAAGGGGAGTACCTTGCGGATCTTTAACGGAGTAACGCTTGAGTGCTACCTTTCGGGCGTTAAGTCCAAGTGGGCGCTGGTTTGGTGAGGGAGTTTGAGAGGTTTCATGTTTTAAAGTTGACATGACAGATCAAATGACTCTCCCTAAGTGGCTGAGGCTGATGTGGTGGCGCTGTGGTCGGCTTGCGAACAGTAGCTACCCGCTTTTTTTCGGTCGATGTCGTGATCGATGATGCTTATTGATCCATTGCATCTTGGATAATCTTCGCAGCCGAAAAACTGTTGGTGGTCGGTTCTTCGTTCGCGGAGGCTTAGAGGATTTCTACAGTTTGGGCACCTGGGCCGTTGGTTAGCGAGAACGATTGCTTCTCCAGCGGTACGACGCAGTCGACGCCTCCAATTGCCGGTCATTCGTAGGTCGCCGGACCATTTCTTTATCAGCTCACTTTGGTCGGGAACAAAAGCGGGGTTTTTGCGGTCGTCAAAAATAGAGATGTTGATGATGTCATGATCAACGTTTGGATAAATATGTGCGCTCAGATTGGTTTTTGCGACACGATAGATCCAGTGGTAGCCATGCTGGTTGTCGTGGTGCCTTCGGTAATTCGGCGGTAGGTTGTATTCGATAGCGCGAAAAACAGAGGGCAGCGATATATAGACTTGGCTGGTGTTGCTTGGTAGAGCTGATGCTAAAGCGACCATGGGATTTCTTCTTAACTAACCAGCATTAGTAACGCTGGCGCATTCCTTCCTCAACGCGGCGGTCCATGTCTCTGGCGATACCAGTAATAATGGCTTGCAGTTCGCGAAGGCGAGCGGCTTCAAGGTTCGCGTCTTTGATTTGTCCTGCGGCTGTGGTCGTGCTGGTGTATTGAGCTTGATTGGCCTTGAGTTCAAGCGAGTAAGCCTGGTCGACACCTGCCTTTGCGATTGCTGCGCCACGATTCGCTCCGCCAGCCGCGGTGCTTGCTCCTGCGTTGATTGCGGAAGTATTGCCAGCGAGCTGTGCGTCGGTGGCGACCTTCATATCGTCGCGATATGTGAATTGGCTTTTTTGAACAGTATTGGCGGTTGCGATTTCGTTTTGAATTGTGGCGTTAGTGAATTCGTTATTAGCGCGGTTTAGATTTCTGGTTCGGTTTCCGGTTGCAACGTTGCTAAATATCGGATTGATTGCGCCGGTTCCTGCGTAAGGAATTGCAGTGGTGGCGCTTCCCCAGATTTCTTGTTTGCGAGCTCTTGCCTCACTCGCGATCCTGACTGACTCAGCACTTTGTGAAACAGCGGATTGCGTATTGGCCTGGTTGGCGCGGGCCCACACTTGTCTATTACTGTCGGCTACCTGCGCATTGGTGGCGGCGATAGTGAAGTTGGCGCTCGCTTGGGCCATGCCTCGCGCGGTCTGTGCGCCGCCGGCTATGGCGGCAATGGTTGCAGTTCTGTTTCCTTCGATGCTGGCGTGTCCTGAGATCTGGCGTGCATTGGCTCCCAGATTGGCGGCATCGAGCGAGCCCTTAGCTCGGGTCAGTTCTGCTTGGTAGCCTCCCTGAGTCTGTGTGTTTTCTGCCTGGCGTTGTAACGAAGCGCCCGCTTTCAGTCCGGTGAACTCAATAGCTGAGCCGACGATCGCGGCCATCCAGCCGGAGGCCGTGCTGGAGACTGCTTCAAAGAATTGTCCACTGGCCGCGCGATAAGCCAGATATGGTGAGAGCCATAGCATCAAACCGTTAATAACCATGATTACCAGTGTGAGGATGATTATTAGCGTGGGATCGTAGGCGTTGTTTTTAATAATTTGTGCTGTTCGTTCGTCGATGACGTAAGGAGCGGTGCCGTCGTAAAGGGACAAGCCGAAACTACCGACCGTGTAGGCAGCGAATACGAGCGTGTCCCTGACCACTGGAAAGATGAGCGTAAAGACGATGGTTCCCCAAAGAAAGGGGTATGCGATCCGTTCCGAGAGTTTTTTGTCGACCGCTACAGCGACTATGAAAGGAACGGCCAGTCGAAGGCCAATCATTACAAAGCCGCCAAGGATGAGAAGAAATATTTCGCCTGATTGAAGGATGCCACGAGCGAGATTGAGGCCAAAGAAGAGTTTGGGCATGGACCATGATGTAAGATCAGTGGCACTTTCGATGGCTGTCAGACCATTAATTTGCCCATCTCCAGATTCGTGATCCGTGAGGATGCCTACCCAACCGGATTCTCCGGGTTCGATATAAGCGGGTTGAATAAAAACGTTTTGCTCGTCTTTGATGATGAAGTGTCCTTGTACGAATGCGTAATACTGGTCATTGAAAGCGGCGCGTTTTTCTTCAATCAACGGCTCGATCGGGATAGTGAGCGTGCGTCCGATCTTATAGAGACTGGAGACTACGTATGGAGCTACGGCAAAGAGGGACATGCAGATGATGGCGCGTCCAAACCAATAATAGAGTTCGGTTGAAGCGCCGTCGTTTTCGCGGATCACTCGAATAAACGAAAAGAGGAGAATGATGCTTGCGAGGATCATTGCCAGGAAGTTGAATTTATCCATCAGCGGTCGTTCAACTTGGCGGCGTATATAGGGAACGAGCTCGCGAACCATATCCATGAGCTTTTGCATTTGTGCGCTAGGCAGTCCGGCTTCTGAGGGGGGAGTTATAGGCGTTGGGGTTGGCCCTGGGTTAGTTTGGGCAAAAATGGAGGGTGTGAGGCTGAGGAATAGAATGAGAAAGAAAAAGTTAAGAAGACAGACTCCGCGCAGCAGGCGCGGGTTGTGTCGAAGGGTTTTAGCGATAAGGGTTTTCACGGCGTCTTTGGTCTAGTTGTTGCCGTCCGCGGGGTCATCATCGATGCCTTCGTCTGGTTCGAATGTTCTGTCTATTTGGTCCAGTATGTCCTTGCGTACCGGTATGGTTGATTCCCAGGCGTTGTTTGTTTGGTGGACTTGCTGGCCGTAGGTGCCGCGAGTTTCAAGTTGAATTCCGTATTGTTTCGTTTTGGCGGCCAGTTTTTCAGTGAGGTCGTTAATTTGGGTTTTGATTTGTTCGATTTGAATCTTGGTGTTTGAGATTTGAGTTTGGATTAGCGCAAGCGAGTGACGTTCATCCTCGGGCTTGGCCATCTCTGTGGTGAGCATTTGCTCATATTGTTTGAGTACTGCCTGTGCCTCGGCGAGGCGAATGTAGGCGTTCTGTAGTTCGTAACGAATGCGTTCGAACTCGTTGTCCATGTTCGCGAGCCGTTCTATGTTTGCGAGGGTGTCTTGAGAGGTGCGGCCAATGGAGTTGCGCAGGTATTCTTCGAGGTCCTGAAGATCTTGCTGAGGATTAAAGATGCCTGCCTTTAGTCTCGAGTCGAGTTGCTGAATGGCACGAATGCGACACTCGACCATATTCTCAATTTGGCGTTTGAGTAAATAGATATGGCGAACTGTTTGGCCGATTGTCGCTACCGAGGAAATCAGGCTTTTGTTACGCGCCAATTGTTGATCGACTATCGTGAGGATACCGCCCAGGCTTGTGACTTGTTTGACAGCCTTGTCGTACATGGCGGTGTAGTGTTGGATGGTTTGCATCCAGCGATCCATTTCGCGGGCCATCTCTTCGATTTGTGCCGCGTAGGTGGTGGGGTCAAACACGGTCCATTGGGCTTGTGCTGGTTGTGTCGGCATGATGACGATGCCGAGTAAGAGACCGATTATTAGTTGTTTGATGAATGACATTTTTTTCATTTGCATGCCTTTCTTTAAGCGACTTGTGCTTCGCGCAGTTCTGATTCGTCAATCTCAGTAAGACCATGGGCTGTCAGGCCACGCGGGTAACGTTCTGCCAGCCAGGCGATAACTACCGCCATGGGCCAGGTAGGTTTAAGACTTTGGACGCGAGCGCGGGCATTGCGCTCGTCGGGGTTAGTGGTGAACGTCCAGAGCTCGCTGGGCGAGAGATCTATCTGGAGTAGTTCGACAATCTTGTCTTGACCAGAGCCAAATACGCCGAGGAATTGTGCGTGTTCGCCAGGGACGTTTTTGATTCCTTCAATGCAGGCGTTTGCTGCCGGAGATAATCCGGTTTCTTCGATCAATCTTTTGTAGTCTCCAACTTGCTTGCCGATGAGTTTGACGCCGGCAGTCTTTGCGAGAGCAACGCCAATTGGATTGGGAACGTCGCGGCTGCCAGTGAAGTCCTCGTACGCATGGGAAGCAAGTAGCGTGACTGCGTTTTCTTTGCCGCCGGTTCGGGCAGCACGCTCAATGACGTTGAGAATGAGAGGGTAGTGCTTGACGACTTCCCACATTTCGTCAAAGGCAAGTAGTAGTGGCGAGCGAGTGCCGTCAGGGTTCAAGCGGCCGAGAGAACGCATTACGTGGGCGGCAATGCGAAAAGCCATTGATTGGCGCACTCGATCGGGTAGATTTTGTAACGAGTCAATTTCGTAAACGTCGAGTTGTGAATCCGTTAAAAAGTCTGAATGGGTTGGAGCGTCGATCCAAGGATCGTTTCTGAAAGACTCCAGTGAGATACGCAATAACTCTGAACGTTCCTTGGCGATCTTCTCGGAGAATGGAGCTACTTTGAGAAGGTCGAGCAAGTGTGAGAGCCGTGGCTCGTGTTTCGGGCGACCGGGTCGATTTCGTGGAACCTGGTTTTTATAAACCTCATCGACCAGTAACATCAGTATGTCTTCGGCGATGGTGTCGTTGGCGCGAGCTAGATGCATAAGATCAGCGACTACAAATGTTTTTTGTAAGTCGTCGGGCATTTCTCCTTGTTCGAGGCCGGGGTAGTCCCAGGTGTTAATCGTGCGTGTTCCATGGTCGAATCTTAGGTAGCGGCCATGAAGCACCTCGACAAGCGGGGCGAGAGATTTTCCGTAGTCAACGGCGCGTACGCGTACGTGGGCTTTTGTTGCCAGAACGTCGTTAATGATCCGGCACATGAGGACAGACTTTCCGGCGCGAGGCTGAGCTATTAGCATTACCAATGGGCTGGTGACGAGACTGCGATCGTAAAGGTTGAAGCCTGTCAGATGGCCAGTCGGAGTGGAACAAATAGTATGAGGATTTGGACTGCCCGGCCATGCTGATTCGGTGGGGGTCAATGGGGCGAGAGAGTCGGTCGTTTCCAGAATCTCGCGCCCCGTTTCCTGATTGTTTAGCTCACCGACAAGACTCCGGTGATAGACGGCTCGGAGAGCTACCGGTTCTTCCCGGTTTGCTTCGGCGCCGGGAATGCGGCGAAAGGCAGTAACGAGCTGCTCACAGTAGCGATCAAGATTTCGGAGTGAGGCGCGTAGGTCTTCCTTGTTGGTTGCGGCCTCACTGTAGATGACGGCGTAGAAGCGAGCTTTAACGAGAGCCTCGGTGTCGCCAGTGATTTCCTCACGAACGGTGGAGAGCTGGCCCATTGCTTTACGGCCTTCGAAAGTGCCGTGGCGGCTCGTACCTTTATTCGCTCGACTTACCTGACGGATACGCTTATCGAGTTTTTTACGTACCTTGTCCTGATCGAGATAGACGTATTCGGTTATGACATTATGACGAAAATTGAGTTCAGGGTTAGTTGTCAGAACGCGCATGCAGTCGGCAAAGATGTTTGGTTGTGGAGGGACAAACATTGAGACGACTGCGGCTGGATAGTTACCGTGCATTATGAAGTGACCGTCGCCGGCAATGGTTTCGCCTGTGAGGTAGTCGCGAATGTCACGTCCGGGAATGTCGGGAAGAATGGGCGCGCTGTTGGAGTTTTGCCTGTGGGCTAAATAGATGGCTTGCCAAAGTTCTTGACGGGTGAACGATTTCAGGGGCAAGGGGCTCTGTTGTTCAATTAAGCGAAAAGTTTTTTCTGCCTCGTCGATAGCTTGTTGCTCGTCGGTCATAGTGCGACGAGTGATGCTGTCGTTACTGGTTTCGCGGAGGGTTGTAAAAAGAGCACCGATGAAAGCGAGTGGTCCACGTAAAGCCAATTCACGTTTTAGCGTGGGAAAGAAGCGTGCCAAACCTTTTTGACTTTCATCCTTGTGGTGTTTGACTGGAACGCGTACCCAGGCGGACAACGTGTGCTGCTTGAAAGCTGCTCCTACGGCAGCGTCCTGGTAAAAGCAGATGCCCATAGTGTGTAGGAGGCCAGCGAGTGGAGCGACGTCTTCTTTGTCTTGTGAACGGATGTGCCGTTGGATCGCGCGACCAGGATCGGGATTAACAGACAGGCGAAACTGGATGATGGTGTTGGGTGGCTTGCGAGCTGCTAGTAGTCGCGCGAGTTCGTTCATTCGTCGTTCGATCAGGTGTTCTTCGGTGAAGATAGTGTTGTTTAGAGCAACGTGATAAGCCTTGGTGAAACTGCCGTCCGTGTGACGTAGCAAGTTTCCGGAAAGATCCAAAATAGAAGAGTCACGTCGTCGGCCGGCCGGACGATCAAGCAGGCGGATGCGAGCTTCGTCTTTTTTGATTCGCGCAGCGTTCTCGTTGCCGCGCATATTGGCAAGATCCTGTTTGGCGCGGCGACTGAGTGGAACGAGTCGGAGTCCAACGGTAATGCCGATGGCTGAAAGAACAGTCGCTACGGCGAGAATGGTAATAGTCGGGGTGTCCACGGACTTTTTTTCTCCACAATTCAATGTTGATGGTCGGCGAGCAGCCAGGGACGCTCTTTTTTGTCAGTGGGAAGCGCATGACGATGCCGTGACGTTTTGATAAGTGCGGCAAGGTGATGTTGTAGCCAGAATGGGCGCCGTCCGATGCGTACAAAGTTGAAGAAAGCCACTGAAGCAACAAGAGATATTGGACATATCCAGATCTCGAGCGGAAAGCGCATAAAGCGCAGGTTGAACATAAAGGGAATGCTGTAGCCAAGCAGCGCGATAAAGATCACGAACTTCCAATCGGTGTCTCTCACGCCAAAGCGCACGACGGGAAGATAGATTTGTGAACGTATGGGTCTGCCGCGCATCACGGTGTTGTTTTCTCCGGAACTGGTTTTTTCGGTTAACTCCTCATGGCCGGGCCAGTCATTGCAAACCAGTTCATTAATGCTTCCGGGAGTTTCGGAAGATGAGACAGGGTTGGCCTGTCGAACTGACCCGGTTCTGGTTGTGCGCGTGAAGGATCTCAGTTACCGAGGTCGGTATCGAGGTTCACGGCATTGCCTTGCGAGAATGAATACGCGAGGCTGGCGACAGCACCAAAAGCGAAACAGAAAACTCCGCCGAGTGCTTGTTTGGTCCAGTTCTTTTCGGTCATGTAATTAACGGCTGCCCACATGAGGCCACCGATGCCGAGAAGGAACAGTAGGTTTCGTCCCCACTTGATTATTTCTCTGACGCCATTACCGAGTGTCTGGTCGTTGCCGCCAAAGATACTGCCGCCGGAAGGCCCCTGGGCCATGACGCTGACGGTAGTAAGAGAGAACACGATGCCGATCACGAGCAGCGGCATGAGTGCGTTAACGATTACGCTTGCTTGCAGCAGTCGTCGACTGGCTCGGGCTGTGTGCGAGTTGGTTAGAAGTTGCTCATCGATCCTTAGGGCATTCGTTTGATTGTGAAGCCATCTGCGAAAGTCAGGTCTCATTTCAATTTACTCCTCAATAGTTAGGGTTACGGATTCTGTTTCGCTCGAAGCGTGGTGTTGTTTTTTTCAACAGTAGCCTCGGGCGGCTTGACGTGGTTCGCCTCTACAAAGGGTGTGCCAGAAGGGATTTGAGTGGGTTTTCTTGTAGTCGCTCGTGCGGCATCGGGCTTGCACATGAGGGACGCGGAGGCTCGTTGCTTCAATGAAAATGAGAAAACATCTTCCTGTTAATTTAAGTGTAATGGCCTTGGCTGCGTTGTTATGGCAGGCGGAAGCGCAGGCTAAAGAGGGCAAGGCTCAAGTGCGGTCGCGGTCCAAGGGTGTAGTCAAATGGAGTTCGAAACGCCGTTTGCGTGTGCTCAAACGACTACAGCGGCGTGCTGTGATGTCGAGGATGAGGGAACGGGCGCGAATTTATGAGCCCGACATGATCGCGGCGGCGCAAAAACATGGAGTAGATCCCCGTCTGTTATGGACCATTGCATTTTTGGAAACGAGATTTCGTCCCGAGCTGGTGTCGCCGATGAAAGCGCGCGGGTTAATGCAGTTCATGCCGGATACGGCGCGTCGGTTTAACCTATCGAATCCAAATGATAGCAAAGCTGCAATTGATGCGGCAGCCAGGTATGTGAAGCAGTTAGCGTCACAGTTTGACGGGAGATTGGACCTCGTACTGGCTGGTTATAACGCTGGCGAAGGCGCTGTGGACTGCTATCGCACTGGACGTTCGCTGCGGACTTCGAGAGGAAAGGTAATCAATCCGCGCGGGATTAAGACCAATGGCGTTCCGCCGTATCGGGAAACAATCGCCTATGTGAAGAGAGGTCTTGTGGTTTTTAACCGCGTCGCGTCTGCTGGTGTTTTTAGGCCTGAGGTAGTTGCCACAGCGCGCATGTTGCAAGTGCCGTCGATGACAGGTTTGTTAGCAGACGAGCTATTGATTGATCGGGAACTGCGCGCGCTGATGCCCGCCAGAGTGCTCCCCACGCTTCTCTACTCAGGGCTCAGGCAAGTGGAAATTGAGGGTGGTAACGAGAGGGCGAGAGCGCGAAGTGTTAACGAGCCAGAGTCGAGGGAGTTTGAGACGGTGTTTTTTGACGTACATTCGGGTGTTCGTTACCTCGTAAGCAAGGGTGAGATTGTTAAGCCGTTGGAGCGTGTTGACGCGGTCGAGTCGGCTGGAAATGGAGGAGAGTCAGGTCACCATGTTTCGAAGTCTTATTATTTTGGGACGGGCGGGTATTAGATCTTTGTGGGAGTACTTGAACTGTACCCGTTTCAGAAAGAGGCATGCATTTCCCTTTGGGAAGTGGCACGTCGCGCCCGCGAAAGAAAGGCGGCGGGCGGCGCGGGCGAGCGGTGCTTATGCGTCCAGCCAACCGGCGCGGGCAAGACAGTTGAGATTCTCGCCTTCGTTCGAGCGACGACACTTCGGTGGCGTTGGCGCGCGCTTGTTGTCGAACCTTCGAAGGAGTTAGTAAAGCAGACTAAAAAACGAGCAGAAGCGTTCATTCCGGAAATCAAGGCGGGCATGATCGTTGAGCGCAGATGCGAGATGGCCGGCGTCGATCTAGTGATTTCGACGGCGGCCTCTTTGCATAAGAAGCGGCTTGCTAAAATCGATCCGGCTGAATTCGATGTTGTGATCTTTGACGAGGCACATCATGGCTCGGCGGATTCCTATAAAGCTATTCTGGACCATTTCGCTCCTGCTACGCTGATGATTGGGGTCACGGCGACTTATATTCGCGGTGATGGTATTTCAGTGGCGTCTGCGGAGTATTTTTCATCGGTTGTGGTTTATCACACGATCGGGCAACTAACACAAAGCGGTTATTTGGTTCCGGCAAAAGGTTTCTATAAGCACACAGGGCTTACGCTCGAGGATGTGCCGATTAGGCGAGGTAACTTTGACGAGCGGAAGTTGGCCCATGCGGTAAACACTCCAGAAAGAAACAAGATGGCAGCCGACGCATGGCGGGAATGGGCGCCTGATCGTTCGACGGTGGCTTTTTGCGTGAATATCAATCATGCAAAAGACATGGCGGAAGTATTTCGGGGAAACGGTGTGTCTGCGGCGGCTGTGTGGGGCGACATGAATGATGATGAGTACCGGCGCATCATGGATGACTACGAAGCCCGGCGTCTACTGGTATTGGTCAACTGTCGTTTGCTTTGCGAGGGTTGGGATGCTGCATGGACCTCTGGAGTATTGATCGCGCGGCCTGCTACTGAGTGTGCGGCTGCGGTGCTCGGTCCGCAGATGATTGGTCGCGGGTTGCGGCTGCATGAGGCTTCGCTGAAAAAGGATGCAGTAATCATAGAGTTGATGGATCAGAACATTCTTTCTTCTACTGAGGGGAAGGGTGCGCGGAAGACGGACTTAGCGAGTTTGCTTGCGTCTGGTTATGGGATAAGCCGGAAGGAAGTAGAGGCTGGAAATGCGTTTTTGCATGAGAAAGCAAGGCGCAACCACGTGGAAAAGGGCTGGCGCGAGCGAAGTAAGCTGTTTCAGGGTTTGCGATCCATTGAAGCCGTTATGAGAACTTTTGACATTATTGAGCGAGTATCGCGCGTGTCACGGTACGCGTGGATTCCGTTAGGAATGAATAGTTATTACATGGGGTTGGCTGACGGGGATTTTATCGAGGTGGTCGCCGAAACTGATACGTATTTTGAAATCAGAGCGGTGGTCGACAGTGAGCTGAAGTTCATTGGCGCGGGTGCTTCATGGACTGAGGCGATCGCACTGGCAGACTCGTGGCTGGCTCGTAATGGAGTTGACGGGGTGTTTACGCGCAGGGATCAGGGATGGCGAGAGAAAAATGCTAAAGAAGCTCAAGTGAGCTTGGCGCATAAGTTGACTGGCTTGCCAAAGGATTTCCTAAGTTCGTTGAAACGCGGCCAGGTGAGCGACTTAATAACCTCGGCGCGGGCTTTGTTGTTGCCGGTGGAGTCAGTCGAGCTTGGTGGCCGTGAGCCGGCGGTGGCTGGAAGTAGTGGTGAGTGGCACCGTTGGCAGTTTCAACCAAATTCCTAAATCTACAAATCTGACTTAGTTGCAAGCTGCGGGGTGTGCTCGTTTGCCGACAGTGATTTGGGCCAAGTGTGCTCATATGCAAACTTCGGGCGGTCTCATGTGGCTAAAAAGTGGGATGAATTTATGGCACGGCTCTTGTTGATGTGAGTTGGGCCAACTGAATGTGGCTGTCCTGCCACTGAGATTTGAAAAAACTTCGCCGAAACGAGAAATCGATAGGTATGAACAGACGTCACGAAAGCCAGACAGTAAATAGAAGCGATGAGATTCCAACGGAATTAAGTGAGTTGCTGTCAGAATTGCAAGCAGATCGTGGGGTGCAATTAAGCCTTGAGGTTCCAGAGGTGCGGCGGGCGCGTTATAGCGAGCAGTCCGGAACTCAGAGAGCGGAACACCGTGAGGCTCGGATTCCGGCAGTGATGGTTGAGCGAGGGAAAGTAACGGCTGGCCCTGCGATTGTTTATCGAGACGCTTCAGACGTTCGCACAATTCTTAACTTGACGTGGTCGATGATGATCCTGGCCCTTCTTCTTGTGGGCAGTGGTGTGGGCAACATCTATCAGTATTTGCGTCGGCCGGATCGCATTGTAGTTGATGGTGGTACGGGCAGAGTGCTTTCGATCAATAACCGAAACTACGGACGTGAAGAAGGGATCGAGTTTGGGCCTGACAGGCTAACACAGCAAGACAAAATTTATATCACGAAGGAATTTGTGAAAGCGGTTTACCAGGTAGATCCCGCTACACGCCCGCGGGACATTGAACGGGCACTAACAATGATGGTGCCTGATTCGGCGGTGAAGTTTTCTCGCTGGATGAAGGAAAAAGGAGTGTTGGATCAGCAAAAAGCGGAGAGTTGGCAAACGATCTGGAGTCCAATGGATGTATCGGTGGACAAGAATGATGGTTATACGGTCAACGTGATTGGCAAGCAGGATATTACGAAAGTGATTAATGGGATCACGGTCACCGATGCCAGACAGTTACGTTTAATCATCAAGCTGGTCGCTGACAACAAGGGCCGGGCCGATCGAAACCTACGATCGGGGTTTTTGATTTCATCGCTGGACTATCAAGAGTTGAATGAGCCGGTGAGTAAAGTGGCTGGAGAGGAGAATGGAGCAAACGCGGCGGGAACCAGATCGATAACGCCGGTTGCTGCTCTGCAAAATCAATGAAACGGATAAAAAGAAATGGAGTTGTCATGTTGAGCCTACTCAGTTGCGGACGCTTGCAGCTTGTGTGCGTCGTTCTGGTTTTAATGGGCATGGGCACAGTGATGGTGGGCCAAGAGCGGCGAACTGTTCGACGGCAGCCAGAGAAAACGTCTGTTGTAACAAAGCCAGCTTCTAGTACATCGGCGGCGACGCCGTCTCCGTCGTCGTCTCCCTCGCCCGCAATGGTGCCAGTGGCGTTGGTGAATCCCGCGCAGCCTGAGTACATGTCCGGCGAAGCGAACGTAACCGTCAGAGGTAATCAGAATCCAATCATTCGCTTAGGGCTTGCGCAGAACGGAGTCAACGTTATCGAGTTTCCGGCAGCGGATTCTTTTTTCATGGTTCATCCTGGTAATTCGGAGTTGGTGTCGTTCGATGAAGAGACTGCAAAGTTGAGCAAACGATCACTCGTGTTGCGTCCGGGCGCCTCTTTTGTGGCGCCGCCGGCAGGTTCAACAGCTAAAGGTCCTTCGGCGTCAATCAGCGTCCAAATGCAGTCGGGCGTTGTCGTTACATTTTTGATCTATCCGGTACGAGAGCTCTCGCAGAACGCCCATCGCTGCGTAGTGATGTACAACCGCGATGAAGTAGTAGCTGCGAGAAAAGCGGCAGGGCTGGCGGTCAACCTTGACGGCCGCGATCCGGAGCCGAAGGCAAACAGCGGCTCAATTAGATTAGGCGGTATCGATGAAGAAAGTAGTGCGCCAATTGTTCCGAAAGTGTCGAGGTTGATTGCCGAGGTCGACAGCAGCCGGGCGGATGAACGAGTGCGCAGCGGAAGGGTTGCCAAGAAGCGGCCTAAGTTGTCGGAGGTCGCGAACCACGCTTTGAAGGAAATGATTCGGAACCCAAATCGGATGGGACCATTTTCGAAATCGAGTCACGGATTGCGATTGGCAGTAGCTCCTGTGGTGGACTTGGATGTCAAGGCTCGCATGGTCGTAATCGCAGTTCGCAACGATGGCGAAGGGGTGTTGCGGATAGTGCCTGGCAACCCTGAGCTTTATGTACAGACATTTGACGACAACGGCAAGACGTTACAACTGGAACAGGTCAAGCGGTTGTACGTGGAAAGCACCTCCTTGGAAGGTAGATTGAACAAGGGTGAGATTGCTTATTACGCGATCGTCTATGAAGCGCCGGTGCTGGGCGCATTACAGCGTTTACGAGTATCGGTAAGTCAGACAGAAGCGGCTGACGAACCCTCTACAGCGGCATTAGGCGTCACGACCCCACGCAAGTAGAGGCGGGATCAAAGTTCGATTCAAAAGGAATTCGATATGAGTGCTCAAGTTAATCCGAGCGGTAATGGCTTTGATGGCGATCGGCGCCTGGTAATCGAGGAGTTGGAGGAACCAATAGATCCGGAGTCGGAGGATTTTGTTTCGGATGAACGTCGGGCGGTGCTTGTCGATGAAGGCGACATGGTTGACGACGTTGAGCGAGAACGTGGCGAAAAGCAGAGTACGGGGCGAGGGCGAAAAGCGGTAGCGGCCGTTGTGTTTTTATTGGTTATCGGTGCGTGCGCGGTTGGAGCTTGGTATTTAATTGGAAACGGCGCGACTCGGAAAGCAAGAGTTCCCGTCAATAAGTCCTCTCAGGCCTCAGGGGCCGAAAGTGAAGAAGCCATGACGAGGCAGGCTATCGAACAGGCCAATGCCGCGGGTCCTGGAATTACCCTTAGTGATGGTTCGGTTGTTAGGCCAGGAATGCTGCCACCGTCGCCGTCGCCTGCTGTTCCTGCTGCTGATTCGAACACGCCGGTTACACAGCTCCCGCCAACGGTCAACAACTTATCGACCACAGTTAACTCGACGAAGCCGCCAACCACTGCGAATGCAACAGGCGAAAAAGGTGAGGCAGAGGAGGGTCTGAAGGCAGCGAGTCGCGGTCGAAACAGTGAGCGGTCAGTGAGGATTAGTGAGGATCTTGAGGCCAGTGTGCAGACACGTGGGGGCACTGCTACTCGTGAGAGAAGCGCGGACGAAGGAAGGAAAGACGTTAGCCGCGTAACTGTACCTTCATTTGGAAGTATGTTGCCGGTAAAGAGTCTCGGGGTTCTTTACACTTTGAGATCGGCAGGACTGGCGCGATTTGAATTAACGCGTGACGTAAAGGGTAAGGGATGGACCATGCCGCGCGGGACGGTGCTGGTAGGCGCGTTACATGGTGGTGAATACGATCGCGCGTATGTTTCGTTAGTTGGTTTCATTGATACGGAATCAGGCCGCTTTGTAAAACTCAGCGGTGACCTGCTTGGGTCGGATGGCGGAGTGGGGATCCGGGGCAAGCGCAGAAAAATGTCCAGCGGTTGGTCACGTGCGCTTTCGAAGTTGAGCGAAGGCGGCTTGAACATCGCGAGTGCGCTTGCAGGATCAATTGGACGGCGACCAATTGTTATTAACGACGCGTTTGGGAGTTATGTTGGTCGAGTGAGCAGCGAGCTGGATGGTCTGGTTGGACGGGACCGGGATAGCTTTGTCGAAGTTGCTGCGGGTAGTTCGGGATACATGATGATTACAGAGTTGCCGGATTCCGTTCACGGTGTCGACGCGCTGTCGAAACTGACTGGACGGGAAATGGAGGAACGTTCAAACGGTGACGAACCACGCAGGACTACAGGCATTTCCGAGCGTGAGCTGGCTGAGTTGATCGAATCCGAAGACGTGGAGCAGATCAAGGCAGCGCTGCCGCGCATGACGGCTGAAATGCGTCGAGTTGCCGAAGCGGTGATCAAAGAACTCACTGCTGGCTAAGCCTATGAATCCAAGTGTTTCTAACAAGCCAAGCATCAATCCGCGTCAAGTTGTGAACGACGGAGGTGCGGCGGCGTTAGCTGCGTTATTGGCGCGCACTGGATACATGGTCCAGCAGGGGGTGTTGAATGACTTAGTGCAGGCAATAAAAAAAGGAGCGCCGCATTTGATCGAAGGAGAAAGAGGCTGCGGGAAAACGGCACTCGGCGAGGCGTTGGCTGAAGCGTGCAATCTTCCGATGTTTTATTTGCAATGCATGGAAGGTTTGCAGTTGGAAGACGTGCTCTATAGCTGGGATAGAGATGGACAAAGCCAATTTGTCCGGCAGGCGATCGCTTCAGGCATGAAACTAGCGGAAGCCCGCGCGCAACAGTGGGGGGCTGACTACTTACTTTTTGGTGAAGCTTTGGGGGCCTTTGAATACGCGGCACGGACCGGAATAGTGCCGATCCTGATGCTTGACGAGATCGACAAGCTGGAGGACAGAATTGAAGACATGCTGTTGCAGTTATTTGGGCGAGGATACGCGCACGTTCCTCGTTACGGGGACGTAGGTGAGAAAGATCCCGCACGTTGGCCCATCGTGGTTTTACTATCGAACGACATCAGGCATGACCTGTCAGTTCCGATGCGATCGCGTTGTGTTTATACGTGGATGGACGTTCCTTCGGCTCGCGAGGAAGTAGCGATCTTGCGCGCACGCGTGCCGGATGCTTCGGCGGAAGCAATCGGTTGGATTGCAAAGTTGTTGGACTGCATTCGTGCGATTCCGGGAGTTCAGGACAAGCCTGCGTTGCGAGAAGGTATTGACCTGCTGAATGCTTTCACGCGTGATGGAATCAGCCGTGTGGATGAAGCGGTGCTGAGTTCGTATCTATGCCTGATTGCCAAGCGTAGAGGGGATCGATCGTATTTACAGCAATCGATGGCGAGAATAGAGATGGCAGTCAACGATCGAAATGAAGAGATCGACTCGTGGATTAACCAGGAGTTCAGTGAAAGCAATCGACTAGCGATCGCTGCGTAGAAATGATGACTAAAGCGCGGGAACAAAAGTCAATCGGTAAAGCCTTTCTGTCGTCGCCACTGGCGGTGGTGTTGACGGTGGCGATGGTGGTTGTGTTTGTGATGTCGTTTGCAGGCTATGTCAGGCGTGGTGGCTTTTGGTCTCCGGAGGTTGAGGCCAGAGTGTTCAACGAGGCTGGACGCGATTGGAACGAGGCGAGCGGTGCGAACGCCGCTAAGCGAAGAAAGTTTGCGTTTCAGGGTGAAGTCTACGACCAGGCAGAGCAGATCAGGGAAAGCGCGGCGTTGGCGATGGCAGCCACTTTGCTAGCTACGCAGCAGGCACTTGAGCGGAAGCCATTCCAAACCGTTGACTCGTTAATTATAGCTGCTGTCGAGCTGGGTTTGTTGCCGCCGGGGCTGGCTCAAGATAATGAAAGTAGATCCGTCATTTCGAGACATGGGACCTACTACATTCGTTATCGCGTTGATCCGCTTGGTGTAGAAGTGCTTTCTATTAGTAAAGACGTCGGCGCCGGTGTGGCGATCATAGTGAGGTTGCCTGACGATGAGTTTTCGGAGAATGCGCTGACGTACTACACGATTTCAAAGGCGGGATTGCAGGTGCCTGGCGCTTTCGCTCCGGTGGACCAATTGATTGCTAGTGGCTGGCGACCGGAGACGTTCAAAGCTGCAGAGATGTCGCCGGCTGAAAAGGAGCAGGAGCGTCAGTGGTTAGCGGGGCGGTCTGCGAGCGCGAAGTGAAAAGAGTATTGAGATCGCAATGTCATTTGTTAAGCGAGTAGAAGAATTTGACGCAAGGCATGGTATTCCTCGTCCCGCAGAAATGCAGGCGATGCCGGCATATCAAGCGTTCCTGCGTTTAATGTCGGCAGGTGTGATGATGCTGGTGCTTGTTGGTTGCGCAGGACTGGCTGCATATCTGATTTGGTTGTCGGCGGGATACCTCGAGGTTAGTACTCACGTAAAACTTTACTTCGTAATTGCGATGCTTGCGTGTCTGCTGGTCGGTTGCATGGAGGCGCTTCAAGAAGTGTTGCCGTATTACCGAATTCAACAAAGATTGACGTTTGGTACAGGACGCTGGGCGGACGAAAGTTATTTGAGGACGACAGGCCTTGCTTTAAAACTTTCGGAGATTGGAGGCCTGCCGCGCGGGTCGTTACGCGTCGGTGATTTGAAACGAGGCTACACTTTAGTCTTACCTGAGGTTGAGTGGCTTCGGCACATAGCGATTTTTGGTCCGCCAGGATCAGGCAAGTCAAAAACCTTCTTGATGAACATGCTGCGAGACATGGCGGCTGGTGGCTCTGCGATAGTGCTTGATCCGAAAGGCGAGTTATTCGAGCAAACGGCCGGATCGTTTCGGCAGGTGTTCCGGTTGGATTTGGTGAATCCAGCTCGCTCGGACCGATGGAACTTTTTGCCGAAATGTAAAGATCGTCCGGAGTTTGCTGGTCAGATGGCTGGTACGATGATTGGACTTGAAGGAACAAAACACAACATTGCAGATCCCTTCTGGCAGGAATCAGAGTTGCTGTTATTGAAAGCGGTGCTGTTGCATTTGCCGCATATTGCGGCAGAGCCTGCGCCTCCGATGATTTTTGAATATCTGGCATTGAGGAACCTGGAGACGATTGAGAGAGAAATGCTTAACTCTCAGAACAAGCATGTACAGCTTGCCTGGGGTGCATTTCAAAAGGCGCCGCCACAAACTCAGGGTAGCGTGATTACCGGTTTGATGAACAAGCTTGGTACGTTTCAGGAAGAGAACGCGCAAAAGGTGTGTGCGCCAATCACAGCGGGTGATCGTGTTGCCGGTGTGCGTCAGATTGAGTTTGGCAGATTGCGAGAATATGGAACGGTCATTTACATAGTGGTGGCTGAGGGTGATGCGACTCGGTATAAGAATGTTTTAGCTACGTTCATTGGTCAGGCCGTAAATGAGTTACGCATTGACGATCATTCAGAGGATCTTGCGCCAGTTGGGTTTGTGTTGGACGAAGCAGCCAACGTTCCGTTAGTTGGATTGAAAGAGATTGCTGGTGTCGGGCGTGGTCGCAAGATTGGTTTGATTCTTGGTTATCAGAATTTACCGCAGGTGCATGACCAGTATGGTCAGGAAGGTGGTAATGCGATTCTTGGTTCGATCGGCACGATGATCTTCCTGCCTGGATTGGATGATGTGACGACTCAGTTTGCTTCTCGTCGTATCGGCCAGACTACAGTGTGGAGTCATACGACTGTTGATGGTAAGGGTAAGAAGTTGGATAACGAGCGGCAGTCTGAAACAGGCCGAGCGCTGATGGATCCGACAGAGGTTCGACAGATGGTCAAACATCAGCAGTGCGTAGTGGTGATTGATACGTCGCCGCCGATTAAGTCTGGTTATCCTCCGTATGCAGTTTTGAAGCAGCGGGCTATTGCGATTGAGTATGGTGAACCGAAGCTGGTGAGCTTGCCGGAGGCTGAAAAGGAGTATCTGAAAGTTAAAGCTGGGATTGAGGGTGAGGCGGCGACGCCCGTTGTAGAAGATGAGGGAGCAGGTCCGTCAACGGAAAATTCGGTATCCCAAACGATTGACGGCGGAGTGAATTATGAGTCAGAGAGTGCTGTTGGTGATATCGGAACGGTGAAGAAAAAGAAGAGGGAGAGAAAGATTGTGCGGATGACTCTTTCTTCGGACCAACCGGTTTTGTGGTCTGATCAGGGTGTGGAGACTGAGTTGTTGTCGAGTGCAGAAGAGGTGATAGAAAACGAGAGTCCCGAAGTGAGACTTCTGACTAGCGATGGGGTGGGGATAGGAGTCAGCCAAATGGCTGGGAATGTTAATGCGGCGTTACCAGCAACAGCGCAGCACGATAGTGTGAGATAGAAAGGAATTAAGGTTGTTGCATGTTTGAAGGTGCGAGAAAGCAAAAGTTCAAACTGACGTTTGTGATCCTCGGTTTCTCTGTGATTGTGTTAGTGATCAGTTTTGCTTATGGGACGTGGGCCAAGACGGAGCGGGAGAAGGAAATGGTGCCGCGGCTGGCGGCCGACAGCATGGTTAAGTCACTGCGACAGTTTCAACGGCAGACAGGTCAGTTTCCGGATGACTTCTTGGAGCTTGAGCGTGTTTGGAAGCATTCGAGAGTCCCGGATTTTGGGCCCAGCAAGCGTACGCTGACGGTAGCAAATTACTACTACGTTTACGGCAAATCTGATGCGTTTACCTGTACTATTTGGGCGATACCGTCAGGGCCAAAGCGCGAGGAAGCATCGACTCACTTTATGGTGATTACGCCTGATGTAATTCGAAGATGGAAGGGGCCAGCATTGACCAAAACTGATATTGACAAAATAGCCCCAGAACCTACGGGCGATTTGTTGAATATGCTCGGTATGACAGAACAGAAGGTTATTGATCAGCGCACAAACAAGAAGCCAGGTGTGTTTTGAGCTATCAGCGAAGGGGTAGTTAGTGCTGCTATGCGTCTCTGCTGTTTTGCGCCTTTAGTTCTTTCAACTGAATTAACTCTGAATAGCGATTCCAAACTGATACCGCCGTAGTGTGGTGAACTTCGATCTCCATATCTTCCGCGATGCGTCGGCGGGTTTGAGCGATGAAACTGGCCTCTTCAAGAGTTGGCATTGCTCCGGAAGCCACGCTGTCTGGTTTAATCAAAGGCTAGCTTGGTCAGGTGAAGTGAGTATCGCCGACCCTTAGGGAAATGAAGCTCTCGAATTCTGGACCGAGATAGGCGTCGATCCTTAGCTGCCACGACTCCTTGACCTGCGACCTGCGATTCGGCGACATCATCTGAGTGCGACCGAGTCGCATGCTACGGCCACAAAATTGCTATTTGATAGAGCAACCCGCCGCTAGTTAAAACTTCTGGCCTTCGAACGAATCCTCAAAAGCGTACTGCTTAGGTGCTGAAAGCACCTCTTCAACGATTTCATCTTTCTCAATCTCACTCACCGCTAGTAGCTTCTTTTGCAAATTAAACGTTCTCGCGTGAGCTCGCTTCAGGAGAGTGTCATACATCAACGCTTTGACCTTAGTCGCGCCGACTGTTCGCTGCTCGGCATCCACCCCTAACGTCGAGCCCAATACGTGCACGATAATCTCAGTCGAGGGATGCACCAAATTTGCTTTTCGAAGCTCGTGCGCATAGTCCTCCCCTTGCCTCAATTCTTTCAGAGTGACTTCGAATCCACCCTTCTTTAGTTCGACGATCAGAACTTTTCTAACGCCTGAAACATCACCTCCATCATCGTACGCATCGGCCGCATACACCCCGATCGAACTATCTGGAAGTGCAACCAAGTCAGTACGCATTCGTGCTATATCGCTTGTTGCGCCGCCAAGGAACTTTCGAATCACCGTAGCCATTCCTCGATTCGAGGTGAAATCAACTGACTCATACTCAGGGCCAAACATCCAGAGCCCACGCTCGAAGAGTGGCTGTAGCTCATGAAGTTCATCGGTCGTTGCGACGTTGACCAATGATTCGAGTTGAGTGATAAGGCTCAGACGCTTACCTAGTTCATCTAAAACAATCTCTGCCGTGTCTGCTGTCCATTCAGTCATGAGCCTATTCCAACCGTCTATGTCGTCAGGTGAACACGCAGCTAGACGACGTAAAAGGTCGTACCCGCTTCGAGCTTGTTCCATTTTTGCAAACACTTCGACCGTGCGCGTTAAATCACCTTGCGACAGTGTGGGACATCTTTCTTGTACCTCGTCAACAAATCTGCTGACGACCTTTCTCGAAAGCAATGATAGATCCCCCAGTGCGTTTCGGTTTTCGTCTAGAGCCTCTTTTTTGCGGGCCTTACGGCTACTCGCCAAGAGGTCATCCAAGGCCCTAATAATATGTTTTCTCACAACGTCACGAACCTCATTCGAACGTTTACTCGCGTGGAAATCGGACCAGTCCACCTTGACATCTCCTTTTAGAATGTCCGCTTCGACCACGAAACTGTAACGTCGTGAGGCTGCTGTTCTACCATCCAGAAGAGAACCACGATCGTCAAGACCGTCCCAAGATGGTTGGCCCACCATCCTTCGATTAACCCACCAGGTGATTCCCCGAAGTCGCGTGGTGCGATCTCTCTCATCAGTGTGAATTTGGTGAAGTACAACTTTTCCGTGGGGTGAAATATCAATCTCTTGGCTGCTCAAGGACTGCAGGTCAGTTAAAAAGACCCGTTGGCCATTGATGCTGATTTTGAACGATGGATCGACGATGAACTTTGAACCAATCCACTCACGGATCTGATCGACAGAGGTTAACTGTCGTTCGACGTGCACTGAAACTTTGGTGCCGTGTCCAGCCTTCCGGCCTTCCCCAATAACGGAACAACGAAAAGGCTGTTCGCCCCCATTTGTCAAAACAACACGTACAGTAATTGACTGACCATCACGCCAGGTCTCGACCTCATACGAATCGGCAAAACAAAATGCGCTGTGCCGTCCCTTACCACTTATCCCAAAGGCGATTCGCTCCTTCTTGTTGCGGACTCCCGGAGGGAACTGAACTACGGTTCCCTGCTCCTGGCTACGGTTGTAGGACAACTGCCGCCAGCGACGCTGAAACTCATCTGGGGTCATTCCGGTACCATTGTCTTCCACTTGGAACAATTCGCCAGTCTCCTCGGGCCATAAAACCTTTACGTCCGTGGCCCCGGCGTCATACGAGTTAGCAATCAACTCTACAACTGCAATCCGAGGCTCGGAAATCAATTGGCCGGCGTGATCGCGAAGAAACTGTGAGCCAAACGTAGGTGGCAAGTCACTGAAAAGTTGGAGAAGCGGTGCTTCCATCTTGGGTCCAACTCTACCCCAAGCCAACGCAATTTAGAAGAGCGTCCGGTTTGTATGAAAGTGAAAACTTTGTCGGGCCCTGATAAAGATTGCCGTCGCGCGTGGGCCTGTGCTGCACTCAACGATTACAGTCAGCATTCAAGGCTGGCACGACAAGCAACTGTCAGGCGTTGCCGCTGTATTGTCAGAAGTCGTTGTGTCGAAATGCCAAAATTTGTGAAAGCTTACAAAAAACTCGGTGGATGAAGAGACAATCCTAGCATCCGGCCGATGAACGAAAACCACGAACGGAAGGATCAGAAAGCCTTACCTATAGAGCGGCGTTAGTCTCATTCAAGCGCGGCCGCAATCCGCCGTTCGACGAGTGCGTGTCATGCGAATGAACCAAGACTGGTCTTACGGTTTTTGATAGAGCGACCCTAAGCGAGTTTACGTTCTAGCTCCTGAGCGGAACCTGGACCAATTAAAAGTCGTGACTAATCGAGTCTCACTGAGCTATAAGCCTGTGATAGCATAGCGCTTTACGACTGAACTTCGGAGCAGGATCTAATACGTCTGACCTGAATCAACACTCCGTCCGTTCAGGGATGAGAATCAACGAATAAAACTTGACCTCTTACGCCGATCAATGCCAAGAAGACGAACGACCTCATCGCGTCAACTCGGTCTAATCAATAGCGAGGGCCCCCTCGACGAAGGATGGTGGCAATGCCACGGCATTTTTACCAAACCGTATCTTCGACAACAGCTAGCAAATAATGAAATCTATCCGCCGACGTCTGAGATAGAGCACCTTTACGATGCGTTAAAAACTCGCTGGCTTGATAATGTTGCAGGGTTGCGAAGGCGCAACGAAGCCTACACCCGAACCAGATTCCTCGATCCTTCACTCAACGATCTTGGCTGGTACTTCATACCAGAAACCGGTCTACCAGATATTGGCACGCAGAAGAAACCTGATTATTGTTTGTTTGGGAATGAGGAAACGGAGCGAAGTGTCGCCACGAGTGACGCTTTGGGAATTTTCAGAGCAGCATCGACTGTGCTTGAGGCGAAGAAAGTTGCACATCCTCTCGATGAGGTCTCTAAGCAAGAAACACCAGGTTGGTTCCCAAGTCAGCAGATCCAGGACTACTTGCGGTGGGCCACGGACAGCGCCGGTCAAAGGTTTTTTCGCTGGGGGATTCTGACGAATGGAAACGAATGGCGTCTGTATTCTTGGGACGCGGTTCCGAACGCCTATTTCGCGTTCTACCTTGCACACGACGAGGAGTTTTGCCCTCTGGAAGAATTCCGCATCTTCGTCGGCCTTTTTAGACCGAGTACCTTCGACAGGGACGAGCAGGGCCGTTGCTTGTTGGACGACATTCGTGACCAGTCCCTCACCCAACAGGTCCAGCTTGAAGTCAATCTTAGGAAACGAATTTTTAATGTATTGGAGGAGTTGGCTGAAGGGTACTACAGAAATCCAGCAAACGGATTATCTGAAGCCGATCTTCCTGCCGTATATCAGACTTCATTGATTCTTCTGTACCGCCTTCTGTTCGTTTTATACGCAGAGAGTCGCGGTTTGCTTCCAGCTAAAAGCAGAGGAACCGGCGCAAATCGAAGATATCGAGAAGAGTTTTCACTAAGCAGATTCATCGATAGGTTGCGTGATAGGACCAACTTTCCTGATGATGCATTCGATGAGTTATACGGTGAGCTCCTTAAACTTTTCCACCTGATCAATGGTACCAACCGTTTGCAAAACGAAAGACTAAACGTCACTCGCTACAACGGTGGTCTATTTAATCCAACTCTTCACCCCAATATAGAGAGCTGGCGGATCGGTGAAAACAGCTTAGCAAACGTACTACGTCAAGTGATCTTTGCGCAGCCTCCAGCGCGGGAAAGAACTCGGCAACAAGTCATTAGAACCGATGAAACTATCGACTACGGTACGCTTGAAGTCCGTCAACTCGGCGATATCTATGAGGGTTTACTTGGGGGGCGACTGAGACTAGCCGAAGACGGTCATCTAGAGTTGATTAACGAGCGAGGCGCAAACCAACGTGAAGGAATCTTTTACACACCTGACTGGGTTGTTCGTTATCTAATCCAAGAAACTCTTGGTCTTTTGATTGATGATATCGCGCAAAGTAAAACTGTACAACGTGCCCTAATTGCTAGATCCAAAGAACGTCAGCAAGATAATTCATTCGCGTTTGCTGTCCTTGCATTGAACGTGCTAGATCCGGCAATGGGTAGCGGACATTTTCTTGTACGCGCCGTCGAGTATCTTGCCCAGGCAATCGTTAATCACCCTACAACCCGACGCATGACGGAAAAAATCGTTTCAAACGGTCCGTCGCGCCGGACACGAGAGGAAATTGTCAATGCTGGACACGTCCCCGTTCCAGTTGGGGTCTCCCAGGAACAGGCTGAAATCGCGTATTGGCGCCGCCGAGTTGTGGAGGCTTGCATCTACGGGGTTGACAGAAATCCATTGGCCGTGGAGTTAAGTAAGCTGTCGCTATGGTTGACGTGCATCGCCATCGATGAACCGCTGAATTTTCTTGACCACCATTTGCATTGCGGAAATTCGCTTCTCTGGGCAGAAATGCCCGAACTCTATCGATTACCCGGCTCATCTGATGAGGAGGTACAACAAGCCACTTTTGATTTGGGTGACCAGTTGGTCGAAACCCTTTCGGCGGTTATCTCGGAGACGGTAAGCATTGAAGCAGAAGCGAGTACCGAGATGGAAGTTGTAAAGGAAAAGGAGAGGCGCTGGCGACGGGTTAGGACGAGTCTGCAACCGTACCTCGATATTGCCAACTTGTGGGTAGCTGCACTTGATGGGTTCGCAATCAATCACCTTCACTATAGGATGCTCGCCTTGTCCGCAGTAAGCCCACACGAACTTTCGACTGAACAAAAAAGAGAAGCCAGGGAACTGAGAGCTTCTATCCAGAACAGCCTTCAGGAAAGATTAGACCACCTACACCCGTTCCATTGGGAGCTTAATTTCCCTGAAGTGTTTTATCAATTAGACGGTCAAAGCTTCCCCGCATCAACCCGCGGATTCGATGCAATCCTAGGGAATCCCCCATATGTTTCCACACACACGAGCAGCGAGGAATTATGGCGTGGAGCCGTTGAATCCCGCTTCGGATATTTAGAGGACTTGTACGTACACTTCAGCGATCTTGGCTTTCGACTGCTTAGAGTCGGGGGAGTTTTCGGCTTTATTGTTTCCGATACATTCTTCACGCTCACAGGTAAGCTACGACTTCGGGAACTTCTACAAGAGAACAGACTCAATGTGTTGGGCCAATGCGATCCATTCGAGGCACTGGTTGATGCTGCTATGTTCGCAGCTCAAAAAGGAAACATGGCGCATGACGATAATCTTGTTTTTGTGCAAGCACGATATGGGAATAGAACGAGCCAACCTGAGAGGGAACTCCCTAATTTGCCCAAATCGACGCAGCTAAGTTACGAGCCGGATGTTGACGATTTATCCGTGCGCCACGGATTCCAAGGCTGTTTGAGGTACCACAGTGTTCCTGTCCGCGTGTTTAGAGAGGCCACGAAGAAAGCTTTTTTTGAGCCACGATCGAACGTTCTCGCTCTTTATCGCAAATACAATTCACCAGTAAAAGAGTTGTTGACCGATTGGTGGGACAAAATTTCTGACTATCGTCGATTCAAGGCTAATCTTGAATCCATTCGCTTATACCATGCATCATTGAATCCTGGAGACATAACACTCATCGGATTGATTGCTGAAGGTGCCCAGGGTATGCGCACTGGAGATAATGCGCGGTTTGTCGGTTATCTTGCCAACACACCGCAGGCAAGAGAAATCGAATTGCAGCGTAGCCGGTGGACCAACGAGTGGACTAGAAATCGAAGATTTTCATCGCGATTCCAGGAACTATTAGAGCAAGCAGGTGGCGACTCAAACCATCCGACCGACAATTCAGCGGCTTGGGAGGCGGCTGCAAGTGCCATGAGAGATCAATATTCTGCCAGAGAGCTAGGCTTCGGCAGAACGGATCTTTACCGAATCGTTCCCGTAGAACAGATCGCAGACGTAGACGACTTCAGATTCGCTTGGGTAACACGCAAAGAAGAGTTGCTAGCTCACTGGAATAGCGAACCTGAATTACAAGAATTTTGGGAAGAGACAACCCTTTTTCATAGAGCGAATACGACAAGCTATAGCCGCGCTGATCAACTCACAGATCAGCAGTTCTGCGATCTGTGCCAAGAGCTTCTCCGATGGTGGGAACGCGAAAACGATAGACGGGCCACTAGACGCCCCAGGCAACCTAGACTCCCGCGCGAAACGCTTGGCCTCCGACCAAGCGAAACTTATCAAGAACCGGAAGACGCGCCACGAATTGCAACGATCTACAACGGTCTAAGTGGAAGAGGTCTATGGGTACCTTTCCGAAAAAGTGATCCAGAAGGCAACCGCTGGGTCGACAATGAGCCTTTATACATAGATTGGTCGCGTCCCTCCGTTGAGTGGCTTTCAACTGCTAGGGAAGCACGTTGGCAAGGTCATAACTATTTTCTCACTCGAGGTGTTAGTTGGACAGCTCTTGCGAATCACGCGGCAATGAAGGCACGTTTCCAAGAGCCCTGCGTCTTCGACGCAAGTAGTATGCGTTTAACTCCTTTACCAGATGTTCTGGATCCCTTGGCATTCCTTGCATTACTCAACTCAAACGTTGTCAGTTTCTTCAAAATGAAATTTATAAGGCATACTCAAACGTGGGAAATTGGAGATCTTCGAACATTGCCGATAGTTATGCCAACTTTTGAAGAATCTGATCGACTTTCTGAGTTAGCGACTTGGGCCATAGAAGCAAAACGCCTCCTTTTTGCGAGCGAATTACCAGATCAGAACATGGTGCGTAACGTCAGGCTACTGAATGAGGAGTTACAGGAAGCCGCTCCCGAATATCTCAAGCCAGCAGCTCAACTACAGCTTGTTCGCGGCGCAGATGATGTTCTTAGAATTATCGAGCGAGCAGTAAATTGGGAGGCCGAAAAGCTGTATGGGGTTGAGGGGTTAGGTCCATTCGATGAGTTTTAGTTAGAAAGTCACAACGCGGGAAACGAATGGCAGCACAAGAGAGAATAGAATATCAATGGATTGAGAATCGCGTAGTCGAAAAGGTGTATTTTCGGGATCTGAAAGATGAGTTTAGCCGCAAGAAGACTTCCGCTAAAGCATTTGTCGATTAGAGTGCCTTGGCATGACGCAGGGTGGAACGGAGCGATCTGCAAGGATCCTAAAGGAAATGCTGCTTGTTTAGCATTGGATCGCATTCGCGCTACGCGTAACGATGAGCAAGAAGTCGATTCCGCGGAAAAGCTGTTAACTGAGTTGCCTCCAGAACTGTGGCCAGCATGCATAGGGGAGCGTGGCAGTTTCATGTCGGCTTTCGACTACACACGGCGTATCGAGCAGCCCTATAGTAAAACGAGCGATTTGCATCGGCATATTCTTCCTACCGACGTTCGACTTCCTGCCTATTCAGCTGGTGTTATTCCCTTCCGGTGGATGAACCGCAAATTTGCTTGGGACCTTGCGCGCGAGCATGACCTCCCCGTTGATCCCTCCCGTGAACCAAAAGAACCGGATTGGCTGAGAAAAAACAACTGGGTGCAAAACCACGATAACCAGAGAGCCTTGTTGGATGGATTCATTGCAGCCATTGAGAAAGAAAAATCTCTCTGTTTTTTCTATGCCAAGCTAACACCCCTAACGGAAGATGAGAGGCGGATACTGATCGGCATTGGTCGAGTATCCCACTACGGAAATCTCAAACAATACAAGTATGCCAAGGACGACGGCATTCGTGCCTATATCTGGGATCGACCAGTTCAGCACTCCATCCGGCAGGACTTCAAAGATGGCTTTCTCATGCCCTATCGCGGCATCCTGGAACGCGTAGAGAAAGACCCAAATCTTGATGGATCAGACTATATTGCTTACGCGCCTGACGACCGTGGTATAGAGTTCTCATATGCTTCGGAGCACGTCACCCACGACGGGGCGATTGCGGCTCTCCTTTCGTGCAAAGCAGCGCTCGAAAAATGCAGAGGTGTAGTGGATGAGCCTGTGGATCGAATGCTCAAATGGATCGATCTGCAACTCGGTCGATTGTGGAAGTTGCGCGGCCCATATCCAGGCTTGGGAGCGGCGCTGACAGCATTCGGACTTGAGTACGGTAGTTTCATTGGCTACGAGATTGCGTCACAGCTTGATGAGAATACAGACCCTTGGCCTCTGGTAGACAAGGTTTTTCGGAATCCAGCACTGTTGCCTTCTGAGCTCGCGAGCCAGGTAACCACCGAACTCCAGAAGAAGTGGAAGGAAATTAGTGCTCGTAAACCGAAGCGACTTGAACTACTCAAATTGCTCGCCCGTTTTGAAGTTACCGCAGAGCAAGCCACTTGCTATTACGTACCTGAGGAACGTGAGGGCGCCGGAATTGCCTGCAGCGACGAAGATCTTCTTAATAATCCATATCACCTTTACGAGTTGGACCGTGTTTCACCTGAACCAATAAGCGTATGGACTGTAGATCGTGGAATGTTTCCAGTTCCAAGCGTGCGTGAAAAACATCCGTTGTCAAAGCCTTCTAAACTCAGCGGGCCAACAGACAGTCGGCGAGTGCGAGCTCTTGCGATTTCACAGCTTGAGGTGGCTGCCAGTGAAGGACATACTTTGCAGCCCCGCGCCGATATAGTGCGGAGTATTCGCGATCTCTCCATCGAACCTTCCTGTCCCGTTGATGGTGATCTGTTCGATGTGATAGCTGATGATTTGGTCCCGGCTATCACCCACTGCTGTTTGAGGGACGGAGCTCCAGCTTACAAACTCGAGCGGTTGACGAAAGTTGGGAAAATCATTCAATCGACAGTTGAGCGCCGCCTCAGTGGCAAACCCATCCCAATTAATGTGCCTTGGACAGAGAAGCTCGAAAGGATGTTGGGCAAGGTATCCGCAAGAGACACTGACGAGAAATGCGCGCGCTTAGAGAAAGCCGCGGCAGTGAAGGCAATCGCGGAATCACGTATTTCGGTGCTGATAGGACCAGCAGGGACGGGTAAGACAACTCTTTTATCCGTTCTCTGCAATGAGCCGAATATACGAAATGCTGGCGTTCTCTTGCTCGCACCAACTGGAAAAGCTCGCGTTCGGTTGCAGCAATCGACCGGTATTCCGGCTAAAACTATTGCTCAGTTTCTTCGTCCTCTGGATCGTTACGACGAATGGACAGGAGCGTACCATCTCTCTGCCAGAGACAAGATTGAAGTTGGCAAGACGGTTATCATTGACGAGTCATCAATGCTGACTGAAGAGCAACTCGGCTCGGTACTTGATGCTGTCAAGGGGGTGGACCGGCTGATTCTTGTTGGTGACCCTCGACAGTTGCCACCAATTGGAGCGGGCAGACCTTTTCTCGATATCGTAACTCGACTTGCCTCGCCCAATGTCGGATCAATATTTCCAAGAGTAGGTAAGGGGTACGCTGAATTGACTGTACGTCGACGCCAACTTGGACAAGTACGCGAGGATCTGCAACTGGCCGAATGGTTCAGCGGACGGCCGCTTGGTCCAGGCGAAGACGAAATCCTCAATAAGATTTTGACCCAGGACGAAATTGGAAATTGTTTGCGCTTTGTTAGTTGGAAAGATTCAGGCGATCTTGAAGAGACTTTGCTTGGCGTCCTTGTGCAAGAGTTACATCTGAATGGCCCAAATGATACCGAGACGTTTGAATCGACACTCGGCGGAACCAGAAAAGGCGATTACACTTACTTCAATACAGGTGCGGCGAAAGGGATAGATGGCTGGCAAATTCTCACTCCCGTTCGGGGGATGCCCTGGGGCGTTTTGGACGTGAATCGTCTTATCCAATTGAATTTTCGGTCTAAGACTATTGAATTCGCGAAAACGCGCTATCGACAGATCACAAAACCGATGGGTCCGGAAGGCATTGTCTATGGAGACAAGGTTATTAATGTCGCCAACCGAACGCGAAAAGATGTGTTTCCTGAGTCGGTGAAGGATAAGGGGCAAGCCGAGATAGCGGCGCTCAAGTACGTGGCGAATGGTGAAATGGGGATAGTTGTTGGTCAGTTCAAACCGCGCCTTGCCAAATGGTCACCGTGGAAGCTTGAGGTCGAGTTTTCCTCGCAGCCAGGGTTTAAATATGACTTTGGGAAACACGACTTCAAAGAGGAAGCAAACCCGATCCTGGAACTAGCCTACGCAATCACAATTCACAAAGCGCAGGGGAGCGAGTTCGATCTTTGTATCTTGGTTCTACCCAACCCGTGTCGGCTCCTGTCGCGCGAGCTGCTTTACACCGCGCTCACACGCCAGCGGAGTCGGATCATTATTTTGCATCAAGGTCAAAGGGACGAACTTAAGAAATTGGCGTCCGATTACTATTCCGAATCGGCGAAACGTTTGACTGATCTCTTTGGATCCCCACGACCAGTCAAGATTGACGATCGGTTTCTTGAGGATCGGCTGATTCATCGCTCGGGAAAGGGGGAGCCGATGCGCTCGAAGTCCGAAGTAATCGTTGCGGATGCTCTAGCCGAAGCGGGCATTGATTATGTCTACGAGCAGAAATTCACTGGCGATGACGGACAGGTTCGTTATCCTGACTTCACAATTGAAGATTCCGAAACTGGCACAAAATACATTTGGGAACATTGTGGCTTGCTTGAGAACGAGAGCTATCGGGCACGATGGGAACGGAAATTACTTTGGTTTAGAAGTCAGAGAATCGTGCCGAGAGAAGAGGGAGGAGGCGAGATGGGTACTCTGATCATCAGCAGGGACACGCCTCAGGGTGGTATAAGCTCACAGGAAATCAAAGCCATCATCAAAGATATTTGGAAATAGGAAGCACAAGTGGAGTTTGCCAAAGCGCCGAGGCGGCAGCGTAATGGGCAATTATCTAGAGTACGCTCTCTGGTCAATGAGACCTGTTCGTTGGTTGCGTCATCGAACGAGCACTTATCAGAATCGCAAGGGTCAGTAGAACCGGACCATCGCCATTACTTTTCAACTTGGCGGGCTTTATTGTGATGCATTCGATCTCATAGCGTGTGGCGCCGAGTTCTTCGAAGCCACCGCCAACATGCTTCCTTTCATTGGAGAGTTAGGGCTCTTTCTTGTTGGGATCTTCGCGGCTGATGGTTACGCCTACCACAGTTCCATGGTTCACCATCTCGCCAGCTCGAGGCGATTGAAAAGTGATTATTCCAGGTTCAAACGGGGGATCATAACGATTGGCGAGGATGCGGATGCGCAGGTTCGATCTCTGAAGTGTGGTTTCGGCCATCCGGTAATTTAAGCCAATGATGGAGGGGACTAGCGTTTGTTGAGGCCGCGACATTCGTTCCCGTTTGACTGACAAAGCAAGTTGTGAGAGGGCAATCGCGGGCAGCACGATAAAACATACAATGGCGATGATGGTTAGGGTTGCAGCCAGTAGGTGCTTTTTGCCGCGTATGCAATAACCTAAAAGTAATCCAAGTATAAATCTCATAGTCGGGTCGAGTCTTTCTCACGCGAGTGCAAACCAGAAAAATACTGTCCGCCTAAATGTAAGTTGTTTGGCATAAAGCACGGACCAAGTTATAAGGCCAGAACGGCTGCCAGGTCTTCTACGCTGCCGCCGAGTTGTGCGGCGTTGGTGCCGACCTGTGTGAGACTGGTGCTCGTGGTGGGAGGAGCGATGTCTTGTATCTTTGCGACGTCGGTTGCGGAAGGTTGTCGTCCGGATTGGTCGGGAAGTTTGTTAGTTGAAATGGTCTGTTTGTTGCGGTCGGTTTCTTCGCGGCGGCGTTGTTGGTCTATTGGATCAAATGAAGCGTGAGCCGCGTGATCGTTGGAACCAGTAGGGGAGGCGACGACAAGTTGATTATAAGTTTGCTCGTTTAGATGTGAACTGACTTCGTATTGGTGTGTTAGTTGATGAGTAAGGGCATGTTCTGAATTGGCGCGTTCGATACCGGTTGCGAGTGTGTTGAAGAGGTTGCTTGCTATTTCGGTGATTTGCTGGGCGTTCTGTGTAGTAGCGGCCAGCGTGATGCCGTTATTTCGGGCGGTATCGATGATTACAGTAGCAAGCTGTTGAACGTGTTCGTTTGTGCGGTTTTGATCGAAGAGGACGGAAAGGCCTTCATTGCGAACCGTATCTTTGATGTAGGCATTGATTTCGATGGCGGCAGGTCGAGAGAATTCGTTGAAAGTTTCTACTTTTATTTGGCTGGAAAGTTCGGTTCGTGCGAGATCGAGCTGAGCGGATTTCGCATCGACGACATGTAGCGCGGATTGAAATCGTTCTTGGGTGGTCTCAACGTTTCCTCGCAACTCGGCATAACGATCGAGAGCGGATCCCTTTAGTTCGGCGATGGTTTGTTGCGCAACCTGAGCGCGTGCTTCGAGTGTCGTAGCAATGGGTTGATCACGCACTTCCTGCGATCGTACCTGGGCGGCTTCGTTTGCATCGAGAATAAGGTTCGCGGTGACGGAGTCAAGTTGTTGTGTTTCTGCCTGACTAAGGAGCGTCGCTTGATCGAGCTCGGCACGTTCAAGTGTTTCGATTATCTGTTGCGCGGCTTTACTACGTTCGGGCTGGCTGGTGTCGCTGGCGAGAGTGTTTAAGGTCTCGCGGAATCGCTCATCGTACACAAGCACGGCGCGCTCTTCTCTGACCGGGGCTTCCGCAATTGTAATTTGCTCGGCAACGAAGTTGGAAAGTTCGGTTTTGGCAGTATCGAGCTCAAGTTCGATGGTTTGTGCGTTAGCCACGTGATCCATTACGTCGTCAGCGAGCGTCAGCAAAGGTTGTGGTACTTCTCGGCCGGCTACCGCATCGCGAAGTTCCTGGGGTTCGAGGGTTTGCCAGGCTGGCTCGCGTGCTTGTTCAAACGCTTGTTCACGGATGTCGTGAGGAATGAGATCCTTAACAGTGAGCGTGGATATCTGCTCGTGCGATAGCTCAGGCAGAGATCCTTGTTGGATCATTTCGTGAACTTTGTCACCTAGCGCAGTGCGAGTGAGTTCGTCACGGGCAATCGTGTAACGATCAACACTGGTTTGGGCGTTGGGCAATTCAATGGTGGGCCGTTCCTGCGTCTTCAATGATTGCTGCTTGAGGTCGAGCGTTGGGAAAGCGCGTAGGTATTCAGCACGAGTTGTAGCAGCATAATTTCGTAATTGCATCGCGCCGTCGCGATCGGCGGTGGTGAGAGTTTGTTGAATAAGATTGTACTCAGGGACATTGGCTAGGTCGGCCCTGCTTTGTTGGAGTTTAGGATCGAGGGCAATCTTTACGAGTTCGCGGGTAGTTTGTTGTTGCTCGGAGTTGCGGAATGCGTTGTTGGTGCCTTCAGTCAGTTGGGTGAGGGTTTGTTCTATCTTATAAGCGCAGCCCGCAGCGTGTGTGTTGACGGCTTGAAACGCTGTGCGGGCGCGTTCCTGTAACGCGGCAGCTTGTTGAATGCCCTTTGTGAGTTCGTGTGCCCGGTAGAGGGTGGTGGCGGGTGCGTCAAGGATTGTGGTCGGATCCTTGACCACATTCCGTTCCATATCGCGCCAGGCCTGAGCCTGTGCCTCTTGACGGAGTTCCAAGAGCTCGGCGGCAGGCAAACGTGCTGCTGAAGCTGCGCGGTCGGATTCGTTTTGGGTGTAGCTGACAATTGTAGTTACAGAATCCGGCGCGAGTGTGTAGGACGACGGTAGTTGAAGTTCTATTTCTTTTACATCCGGCGTTGCGCTGGCTACTTTAACGTCCGCAGCGACAGTGATCATGTCACCGATGGTTTGCAGGTGTTCATCGGGAGAGGATTTGAGGTATTCGGCTACTTGTTCTTGTCGGCTTTGGTCGAAAGTATTTACAACATAATTGATGGTTTGTACTTCGAGGTCTTTTAGTTCTGGAACGATGGTGGAGCGATTGAGATTGTTTGCGCCATTCCGTACGTTGGCTGCCGTAACAATCTTTTCTGCTTCCAGCCAATCGGCGCGGCCGTAGTACTCACGATAGAAAGTCGTCTTTGAGGCTTCGGAAGATTGGGTCGGCGCAGTGGTTGTTTTAACCGGCTGTGGAGCAAGGTGCGTTGTCTGCTCTTTGGCATTTACGGTTTGGTAGCGTTGAGCGATTGCGTGTGTATGAAGGTAATCTCTTTCGTATTGAGGGAGCCGCGCATGTGCTTTATGTAGATCGAAACTGTTTTTCGTCAGGAGCTGGTCAGCGGGAGTTCTGAGGCTGCTGTAAAAGTGGTTCACTGCGCGAACCGTTTGGCGAGATTCAAGATTAGCCAGCAATTTTGCGAGCGTGGGTGAGGGAGGAATCTTGCCTTCCGCCAGCAGTTTGACGCGTTCTTCTTTTTCTTTCCCAAAAACTGCCATTGACTTGAGGATGTCTCGCATCTCGGCGCGATGGGCGGGAGAGGCGGCGGTCGAGGGGCTGGTAGAAAGAAATACTTCGCGCATTTCCATGACGGTGAGAGGTTGGCGGTCAGGAGCAGCGACGTTTGCAGGATCGGCGCGATGCGCGACAAGCTGTTGGTGAATTTCATAATTTTCAAGTTTGATTTGCGAGCTGGTTTGGATGATCTCTTCCGGCGTCTTGGCGGTCGCCAGGCGTTCTGAATAATCCCGGAAGGTTGTGTTAAGAGAAAGCTGCTGCGTTGTGTGGTCCTTGAGTCGAAAGTCAATATAGTTGGAGACAAATCGGGCTACATCTGCGCGCTCCTGGGAGTATCCGGAGAGCGGATGCGGGTTATGCAGACTGGACCAGGTGGTAGTGTTGAGGCGAAATTGCTCGGCGGTTGAAGTCAATACCTGATATTCGCGAGGGTTGTCTACGGGTACGCGAATATTGGAATTGCTCGAAAGAGAAACGAAAAGAGGGGACGGCGTAAGGTCTGTCGAGATTTGTGGTTCGCTTTCGAGACCAAAGCGGGTGCGAGTTGAGTCGATTTGTTTCGAAGCTCTATCGAGGCCTTGTAGTTTCGCGCTAAGGGCTTCGCGCGCCTCGCTCGCTCCGGAAATATTTTGATCGGTAAGGTGGGTGCAAGTTTCACGATAGCTGGCGAGGTGAGCGTTGTTGATTGCCTGATGGCGTTCAATATCAGAGCTGATGAGAAGCTCACTCAAGGTTTGTATGGCTTCGCCTTCTTCGGCGTGGTTTGCCTGTGCGATCTGTGCATGAGGCGGTTCTCGTCGGTGATTGCCGGTGAGTTCAGGGTAATTAGAGACTTGTTGTTGCGAGCTTCCAATGGAAGATAGTTTTAGTTCTGGGGGATCGGGATCGTGGGAAAGTTCTTTTGAATGTTCCTGTTCGTAAGAAGCAATCTGTTGATCTTCCCAGCTTTGCCAGTCGAATCCGGGGGGCAAGTAGTCGAACGGTTGGGTGTAGTTCTCTTCTCTATAAACGTCTAAGCCAGCGTTATTGCCTCGATTCAGTGCTTCACGTTCGTCAATGGAATTCTGCTTACATTCAGCTTGAAGATCGGATTTGAGTTGTTGGAATTCATTACTCGAGCGAACGTTCTCAGCGTACTGCGATGCTTGGGTAACGAGTTCCTGCGCGATCTGTTCAGCGGCTTCGTAGTTCTGTAACAGAGTCTCAGTTCTGAGACTGGCTGAGGCGAAACGTGATTGAATCAGATCGAGTGTGCGAGCATGTTCAACGGGGCTAGGATTGATGGCGGCGATCGCGGCGTTGAGTTGGTTCCCGGTCCGCTCCAGATTGTTGATGGTGGTGATTTCTGCTCGTGTGGGAACTTGCTGGTCACGATGAGATCGTAGCCATTCGATTCGGGCATCGTTTTGGGAAGTAACGATCCGTTGGTACTCGCCTTTTTGCAGTTTTCCCTGTGAGCGAAGCCAGTCTGGATTAACTCGATAGTTCTCTTTGGCGAACTGGATGGCCTCACGGCTGAAACCTTTGGTCACTTGAACGTATTCGGCGCGGACCAAGATGCGCAGAGAAGACAGGGCGTTGAGTTCGTCGGCTCGGGATACAGGTTCAGTGTTAAGAGGATTATGGCCGGCGCGTGCGTAGGTTTCAGTTACACGGGTTGAGAGCTCGCTTTCTTCAAGGTCTCGATTGCTTTCGTAAAGCGGCGTAAGTATTTCGGTTTTGGTTGCGCCGCGTTCTAGTTGTGTATCAACCGTTGGTAAGACGCGGTCAAACAAGTCGGATTGAGTTTCGACGCTGAGAGTGTTCGGAAGCTGTGGAGGCAACGCGGATAAATTGATTCGATCAAAAGAAGCGTCCAGCGTGACGCTGGTGGTGTTCTCACGTTCTGCTCCTAAGTGGTCTCCTTCGGGAGTGGCGTACTCAATAGAATCCGCGATCGCCGTCTCGTACATGTCGGCATAGATCTGGTTTTCGTCTTTTGTCAGATCAGCGCCTTCGATATGGTTTTCGACGCTGAAGCCGGTGAGTTCGCCAACAGTGGCGAGGCCATAGGAGCTTGAATTCAGGTGATCAAAGTAAAGTGAGCTTTCTGGCTCGAGTTGAATTTCGCGTAGATCCGTTGGAACGGTTGGAACCAGATTGGCTTCCAGCTCGGCTCGATTCTCTTCTGCAAGGGCGAGCGTGTATTCATGTACTTGTTCGGGAGTGGGGTCAGGTAACGGTTCGGGTAAAGGCTGGGCCCACTGCGCGGTATCTTCGAGTACCTTATCAATGACTTCGGCTTTTTGTTCATTGTTGCGGTAAGCGCCTGATTCGTCCTGGCGGATTTCCGTATAGATATGATTGAAGACCGTAAGCCGGCCGTCGGAGTCCATCCATTGGCCGCAGGCCTTGTTGGCTATGTCAAAGAGTAACGTTCCTTTTTCTTCTGCTACTTTGGGATCGCGGATAAAGTCACGAACAAAATTTATGGCGTGGGCTTCGGTTCCGATCGTGACTTTGGTTTCGTCGCGCGGTCGGGCGTCCGGGTCTCTGGGTATGGAGAGTACGTTTTCGGTCAGAGTAGCCCCACGTTCGAATGCTTCGCGCGCAAATTGGTCCAGGATGTTGAGGCGGCTTGCATGTTCGGCTCTGGTGAGTCCTTCAGGGACATTGTAGAGAGAAGGAAGATCGTCTGTGATGGAGTCCATCACGAGAACTTCCGATTGGGCCTGTTCCGCGCGAGCTGACAAAGCAGGAGTTTGAGGCCGTTCGATTACGGGTGCGATGGGTTTGACGTTCTCAGGAGTTGGCGTTGATAGATTTAGTTGTAGCGGTTCTCGCGAAAGGGTTTGTGTTGGATGACGCTCGTTATGGATGAGAAGTTCGATCGTGGCTTTGACGAGATCGCCGTGACAGAGTTCTGGAACGCAGCTGCAGGCGAGTTTAATTTGTTCCCCGAGTGCGATCCGGTCTTTTAGCTCGTGAATGAACTGAAAAACTGGTCCTTCGCCTTTATCAACCTGCTCAGAGAGCCAATCGTTGAAGCGGCTGACGGCTTCTTCGCGAGTGTCGACTTTATACTTGGCGTTGGTGCCGTCGAGATAGGACCATGGGTTGCCAAGTGGGGTTCCTCGCCCGATGTAGACATAGCTATTGTCCTGCGGCCCGGCATAAGTATGACGATTTACAACAGCAACATTTTCAAGTTCCTCTGCCGCGGATAATCTGAGTTTGGCCCTAAGGGCTTTCATGCTGCTTAGCTTCTCCAAAGAAACGAGCGTCCACGCTGGCGAAGGGCAAAAAGAGTCATGCCCCTGGTCAGTTGGATTTGAAGTCTGCAAATGGTGTGCGCAACCGGAGTTGAAGGATTCAGGTGCTTTCCGGGTTGATTTTGGTAGAGGCAAAGCCGCCTGTGCTCATATGAGATCGGTTTTTGGGCTCATTGTAGTCATGTGAGCACAGGCAGGGTTTGGAAGTCGGCGGTTAATGGAGCAGGTCTTCAAGATTCGGGGCTTCCCTGCTGGGTTCGGGAACGCTGGGGTGAGGTGCTGTTGGTTGGCGGTCTGCTATAGGGGGCTGAGTTTGGGAGGAATGGTGATCTGGGCCAGCAAGATGAAGGGAGTCATTCTTGTTCGGCTGATGATTAGAAGGGTTGGTCAGCTCAATGGTTCGCTGTTGCTCAGTGCGATGGAGGGGTTCAGCCGGGGTAACATTTGTGAGCGGTGCTTCCGGCGCTTTGGGCGTTTGTTTGGAACGAGAGTAAGCGGCGAGGTCGGCGCGGTGTACGAGGGTTTGGACTCTCATCTGTTCTAATGGATCAGGGTGACGAGCAGCATAGAGTTCAAGTTGGATAACCTGTTTTGGATTAAACGCAGGCTCCGGGACAGGCTGGTTGAGACTACGAAGCTGTTCGCGGTGAAAATCGGCCATGCCTTTAGTGAGTTCGTGGCATTGGGTGGCGCGGGTCACTTCTTCTTTAAGCCGTTCGTGTTCTATATCGATCGCTTTGGCGGTTTCATGTCTTAGGTGCGAATTCTCTTTTGATTCGGTAATGCGTTGACCAAGCCAGATGAGGGGATGCCGTGGGCGACGTAAATCAAAGAGACGGGCGGTCTGTTCTTCGCCGTTGAGGTCCTTGATGGAGACCGCAGTGAATTGTTTATTTTCCTTGAAGACGTCGAGTTTTCTAGTGGCTTGATGCAGAGCAATTTCGCTTAGAGTCTCGCGGCCGATTGCGCGGGCGGCCGTTGCGGTAAGAGAAGGTCTTTTGTCTTCGGCCTGGTGTTCTTCGTAGCGTGTTTCGAGCATTAAGGCATGTTTCAACATGGCTGGATCTGAGAGGACATTTGCGTGGTCAATTAATTGAGCTAGTTCGGAGCGAGTGAGAAGTTTTTCGTGGCGTTCGCCATTGCGTTGGATAAGGCGGTCATGTTCTTTCAGATGAATTTCGGAAAGCACTGAGGTCATGCGTCCGGCTTCCCTAACGGCGGTAGCTAGATCCTGTCTGCGGTCCTCAATTTTCTCGATTACAAGTTGTCGGATTGTTTTCAGCTCTTGGGCTTTGGCGGCGGCATCGCGTCGGCCGGATGGTCTCAAGTGAAAGGTGTTGAGTTTGAGCGGAGTGCCGAAAACGCGCGAGCGATTTTCCTGTTCCTTGATGGAACGGTCTAGTTCGACGAGTGAGTATTTTTTATCATTAATGTCCCAGCGTGTTTGGTGGCAAGTGCGCTCGAATTGGTGAGCGCGTTCCTGACGCGCGGCTTGTTCCGACCGGACTACAAGTAACTGGCCGTCGAGGCGAGCGATGTCCTGATCGGTGCGAGTCTGCTCGGCCCGTTCGACGGCGAGACTCTCGCGAATGGTTTCGAGCGTCTGGATGCGCACAGGATTGCGGGCGGCAATGGCTTGGTCCTGAAGTTTATTGAGTTCACTTTGTCTCAAGAGTGGAACGGGGAGCGGATGTGCCTGGTAGCGTACTTGGATCTGGACAACGTGCGGTCTGTATTCGGCATGTTCTTTTTCGGCGGCTACCAACTGTCCTTCGAGTTTGTGACGGGTTTTGGAAACGATAATTTGATGATCGCCGATTCCTTTTGCGTGGCGTTCAATTTCAGAATCGTAACGAGTTTGTCTCAGTTGCTGGCGGCGTTCAGGGTCGAGAATCTGTGCCTGTCGCACGGCGGCGGTGGCGCTTGCATCAGCGCGCCGGCGAATATCGAATTCTGAAATCTGTCGGGTGTGGCCGTGAGTTTCATCGTAGACACGAAAGCGGCGTTTGTCTCCGTGTTCACGGATGCTTTTTAGTTCTGATTGCAGGCGATCAACTTCGCCGCGGGCGACCATTGATCGTCCCAGGATATAGCGATCGCGCCATATTGGTTCTGGAAGGTCAGTTGGCTCTTGGAGCTCGTCTGGTGGCTGACTCTGTTCGTGGGAACGGTGGAGTTCCGCGCCTGAAGGATTGGAGAGAGTGGCGCTCGGATCTTGCGGCTTGTGGTCGAGGTAAAGCTTTGTTTGGTTCTCGCGGTCAAGGTGCTGTGGTTGCTCAAACGTGTGGTTGATGGTGTTGGTTAATTCAACCGACTCGATCGCAATAGGCGGCTCAACAGTAATGCGGGGTTCGGTTGGGTCAGGTTGTGCTGAAATCCGATCTGGATTGGTGACGTTTTGAGTTAATTCTTGGTTGCTGGCTCGGGAAGTATCTTGGTTAATTGTGAGTTGACGATCATGATCATCTGGCGGCTGAACTTGTCTGGTAGTTTGTTCATGGGTGGGACCGTCTGTTCGTGAATCGGTCCGCTCTCTGCTCTCCTTTTTTTGTCGAACTAATTCTTGTTGTCTTTCGATTCCTCTGCTGACGGTTTCAGCGATCTTTCCAGGCACAAATTCTTTCTGTCCTGAATCGTTTTTTTGGTGGTGGGGCAACAGTGTGCGCGGTAGATGGTTGATGCGACCGCGCCTTTTAGTGAGACTGTTCAACCCGTCACGGCAGATGGCCAAGTGCGCGTGAGGAATGTCGGTATTAAGGTGAATACCGGAGATCCAAAACACCTCTACAAAGTTAACTTCCTTTTCGATTACCTTGCCGGCTTCGCGAATAATCTCCATGAAGGCGTCATAGCGTTCCTCCCTGGTCTCGCCGAGGCCTTCATAGTTTCCCTTCTCGGGGGAGATGGCCATGTGGATAAGGTCTTCTTTTTGAGCGTGAGTGTCGGTGGGAATTTGGAGGATGCGATTGGCTTCGAGGTAGGTAAGCTTGTCTTCGGTAGCTGAGAAGAGAGGGCGCGGTTCGTTTTCCCCGAGCCCTTCTTTTTCAGGGTTCCTTTTTGACTCGGCAATATAGCGGGTAAGGCCACTGGCGCCGGTGGCTGAACTTGGTTTGATGGTTACTACGACTTTTAGCATTTTTAGGGCGGGCTCGCTCGGACTGCACCAGACTCGAGGTCAGGGGGTATGCGGCCAACATTCAGCTACAAAGAGCGTGCCAACGTGGAGGCCAAAAACGGCAAGGTCAGGACGGTTCGTCGGGAGGATCAAAAAGGATGAGTTGGAACTGATCTGGATAACCAACTTTGAGGGACATTCGCTGGACCAGTTCGAGTCCATCTGATCGGGCTTCGTCTCGGCGGGTTGTGGCTACTTCCAAGTAGTTCTTTTTAAACTCTGGTTGGTTCATGAGAAATTGCTCGGCAAGAAATTGAGTGAATTCTAGGATTGCCCAGATCACGGAGAAACTCTGTCCGGAAAGCACGTAGTGGGCGACCGCAAAGGCTCTCAATTCGGCTAACTGTTTTTTCGTGCTGGCGAGTTCTTCGGCCAAGCTTTGGAGCAGCGAAAAGATTTCTGAATCGGACTGCCGGGGGACGAGATTAGTGTCAATCTTTTCGGAGTGAGTGCGCGTGTTCATTTGTGAAAGGATTGTAGCCAAAGCCTCGTTCATTGGCCGAAGCTGTTCGGCGAGAATCTGTTCATGCAATTGCCTTATCGGACCGGCGAGTTCATTCGGATCTTTAGCTTGTCCCGAGAGGCGAAAAGCTACTGCCCAATCATGCACAATTTCCCGCAAAAGGATGGCAGGCCTGGTACGTCTTCGACCCACAATTTCGTGGAAGAGCTTATCGTCCGCAGCCCAGAGTTTTGTCCCCACTGTTTTCTTCGCCTGCTCCTTCTTATGGGTGGGCAATCCGGCCCTTTTCGAGGATGACTTTGCTGACATTCTTCTTGCTCCAAAGGCGTAGCTTTTACGTTTCTCCGTAGAAACCACTTTGTTAACGCGCAAGTGTTGTTCCTAAAAGGGATAGGAAAAAGTGTTAACAACCCGGACACGGAAACGCTGAAAAGAAAGGGGTTGCAGTTCGACAAAAGGAGACGAGTGGATTAGGGACGGAAATTAGTGCAAGAAACGAAAAAGTTAACGGGCAAACTACTGTAGTCAAAGAGGTTCAAGTGAAAAGTTAACGAAAAGGGGCAAAAGTTACAAAAGTTAACACCGTAAACAGGAGCGAATAAGGCAGTTATAGCTACGAGCAGCAGAGGAAGCGCAAAATCTTGCCTACGCATAAGAAACGTCGTTATTAGTATTCCCTAAGGACCGTATGTGTGTGAAGGTTGTGCGTATAGATAGGGAGTGAAGAGCGAGGGAATGGTGACGCGTAGGTGTTGTAATTATCAACAGTGAGTAAGGTTGAAAGTGTTGAAAAAACCAACGGTGCGGTTAGCGTAGGGAAAGGCGGCGGAATGAGGGTTGGTACGCCAGGGTCAAACCGTCGCCTTTGTACATGATGGGACAGGACAGGAGGGAAGTTAGGCGGGTGTGCTGTGGGTCAGTAAATGGAGTCGAATGAGTCTGTCGCGTTTACGAAAAGCGCTCGGTTTAAGACCGTCTTTCCAAGAACAGATCATCCGCCCCAAACCTCGCCAGCACTAACAAGAATCAAGTCGTTGCAGTCCGTCTGAAACCTTCCTCGTAGTAGTGAGTGGGTGTGGGAGATGCGGCACGACTTTTGTAGAGACCCGTGACTAGGGTTTGTGCCGCAGAATGCTCCTCTTAATTGCCACAGAATACTCCTATTAATAAAGGACACAATGTGATGCCAACGGCTGATGGAACAAGTGCTAAATCAAAGGACCTCCCTTTGCTTCTGGTCAATCGAGATGCTCTCAAAAAATGGCGGGGGGAAATCAAGGCGGACACGTACGCATTGTTGCAGAAGTACGTAGCCTTTCATCAGAAGGTGGTGGGTGTTAAGCCAGAGGAATCAGAACTGGTAGATAGAGCTCTCGTGGCGGCATTTAGACAGGACGCTGTATTCCAAAAATATCTGAACAGCGGTGGTGGTAAAACCGCCGTAGGTTTGGAACAGAACGGAGGCGGGAAAGGAGGTGATTTGGAGGATGTCAGTTAGGGGCGAATCGCGCCTTCGTTTAGGTCGGGACACGAGCCTTTAGGCGACTGAAACCGGCTGAAAGTAAAGTGCCGCCGTGGGCTTCTTTTAGTTTCCGGCGGCGCTTTACTTTTCAGGGTGTGTGAAGGTGCAAGTAAGGTCATAAGGGTACATGGTTATCAATAGAAAAAAGGAATAGAAGTCGGGCGTCTTGATAACAGCTATTATGACCGGGAGCGCCGAGTGAGGCGCTGGTTTGGGGAGGTCATAATAATCTGTTATCAGATGCCCGTCCTTGTTGAGGCGCGCGGCTTTGGAAGCGCCTCGACCCATTGGTTCGAGGACAGTCGCAGATGCGTTTCCTGCGGCGTCCGAGAACTTCTTTTTCTGTGGATGATCGTGCTGAGAACTGGAAGAGTTTGGCGGGGTTTAGGTGGGTGATGTTAGTCAAGTTGTCTCCAGGACCAGCCTGGATTAGCCGCGCAGAAATCGATCGCGTTTTGGATCGTTACTATGATTCCGTCAGTGCCGTCAGGTTCAATTAGTTGTGCCATTTTTTTTCCATTTATAGGGGTCGAGTTTTTCCGTGGCAGTTAGCTTTTAGTGGCGATTGTTGTTACGAGTCGTTGGCCTCGGCAGAGGGTACTATCTGTGCAATTAACGATGAAGACGACCTGGATTTTTGGAGTGGTTTGGAGAATGTATCCAAGGACAAAATCGGGAAGGTTTTGGAGTCCTGTAAGACTGTCTTGAGCGTCTTCGATTGTTTCGAAGTGTTGCGTAGCCTGTACGAGCATTGGGCCTCCGTAATGATTGAGTCTCAGCAGAGCGATGTGATGCAGTCGAAGCAAAAAGCGAGGGGTCTTTGGTCCTGAATGTGTGGGATTCCCGGTACCATGATTGCTATCTATTTTGGGATTGAAGATTTGCTTGATTCATGCTGCCGCCTGTGTTGCAAACGCGCAACCGGGAAGGTCGCAGACGTACGTGGCATGGCCAATATATGCGCGGTGTGACTCTTTGAGAATTGCAAGTTCGACAGTGCAGTTCTCCGGTGTTTCGAGGACAAAACGTCCAGTAATTTCGACGTGAGCACCGCGGCCGGGAAGGCCTCCGTTTGGACGGCAGATCAGGGTTGCGGAATGGTCTTCAAGGAGGAAGTGAGGAAAGGGCTTGTTGTAGGTAGCCCGGACGACGCCGGTTACGGAGATTTCGTTGTTGTTATGATCGTTTTGGTTGTGATTGAGTTCGGCGATCTGCATGGTTTTATCCTCTGGAAATTATTGTTGCTCGGTCGTGGAATTGGGTGAGGATAGCGGTTAGAAAGCAGAGCAAGTTCGATGCCGTTTCGACTGCTCAGTAGAGCTGGCTGCGGTTTACCGCAAGGCACTCTCAATCAGCCTGATTGCGTGGGTGCTGAGGTTTGATACGGTGCTTCCCCTCGCGTCCATTATGCCTTCCTGTACACGGCTCAGCGAATTGAGGTTCTGTCGTACTCAGCCAGGCAAGTTAGTGTGTTGTGTGTGCTCTGTCAGCTCTGCTGAACAGTCGAATACTCTTTAAAAAACGAACGTGCCGTTTGCGTCTATTCTTCTGTGCAGAGGCATGGGTTGGGATTCGCCGTAAGCACGCGCGATCGTGGCGAGATTGTGATCGCAGTCCAAGGCTTCGTGGTATGCATCCCAAGTGGCGGCATAGCGTTCTTCTTCGTATTCGGAGACGCTTGACGCGTCGTCGTACAAGGCTTTGAAGCGCTGGGCGGTTGCTGGTGGTAGGTTGAGTTCAAGCTCGAGATTTTGAAATGTGCGAAGGAGGTCGTCGCTTTCGATGATTGCAAGAATCTCGTCCCTGTTTTCGAGGAACCAGGCGTAGGCTCGATCGGTCTCGGAGTTCGATTCTGATTGTTGAGTAGCGGCTAGAACTGAAGTTGACATGGTGAGCCTCCCATCGAGTGGAAATATCAGTTGTTGCAGTCGGGCTAACATCCTGTTTTGAGAGAGAAAAAAGGTCTCTCTTTTGTCCGTTCAAGGTTGGGAGACGCAGAGGTTTTTGCAGCCTGAATTGTCTTAGTGAGTCACGGATAAGCGCGCGAGAAAATGGGACCAGGTGTTGATCGTTTCCATTCGTGTATGGGCGTATAAGAGGCAGTTGTTAGTCCCGCCAGAAGTACCGTCCCACATAGCCAAAAGAATCGAGTGTTCTGGGCCAGGTCCGTTCTTTAGTGCCATCTCGATCATGCGTTCGTTCCGAACTTGCATTTTGTTTGCAGAATAGCCTCCGAGTGAACAAACAACGACTTTGGCAGCACGGCGAATGTAGTTGGCATAGGCTTGGCGTGAGGATAATGGCCATTTGGATTCTTGGCCGCGGAAAGGTATGCAGGCGACATAAGGAAGGCCAAGATGAAGACAGGCTTCGACGATTGCTGTATCCCATCCCAGAGCCATTCCGGAAACAGCGCCTCGGGGATTCAACGCGGCTAACCAGTCAATTGCAATTTGCCGTAGAACGAGTTGGGCCGCTTCGCTGAATCCTCCGCATTTTTGTGGACGATGGCCGGTGGCAACAACAATGCGATGGTGAAAACTACGCGTAATGTGATCGGGAGTTTGGATATCGTCGAGAATCATTGCCAGGACCTCAAATGCAAGAATTGGTCAATCGGTAATTTGCAGTCATGACCGAATGCTATTTGAGATCGTAAACAGTTACTTGGAGTCCGTAGTTACACAGCTCACCTTCGACGATTTCGGCGATTCGCTCCCATTGACCACCGGCTAAGCCTGCTCCCATGCGGGGCATGTGAATTGAGGCGTTGTAGGTAAGTGCGAGGTCTCGTACAAGTTGCAATCCGTTGCGAATGGCGTCGTAGCGTATGGGAGCTTTTTGACGTGGGTTGGCAATGCCGGATTGGCCAATGATATTGGCTACGCAAAGACCTGGTGCAACGCGCACGAATTGAACGTTGCCAAGGCTAAAAGGAAGGGTTCCGTTGCCTGCGGCCCAGCGCCGATAGGCGCGCTCCGGCTCGGACCAACGGCGTGAGAGGGCTTTGACGAAGCCTGCGTTCCAATAGCCGCAGTCGTTGCAGCAATGGGTGATGATTCGGTTCCCTGCTCCGGTCGGTTTGGTGGCATCGCCTTTGACGTAATTGAGCGGCATTGGTGGACTCCCGATAATAAAAATCGGGTTATGCAGTCGGCTTGAATCCGGGTTTGGGGAGGCTGGGTAAACAATTAGCAGGGCTCAGCCTCCCCTCCGACGTATGTTGAGTTCAATCAGCTTCGATGGTTGTCGTTGAATACGTCTTTGGCCCACTTTCGTGGAGAAGCCGTCTGCGGTTACGCAGCGGTCGTTGACGGTTGTTGAGGCTGTGGGTTTCCGGAAATTTCTTATCGGCGAGTGGGTTTCCGCTTGAGGGCCACTAGGCCATGTGGTCTGAACTGTTTTTGGGAGGAAATAGATGGTTTGAGGGTTGGGCCGATTCCGCCCAGCGTGGCTGACTCACTCACGCGACCGCCTACCGAAAGCGCGCCGATCTAACTCGTTTCTTCACTGAGCCGCGATGCCAAACGGAGAGCTGGCCTCAGTCGTGTTTTCTGCACAAAGGCGGTAAACCCTTTGTGGTGGCACCAAACCTCGTTTGGACTCAGATAATTGCTGCGATTGTTGGGTTATGGTTGTTCAGTTGTGCGGTGTAGCGTCGCAATATCGCTCTGCCGGTAGCGATGTCATGCGGCGTTAGATACTCTTTTGAAGCAAGCTCGTGTCCGAGCTCGGCGTCGTATTTATTGAAGCCTATGCCGTCGCGTCTGCGGGCGCCATCACAATCGTTTGCGAGGTATCGTAGTCCTTCAGTTACGGCTTCGCGTAATGCAGGTGTGAGGTGGTTGTTTAGGCGTTCGATGGCTTCGGTGAGGACGATGTTCTTTACTTGGCCGATTTCGGCAATAGTACGGGCAATAGTGTCGGCTGCTTCTTGTTCAGGGTCGCCGTTATGTCCCTTGATCCATTCGTAAGTTACGTTGTGTTGCTGGGCAGCGATGTCGAGTCTGGTCCAACAATCGAGGTTTGACTTACGTTTGAAGTTGCCGTTCATCGTTTCGACTACGTAACGTGAGTCGGATCGAAGAATTACCTCGCATGGTTCTTTAAGGGCCTCGAGGCCGCAGGCTGCGGCGATGATTTCTGCTTTTTGGTTTGTGCTTTGTCCAATGTATTCGGCTACGGCTCGGCGATGGCCCTGGTAGTTAAGGATTGCGGCGGCGGCCGCGCGTGTTTGGGCTTGACCGTTTCCGAGGCAAGCGCCGTCGACGGTGATGATGACGAGTTTTTTGATCATGGCCGTAGTGGTATGAGGGTTGGGGGCCTCATGGCGGTAGTGCCAGTGTGCCCCCGCGCCTCCGTCAGCGACCAAAACAGACCTTTCCTAACCGACGTACCCGGTCCGCGATCTGTCTGGTCTTCTTTGGTGTATTTGGAGTAATCAGGTAGGCGAAAAGCAGGTGTTTATATTGAGCCTGCGTCCGGCGTACTTGATTGTTCGATATGACGCTGGGCGATCCGTTGACGGGACCGCCCAAACGTATTTGTCGGCGAGTCGATTGGCCCTAGAAGGGAATGTCGTCCTTGTCTGGGTCGACGTCTCCACTCGCTTCCGCCGCTTCGGAAGTCGTTTCGGCGTCGCCCGTCTGGCTTGCACGGTTGCGCTTGCCGAGGAACTGAACATCGCTCGTGTTGAGATTGAGGGTGAAGCGTTTTTCGCCGTCGCGGCCGTCCCACAACTCGGGCTTGAGTCGCCCTTCGACGTAGACCTGATCGCCCTTCTGAAGGTGCTTGGCGACTGCTTCAGCGGAATTGCCGAAGACGTTGGCTTTGAACCAGATTTGAGTCTCGGTCCGATTGTCACCGGAGCCGCGACGCTCGTTTGCGCAGATTGAGAAAGAGGCGACTGGCCTGCCGTCTGGCATGTAGCGAAGTTCCGGGTCTCCACCAAGGTTTCCAACGACGATTGTTTTTGCGAATGACATGTTTTTCTCCTTTGAGTAGGTAGCTTTAGCTTTTTGAATCGAACGAACTTGTTTGGGCCAATCCACCTATCGGTGAACTGACTGTGACGTATCCTGCGGTCAGCCCTAATTTCCTATTTGTGACTGTGGTGAAAGAGTGGCTGAATGAATGCGAGCGAGGTGGTGTCGCACGTTCGGTTTGCGGGGTGAATAATGCGAGTCTTGTGCGAACGCTAGAGCGCCTTTATCCGTTGGAACTCGGGGAGGGAAAGTCGGGAGCTCCCCCAAGTATTGGTTAAGCGGCAGTGGCGGGTTGGTCCACTCCCGCGGATTCTTTTAATTGCTGCCAGAGCAGTGCGGTGTCCTGAGCAGTGAGTAGGTGGATCATGTTGTGAGCTTCGTTGGGTTGGCCCGTCTTTCGGTCAACGTAAAAGGCAAAGCGAAGATACATTCTCTTGCTTTGACTGGCAGTACGAATGATGTTGGCGAGACCGTTAACAATGCGTTCATAAACTTCGGAACGTTCCTGGCGAAAGATTTTGCGTACGCGCTCCTGTTCTTGGGACGGCAAAGTGTGGATTCTGCTGGCCAGCATGCGGAGCTGGCGAACGGGAATGTGTTTGGCCATGGCGATGACTGGTATGGCCGGAACGAAGGTGCGCACGTTGCCGTTGTCTTCTTTTTTGATTTGCGCCGGGGTTGATTCAAAGTTGGCCCGTTTGCACTCGTAGAGTGTGTTGAGTGCCGTGAACATTTTGATGGAGATCACGTTTCGCAAACGGGCTTGGTAAGCGTCTTGGATAATGCCGATGAGCTGGCGGAGGTCCGCGGCTTTGGCGATCAAGTTGTGGAATTTCCGAAATGCATTTGAGCGATTCATGCTGCGGAGAATGAAGTCACGCTGCATGTTTTCTACAAGTATGTCGAGTACTTCGCGGACATACTGACGTTCCTCGCGATTCGGGTACACCGACACGGTGTAGGTATGTTCGAAGAGTGAGCTGCGCGTGCGTACGGGCTTGCTTGGATGGCAGGTGCCGCCCGGGTATTGGCGGGTTGGTGCTTGCGTCGTGCGGATTGATCTCACGGTACGCGAGACGCGTGCTTGCCTGTCGGTGGGGTCTCCATACATCCGATTGAGGCTGAGCTCGATGTACTTGTCGATTGTTTCGAGGTCTTCGCCGTCGGAGAATAGTTGATGAAGTTCAGCGGCGATGGGTCTTGCGTCGGCTGGGAGGTATTCTTCGCTAACATCGTCTTCGAGTGTGCCGTCAACGACGAATCGTTCGCCGTCGCTCATGTGCAAAGAAACGACACCGCCTTCGCTATATTGTTCAGTTACACGTTCGTGGGCGTCCTGGAGGATTTCAAGGGTTTCGTCCGAGTACTTTCCGGAATCTACTAAGTCGTTCATATGCGACTGAAACTGAGTCTCTTCGTCATGGATGATTCCTGACAACTGAGCGGGTGAGATCTTGCTGCAAATTGACTTTAACTCAGAGGCGAATACTGATGAGTGGTCCTGAATGCACATGACTTCGCGATAGCGTTGTTCGAAGAGTTCTCGTCGCTCGGCGGGAGACAGTTTGTCTTTTCTGCGCAAGCTTTCGAAGGTCTTGGGTTCGTCGAGGAGACGTTCTTCGTTGCTGGCGGTGATGGCGGTGAGTTCTCGTGCGAGCGCGGCAAGGTCAGTTAGCACATTCTGGACGATCTTGGCTTTGAATCCAGCCAGAGTTACGGCGTCTGCCTGCGAGGTTTTTGCACGTTGGGCCAAACCGGAATTGTCGCGCAACACTTCCGCGTAGCGCTTCTTGATTTCGTCGTATGTCCAAGAGGCCCAGATTTGGAGAGAACGCGGATCGGCTTCGACGCCGGCGGATACCGCCTGTTTGACGATGCGAACGAATTCTATTGCGTTGTCAAGGTTGTCGAGCTTTTGTTGGGCGTAGGGTACGGATAGGATCTTGTATTGTTGTTCTGCTTCATTGACAGAGCCAAGGTCAATTTCAACGCGGCCGAGTACGCGACCGCCGATGAGTTGCGTTGACTCGAGATCAATACGGGTGATGTTGCCGCTGTAGAGCCTTCGATTGTCGGCAGAGCTGTTGAGACTGATGCGACGGTTGCCAAACTTTTCAAGGTGAGTATTAAAGTCGTAGTTAGGATTGCCAGTATCTGCGGGGTGGAACAGAAGATGAAGTGAATGTGGAGCGTAGCGCTGTAGGAATTGTGTTTGCACGTTTGCCTCCAGAAGCAAAGACGAAGTAGTGACGTCGGTAAATCACTGGTCTTGCAGTCTGAACTAAAATCCCGCTTTGATTTTGGTGTTGGTTCGCATCGGTATTTTCAGACAAGCGTTTGGTGTGTAGCGGACCTGTCGTTGTTGTTTGCGGAATAGCCGCTAAGCCGAAGGCGAGGCGGTGTGAAGACCGAAGCTGATTGGTCTGGCTGGCTGTCTTTTTTTGGCCGGGATGTTTTCGCCCCTGGTGGCACGCGCTAACGCGCTTCGAGTGTCATCTTTCGTTCTGGATGAGAAATTCGATCGCGTTTTTAATTTATCGTCGCGTGGCAGAGTGCGGGAGCGCACCAGCAAGATAAAATGAGGTCCTGGTTTTTTGCTATTCTGGTCAAGCGAAGCAGTTCGATGTAAGCGGGACTCTGCCTGTTTTGCATTTCGTTCCAAAGCCATCCTCGATATAAGGTGAGTACCGATTCTTCCCTTGTGTAGGGACCATGAGGTCGCACGTTGTATTTTGTTGCCGAGTGGAGATTCAGCCAGTGCGCGCATAGCCCTGCCTACGTATTCGCTGTTTCCGTTGAATGTGTTGCGGTTGACGATCTGTATCGAGTAGCTCGCGGTTCGTCGGCCCGATGTTCTACTAGTGTGATCGACCGCTGGTAAATCATCGACCCTGAATTCCGATCCGTACATGAGCATCATGGCTAGGACTAAAGCGTGTCCGCATATTCTGGTTGGGCAGTTGATGACGTCTTTGAGACTCATGCCCAGCTCGTAGTGATCGTAGCCGTCGTAGTCGAAGAGACTGAGGCGTCCGCGTTCCAGGTAAAGGCGTTCCAAAGTTCGGTAGGCGCTGGTCCGTTTGACGGCTGCCTGGTAAAGAGGGATGTAGATTTGTTTTCGCGCTTCGATGTAGTTCAGACGGTGTCCGTTCCAGAGTGAGCAGAGAGGTTTGCGTCCTTTGCCTGCTGGGTACCGAAAAGCTGTGTTTGAATTCCAGCCGTTCTGCGGCCAGGTCCAGTATCGGCTGGTAGGTTCGCCGTTCGTGTCTGCGTGTTCGGGGTAGAGTTTGGCGAATTGCCAGGCGTTTTCGAAAATGCGAGCGGTGTATGAGCCATACAAAGCTATAGGGCCGAGTTTGAATGGCGAGAGTCCGCTGGACCAGTCGGTTGAATGGGAGGTCGTGTTTATGGTCCCAGGTTCTTTTTTGGCGCGTGGATTTTGATCACGGTTGTAGTTTGTCGTTGAGGAATTTGACAACTGCGGTCTTTCCGAAATCCGATTTATGAAAAGTATGTCTACGTGGAAGAGTGTTGAGCCTATACACCGTACGTTGCGATACCGTAGTCCGTTTTCGGGTCGAGCCTGAAAAGTGAGGCTGCGGGTGTTCACAGACCTTGAGTTACAAAGGTGGGGCTGCGGGCAAAGCCCGGCGGTTACGAGCAATTCGCGATGGCTTGGGTGGGCTTGGCCTTTTTTGGCCGGGTACTAATTCGCCTTGTGAGGGGGCTTTGGAAATCAGACCGTAGCCAAAAAGTCGTAGAGATCTACTTTCGGTCTTTCGTTTTCATAGGAAACTACTTGTTAATATCAACCCAATTCGCTTCGCTTTTGTCTTTACAACTCTTGTTCTTTGGGCAGTATTCCAAACGAAGGACGGGATGTATTTCCCAATCAGTATTTCTAGTCAGCTTGAACGGGCCATGTGAGTGCTCAGAGTCGTACATCAGCAATCCAGTTACCCGGACTTTTAATGCACCACCAGTCGGTCCGATTAGCTTCAATAACTTAAAACCGTCAAAATTTTTCTTGGCTTGACAACCGAACTCGCGGCGTATATTCCGCTGTCTGAGATTGTGCCTCCCGCAGCTTGAGAGTATTGGTTGCGGCGGATTTACCATTACCAGCCTTAGCTTTCAATTCCAAGGTAGCATCATCAACCAAAACGATATGGACATCTGTGTTTTCCGGGTCTGTAACGCCTCTGAAGCCGCAATTGCAAGACTCACCTTTCTTATCGTTACCCTTCTTATCCTTACCCTTAGCCTGCTGCGGTCGTGAATCTAAAGCCCACGCCACAACGCGCACCATTCGACCTTCGCCTGCTTTTTTTAATGGCTCTCGCGATGCGCCGATATTTGTGTAGCCACTTACACATTCGGGTAGTGCGGCGAAGTCTTCGAATTTCATGTCCCTCGCAGTGTCGGGATCGCCTTCGGTCGTGTTCTTTTGGCTATTTAGGAGGGGATCAACTGAGCCGCATCCTTCATCGCCACAATCCTTGATGCTTTTCAATTTTTTTGGACAAGCTACCGTTGTTTTCTTCGCCTTGCCGATTGATTCGCATCGTTGGGCTTCGGTGAGCGGAGCATAAAGGCAAATCACAAAAGCCAGAATCGAAAACGGGATACAGATTCGCTTCATGGGGGAAGTCTCCTAAACGTGAAGTGTTGGAAAGAACGAGAGGATCACCGGGAGCTTATATCATAGTAGGTTTCTGCCCCAAAAGTCTTTTCGGGGTGTCATCTTGCCGCTCAAGGCAAGTTTTGCTGCCTTTCAGAAGCGTAATCTGAAGACCCAGATAGTATTTGGCTCTGCCATATAGCTCTCGCTGAGCCGCCAGTTCGGTCCAGTTGTTGCGGGAGACTCGGTTTTCTATTGCAGCCTGATTATTGAGCATGCTCTTTGGAAGAGAGGTATGACATAGACTCACGTGGCGAGTTTCTTATGAATGTTCTTCAAATTGTCCAGAAGCTCATCGTACAGAATGAACTCAGTATTTTTCAGTGAGCGGCTTAACCTTCGATAGTCCTCTTGCTTCTTTTCGGTATCGAGTTGTTTTCTGGTGCCGGCAATGATGAAGCCCTTTGGTCGAATCACCCTTATGGGAATCTTGTATCGTCTCCGAATCTTCTCCGCATATTCCTTTGAATTCAGGACCAGCTCATCCGTATAGTTCTCGCACTGCGAAATAGCGGGTGAAATCTCACTGCTCCAGTAATAGTTCTCACGACTCTCGTCTGAAACGAGTATCTTTGTCGAATGTTTCTTTATCTCAAACACATCGACAAAGTTGTAAATATCAACGAGGACAAAGTCAGGTTTTTTTCCTTCTACATCGATGATTTCCTTGTCGATTTTTGTAACGTAAGTAGTCAAGTACGGAAAGACTTTCTCCCCGAGAAACACTTGCCATTTTTCTTCTGCGAGATCCTTCTTCGCGAGGTGACTTTCAAACTCATTTATCACATCGCTAATGTAGATTCGATCTGTTACCTTCCGAGCTTCCTTCAAAACTCTTATCCGATACTCCTTCAGGACGCCTTTCTTCCCTTTCAAATCAGCCGTGAGAAGCTCCGGTAGAAACTTGAAGACCGCTTCAAAGTCTTCTTGATTCAACGCATTTTTCACATTGGGCCTTTGCAGAATCTGAGCCAGTTCGCCTGGTTGATACTTATCGAATTCAGCGTGCGACAACGCAATTCTTTTCGGGAAGGCGGACGTTAAGAACGAGCCGACAATCTCGCGCAGTTCGTCATTGTGCTTCTCGTTTGTTATAGAGAGGGTTTTAAGAAGCTTCTTCGCCTCGGTGAAAGGCAGCGTCACCACTGCTTGCTTTGCTGATTCCTTCCACGTCGATTTGGGCGCATTCCTTTTGATAATGAGTTGTAAAGCTTTATTGCTATTGATGTTCTCACGCAGCATCGAAAGCAAAAAAATGCCCTTCTTACCAAATCCGTAACCGTTTTTCCCTAGATAGAGTCCGACAGGAATGCCAAGAAATCCGTCCAGCTCAATTTGAGGGATTTGTTTAGCCTGACTACCGCGAACGTGATAAATAGTCTTCTGATTTTTCCGGTCCACTTCGTAGACCAAGAATTGGTTTTGGTTATCGTAGTATGGCTCCAGTTTTGTCGATCGAGGTTTGTTTTTGGTGGGCTTGCGAGGTCTGCTCATTTGTTAGTAATTAGATTTAATCACTCTGCGAGTTGAGTGGAGAGGTAATGAATTCGATAAACTGATTGCCAAGATTTGTGGTACGAGAGGCGAGCATGCCCTGCACACTCATCATGGTGTGCATTGACTGCGTATTGAAGAAGCCATTGTCAAACAAATCCTTCACCAGCAAGTCGTAGAATTCACGGCGACCGACGAGTTCGGGAAAGGCATGTTCTAAGACCGTCGACGGTCCTCCCATGGCCCAGGTGGGATACGTAACACCGTTCTTCTGTGCCCAGGCTACTGGATCATCAAAGAACCTTAAGATCCTCAGATGCCAAGGCGTGAATGTATCAATAAGATTGAGAAACATGAGCTGTATGTCTTCATCAGGCGCGTTTCTCTGAGCTGAGTTCAGCACGGCATTCCGCAAAGCTTCTAGTTTCTCTTGCTGATGATTGCGAATAGCCGCCTGCGTTGCGTGCATGGTTGTCGTGACAAATACCTCATTCTCAGAGAGCTCTTCGATCTTGAATCCTTCAACCTTGTCTTCCAAGGCTTTTAAACTATCAACTATGGATTCAACCCATTCATCGCGCCTTCTTGTCAGCGGAGGTGTAATGATTGCGCCGAAAATTTCTGCGGCCGGACTGCCGACAAGAGGAATTGCTGAGAGCCCAGCTTTCGCAGCCGTGTGAGCGATGTCGCCCATGCTAGCTTTTGGTTTTTTGAGAGCGTCCGAGTTATCCATAATCAGTGCTTGGTATCTTTGGGTGGATTTGGATCATTCGCAGGCGCGACCGTATCACTGTCACGAATTGGTCCTCCCTGCGGTTTGTGAATTCGAACTTCGCCGCCTCCAGCATTTGCAGCCAGCTCTTTTGCGATTCTCTCTGCTTCTCGTTGCGTATCGGCCGTTGCTGAAGCGCGCTCCGCGCCTTCCTTAACAACTCTCCACTGGTCTGAGCCTTTTGGATTTGTAACGTGATAGTTAGGCATCGTGTCTCCTTTATTCCATAGGATTCGGAAGCGTGTCGACAACCACGCCTTGAATCATAAAGTCTCTGTCGAGAATGATCGGTTTGTGAGCGGGATTGCTAGAACGGGGCATGAGAATAATCTTGTCCTTTTTCCGCTGAAGCTCTTTCACAGTTGCCTCATCGCCAAGCAGCGCAACCACTCGGTCTCCGTTCTCGGCAACCGGTTGTTGTCGAACCAGTAGGAGGTCTCCTTCATGTATCCCCCGCTGGTCCATCGAGTCTCCGGCCGCACGCAGGAGAAAGTATTGTGCGCCAGGCTTGGCCAGTCGTTGTGAGACTGGAATCCAGGCTTCAGTGTTTTCTTCAGCGAGGAGGGGTAGCCCGCACGGAACAGTACCCACCAAAGGCAGCTCAACCGTCTGTTCGGTGCGGACCAGCAACCCTGCATCCTTTAGCAGTCGCAGATTCCCCATTGGAGAGCGATCGAGATATCCCTTCTTGACGAGCCGGTCTATCAAAAGGGACGACGAGCGAGGAGATTTGAACCCCATGTGCTCGGCAATCGCCCGCAAGGACGGACTCTTTCCGCGGTAAAGAACGAAATTACGGATGAATTGCAATCCTTTGAGCTCTGGGGGCTTAAGGGGGTTGGTGCTCATGTTAGCTAAAGTGTATACTAAGTGCACTTGCCGAACAAGCGGCATGGCCACGATAACCGATGGGATATGTTAAAGGAGTCATGAACGTGATTACAGTCAAAATAGGAGCTTTGGAGCGGGAGGTGGAGAACGCTGACCCAACTTGGATCAATCAGCAGATCAACGGACTTAGGCGAGACGGTCATGCTGTTTGCGTGGTTGTTAAGATTCACGAGGGTCCAATTCAGATGACGCTCGCTACTCCGACCTGTGCAGTATCGGGTGGAGGGCGCCCGCCAAACACATTGGAGCAAAAGATCTTTGATCTTTGGAGAAAGCATCATCTCGATCAGCTGGATATCAATGGCGGGTTTGTTGTCTCGTTCCTCAACGAGCTGAAACGAGTGGTAGTTTAATACGCGACTCGGCAAAAAGTTCTCAGCACCAGGAAAATGTTTCTTCCACTGACCGAAGGAGAACTTACACGCTTTGTTTGTCATCACGAGACCGATCGAATTCGCAGACGAGCTTAAGAAATTTCGCTCCGAACGGGTCGCCACGATTCTCGAGGGCACTGTTCCGGTCGTCATGGACCAGGAGGCCCGTGTTGTGTTGCACGTCGTGCCAAAGAGAGCATTGGACCAGCCCATTGAGGTGGATTTGTCGATTCTCAAACGTGAAGATCAAAGCCTGCGGCCCATTCACGCGCATGGGTGGGACGCTCTTCGGTACAACTTCGACGGGCTCATAAGTACGAGCTCGTCTGATGGAACAGCACGTTCATACGTGCAGATCTTCAATAATGGATGCATCGAGGCGGTTAATACGTCGCTTTTCAGAAAGCACGATGACCGGCTCATTATTGTGAGTGTTACCTTTGAGGATGAGTTAAGAAAATTCGTAACCGCATCCTTGCCTTTCCTGCAAAAGATGGCCGTTGAACCACCCTTGTACATTATGCTCAGCCTCTTGCGGGTGAAGGGTTATTCCATGGGTGTCGATCGCGGCTATTACGATTATGGAATCGTGCCGTTTGACCGAGACAACTTGCTCGTGCCCGAAGCCCTTATGCAGAGTTTTGATGATGACATCGACCGCCTGATGCGGCCGGTCTTCAAGCGCGTTTGGAATGCCTGTGGAGTACAGGCCTCACCCTACTTCGACGAACAGGGCCAATGGCGCGGGAAATACAACCTTTAACTCATACAGATTTACACCTTTTCTAACGCTTGCGCTTGATGCCTGCACTCGCGAATTCGCTCTCAAGCAAGTTAAAGGCGGCAGCTGAGGCTTCCGCTCGCGGTCAAATTCAGACAAGTAGAAATACTCTTGAAGCGCTTAAACGGGAACTCAATGCTCAGGCCGGGAAGCATATAAACGGAGTTGCAGTTCAGATTTTATTGGAAGACGCAGACTCATTGCTCAAACAATGATCCACGCAAGGAATTTCACTCGGACTGCTTTATTAAGGTAGAGGCCTTGTCACAAGTCGAGACGCATACCTTATCCGTGACCCTGCTTCTATGTTCCCCGTTTCTACTAAGGCAGGCTGGGCAGTTGTTAGGGCACCTCGCGCCGTGGTGAGAGTTTTGGTTAGACGAAAACCAGCGTTCCATTGAATTGAGCTAATAGCCGGCTGTTAAGTTGTTCGGCGAGTGCTTCTTGTTTTCTGGCCTCATCGTAATGATTGTCGGTTCGCGCTTTTGCGGCTTTGGCCTTTAGTTGTAGGTATTCGCTCAATAGTTGAATGCTGTCAGCGGTTTTCAGGATGTTTTCGGCGCGGGTGTCTTCAATGTTGATTATGACGCTGGCGTGGATCGTGGGTTGGTGGGTTGTGAGAGTCGCGTCGGTGGCCGCTTTGGGGTGGGTGACCGGTTCCATTATGAGAGTTAAATGTTTGAATCCGTCTCGTACGTCGCAAGGTTGGAGTGTGTGTTCATCTATCCGAGGTTCGGTGGTCCAATGATAATTATTGACGCAATGGCATTTTGACTCCGCGTACTCGATTGCTTCTGCTGTGGTGCATTCGACGGGTACACAGACCTCGAGTTTAGTTAGGGTATAGTGGGTGATAGTCGGTCCGTTGGGAGAGCCGGACGATACAGCGACTTTCATGGTAACGACTTCAACTTGGGCTGTTGCGATCCGGGCGCGGATTCTGGGCCGAATGCCTGGATGCATTTTAGTTACCGTCTATGTTGCCGCGAGGGTTTGAGTTGTGCAAGAGAAATTTTATTGGTCGAAGAAGTAAAGTTGACCTTGCAAGATTCCCTGCAGAGTGATGGGTTGTTCGTCGGTCGAGTTAGAGGGAGATATTGGGCGGGTTGAGATCGTTGCGCCAAACGACGATCAGGTTTTCAGTTTGTGCTGTGGTTATGGCGACGTCGTAGTTACAAACGTTTCAATCAGTGTCGAGTAGTTGTAAAGATGGTAGCCGGAGATATTGGGTGGATGAAAATTGGGGCTTGGTCCAAGACGAATTGCTTGGCCGCCGATTAAGGTGGCGTTTCCGATCGGGTCGTGGATCTGAATTTCGTTTGCGATATTCATCTCATAGTGTGTGACCAACAGGATTTCCGCTTACTCAAAATCAAAAAGTCTTTCCTTCGTGGCAGGCGCACGCTCGCAGTCAGGTGTGTGAGTATCTGTCTCAGTTCCACACGACTTGCAGGTATGATGCAATTGAGCGCCAAACGCCTATTGCCGCATTAACAACAACCCGCTTCTGCCTCTCGTGGTGTTGTAGAGTACTGCCAGATCTTGCCGCCTTCATTCCAAGTCGTGTTGAGCTTCATTTCAAGTAGTCCTTGATTAAGAGAAACAGAAGTCTAGTTGTGGGATGGTTTCCGCTAGACCGAGTTGTGGGGTTTGTGGTTGCGCAACTAGCGGATCGTGGCTTTGTTGTTGGATGGTGCCCAGAGTCCGGGTGGCTTGAATAATTTTGTGAAAGAGCGAAACGATTACGCCTTGACCGATCACTTCGCCGGACAGGATTTTGGAATCGGATAATTGATAGCCATCTGGTATCTGATGCAACTTACGAATCTCGCTTAAGGTAAGCCAGCGCCAGCAATCGGTTAGGTGTGGGTGTTTAACTACAGCTCCAGTCCCTTGTCCTGCCATGTATCGCTTACTGATGCAGGGAACAGATGTGCTTTCGTCTGATAGTTGCGCGGATGCAAAGCCATTACCTTTGGCAGTCTGCGTTTTCCAGTGATTAATGAGCCAGGGCTTGGTTTCGGCCGTGAAGTACTGGTCTTCAAGAGTTGATTCATCGTCGCGAATGCTGGCAAAGGTTTGCGTTTGAGGTACGGTTTCAGGCCAATGGAAGTTTGATCCGGAATGAGCAACGATTACTGAACGACGTCTGCCAGTTATTTCTCCGTGCTCTCTTGGGTCGATGACTCTTGCTTCGACGGTGTAGCCGGCGCGTCTTAAAAAGTGTTGCATCATGTAGCCTGCGCCACTTGTGAGATAGCCGGGTGCTTCTTCAATTAGGACAGTTGCGGGGTTCAGTCTGCGTATTAAGAGTGCGGCCCAGATGGTGAGGTCGGAGAGCGGGTGAGCCTCAGGAGGTAAGGAACGGTCGCGCTTTGCGCCGGTCAATTTGTCCTTGGTCCTAGCGGTTGAGAAGCACTCACATGGTATGCCCATTGTCAATAATTCGACTTGGGGAAGTTGTTCAACGGGAGTGTCTTCAACACTGAGGTTGAACATTTTAGCGTGGTGGTTATTTTCATAGATGTCGGCGTACTGTGCGTTTACTTCGATCGCGAATGCGGGTTCGTAGCCGGCAAGTCGCGCCGCTTCGCTAAGTAAGCCGCCTCCCGAGTAGACACTTCCTTCTTTGCCGTTTCGGCACCTGGTTGCTCGTTGAAGCTCGGTCTGGGAGGGTGTCAGGATTATTTCGCCTGGAGCGATGTAAACCTGTAGGGTAGCTATTGAGCCGAAGGCTTCTGTGAGGGCGGTGCTGTTGAGATCAAGTACAGGTATTTGGCCCTGACGTTTGCTGGAAACGACTCGTGGGCCGTCTTTCGCAAGCCGAATTACCACCTGTCTTTTTTTGAATTCAACTTGGATGCGGTTGGTCGGTTCGAAGCCGGCGTGTAAGAGGTATCGTCCTTCTAGCCAGACGCGCGGGGCGTCTTTGTTACGGCCGATTGTGGTTGTTGATATTCGCGGGAAGGTTGTCATAGCTAACCTGGTTGCCGCTGTATATCAGCAGAAATCGGCTTCCAGGCTAGGTGGGATTGGAAATTCTGCGAGGCAGGATCGGCATTCCAACCGTTCGTTGCTTTCGGAGTCCTCGCCGTAGATTTCGGAATATCCCTGGATGAGAAGGATTCCTCGTTTGAGCCTGACGACTTCTCGCCAGGTAGTTTGGTCCGATAAATAACGGAAGCATTGTCCGTTTTCTGTTTCTTTCTTTCCGTTGTAATTGCAGTGAGGACAGCGGAGAGTTCGTGGTGCCTTGGTTGTAGAGAAGACAGTTGCCTTGATTTGTATCCAGTCGGTTTCTGCGCGAGTACATAGGTCAGTTAGTTCGTCTTGTTCCAGGTCCATGGATTCGCAGATGAGCTTGCGGGCCTTTTTGGTTAATGCACCGGTGGCAAGGATTTCAGCGATCAATCGTGGGTACTGGATATCGTTTCTGTACCAGAGTGACGGGTTGTTTGATGGTTTCATGATCGGTTTTTAGTGAATGGCGTTAAGTTCGAGCCTAGCGGCGAATCGTTCTGCGCGTAGAGCTTGGTTCTGCGTGTTTGGGGAGCATTGAGCGTCCGAGTTTTGCGCGCCTTGCTGGACTGCTTCATGGTAGACGGAAACAGCGTCTGCGCGTGGGCCAAGTTCGATGTAAGAAGGTGGCATGTACCTTCCGAAGTCTTTGGTTAGGCGTTCTGCTTCACCGAGGGCGAGTTCTCGATAACGTGCGCGCCAGACGTTGTTTGGTTGATCGGTATAGAGGATCGGAATGTGTTCAATACCGGGAACGGCTCTGAGAGCGCGATCGCTTAGTACATTACCGATTAGAAGAAACTCCAAGAGCTTTAACTGGCGAAGTAGGTGTAGTGCTTCGGGTCGAAGTACGCCTTCATTGGGTTTGATAGTGCAGGGTCGGCGCATGTTGTTATGCAGCGGCCTCGCGGCCGGTACTGGCCGCGCTATGCGGCTCCATAGAGCTGAAGCTGAGGTTCAGACTGCTGCTCAATTATTAACGCTTCTTTTTGTTCCGGTTCGCCGCTTGCTAATTGGAGCAGACCTGTGTGCTCGACGATGAAGAAGTTGGCGCGGTTTAGCACCTCGTCATAAGTAATCGGGGAATCATTATGGAAGCTATCGACAGTTTCGCGCTCCTCGCGGTTCATTTGCTCGCGTGTCTTTTTGCCATACGCTGGTGGGAGCCAGTTCTTACGCTGAGAACCGAAGATATTGAACTTCGCTAATAGTCGCTCGTCCAAAAACGTTATATGTGCTGTGCCCTTTTTGAAAAACTTCACCTTGAAATAACGGAGATCGATGTCGAAATCTCTCAGGCGATCGGCACGCTCACAGGCGCCACTAACAAGCAGCGCCACGTCCGTTCGGTCCTCTGATAGATAGTTGAAGACCTTCACCATATCGGCGAGTTTGCGGTGGATGTCGTAATCCAGCTTTGGGCCGGAAAACGACCATGAGGAAAGGCCGTTCATCGGCAAAATCACGCGTCGATTGATCTTGTATGCTTTGTTGGTCTTCCAACCGTTGAAGTAATGTACGTTGCCGTTGTGAATCGACTCGTCATAAGCAAATTTGCGACTCATCTCATCGAACAGCGCCAAGATAGAGGACTCTATGCCTTCAACGATCTTCCCGCGCATTTCGCGGATGAGCTCTCCGATGTTGAAAACCGTGAAGTCGTAATTTCGCAGTTCCTTCAACTTCGCTTCGAGTTCAGACAGAATGTTTGAAGTGTAGAGTCGATAGAACCGGGGATCGTGAATGAGGAGTCCCCAGTACTTTTCACGCAGCCCGGCAAGATACGCATTCACGTGGTCTGCCCTATAGTCGCTGGCTCCATCAACCTCCAGTTTAATGAGCGGCTTGGAGTAGTCGTATCTGTTGTCGTCATCTTCTTTTTTGATGCGATCGAGAATGTGCGGACGCAGGGCGTTGTACTCCTCAATCAGTCGAATGCCGGCTCGAGCTTCAAGGTTGAATCGCGCAACCATTGCTGAAGCAAAGTCAGCCTCAACGATCTGTGCATCCGGGCGCATTGCGCTTTCTCTGTGAGACTCCGCCCGATTCAAGCTGTCCAGAATGATTGATGGCGCTTCGGGCCGTGGCACGTGGAGTCTGATCAGTGCGGCGTCTACTTGTGTCGGACGATCCCCACCAACAAACGCCCCGGACAGATATTCGATCTGGGCTCCAAGCTCCTCGAGTCGGCGCACAACTGTCTTCCGTACGTTCGTGAATGGGTTAGTAATAGTCTCAGCATTGACAAGACACCGGAGGTGCCCGCCATTGCGCTCGACCAGTGCGAGAGCTCTCTGCAAGCATTCTGCGCCAATACTAAACGGGAAGTTTGCGATGATGAGGTGATAAATCTTCAGCGTATCGAAGCTCAGGATGTCGTCATGGATCAGACGAAAGCCTTTCGCCTTGAGCACGTCGTGAAAGTCTGGGTTGATCTCGACTACGTCAATGTGCGCCTCTCGATCGCGGCCGTATCCGGTGTAACGGTTGGCTTCTTTCCAGTCGGTGATATGCTGGCCGATAACTCCGCGCCCGGCTCCAAGGTCCAGTACATCCTCAATCTCATTCAAATTGAGCCCATCAAGCATTTTCTCGATCACCGGAGTCGGTGTCGGGTAAAAGTCTTCAATGAATGTCGCGCTCATATTTCGTTGACTTCCATTAGGGTCCGTAGCATCGCGGTTTTGGTCTTGGGTTGTTTGAGTGCGAGTGCGTTGAAGAGAGCAGTCGTCACTTTTCCGCGCCAGTTGGTCTTGACAACGGATATAGCCAGTTGTGGGTTAGCGAGATAACTTTCCAGCCAGTTATTGAATATGCGTTCAAGGTCTGCACGGGCGCTGGCGGGATCTTGGTGCTCTGGAATCCTGTGCTCGCGTGGATTGAGTGCGTAGTAAGCATCGACAAGTTGTGCTGCTGTTACGATCTTCATGATAGCGGGACGTGATTCTTTTGAAGACGTAGCGGACGGGTATTCAATGGAGTGGTTCGACGTCCGCGACTCGATAGTCCTTGGCGTCAAGGGAGGGATAGATAATCGCATCGGCGTCGTGATCGCCGGGTTGGCTCAATGGAAGAGCGATACCTTTGTTTTCATTCTGCGTGAGTTCTTTGACGAGAGTTATTGCGTTGGCGATAGCTGTGCTGCTACTTCGTGCTTCAATACTCAAGTACAGAGGGCAGCGATCGATTTCGATGCGGTAGCTGTCTGGTTCCTCCGACTCTACTTCAGGTTGTGATCCGTGGGGCTGTGATGGGGAGGGGTTGATTGTGTCAAGTGCGGTCCGTGCGATTTCGGCGCAATCTTTGCCGGATAGCTGAAGCATGAATTCGCGTAATGGATGATTGCGAAAGTCGCTGTTTTTAAGATCGCCGTAGTTGGCAATGTTTGCGAGAGCTACGATTGCGGTCTGATATGCGTTGCAGGCGTGGGCAATAAATTGTGCAGTGGCTTGTAGTATGGTTCGCGCTTCAGGGTAGACGTGTGGAATCAGTTCGCCCGATATATATTTCGCAACAACGGCGACGACCAGTGGCTCGAGGTCGGCGATGTGAGGCGTGGTCGCGATGATCTCAAATGCGTCGATGTTCGCGTCGTTGTGGTAGGGGCGAACAGCGTATGGTGGGTTTGTGATCTCGGTTTCGATTGGAGGTGGAGTCGTGTTGTTTCGTGGTGGGAAGGTGATGCTGTTGTTCGTTATGATGCAATCAACTGCGGTATCGTCTTCTTTTTCCCAGGTGGCCCATGTGTAGGGATTTCCAAGATAGTCGCCGCGTGAGAAATCGAGTTTGTTAAGTTTTCCTTCAGCGAGAAACGTCGAAACAATATCTTCAGCCTCGGAAGAGCTGGTTGCGTCAACTTGGACATGAGCGTATTCGGACAGGTCTTGGGCCAGGCCTACGATGTAGGGTTTAGTTCTCTTCTTTCGAGGTTGTGGCATGGCGTGATTGTTGGGTGTTTCAGGGTCGGCGTTTGCGAGCCGCCGAATATTTGGGAGTGAAGCAGAGCGATGAATTGTGAGGTTCCTTGGTGATCGTTGGTTTAGGGGTCGGAGTGATTAAAACAATATCCGTTGCTGCGTCTTTTCAGTGATGAGAGCGCGCAGCAGGAGGATCATCTTGGCTCGGCGTTCTGGTTTGTGTTGTGGATGTTCTGGGCCTCGCGGATTCAAGCAGACGTTTAGGAGACCAGTTAGCCATTCGACAGAGCCCGCGAGTTAACTCGCGAGGATTCCCACTGTTCTTCTGTCATTCGTCTGCGGGTTAATCCTCGAGCCAGAAGTCAATTGCGATCGCTCGACACAGTAGCCGGATGTATCTAACGAGTCGCATATTTGGGTCTCCAGTCGGGTATGTTCGTGTCAAAGAGATCGTAATGCGTGTTCATTGCGAAGCGTCGGTGTGGAAGTCAATGCCGTGAGAAGCAAGGGGCCAGCTTTCCCTGCCTGAATGCCTGAGCATCGGTACAATCGCAGCCGGTGAGATAATCGTGGACCACACTGTGGAAAGCGAACGATTGCCTCATTGTGGTTATCAAAGCAGTTTCTAGGTCGCTCATTTCCTAGATGGTAGTCGCCGGATTTAGAGGGGTGGTGTTCTTGAGCAACGGCTTACTCGTCCTCATCCTCCACAGAGCGGACGACAGACTGGGCAGATGCCATAGCCGTTGTCCTGATCGAATTTGCGTTGTTCAGCGTAGGTGCTCTCGAAGTCCGTACCACAGCAGCCACACTCGAAGGTCGCTGGGGCATCATCATTCTGTCCATCTAATGGTAATCGTATGTCTTGGCGAAACACCTGATCAGTCGTCTCGCATTCCTCGAAGTAACTTTGCAGCTGCTCGGTCGTATCACACCAGCCTGCAGTAATACTCTCTATCTGACAGTTGCGATCCAAGTCGATCACCGCAACCTCAAGCCACGGATTATTACAGTGGTTGTCGGCGACGAGTGCCAGCCGACGACCATTGGGTGCTGTCCAAATCAATGCGTCAAAATCGCGTAAACCATCGTGCAGTTTGATAATTCGTGCTGCTAGCTGCGCAGACTCGACTTCTCTCGTCGCGTGCATTGTCGTTTCAAAGTACATCGTTGTCTCCTTGCAGAAAGTGTGAGAGTGGGTCGAGTCATCGCTGCGGGCCGGACAGTGATATGTGTGAGGTGTCTTTCGGTTTCAGAAAATCATTGGTTGAACCACGTCGCGATGCGCATGTTAAAGCCGAAAGTGCGGCGAGCGATATGATTAGCAAGATATGGGGGGGTCCAGCACTCGGCGATAAAGCAGCGGTCGTATTCGCCGATATTGCCGGTTGCATCCAGGCGACGAGTGCCTTGTAGGTTCCACAGCGTATCGCCTAAAAATGTTGGTTTAGTGGGACCAAAGGATTGGAGGATAGTACCACCGTTGCGCAGGGTCGTTTCCACATAGGCACGGAGTGCTTCGCGTCTGTCGTTGTAGTGCTTTATGAACCAGTCGAAGTTGAATTCGTCGCCTTGACCAAAGGAACCAGACCAATAATCGCCACTGATAGAGTACTCGTCGCGACTGTGGCCTTTGCATGCGTTAGTTTTCAGACCACAAAGACCGCAGGATGAAAGATTCGGATCATTTATAGCCTGCAAGTAAGTGTCGGTAGCGTTGGACATTAGTGGGTCCTTTCAGGGGCTGGGGTAGAACGTGTGATTTCTACGCATTCAGTGGGGGATGTGCGGAACCGTTGGTACACGGATCAAAATGGCTTTCTTATTACGTCGATCCAGCAATTAGCGCAGCGAACACGGTCTGGATATAGTGAGTTTGGTTCTACGTCTTTATGTTCAGTGTCGAGTTGACATTGCTCTTGCATTTCATGGAGCGCTTTGAGGCAGCCACCGATTAGAAGATCGAGGTAGCGTTTACGGTCGTCTAGCATGGGTGGATGTTCCGCAAGACCAAACAACGGTCCAGCCGAATCCATTAAGGCCCACTCTGCTTGTATCTGGAGATGTTCTGCTCTGAGCGTTGGAGAATGGCCTTTGGGAAGATGTGTGTAGCCGTGCTCGCGATGTGCATGATCACAGGCGGCATAGTACGCCCGAAGTTTGTTCTTAATGTGGTCGGGTTCGTCGTCGCCGTGAAGTAGGCAAAAGTTAGAGTCGTTGGGAGAAGGGATCGGTTTGCCCGCTAACTTTGCTCCGCGGCGGCTGTCGAGGCGCGCGACTGCGTTGCCTTCGTATATGAAGTTGAAGCTGTCGAAGATCGGTTGGGTGTAGGCGTCTTCTTCGAATCTGATGGTTTGCGCTACTGCCATGGTTTCGCAGACAGCAAATGCTAATTTTGCGTTGTCTCTACACCACTGTTCAAAGTGTTCGACGGTTGGCTGCATCTTCCCCTCGCTATCTCATGTTGGCCTTACGAAAGGTGTCGTCTGTTTTTCTAATGAAGTGGCGTATCGCATTCCATTCTGCGTAAGAGGTCTTGAGGGGGTTTGGTATTCCCTGCTCGCTGCTGTACGCCGCACGATTTTCATTACAGGGATGTCTGCAATGTCAGATTCTTGTAAGGGGCCGTCTGGCGAAGGCAGTGCGACTGTGTCGTAGCAGAGCTGATGGTGGTTTAGAAGACTGAACGTGGCGATTGGTAAGTTTATATAATGTTCGACGGTGATGTATTTCATTGGCTTGTCTTTTTGAAGTTCGTATGTAGTAGTCAGGTTTAGAAATATGTGCGATCGAGCCAGTAGCCTTCGACCGATCGCCACGTGCCTGCGGCTCGCTCAACCAATTGGATTGCGGCCTTCATAGCTTTGATTCTGGTCCATTGAAGCGCGAGTAGCATGGAGGTAATTGTTTCAAGAGTTGCGCTTTCGTTTTGTTCTTCCAAGCAACCTTCGGTAAAAAGCAAATCAAGAAATTGCTGAGTGAAGCCTTGCTCTCGCTTCCGACTCTTATCTCCGAGAATTCCCTGTGCAGCTGTGAATAGTTCATTTCGCGCTTTTGTGCGTTCCTTGTCGAGTTGTTCCTTGAGGCGACGTTGTCTCTCAGCTTCGGGTGGTATGGTCGGAATCTGCGCGTGAGTTCTAATTAACGCTGCTATTTCCGGCGCTTCGAGGCGTAGCAGTTCCTGGCCCATCTTAGTACTACAGATTAGGTGTGGTTGGGGCTCTACGGTGCAATGAATATCAAGGCTTATATTGCTGGCCCAGCAAGTACCGAGGGCTTTACTGAGTTCTTCATCAGAGGCGCCTAATACCAGTTCTTTCTCCCAGCGACGATACTCGGTTAAGCCCTTTATTACTTGAGTGGCTAGTTCGTCGCGTGTGAGTTCGATGTTGAGTGATTCAGTGTTGTCTGAGGTTGGCGCGTTGCTGGTGGAAGGTGCTTTGGGGTGGTTAACAATAGTAGTGGTTTGTGTGAAGAGGGAACCTTGATGGTGGCGGTGTGAATGGTTCATGTGTGAGTTGAACGTTCTCGTTCGACTGCATCTTCAAGGCAGGAGGCGTGAACGTAACCGTTATCGTTATAGAAACGGTTGTTGAAACCGATCGCGTTTACGCAAAAGCGGCAGATTGTCTCTGCGATCAGGCGTACGGTCGCGCAGTCAGAGTGTTGGCAAGTGTCGGCGCACAGACCGAATTGTGTACCTGGGCTTGAGAGAATTCCGGCTGCCATTTGCGTTCTCGTCCCTAGGGGTTAATGCGTGAGGGATAAGAGTGTCGTGTTTTGTGGTTCAGATAATGTCTGAGCTGGTCCGGTTGTGTGAAAGGTGTCGGTGGTGTATTCGAAAGTTGCTAGTACCTGGCAGCGCATGCGGTAAGCAGTGATCGGGTCAGTCGGCGGTATGGTGATGGTTACGTTATTAAATTGTACGGCTTCGATCGGGAGTGTGATACGTGATGACGGCAATGTGGTTGCGACGTGGTTGTGTTCGTCGCTGGTCCATACAACGTGACCCTCGTGGTTAATGGTGCAAATGAGTTGTGAGTCTTCCGGGCGGTTGTCGTCTTTAGTTAGAACGGCCCAGACGGTGGGTCGAACAAATCTTTGTATTCATAGACAAGTAGAAAGACGCATTCACCGAATCGCGCGCTCTACCGCTTCGGCAACAACAGATTCGCGGAGTACAGTTCTGGTAGTGCTCATTGTGTTAGTCCTTTGTTAGTGCGCGGCAGCAGGTTGATCCTCATTTGAGACCACCGCCACGTTTCTCGCCTGTAGAAGTCGAATGGCCTCGAGTATCTCGGAGCGTTTAGGGTTGAGGACAGGCCACGGATCTCCCAACGATACCCATTGGTCCGGACCGGTTTGCAGATACACCCAGGTATAAAACGTCGGACTGGAACGTGGTCCGTATCGCCGGCGTTCGAAGCTGATGGAGTGTTCACCGATTTGTACTGGCTTTGTCATGGTCGTGGTTGGGAATCGGTCATAATTATGCCCGGCCTGTTTAGGCTGCTCGCGGATGATGTTTGTTATAGGACCGGCGCAGGTAAGTTTCGCTAACGTGCGTGTAAATAGCAGTGGTTGAAATATCGGCGTGGCCTAGTAAAGCTTGTACATGGTCCAGTTGGGCGCCATGTTGAAGAAGATGGGTGGCAAAGGTATGTCGTAGGGTGTGCGGTGAAATGCGTGCGATAGCAGCGGCTGTTCCGTACCGTGTGATCAAGGCCCAGAGAAATTGTCTGGTGAGGCGTTTTTGCCTATTAACAAATAAACGGGCATTGGGAATCCTGAAAGGAGACGTTTTTGTTGCGGTATAGTTTTCGATTGCAATTGCTGCGCTTCTACCGAATGGGATTGTGCGTTCTTTTCTGCCCTTGCCAAAACAAGTGACTAGGCCGTTTCGAAGATCGATATCTTTGTGACGCAACGATAGGACTTCAGTAACACGAAGACCGGCGGCGTACATGATCTCGAGGATAGCGCGATCGCGGATGCCTTCGTTGGTGGCAAGCTCAGGTGCGGCGAAGAGTGTTTGAAGTTGGGTTTCGCTTAGAAACGTTGGGAGATAGGCTACTGGTGGTGGAGCGGTGAGATCGCCTGTTGGTGGAGTGTCTATGTAGTCGTCAAGAGCCAAAAAAGCGTAGAAGCCTCGAACAGTGCTTGCAATTCTACGGACCGTGGCTGGGGATAAGCCGGCCTGGTTTAGCTGCGCGATAAAGTGGCTGAGGTCGCGCGGCTGTAGGTGCTCGATGGGTTTGTGGGTGTGGTAAGCGAAGTTAGTGAGTCGCGCAAGGTCATTAGCGTAGTTGGCTGTGGTGTTTTCAGTAAGGCCCTTTTCGATGGTGAGATATCTGAGAAAGAGCTTGGTAAGTGGAGGGCCTTTGCGGGACATTGTACTTAATTGACTGTGGTTGTGATTGGTGTGATAGGCGATTGAGCGAGGGCGATCGTTCGGATAAGGGATTGACGTTGCTCTAAATCTGGATGTCGCGTGCGATCCGTGCTATTCACTGTGCTGGTGGCAATCATTCGTTGCAGGATTAAAGCGTATTGTTGAGATGACAGCCGCAAGTGATTTAGGGCCGCAGTTGCAACTGCATCGTAGAAAAGTTCGAACGCTCTGATTGTACGAACATCTTCGTTTTTCCAAGCCTCGATAAATCTTTCCCGTTGGATGCCTCTGGCGAGTTCGTGAGCGACGAGTCCGTTTAATTGAGCATTGTCGGGTGTGTCGCGTTTTAATAAGTGAATGAGTCCTGTTGAAAAGCCTAAATAGGATCCGGCAATCGTTTGCAAATTTGGATAGTTGTCGAGATAGATGAAAAACTGAACTGTTTCGTGCCGTCCAAACAACTTCAGGACTGAAGCTGTTTGTTGTTTGAGGCGAGCGCAAGTTGTTTGGTCTTGAACTATATGTAGTTGGGAGAGCCATGTTGCGCGAGCAAAAGCGTCGTTATCTGATTGTTGAGCCTTTGCTGAGGAAAGCGTTGAATGTAGCCAGGCAGGCAGGTCTGTTGTTTTCAGGCTTCTGAAAAGCTGGATTACTTCTTGGGTGTTGGCGGGGTTGAACGGAACGGATTGAGGATTCGTCCGTAAAGTGCGGGGTGGTTGAGTTTGGGCTGAGGTAGATGAAGATAGCAGAGTGCCGAAAACGATTGTGATAGCAATCAGTATTGACAGTGTGTGCAAGTTGTATTTGGTGTGCATAACGGTAACTCCGTATCCGTATGTGGTTTGAGAAGCGTCGTGAGGTACTGACCGTTCCTTTTTTTAGTGTGTCGCGGACACAAGACTGTGAGTGATGTTTAGGCGCTTTTGCCTCAAAAAGTCGATCTTGCCCCAAAAGTAGATTTTCTGACTCAAAAGTCTTTTCGGAATGTCATCGGAGTCATTAATCAGAACCTACGAGCCGCAGTTTTCGTCGGTGGTAATGAGGGCCGAAGTCGGCGTAACACTCCGTGATCCTTTTTGCAGCAGTCGGGAGAGTGGTCCTGGAAACCAGCCTGTCCGGAGAGTTAATCAGCTTGAGAGTTGCGATCAGTTCAGCACGGCTAATCTTGAAGTTGTAAGTGTTAGAGTTGTTCGCTGATAAAAGCATCAGTTGCCCCCACGAGATCCTTGATAAAACGAATACTCTTTCGTAGATCTTCTCGCGTAACCGCGTGTGGAGTAGGTTTGCCCGCGACAGGCCTCCAGGATCGGTGAGCAATATCACCCCGCTTTTTGGCAATCTTGTTGAGTTCACTGCGAACTCGAGTTGGATCGTAGTGGTTCCAAGTCCAGCCTTCCGTCACATCGATGCTTAAGTACTTAACAAAGATTGCCTTGACCCTGTCACTGCTTGGCGTATGAAAGAACTTCAGGTCGTTTTCGAGGGACGACTTGTAGAACTTAACAAGATGGTTCGCCTCTGAGCCGCGGCCCGATAATGCATCGGCAGCCTCCACAATTCTGTCTTCGACATAGGTTTCCAGCGCCGCTAGCGCCATCACTAGGCTAGCGCGCTTGAGAACCTCTATTTCCGGTGGTGGCGGGTGTTTGTTCAAGGCGTCAAAGTGATTTAGGAGATCGTCCGCGTCCTGAATCGCATGCTCAAATGTTTGTAAGGCTCTTGATGTCATCTAACAACTCTAAACGGCATCAGCGGCGCGCGCTTCGGTCTTTGATGATAAAAAGATTTGCTGATTTGCGCGGTCGCTGTATGCCGTTGTTAGTTTTCAAAGGATGTCCAAAAATTCCTTAAGGCTCATCACGGTAAATCCTGATACTGGTACTTGACTAAGAATAAAGGGTAGCTTGCCGTACCTATCCCATCGCATTTCTGAATACGAAAGAGGCACAAGGGAACCTAACCTATTAGTGCCGCTCACGCTCGCGTAGCGGACGTCTCGACCGATATTTTGATCGATGATAAGCTACACTTGCCGAAGAAGTAACAAGACGCGCTCCCGCTCCCACCAAAACTCAACCTCAGGGAGGCGACATGCCTGTAGACATCGACGATTCAAGCCTGCCAAAGTTTCGCAGGAAGCTACCTGAAAAGCTAAAACTGATCCGTGAGCGCGCCGGACTCACGCCGGAAGAATTTGCGCCGCACGTCCACGCAAAAGACGGAAAGGCTGTCGAGAAGTACGAGAAAGGCAAGGGCGATCTTCCGGTCTCAGTGTTGATGCGCTATTGGAAACTCAGTGACGTGCCGTTAGAGAATATTCTGAACGATGATCGCGATCTCTGGTTTGGCCATTAGCGTTGGTCAAGGTTATCGCTTCGGCTGGCTTAGTATCAACACGTCTCGCCACCATCTTAGCGCCATTTTCAAAAGATCGGAATAGATCCGCTTGTTCGGTAGTAGCCTAAATTGAAGTTTTCTTCTCCGTGTTCCTCTGCGTCAACTCCTCACGGCTTATAACCTACGTTGATATCAGTGAGAGTTACGTCGCATGGATGACAATCGATGGGCCACATAAGGCCGAGATGAAGACTGGCGGCGCTGTGAAAGCGTCAGGCGACGATAGTAACGCCGGTAGCGGAACGAATCCGGGAACTGTTAAGTGTCATGTGTGCCCGATCTACTGCAAGCGCTACATCGTGCAAATTCCAATGGGCTATTGGGAGACCTATATTTGTGGCTGGTACTCCTGTCCCCTTGCGGCGCGTGAATACCTGGCGAGTGGTTTCGGCTGCGATAGAGACGTTGGTGCGTGAGGCATAGCAATGCCGAAGCACTGCGAGCAATTGAGTGAATTGGGTGCGGAGTGATTGTTTTTTGGGGGGCGCTTGCGGCTTTTGGATGGGAGGCCATGCGGCCTGAGGGATAGCCGCCGCGATGCTTAAGAGTGCAATGATTTAGAGTGTCATCTTCGCTGATGAGGATGGTGCCGTCGGCGTTGCCGTGGGGGTTTAGTAATCCGTCCTCGACAATCCTTTTCTCCAAGTAGTCAGCTCAAAACCCAGGTTGTCCTTTGAGAAGTAGAGTGAAAGAGTGTCTTCGACACCGCGTACAGACTGAAACTCGCCCGTCGCTTGTTTGTAATCGTTGATGATATTTGCCAGGGCCTCGTGATGTGCTTGTGTGAATAAGCGCTGGTTATATCCATTGGGGAAAAAGGGTCTTGGCTTTGCCACTTGTGCCTCACAGATTGCAGCAACAACGGGAAGCCGTTGCGGCAAGATGGTTGTTGGATCGTCGTGAGGTACTGGCCGTTCGTTTTTAGATGTGTCGGGTACTAGCGGGTGGTTCACGCGAAGGACTGTACATGAAGTTAAAGATTGTGAGTTATGCGGCTAGCTGGTCGAAGTAAGTTGTGAGGGAAGGGTTACCTTCGAAGCGTAGTGCTGCGCCCTGAAGATACGTTAGAGATCGATCATTGATAATCCAGCGTCGGCCGAGTTGTTCTGCGACGGCGGCAGTTACGCCACTGCCGGCGAGTGGGTCCCAAACTATGTCATTTTCTTGAGTCAATAAACGAATCATGGTGGCAGGTAGTGCTGTGGGAAAGCGTGCTGGGTGGATGGGGAGGTTATTTTTGCGGCAGAGCTTTTTGTATTGGTCGTTGGATTCGGTATGCGAGGCGACGATGAGGTTATGTGGAATGCTGCCGCCATTGTTTGTGCTAAACGCATTCTGCTGTAACTTGAATCCTGAGGGTCGTACCTGTTTGGTTGTCTCGCCGCCCTGTGCAAGGCGATGCAGCATGCTTTCGGAATATGGTCGGAGGATATTTCGATTATTGGCGGTCGCGATCGATGGGTTTTTTGTGAGCCAGTAGATTTGTTCGATTGATGGAGTTACACGGATACGACGCACACATACCCATTCGGCCGGTGAAGGCATCTTGGAAGGATTTTCCCAATAGAATTTTTCGGCAAGTGAGTACCCGAGGTCATCCCATAAGTTGATGAGAAGACGTTCCTGGTAGAGAGAAACAGATGGAGAGGCGGGGTTGAAAACATCGGCGAGGTTGATGACTAGGGAGCCGGTGTCTGCCAGCTTTTCTTTCCATGCGGCGGCTAATTGAGTAAACCAGTCAATGTGTGCTTGCGAATCTCTATTACCGTAAGCCTTTTTTGTGATTAGCGGATAAGGGGGCGAGGTCAGAATAAGATTAATAGATTTGTGGTCGATGAATTTTACGGCCGTCTCTGCTTCGGCGAGAAGTGCTGTGCCGAGAGCAGTAGTGAAGACGGTTATAACAATTCCCGGTTCGCAGTTGCGGAGTCCTTTTTTTCCCGCGGGGGTTAATTCCCAGAGGTTGCGGCGCCGCCGCTCTGGGTTGTTCTCGATTAGTCCTTGTTCTGCTGCTTGTTGGCGGGCGTTTCGGACTCGTCTCTCCCAGACGTTGATTTCGCCCGCTTTCCCTGCCAGGGCGCGTAGGTTGCGCAGCCACTGAGGTAGTTCTATGTTTTTGGCAAGTGCTTCGTAGACTTCTACCGGTTTTGCTCGTCCGCCTGCGTCCTGGATGGTTTCCAGTAGCGGGAGAAGAATTTGTCCTTGCGTGGGAAGATTGGACATTGGTTAAGTGAAGCAGGTCACGTCTAACGTCCGTCGGGTCTCCAAAGTGGGGGCCCTTCGGATTGGTGGAAAGCCGGAAGTTCCATGAAGAACAGATGATCACAAGAGATTCCATAGCGCAGTGCTTGTGCAGGAACGTTTTCCGCAGGAATGGTTTTGGTAGGACATTGACACTCGGAGCAGATTAGCAGTTCCGTTTGAAGTTCTGCCTCGATTTGGGAAATGGTAATTGTCATTGTTGGGTTAGGTGGCCGCTTCTTTTGTGTGGGTCTTCAAGCGGCGTATAGGCGGTGCCAGGCGGCGACGCTTTCATCGCTCTTGGTCTGGCGGCGGTAGTCGGACCAAGGAACGCATCGATAGAGACCGCGATTGGTCCAGCGTTGGAAGCATTTCAGATCGGCGCGTGGCTTTTGGTTACGTTGGTGGAAGACCATTGGGTAGGGTTCTATTTCTCGCTCAACCATTCGTTTGAACCGATACCATATGCGGTCCCAGGTTTCGTTTCTGTCGAAACCAATTAGCATGTAAGCGCGGATATGTGATGGTGGTATGCCGGCTTTCTCAAGTTTGCTAATTCCCTCGAAAAATACCTTTTCGTCCTTTAGGTTGTCCCACGCGCAATAAAGGACTCTGCGGTTGAAGCTTGTATTGCGGTACTGGATTGAGGCGAGAGCCTCTGCGGTTTCGCTGGTGATCATCCGGACGTTGATTCCTTGAGATAGGCAGACACGGAAGTTGCCGTCGATGATTTCGCGGATGTGACCGCGCCAGGAGTCGTGGCCGAAAAAGTCGTTATCGAGTAAGTGTAGTTTGCGAGGATAGGGAGCACCGCGCCAGATGTCATTGATCGAGTTTACGAAGTAAGGCTTACCTTCTTTTTGCGGAACTACACAGAACTTGCAGCTTAGGCGGCATCCGCGTTTTGTGAAGCCGACCGATTCTTTGAAATGTGGATAGTGCTGATAATCGTAGAATTCGTAATCTGTGCCGATGATTGATTCGACCGTTTGAAGGTTGGTGGTTCCGGTGCCGCCGAAGATTACGTGAGGCCAGTCGTTTTGGATTTGCGGAAAGAACTTCTCACTCTCGCTGAAGATCGCGGAAGCATAGATCTTGTCGTAGGGAGGGTCGAATAAATCGCGTCGTCGTCGTCTGATGAGCGTGACCGCGTGCCCTTGCGACCGGTGCCAGTGCGACAGTTTCATAAGGGCAAGATTTGGGAGCTTGCCATCTACTTGGATAAGCAGTACGTGCATGCTGTCGTGGGTTAGTGAAACGCGCGTTAAGTTAATGTAGCCACTTGCGCTCGGTGGTAATGAGGGAGAATTCTGATGTTGAGAGGCTGTTGTTCAGACTTGCGTTAGTGCTTCCTGGTGGAAGTGCTTCGCCTCGTGCCGCAAGTGTGAGGACTTCTACAGGAAGATCGGCAGTGGTGAGGATGAAGCGATTGTTTTCGTCGACTGCGCTCCAATTTGTGTAACGAGGCATGACGTTGGCATGAATGAGTTTGATTCGGGTAATGGCGTTGACGGAGAAATCTTCCGGCAGAATGATGAAGTCGTTAGGTGCTGGGAGTTGTTCAAGTGCGTAAGCCGGAACGATCAGTGCGGAGGCCTCAAAGCTTGAAATGCGAAAGATCGTGGATGAAGTGGTGGCACGAATAGTAATGTCATTCATCAACTCGAGTAGGTCTCTTGCGCGCTCCTGGGAGAGGACAATGATTGCAGTTATTTCCTGGTGAGGAAACGTAACGCGCGGTATCTGTGTTGTGTATAAAGCAATGTTCATGAGTGCGATGGTTGATGGTGAATTGTGTCGCGGTCTTAATGAGATCGATCTGGCAGTGGTAATAGTTCTTTGATTGTTGCGGATAACCGGGCAGAGGTTTCCATGGCGTGGTGCCCGCTTTGATACATTGGTTCTTGGATGCTTGGAGGATATTGGGGCCACTTGGGATAGTGGTGGGAAGGTGGCAGGGTTATAGAGTTCGAAAGGCTCCATGCATAGCGATGGTTACCGGGATGTTTTAGGGGCCTGGTAAGCACAGTGGTCCAGTGGTTAAGCCATGTTCTTAGAGCGGTCGGGTCAGCAGGGTTCGTGGGTGGAGGTTGTGTCGCGCCGTGTTTGACAAGAATGTTGGCGGCATATCGCCAGCCGCGTTCTGCGTTGCGGATTTTCGAGGCGGCTCTCTCACTTAACACTGATCCATCAGGTAGTAATTTGAGGATACGCGGCGTCGTTCGTTGTAGGTACACGGCATTTGAAGCTTGATAGATATTTCCGTTTCCGTCAAAGTGTGTGGAACAGCTCCTTTCCATGGAAATAATTCTTCTAATTATGAGACGACCCCGCATACTTTAAGCGCCAAATTCAAAGTGTTTGTTAGAGCCATGATCCTGACAGTTCAGGATGCGACCCTCCGGTACTCTCCAAAGCGTTAAACTCATAGCCCAACCAGAGGGTCGACTGGAAACAACTGGAGTCTTGGTGACCGATCCTCCCTGCCGATGACTAGGCTTCGTTCGGCCGGCTCTTGGTACGTCGAGCGGGTTTGCCTTGAAAGTTGATGTCGCTCTAAGGCGCGTTTTCTGGCGAACGGTGTCTCCGCGCCTCATTTGAGCCTCCCGAACCAACCCGCTGGCCGCCGGTATTCTTTGGTTGATCCTTGCTTGGTTAGCGATGATTAAAGAGGGATTCGGTTTGAGCGGAAAGATAGGGTAAGTGTACGAGGTGCTCTGACAAGTAATGTGTGACAATATTTGTGCAGCGATTTCAGTCGATGGTATTGAAGTGGGGACTTGGGGTCTGTGTTCACTCATCATCTCCAAGCCACCCAGGGCGTTTATACTCTAATCGTAACGGGGCAAGATTCCGGAGCATCTGAGGGTATCAGTTTCCTCTTTTGCGCAAGATGGGAGCGCTCAACCTGGTGTGTTCAATTTTAAGTGTTACACAGGCGGGTTCAACGACTACATATCAAGTAAATGTGGCCACTAGTACCATACAACTTTTGCTTGAACAATCCGATGACGTACCTAATTAGGCTGCCGCATTAGATTCTATGCTGCTTTAAGACATCCGTTTCCAGTGGTAAATACCGCCAACGTACTTAATCTAGGCGGCGATCGAAACACAAGACTAATCATTTTTGTTTCGAACCTCCAACTGGCGCAAGGCGAGACTTCTTCTTCGGTCGTCGTGAATCTGATCGATAGTAATAACCAAAGTTACGACATGCCCGCAGAAGGCGTACAGCTTGTAGCAATAGCGAGGCCGCTGCCGTAACTTCGAGGTGCATCACGTTTTCACACCGTCTTAAGGTGCCCGCAAGTCGCTGCCGATACAATTTTGTGGCTTATCTTATAGAAGTCTGTGTGCGGATAAAGACTGTTAATCGCCAGATCCAATTGCGCAATAGCGTCTAGTGTGCCCTTGCGTCCATGGAATGTAAGAGAATGCCCCGGCATCAAATCAGAATACCCATTGACTTTTGACATTGACGAGCATATCGTGCGAACATCAAGTAAGCGGTTGACCTCTCACGAGCCTGCACTGCTCCCCAAAAGGCATACTCGCCAAATCAGCCGTTCTGATTCGTCCAAGGGTTTGTTGTTTTTAACCCGACGGAAAGTTCCAGCGGTATCCCAGAGTACTTCCGGCAGTCTTTCCTCCAAACTTTGGCCTTCAATCTCTGAAAGGAGAAAGTTTTATGAAGAGGCTTATGTTTTTACTCCTTTCTCTCTGTTTGTGTGCCCTGTTGCTGGCGTCGCCGTATCAAAGGGTCAACGGGCAGGGTGGGATCGACACTTCAAAATGGTATCGCCTGATCGCCAAGCACAGCGGCAAGTGCGTCGACGTGCGCAATGCAAGCATTAGCGCCGGCGAGCGCTTGATGCAGTATACCTGTCACTCTGGCGACAATCAGAAGTTTCAGTTCAGTTCGGCAGGCGACGGTTATTTCGTCATCAACACGGGTAACAGCCATCTATGCGTCGACCAGTTTGGCGCTACCCAAACACCCGGTGGCGCAGTCGGCCAGTACTTCTGCCACTACGGTCAAAATCAGCAGGTGCTGCCCGCCACAAGCGGTGGCTACTACTCGTTTAGTTTCCGTCACAGCGGCCAGAACCTCGACGTGGCAAACGGCTCCACCGCGAACGGCGCCTTGCTGATCCAGTACACGGCACATGGCGGCGACAACCAGTTGTTCACGCTAGAGGAGACGACCGCACCATGCACCGAAAGCGGCGACACCGACAGCGACGGCTGGTGCAACCCCTACGACTGCGATGACAACGATCCTGATACATTTCCCGGGGCGCCAACGTTCTGTGAGATGGGAGTGGATCGCGATTGCAACGGTCTGGACGATTACGAAGAATGTTTCGGCTTTCCGTAAGCCGAAATCCTGAACCCCGCCAGTGGCCCGTGGCCCATGCTAAAAAGTTGAGGGGCTACGGGCCGTCTCATGTCGGCGAGCTAGCTGGAATACCTATTGCCTGCCATGAAAATAACGCGGTCGTTTGATTAGGCCGCCTAAGGAAGTTCTTCGACAGTAACTTTCAGACCTAGTGACTGAAGCTGCTTGGTCAATCTGGTTCGTCTCTTTTCAGCATAACGTTTATCGAAGTAGTCCCCACCCAGTTCCTGATAAGTGCGCTTGTTGTTTAATAGGTGGTAGGCAATCACCAAGAATGAATGTCCAACGGCGACCAGTGCTTTCTTTTTGCCCATACGTTTCACGAAACGCCGGTACTGCGCTGATAGGTAAGTATTCTTTGTCCGCGATGCTGCCCAAGCTGCTTCTACCAAAGCTGTCCTCAGATAACGGCTGCCCTTGGTTGTCTTGCCAAGCCACTTACTCCTAACGCGTCAGTGGCTACTTGGCCCAATTTGACGTTCCCTGATTCCACCAGCTTTTGGATGCGATTAGCCAACGACGTCTGCTCGCGCACCAGGCTCTCGCGGTAGCGTGTTAACTCCCGCAGTTCACGAATATGTCGAGGTGGAATGAAACTGGGCCGGAGCAAGCCATGGCGCAAGAGATCCGCTAACCACTCACCATCTATCACGTCAGTCTTGCGGGCGTTTAGGCCCTTGGCCTCTCGTGCGTTCACTGTTCGAACTTGATCGGACAACTAGGGCGTTCTTGCGGTGTCGGGAGTACCGCAAGCAAATGGTGAATCTATGAAAGACGCTCTGTTGGATTGCTGGTTTCCTGGTAAGGAGATCGAATCGACTCGCCAGACTAGAGCGCTGCTCGCAACGTCTTGAAAGAAACTAAGCATCTCCATCATGGGCATCAGAAACAAGTTGCGAAGATTGTCCACTGTGGGGAGCACTTATACTTTAATAAAATCAACGAAGAGGCCATCTGCGAGGTGGGCATCGAGAAAGCCAAGGCCAGCCGAAAGCACTGTGTACCGATCCCGACTGTCCATTTGGGTCCGTCAAGGTTACTTACAGAAATGGGAGTTGAAATGCTACAAGGAACTAGCTTATCCGACACCGTGACCACAACTATCCAACTGGAACTACAGTAGTACAGCTAGCAAACGTGAGGGGTGGGCGGGCCAGCAAGGATTCATCGGCGAGTCGGCTCCAAGCGCATAAGCTGCAGCGCAAAAACATCAGATCCGTGAAGCTTTTGACGTCTTTGACATTTATGATGCGATGGAATCGTTCCCCTTCTCAGATACAGCGGGTGCGTCTCACCAAGGGCATTGCGCTTCAGGAGGTAAGCAATGCGCGAAAATGACATTCAGCCTCGAATTCTTAACCAATGTCGCGATCATTGTTTACCACTGCTATTCCGCTAGTGGCGAAACAGTGCGCTTTTCTCATAGGAGCTTTCATACCGTACTGAGACCGGCTTAATTGGCGATGAAACGAGTTGAAGTTCGCGATGTAACGTTGCAAGCTAACTTTAGCTGGATAGGATAACCTACGATGTTGTGGTGCGCCTCCAGTAATAGGATGCACATCTTACTTTTCACGGCGCATAAACATCACTACAAACCAAACTAGGAGGAACCATGAACCGATTTGCTAGGATGATGAGACGATTTGTTTTTGCAGCAACTCTGGCGCTGCTTCTACTAGGCGCCTTCCTTCCTTTGAGTGGGGGCGGGTACACGCGTGCAGTCAGTGCCGCCTACGGGTACGAGGAAGAAATTACCTACTACAGTGACCCGGAACTCACGAACTATGTTGGTACTTGTCATGTCTACTGTAATGGGAGGGGAACTCTTACTGGAACCACTTCGCCATACTATACAGAAGACATCCTTAATACCTGCTGCGGAAGCTTACCGTGTTAATTTCCAGACCATCCGGCGGACCTTGGTTGAGGATGGTTGATCACAACATTCGAGAATCGTCGGGATGATGTTCGAATTTGAGGATGCAGCTAACGCGGTCAAGTATAGGCTCATCAGGAGTGGTTCAGTTTCAAATTAAGCCCGATAAACGGCTCAGAATTTCAGACTGAACCACTGGCACATTATCCCTGGGGACTATCAACAGGCGCAGAAGAACATCACTGAAATGATCGATGCAATTGAGGCCGCGTTTCCGGCATTCGAAAACGCTATGGTATCGCTGGTGACGGTTCTAATGCCGGAAGATCAGGCGTCTAGGTTCAAAGGCATTAAGCATTCCTGCGCGTAGCGTCAGAAAAAGTTGCGAGGATTGTCCACTGTGGGCTCGTGATAAATTCGTCTCATTCGTATGAATTACGTTGAGCCGGTTCTAAATGGCTCAGTTGTAAGCAGCTGAGCATTTCCGCCGGTGGCGTCCTGAGCAAGTTGCGAAGATTGTCCACTGTGGGGAGCAAAAGACTAATCTCAACAGACGTTCTAATTGACGACAAGCCCTTCCACGGCGCTCCAAATGGTGATATAAACACCGCCGCTTTCCGATCCTTCCCACGAGGAGTTCTCACAATGCCAAACAAACCCGGAATGACCGTTCCTGAATCAGGAATCTACAAAGTCAACCATGATAAGAACCATAAGCATGAGCACGAAGTGACTTGTGTGAAAGGCGAACCGTTCCCGCCTTGCCATGGATGCGGACACGGCATTACATACACTCTAGTTAGAGCGGCGCATCACGTCAGAGTGCATCCTTCAATTCATCAGCCGTAGGCTCAATCAATTCGTTAATTGAGACTGAACAGGCTTTTCAGCTCTTCCAGTTCCTCGGTCTTAACTTCGACGTGTGCCGCGAATCTTGTGTGCGAATGGACGCGCCGATCACGCGGCAAGATTCAAGGGAATCCAGATCCTATCGGTCTCGTGGTAATCCTTACCCGTATGGCTTACATTGACACCGATGGTATTGCCGATCCGGGAGGAGCCGTTTTCACTTAAACACTCTATTTCTCAAAGCATCGAGCCTAATGGCGTGGATCGTTTATCCTAACTCTGCGTCCCGAGTGCTCCAACATCCTGTTTATCACGCGGGTTGAGATCATCTACGACGAGGACGACAAACCGGTCACGAGCGGCAAGGCAATCCGCTTAATGATAGAACTTTCTGACTTGGAAACGCATCAAAAGAAGCGTCGTCCGGATTTTCCTATTCTCGAATAGGCTTTTGCGAGTTCTTTTCACCCAGAGACCTCGATGAACAAAGCCCTTTTAGCCATTCTCTTCTTCTTTGTGGTCTCCAGTTCTTGTCTGGCCCAGACCGAAAAGTATCCCTTTCAAACAGGAGACGGAGATCTCGTCAGTGGACTGAGTTGGAGTCCTAGAAATGATCTGATCCTAAATACATCCGGCGATGAAAACGGTTTGCGGTTGTGGGATGTGGCCACCGGAAGGGTACTATGGAAAAGCGACCTTGGTTTTCTGCAGGATGATTTGGAGCTTTATTCGATACGTCATTCTCACTGGACCAATGACCAAAGGCTCATTGTCACGGGCACTGACAACGGGAAGCTTCAACTTTGGGACGCGGCGAGCGGAAGACTCATCTGGAACTCAAAAGCACACGCAGGTAGCGTGACTGCCATCTCAATCAGCCCGGATGCGAAAACGATTGTTTCATCGGCAGATCTCGGAGATCGGAAATCAGAGCTCAAAGTTTGGAGTCTCGCCGATGGAAAACTCGTCAAGGATCTAAGCGCTAATCAGAAGGACATCAGCGCGATCCGATTCATGGATGGAAATCACTTCCGGACTGGTAATGGGTTCGGTCAAATAACAACCTGGTCGGCCGATGAGTTCAAGGTCGTCACCACAAAGCAACTTTCAGCCTGTAGCCCTGCCGGCAGAACCCGCACGAGCATTGTTTACAGCCCAGACTTTTCCCTGCTTGCAGCGCAATGCACGAAAAACCTTGTGATTAAGAACGTCAACACGGGGCGGGTTATCAGAACAATCGATCGAGAAGAGAACAGCCGAAGAGTGGATTTCAGCGAAGACAACGGGATTCTTGTTTTACCCAACTCGGAGATCTTCGACATCCGCACCGGCAGAAAAAGAGAGTTCCATGAATTCGACGATGGCGTTTTGAACCACGATGGCAGTTTGATTGCGGCCTTTCCGTCCTATCGCGCGGATGGAGTTCAAATCTTCGATACGCGGACAGGCAAGCGACGTGGTTGGCTCGTCGGCCATCCAGGAGTAGTCAAGTCTCTCGCATTCAGCATCGACGGCCGCCGTTTTGCCTCAGGGAGCGCCGATAGAATAGTTCGCATTTGGGAGACACAAAGCAAGACCGTTCTCTTTTCGCTTCATGGTCACGAGGAAGAGATTGAATCAGTCGGGTTCAGCGGAGATGGGAAGACTCTCACGTCGAGAAGTGAGAAGGAAACAATCGTCTGGGACATTGAGCGTGGTGTAAAGCTCAAAGAGACGAAAGAGGAAAACCACATCGAAAACAACAGAAATAAGGCTCTGAGTCCAAGCCTCAAATTGGCCTTAGTCCAAGAGTACGAACAGCCCTTTCGATTGGTTAATGCCGCGACCAATGAAACGATCAAGGAATTTGTTCTTATAGACCAACTCGACAATCTCGTCTTTTGTCCGGACGAAGAACACTTTCTGGCAAAGCCCTGGTGGGGTGGGTGGCAACTCTGGAGCATCGAATCCAAGAAACCGATTCGTGAGTTTGACGTTGGTTATTCCTACTATAACCGGGTTGCCTTTCATCCCGACGGTAAGACATTCATCACCGGAGGTGAAGGTCAGAACATCCTCATGTTTGACCTTGAAAGCGGCAAGACGATCTGGAGTCTACTTCCAATTGACGACCAAGAATTTTCTGCAAAGAAAGCCGCTGAGGCGCGGCGTATTGCCTTTCTAAACCGTAAAAGGGCGAACGAGAGACTAGCCGACATTAAGAATGAACCTTACAACCACAAAGTCTACATCACGTTTGACCATTACGGTGACATGACCCCTTTAGGCGAGCAACGGATCGCCGAGTCAGACAACCCTAAGATGAGCAGCATAAGGAAATCCGCGACAGAGGCTGGAGCTATTTGGTTGCGCTTGCATAATGATTCGCCGATTCCGATTTCAGTCCCAACTCAAAGCATGTATTTACCAAACCGAAAATGCTTCTACGAGTTTCCGGACGGCCAGAAACTTTTTGGTTTGTGCGACAACCGAGAGATTAGCGTTTGGCTGGGTTTGGAGGATAAGGACGGCAAGCCTATACCCTATGGCTTTGATTTCGGATCGAGCGTGATTTTGTTACCGGGCAAATCGGCGCTCTTCGCGGTTCCCCGCGAGATTTTGAGCAACGGCAAGGCTATCCGGTTTAGTTTTAGCTTTCAAAAACCGATTGAAGGGAAGAAGATCGAGGATTATGGGACAGACAAGGTCCTAAGATTCCGAGAATCGGATCTACCGAAAGATTAGCTTGCACTCCTGGAAGAAACTGAGCACTTCTGGCGCTGCCGTCAAGAAAAAGTTGCGAAGATTGTCCAGTGTGGGGAGCATTCATCCTTAATAAGATCGAAGATGAGGTTACCTGCGTGGCCTCAATCTGAGGAGAACGGCTAACTAAAAGCTCACCTAAATTTTTACTACTGATACGCCTTGCACCAATTCCATGGTGGGCATAGGATTCGTCTTACGCAGACATCACGGATAATTTCCTCAACCGTCAGCAAGGAGACTCACCATGAACACCAAACATATCTTCCTCTCTTTAGTAGTATCCAGTTTGCTTGTAGCTACAAGCGTCGCCACGACTCACCGCTCATCACTCATTGAGCCCCAAAATGGTCCCGCTGCTTTTGGTGAAGGCGCATTCCGTTTCAACAATGAGGCGATCAGTTTTTCCTTCGAAGCCCACGCGAATAAGAACGGACACGCCAGGGGACGGGCAGTTTTCGACAGCTTATCCACCCAGACGCAGGTAGTCGTTAAGATCGATTGTCTAAGGGTTGATTCGTTCGATGCGCTTATTACAGGGACTGTCCTACACAGTGATGATCCGGATTTTCCGAAATTGACAGACGTTATCTTCGCTGCCTCAGATGGTCAGGGGATCCATCCAGACACCATTACGCCGCTGTTTGTAAGTCCGTTTTCAAATTGCACCACCGGTGCACCACCTCTAACAATATTCCAGGTTGATAACATCGTGATTCAACCCTGAGTGAGTTGAGCGTTGAAGCGATCCCTGAATCAGAAAGTTGCGAAGATTGTCCAGTGTGGGGAGACATTGGCAGAGAAGAATAGGACAAACTTGGCGAGTATAGATTGTGCGGTGTTCTTCCTAAACCCCGCTGCATAAGAAGCTCACATGGGTAACTGGCAAATACTGCTAACTAACAACAACCTGAATGCAGCCTGCTGATGACACATAGTTAGCCGGACAAGAAGATACGGGCGATGCGCGCCATTCCGGGTTCTCTGATCATCATCGCCGGTGCCTATTCGATGGATGGTGGCTCAATCTATCTCGAGATGGAGGAGCCGGACGAGGTAAAGCACACGCTTTACTTGCCACAGCACAGCATTCCCGCGAACTTTCGTCCTGAAGTCCCGCCGGGCGCCTTGGTCTTCGACGACGAGGTCCTGTCCGTGCGTGGGCCCGAGGAGGCGTCTCTCATTCAGGCGCTCCGGGAAGCGACTTACCCTACGGTCGGCGCTACGGATGATGAGGGCGAGCGCCTGGGTCCTCCAGACCAGCGACTCGTCGTGGGTGACGACCTGAAGCGCGTTATGACCGCAATCGACGAAGGCCCGACGGCAGCAATGCGACAGCTAGTCCGGCAGATCATCGCGTTCGTCGAGTCGCCCGCATTTATCGAAGTGGCGAGGAGGCACGGGCGTCTTCCGTGAGAGCCGGCGAACAAGGCTTTAGGAAGCGCTGGACAACGCCGAAAATAAATCCTGGGGTGCTCGGGAGGTTCGATCTATTGGACCCGTTCGACAACACGTTCTTCGTGATGGGACCGACAAGTAGCCGCATCATCCCGACAGAGGCCGAGCAGTCCTTCACCTTCACAGAGCGCCGCGCTCCGGTACGTGCCGGGTGGAGAAACCCAGCATCTCGGTCGCAGTCGCCAAAAAACAAGTTTCGATGATTGTCCACTGTGGGCTGCCTCAGGACCTTTGAAACTCTTGTATCTCGTGGGCCAACTACTGCGCCCGCGAGATTTGCAAGACACTGAGCATTTCCGTCGTCGGCGTCAACAAGAAGTTGCGAAGATTGTCCAGTGTGGGGAAGTACTAAAATTTCTCTGGTCCAGTTTTTCGGGGATGTGTCACACCAGTCCTGGTTATTGAGCGGGCGCACATGGGGCAACAGCTGAAATCCCCAACAGGAAGGTTCCGCAGAATTTTTAGCCCCAGGCCCGACTCAGTCAAGTACCATTTGACTGCACTTGATGCGTACAGGCCCGGTGACATTCTTTATTGTGGTTTTCAAACCCGAACCATGTAATGACCTGTTGGTTATTCGGATCACTGACACTGCCACACACCACTTGCATTCAGGCACTCCGAATAATCGCAACAGCTATCGTTCGCTGCGAGAGCTTCACACTGATTTGCTCTATCTCTCGCCGCCGCGCAAAAGTCCATAGTCTCAAAACAACTGGGATTATTCGCATTCCAGAGACACGAACTGTAGGCACTGCCTGCTGATTGATAAGCGGATGTGGCAGAAGCCACACAGTTGTTGTAGGCTTGGGCGTATGCCGCATCGTAGCAGGCATTGAAATTCGGCTGACCAAAGCATTGGTTCCAAGCCGTATTGTTTGCTGTTTCGTCGCAGTCATTTGGGCTGTTGTTTACGACATCACGGTAGGGTGCCGCTCCATACCAGTAATTGTCGTCGCAGGTCGCCATTTGGTCGAACATAGTGCTTGGGTTCACACAGTCGAAGCTCCGGGTACTTTCGCTCATCCAGAGAATCGCTGTTCCCAGGACCAACAAAATCGTCAGTCGCACGAGAATCCTTTTCATCTTTTTACCTCCTGTTTGTTAACGTAGGTGTGCGATTACATCCGTCTCTTTGTCAGGCGTAAGCCGGCCAACCCAGTAGTTTGTGATTTCCCCTTTGCGGTCGGTTAAAATTAAGGTCGGTGTGCCGCTGACTTGAAGACTTTCGAGAGGGGCCTGCTTTACGTCCAGGTTTGTCAGACCCAGTCCTTTCAAGTGTTCTACACCTTCTTCCTTTCCGGTAGGGAAGACCGCGACGAGCTTGACGTTCTCGTGCTGCGCGCTTTCGATCAGCCTCTTGTAGAAAGGTGCACTCTCGTTGCAAAAATGACATCGGGTTTGCAGCGCCATAATCAAGGTTTTTGGGTGCTTCGACCAGTCCACGTCAGAAAGGTTTAACCTTGAGCCGATTGATGGGTCCAAGCGTGGCGATTGATTGGAGTTTGGTTTGTTGATTAGTCTTTGAACGACAACGACAGCCAATAGGACCGCGACAATAATGATGAGGACATTCGCGATCAATTCTACCTTCGGATATTTTCTCTTCATCGGTCGGAAGTTAAGAAGGAATTAGATTGAGGGTTTGGGGTAGGGGACTTATACGACAAACTGATGTCTCTGGTGTTGCGGAAGTGCCCCTTTTTCGTTGTCATCTTCTGAGTGTCGGAGCACGCCAAAACAGCGTCAATCGCGGAAACCATTTCGGTCGCCAGCCAAAGATGGATAGCCACTCTCCATAAAGACTGGCGAACTGGGGTCAGGCTTGCGATTTGCGATTCTTATAATGTTTGTGGGCCGAAAGAATCATCCACGCAAGTTGACCAAGTACATAAATTCTAAAGCTCGCCAGTCTGCAATAGCCCTGTCAACATCGATCGATAACGTCTCGACTCGTGACAAAACTAAGTCGCAACTATCAATGCATAATGCAAGCTGTATTCGACCTTCAGTGCCACAACGAAAGCGGCTAGGTTAGTGGGCTCTTTCGCAAATGAGTAGGTGAAAGCTCAGCGTAGAGGAAATTGAAATTGGAGATCCTGAATTCTCCTGAAGGTTTTGAGGTTTATAGTGGGTTTGAATTCGTCGTGGGCGGCAGTAAAACTATCGAAGGCGCAAGGTTTGTGCTGTACCTTTCCCCAAGAGCTGTTGAGGATTGCACCGATCTTTACTACAAAGACTTTCCTTTTGAGCTTTGCTCTCACCTCGTCATGCTACGACCCTTCCCTCCAGCACAGAGGCTAAACGTTTCGAAGGCTGATGTGCTTGCCTTCAGCCATCTCCTTGCAGATATTCTTGCTTTCTAAACGTTGACGAGGTCACGTAGCTGTTGAAGAGAAAAGTTACACGATGGTAAGCCAGAAGTTGCGAAGATTGTCCAGTGTGGGCTTGACTCAGGACTTTTTGAAGCTCTTGTGCATTGTGTTCCAAGCTACTGCGCCCGCAAGTTTTGGAAGAAACTGAGCATTTCCGTCATTGGCGTCAATAAAAAGTTGCGAAGATTGTCCAGTATGGGGAGCACTACTCCTTACTAATTGCAGAAGAGGCCACCTTTAAAAGTAGCATCAGTTATTGTGACGTAATCTAGGAGATGGCAAATCCATTCATCAGAACAGCACAGTAAGTAAACGAAAGCTTGAAAGCCGGAGACTTCTGTCGTCGAATTTATTTCGGTCTTGCGGTAGTAGCCCGTTTCAACGGTTTCCATAGCAAATGCCCGGAAACCGTTGAACGGGGATAGTTGACTGACCAAGCGCTTACAACCTGTCCGCATCAGAAACCTGTTGCCGATAACTTGAAGCCACACACACGTTATTGCTAGCTGTGCTGAGATGGGCAATAGGGTACTCGAAAAGATGAACACGGAACGAAGTTACCTCATTACTGATAACTAAAGCCCATTGTTCAGCACCTGCCCAGGCATTCGCCCTCATGGTGGGAAGACGTAACACTGGACTCCCTCCAGGTACCAGCCCAAGCCGCCGGTTCTTAACTCATTGTAGTTGGTTGTGTAGAAGTGGTCATAGTTGTTAGGCTCATAGTAACGATATAGAGGAACCGTCCCGGACACCTGGTTAGGAAAGACATAGGCCTCAACCCTTTCAAACTGGTAACAGGGCAAACCCGGTCCGGGCTCGTTCGGATTGGTCGTGTAGAAGTGGTCACCGTTCTCAGCACAGTAGTAGCGTTTCAGAGGAACGGTGCCGGATACTTGCGAACCGTAGACATGGCCTTCGACTTTCTCGAACACATATCCATTGGCGCCATTTCCTAATTCGCTGAAGTTGGTCGTGTAGTAGTGGTTGTAGATCCCCGCGTTCCAGTAGCGGTAGAGAGACAGCGTACTCCCCTGCTGGGATATCTGGATTGTCTGGATTGGTGGTCCCGAATAACCACCATCATTTATGGTTATCGTGCCGTTACGGGGCGTACCATAATAGTTGGGCGCTACGGAGAAATCGACCTCTCCGTACAGCGTGTCAACATTGGTCACCGAAATGAAATAATCATCATGGTTGGTCACAGTCCAATAGCAGCTTTGGGGATTGCTTACGTGGATTATGTTGGATCCCCCCCCATTTGAAAAAGAGAAATTGGTGGGAAAGGCGCTAATGTAGGGGCAGCCTTGTTCAGCAACTAAGCTCGCAGACGCAGGTGGAGCGACCCCGCTGGACCACAACATTGCCGTGGCAAGAACCAGCAAGATCATCAACATTCGAGTAAACGTAAATTTCATATCTTTCTCCTTCCGTAGAGAGCGGTCTGGGTAATTATCTGGTGAGTACTCCAACGGAGTCGGGTTCGTTGAGGCGCAACAGACGTTGCGTGAACTGTAGAATTCGAAGCACCAATCTGCAACGGTAATTAATTTGCCCAATTGGCTATTTATTGGCCCGGCTGGCTACACGACGTAAGGATCTACCCTTGGAGAGACGATACTTAATTGGCGGCAGCCCGTGGGCTTTCTTGAAATCCCTCACGAAGTGACTTTCGTCGGTGACTCCAACACGGGGCATCACTTCCTTGAGGCGGAGGAATGATCCCTCGAGCAACTTCCTCGCTTCTTCAATGCGAAGACGTTTGAGATATTGCGCGGGCGTCAAACCGATCTCACGATTGAACAGATGACGCAGACGCGAGGGTGAGAGGTTAACGGAGGCTGCGAGTGCGTTGAAGTTAAAGGGACGACCGAGATCCTCAGATAAAAGATCGATGGCTTGTCGTACGCGTGGATCCATTGGGAGGACCTTCTTCGTTGCAGCTTTACAATCATCGTTGTGCACAGCCGCCGTGGATGGTTTCCACTTGCGTTAACAGAAGAAGCTGTAGCTACCGCTCCATTTGTCGTCAAGGCAACGTTGATGGGCGAAGGGGATCGCATTGTGTATAAGGTTTGTTTCGTCGGGGACGGAGCAAGGGCTGTGAGATGGGCGATACATAGAGGGCCTCGCTTTCAAGAACAAAGTGAGTGTTGGTCAGATGGTTCGAAACGCCGTTTATTGAAGTCTCGTGGCAGAAACGGTCCGCGTGTTGATTCGCAGTCACACCTCATGTTCATAAGAGCCTAATAAGTCAACGGTGAGGCTCCCAGGCTCCATTGAGAGTCTTACGTGTCTGCCATCATGCCAAGCAAAGTTCAGACCGAAACAAACAATAGCGATTCAGTTGCCGATTAGGTTTGGAGTGTCGACAGAAGGAGACAGATGCGCAAAAGCGTCTACATTAGGAAACACATTCAGGTAGAAGATCGGTGAATCAAGTATATTTGGCCCTTTTACTTCAACGTTGGTCATTGGACTTCTACGTTGCCAAACTGCGGCAACCTTTGAAAAGAACTGAGCATTTCCGTCATTGGTGTCAAGAGGAAGTTGCGAAGATTGTCCAGTGTGGGGAGCCAAGAATTGTTAGCAAAAGCAATGGAAAGGGTCACTCGATGGGTGGCCCTTAGTCATATGTGCTGGGGATTTGCGCCAAACGATTACCAATGGCTTTTTTCGACCTTCCATCTACTACCCTGCCGGGAACTACCTTTCATTGTGAGAGTTTCAGACATGTCAAAGATACGGGACGGAAAAAAAGCGCTTTGAAGTCTTAAAAGAATTCCGGGGCACTAAGCCTTTGACACACCCACGAGTGCTATATTCCAACTTCTCGTGCTACGACACGAGTACTTCGCTTTGCTTCAGGGGGAATCCATGAGTACGCAATCCTTGGCATGCAGGTCGCACTCTCGTTATTCACAGGTTGAAAGGGTTGAAAGTAATAATTATCGAAGAGTTTTCTATACGCCCGCTGCATTGTCGAGAGCTTGTAGACTTAATGAGATGACTTCGTCGCGTAGTGTGTTTTCTACTGTGGTTTGCATTCGGACCTTGCATTCGAGCTGAATGATCTTTGCGATGAGTGAGTCTTTGGGTTGGCGTCTAAGGCGGGATATCTTAGCTCGCATTTTGTGTTTTGCTTCCGTCGAGGTGTTTTCGAGTAGGTGGCCTAGATCTGAATCTCTCAATTGCCCTGTTACTGGGGCCTTCCGATGTGTTTTGTAGATTTCATACGCTAATTCATTGCGTTTGATCGTATTGGGTGACATCGAGAGACCGAAGTCTGATTTGATCGTTTCGCATATCGCAGAAAGAGTAACCTTCTTTTGCTGCTTTACTAATTTGGTTACGGTTGTAAAGACACGATCTGCGGTAACGCGTCTTTTCTCGTCCCAACGCGTTCGCAACCATTCAGGGTATTGTGTCCTGCGGGACTTTCGCATAGATCGCGGAGCTTAAGATCACTGATGGTTTATAGTTACACTCTGCAGAGCGTCTTCCCGGGCGATTGTTATTAGATCCATCTCGTTCAGTACCAGGTCACAATCCTGAACAACCTGCTTCAATTGCCGCTCTTCGGCCAACAGTCCCTGTTTCTTGGCCCACCCCGATTGATCTTGCGCCCAACCACGTTTCCTCTCGATTTGGTAACGCTTATCCGGATCTGGAGCGTTGCCAGAGCACCCGACACAAGCGAATTTTGCCGGACATAAGTTGGCTACTACACAAGTTCCTCCTAATACCTCGGTAAGTGCTCCGATCTTTCCTTCAGCTTCCTTTAACATTCGGCCGATTTCATCGGGACTGCGCAATGCTTCAGTAGCGACATCCACGCGGTCCACGAAAATAATCTCGGCGGCATTCATTACCTGCGTTGTGGTGGGCCGTGCATAGTACTTCGTGACAGTTTGGTCTCGTTGATGGAGGATTTGCGCAATGACGTCAACTGGCACCTTCATTTGCGCCAGTTCGGTGGCTAGGCCATGCCGCAGTATGTGAGAGGTAATATGGATGAGCTTGCCATCCGCCGTCTTTAGGGCAAGCCCATGTAGCATAAAACGAATCATGACATTCAATACGTCCTGATGAATTCCGCGTCCGTTCCATTGCAATAGATAACGATCAGGTGGTGTCTTGGCGTATTGTGTTTCTACAATCGGGAGCTTCTTAGTCTTATGTATTTCACGAAGAAATCTGACAAGTTCCATTAGGCAATCTTTGGTTTCTTCGTCGATAAAGTAATTGTCCCTTACCTTACGACCTTTTGGAATAAGGCGTAACAACCACCGAGTCGCTCCATTTGGACCGACGTTTACCAATTGCTTTATGCATTCGGGATTTTGTGCGATCTGTTGCACCTCTCCTAACCGTGCGCCAGTAACGGTTTGAACGCGAATGACTAGGTGAGCAAAAAGACTGGCAGCATAAATTCCTAAATGCGGGATGAAACAACGACCTTCAAGTTTCTGCAAGAAGCGGATATCTACGCTCCTAAAAGTAAATCCCAGTAATCCCGATTTGGTAGTCCATAGACCGCGGCTCTCATAACCCCACTGATGGTTGAACTTTTCACGTTGTTCGATCCACATTGGATTCGACGTGGCTTGAAACACATGGTTATTGTAGAGGTCGATCAGCCAAAGCTCCTGAGGCTTCACACCAGGCTGAAGGCAAGTTGTACTGCAGTATTCGACATGGAACTGGCGGGCGGCCTTAGAAAAAAGTCCTCCTAGGTGCCGTCGAGATCTAGCAGTGGTGATGTTGACCGTGAAGCCCTTGCGGACGGCTTCGTCATGGACTGAGACAGTGTCCCAGAGGATTAGCCGTACACGCTGGCGAAGCTTTCGATTACGTTCAGTTACAACAGTTTCCTCGTAGCTAAATTCGTAAGGCATAGCTGTATGGTGCGTCTTGACGTAAACGATCGCAGAGTTAACAGCGTCGTAAAACCGGCGCATCTGGTTTAGTCGCATTTTTGCTATGAAACGAACACGGTGAAATTGGGCCTGGAACGCATCAGTTTTCTCTTTAACGCGGACTTGTCTTGCGGCGTCGTAAGTTTTCCAGTGCTTTATTCGAACTAGCTTGCGCCGATCAGTGATGGGTCGGATAAAGAAGGGCCGAATTGACTTACGCTGTCTGGAACTGAGTTGCTCGGAATAGGTTTCAAAGGTATTGCTAACATCGTTCCAATTACTGATGAAGGTTCCACGCTGGTAGAAACTCAACGCCTGGCCAATCTTCCCTTCGTGGATGCGGAAGAGGAAGTCATTCGGATCGATGGCTGGGACATCATGCACGTTTTGTTCGACCATGACCATGCGCATGTTGGAAGAAAAATTGGCAATCCGGCTATATGTTTGGAATGATTGCAAGTCGCCTTTAAGTAACGCATACAGAGCCATAGCATTGCGTAACGACGCATTTTCGATTCTGCCCAGATAGCTAATTACTTTGCGAGTTGGTGCGGGCCAACGCCCATCATTTGACGGGTCGTAAGCGGTTAACGGCGCCCGTGTGATGGGCTTTGCTATGATCTTCGCAAGGTCTTCCAGAGAAACTGGAAGTGCCGTCGTGGCGCGAACTCCTTGCTCCGGCAAACCTTTACCCTTTCTCCACGCCACTATTCCAGGTGAGACTCTTTTTGCAATGACTCCTTTCAACCGTCGTGTTACGGCATTTGAGTTAGGTTGAATATTTGCCGCCCACAAGGCATCACAAAGTTGCGCAATAAGCTCGTTTGGTATGGGTTGGCGCTTAGGATAGTCTGCGGGCAATTTTTCAAGTAACTGTTGGGCCGCTCTTTCAGGCGTCATCATCGTCGTCTTCTCCCAGCATGAAGGAAAGATCATCATCCAAAGTTTCTGGCGGCGTTTCGACCATCTGCGACGGTGCCTTACGTTTTGGCGAATCCACAAATGCCGTTTCTCGTCGCTTCATTTTCTTATGAATGATCTCTAACTTTCCTAAGAATTGTCCTGCACGTTGGATATGATCGTAAGTCGCCAACGTCCGTTCGCCTGTGCGCCAAGCCATGTATTGAATTAATTCCTGCTTCCCACGAATTAAGTCAGCCTCAGTCTTTGCGAGTTGTTCAATGTTCCTGAGGGCGTTGGTAACGAACCAATGGCGTCCCTGATGAGGATCAGCATCTATTCCGGCGGCTTTTAAGGCTGGAGTCCAATAGTAATCGCGAAAGAGCTTTGCCGTCATTTGTGTTCCTCTAGCAGTTAGAAAGAGGGGGGTCTCAGCCAATCGTTCTGGATTATCCGAAAGTAACTTCGTCAGTTTGCGAATCGTAAGCGCGGACGAGCCTTTGTTGGAATCTCGAAAGCTTTCAAAATAACGTCTGTAAAGTTTCGCTGTTGGAGACGACACAACCAGGACCTTCGTCCGCTTGCCATGGCTGCCCTTGTTTGAAGCACGAAAACGATTTGTGAAGTGACTAAAGGACCAATCACTGGCTGTCAGACTACAGATTTCTGATATTCGCGCACCTGACTCGAACAAGGTTCTGGTGGCACAGAGTTCACGCAGGCTCCAACCATATTGTTTCCCAGCAGCGTACACGAGGTTCGGGAAATCGACATCATCGACGGTCCTCGGCACCCATTCGTTATTGATATAGCGGAAGTAGTTTTCCGACAGCCTAAGATCTGATGCGGGCGGATCGACGCCACTCTTGGCCGGCATAGGCGCTCGTTGCTCAATCGCCTGGACAGCTTGACGATAGTTTTGACGCAGCTGATCGCGAACCCTGGTAGCGTCTTCATGAATGAGTGGATTGTGATGAGGATAGAGGCCGTTCGAAGACAGAACTTCAAATAAGCGTTTTAGAGCCGCGAGCAGTATCCGGATGTTAATTGCTGACCCTTGAGCTTGATTGACGTATGTGACTTTGAGACCACACGTGTCTGTTCTGGTGGTCAATTTGCATTTCGCTGCGACACAGAGATACTGCCTAATTACATTTCGCGATTGAGCCGGCGAGCCGAGAAGTTGCCAGCCGCGAGTCTGCACAACTGGATCGGTTGCGCTCCAATTGATCAGGGAGAGTATCTCACGCAGATAGAGGGGAATTGATGATTCGGATAATGAGTGGCGGAGCCAATTGGCAAAAACCGTGAGGTTGATATCCGGCAGTCCATCCGCACGCACCACCTGATACCGGTGACGCAGCGTCGGAGCAGTGACCAGTTTGAAAGGGAACTGAGCTGAATGCATCCGCTACTCGAGAGTGGCGACAATATTGCACTCAGCGCTTTCACGATTTGAAACCCTCGTTACTCGCCGCAGGCCACCCAAATATTTTTCGGCCAAGCAGTGAGTTTATCGCTTTACGGAGTCCCGGAGGTTAACTGAAATTAAGGGCAGAGCACACGGCCCTGCCCCCTCCGTACACTCACCCGCGACGGCGCTCAGGTCGCTCTCCAGCGTTGCCCTATCCTCCGCGCGGGCGCGCAAGATATAACACAATCCACCTCGAAAAAAAGGGCACCGGCCGTTAAATATCATCGTAGCTTTGAATGAAATAAATCTTAGACCAGGAGCAGGAACTCGACAGGAGAATTCGCCCCTTGCGAGATCAAACATGCGACTTCACCTCATAGATAAATAACCATGAGGAGACTACATCGTGTGCTTAGTGACGATTGGCGTTATCGTTCCAATATGTCCTGAAAAAATGACCGAGCGGGTTGGTACGATTGAGGTCCGGGGCGTGTCGTCAGAAAATGAAACGACGCCTTTAATCCCTTCTCGCTTTAGGAGTTCACGGCAGCGAGCAAAAAACCAGGACTCTGCATTGGACGGTACGTTGTCGAGAAGCACGAATCTACCAAGTTCTACGCTTTCGAGTACATCGCATGGAAAGATGTTGGTCAAAACTTTATGCGACATAGGCATTGAAAAGACGGCGACACCTACCAACAGGTCTTCCGGGAAAAGCGCGTAGCGCAGAAACAGCCCGTAGCGGAATCTGCATGCCACATATGTAGTCGAGTAGTGATGTTGTTGAACGAACGCTTTTGCTTGCGGGAGTGTTATTGGTGCGACTTCATAATCGTGAGGAGATATGACTTCGTTAGGTGGCCTGTACGTGCCGCGCTGATCCCGCCAGCGTTGGCAAGCGAACGGAAAGGGAGATTGTTGGGGCAAGGGGCTCATTGTTGGAATTTAGTTCCGTGAGGCAGTGATTAGTTAACAAGTGCGCCGAGGGTTTGGAGACATCGGGCTGTTATCCATGTGGCGACTGGTGGGGTTACGGCATTTCCAAGTCCGGTGGTCATTTGGGTTTTGTTTCCGAGTAGGATGTAATCATCGTCGAAGGCCATTGCTCGCCTTAACTCCGGGTCCGGTTCAAGCATTCGGAAATGCGTATTCATCAAGTCCTCTTCGGTGATTTGATCGAGAGGGAGTTCGGGTGACGATAGGAGTGCATGGCGTAGTTGAGACATGAGGGTTGCCAGCTGCTTTGTGACTGCGATGGGGTCGGCGCGGAATTCTTCGATCCAAGGCAGCAAAACGAGACCATGAGTGTCGCGTGGAGTGACTGTGTTGAAGGGTTCTGTGGTGGCGTGCCATGCAGTATCAGACGGACCACCATTGAATTTGGCGAAGAGTGCGGGGGAAATTAGACGACCTGCTCCCCCGTTGGCTCGGACGGTGAAGGCTGGTTCAGTGACGGTGTGGACGGACTCGTTATCCTGACCGTTGAGCAATAGTGGTGTGGAGACCAAACCATGGTGTAAGCCGCCGGCGGTTACGGTGTGTGCTGTCTCCGTGACCGGATGTTGGCCGGCTTGAATAGATCCTCCTCCTCGCATTTCGACAAGTGAAGGTACGGAAGCAAAGCCGAAGGCTTGAGTCGTGTGTTGTGTGTAGAGTTGTTGTGCTACGTGTCGTGCTCTGGTATAGCCGGAAGTTTCATAGGTGTTCCCTGCTGCAGCAAGGATGACAGAAGTTAGGGTTAAGTCGCTCTGTTGGGTTGTTACTGTGGGTACGTTGCCATGTGCGCTGGAGGGATTGCTGTTGAAGCGTTGCGGAACAATGGCGGCTGTTGCCAGAGCTTGGGTCGGATTGGTGGTCAATGCGCCCAATGTGTTCAGTGGTGAGATACCGCGGTACTTCGCTTCTTGGAGTGAGCCGTTGTTTTTGATGATGGCGCTGACCAGTGCCTTGTCCTGCTGAGTTGTTTGCGCAGTGAATGGTTGTGTGACTGATCGATCTGTTCCCCAGACGCTTTTGGTAGGGATAATAAAGGGGGGAGATCCACCGAACTTGGCGAGCGCTCGCCGAATGCGTTCTACGGTGGTGGCTGCCAGTTGATTCATTCCAAGTTCCGCGCGCTCACCAAGCGTCGGACCTAGGTTGGACCAGTTGATAGCGGTATACGCCGGCCATGCGGCTGGTTCTACTTGGCTCTTACAGTCGGGGCAGCAATAGACGTACTGGCGTTTGTATTTGCCCCACCTTGGTAGCGGGCAGGCTTTGGTTGCTTGCTTCCAAGTTTGTACGGCGTAGACATGACGGCCGCCGCAGCGGTTGCTTGTGCAATAGGCGTGTGGGTTCCGTCATAAAGTGAAATCCACTCGTTACTGGAATCAATAACTTACGAGGACGATTCCGGCATTAAATGAAATTCTTGTCCGGCATAACGTGAAATTTTCCTACAGATTTCCGGCATAACTTGAAATTTTCTCAAAGTGCGACCAGTTTTAATTTCTTTTACTTCGAACTTTGACCTAACAACTTTTCACCCCTCTTCGTCATCGTTAAGCCTCCGGGCCGCGGGCATATGTGCTTACCTTTTTGTTTCAGTCAAGGGTGCAGTGCAATCACTCGCTTTATTGGTTTTCCCGGAAAGTGAAGCGAGGATCGAGAACGAACGACCCTCACCTAACCAAGCAGTCCATTGTCGCTTGCAAGTACTAGTGAGACCCAGTAGCTGTCGCTTTTAGAGACCTTTCCTTCTCATCCTTTTCTCCCTGCTCCTTACCCTTGTCCTTCGCGAACTTAAAAAGCTCAAACAGATCGACGCCAAAGCCAATTCGATACGTGTCGCGGTTCGTGGGTGTTGGATCGGCAATAAAGACTGTCGGATCGGTTATTTTCACAGAAGAGGCGGCGGTAGCCAGAATGAACGGTGTATCGTTGTTCTTTGGTCCGCCTGCCTTCAATCTGGCAGAACCAAACAAGTACAGGAAGCGAGTCTTATCCGGGAACGGGAGCGGATAAAACCCGTCGAGGCCGACGACGAACTTGTGGAGGCGCCCTCCAGTGACGGCTTCGTTCTGACCAATGGTCACGTCGAAAGTTGCCGGGAATGTCCTCTGCAATTGTCCTCTGGGACAATCTTCGTTCGCTCCGCAGACGTTGTATGTTTTGAATCTGAAACCGGCGAAGTATTGACGCAGAAATCGATCACGATCCGGGGTGATGAACGCGATCTGATCCTTGCCCTTCGCGCCGGGATATTTTGTGAAGAATGCATCTGCCTGCGAACTATTCTGGGCTGGCACTTGAAAGATTTGCACTGATTGCGTTGGCGAGAGCGGACTAACTGCGCCGAAACCGGCAATTAGACCAAGGTGAGTGTTATTGAATCTTGCTAAACGCACTTCGGGCCCGACTGTGAAGTCGAAAGCGCTGGCGATTTGATTTAGCTTGCCCCCCGTGATCGCGTTTGTCGAATCAGATTGGACGTCTGCCAAAGCTTTGACTTGGTCTGCTGTGCTTGTCAGTCGCACGTCACCCCAAACAGCGAATTGCGGCAAACATTCGGGCGTTGAGCAATCATCGTTCTTACGCGAGAGAGGCGTGTTAATGAAAATGTCGAAAAACGGTTTGCCTGTACTAGCTGAGGCGGCCGCTCCAGTCTGTTCGAAGCCCAGGATGAACCGCTTATTCAGGTCGCTAATCGGATTCGTCACTGCTTTCTCGACTTCGGCTCTTTCGGCTTGCGCCTTTTCGACCTTCGCCTGAGTCTGTTCTGCCAGCTCCTTAATCGCTCTCTCTTTATCGCTCTGTTGCTGATCGATCGGACTGTCTGCTGGATTGACGGCCCGTGTGAAAGGTCTGCCTTCATCGCCGGTTGAAGTTCCGCTGCGGGATGCTGCCGGACCGTTGTTCGACTCCGCACCCCGCATGTCTACCGGAACCAATCGCGGTCCGGAGATTTGACTTAACCGCAATCGTCCGGGCCGGACAGCTAACGAGAATTCTAAGAGTAACGCCTCATCCCTTACCGACACATCGACCACCTTTAGCTGGAATTGATAATTATCGATGCGCGTTGTGGTCGGAGTCCCGACAATTGTTCCGTCCGTGCGGATGGAGATTCCCGTTGGCAGCTCGCCGTCAGCAATGGACCATAGAAGGATCGCTTTCGCCGAGCCAGCCTCGAGTTTCTTTCCATATTTGTCGTGTAACACCTCTTCGATGTTTGCGCGATAAGCTTCATCTACATGAGCGTCCGGCAGGGCAAACATCTGCGGCCTTTCCTGGGCGGCCGCTGACACTGAGGTGAAGACAAACATGAACAAAACAAAAAGTAGGCTCTTTCGCAAATGGCATAATACCGGCGCCTTCTCGAATCGGGGCGAACGGTTGCTCACGCTGCGGTCGATGTTGATGAAGCTTATTCTTCTGTTCATTTCAGCTCTCCTTGTAAGAAACAGTATTGAGTCGCACTATCCAGTGCTCGGACTGCCAATGCAGTCGTCGAGTGTGCCAACGCCGGTGCCTGCGTCGGCTGTCGCCTGACGAGAACGCCATCTCGCCGCAAGTATTGTCACTTGCGGGCGTCGACCACTATTCTCTCTTCCCTCACACAGTAAAGGGCGCAACTGGCAAAACGTTTTTGTAGAAATTGGAAATTTTTTGGCGAGTGGCTCGTAGCGAAGGAGGGTGGGCCAAAAGATTAGAAGACAGATGTCAGTGCCTTGGGATTGCGGCAATCAAAACACCGATTTGCATTAACCGGCATGGGCAATATAATGCGTGCGCATCTGCGACCTCTGTCAGCCGATTTACCCTCGGCACAAACATGGGACAAGTTGAACAGCCCTTTAACTTCTTTCTCTCATCGCTGTCCTCCGACCGAGATACAGCAGAGAAGAAACTGAAAGACATCCGGCGGCGTCTGGTGATAATGCTGGACTGCCGCGGTTGCCACTGCTCTGAGGATCTGGCTCACGAAGCTCTCGTACGCTTCGCGCACCGGCTCCCTAAAATGGATCCTCCCTTCAAGGGAGATGCAATCCCTTATCTTTATACTGTCGCCTACAATCTCTATCTTGAATACATTGATAAGCAGTTTCAGCCGCTGCCGGACGACTTCACGGAAATACCGCTGCCTGACGAGGATGCGGGGAAAACTAAAGAACAACTCCACGCATGTCTCGATAAATGCCTCGACAGCATGGACGCGAAGAGCCGAGACCTCGTGCTCGACTATTACCGGTTGGACAAACAGAACAAGATTAATTTCCGCAAGTTGCTGGCACAAGAATTAGGCATTTCGGTCAATGCCCTCAGGATCAGACTCCACAATCTCAGAGCCGGTTTAGAAAAATGCATAGAGCAGTGTCTCGGGCTCAAGCCTCGGTTAGAAACGGAATGAAGACGAGAGCCTTATATGAGTAGAGGCACGCCCGAATCCCTGGGAACAATGAAATGAGCCTCGATCGCGACGATGAACGACACTTAAAAAGCTATCTTCTTGGCGAACTCGCTCAAGAAGAGATGCGTGAGTTGGAAGAGCGATTACTCAGGGAAGAAGAATTCGCCAATCAGGTATTGCTGATTGAAGACGAGTTGATTGAGGACTATGTGCTTGGCGAGCTCAGCAGCAAAGAGCAGCAGCAGTTTCAGAAGTATTTCCTAACGACCCCTAGACGTCGCCGGAAACTAATGATGGTCGAAGGACTGAAAGAGCGAGCTTCCATTGACATGCCGGCATTAGTCGGAAGCTCAGGTGAACAAGTGAACACGGCGACGAAAGTGTCTAACGTTCGGGTAGCCGCGCCTTCCTGGTGGACCAAGCTGTTTCAACCACGCTGGAAGATTGCTGCTTTCGCGGCCCTTATTCTTGTAGCAGGACTCGGGGTCTGGCGCGCCTTCCTTTACCAATCACCGGTGGAGCGTGGACTCATTGCACTGAATGTGGCTTACAAGCAGCAACGCCCGCTTGAAGCGCGGATTACCGGCATATCATATGCGCCACTTTCGGCTAAGCGAGGAGGCGAGCCGGAAAACGTGGACTACCGCGCCCGCGATCTCTCTCAGTCCCTTTTGCTTGGAGCAGCCTCTGAGAATCCTAGTCCTTCCACGCTTCACGCACTGGGTCGCTTCTACCTCGTGCAGAAGGATTTTGATAAAGCCATCGGACAGTTTCAGGAGGCTCTCAAATCCTCTCCAGACGATGCACAGTTGCACGCTGACTTAGGCGCCGCTTTTTTGGAACAGGCTAAGGTGCTTCGCGAGCGTGGCGAAGGTGGAAAGGTCATGGAGAAGCTCGCTGAGAGTCAGGAACATTTGAACACAGCGCTTCGGCTCAACCCATCTTTACCTGAAGGGGCGTTCAACAGCGCGCTCGTCCTCGAAGAGTTGATGCTGCCTGAACAGGCGAAGGAAGCGTGGCAAAGATATCTCGATCTCGATCCGAATTCAGGATGGTCTAAAGAAGCCCGGCGTCATCTTGAAAGCTCCGACTACCACCAACCTGCGCAAACTGCGGAAGAGTTACTCGCGAATTTCCTCGCAGCCTTCCGAGAGCGCAATGAGATGGCAGCGTGGCGCGTCTTCAGCGGCAACCGTGAGGTCATCACGGGCAAGATGATCCCGCTCCGTTTGGCCCACGATTATGTCGCTCACAGTTTGAAAGGCGAGGAGACAGAGGCTCGCGAGAAGCTAAGTGCGTTACTTTTCGCAGGCGAACTGGACAAACGGATCGGTGGCGACCCATATACGACGGAACTGGCTAACTACTACGCAAATTCATCTCGCGCAACGCTCGAGATGTTGTCCAGAGCCGCCGCCGCGGTTGACGAAGGGTATGACCTGTGTTTGCAGACTAAGTATGAAGAGGCACGCTCGCATTTCGAGGCTGGTGCGACAATCTTCGAGCAAACTGGCGACAAGTGGGAGGCGAGACTTGCCAGCTACTGGATTGCTTACTGTCTGTCACAACCAGGCCGTACGCAAGATAGCAAGGCACTCCTGGAAGATCTCGCCGAGTTCTCTGAGATGCATGGTTACAAGTGGCTGCTCGCGTTGACCACCGGTTGGCTCGGAAGCAATCACACTTCCCTCGGTGACTATTCGACCGCAATCAAATATCACCAACAGTCGCTTGCCCTCGCCGAACAGATCTCTGACACCTATGAGATGCAGCGTGCGTTGATGAGTTTGGGCGACTTGTACGCGCGTTTACGACAGCCGGAAGCGTCGCTTGGCTATCACTACCGTAATCTTGTGCTCACTGTACGCGCTGGAGCGACTCCCAGGCAGGCATGGCGGAATCTGACTTACTGTGGCGGGGCTCTGTTCGCCTTCAAGCACTATGATACCGCCGCCGCCGTAATCAACGAGGCGTTACACGAGGAGTTCAACGACCCATCATTGCTTTACCTTCAGCACCTGAACCTGGGCCAGATTTACAGCAAGCTCCGGCAATTCGACGCAGCGAACATCCAGGCGCAAATCGGATTCGATATCGCACAGTCAGTGCAGGATCCGAAAGCAAGGTTGAAGCCAGTCGCGAACTCAATTCTGAAGCAGGCGGATATCTGGCGCGAAGCCGGGAAATGCGATCAGGCCCTGGCCAACTACGATCAGGCCATCTCGCTCTACGAGCAAATAAACTTGGATTCATATCGCTACGTTGCGTACAAGGGCCGCTTGCTCTGCAGTCGCGCGCTTGGGGATGACCCCGCGGTTGGGCGCGATCTCAACACGCTGCTCGCACTGTTTGAACAGCGACGCGCGCAGATTCGTCAGGAGGAAAACCGCAACAGCTTTTTCGACGCGGAGCAAAGCATTTACGACATCGCGGTCGAGTACGAGTATGAGAAACAAAACTATTCGGCCGCCTTCAACCATGCTGAAGCAGCCCATGGTCGTTCACTGCTTGACGCTGTTCAATCCGGCGCGCACGTTGAAATAACGAATGCTGGTCCGGAGGTAACATTCGGAGAAATCACCACACCAGCCAGTTTGGACACCATAGTGGATCACACGCCGCCTCGGCTGCATGTGTTGATGTTCACCGTTCTTCAGAAGAAAGTGCTTATCTGGAGTATTTCGCACGATGCGAAGTTACAGGTCTTCGAGAAGGAGGTACCGGCAGACGAGCTCGAGGAGGAAGTAAGCTCGTACGTTGATGTCCTGACGAAAGAACCCTCCGGTCGCCCAGCGTCAATTAATCTGTTAGCCGCAAAATTGTTCGATACGCTGGTTGGACCAGTAATTCATACCATCAAAGCAGACGATGTGGTCTGCATTATTCCTGACAAGTTTCTGCACCGTTTGCCGTTCGCCGCGCTCATTTCACCCGCCACTGGCAAGTACCTGATAGAAGAGTGGACGATGTTGTATGCTCCCAGCCTGAACGTTCTTTGGCACTGCTCAGAGGCAGGTCGTGAGAGAGCTCCATCAGGCCATGGCACAATCCTGAGCATCGGCAATCCAGCTTTCGATTTCAAGACATACCCGGATTTACCGCTGCTCCGTTCGGCTGAGAATGAGGCGCGAACGGTGGCGGAGCTTTATGGTCGTTCCGCTCTCCTGGGCTCTCGGGCGACTAAGGATCGCGTCGTTCGCGAAATGAATTCGGCAGAGATCATACATTTCGCTGGGCACTATGTTGTCGACCAGTCGTCGCCAGTCTTATCCAAGATGGTGTTGGCTTCCCAGGAAAAGGAATCTGAGGCAGGGATCAAGGAAGGTGACTTAGCCGCGTTCGAGATCATCGAGAAACGGTTAGACCATACCGGCCTTGTAATCTTGTCGGCTTGTCAGACGGGGCTTGATAAGTATCACGAGAGTGAGGGAGCAGTAGGCTTGGCTCGGGCCTTCATTGCGGCCGGTGTGCCGTTGGTGGTTGCGAGCCAGTGGCCGGTCGATTCTGATGCGACGGCGCAGTTGATGATTAGTTTTCATCGCTACAGAAAAAACGGATTGGGCACGTCGGAGTCCATGCGGAGAGCGCAACTGGACATGCTTCGCGGGCCTGACGAGGGATATAGGTCTCCTTATTACTGGGCCGCATTCCTCTGCGTTGGCGGCTACGTTGAATATTGAGCCGGCGGTCCGCGAAGTCCGCGGCGCTCCGTCGACTTACGGGCTATTAGTCTGTCTCTGAACACCCCCGACTCGGGAAAGGAGTAGAAAATGGAATTACCAGCCGTATTAACTTCAGCTCCCGGCCGCGTGCGCGCCGCTGAGTTACTTATCGATGGACTGTCAGTTTTCTGTTTCAACCAAATGGGCGCGGAGAAGTTTTGGGAAGTGGCCTACCCGCGCTTGCTTCAACACCAGTTGCAGATCACGATCCAGCAACTTGATGCTGCCGGTCATAAAGTTGGATTTCCACAAACAGTCGATGTAGGTAACAACGTCAAGAGCTTCAATATCCGTCTCACAAATGGCTCACGAGAGCACTACGAGCAAGGCCATTTTCCGTGGGGCGGTCCTAGACGTGAAGGCTTTGATCGCACAGTTCCTTCGGCTCCTACCGATGATCCGAATGACCTGGGATGGATGATTGACTTGGCAAGCACAGAGTTACGTCACGGAACCGCTCGACTGCTGCCGGGACATGAGAGCCGCCCGATATCACTAGCGCGTATTCACCACTCCTTGTTTTGCACTCTCGGACCAGAACCAAGGGAAGTCAGGATCTCGCCAATCTTCGACGGCGACCCTCGCAGCCATAACAGCGTCTCCCTGCCCTTTAACAATACTGAAATGGTTGGCGTCTTACTTGGGACTGCTCCAGGTAACATTGTCTTCGAGTCTGACCCGGCGAACGCGCTTAACATCAACCCACTTCCGTACAGTCTTGCAACACGATATGAGATAGAGATCAAGAACACAGATCTGATCCGTCCCCCAAGAGTAGACCCTTTCGTCCGAGGCGACTTATACCGCTTTTACCACGTGTTCATTGAGGTTGATGGAGTGCAGAAAGATCTATGGGCTCAACCAAGAAACCCGGAGGTCGACCCGGAGGGAGATTGCCATAGTGACTTCGCTAGCTTCCCGACGCTCGAGACTGTAATCCAGCCATAGACGGGCGCCGCTGTGCGAATCTCACCACCTAAATGATGATGATCGCCTAGTGTTGGACCTAAATTGGACCAGTTGATTGCGGTATAAGCAGGGTATGCGGCCGGCTCGACCTGGCCCAAACAGGTCGGGCAGCAATAGACGTACTGGCGTTTGTATTTGCCCCATCTCGGTAACGGCCAAGCTTTGGTTGGTTTCTTCCAGGTCTGAACGGCGTAGACATGGCGACCGCCGCAGCGCTGGCTGGTACAAATGTGGGTTCGGTCATAAAGTGAAATTGGGTTGTTAATGGAATCAATAACTTACGAGGACGATTCCGGCATTAAATGAAATTGTTGTCCGGCATAACTTGAAATTTTCCTACAGATTTCCGGCATAACTTGAAATTTTCCTTCACCGCCCTTTTATCCGAAAGTTAAGTGCAATGCATTTACATGAAGCCTATTCTAAACTTCTTAAATTGAGGGACTGGCTTATGTATCAAACGCTAGTTGGTATCGGAATGATTGTTGTGGGTTCTGCGATCGTAATTTTTAGTGAGCGCATAACTCGAGTCACAGCTGCATTACATCAAGAACGCTGGGAGAATTGCCGCGAGGTTGGAGTCGTGGAGGAGCCCTATTGGAGGGAGCTCTGATGTCGTTTTAAGGCTTGTTGGTTCTATTAAGACTGGTAAGGATAAAGTAAAAAGACAGCGGCAATCCGCCGGCGTTATCAAGACATTCATCGACCGAAGAATTTTTGCCATCACTCAGGAAGAATCACGTTACACGCTTTCAGGAGCTAAGTTTGTTTAGACGGAACAGGAGCGAGAATAGTGACGACTGACGGTCACCGGCTCGCATTTGTCGAAAAGAAAGACCTCGTAAGAAACGGCTCCAAAGAAACTATCGACACGCTTATTCCGCGAACAACTTTGGCTGAGCTAACCAAACTCACGGCGAATTTTGATGAAGAGATTAGTTTGGGAATGGATGAAAATCACATCTATTTCCAGGTTGGACCACGACTGCTGATTTCTCGAATGCTTTACGGCCAGTTTCCGAACTATGAAATGGTAATGCCGAAGAACAACGACAAATCAGTCGAGTTCAACAGCAGTTTACTTAACCTTGCAATCAGGCGTGTTGCCTTAATGGCCGACGAAAGATCGCACGTGATTCGCTTTCATCTCGAACCGAATCAACCGGTGATCAGTTCTCAAAACGCCGAAGAAGGCGAAGCAAACGAACGATTCAAACAGACAACGCCGGTGATGTCACCGACATCGGCTTCAACGCTCAATACCTACAAGAATTCCTAAACGTCGTCGTCGACGCCAAAGTCGCCTTCGAATTCAAAGACGGCAATTCCCAAACTCAACTCAAACCATCCGAGAACGGCGATTACGATTACAAGTACGTCGTGATGCCAATGCGGATTTGAGTTATGTCTGTTTTCGACAACGACGCATTGTGCAGCGACATCTATGTAGCGGACTTTACATCTGAGTCGCAGACTTTACGGTCAGGTTGAGTGGCAGCAGCGCCATCTAAGTTGCGGACTCTTTTTTTGGTAGTGTTCTATTGGCTCTGTTGCTGAGTTAACCGCTCGCTGGTGAATGAGTAAGTACTTCATTAAGGAATTTGCAGCCGGCCGTAATAGCCAATACTGTTTGCCGGACAGGACCATTTAATTGTCCGCCAGTGCAAATTGGAAATATAGAGTGTCCGAGAGTGCAATATACGGGCTCTGATGGCCCTTAAACGAACTTGAAATATTCTTTCGCCACATAGCGCCGCCAAGAAGTCAGGCATTCCAATAGACAGATGAGCCAGCAATAATGCGGCGCTTTATGGTTCCACTTGTTGGCAGAAAATGATTCAAACCACACATCTTGCGCCGCATATACTCCCGGCAAGGACGACCTGCAGCAGAGGGATCAGTTTCTTGCGCTTTGCGATCATGAATCTAATCAAAATCTTCTAAAGGACTTTTCATGCCCCATTGCTTGACAGCACAATTAGGTTCTTATAAATTCTGGCCCGTTAGCTTAACTTCCCCCGCGTGAGTGCGACTCAACTCAGCTCGCACAGCCTTCGAACCAATCCCGACTATTTCACTCGCTTGCGCGCTGCCGCTCGCTGTTTCGTTCTAACCGAAACAGACTGGCAGTTGCGTGAGGAGTTCTTCATAAGCGTATCTCATCTGAGGCGAGAGCCTTAGCGTTTCCAACCGTTCTAGTTTCGGAGAACTTCAAATGTCGACTCACTTCCTCGCCGCTGTTTGCAGCAAGCGCAATCTTTATCTTTACTTCGCCTTAGCATTTTTCCTGACGGCCTTTGCCATCCTTCCCTCGAGGACTTCAACGGGCAAAGCAAAAGAAGGCGCGCGGCCGGACAGCGTTCCGGCGCCGAACTTCAGTGCAAGTTCTGCAATGTTTAGCCCGCCCACGGTCAGTCTTGCGAGTCCGCCCAACAATACTAGTTTCATTGCCGGCTCAACCGTCACCCTAAGCGCGAGCGCAGCGGACGCTGACGGCTCGGTGAGCAAAGTGGAATTTTTTCAAGGCGCTGTGAAGTTAGGTGAAGATACTACCGCTCCTTACAGCTATGCGTGGACCAACGTCGCCGCGGGTGATTACGCGCTCAGTGTGAAAGCTACTGACAATGCCGGCGAGGTTACAACTTCCGGCACAACCAACATCTCTGTACTGGCACAAGTGAAGCAATACGTCAGCTGGTCGGCCGTTACCAACGGCACAGATTTGGGTAGTGGCTCGGTGCGCAAAACGTCTACAGGGGCATGGGATTTCTCCGCCACTGCATTGCAGACACTATTGCCGGGTGATGGATATTTTGAGTCGACCGCGGCAAGTTACAACCAATCCATCAATCTAAGCGGTACAGACGGAGCCGGTCGCGCGGTGGTGATCGGCAGTGGCAGTTGGGTTGGTATTTATGAGAATGGTCAGGAAGTAGCAGCGACCTATGGTCATATTCCCGCTGAAACGATCACCCCACACCTTGCCGGCGATCGTTACCGCATAGAAATTACCGACTCCGTGCTTCGCTACGTCAGATACCGCGCGGCTACCAGGGAGGTTATGTTCACGAGCGCTGCAGCAGTTCCTGCGTATCCCCTCACCGGGTCGCTGGGAATGTCGCCGCAGAACGCCGAATGGCAGAGGACCGCGCTAGCGCAGTTAACCCGAAAGGCAACCTGGTCAGCGATCACAAACGGAGTAGACCTCGGCAACGGATCAGTGAGAAAAACCTCTACCGGCGCGTGGGATTTTTCCGCGAGCGCAGCGCAGACACTTCTTCGAGGAGATGGTTACTTCGAGTCGACGGCGTCATATTGGAATCATTCGATTAGTCTGGGAGGCAGCGATGGCGCGGGCCGTACGCTGCTGGTCGGCACCGGCGGGTGGGCGGCGATCTACGAAAACGGAACAGAGGTAGCCAACACGTATCCCATTGGCAACATAACACCCCATGCCGCAGGAGATCGCTATCGGCTCGAAATTGCCGATGGCCAGCTCCGCTATGTCAGATATCGTTCGGGCGTAAGAGCGGTTATTTATACGAGCACCATCTCCCTGCCGGCTTATCCGCTCAGTTTTAGCCTCGGCGCATCCTTCCAAAATAGTGAATGGCAGAACACCGTCATCGCCCAACTCTCTCAAACCGTGACCTGGTCTTATATCAACAACGGCATCGACCTGGGGAATGGCTCGGTACGCAAGACGTCGACAGGCGCCTGGGATTTTAGTGCCGGACCGAAGCAGCAACTTGTTTACGGCAACGGTCATTTCGAGTCGACGGCGTCATATTGGAATCATTCGATTAGCGTAGGTGGAACCGATAGCACAAGTGGCGCCCTCGTGGTGGGGACCGGAGGCTGGGCTGCCATTTATGAAAACGGCGCGGAAGTAGCCAACACCTACCCAACGGGAAACATCGCTGCTCATGCGGCAGGGGATCGTTACCGTCTGGAAGTGACTCGCGGAAAGCAAAGATATGTGAGATACAGGTCTGGCGTGAGAAGCATCATGTTTACCAGCGCCAATCCGGTGCCGGCCTATGCATTAGGCTATAGCGTTGGGGCGTCGTTTCAAAATAGCGAATGGCAAAACACGCTCTTCAGCGACAATGTGCCCGAATATAACAACGCGTCATTTGTTTCCCAGACCGTGCCGGCCACGATGGTACCGGGGCAGAACTACAGCGTCACGGTGACGATGAGAAATACGGGCGCCAGCACCTGGACGCCTGACGGCGATTACCAGCTTGCATCTGAAAACTTACCCGACAATCAAAGATGGGGCATCAATCGCGTTAATCTTACCACCATAGTCTTACCGGGCTCCGACGCTACTTTCAGCTTCACAGTCACCGCGCCAGCAACAGGCTCACATAGTTTCCAATGGCGCATGGTCCAGCAGGGAGTTGAACGATTCGGCTCGTTATCGACCAACGTCAACGTACAAACAGTAAACGGAGCTCCGACGGTAAGTCTGACGGCTCCAGCCAATAATGCCACCTTCACTGCGCCCGCGACTGTCGGCTTGACGGTCACCGCTTCCGACAGCGATGGCACAGTCACTAAAGTTGAGTTTTTCCAGGGCGCAACAAAACTTGGCGAAGATACTACTGCGCCTTACAACTTCAGCTGGACCAACGTTGCCGCCGGCAGCTATGTGCTCACGGCTCGCGCGACTGATAACGGCGGCGCCACTGCTACCTCTTCCGCAGTGAACATTACTGTGAATCCACCGAACCAGCCGCCAACGGTCTCAATTACGAGTCCCGCAAATAACGCTGCGTTCACTGCAGTCGCGACCATTCCAATAAGCGCGAATGCAACGGACAGCGACGGCGTGATCAATAAGGTGGAATTTTTCCAGGGTACGACTAAGCTTGGGGAAGACACTCAGGCGCCGTTCACCTTCAATTGGACAAGTGTGTCTGCCGGCGCTTACGTGATTACCGCTCGAGCGACGGACAACGCCGGCGCTACCACGACTTCGAGTGCCGTGAACATCACAGTCAATCAGCCGCCGATGGTGACGCTGACAAGCCCCGCGAATAATGCCGTCTTCACCGCCCCTGCGACTGTCAGCCTTACTGCCAGCGCTTCCGACGGCGATGGCAGCGTCAGCAAGGTTGAGTTTTTTCAGGGCACGACGTATCTGGGAGAAGATCTGACGTCCCCGTTTGCCTTCACCTGGAGCAACGTCGCCGCGGGAAGCTACAGTTTGACTGCGAAAGCCACTGACAACGCGGGCGCGATCACAACCTCCGCCGTCGTCTCGATCATTGTCAACACGCCGCCGACCGTAAGCATCACCAGTCCCACGCATCCGACGACATTTACCTCGCCTGCCAGTTTCACTATCAATGCCTCTGCCGCCGATGCGGACGGCATCAGCAAAGTGGAATTCTACGCCGGCGTTGCACTCCTGGGTGAGGATACAACTGCGCCCTATACCTTTGCGATGAGCAATCTGTCTCACGGAGTTTATGTGCTGACGGCGAAGGCTACCGACAACCGGGGTGCGGTCACAACTTCGTCGGCCGTAAGCGCCGTCGTCACCGATGCGCCGAGTGTGAGCATCACCGGTCCAGCCAACAACGCACTCTTCACCGAGGGTTCAAACATCATCCTCAGCGCGTCGGCGTCAGACGACGGCACGGTCGCTAAGGTGGAGTTCTTCAAAAGCGGCGCTCTGCTTGGCGAAGACACGACGGCGCCATTCAACTTCAACTGGAATAACCTGCCGGCCGGCTCCTGGGCGCTGACTGCTCGGGCGACTGACGACCTTGGTGTAACCACGACGTCGGCAGCGGTGAACATCACGGTGGTCAACTCGCCGAACGCGCGACTCGATCCACTGAATCAAACCGGAGGCGACGGCGAGAATCCTTTGTCTCGCAATTACAACTGGAGCGTTCCCCTCGTAGCACTGCCGGGACGGGCCGGCTTGGACCTCGGTCTTTCGTTGAGCTACAACTCGCTGGTTTGGACGAAGAACGAGGGAAATTCCACAATTTCATTCGACCTTGATGGCGGCTTCCCCAGCCCCGGTTTCCGGCTGGGCTTTCCGGTTATTCAGTCGCGGTATTTCAATCCGCAAACCGGAAAATTCGCCTTCATGATGATCACGCCGAATGGCGAGCGCGTCGAGCTGCGCCAGGTCAATGGGTCGAGCCTCTACGAGGTGGCTGACTCTTCGCATCTTTCCCTGGAAGTGGTTAGCGACTACGTGGTGACGGTTCGATCGGTCGACGGCAGCCAGCTTTCGTATGAATGGAAGGGCGTCGATTACCAGTGCACCAAAATTAAAGATCGCAACGGTAATTTCATCACTATCAACTACACGACCTTCGGGAAAATCGACACCGTAGTTGATACGCTTGGGCGGACAATCAAATTCAACTACGACGGGACCAACTACCTAAGTTCAATAACGCAGACGTGGACTGTGAACGGTCAACCCCAGACCCACACGTGGGCCACGTTCAACTACTATCCCAACGTGGAGTTCCAGACAGCGTTCACCAACCTCACGGTGATCGGCCCGCAAAACGGTTCGACAATCAAAGCGCTGTCGGAAGTCACGCTCGATGACAACTCGAAGTACACCTTCGACTACACCTACTGGGGACAAATTTGGAAGATCAACAACTATGCCGCCGACGGCCACATGCTCAATTACCGCGCCTACAATCTGCCGGGCAACAACCTTTCGCCGCAGACGGATTGTCCGCGGTTCACTGACAGACACGATTGGGCCGAAAACTGGAATCGTGGCGGCTCGCTGGGCTCGTCCGGTTTGCCCGACGGCAATGAACAGGAAGTAACCACCACCTACACTCAGCCTCAAAGTGCTTCATGGACTCTGCCCGATGGCACGCCGGAGTCTGGTGTTGTAGTGCAGGTGACGCAGGCGGATGGGACCTACAATAAAATCTATTTCGCCGGCACGGCGGGAACCGCAAATGGCTGGCGGCGCGGCCTGGCGTCTATAGTTGAGACTTACGGTAAGAGCACGCCACAGAGCAGCGTGCTCAAGCAACGGAGCTCGGTGACCAAGTGGACGCAGGACAACGATACTGTTTCTTATCCGCTCAACCCGCGCGTCGAAGAGACGAACGTCTACGACTTTGATGGCGCCGGACAGATTCAGAATCGTGCGCGTAAGCGGTTCACTTATGTGCCTTTCACTGTCGGCGATGGTACTAGTTGCAGTTTGCCGCAGGATGTCTTCGAGTATCAGGCAAACGCCAGCACGGTGTTGCGGCGCACGCGTACCGATTACCTTCCGGCCGACAGCGCGTATACCAGTCGACGCATCATCGGCCTGGCCGCCGAGAAAAGACTCTACGAAGTCGATCCGAATACCGGGGCCGAAACCTTAATGTCGAAAGTGGCCTTCGCTTACGACGAGGCTGATTCAATTCATGGCACTGATGCGCCGGTGCAGCATGACAATAACGACTTTGGTCCGGCCTTCCGCGTCGGACGCGCGAATCTTTCGAGCGTCAAACGGTACGACGTCTCCAATACTTCGCAATTCACAGTTTCCACCATCAGGTACAACGTTGCCGGCGCAACCGTGGCCTCAATTAATCAGGTGGGCCACGTCGTGAGCATTAGCTATGCAGATTCATTTTCCGACAACAGCAACCACAACACCTTCGCCTACCCGACTCAAGCGACTGACGGCGATGGATTCATCTCAACCGCTCAGTACAACTTCGACTTCGGTTTGGTGACACGCTCGCAGAGTCCGCCGCCGGCCGGCCAGCAAACGGGCGCGATCAAGAATTTCATTTACGACTCGATCGGCCGAGTTGAGAAAGTGGCGGTCGAATTTAACGGTAACGCGGATTACAGCCACACACGATTCGAATATCCCGCCAGCCAGAATCGCCTGGACACTTACTCCACGATTCAGGAAGGGCAGGGCGAGGCACATTCCTTCAAGATAATGGACGGACATGGCCGCGCCATTGCTAACGCCGCGGCCCATCCCGGCAGTAGTGGCGGCTTCAGTGGCCAGCTTTTCCTTTACGATGAATTGGCCCGCTTAATTAAAACGTCGAACCCAACTGAAACCTCGGGCAGCGGCGCCAGGCCCTCGCAATGGGTTGCTGCGGGCGATGACGCGCAAGCCGGTTGGCTCTACACGCAGCAAACTTATGACTGGAAAAACCGGCCGCTGGTTACCACCAATCCCAGCACCACCGGCAATCCCAACGACACCACTACGAAGGAAGCCAGTTACAGCGGTTGCGGCTGCGCCGGAGGCGACGTGGTGACGCTCACGGATGAAGGGACTTCCAATTCCGGTACGATTAAAAAGCGTCAGCAGAAAACTTATCGCGACGCACTCGGCCGGATTATTAAAACCGAAGTGACTGATTGGAACGGGAACGGTCCGAACGGCACTGGCGGTACGGTCTATTCAACCACTATCAATAATCTTAACGCGCGCGATCAGGTAACGCGCGTGCGTCAAATCAAAGGCGCAGGTCCGGTCAACCCGGATGACCTTACTTGCCTGAACAACAGTTTGCGTTTCGGTACCGACAATTCATGGAAGCAGACGCAAAACTATAGCGCGGGTTGGGAGAGCCAGGCTTTTGATGACAGCTCCTGGTCGGCGGCGGCGGACGAAGGCGCTTACGGCACCCAACCCTGGGGTGGGTTCCGTCTTCCTTCCGACACGCCGGCGCATTGGATTTGGTACTACGATTCGCGAGGCAATAGTGATTATTCGACGGTCTATTTTCGCAAGTCGTTCGTGGCCACGTCCGACACTGCCCAACTGGCAATCGCGGGGGACGATTCGTTCACCGCTTATCTGAACGGTGTGCAGATCGCCAGTGCGACGAATTGGCAACAAACCCAGTGGCCGACTCTATCGCTGACGCCCGGCGCCACCTATGTGTTGGCGGTGGTGGTAACGAATACCGGTGGTCCAGGCGGGCTCGTTGCTGATCTGGCCAGCATCGGCACTAGCTGCGAGCAATCAACCATGACCTACGACGGGTTTGGCCGCCTGAAGACGCAACATGTTCCGGGCCAGGATGCGAATGCTGCAACCACTTACAATTATAACGACGACAACACCATGTCGTCGGTGGTTGACGGGCGCGGCGCCTCAAAAACAATCAGCTACAACGGTCGTCATCTGGTTACGCAAGTAACTTACGCGGCGCCCTCAGGAATCAGTGTGCCGAGCGCGGTTGTTTACGGTTATGACGCGGCGGGGAACCGCACCTCGATGGCTGACGCACTGGGCACCATGACGTATCAGTTCGATCAGCTCTCGCGCCTGACGTCGGAGATGCGGCAGTTTTCTGATCCCGCCACCCCTTCGATCAACGGTTCCTACACGCTCAACTACGCTTACAACCTCGCCGGCGAGTTAAAGAAAATAACCGACCAGGCAAACACGACAATCAATTACAACTACGATCAAGCCGGACGGACCAGCGCGGTTACCGGCGAGGACACGCTTTATGGCAGCGTCTCGCAGTATCTAACAAGCGCCTCCTATCGCGCGTGGGGTGCGGTGAAGGGCATGACTTATGGCAATAACTTTACGCTCGCCGTGAGTTACAACTCGCGCTTGCAGGAAACTGAATATGAAGTAGGGGGACGGACGTCGCCGTATGGCCCATCGACCGTGATGAAGATGCAGTTCAGCTACTATGCGGATGGGATGTTGAAGTATGCGCACGACACGCTGGATGATCGCTACGATCGGGCCTACAGCTACGATCGCATCGGCATGATGCAGGAAGCCTACACAGGATCAGAATCGCGCGATTACATAAATGGAACCAACAGCGGGACCCCGACCGGGCCCTATCGGCAAACTTATCAGTACGACATCTTCGGCAACTTGACGCACCGGGATAACCGTTTCTGGAGCCAGAATGATGCCGTCAACGCCAGCTACGCAAACGCGCGGCGTCAGGATCCTGCTTTCCACTACGATGCCGAAGGGAATCTCACGCGAGACACCGACTTGAGTTACACCTATGATGCGGCGGGACGAAACACGTCGCTGGTTGCTTCCGCCAGCAGTCGAACATTCGCGCTGACCTACGACGGCGACGGTCAGGTATTAAAGCGAGTCGAATCTCAACCGGGCACAGCCACCACGGTCTATTATCTGCGCTCGAGCGTGATGGGCGGAAAGATAATCTCAGAACTGAACCAAAGTGGTCAGAAGACAAAGGGCTATGTCTTTGCGGGCGGAGAACTGTTAGCCATTCAGGAAAATAATATTGTGAAATGGCATCACGAGAATCCGTTGACTGGAAGCAGCGGATCCTCCGGCGTTGAGGGTTGGTTCAGCCTGGAAGTTGAGCCTGACGCCTCCGGAGTTAATGTCGGCTTCGAAGATCCCTACGTGAATTGCTGCACTCTGCCGGAGCCTAACAATGAAATAATGCCCGCCTTGCTGGGCTCGTTTGGTGGCTCAGGCAGATGTACGTTAGACGGCATGTCAATCGATTGCGCCTGGGCCATGGAGATGATGGAAAACGGCTCCGCGGTCCAGTGTCCGAACAATGATTGCAGCCCACGGTCGGTCGTTTACAATGGACAACGAACCTGGGCTTTCTTCAACGCTTATGGCGACGGTTATCAGGGCTACGTGCCGATCGGCGCCACGTATATCGGCCACGGAAACATCGGACCGGTCGGGTCGGGCGGCAGGCCGACGCTGCACCAGGGCGGTCCTGATCGCAGGGGAGACACAAACTGGGGTCAACTCAATGGCGCTCGAGACAACGAAGGCGATCTCGGACGCACGCCACAATTTTTCGGTTTCGGATTTCGCGGCGTGTTCATGCTCGGCATTGTTCCGCAAAACGGAGGGGAACAATTATCCCAGTGTCTTAGGGACGCGCTACGGCCATTCTTCCCGACGCAAAGTGCTCAGGGGAAAAATTACTCTCCGGTAGACGACGCGAGATTCAAGAATTGGATTCCGGGAACGATCAAGACCTTTGTAGACCCTGACGCGGTCACGCTCGGACTTTACGATATCCACTACTCCCCTGATCGCGTTAACATAAACAGCGGCTCCTTCGAGTCTCTTAAGACGATCGTCGAAGAGGTTTCGCATACGGTGCAATTCCTGCAAGTTTGGGCCGGCTTGCAGCAGAATCCAATGCTCATGGGTAAACATGGCATAGACACTACGGTTTATTCATCGGCCCAGTCGCAATGGGAAAATCATTACGCTTACTATGCGGCCAAGGGCAAAGCTCAACACGGCGACAGTTATAAAAACGACGTCGAGCGCTGGGCGAAGAATCGAACCTTCGATATTCTGTCGCAAATAAGAAGCGAGAGTAAGACTTGGAGTTTGTGCGGATTCAGTTTAAGCGGGACGCTCGAAAGGCCTGGCTATTGAAGTTTGATGATGACGCGTTCTAAGGAGTGAGCTACGCCCAGATCGCTCGCGGGGTTGATTGAATGAATAGCATGAACCGTCGGCTTCTGTTCAGAGGTTTATTTTTCGGCTGCCTGCTTGCGTGTGTGTGGCCGTTGACGGCTTGCTCGTTCATAACAAACTTCGTGATCGTAAACGCGTCCAATCAACCTTTGGAAGTGCGCTATAAATTAAAGCCGCCGGCTGACCCGCGCGCGCCCAGCGGCGAGCCGGTGGTCCCACCTGCAACCAAACCGGTTTCGCAGTTGCAGCAGGAGATTTCCTGGAATCAACTGTCGGCCTCGCAATATACGCTCGATCGTGAGAAGCGAGAGGTTATCGTCTCATTGCCGCCGGGACAGGCTTTGCTTGTGGAACAGCGAAACCTGGTGGATGGTCCAACTGACGAAGCTCACCAGGCGGCAAACTTCTCGATTGAAGAGATCTACCTTTCCGGCGCCGGCAAACAGATCCATCTCCAGGGTGATGAGGTACGTAAGAGGTTTGTGCCGGAATCAAAAAAGCTATACACGATTACCTATCCCTAGCCGCCGCCCGCGAACGCTCCAGCCTCACACAAAACCAAAAGATGCCTAAAATAACTAAGAGGCTCCCGTCGATAAACGGTCGCAGTCGCCGATGAACTTGTCGCTGTTCACAATGCTCCGCAGCACGATCTTCACCGATGTCGGCTTTGAAGATCCGTATATCAACTGCTGCACTCTCCCGGAACCCGAAGATAGAATCATGCCGGCCTTGCTCGGTTCGTTTGGCGGCTCTGGCAAGTGCACGCTCGATGGCATGGACATCGATTGTGGCTGGGCTATGGAAATGTTGGAAAACGGCTCGGCCGTGCAATGTCCGGATAATGATTGCGGGCCGCGAACTATGGAGCACCGCGATCCGGTAACCGGCGAATTCCTCGGCTTATGCGGCCCAGCTCTCGTCCACTAGCTCGTTATACGACGCGCAGCACGTCGGTGTTAGTGTCCGGTTGATTTGCGATGCCTGTGCCGTCGGCCTGGATCGTGTAGGTCCGCACCGGGTTGCTGCTCTCGTAAAAGAGCAGTAAATTTCCGTCACTTGAAATCTCCTGAAAGTGGTTTCGCTTGTACTGCGAGACAAGCTTGAGCGACTTCGAGTCCACAGGCTTTACCGCTTGATCCGACATCGTTGGAGACCCACACGGCCATGCGGCCGCAAGATTTCCCAACAACAAAGTAACAAACACAGCTTTAAGAAACATCGCGTATCTCCTCTGGAATTTTACTTACAGTCGTAACCAACTACCTTGCGTCCGAGCCCCGTCCGACGACAAAAGGGATCCGTCTTTCCGGGTGTGAACAGTTCAACCATGTGGCCGATGAAGCCCAGCAAGCCGTTACTCGGATTGGAACGATCGATATCAACGAAAGCACCCTTCGGGCCAAACCCTGGTTTGCAGCCATTGAAGGTCTTCCGTTGCCGGCAGGAGGTGGGTGCTGAGACTTCTTATGACGTAAGTAAGGCACTTCGGATCTAGAGGGGTTTTGCGCTGCATGCAAAAATCTTTGCTAAAACTGCCTTGCGGCTGAGTTCTGACGTCGCGAGCCCCCGCACTAATGCGCATGCAGATGAACGTACCTTCGTCTCTAGATAAGCCACAAAAAGTCGGTTTGCCACAAATCCGACAAGGACGCTTTTAGCTGACGCGCTTAAAGCCGACCGAGATCATAGGATTACATCTTGTTACCCGCCTGATTCTATGTGAGATCGTCCGCGCAATTTCATTTTATGCCGGACAAATTTCACTTTATGCCGGACATTACAAGGCGAGAGGTCGATAGTCGAGATTGGGTCGGGTGTTGCCTTTGTGCCATGCCACGATGTAGATGCGGTCGCGAGATTGAGGACAGGGTGGAAAGAACTGACTGTTCAGAAAAAGACATTCGATTTCGTAGCCGAGTTTTTCGAGTGTGCGTTTCCACCATGCGAAAGTTGAACCATCCCTACCGGGTCCCCATAGGGTAACTTCGACTACGTTCTCCACTACCAGGATTTCTGGCTTGTGCCTGTCTGCGTAGCGCAGTACGCAGGACATTGTGACGCGGCTTCGTTCGCTGTTTGCGTATGCGACCTCATCGAAGTCGTCTTCGTCGAAGAGTGTTGTTTGGCGGCCTCGTTGGTATAGCTTTTTTGCGTTGGCGGGAGAGTGGTGCGTACAGCCGGGTGAGAACCACGCGAACCGTGCGGCGGGTAGGTCGGCAGGGTCCATGTAGTCGGCGCTATCGGGATCGACTAGATCGGCACGGTAATGATCGACATCGGGAAAGTTGGCGGCATGACACTCTATTGCTAGTTGGTTGTGGTTGGCAGCAGCTCTGATGTCAGCGCCAGCGGCTTTGATGCCTTGGGCTGAACCACCGAATCCACAATAGAAGTCGATTGCGTCGACCGTGGCACCGCGGCGGCGGGTGATGGTAGTCATTTGTGATGTGTTTTAAGAGAGGTCAGATGGGAAGTGTCTTGCGGTGTTCCTATTCTTTCGTTTAATTCCTACAGACTCATAAGCCGCACGTTCATTTACTTCGGTAGCTGGCCAGTCGTGATGCGGACTGTGTTTAGTTACCTTGTAAATTGTGCCTGGCGTTGTGCCGGTTGACGGGTTGGTCCAGTCTGCGCCGGTTGGATCATATTCCTGTTGGTTGATGGCGAACGTCCAGTGGCCTTCGTCCGCACAGTTGCGGCGTATGAGTCGCACTTGTTTGACATGGTGCCGGCGTAGGTATTCGACGATGACGACGGAGGCCTCGAGGCAAAAGCCGTTGAGATTATCTGTTCCACAGACACGCTTAGCTAATCTGTGTGCGCGGAGTAAAAGAAGCATCTCTGTGCTGGTGTGGTTTCCATCAGTAAAGCTTTAGACGAACTTTCTTGCCGGTAGCGGTCTTTACGGTAATCTCGGCTGGGGACATAGCAGCGGTGTCCTTGCTCTTTGGTTTGTAAGCTCGTCGCGGGTTAACAAACTTACCTGCTGTTTTGTAGTGGTACTTGACTTCCACGATGGGCGCTGCCGAATCTTTCAGGAAACGGCTGATGTCATAAAGCTTGAAATCTCTGGGCACGCATTTGCCGATGATGGTGCGGATGAGATCGTTGAGTGAGTTTTGATAGGACTCTTGTTGGGGATCGTAGTCATTCTCATCATTGGCTGAGAAGCCAGCCCATGCTTCATTCCGGAGGAAGTTTACGGGGTCGTCGGTTGTGCCTACCACGAAGTCGACTTCAGCGGCGTCATAGCTGCTTGTTTCGGTGAATACAAAGACTGGTGAGTTGGTTATTGGCGACCAGTTATCGGGTGGCGTGGCGTCTTGGTAAGAGATTCCGTAATCGCCTGGTTGATAGAACCAGTCGTGTTTTGGTTGGCCTTTGGGTCTCCACCACAGGGTTCCGATGGCTACTCTGATTTCATCGCCATATCTGAGTATGTAGGCCGGTCCGGTCTCGCGGAGAAACGAGCGCAGTCCGTGTTCGGCTTCAGAGGTTCCGGAGGAGAGTTGTACAGATACGTTTTCGGTCAAGAGTAGAGGCAATTCATCGTACGGGAAGATTTCGTCGATGCTGCGGTTATTGAAATGGAAATCAGAGGTCGCGTTGAAGTCCTCGAAGGAGTTCGGGTTGTAGTCGGTTTGGATTGATTCAGCGACGATATAAGGACAGTTTGCGATTGAGTAATCCTTGTCCAGTTTGTAGCAGCCTTCGACGTGAGCGGCTTTGATTTTGGACCGGTTGTTACGATCAAACACGAAGCTGAAGATCTGGGCTTTGATGAAAGTGATAAGTTCGTGATAAGCGGCGTCCTGGATGATGCCGGCGCGACTCGGAGAGAGTGGGTTGACTGGACGGCCGGATTTAACTTCCAGGTGGAATTCAAAGCAGTTTGCGAGTCCGCGTTGGATAATGAGTTGACCGTACCAGAGGATGCTTGAGCGGCCGTTGGGGTCGTAGCCAATCTTCAATTTCGAGCCTTTGTAGGTGGTGGAGACGAGGGGATCGGTAAGTCTGGTCCACCGTGGCAGGGTTGTGCGTACTTTTGCGGAGTTGAGGGTGATATTGAGGATGCCTTCGTAGCCTTGTGCCGGACTTGCGCTCTTGTAGACCTCGTCACTGAAGGAGTAGACCTGATCCTTTGGTTTGAGGGCGCTATCTAGTGCTTTGACGAGTTCGGGTGAGCACGTAACAGCAATGCGTAAACCGCTGACAGGCTGATCAAGCGTAACTATTCGCTCGAACCAGGTTGAATAATAGGCCGGGTCATTCCACCACTGATCGGTTTTGATCGTGAGCTGGAGAAGACCGGAGCTGAAAGTTACTTCATTAACTTGGTCATGGGTCAAGAGGCTAACGATGCCGACGCCCATAGGATCTTGGTCTTCGATGGTCTCATTATCAAAGTTCGACTCGGCGAGTTTGAGAAGGGTATGAAAGCCGTCGATCCCGTTAAGAAGGCCGTGGCCATTGTCCTGAATGATGAAGGTGTTAGCTGTTGTGGTGATATCGACGGTAGTGGCGCCTGCTCTTTGACTGTTCTGCAGGAGCTCAGACAAAGCTTCATCGATGCGGTTGTGAAAAAGTCGTTTGACGCTCGAGCGGATCCGATCGGCATTGACGAGGACTTTGAGTTTTGAAGTATCTGAGGGTAAGAGGCTGGAGTTCGTCATTGATTTGCGCAGTCCCATGGAATACTTGGTCTTGAAGATCAGGCTTCCCGCAGTCCGCTTGTTTTACCCATGTTTGATAAAGAGACTGGTGGTGGTTGGACTTCAGTAGGGGAGCACTAACCGCGATGATTGGCCGCATGGCGAATGCCGGGCGGTCGCGAACCAGCCTGGCGAGGTGTGAGACGCTGACATTTTTTGTGCGGGCAGTCTTGAGTGGGTTATGAGCGGAGCCATGTCGGCGTTTGAGCTTGGGTTTTGGAATTGGTTTAGTTCTTTATCCAGGAAGTTGCAATGGTTGGTTCAGCGAGGACGGGTACTTCTTTGATGTACTCGCTTGCCGCATCTGCCATAGCCGTGGTCACTGTGGTGGCGATTTCTCGGGCTTCATGGTCGTCACACTCAATTACTAATTCGTCGTGTATTACATTGACGAGTAATGCGGAGCTGTTTTTCAGCTCGTTGTGGACAAGTCGTAAAGCGCGTTTGAGGATATCTGCGCTGGTACCTTGGATCGGTGCGTTGCGGCCGGCTCGTTTTACCGCCGCCACTGCTTCTTCATCTTTTGGGTCAAATGTATAGCGAACCATGCGGCCCGAAAGAGTTCGAGCGTAGCGTTTGTCTAGTGCTTGACGTGCAGATGCGCGTAAGTATTCATCGAGGGTTCGGTAGGTTCGGAAATACTTATGGAGCATCGCTCGCGCATCGGTAACGTTCATGCGGGTGAGTTTGGCAAGTCGTAGGGCGCCGATTCCGTAAACAACGCCAAAGTTCAGCCGTTTGGCGAAATCGCGCTGTTCCTTAGTTACCTGATCGACCGATATGTTGAATACCTGTGCCGCAGTTGTGCGATGGAGGTCTGCGCCCGATTGGAAGGCGCGAACAAATGCGGGGTCTTTCGATACTTGGGCAAGGATGCGGAGTTCAATTTGGGAGTAGTCAACTATGCAGAGTTTCCGTCCTTCAGGGGCAATAAAACAGCCGCGGTATTCGTCGCCGTGAGGCACTTGCTGTACGTTTGGATCGGCGCAGCTTGCGCGGCCGGTTGGAGCTCCTATTTGTGAGAAGTCTGGATAGATTCGCGATGTGTCCTTGTTTACGGCGTCTAGCCAGTTTTGTCCGTAAGAAGTGAGGGCTTTGTCTACGGTTCGGTATTCGAGCAGTTTGGCAACTACTGGATATTGATCCCGCAGCGGAACGAGATCGGTGTTTCTGGTCCCTTTATAAATTGGTACGCCCATTTCCCTGAGGGCGGCTGCTACTTGCGGGTAAGAGCCAAGGTTAATGTTGCTCTCGCCGAATAGTGTTGCTTGGCAAGCACCTGCTGAAATCATTTGCTGAAGTTCGCTTGCGAGGATGGCGTGCTTGGAAGAGACGAGTTGGAGTTGTTTGGCCCAGAGAGTTTGGTCGAGATAGAAGCCTGCGAGCTCGATCGAGGCAAAAGCGGGAACAGCTTCGAATTCGAGTTGGGCAACCCGCAATAATTGATCCAGGGCGAGCCGTTCGATCAAGGAGCGACGGAGAGGTAGAAGAACTTGAGCGTCCCTTGCCGCATAAGCAAATTGTTCTTGGGAGAGTTCTCCAGACCAGTCGCTTGTTTGTAAGGATTTGTCAAGCGTGATGTCGAGATAGGTTTTGGCTGCGGTTTCGAGGTTATGAGAGCCAGGTGAATATTTGATGAGCATGGTGGCGAGCATGCTGTCAAAGAGGCCATTGATTTGTATGCCGAGCTTATGGCCCAACCATTTCTGTTCGTACTTTCCGTTGTGGCAGACAGTGCGTGGCTTGGGATCTTCGAGTAGTCGTTTTAATGGCTCGTAACCGCAGGCGCCTTCAAAACGATCGTGGTCAATGATGTAGGTGTGGTTGTCGTTTGAGAGTTGAGTAAGTCGGAGTCTGCCAAGATGAGGGTCGAGGTCAGTCGTTTCGCAATCAAGGCCGATGGCTTCGCTTTGACGTAGTAAGGCGCAGGCTGATTGAAGTTGATCGGAGGTTTTTATGATTGTAAAGCCATCCATTATCAATTAGGTCGAGATGATCCGCGCAAGTGATGTTAGGGCGGTGAGTGAAGACGTGAGTTGGATGGTTTACGAGTGTGGCGCGCCGGGGCTATGTTGCCAGGCTGGCACATTGTTTTTTTTCATACGTGTAGGTTTGTATTAGGCCGGTTGGACCATCACTCGATTAAAAGCGCGGATCGTCGTCGCTGCTGTCTGGACCTCCTTTTGCGGTTTCTCTCACGGTTGTTTGTTCTTCTGTTTTTGCTCCGTTGCTAATAAATTGCATGTCGGTTGCTGTGACTTCGAGGGATTGGCGTGGTTTTCCGTCGCGATCGACATATTCCTCGACTCGGAGTTTCCCCTCGATGTACACACTCCGTCCTTTTTGTAGATATTGAGAGGCAGTTTCGGCTAGTCGGTTCCAGAGAGTGATCCGGAACCAAGTGGTATGGTCTTGCATTTCAGCGTTTCGATCTTTTCGGCGCTCATTAGTGGCGATGCTAAAGGTGCAAACGGGTGTACCTTGAGGGGTATAACGAAGTTCGGGATCGCGACCAAGATTGCCGACAACGATTAGCTTGTTAAAGGACATTGACGATCTCCTATGTTGATTCTGCATTCGTGATTTATGAGGTGGCTGGACGCACAAGTTGCGGCGCGGCTGCGTGACGTTGCGAGCCGCCATAAATTGAGTGGTAGTAGCGATTGAGTATGGTTTGTCATTGCTGTGTGGGTGGGCCAACCGTGTCCTGCTCGCTAGTGAGGTCGTGAGGTTGTGGTACTTCGTGATCTGAGTCTGGTGCAAAAATAGAACCGTATTGGCCAAAGTCATCTGATGAGACGATCAGCGGTTGGTGCTTAGATGGAATTTCTGTTGTGTCGTACATGCGGTTTAGTTGGCTTTCATTCTTGGGTGTTTTAGTTGGCTCCGTAATTGGGATCGGCTCGGTTCTTTAGTCCTGAGTGGGTTTCGGGGATTGTGAATGGAGGCCAGCGTTCCGGATCAAAGGGATTACCGAGAAAGATGCGTAGGGCCTGAGATTGGTGGTGCTGTTCTTCGTCAATCAGTTCTGATATCAGAGTTGAATCAGCTTCGTAACTGAGTTGCTCGTAATACAAAGCATTGGTGGCATAGCGGGCTGAAGTTTCTGCGGCTTGCAGTGTGCCTAAGCTGTCTGGCGGGTAGCACGCCATGGACGCAGCTGCCGCGGCGTGTAGAAGAGCTCCACCGTAGAGTGTTTGTCGGCTAAGAAGACTTTGGTGGTTTGGTCGGTGTCCGCATACGGATTGAGAATCATTGTACCTGTCGGCGAGATCAATGGCGGCTGCCTTGGCAGCCTTATGCGAGTCGTGCAGTTGTGTTTTGGTGGTCGCGTTGGTTGCGAAGAGTTCTGCTGTACGGATTGCTTGATAACTTCTTGGATCTTGAAGTAAGTGGCTTACTCTGCGTGCACAAGAAGCGGCGAATAGATACAGGTGTGAGGTGTAATGGCTGGAGTTGTGGATGAGTTGGGATTCCGAAAGCATCCTAAACATAATTTCGGCTGATGATGCTGATTGCCAGATTTCGGCGGTAATGATTTGAGCTTCGTCAAAGGTTTCGTCTGAGATCGAGTTTTTCATGGTGCATAGTCCTTTTGATCGGGAAATAGTTTGGGCTATGCAATGGGGCCTATCGGTAGTGACGGCTGATTACCGCTTATTGCGGAGGACTTAGTCTTGGCTCGACGGTGTTGTCCTCTGAGAAGCTTTCGCCTGAGTCCGAGAAGTCCTGTTCGGCAGTATCCGAGCCGGGTCGCTGCGCGTGTCTCATTGCGTGTTTCAATGATTGTGGAGTGAATGGCTAATAGCTGAATGCGTGCGACAAAAGCGTGGAGGTCTTCGTCTGGATTAATAATGCGGGCGGCAGGTGGGAGGATAAGAGATGTGGACTCTAGTGGAGAGTCGAGTGTCTGTTGCGGCAATTGAGATAATACGTCTGCTTGAGTAATGGGTTCGTGGTTATCTATGCATGCCGTTAGGCGCGAGATGATGTTTTGAAGTTCTCTGATGTTTCCGGGCCAATGGTAGAAGGTTAGGGCTTTAAGAGCGAGCGATTCGATTTCGTATGGTGCACTACGGCCGGTAAGCTGTTGTTCAATGGAAAGACGGTGGTAGATAAGAGCGGGGATATCAGTTGCTCGGTCTCTTAACGGAGCGATTTGGATTTCGAGTACCGCGATTCGATAGTAAAGGTCCTCGCGGAATGTGCCTTCGTGAATCATGTTTTGGATGTTGCGTGAAGACGCGGTGATTATGCGCACATCGCAGTGAACGTCCTTGGTACTACCTAACCGGCGAATCTTCTTCTGTTCGATTGCGGTGAGTAGCTTTGCTTGAAGTTCGGGTTTCATTTCGCCAATTTCGTCTAGGAAGAGGGTTCCGCCATCAGCGATTTCAAACAAACCTTTCTTTGTTCCCGCGGCGCCGGTGAAGGCGCCTTTTTCGTAACCGAAAAGTTCGCTTTCGAGTAGGGCTTCAGGCATGGCGGCGCAGTTGATATCGACGAACGGTTTGCTGGATCTCGGACTTTGCTCGTGAACCATTATTGCGGCTGTAGTTTTACCGGAGCCGGATTCGCCTTTGATGAGAACACTATGATTAGAGCGGGCGGCTCGCGCGATTTCATTAGAGAGCTCGCGGATTTGTGTACTATCGCCGATCATTCTTGAAGCTGGTGTTGCGGTTGTGGGCTTCTTGAGGGAGATCCAGTTTTGGGACGTGGTTACCGCAAAAGTGACGAGTGATTGAAGAATTGCGTTGAGGTTCGGGGTAATGCTGTTGATGCAAACTACGGTTAGTTGTGTGTTCTGGCATTGACCTTTGATATCGCGTCGGACTCCGGAGGCGTTTTCGTTGATGGTTACTTCTGAAGTTTCGCCATTGTGAACCAGGGTGATCCGTTCGATGGTGACGTCGAGGGATTCGAAAAGTGCTGCGATGGTAGTGAAGCCGTCTTCGATTGTTGTGGTGTTTTGGATTTGTTCACACAACTGCTGGATTAGCTCGTCGTCGGTTTTGTCATAGTCAGGGATTTTTGCAGTAGCGTGGTTCATAGCGTTCCCAGGGAAGTCCGTTGAGTTCGAAAATATTCCTATGAATTTCAGTCAGGAAATCTGTGTCTGTTGGATTAGGCGGCGTTGGCGATCGTTATTACTTCGTCGTCCATTCCATAGAGTGCTTGGTTTACGGAGACAGTTACAACTTGTTCTTCAATTCGTTTTGCTTCTTCTGTCGCGTTTCTTGCCAGTAGATAGGCAATGCGAACTGCTGCGCGGCGTAAGAGTTCGTCATCGAGTGTAAAAGGCCTTCCCTGCTCTGCTGATTCACGTTGGGTCCGGAAACCGGTGATGCGTAGTTGTATGGCTTCCTGGCGTTTTGCGGCGCGTTGGTTAGCGTCAAAATCTATTAGATTGCTTTCGAGTAGGACTCGTAGCACTTCGTACTTGATCATCATGCGGACAACCTTGGCGGCGACTTCTTCGTGCGTGTTGCTGGGCTCAAAAAAGAGAATCGGCGTTTCGGAAGATCTGAGATTTTGAGTTGGGGTATTCATCGGTATTTGCGCTCCGTGTCAGTAGTCTGTTTAGGTTCTGCTATTCAACGTTGCCGGGCCAAGCGGTGTTGACTGGCGGTGATAGCCGCTACAAGGACTGTGCCGCGGAGTGTGTTGGCTATGTCGGAAGTGACTGTTATGTGGTTGAAGTGGCTATAAAAGCTGGATGAAAAATATAGTCGGGTCCTTTAATGTGGGTATTGATAGAGTCGCGGGATTTACAGAAAAGCGTCAAGGATTCTTGCGCTGCGCAAGGATTCTTGACAGTAAACGAGTGGGATGGTGGAGTTGTGAGAAATGGGATGGGGTTAGGAGTGGTTGTGATTACGGGCTAGTTGGTCTGGCGTGGGAGTCGGGGAGAGGTTTGGCTGGTGGGCGCGGGTGGTTTCGTGGAAGAGAGCTGGCAGTTAGGAGAATGGTGGCAAGCTGGTCGTCACGGAGCTCATAGCGGCGCCGTGATAGACAGCCAAGGGAGGCGCAAGAAAAAGTGACGTTGGATTTCTTCGAAATTGCGTTGATAAATCCTTAGTGTAAAGAATTCTTGCGCTTACAAGAATTCTTGCGGTCGGAATTCTTGCGCCCTTTTTTGGCAGTAACATATTTAGGTAGTGCGCGGCCTAACGCTGTCGGCATGTGTCCTTTCAACTGCTCTTCTGACAGGGGGTCTCTGCGAAGTAGATCAAGTAATCTTCCAGAGAGCGAGCGCCTGTGGCGTAGGCTTCGTCCGAGTCTGCCAGTGCTTGGGGATCAGGGTTGGAGTCCTGGGGAGCAGTGAAGAATGCCATCTGTGCCCGCTCTACTACCGCTCTAGTTGTGTTGTATTTCTTCATGCGTTCCTGGACTAATGTTTCGTAATCCATTTTTTCTACTTTCTGGTGGCTTGAATCCACGCGACGCGGGTGAGGTTGTGGGGGGCTACAGGATAGTCAGGCTGGCTGAGCGCCATGGCCTTCTTTGATGCGCTCGACCTTCGGTGGAACTCTCACATTTTCAATGTCATCATAGAGCAGCGTTTCGGGTTCGCTCGACCTACATCCATCCGGACCTGTAGGTATCAAAATAATTTTTGCCTTTGTGCTCTCACTTGTGGGGCCGTTGAGGTTGTGGTTTTCGACATAATCGCGAATCACAGCCGGATCGCCGACGAGGTTGAAGCAAGCGTTTCCGCTAAAAGCGATCGACCCGCCGTTAGGGTTGGCTACGTCCCAATCCCGTTTGATCGGAATGTCCCATCCCTCGAAGACAAGATCCTCAAGTCGTAGTGTTAAGTAGCACTCTTTACGCTTGCCGCGCTCCTTGAAGCCAGCCACGCGATACGCGGTGATCGGGCCATTAACGTAATGCTCAATCGGCTTTGGTTGAAGCTCTTTGATGTTGTCAAAGCTTAGAGTCCGGGTGATCCGGATCTCTGCTTTGGTTGTGTTAGCCATCATTTCGCTAATCGAAAAGATCGTTATCTTTTGGCCGACCTTGAAACGAGCGGCAAGGTCTGCTGCTTTGTCGATGTGTTCTTGTGTGATCATCTCTGTCCTCTCTTCATTCCTTTCTTCATTTACCTTAGTTTCACTTCGTTAGGTTGCTATCCAGACGCGAACGCTATCGCTGCCGCGTTCTTTACGCGTCTTAATTCGCTTTTCAGCCGCCGCCTTACGCCAGGCCTCAGCGGTCTTTTCCGAACCTGATCGTCGGCCATCTGAGTGAGCGTGATAGATTGCATTCAGAATCCAATAACGATCATTTGACTCAAGTTGCAGTAAGGTATTCTCAAGTGGGCCGGATAGTGGCAGTCGTTCGTCTCCGCCGCCGTGTCGTACTAGCAACACCAGCGAATCGCAAGACTTGACCAAGCGATAGTGATAAGAATGCGAATCCAGTCGGCCGCATCGTCCCGGTTCGTCTTCGAGGAGGCGATCACGCTCAGCTAACGTAGGCGCATTGACGGGCCGAATGCTTGGATTGTCGTTGAAATTCCATCTGTAGCCGGGTTCGCCGTTGACTACAGGTTTTCCACAGCAACACATGCGTTTCCTTTCGTGTATAGCCGCATCCCGATAGTCAGCCAACTGTTCACGTTGTCATGTGCGAGCAGCTAGCCGAGCGGTGATTGCGGTAGCAAGCGATCGCGGTCGAATGGAGGTTCTTCATGTGGAGGCATCGGATCGTAGGGCCAATCGTGGGCCCATTGCTTTCGATATTCTTGGTCAGCGTAGTATTTGAGGTAGATAAGGTTATCTTCATCGCTACCGCTACCAGTGAGGTCGACCATGTAAGCGTAGCTCGGATTGTCAGGGAATAAGACGGCCTCTTCGCGCAATCCCTCGTTATAGAGATATTCGTAGAGTTCTCGATCGGTTAGATGATTTGTATGGAGAAGATAGGCTCCGAGCGTCGCCATTCGCTGGATGAGTTCTTGGAGCGTGGCCGGAAGGCTAGTGTCGTCGAGTTGATCAGGTGTGGGAATTTCTAATCCCGCATTTTCGAGGAGTCGGAAGAGACTGATGGGTTCGGCAGTTTCGTACTCCAATACGTGACGGAGGAACTCTTCTTCCATATCGGCCGGCATAGACTCGAGTGTTAGTGTGGAGCCGCCAAGTTTTTCTAGTTGCTCACGAAGTTTTGCAATGCGTTTTTGCTGATCGGGTTCTTCGTCGAATGTCATTTAGGGCTCCTTAAGTTAAGCAGTTTGTCATTTGCTATTCGCCGCTTGTTGCTGTGGATAGATGCAGAACTAAAGCTTAAAAAATGCGAGTGTACGGACGAGTGGGCATCAGACTTAAAGTTCGTCCGATACTTCGTCAAATCCAGGTCTGGTGAAGTTCTGTGCTTCCGGAAAGCTCTCTTGCAGATTATTTCGTAAACGCTCGAGCTGTAGAATCAGCGGCACAATCGATTCCGCACGGTCGGGCAACGAAAGTTGCATCAGCCGCCAGGCTGCAATCGAACGATCGATACCAATGAGCGCAACTTTAGCTGATCCGTCAGAGTCCTTCGGGAGGTTGGTGTCTTCCGAATCGTCTTCGTTTCGACTGGAAAGTGCACGCATTGTTTTTACTGCGATTTGGTATTGATACCACTGAATGACTTCACGTGCGTCCGTCGGCTTCTCGGTAGCAGCTTCAGTAGTGATGTCAATGGGTGGATCCAGTTCGCGGAACCAGTCGCTTGCAGCGTTTGCGTATCGTTTCCCAGCCTTTGCTAGTGGATGATTGTCAACGAGACGTCTTTGACGTCGAGCCGTGTGTTTTTCTGTGGGCTCGCTTAGATCCAGAGGGTTTTTGGCCCATTGTGGAATCAGTGCGCGCACTTCTGTGAGTGTGGCGCTAAATGTTCGCCAAAATGCTGCGTTGCGATTGTCGTTATTCTCAGATGGCTCGTTCTCAGTTGCATAGACCAAACAGCGTCTGGTTAATGGACAGCGTTCGCACCAACGATCGCAATAGTTGTAAATACCTGGGATTAGGTCAGGATTGTTCGCGAGCACGGTAAGGCTTTTTCGTGTCATTGAGATACTCCTACTATGATGCGTCAGTCCGATGCGTGATGGATTCACACGGTGATCTGATCGTGCGTCATGTGTGGTCCTGTGAATGATCGGGCTGTAGCGTTCTCTATTGGTGGTATTTCGGGGCTAAGACCGCGAGCCAATATCGTGATCCTGTCACCTCTTGCAGCAGCCTTCCGGCCCCGAAAGCTTCATGCTTGTTGTCTGACGTGCTTGTTGTAAAAGAATCGCGCTGCTTTTTGGTTAGGCTTGAAATCCGCTGACAACCAACTACGCGGATTAGGCCAAGCTCCGTTGACGGCGACCTTGTGACTAAATCCAGGCATGTTATCAATCGGGAAGAATTCAATAGTCGTAGTGCGCTGGTGGTCGGTAATGAGAAACTTTTTGACCTCCATGACTTTCATGCCGCTCGTTCCTCTGGTTGCGACAAGAATTGTGTGGCGTGGTCTAGGTTATGGACTCTTTCGAGCTTGTCTCCGTCGAATGTGAAGGCGATGCTACTGGTCTCGATCTGCATGTGGTGCCGAAAGTCGCGCCCGGTTCCCGCGTCCGGAAAGAAGAGAGTTGTTCCGCCTGGTCTGATAGTCCAGACAAATTGGTCTGGGGTGTGGGGTGAAGACAGCAATCGGAAATCGTGAACGAGCAAATCATCTTCGAAGGCTATGAGTAAGTGTGGATAGCGGAGGACTATTGCGTACATCTGAGCGAGCGCCTTGATTCCGGGCGAGCATGTGTTCCGGTCATTAGTGTCCATGCCCAACTGGATCGCACGGTCTATGATTGCCTGCTTAAATTGGTCGGCTTTAGTTTGATCCATTGGTGTCTTTTAAGTCTGCCTCATGAGGGGGATCGACTGATCCACACGGGCAACCAGGGTAACCGCAATAAGATTGTCGGTTGAGCAGATGCGCGATTGCATGGGCCACTTCGCTCGAGGGCATTGCCGATCGGAATTCTCCGAACATTAGAAAGGCGCCGAATTGGTCTTTGCCGGGAACGATCGGACGGTGATCGGGCAGGATAAGTTTTATGGATAGTTCCTGAGTTGTTGAATCAAGATTTATGGAACCTTCGCCTTCGATCCGGGGATGCAGTGCTGCATATACTGCGGCGACCTTTTTGCTTGCCGTCGCGTGGCGTCCGTGATTTAAAGCAGAGGCGGCACTGATGAGTAGATCGGCAAGTTCTTTGTTTGTCGGACTCATGAAAATACACTCGGGTGAAGCGTCAAAAAAATCCTAGCAGTTAGGGCCGGCGTTTACGTGCATGTGATGTAAGGGTTTGAACAGTGTCGTCGGCGAGCTGTTGAATTTGATCGAGTGCGTCTCCCATGACGTCGGGTTCGCTGTTTGAGTTCGCTGGCCAGTTCGCGATGCGTTCAAGAATTGCAATTGGATCGACCGTGGTGGATGTGACGGTTGGGGATGTGGGCCTTTCGTGAGGATGCGGTGTTGAGTTGTGGGTGACGAGTCCGCGTTTTAGTAAACATTGAGGACGCTGAGTCTTTTTCATGTTGTTGTTCAGGGAATTCGGTTCGGTTCACTTTTACTTTCCGCTTTGTTTTCGATTGGGAGGGAACCGTGGTCCAACCTAATAAGCGTGAGTTACGCAGCCAAGTCCCAGAGTGTTAACTGAGGCGAGTTTGGCGCAAAGAAGAGCTGAGCCGGCTCAACAGCGGTTTCGGTTGAATGGGGTAGCTCCGTAACAGAGGATCCGGGATCAATGACGAGCGCGTTGGAATGGGGTGGTTGCGCTGGCGAGCCTGCCTTCTCAATGGTGTTTTGGGGTAGTTGTTTAATTGAAGACGCTGGGGGCATTTGAATTAGATCGAAAATGTCCACCGTCTGGGCATGGGCCAAGGCGCGGAATTCAGTCGATGGGAGTGGTATATCTTGTGGGTTTTCAATCTCGGGAGCCACGATCGGATAACGCGTGAGTAGTTTCTGGAGGATTTCGAGAGCCTGGTCGGGATCATCCGGAAGGAGAAAGCGTTCTCGATAATCGATCTTCATATTGAGTAAACCCATCTCTCGCAGTTCACTGAATTTGTGATGAGTTACTCCACGGAGTTCGACGTAGTCAGTTCCGTAAATCCTTGACCGGGAGAGGGACAGACTTTCGACCAAAGCTATTTGGTCGTCGTTCTTGAGAATTGCATCAATGATTTCTGCAGGATCTGAAATAGTAGAGGCAATGCCAAGAGCGCGCAGAATTTGTTGCACGCGGTTGGCGGGAATCCTGACACCCACGATGCGCTGGTTATCCTCAGTGACGACGCGAACTACTTTGAGTTGGGCGTCTTCGGTAGTCTTTAGTCTTTGCCACAGCGGGAGTACGGCTCCTGCGATCAGATGGAGTTCGTTAGTCGTTGTTTCTGGAATAGTCTGACAGTAAAGATTCCACCAGGATAATGCTGACTCTGGTTGGACCTTCTTGTAACGTGTGAGTTCTGTGTCGGTGATGTAAGAAGAACGCGCCTGTTCAGGTTTCGTAACAGCGTAGGTCTGGTAGGTGTTTCCTGATGCGTGGTCTGTGTGATTACCGGACTGTGTGGCAAGAATGATTTTACCGTTGGTTTGGCGATAGAATCCGCCGACATTGCCTTCGAGCATTGAGGCTGCTTGTTCCGAGGTAACGCGTGTAGATCGTGTTTCGAGAGCGAGAGTGTAATGAAGGGTCTCTGCTTTGGTGGTATCGTCGACACATACCAGTTGTGGTTCGCCAGCGAGCGTGATTGCGAGAGCTTTGATGTCTTGGACGCCTTCGTCGAAAGTGCCGGAAGCCTTGGAGTGAGCGACGCACTGATCGAAAAGAGTCGAGTAATAAGCAAATAGTGCGTTCTGTCGATCGCAGTCAAGGCTGAGGAGACGGTTTAAAAAGCGTGGAATGTGATAACGGTCACGGTCGTTGATTTCTCCATCTTTGTTCAACAGTCCCATGTCGCTTAGAGCGTCCATGGGGTTGTCGAGATCGGGGATCTCGACGCCATCAAAAATCCTTCGATAAAGTAAGGAGAGGGTGCCTCGACCAAGCGGACTCTCAAAGGTGTAGCGTGAGAGTTGGGTCCCACCATCTGCGGCTTTGCGATCTCCCTTGCACAATGCACCAAGTGACGCGAGCCTCCTAGCGATGGTTGCAGAGAAGCGCCTTTCGCCTCCGAGATTGGTGGAAAGGATGATGTACTTAGGAGGATATTTCTGAAAACTACGGTGCGTCCTGCCAAAACTTTGCATTTGCAGCACGGCTGACCACGCAAGCTCCAATACGATTTGGCAACGTCTTTGCTGATTGATCGCGCTGAGTGATGAGTGGAGAGAAATGCCGGTTGAGCCTGCCGCAGTTATAATGGCGATCCGCTTGTTGGCATTCTGGAACTGCTCGTTTTCATGAGTATTGATTTTGCTCATGGGTACGCCGTGGGGCGCACGCGAAGCGTAACGAACCTCATTAGTCCTGGGATCGCGAATTAGTCGTTTGCGACGACCGGAGATTTCAGCGACTTGCTGTGGTCCAAAATAGTTGATTATTTGATCGAGGGGGTTTTCGGGTAGAACAAGGTCTGAGAGTTTTTCGAGTAGTTCGGCGCGCATTCGCAGCGCCACTTTGCTTTGTACCGGCCTACCGTCTTCATCAGTTACCTTGACGGTGATTGTGTTACCACTGACGGGATCTTCAACTTGTTGGTATAGGTCGACTGGAAATGCTCTTTCAACGAGAGCACAAAGAGTTGCGCGAGGTGAAAAGTCGAGATCCTCAAGTTATGTTGTGCAAAACATAACTTGAGTTATGTGGCGTTCCTGGTTATGTGGCGTCCAACCGCCAACTGCTTACGAATCAAGCGTTGGCTCTGTCTGGGCGCCACATAAGTGAAGCGACTATAGCGCGCGCAGGAACGTCATTAACTCTTTATCCTCTTTCCAACGTTTAGTAGGTCTGGCTGCTACCACTTCGCAGTGGGCCAGCGCCTTAGCCTTCATTTCCAGATCCGTCTCGGCGTAGATATTCGTGGTCTCTAGCGAGACATGCCCAAGCCAGGCGCGGATTGTATTGATGTCTACTCCAGCACGTAGCAGGTGTGTCGCAGTTGTATGGCGAACCGTGTGAGGGCTAACTCGCTTAAGTGCCAACGAGGTGATCTTTGCTGATGCCTTTCGAACATTGCGCTCGACTAGGGTATGAATGCCAAACCGCGTGAGCGGCTGATCGCGCCGGTTGAGAAAGACGGACTCGGATGGTGCCCGACCTTCGACTAACTTTGTTAACTCCTCAACGGTTTTTGCCCACAGCGGACAGCGGCGGAGCTTATTACCCTTGCCACGGATCTGCACGGATGAGTGATCCCTCTTTCGTGCATGTGCCAGGTCGAGGTCTGCGATTCTAGTTTGGGCCGCTTCATCAGCGCGAGCGCCGGTATTGTAAAGAAATAGGAGCATGGCGTAATCGCGTGTTCCCTGAGATGTGCTCTGATCCGGCGCGGCCAACAGGGCATCCATTTCGGATTTCTCCAAATAGCGGACTTCGGCTTTGGCGGACTTCTTGAACGGTACGGACCTGATCGTAGCGCCCCAAGCGATATGCTCCGGGCTGCGTTGCGCGATGAAGCCAGCCAGCGCATGGATCGTGGCCAGTCTCTGATTGCGCGTGGTCAGGCTACAACCACGCGCCTGTTCCAAGTCCAGAAGAAACTGACGCACTAGATCAGCAGTCAGATCGGTGACCGCAAGCCGGTCTACGGTTCGGCTCAACTTGTCGGCCACGAAAGGAATAAATAAGTAGAGTGCATCGCGATAACTCTTTTGAGTATTTCGTGCCAGGTTTCGCTCGGCTACCAAATGCTCTAGCAGAAATTGGCGGATCCAGGGGCCAAGCTTTGTCGTATCAGTCATGGCACACCTCCTGGAAGGCATACTGTTCAAAGCGTGCCGATGCTTCCTGCAACAAGTCGGCTGTCATCGTCAAATACCATTGCGTGGAAGCGATGTCGATGTGGCCCATGTAGGTGGACAATCGAGGCAGGAGTCTCTGAACATCGGCTCCTTCTCGATACCAGGAGATCAGCCGGTGCAGGGCAAAGGTGTGTCTCAGATCGTGCATGCGAGGCTGACAGGATGAGCTGTCAGCGCGGGCTACACCAGCTTGAGCACGCAACGTTTGGAAAGCATGGCAGATTGTATTGTACGGAACATGAGTGCCGGCGCGTTCCACGAAAAAGGGAGCGCTGGCATCACAAGAATGATGCTGCTGTTCACGCGTCGCAGCGTAGCGCATCAGGGCCTTTTGCAAGTCCGGCCCAAGTGGCACCAACCGTGTCTTGTTGAACTTGGTGTTGCGAATAGTCAGGACTCCGGCCTGTAGATCCACATCAGCTAGAGTCAGACTCAGCGCTTCGCTGACGCGCAGTCCGGCGCCATAGAGCAAGAGCAAGATCGCCCGAAAGGTATGGGGCTCTAAGCAGCGATTCGTTTTCCGATAGGAAGACGTGGCATCAAGGAGTCGGCGCACTTCATCTTGAGTGTAGATATGCGGAACGAATTGGTTGGATGACTTCGGCACCTCGGAGGGCAACGGAGCTTCGGTCGCGTAACCACGGTTGACCGCATAACGATAGAAGCCTGTCAACGCCTTATGCTTCCTACGGGAATATCCGTCAGGCCCAGTTGCGAAGGCTCGTACTTGATCGAAGCTGATACCTGCAATGTCAACATCTTCACCCATTGCACGGCTGAAAGCGGCAAGCAGTCCCCCAGTCTCTCTGAAACTTGCGCCCATTGCTTTCTTCAGTGTCGTGTAACTATGAATTACGTCCCACAGTTTCATAGCAAACCTCCTAACTCCAGGTCTGCCACTTGACGCAAAGCCTCAAGGTCGACCTTCGCATAAATGCGAGTAGCCTCAGAAGATCGGTGCCCGAGATGGTCTCCGATTTCTTTCAACGACAATCCTTGAGCTACAAGGCGAGTGGCGCACGCGTGACGAAGGGATTTTGGTCCATAGCGCTTTAGCTTTAAGTCGAGGCAGCGCATCCGCTGGGCGACCATTCTGTAGAGAACACAGAGGCTCAATGGCGCTATAGGAGATTTCACGGTGAGAAAGACTTCTCGATATTGTGAGCGCGGTCGTACTTCCCTAAGGTAACGCAGCAGTGCGTCGCCGACCGTCTTTGAGAGCGGGAAAGTTTGGGTTCGCCGCGACTTCGGACGCCTTACACGGATGATCTCATCTTCCCAGTTTAAGTCTTCCAGCTTGAGGCTGAGTACCTCATTAGAGCGGAGCCCATATACAGAAAACAACAGAAGAATCGCGCGATCCCGAATGTCAACTCGGCGATCACCCCCTGTGCCAGCAATCAGTTTCTGTACATCATCCCACGAGGGTCCAAGTGGTATCAATTCATGCTTGTAAACGCGCGGAGCCATGATCGAGGCTGCCAAACCTGGCGGACTCCACTCCCGCATCTCTGCGTAGCGAAAGAAACACCGCAGTGAAATCACGAATGTCTTTACAGTGCTTCGCGCATGGCCATCCTGACTGCCTTTCTTGATTATGAACCGATCGATATCCCCATTTCTGATCACCTCGATCTGTCGGCGCTCAGCATAGAAATGGTTGAGAAACCGGTTGACATGACGACACCGAACGTCAATCGTAAAGGAAGACAATCCCTTTTCCTGGCGCAAATAATCGGCATACTCTTCAATCATGCCCCGATAAGGAACTGGTGGTGCTTCTGGAACACGCAACCGACCCAACTGTCCTAACCACTGCTGACCAACATGAATGAACCACCATCTCGACGTTCGGCCGTATTTCCTGATGTGATTTCTCGAATCTCGAAATACGCGCTGATCAGCAGCAGCCACAATCTGTCCGATACTGACTTCACCAGTAGCCTGCAAACCCATTTCCTCGATGATCGCCAGCATGAAATTATCTATCCGCCGCAGCGTGGTGCGGACAGACCCTCGTGCCGCATGGTAAACAAGAAACTGAAGACGTTCATTTGCCAATGGACCATCTCGGTGACGCTTCAAAGTTCTAGACTCCTCGAACAACTGATCGAACATAATCGGACCTCCTGTTTTGAAGTTAGTTTGGTCCGACTATAGAAGAAATTTATGTGGTGCGGCGACGCCCGGAACACTCTCTGCAGCGTGCGATCACGGCGCTGCACCAACATAACCGCGAGCGCCACATACAAGTCCCACGTTCCCGAAACATGTCGAATTGAACATATTCATAAGAACATGGTTCGGCAACGCCACTTCGCTTCTCGAAACGACGTTTGAACACAGCTCATATAAATATAAGGACACGAAGTCAGTGGTTCGAAATACAACGAAGAACGACCACACGAGTTTCCGGGGAAATATGACGCCCAGGCAGATTCTCTGGACGGATGAGAATCAAGGGCCTTATCAGCTGTTGGTGAAGGCGCCTTGCGGCTTTGTCAGAATTCCAGTGAAGGCTTGCAGGCTCTTGCTCGATGTGACGGAGGCACGTCGTCACATCGATGGTGGCGAATGAATCGATCATGGAAAAGTGTTTTGCACAGCTGGAGCGCTGTTGTCCGAGCCGACATCATCGCGAGCTGCCACGAAGTTGGGCGTCTCATATTCCGTCTGCGTGTGCCGAGGCTCTTACTCGATCGCACGACCCGAAATAGCAATTCCGAAATCCGCCTGGTGCATCGATGAATTTTGAAGCCTCTGCGAAGATTCCCCGCAAGAATTTCGCAACCGAAAAGTTACTTGACCCTAGATAGCGGAGGGGTAGAGTTGCGGCAGACCCCGGCTAGTTGAGTTAACCGCTTTTCAAAAATGGTCGTGCGATCGCGGCGTCCACCCTATGCCTTGATCGCTTGCGAGGGTCTTTTAATTAACTTGTTGAGATTTGGCCTCACAAGCCTTTCCTCAACCGCACGCGTTCCTGGAACCGATACAAACTGACGCAGATTCCTCTTGCTGAAAGGGCCGTTATTCTTAACTCTCAGTATTCTGAGCGAGCAGGATGAATATCTGCGGCGGCATGTTCCGTTAGTAGTCTTCATCAACACGAGGAGTTCCTCATGCCTTCAACACTTCGCTCAACATCTTTACGTGCTTTTGTATCTCTGCTGCTTACCTACGCAGTCATAATCTCCTTCTCGACACGGCTTTTGACGAGAAATGTAATCGCCTCTGCTTCAGCGGCCCCTGGCGCCAGTAAGTGGCGTCCGGCACCCTTACTCAAGCCGTCTCTTCCGCAAGCGTCCGGCCAGCGCAGTAGTGAGCTGCTGATTCGTTTTCGCTCAGGGGTTGCGTCACAAAACCGAGACACATTGCTCGCCTCCCACGGTGCTCGGCGCACGAGGGGATTGCGCGGCGAGTCGAGCGTTGAAAAGTTAGAGCTGCTTGGCGGACAAGATCCGGAGACGGCTGCTCAGTTGTTGCGTTTGCAGCCCGAGGTTGAATTTGCGGAGCCGAATTTCCTTATCAGGAAAGACCAACTAGTCACGAGTGATCCGCAGTTTGCCGAACAATGGGCGCTGCGAAATACGGGCCAGACTGGTGGGCAGTTTGGCTCGGACATCAACGTCACAACTGCATGGCAGACAACAACTGGAGCCCAGGAAACAGTCATTGCAGTTATCGACAGCGGAATCGACTTTACACATCCTGATCTCAGCAACAATGAATGGACCAACGCCTTTTCCGGGGCAGAAGGAGACTTGCACGGTTGGGATTACATTAGGGACAGCAATGTGATTAAAGATGAACAGGGTCACGGTACTGCAATAGCCGGCATCATCGCTGCTCAGGGCAATAATGCGATTGGCATATCAGGCGTGATGTGGCAGGCGAGCTTGATGAGTTTGCGCGTGCTCGACAACACCGGCACCGGCGACATTGCTAACGCAGTAGAAGCGATCGATTACGCTGTCGGACATGGTGCGCGGGTTATTAACCTGTCCTGGGGCACGGGCGGGTATTCCCTGGCCTTGAAAGACGCGATTGAGCGAGCGATTCGTCGCGGTGTTGTCGTCGTGTGCTCGGCGGGAAACACCGGTCAGGATGTCGATGCGACACCCTACTACCCGGCATCTTTTGGCTTGCGAGATCTCATTGCCGTGGCTTCCACCGATAACTTCGATCAGCTGACGACCTGGTCAGATTATGGGCGAAGTAACGTCATAGTAGCGGCTCCAGGAAACAACATTCTGACTACGCAAATGGGTGGCGGCTATTGGACCGTGAGCGGCACCTCGGCGTCGGCGCCACTTGTCAGTGGTGTGGCAGGATTGCTGAAGTCGACGAACCCTTCCCTGAATCCTCATAACACCGTAAAAGCAATGACCGATAGCGTGCGTCGCGTCGCGTCGCTTTCAGGCAAGGTGTCCTCAGGAGGAGTTGTTGATGCGGCTGGCGCCTTGGATAAGGTGAGAACAAACCCGTACCCGGGAGACGGCAACGGTAGTGGAAACGGCAACGGCCATGGAAACAACGGCAATGGAACTGGAAACGGACAGGGCAACGGTCAACCTTATGTGCCTCCCGCGTTACGTCAGGACAATAGCGGAGGCCGAGCTAATGGAAAAGATGGATTGCATGCAACACCGCCAGCGAGTGTCACTGGCGCGCCGCAGGCGAGTCTTCCGAACCTCGACGAAGCTCGCAAAGTCCGAACTTCGCCTAAGACATCAGCCCCATCCACGGCAATTCATTCAAATATGATGCTGTGTGCTGATTGTGGTCCAGGCGCCGGCGGTGGCTCCGGCGGCAACGATCCTTACCTGGGAACAGCCCGCTCTCGGCCAGAAAACGAGACCGGCGATCCCGGTGTCACGCTTGGTTCCCGCAATTTCAATTGGAGCCTGCCGTTGGTTGATCTAAAGGGACGCGCCGGGCTGGATCTCTCTATCTCGCTTTTTTACAACTCGCTCGTCTGGACAAAACAAGGGAGCTCAATTCAATACAACGCCGACCATGGCACGCCGGCCCCGGGATTCCAGATGGGATTGCCACGGTTGCAAGCACCATATTTCGATAGCGACGATAGCACGTATGCCTACATGATGATTACGCCGCCCGGCGGACGAGTGGAAATGAAGCAGGTAGGTTCCTCCAGCGTATATGAGTCGAGCGACAGCGGTTACACGCAGTTAACTTTTTCCGATTCAACACCAGTCGTTCGTACAACTGACGGAACTCAATACGTATTTGGTACTCAGTCTGCGGCCGAATGGCGCTGCACAAAGATCGAGGACCGAAACGGCAACTACATTTCTGCAACCTATGACGCCACCAGCGGCCATGTCCTAACCATGACCGATACACTCGGGCGCACTCTGAACTTTGGTTATGACGGGGATAACAATCTCTACAACATCACGCAGACTTGGGGCGGCGTTACGCACTGGTGGGTTGTCTTCATTTATGCGCCCGTTTACATGTCTTACAGTTTTTCCGGCCTAACGCCTGTCGGCGCCGCCAACGGAGGCTACCAAACGGTTCTCTCCTATGTCGCATTATCAGACAACACTTCCTATCACTTCGATTACAACTCCTATGGTCAGGTCTATCAAATCAGGCACAAGGCCCCTGATGGTCATGAGCTTGAACACAGCTGGTACAATTTCGACCTATCCCAGGCACAAACTGACTGTCCGCGCTTCACCGACAAACGAGAGTACGCTCAGGACTGGAACAACAATCAGGAGGTGATCACTTATTACTCAGTTACAAATAACGCAAGCTGGACAACGCCGGAAACCGGCGCCGCACAGACGGGTACGCTGGTGCAGCAGACCGCTCCCGATGGCACGATCTATAAAGAGTATTCACACGCGACGGGTTGGGATGCTGGCTTAACGAGGCTGGTCGAATTTTGGTCTGGCGGAGTGCGCAAGAAATATACAAGCACATCGTGGACGCAGGACAATACCGCCCTTAGCTATCCACAGAATCCACGAGTCGCGGAGCTCAACGTTTACGACGATGCCGGCAATCGACGACGCACCACCATTGAATACGTCTCCGGCTATAGTTTGCCGACGCACATACGAGAGTATGCCAACGATGGACAGACGCTGCTGCGTCTAACGGCAACAGGCTATAAGATGGACGGCGTTTATATCGACAAACGTATCATTGGCTTGCCCTATGAACGGGTAGTTTTTGACGGTCCAAGTGGTAATCCTGTATCGCGCGCGATTTATTTTTATGATTGGAGCGATCAGTATTTCCCTACTCAAGTTCCGTCTACTAACTTTACGAATGTCGGCTACCTGGAAGGACGGGGCAACCTAGTTGCGGTCCGGCGTTATAACTGCGCAACGGCTGCAAGTGCGTATGACGACTCCCAAGCCGGGTGGCAGCAACTCTTTCGTTATAATATGGCAGGCTCGACAGTGTGGGTTGAGGACGGCAGTTGGCACCGGACTTACATTGCGTACGGTGATTCCTTCTCTGACGGAGGAAACAGCCGGAATACCCTGGCTTACCCAACTCAAATCACAGACCATGACGGCAACTTCGCGACAGCACAATACAATTATGATTTCGGCGCCGTAACGCGCACCCACATGCCGACTAGTGGAACGGGCGCGGGGACAACCTATCTTGATGAGGTCAGAACTTACGATGCTTATGGACGACTTGATCGGGCGACGAATCAAACCAACAATGCCTACGCACGTTTCGTTTATGAAACCAACGCGAACTACGTTCATACCTATCAGACTGTTGTTGATCTGACGACCGCAAATGAGTTTCATTCCTGGCAGATTTTTGATGGCGCGGGCCGCGTGCGCGCTGCGGCTTCTGATCATCCCGGCAGCACAGGCGGCTATACCGGCCAATACGCCGTCTATGACAACATGGGCCGCACAGTGCAGCAGTCGAATCCCACAGAGATGAATGGCTCGTGGGTACCCACTGGGGACGATTCCGCCTGGCGCTTAACTGGGCAGGCTTACGATTGGAAAGGCCGGCCAACGCAAACAACTAATTCTGATACCACGACTAGGCTTTTATCCTATGGCGGTTGCGGCTGCGCGGGCGGCGAAGTAACTACCTCTCAGGATGAGCACGGGCGCCAGCGCCGCCTGACGAAAGATACTTTGGGACGTCTCGCCAAGGTTGAAGAAACAAATTGGAACGGCAGCGTCTACGCGACTACTGCCTACAGCTACAATGCGCGCGACCAAATTACGCAGATCAATCAGGCCGGACAGATCCGCAGCTTTGATTATGATGGGCACGGCCGCCTTTGGCATAAAACGACACCTGAACAGGGAACAACTACCTACACTTACAATGCGGATGACACTACCGCGAATGTAATTGGTGCGCGCGGGGTGAAAACTATCCTTACTTATAACGCTGAGCATTTGCCGACGGCTGTTTCATATGACTTGAGCGGAGTGATAGCGGGACAAAACGTGGCGTCCACGCCTACAGTTTCTTATGGTTACGATGCAGCCGGGCACAGGACGTCGATGAATGACGGCATGGGCTCGCAAACCTACAATTACAACAACCTGGGGCAAATGACTTCGGAAGTGCGCAGCTTCAACGGTATCGGTTCCTATACGTTGAGCTACGCTTACAATCTGGCGGGCGAGTTGGCGAGCATTACAAACCCATGGAGTTCTCAGGTGACCTACAGTTACGACAAATCAGGAAGGGTGAACAGTATCGGCGGCGCCACGAATTATGCCGGCTCAATTTCCTATCGCGCCTTTGGCTCAATCAAAGGCATGGGCTATGGCGACGGGAAATCGCTCTCAACTGCGTACGATACCCGCATGCGGCCGACGAAATGGGATGTCTGGAACGTACTCGGCTACAACTATAACTACGACTACTTCAACGAACACACCGGACGAGTGACCTATGCGGGGAGCATCTACGATTCCAGCCTCGACCGCAGTTACGAGTATGACAACGTGGGGCGACTCGCGATCTCGCATTCGGGAGCGGAAGCACGCGCGGCGGCCTGGACGGGCCAATGGGGCACGATGGATGGACCCTATTCGCAGGGATACGACTATGACGTGTGGGGGAATGTGACGCACAAGTATGGTTGGGGTGGTGAAGTGCAGGGCGGAGGCGCCGGGCAGTCGAGCGACATCTACTACAGCTACACCAGCAATCGCCGCAACGGCCTCAACTACGATGCCAGCGGCAATCTCACCAATGATATAGGGCAAGCATTTACCTACGATGCGACCGGCCAGCAGACGGCCTCGAGTTACACGAACCTGCAAAACTATTACGATGGTGACGGATTGCGCGTGAAGCGTACGGAAGATGGCCTCAATCCAGCGCTGTTCCTTCGTTCCAGCGTGCTGGGTGGTCAGATAGTCGCGGAGATTGATTACGTAGGCGGGTCATGGCAGTGGACGCGCGGTTATGTCTACCAAGGTTCGCAACTGCTGGCAGTACAGCAGTCAGGCGCCGTCTACTGGATGCACGAAGACCCGGTAACGAAATCAAAGCGCGTGACCGACGTTAATGGAAACATTGTCAGTTGGATTGAGCCGGATCCATGGGGAGCATATACGAGCCGTTACAGCAACGGGTCATTTCAGCCGCGCGAGTTCACCAGCTATGAGCGCGACGCCAACCGTTCGGACGAAGCGATGTATCGCCGCTACAATCGCTGGCATTCGCGCTTTGACCAACCCGATCCTTACAACGGCAGCTACTCACTTGGTGATCCGCAAAGCTTCAATCGCTACGCTTACACGCAAAACGATCCGGTGAACTTCATTGATCCGAGCGGATTGGACAAAGGCGACGAAGACGTGGGAGGAACTGAGGGCAAAGGTGAACTGATAGTGTATGACACAATCATTATTGACACTTGGGATCATTACGCTGACTTGCCGGAGTTCTCGGGTTGGGGCTTAGATAGGGGAAGTAGTGAACCTGGACGTGGCGGAGGCGGTAGTGAGTTCAATCATCCGCAGAAGCCCCCATGCCCAACCGTTCCTGAAGCTCCGCCGACCTATAGCGTGGACGCGAATATAGCCACAGCTCTTCACGCTCGAGTCACCGCCAACCTGGCAAGCGCTTCTGCGTTGGGAGGAGTTGCACCTCTTTTAGGAGATGCAGCGCTACTCTCTTGGTTTAAGAGCCAAGTTAAGACTGGTGGCCCATGGGATGCCAAGAATCTAACCGGTCAAACGATACGAAAGTTTGATCCGGTAGGTCAGTTTAATTATGGCGCTACAGGGGGAGCTCTAGGATATGGATTGACCTTTCTTTTGAAAGAAGCTGGCAGGGCACAACCGCCTCCAGAGAATCAAACGCAAAAGCCGCCGGGATGGGGCGATCCAGGGTCAAGGCTGAATCCTTGGGGAGGAAAGCCCCCATACGGTGACGATCCATCCTACGGAGGTCCGGATAATATTAAGGCGGGTTATGAATATTTCCAGAGGAAATACGTCATGAAAGACTGCAAGTAATAAGTAGACTTACTTTGAGTCCAAACTATTCCGTCGAGAAAGTTATATGTTTCGTACACAATCACCATTTCTGTTCATAGGGTTGCTCGTAATTAGTGCTTGCAGTACCGCTGGTGGAGAAACCTCTCTAATTCGTGCCGTCCGAGATGGCAATGGCTCTAAGATTGTAGCTTTGCTAAATCACGGTGTCGATGTAAACGCGAGAGACAACGACGGCTCAACCGCACTAATGATTGCAGCCGCAGTAGCAAAGCCTGACATTGTTCGAACTCTGTTGGACAGAGGGGCGGATGCCAATATCAAGAACCGCAGGGGACACACGGCATTAATGTCCGCGGCAGATAGTGGACAGGCTAAGAACGCGGAAACATTGCTTATGTCTATGCGTTTCCGAGCAACTATGCAGAAAAGAAGCATGCTTATGGGATGCAACTCGAAATGGGCAAGGGACGAATCTGAACACACTGATAGTGGCATCTGATTGTCAGACGGTGGTGACATCATTTCCGGGTACACCCGCGACGTGGTTTCAGATGGATCCCCAGGATTGGCGGAAGTACACCAAGATGGTTTAGTCCGCCATGGTAACTCCAGAGGTAACAGAGGATGCTTAATCGTTCAACTGCCATCTTTTTCATTTGGCTAACTGCAACCTTAGTTCCTGATTGTTCACCACGATTTGCGACCTCAACGTGCTGTACATTAGATGCCACTCGGTATACGAAGAGGGGAGAAAACGGAATACGCCGGTTACGTCATAAGGGGTGAGCATGACTAATACTAAGGAAAAGAGGAACATTGACGGGAATTTGAAACAATCAGATGAGTCAAGTGAGGACACCTCTGATTTTGGGTATTACACTCCCTACAGCCAGCGCAGCGGTCCGCTGCCCCAATGTGAGACTCAGGCCGATGTGTCACTAACTTGGACCGGTGAAAGCAATGTTTGGCAATCTGCAGCCCAAGGCAACATCGCCTGGGTGGAAACCTTTTTGGCGAGCGGGTTAGATGTCGACGTCAGGGATAACGAAGATCGCACCCCTTGTTATACGCAGCGAAGGAAGGCCAGAATGATACGATTGAGTTTTTGCTCAAACGATGGGGCTGGTGTGAATTTAAGAGACCTGTACGGTTTAACTCCTCTCATGGTCGCAGCCTCAGGCGGTCATGCGGCAACAGTGAGGCTTTTATTGGAGCGAGGAGCCGATGTTAATGCCAGAAGTTCTCTGACGAATCCTCCCGATGTGACAGCATCCGAAATGGCAGCTCAACAAGGACACTCTCACATCGTCCAACTGCTCAAAGAAATTAGTGCTCACGACTGATCATGCGCGCCTAGGCACTGAACTTATGAAAACAATAGGCGCCTCCAGTAAGGATGGTTTTTACTTCACTCTTATCGGTGCATTGGTATCAGGTTGCGTTCTCGGTTATGTACTATGGGTACTAGACAACAGCAAGGTTCGCAATACCCACTTTGACCTTATCAAGGACATTTTGCTTGCGACTGCTAGCTTTGTCTTGCCGGCATTGTTGCTTCGACTAACCCTTAAAGACGAGACAAAATTTCTAGTGAAGGCTTGTGTCTCTTTGCTGGGTTCTATGATTCTCGTTGGATATTTTTCACTAGCTAGACTCATCTTTCTTGGAGCTAATAACCAGCCAGTTTTTGCCGAACACATATCGCCAACTGATTCCGCAGGAACCTGTGACGAATAATCCTAATACGATTGGTAACCATGACGCGAAGAACCAAGCCTGCCAAATTTCCGTTTCATTCACCGGTTCCTATCTTGGACTCAACAATGGTCCCATTGTGCAACCCACACAAGTTGGCCCCGCATACGGAATTGGCTTTTCAGTCAGTGTTTCGGGGCTTGCTGGGGACGTAGCCGTGAGAAGCACAACGAATAACCCGAAACCAATGCGGCCACGTGTAGCGTAGGGCGTTCGTTGAAGCCAGGTTAAAAAGTGGAGCTCTTCCCGTGTGACCGGGTGGAATCGCGATTGCTCCCAATTAGCGTCGAAGCCGCCTTTTTTAATACATCTCACGCGAGCATCATTCGCCGAAAGGTCGTCACGGATCGGCTTCAACCGCACCTGATCGCTGCCTCCCGTCGTGAAGTCTCCGCATTCAAGCCGCCGAGCCAACCCTCCACTTCGCGTATCCGAAACTCCAGAGATGTTGCCTCGTAAAAGGGGCAGCGAAGTTATCTCCCAATAGCCATAGGATCTGCGTTTGAAACGACTTATACCAGGAGTGGCACATATTTGGGAGATAACACAAGTGGGCGACTTCATGGAAAAAGTCTTATGCGGGAGTTGGGCCACCGGGTTGATGGCTATCTCACGCCTGCGTGCTTATGTGGCGTAGAAAGTGAAGAAACACCACATTTGCGAGCCAGGATCACTCTACGCCACATAACTGACTTGGCCACATAACTCGAGCCGACCACCTTCGGCGGCAGCTTTCGCGACGAGTACTTTGCTTTTGGCTTCAGCCGTGCCGATTATGGAAATGACGACACTCTCGTCACGATTGAGTGCGGCCTCGATTTGGCGTATGCATTCGGGAACTTTGAAAGCGGTTATTACTTGACGGAAGAATGCCTGGTGTTGGGCCCAAAAGTGCGAAACAGCGAAAGCACGTTTGCGAGTGCCGGCGTCAGTTATTTTGAGTGCTTTTTCAAAGTTTTGAAGAACTACTTGCCAGGCGGCGGCGGCGTTGTTGTAGATCTCGCGTTGTTGCTCCGTGAGTTCATGGAAGACCTCTGCATATTCGACCGCCAAGCCGGACTTTGGATCACGACCGTAACTTAGAGTGCTGGCGTGAGACATACCGAAGGCCTTCATGGATCTCGTTACCATCTCAAGAGCGCCTAGTCCTCCGGCCTCTATTTCGCTCATAAACTCCTTGAAACCTGACGGGAAGCTGGTACCGGGTCCCCAGAGTCCGAGCCGGTCCATGTAGCAGAGGTGGCTGACTTCAACGACAGACGTGGCAGAGGAATAAACAAAGCGAAGGTCGGGACGCTTATCGTGATCCTGTAGGTCGAGTACTGCTGTTCCTGTCTGGGTTGCTTCTCCTTGTGCGGTCGCTAAAGCGTGTTGGGCTCGCTGGCACTCATCGAAAATCACCAGACCGTCAGTGCCAAGCCAATCAATGAGTTGTTGCAGGCGGGTCTTTTCACTGATCTTGCTTTTGGCGATTAGCGTGTTGTAGCTGCAGAAAATGACGCCATCGGAGAAACTTAGGATTTCGTTAACGTCCCATTCGTTTAACTGATGTAAGGCAATATGAGAGGCATTGAGATCGTTGAGGTCTCGGCGCGTCGATTCAAGCAGTTGATTGCTGATGCTGAGCCAAAGTGTGCGCTTCCGGCCCTGATTGTGATTGTCAATTATCATGCCGGCGAGGCATCGTCCTTTTCCAAATCCGGTTCCGTCACCCAAAAGGTAAGCCGCGCGAGCACCGCTTGAGAGACGCTGGGAATGTCTCTGGCCGGCGTAGCAGATTCGTTCGAGTTGAATGTTTGAGAGCGCGCCGTTAATGACTAACTGCGGATCAAGGTATGGTCGATAAGTTATTGGGGGCGGTACGACGGCAGCCATTGCTGCTGTTTCGACGAGTGGTGCGGGATGATCAATTCCACCACTTAATCGAGCCGAGAGGTAAGGAACGAAGGCGTCGCCGTCCGTGTTATCGACGTCCTGATCCCGTGTCTTGGGCGGCTGGGTTGGTTGTTCTTTACTTTGAGTGTGCGGGGTTGATGACAAAGTGTTGATTGTTGGTACAGGTTGCGTAGCAAGTGGTTGAGAGACTTCCTCAGGAAAGAGCTTGCCTTCCTTGAAGAGTGTGAGTATCTCGAACAACGTTGCTGAGCCATATCGGATGTTCTTGACTTGCTCAGTCCAAGTGCCGCCAGGTGTCGGGCCTGTTTTGTCTATGACAATTAATTGGGTTTCCCATGCCGTGCCGAACTTCGCAAATGTTGGACCTGGTAAGGAGAGGTTGAGCTGTATTCTGTGACGGCTCGCTATTCGTTGCCAGAATTCGCTTATCCGAGGGCGATTGAGGGCCATACCGCAGCCTGTAATCGCGACGAGGCGGCCGTTGTCATTGAGGCGGTAGAGAGCAGATTCGAGATGTTGTGCGCCGTGTTCGTTGTTGTTCGTGGATAGGCGGCCGGCCGTTGCGCTAAAAGGTGGATTCATTAGCACAATGTCTGGCTGACATTCTTCGGGCAGAAGGTCATTTAAGTATTCAGCATCTACGTTGTAGACCGGGAATTGTAGGTAGGTGAGAAATGCGGTGCGGCTCGGAGAAAGATCGTTTGTATACACATCGCAACCGAATGCGCGTGCAATTGAAGCGAGCGCAGCCGTGCCTGCGGAAGGCTCAAGCAGAAGTGGGGAGCGGGTTCCGGTTGTTTCTGGAATAGCCAGGCAAGCAGCAACGAAGGCGAGTGGCGCAGGACTGGAGAATTGTTGAAATTGATTCTGCTCGGTGGTGCGGATTCGTTGCGTGGGTAATAAGGCGATTAACTTTTGTAGCTGATCAAGAGCAGCAACGGGTTCTAACGAACGAAGGGTAAGAGCCCTTTCTTCGATTAGCTGGTGGAGAGCTACTTCGAGCGCGTCATACAAGTAGCGAAAATCGTATTTGCCGGAGCCGATGGCAGAGCGCAGAAAGTGGCTTGCTCTCGTGAGCAGGCTGCTGGTTGAAAGTTGGATGCTGGAATTTAGGGAGGCCCTTAAATTATCGATAAGTTCAGTTGTGCCAGGTAGTAGTTCAAACGGCGTGGTATGTAGAGTGGATACTTTCGGGCACATTTATCCTTGCCTCGCCGGAAGCGTTCTGTTTGAGATTGGTTTTGTTTTTGAGTGTGGTTAGGTGCTCACGCGGTTTTCTTTTTGCGAGTGTCGCCGCGCGTGGGTGAAACGAGCGTGAGTGTTGACTCGTTGGATGTGCCTTCACGCTTCGGTGTTGCGTTCAAACTTGCTTTGAGGGCGGACATGATATCGATTACCGGAGCAGCGGCTGGCTTGGCGGCTTTCACTTCGATTGTTCCGCCAGCTACCTTTGTTTCGAGCATTGCTTTTAAGGCTGTGTGAAAGTGATCTTCGGTATCTATTTCGTCGAAGGTAGTGACCATTTGATTGACAAGTGTTTCAGCGAGCTCGAGTTCGCTGCCGTTGGTGTCGGGGAGTTTGTTGATCCCCGGAAGGGATTGGAACTGTCGAACTTCATGTCGGTAGTGGAGTTTTTGCAGTATCAGACCATCGCCGTCCGGGGAGATAATGATTAGTTCTTCGCGTTCGCGGAGGATCACTTTTCCGATGGCGATGCGTCCGGTGCGTTTCATAACGTCTCGCAGTAAGACGTAGGCTTTGCTGGCAGCGGCGCTGTCCGGAGCGGCGAAGTATGAAGCATCGAAATAGGTGGTGGGAATCTCTTCCGGTTTGAGGAAGCCGATGATTTGTATTGAGTGGTTAGATTCGGGCGTAATACTTTCTATTTCTTCGGGAGTCACGACGACGTACTGATCTGGTTCGTGCTGATATCCTTTAACAATCTCGTCATTCGAGACGACCATAGAGCACTTCTTGCAGCGCTTGTCATAGCCGATTGGACCAAAGTCGTCGCGGTGTAACTGATTGAATTGAATCTTTTCGCTGGTCTCGATTGCGTTATAGACTTTGATTGGTATCGAGACTAACAGGAAGCTTATAGCGCCTTTCCAGATACTACGCATAATCGCGGCTCCTTGGATCATTGAATATAGGTCAGACTGCGATTGGATTAACCGCTTTGTATCTCAGTTGGGAGAGCACGCAGTCGTGGGGTTGCAAATCATCCCGAATAGAAACCATTCGCGGATGGTAAATTTTGTGAGATGAGGGGAACGCGTGTGCATATTGAACATCAATGATGGTTCCTTCGACGATGCTGCGATTGAAACTCTGGTTTCGCACCTTTACGCTGCCAACATTTATTAGTTGGGCAGAAGCGTTATAAAGGCCGAGGTCCACGGAAGCTTTGTTATTGCGTTTGATAACGAGAAACGAGCTGACGTGTGTGAACTTATACTTGAACTGCCGTGGATCGCGATCCAAGCGATATGGACCAGCTAGCTCCTTCATAACGATTCCTTCGAGATTAAGATCGTGGATTCGTGTGAGTAGTGCGATCTTGGCCGCCTGTTCGACCTCGGTTCGCGCCGGATGTATGAGGGAAGTGCGTGCCGCCTGCAATGTTCTGGTCAGTTGTTGAATGCGGTCGATAAATCGTGTAGGCCGAAGATCAATTCCGTTTATTTCAAGTAAGTCGAAGGCATAAAGCGATTTCGATTGGCGTATCCACTCGCTGTCGATAACGAGAGGAGCCAAGAGTGAAAGGCGTCTAGCTTCAACGACGATATCCTTCGAGATCTTGCATTCGAGTCCTTCGCGGTTGTAGGCGGTAACTGATGTTCGTGCGATGTGAAGAATTATTCGTTTGCCGTCAAACTTTTGTTGTACGGCATACGCGGGATCTAATAGGCGGGCCGCAGCCTCAGTCCCGTCATCTATAGCAGTTAAGAGTTGACAGGCTGCCTTGGATTTCATTGAGGCTACGTACTCATGCGTCTGTAAAGAGCAGTGTTGGTTTTGGACCGAGTATTAAGTGCTCATGAGGGACGACGCTCTTGAGAAGCATCTGCCCGGCTGTAGTTGCAGATAGTTCCGATTCGGCGTGAGCCTCCGTGATCCGTCGAAGCACACAATTAAGTGTTGAGCCTTGAGTACAGACATCATCCACCAGCAAAATGCGGTGATATTGCGTGATGCGTGGATCAACGTGGAGTAGGTGGTGGTAGCGGTGCTCGAAATAGGCCTGAGTCCGCTTGGCTGATAAAAACTGCCGCTTCGAGATCGGCCCGCTTAACGAGAGCACATTCGCAACTGGTACTCCCAGAAGCGCCGCAAGTTCTCCAGCAAGAATTCGGGTTCGATTGATCTGATCTTTATTTTGTTTTTCGGGAGAGAGCGGAATTGGCACAACACAGTCAAAGGTTAAGACTTGCTGTTGGTTCAAAGCCTGGTACATGACCAAGGCTAAAGGGAATGCTAATGAGGGATGTCCAGTCTTGAATCGATAAAATAGTTGGGAACCGGTGTGAATAGATTCGGAGATCGCGTCGTGACGCCAATAGCATCTTGCCGGAATTACCCACAAGCCTGGGGAAAAACTCTCAAAGCGATGGGACAAGCGAGCTGGCCAAGCGCAATGGTCATTTCCAATCTTGGGTAGGGTCTGCCAGGCGGGACACGACTCACATCGACGGCGCCGACTATCAATAGCTTCATTAGTTGTGCTCTGGTTGAGGGGAGCACTGCGGCAGCAGGGCGAGTTGTACATGATTCGCCATGAACAAGGCGTGGGGCGTTACAGCGTCATCGAATAGGTGTGTTCAACTTTGGGCAAGAACGTGTCAGGAGCAGGCCAACGCTCATTTCCTACTCTTATTGGCGGGCATAGTTGGACCAGGATAGTTTCGACGGGTAATTAATGAGCAATGTGATCGACTACTATCCTAAAGACGCATTGGCATTACAACGTACTTGTAATCGTAATCAGCATTCTCCGAGGGAGTGAGTTGGGCCTGGGAGCTGGCGTCTTTGAATTGGAACGCAACGTTGGCCTCGCCGACAACATTCAAGAATTCCTGCAAGTATTGAGCGTTGAAGCCGATGTCGGTTACGTCGCCGGTGTAGTCTGTTTGGAGTGTTTCGTTTGCTTCGCCTTCTTCGGCGCTTTGAGAACTGATCACCAACTGGTTTGGTTCGAGGTGAAAGCGAATCGCGTGTGATCTTTCGTCGGCCATCAATGCGACCCGTTTGATCGCGAGATTTAGGAAACTGCTATTGAACTTCACCGATTTGTCGTTATTCTTCGGCATCACCATTTCGTAGTTCGGAAACTGGCCGTAAAGCATTCGAGAAATCAAGAGTCTTGGTCCAACTTGGAAATAGATGTGATTCTCATCCATGCCCAAACTAAGCTCTTTGTCAAAACCAGTCGTGAGTTTAGTTAGTTCGGCGAGTGTCTTTCGCGGGATTAGAGTATCGATTGTTTCCTTTGCACCGTTAGTCACAATGCCTTGTTTCTCCACGAATGCGAGTCGATGGCCGTCAGTGGTAACCATTCGCGCGACCGAGCCATCTAAAACGAACTTAGCGCCGGATAGCGTGTAACGCGATTCTTCCTGAGTGATCGCAAAGATTGTGCGGTCGATGAGTGTCTTGAATACGCCGGCAGGAAGTGTGGCTGGCGCTGCCTTGAACGCAGGAACTTCCGGAAATGAATCTTTTGCGATACCTACCAATTTGAATCGAGCTCGCTCACATTTCACCGTCACCCACTCGTTGTCTTCTTTCTTGAAGGTAACCGGCGCATCGGGAAGCAATCGTGCTATCTCAAAGAGTTTTCGTGCTTGTACACACATCGATCCCGGCGTGGTGATCTCTTCGGCATGCATGTCACAACGAATCGTGACGTCGAGATCCGTTCCAGTAATTCTGATCGTGCGCTCGCCGACCGATTCGATGAGTATGTTTGAGAGCACTGGAATCGTATTCTTCTTTTCGACGACTCCCTGGACGAAGCCGAGTTCCTTTTGCAGGGTTTCCTTAGTGACTACGAATTGCATCGTTATGACTCCTTGAAGCTGTCTCACAAAGGGCGCTCGCCATTCTTCCGCCGCAATGTAAAACGCAATTTGAATTGCGAAGTTAACTTTCCGCTTGTTAGTTGGGGTCTGTGACCGCAGGTGGCTGGAGCCCCCAGGGCCGGTGGTGAAACTGCAAGCATTGTGCCCGAGAGGGGCATGACGAGGAGAGCTAACGGTTACGAAGCGATCGCCATAGTTGTGATTGGACCAGTGTTGAAATAAACCACAGTGGGGACTGCCTGAGTGTGGGAAAATCCAACGGTTAGTTAATAGGGGGTTTTCTGAGTGGAATGAGAGGTATGGCAGGGGTTGTTAGTTTCCGGCTTTTTCTTTGACTTTCCTCCGTATGTGTCTAGTTAGGAGACACCGAAAGTTGTCCCATCGTTCGTTTGGGAGCGGTCTGGGCGAGGCACGAGCAATGCAATGATTCACTGTGATTAGGCCCGTGTGTTTACCTGCGGCCTTTGATTCCTCGATTGTCAGCGAAGGTTCTATGTCTACTCAACAGTCCCGCCTCTTCGAAATATCGTCGAGTTCCCGCTGGTTAGCCAATCAGGCTGGCAGTTCCGCCAGCATGATCGAAAAAATGGTTCGCGAGGAACTACGGTGCGGCGACTTTTCAAAGATGCATCAACGAGTGGGACGAATTGAGGAATTGGTGAATGAACATGTTTTGGATGCTGGGCGAGAACGGGAGCTGTTGCTACTTGCGGCTTTAATGCTCGAGGGTGGCGGGGAGACGCGTGCTGCGTATCGACTAGCGGGAAAATTGCTGGCTGATAAGGAAAGATTGGAACATTCGTTTCTCAGTTCGCTAAGGCGGTTTAGAGCTCGGCTGGCTCTCAACCGTGGCGACATTAAGGAAGCGCGTGCGGAGGTGACTCTGACGGAGCGTGTGGTAATGGAAACGCTTCGGGGATTGGGCCAGGTCACCGAGATTATTGATCATGAGGATCTTTCGAAGGTAACGGCGGCCACATGGTTGCTGTCGGCCGAGATTTCGTTGGGCGAAACGGAATTGGACCAAGCCCTTCAGGATTTGGCGAATGCTCGGAGTTGCGTGGCCAATGGATACCGAAGCCCCGATGAGAGCGCGTTATTCGAATTATTGTCGGCATTAGTGTGCGTAAGTCTTAATGATAGTAGCGGTGCGGCAGCGCTGGCACATCTGTATCACTCGCACGTGGATTTGCGTAGTGAATCGTGTGTTGAAGCGTTGACCAGTGCAAGAATTGCGGCGGCTGCCGGTGATATGCGGCATGTCATTGGTATTAGTGAAGCGGAGGCTTTGCGTTGGCGTCACTATGGGCCAGATCCAGAGGTTGTTCAGCACTACTTAAGAGAAGGCACTTCAGGTTTTCCTTCAACAGCCTTGCTGGAAAAACTTCCATCGCCGCATGAATTGATTGAAGCTCTCGATCAAAGTCTAGTCGACGTGAAGGCCATGAATAGGACGGTGGTTGAGGACGGCGTCCTTAGCAAAGTGTCGAGTGTGGAGCTTCTGCCAATCTCTTTTCTCTTTACGCATTTCTGCTTGTTAGAAATTACGGGAATGTTCGATTACAACCTGAAGACTGGTCACCTTGTTGTTGATTGGAGTCAATGTGATGAAGGGGTACTTCGAGAGGCGGTCGAAGTAGGAGCGGTCTCGGAGGTGGCGTTGCGGTGTAAGGTCGGAAGGATTTATTTGAAAGATGGTTCGTATGTGAATGCTGTTTTGGATTCCGGCGAGGCTGACTTAGGAAATATGTCTGCGACTGATGTGATTTTTGAGTTATTCCGCATCAGTATGGCGGGTTTACCAGGCGCCGGGGCTCGTCAGTTTCAAGATGATCCGGGATCGACTGGAATTTCTGAAGTTATCAATCTTAGGCCAAATAAATTCAACCTTGATCTGACAAAGCGATTGGATCATATGCGGTCTGGGAAAAGTGATAACGATGTGGCTGAGGATGAGTTGGATTTAGACGTTGCCTTTGCTGCTTGGGAATCGCCGACCGTTCAACCCTCCGCGGTGGACTCGCGAGAGGAAGTCATTGATGAGGATGCCGATCATCGTGATGAGGGGTTGGTTACAGTATCAGTGGATGGATGTTTATCTTCCGTCGCTGCCTTGTTGTCATGTGAGGACGTGGTTTCATTGGAGTTGGGAGTTGTGGAATGCCTTGCTTCGGTAGGTCTGGCTCAGTCGAGGATTGAAATCGTTTTAGCGGAGTCTGGTGAGACGCTTCGCGAGTGTGGTTTGAGTCAAGAGCTTTGCGATGTGTGGAGGACCTATAGTGTCGGGACATTTAGTGTCGTGCTGGGGGTTGGTAAGAATATTAGAGTTGATAAGGCAGAAGCTGTGGACGTGATTATGCAGTGCGCGGTCCAACGACTGAGAACTCTGCCGGGACGGAAATTAATCGGCGCGATCGATTCACCCGGATTTATAGCTGAGGATCCGAGGACACAGAGTGTGTTGAGCCAACTTCGTGAGATAGCAGTGCTTGATGGGTGCGAGAATTCCCAAAGGGTTAGCCTGCTACTTTCGGGTGAAAGGGGCACCGGTAAGGAGTTATTGGCTAGGTTGATTCATGAGTGGTCTGGACGCAGAAGCGAAACGTTTCAGGTTGTCAATCTTGGGGCTATTGCGCATCAATTGGCGCCTGCTGAGATTTTTGGTTCGAAGAAAGGGTCGTTTACGGGATCGGTTGCTGATCGTATTGGGTACGTTCAGAAAGCTGAAAAGGGAACGTTGTTTCTGGATGAATTGGATGAGGCTGATGAGAGTACGCAGGCGTTATTAAAGCGAGTGGTTCAGTTTGGTACTTACAACGTTGTAGGTTGTCCGGATGAGAGTTCGTGCAACATTCGGTTTGTTGCTGCGACTAACCGTGGTTTAAGTGAAGAAGGTTGCATTAAAGCAGATTTGAGAGACCGGTTTTGGATAGTACAGATTCCGCCTTTAAGAGAGCGACGAGGGGATATTTCTCCGTTGGCACAATATTTTGCTGGTCAGTACGGTTACAGATTACCGGAGCCTGTATTGTCATACTTAACTGGTTTGCAGTGGCCCGGCAACGTGAGGCAACTCCAAACCGTGGTTGAGCGAGTGTGCGCCGTCGTGAAAACGGCAGACGAAGTGAATCTTTCGTCTTTTGAGAGCGCGGTGCGAGAGAGCGGCAATAATCCTTCTCTTTTTAATTGCGGAAATCAATTCTCCCCGTTGGGAGTTGGTGAGACGTTGGAAGACAGACAGAATGCACACGACGAATGGCACATTAGTTATGCGTTAAACTTCACGAATTGGAATAAGGCGGCCGCTGCCCGGATGTTGGGCATGAGTCGTCAGGTTATGAGTAATAGAATGAAGGCTCTTGGTATGTCGTTCGAGAGGCCTCAGTTATAGCTCACCATTGCTACTTTGTAACACCACCATCGTAAACCACACCAGGCAATCATTAACAATCATTAACAGTAATCTGGTTCACGTTTTCCACTCTCGTAGTCGGAAATGCGAGTTCGTTTGATTTGATAGTGCCGCCGTTCGTTGCCGCATGTTGACGAGAATGAGAGAGGAAGTGTGGTTGCCATGTGAACTTTGATAGGGCGGCTACGAAAGCCGCCCCCCCTCATCGTTAGGCGCGCGGGAGCGTAAATGTCCTTACTTCTTTATTTCAACAGAAACGTTAGGTGGCGGCATTTGGGTGTGATCGCCCTTGCCTCGCAGGATGTCTGCCCATTTTGTGCCGCCTGCGTCTTTTATGAAATCTAACTTTTGCTGGTCGGTCATATTGTCCCAACTTCTATATACAACTTTTGTCCAGTCGATTTGAGTATCCCAACAAGCTTGCGGTTCTTTCTGTTTCTGAGCAGCGCAGGCGTAGAATTTTTGCATCGCTCGAAATTCGGTAACGCCGTCAAACTTTCCTTCAGCGTAGCCGATTTTATATGCATCGGACGGACCTAACAGTGTGCTCAGAGAACTTGTCATTCCGATGAGGGATAAAACTATGGCTAACATTTTCAGACTCATATTTTCACATACCTTTCTGGACTGGAGTTAGAGTGAGATTTCGCTCTGGATTTAATAATTCTGTGTTCTCCCGATGACGACCCATAAAACGGAAGAAGACCTGCGTTTTCTCATGAGTTGGAAAAGGCGCTTATTGGGAGGCCTCCTTCCTGGATTGCAGTATCGCTCGTGCGATTGCAATTGTGGCGAGCGCGCGTGGTCCTTCCGCCTGAAAACCTCTGGCGAGCTCAATTGCTCGATCAGAATCCAGCATCGCTAGATCTCTAAAAAGGGGCTCCAGGTCAAAGTCAGGAACAGATTTGTTACTAATCGCACCGTGTCCTTTGCTCTGGAAGCGGAATACCAATTCACCATCTTCGCCAGTGAATCCGTCCGCCGAATTGGCTGCCTTCACGGCATCGAAGGTGGCATCCCACACACGTCTACGCTCAACTACTTTGAGGGCGTTAGCGACGGCAATCAGTGCGCGCGGGAGCGCAGGATCTGACGGTTCTATGCGGCGGGCTTCATCGGTTGCCTCATCGATCAGTTCGAGTGCTTTCGTGCCATCGGTTTTGACAATAATCTTCGAAGACTCTGTAAGAACCCATGCTTTATGAATATGAGTTAGATCGGCCTTGTGGACCAGCTCAAGGGCCTGGTCACAACGTTTCTTGTCGACAAAATAGTTTGCCAGTGAGGAATCAATAAAAGCTTGTGCATCTTTCCGTGTCTCAGGGTGCTCAACTTTGCTTGCAAAATCGCGCGCTCTCATATCGCCCTGACGCGATAACATAAATGCCAACTGCAAGTAGAGTGCATCGCGCTCAGTTGAAGTTTTTACGCGGTCCAGTCGATCCAGTAATTCCCGTTCCCGCTCTGCGGCCGGCTTCTCCGGCTTAGTACCTTTGTTGATCGAGTCGTCTTCGCGCCGGCGAGCATTGTCCGAAACGATTGCGTTCAATGCATTCAATTGACCACGGATCGATTCAACTATTTCTGCGGAAGCAGATTGTTCGAAAAAGGGGAGGAGCCGTCTTATAACGAGATATTTTCCGTCGAGACCTGATGAGCTTTGGTCGAGTTGACCCGGTGATGGTAAAGGTCGCAGCAGAATGTTGGCGGCCGATTGAAAAAATGCGGTCCGTAATTCCGCAGTGACAGTTGCCGGTACGATCGTTGGACCCCTTTGAGAGGTAGATGCAGCGGCGCCACTGAACGTCATGTACATGTGCGGTGTAAAGATGTAAGAGGCAAGCAGCGAAACCGTGTTAGCATCAGACTGTGGATCGTTCGCTGAGTTGGATAGTAAGGCACCATAAGCAGAATCGGCTGATATCGGGTTCTTCTCACGTAAATCGGAAAGGAAGTCGATGGTGCCGCCACTCACGACCCTAAGGGCTGGCGCAGCAAACTGCACTGCGCGTTCTACGTCGTCTGCCTTAAGCAGTTCGGTTGCTACGCCGAGACGCTGGCTCAATGCTTCGTCAGGACGGTCAAAGAACGGGTTGGGACGGCTGTTCGCGGACTTTGCGGCTTCTGCTTTTTGTGTTGTTAGCTTTTCGAGAAACTCCTCAGCTATAACGCGATCGTGACGCGCGACAAGTTTTAGAACTTCGCGGCGGACATTCGGGGGCAAGGTGATTGCAAATCCACCGCCCGTTCGCATCTTTTGGTTGTTGATATCTTCTTGGAGCTTTCTGTTGCTGTCCTGATCCGCAATCTCCGCCGCTTCCCAAGCTTTGCGAAAGAAAACTCGAGCCTGTTCGTTATCGACCTGCCAGAGGGCGTCGGCAATTCGCGCGAGCGATCTGGCTCTGAGAGTCTGATCCTGAAAGTTGCGTGCATCAGTGGCAAGCGACGACAGCAATGAGCGAGCTTGTGCGCGTCGGTCGTTGATCTGTGGATCGGCATCGGGCGATGGATTCGGTGTGCTGGCGGCGGGAGTCTTGGGAGGCGGTTGTTTCGTATTGGATGATTGTCCGCTGGCGCCGGTTACGAACACGAGTAAACAGAGAGTGAGATGAATGTGCTTCATGAATTCCTTCTCCAGTTCTTAATCATGTCGGTTCGACTAACGTCTGTTTGTCCGGGATATCGTGAGCCTTCATCAAACAGCTAGTACACACGCGGAGCGTGGTACCTTGCGCGATCCTGATTCCGAAGACTTTGTTTCTCTTGACGTAGTTGTAAACAGCGCGGCGGTCCACATCGACAATCCTAGTTGCGGTGGTTACCTTCACTAGGTGTACGTACGTGGTGCAGAAAGGGCACCAAACCTTGTCACCAAGAACGCGTATAGGTTGTGGTTGCGCTTCACTCATGAGGTTTTACGAAGCCTGGTGTGTGTCTTTGTCGCTTTCTCCTTTTAGGCTTGCGGAACGTCAGTTCCGTAACTGCAACCTCGTCATCTGCCAAATCGTTAATCAAAACTCCAGAGACTTTTGAGTAACGAAGCAACGTAATTAAGCTAGGCTGTCCTGTTCCATTCTCATATTCACTAATGCGGGCTCTGATTTCATCGATGTTGAGCAGACTGAGCATCTGCGATTGGGTCTTGTTCAGGTGTTTACGGATCTCCAGTAACTTAGCAGGCAACAGTTGCGGCGTGTGGCGTTTATGACCCACGGTTTATATCCTGATTCCTACGAGCCATTCATAAAGGTCTTCGTTATTCCAGGAACGGTGCCGTACATCGAGCACAAGTTGATACTCGTTAAAAGGTTCAATTAGCTTGGCTAGGTAAAGCCGTTTAGAGTGAGGAGGCTTCTTACGTTGAGTACTCTTAGCTGAAGAGGTTTGTTGGTCGGCTGTAATGTGCGCCCCAAGAACTTTTTTGTAATCGTACGTGCCAAGTTGCCTTCGAAGAGCGGTTAGGCTGACATCATCGTCTACAAGTGAGTCCATGGTTACTTTTCCTAAGCGGCTGTAGGCAAGTACGACCATCAAACTCGGTCGGCGTAATCCATTCTCATAGTCTGAAACATGACTTGCCTTGGGCAGGTTGAGGATTTCTTTCATTGCGGTTTCACTGGCGTTCAAATGCTCCCTAATGAGAACAAGTTTCTGAGGCAGTAGATGTGGAGGACGAGGATTTCCCATTGACGTATTTGCGACAAAGAAACGTCCAGAAGCACTGGCAAAATGGGAGGCATCGCATCTTAGTTTCGCGAAGGGCCACGAGTCTGCCACGGGACTCTTGGCAGTAATAAGCGAGTTCGCGGAAGCATGTGGTCCCGGGAAGATTCAAAAAGTTAGCTCCCCCCAGCAGAGCCATTCGCGAACCACGTATCGTGCCCACGTCGCGAATGGCTCTTGCTATGGAAGACTGACGCCTCCCTCAAAGGCGGATCTTCCATTGCGAGCTTTCGATGGTTCAAGTGTCTTGCTCGTCCTCGCCAAGTAGGCCAGTGACTGTTTCAACAAGCACTTTGATATCTTGCGGTTTGCGCAAAAACGCATCGGCACCGGCGTGGCGTGCCTCCCGTTCATCGAGCGTGCCTGACATCATCACGATCGGCAGAAACCGGCGATGTACCATATTGCGGGCGCGCTTTACCAACTCCAGACCATTCATCCCAGGTAGTTCATAGTCCACGACGAGCAGATCGTAATGTACGACACTGGCAAGCTGTTTCAGAGCAGCATCACCGTCTACGCAATGGTCCAGATCCCAACCTTCGTGCTGGGCGAAGTCCTGCAGTATTCCGGCTATTATCGGATTGTCCTCAGCGTGCAGGATCCTGACTATTTGGATTTTTGGGGGCGCTGCTTCACGAAAATCTTGAGTTGTGTTAGCCATGCGATTAAGTTCTTGTGCGGGGATCCAAGAGTCACTCGCGAATCACGTTGTGGGATTTCAAAAATTAAGGGCTGACGGTTTTCCCCTTGGGGCGCTCGCCAGGTCGGTCGGGCAGAGTCAGATGGCAGCGCCGCATTTTCCAGAATCGCTGTCTTATCAAAATTAATCGGGGCCAACAGCCATAGGAGATACTTGTCGTCGTTACTGTCGACCCCCTCGGGAGAATTGTTTGTTTGGCGGAAAGCCACTCGCGACAGCCGCTACTTGCGACGTTCGCGAGTGGCGCTGGCCGCCCTGGAGGATTACGGCATCCACGGTTTATAGGTGGGGCCGACCGTCTGGGCTTCACCCGGCCCCTCGCCACGTTACCTGGCCCTTGATTAGTAACCTGGCAACGTGGCGTTGCCCCGCCGGCAGAGCCACTCGCGATGGCGTGTCGCGAGTGACTCTGCGCTGGAAAGATGAGATCCTCCCCCACTAAGGGCCACATCGTTCCGCACCGCTAACCTAGATCCCGCGAGGTGCTTTGCCCTACCCTCTCAAAATTGCGTGAGATTAAACCGACTTATTCTCAAAGGCGCCTTCCGTAACTGCCCACGTTCGCGAGTGCCTCCCCTGCTGGCCCGCCTGGAGGATTTACGGCGGGAGACTTTGTAAAAAGTTCAAAGCCCCCGCGGAGCCATTCGAGCTTTTCAAACGTTTTTGTCACCGCACGAATGGCTCCGCTAGGATGAAAGATCCGTTCCCTCCCATGGGCCAGATCCTTCACTGCGAGGGTTTCGTTAACGTTTCCGACATACCCGATCAATTGCCTGAAGTAATGGCGTAATGTGAATCGGTTTTTGGAGAAAGATGTCTGCTCCAGCTTCGCGCGCATCTGCATTCATGGGAGTAGCAGAAAGCACTATAATCGGGATGTTGGAACGATGGCCCATGTGTCGCGTTCTGTGTACTAGCTCTAGACCGTTCAACCCTGGTAAGTGGTGATCGACCAATAACAAATCGTAGCGGCGATTCCCGCAAATTCTTTCCAGCGCTACGACGCCGTCGGAACAGGTGTCAACCGACCATCCCTCAGACTCCAAAATCTCCTTGACGATCCCTGATATTGTTTCGTCGTCTTCAACGTGTAAAACCGTTAGAACCTGATTACCGTGATCTTGATCCTCTGTACTCGATACTTGAGCTACCCCTCTCGTCATGGTTTAGATGGAGAATTCGTCATTGTGTTCAACAAGAACTACTTTTCACGTTTGTCCAATATAGAACTTGAAGGTTGCTTAACGACATGAGAGGCAATCCGATCGAGTAGTGAAAAGGTTGAATACGAGAGGCGGATTATAGGGATCTGGAGCGGACGGTCAAGGTAAAGTTTCCGGACGATAAGAGAGTGGCCTGATGATATCTCTATGGCACGCAAGTAATTGATTGTAGTTGCAAGAAACCAAGTATGTTATTTCATATAGAAGCTAGCGTTGCCTACTAGCAACGCATAGAGCGAGAATGCGATTTTGGTCTTCGGCGAATTCATGTTTATTTTTCAGGGGGTGCGTTGGGCTGAGTGCCAGTAAAAAGATTGTCTATGAAGTGGATGATAAAGTGAAATGGGGCATAGTTCCGCAGCCGGGGCGTTCAACATTTATGCGTTGTCACAACCGCCAATTTAGAGTACGATTTGCGAGCCCTTACTCAGCGCACACTGCGACATGCAGCGCACCGCACCAGCGCCATCAAGGGCAACTAACTATAGCCCAGAGCTATTAGAAGATTGTTAACGCGACACGGCCGACGTCGGAGTCGGAGCCGTATCGCTTTTGCTTGTATCTGCATCACTCCTCCCAACGCAAGCGTCGAGCTTGAGATCACCACCATGCCGCCAAGAAAAAGCATCGAAGTGTGTTCATTGCTTTGCAGTGGAGGCGGTCTGCTGCCAACAAGAGCGCTCGAATCTTTGAGCGGAAAGAGCACAAAAACATATAGATGCAGACGCGAGTAGTTACGACGGGCGTTGTTAATGGAACTGGTGAATAAACCAAAAGAAAGGCGCCAGTGGCGCGACTGGCAGGCCAGACGAGCGTGCGAAGATGCCCGTAAGCTGGAACGAGCCGGTGATTATGAGGGTGCTCGTTCAGCGCTGGAAAAACTGTGGACCAGGATCGGGGACCGCCCGAGGATGGCTCAGCTTCCCGTGGATACACAGGCAGAGGTGTTGTGGAGAGTTGGCTCCTTGTCTGGGTGGCTTGGCAGCGCGAACCAAATTCCTGGCGCGCAGGAGTTCGCACGTGATCTCCTGACCGAGAGCATCACGATGTTCGAGGTGTTAGACGAGCAGGACAAACGTGCCGAGGCAATGGGAGATTTGGCGCTATGTTATTGGCGATCAGGAAGCCACGATGACGGACGTGCGCTGTTTCGACAAGCTGTAGACGCAGCGCAAAAATCGGAAACAAAGGTGCGCACTTTAACTAATGCGTCGACAGTGGAGATTTCTTCGGGTCGTTATGATGATGCTCTTGCCCTGCTCAATGCCGCCGATGCTTTTCTCGCGGAAGTTTCCGATGATTGGATTCACGGCTGTTATCACTACCAACGTGGACTTGTATACAGAGGACTTGGCGGGACAGAGAATCTGGATCATGCCTTAATCGAATACAGTGCGGCGAGCCTGCATCTTGCGAATGCCGGTCATGTTCGGTACTTGGCAGGCGTAGAAAACAACATCGGATTTATTCTTACGCTCCTGCGAAGAGGAACAGAGGCGCTGACGCATCTCGACAAAGCGCGAGCGATCTTTGTCTCACTGAAGGACTCGCGCATGGTGGCCCAAGTCAACGATACACGCGCACGAGTCTTCCTTGCTGAAAAGAGGTTCCCAGAGGCGGAACGCGCCATATTCGACGCCATCACAGTACTTGAGCAGGGAGAGGACTCTTCCTTACTTGCTGAGGCGCTAACAACTGAGGGTAGCATTTTTGCGGGAAACGAAAAGTACGACAGCGCTCGCAAGTCGTTTAACCGAGCTTCGGATGTGGCGGCAGCGGCGGGTGATTCTCACTTAGCTGCCGTTGCTCAACTGAGGATGATAGAAGAGCTTGGGGGCGTGCTTTCCAGATCTGAACTGCTTGCCTCATACCGCAGGGCAGATCAGTATGTAGGTGACCGCGCAAGTCAATCGGATCTAGAAGGTTTGCGGCTGTGCGGTGACATAGTCTTGGATAAGCTTGAAGCGTTGCAGAGTGTTGAGGAAGACTTGATAGGCGGCACTTTGGAGGAAGAGAAAAAACATTTCGAGGCGTGGCTCATTGCCCGAGCATTGGAACGAGAGAACGGCAGCGTAACTCGTGCAGCTCGGGCTCTCGGACTCACCCATCCAGGACTATCGAAGATCCTCGAAGGCCGGCAGAGCAAAACACTGGGAGGAGCTCGACGACCAAAAAGAGTTCGCCGCAAATCGATTATGCGCAGGTAAGTACCGGGCATCTTCAGCCGGGCAGAAATGTTTATGAATCCTTGATTTGTAGCGGCTGACTCAAGTGCGAGATGGAATCGAGGAGCCTGGCTGTGCGGTGGGACGTCGTGCTTGACGTTTTAGGATTTATGTGAATGCTTGAGATTGGCGAGGATGCCAAACGGATCGTGCGTGATTTCTCTTTCAGCGTCGACATCTAATTCCCCAGGCTCAAGTGAGCGGCAGATTTCACAGTAGGCGTCACTGCAAATTGTGTAATGGTCGTCGTTAATCTTCTCTGGCCATCGGCCAAGCCTTAAGCCAAAGAGCCACGGTGCGCACTGTCTTGGAAAAAGTCTCAATCACCACCATAGTTTCGAGATCAGGCCAATCGGTAGCCAAAAGAAATCCCACAAGCGGGTGTAGGCATCGGTTACGATCTGCCAACGACTCCGTTCTGTTTCCGCACTGTTGAATTTCTCGTTACTGAACATTCGGTTTTCAGAGGAACTACTAAGCGAAAGTCGCACCGCTTTGGTGTGGTTTGTCGGTTGATTGTCAGCGTTACTAAAGCGAGCCTGCCTTATACGGTTGCTTCGCAATATGTTTGAAAGCATACGGCGTAAATAGCCGTCGAGGTCTTCAATTGGCGCGTTGGTGTTAGCGGTGACAAAGAACACGTAGCAATCTTGCACTAAAGTTTCCGCTTCTGCGGGATCGTCAGTCAAAGAACAGGCGAATCTATATAAAGCGTCATATTGAGAGGCAAAAGCCTTTTCGCGTTGACGCATAGCAAAATCTTCTTTGTCTGTTGCCACGGTGAGTTATTTGCCCTTGAGGATGTAAACGAGACAGTGAGTTTAGCACGGCGCACAATCGGGGAGTTCCTGACCCTTTGCGATTCAAGTGTGGCTGGAGAACTGTTTCTTGATTTCAGAGATTACATGTAATCGGGCTTGTAAAGATGGCATCTCTCTCGTGCCGTCGTTTAGCTGCTCTGAAGCTTTGGAATTGCGAATAATTTTTTCTAATGCAGAGGAATATTTGTCGGGATTCATTTTCAGTCGAATCATCGTTATGGTGGCTAAGGCATCGCACATGAGTTCAATAATGCGTAGCTTCTTGCAATCGTGAGCGTTGCGCGCTTGCAGAAATTGTAAGGCGAAGTATTCGTGTGAGAGTTCGTGAGCAATGATTCCGGAGAGAGCTTGGTCCTCTTTAGCGATTTTAAGGGCACGATTTGAAATTGCGATGAAAGCGCCAGCCTTTGTCATAAGGATAGGAGCGGAATTCTTGAACAGGAGATATTCAACAATTCCGGCGCGATGGTGAAACTCGAGTACCTTTTGAGTTTTTTGATAGAGCTCGGTGAGTAGGGCCGGATCGTTGATTTCCGTGTCCTTATTTATTAAGTCGAAGCCATAAAACTTCAGAATCTTCTTTTCTTCTGCTGTAAGAGCCCTGGGCCGCAATCGATCCATATATTGCACGCAATCCTCCAGCGTCTTCTCACGGAACTGATTGAGAACGAATGTGGTCTCTGTACTTTCTGCGGATGCCGGTCGATGGTTGTGTGGCAATCCCGAGATAGATGAGAAGAGGCATAGCGCGATCGCAGCGAGAATGGAGGGTCGGAACAGACTTGTAGATTTCATGCACACCTCAAGCGCTTCACCGATTGGTGAATCTGTGTTTCGGAGTCCGCTAGGTTTTCGGGTTAGTTAAAGATCGAGTCTTGATTGACGGCGCTGGCGAGTCGCCATTGCTTCAGGGGAGCGTGCCTCCGTTGGTGAACGTGTTCGTTGGTAGATCCCACGTTCCTGTGTAATTGCCTACAACGGCATGGTCGATTACCAACTCACAGTTATTTGAGAATCGATCGAGCTGGTAGCGATTCATATAGAATGTGGTTGTGAATCTCACATAGGCTGGTGGTTGGCTAAGAATGTTGGTGCCAGTCCAAGTTAGCGTTGCGCCCTCGTAGGCTGGTCGGTCGAAAGTAAAGCTGTCCATCACTGTTCCATCAGCGGCTACGATTGAGAAGGTCCAAGGCACACCGTCGTCTCCGACAAACGTTTGCGTTCCGAAACAACTGTTGCCGACTATGCCTGCACTATAGGGGGCGAATTGGATGTTCACGGTCGCAGGCAGTCCCGCCGAAGCGGTGAGTGAGTAGTCTCCGGGAAAGGTGAATACTGAAGGATCAAGGGGATTTGCGAAGACTGCTGCTGGGCCGCTGGTAACGAAGAATGGGAGCGCTATGCGCAAAGCTGCTGCGGTGGGAGGATTGGCGACAACGGTTGTTTGCGAAGGGATCTGTGCGCCGCAGCCAGACGTCGCAGTTAGGGTGTAAGTAGTGGTCGTTTGTGGTTGCGCAATATCAACAAAGCCGTTCGGACCAAATGTGCCGACGTTCGTAATGGTGACGGTGACTCCGGATGCAGAGTTGTCGATAACATTCCAGGAAAGGCGAATGACCTGAGCCCCGCCGATTGTGACTGCGCTTGGTGATGAAGTGAAGGTGGTTATCGTTGGCTGGGGACACGAAGTAGCTGTGACAGTTGTTTGTGCTGTGGAAGAAGCGCCGCAGCCATTCGTTACGGTCAATGTGTAGGTAGTTGTGGATTGGGGCTGAGTGATATCGACGAAGCCATTAGCCACGGCAAAAGTTCCGACTCCTGGATTGATACTTACGGTGAGGCCAGTTCCGGAATTGTCTGTGATGGACCATGCGAGTCGAATTATCTGGTTGCCGCCAGTCAGGACTGCGGTTGGATTTGCGGTGAACGCATTTATTTGAGGAACAGGGCAGGCGGCGACTGTAATGGTGATGGTTTGTTCGATATTGCAGGATCCATTGGAGCTGACGGCCGTAAGTCGATAAGTAGTCGTGGTATTGGGTGTGACGATTAGCGTGCCAGTTGGGCTGACAGGATTACCGTTGAGTAGCACTTGGGCAGCATTCGACGTGGACCATTGAAGCGTGCTGCTTCCACCGGCGACGATGTTGGTAGTCGTTGCAGTAAAGGAGTTGATTGTGGGACAGGTCGCTACTGTTACGGTAAGTGACTGCGTTGCGGTTTGAGCAGCACAGTCGTTACTCGTGACTGTGATCGTATATGTGGCTGTCGAGGCTGGCCGCACATCTAAGAAGCGTTGGCCAGGCGGAACCGTGTAGGTGTTGGTGTCACCGCCGATCGAGGTTATTTGGACATTGGCGACATTTGCAGATTCATTCCACGTCAGACGCGAGGTTTGGCCGGCGTCAATTAGAGCCGGAGAAGCAGAAAAGTTGTTGATTGTTGGAGGTTGTCTGATGCGAACGGTTACGCTCGCCGTAGTAGGAGCAGGAGGCGATGCACCATTACAAGATCCAGAGCGCGTAGCGGTGATGGTATAGGTTGAATCTGCAGTTGGATTAACGACGAGTGAGCCGATTCCATTCGGGTTGCTGGAGAAAGTCTGCGAGACCCCAGGTCCGTTGATGGTCACAAAGTCGGAATCGGCAACATTCCATTGGAGCGTTGAACTGCCTCCACTGAGCACACATGAATCGGCCGTGAAGGAAATGACGTTTGGGCAGGCTGGAGGCACAGCTACAGGCCGGACGGTTACTATGGCGGTTCTGGTTATTGTTTGAGGCGAGCAACCGTTGCTGGTAGCGGTCAGAATGTATATATAGCCAGGGCTCTGATTTATAGCTGTTGGTCTAATGGTGACCGATCCCGAGCCGCTGACAGTCTGTGGTCCGGATATGCCCGACCCAGCGACGGGTGAAGGCGTAATGGTTACAGTCGATGCGCCGGTGGTAGACCACTGAAGGATGGTGTTGTTGCCCAGCTCGATATCTGACGGATTGGCGGCGAATGTGGCGGTGGGTGAAGGCGTAGTATTGATCGTTATTTGACGGGTGAGGGTTTCCACTCCAGAGCAGCCAGTGCGAGTAACAGTAAGTGTAAACGTCGTGTTTGAGTTAACCGGGAAACTCCGTATGTCGCTCGGAGATACTGGTACTGTTGAGCCAGTGGTGCTGTCCGTGATGGTGGCTGTTTCGGCGTTAGTGGAGGCCCACGACAGATTTACTGATGTTCCCGGAATAACACAGTAGCTGTTTGATTCGAACTGATCGATGGTAAATGGTTGTTTGACTGTTATCGAGATTGTGGCGGTAGTGGTTCCGCCTGGGCCGGTCGCTGCGAGTGTATATGTCGAGTCGGTTGTGGGTGATACAACCAAACTGCCAGAAGTTATGGTAGTTCCCGAGTTGCCGGGAAAGCTTTGAACGAAGTTGGTACCGATGATCATGATCGAGGTGGCATATCGCACTTGAAAAGTGAGCGTGGCGGATTGACCTCGGTTTATGCACGACGGGTTTGCGGAGAACTGGAGGATCTCAGGTGGGGGATAATTAACAATAACTGTGGTTTCGGCAGAGACAGCGCGGCATCCAGATCCCTCAGCGTGAGCGCGATAAGTTGTGTTATCCGAAGGGGAGACGTTGAAGTTTAGTGTTTGAGAATTACTGGTTTCTGTTAGACCAGTTGTATCAGTGCCGGTGACGGTGGTATCTGTTTGATCCGTGATCCAGACGTGGTTTGCGTTCGTGTAGGTAACTGTAAGTGTCGATGAAGAGCCTACCGCGATGTTCGTAGGATTAGCGGAAAGTGAAACGGTTGTGTTACATCCGGGCTGAGCTGGACCAAGCATGATGGTGCCGGAGGGGCGAACGCGGCCACGCGCATTTCCCTGTTGTCCCACGGCAGAGTCAATTTGGTATTCGAGAATGTATGCAGGCTCGGAGTTTGCGGCCGCTCCTACGAGTTGTTGTCTAAGCGATTCCTGAAACAGAGCAACCCTTGTCTTGTCAGATCCATAACCGTGTTCGCGTGCGTAGTTTTCAGCTATCACGCTCTTTCGTGCTGCCCAGGCATTTAGATTTCCAAGCAGGCTGGTACTGTCACTGGCATTGCTACTCGTGATCGTACCGTCTGCGTTGAGCACCGGTCGGCTGAGATTGGGAGCGATATTCGGAGGATCGAATGCGGGCAGTGGATAGCCGGCGACAGCGATCTGCGCGCGAAGCATCTCCGCATCAAATACTGCCGGTATATCGGTTATTAGTGACGCCTGAATAGTGGCGGCTCCGGAACGTGCCTGCCAGTATTGAGTTGCCTGCGTGTTGGTATCTTCTACATCGCGTGCGCTGGCAACGCGAATTTTCGTGGCGGCAAAGGTTATAGCAAAGAGGGCCACGAGGCACATCAGCGCAACAACGAGCGCAGAACCACGTTCGGTTGGACGTTTGGTAGCGAGGGATTCGGGATGAATGATGTTTCTCATTTCTTTACCTCTTATGCGAAAACTCCGGCTCGGTTATGGGAGTGGAAGTTCGTTTGAGCTGACGGAACGTGGAGGTGTTCGGTACTTTTCAGGTGACCTAATTTCTCTCTGAGTTCATCGACGTTGTTTGAACGGAGACACGCAGCTTCAAACGTAACTATGCGGTCAGCGACCAATTGGGCCAACGATTGATTTAGAATCATCATTCCGTGTTGGTCCTGACCGGACGACATAACGTTTTGGATAAGGTGAAGCTTGTCTTCGCGAATGTTGTTCTTGATCGCTGAGTTTGGGAGCATCAGTTCAACGGCCATGACGCGGCCAGATCCATCAGCTTTTGGGAGGAGTTGCTGACACATAACACCGGCAAGAACGTTGCTCAGTTGTGTGCGAATTTGAGGTTGTTGGTTAGCCGGGAAGACGTCGATAATTCTGGTGATGGTAGAAGCTGCGGTATTTGTGTGTAGCGTAGCGAAAGTTAAATGACCTGTTTCGGCAATGCGGAGGGCGGACTCGATGGTTTCAAGGTCGCGCATTTCGCCGACCAGTATGACGTCAGGATCCTGACGCAATGCTCCGCGAAGTGCGTCCGGAAAGCTTGAAGTGTTTGGTCCTACCTCGCGTTGATTTACACACCCCTTCTTATGGCCGTGGATGAATTCGATCGGGTCCTCAATGGTGAGAATGTGTACCGAACGCTCGCGGTTAATTTTGTCGAGGAGAGCGGCGAGTGTGGTTGATTTGCCGGAACCGGTAGGCCCGGTAATGAGAATTAGCCCGTTGGGTCGATCGCAGAGGTCAATGAGAGGTAGCGGAAGTTCTAGTTTTTCAGCCGGAACTATGTCGAAGGGTATGGCGCGAAAGACAATGCCGATGCCGTTACGTTGATCGAATACATTGACGCGAAAGCGGGAAAGTCCCTGGATGCCAAAAGAGAGATCTATTTGATGGCGGTCCTCAAAGTCGGTTTTCTGTGTGTGACTCATGACACTGTAGGCGTAGGTCTTTGTGTCTTCGGCAGTGAGGATCGGGTAGTCGGACAGTTCGCAGAGATCGCCGTTAATGCGTACTCGAGGCGGAGTGTTGATGGTGATGTGTAAGTCTGAGCCGTTAAGGTTGATTAATACCTGTAGCAGCTCAGTAAGTTTGGGAGTCGGTTCGCGGAAGTCGTTTGTTTGCATAGTGTGAATAGAGACTAAGCGGTTTCTAAGGTTGGACCAGACACTGGTTGCGGAGGCGTTCCCAGTCTGTCGGTTCTATCCTGGCGAAGGCGTCGACGACGGCGGGATCGAATTGAATGCCACTGAATTTAAGTATTTCTTCGAGTGCGTCCTGATACTGTCGGCCACGTCGATAAACGCGATCGGAGGTGATCGCGTCAAAGGTGTCGGCCACGGCGAAGATTCGTGCGCCCAGGGAGATTTGATCTCCTTTGAGACCGAGAGGATATCCCTCTCCGTTCCATTGCTCGTGGTGTTGGCCGACGATCAGTGCGGCAGCTTCCGGCAATCCCATAGAGCGGACCATCGCCTCGCCCTTGGCGGGATGAATTCGCATCTTGGCCCATTCGTCTTCTGTTAAAGGAGCGGGTTTTTTAAGGACTGAGTCGGGGACAGCAATTTTGCCGATGTCATGGAGTCGCGAGCCGAGTTCGAGCGATATCAGATCGTACCCGGACATTCCAAGCTCCTGGCCCAAACAAACACTAAAGACGACAACGCGTTCGGCATGACCTTCAGTTTCTTTGTCTCGCGCATCAAGCGCGACGGCGAAGGCGCGGGCGGCAGTATTCCAGTCGTGAGTATTTGATTGTGAGTGAGTGCGGGAAGCCGAGGCTTGTCGTGTAATAGTGCGTGAGACAGCAGTTACTAGATCAGCCTGCCCGAAGGGCTTGATTAAGTAGTCTGCGGCGCCGGCGCGATGTGCTTCGACAGCCATCTGTATTTCCTGAGATCCGCTCATGACGATTACGGCGAGATTCGGGATGATCTGAGCAGCGTGCTTCATCAGATCGATTCCATTCATGCCGCTCATGAGGACATCGCTAATCATCAAATCGAAGATGTAGTTAGGGTTCTTCAGGGTAATAAGTGCTTGACTTGCGGAGCGCGCGGTGAGGCATTGGTAGCCCGCAGCGTTTAGTGCCGCAGTTGCCATACTGAGAACGGTAGGTTCGTCGTCCACCACTAGCAGCACGTGTTCTTTTTCTACGCTTGAACCGGGGATAAAAGAGACATCTCTAGCCGGTTGTCGGGAGGTTGCGGTTGTACTCATTGCTTTTACCTTTGTTTGTTATGAACCATCGCGATTAGCAGTGCAGAGTTACTGGCGTTGAACCACATCGGTTTGTCGCAACGCGAGTGGTTCGATTGGGCTGTTGACGTCCTGATTAGGCTCGACGGGAAGAATTGCGAGCGTTATTCGGCGCAGCCTTTTATCCGGGTCTAAGGTTGTGACTCTCCAGGCGCGGTAATAAACAACAGAAGAGTTAGTTGGTGGAGTTTGATTCAATCCGATGTTTATGAAATCAGAGCCAGTATCGGAAGTGTGAGGGACTCTTACGATGCGATCGCAATTCGCTTGTGCGATGCAGATGCCTTCATCGAGTTGTATGGGTTCACCTTCTGCAAAGCTGGCCAGCGGTCCCTTCGATTTGAAAGGGTTTGAGTCTGGCAGCAGAGAGTAGTTCTGTGCTGCTAGTGCATTCATCGTGTTATGAGCTTGTTCATCTGCCCGCCTGGCGCGCTCAACCAGTGCAAGATGTTCGACATGTACGCGAAAGAGTTGAGCACCAGACAAAAGGATGATGGTAAGAATGAACAGACCAATGATTGCTTCTACCAGACCGACCCCACGGTGGCTGGTTGTTAAATGCGCGTCAGGGAGTTTGCTTTTCATGGGGTTCTTCCTATTTCTTGTTTGCAAGGTCTCCGACCAGGGAAAAGAGTGGCCAGTACGCGGCGACGACAATCAAGCCGATGACAATTCCGGCAATGATCAAAGTCATTGGTTCTACAGTTTTCGATAATCGAGCAGTTGATTCCTGGACGCGGCGGTCTACGAGACGCGCGTAATTGCCAAGTTGTGCGGCGAGGCGTCCTGTCTGTTCTCCGGTCGCGACTGCTGCGGCAAACTCGTCTCCAAAGAGTCGAGCATAGGGAGTCACGGCCGTGGTTAGATCGAGTGCGCCACTTCTAAATGATTCCCTGATCGCATCGAGTGATTCGCGATAGACGACATTGAGTGCGGCAGCGGACGCTTCGCGCAGAAACTCTGTGGGCGTGAGTACAGGCGCGAGGATAGCCATTAGATCGATGACGTGAGCGGCGTTGAATTCGCGAATGAGCTTTCCGATTAGTGGCCAGTTGAGACTCTTGCGTTGAAACCAGTCTTTGCCGTTATCAGTCCGTAACCAGCGGATGAGCATGACGATCGCTAATACGACAAGGCCCATGGTTATCAGGCCGTAAAAGCTAACGAGAAAATTGCTGAATGCGAGCAAGGCTTTTGTGAGCCATGGAAGAGAGGCGCCGGATCTTGGATCAATGAGGGCTTCATACATTCGTTCCATGGACGGAATAACCCAGAACGCGAGCACTATGACAATCGCAGTTGCGAGTGAGAGCACTACGGACGGATAGATGAGCGCACCTTTCACTTTTGCCATGTTCTCAGCGGTGAGTAACTGACGTTCGCCGTACTTTGAGAGCATGTCGGAAGGATCGCCTTTGGTAGTGCCTACACGAATAATGTGACGAAAGGCATCCGGAAATACGTCGGCGCGGATGTTGAATGCTTGATCGAGATTGACAGATTCCTTTTTTATCTCGGCGTAAACGTCGAGAAGGGCTTCACGTAGTAGGCGATTGGTGGTTGAGCGAGCAATATCCAGAATCGCTTTCGGAATGGGATCTGAGGCTTTAGTTCGTTCGGCGAGTTGAATGGCGAAAGTCCCAAGTTCCTCACGGCTCAATGCTCTCTTTCTTCGCCGGAATCCTTCGCGGTGAGGCGTGATCGCATCAACCTCGATCTTCGCTCGGGTAAGGACGGCCTCTGCGTGGTCTGGTGTTGCAGCATAGATGTAGTGTTTGACAAGCGATGTTCCCAGTATGTTGGTGCCCTGGAAGTCATAGCGGACCTGTTCAGCATCGAGTAGATTTGTTTGTGGTTGGAAGGTTTGCGTTGACATTGTATTGTCCTTCTATTGATCGACGGCGGTGCAGGCTGCTTTGGTCCATGGGCCAGTCAGAGCACAACGGCGTAGAGTCTGATCCTCAGAAATGTAAAAGCTGTAGGTAGCGGGATTTCCCTGTGCTGGTACAACCTTGGCGCTGAAGGATGTTGCCGAAGCGGCGCCCTCATCGGAGAAGGTCCAACCAGTTACCGTAGTGTCGCTGGTTGTGAGAAGCGGAGATCCTCCGGCAGTCGCTGCTTGCAGTTCGGCGATAGATCCGTAGCGCCGTTTGCCCAGCAGTGTTTTGAAGGCTGTTTGTTGTTGGCCGATAGCGGCGAGCTTTTGCTTGGCTGTATTCTCATAACCGGCGCGACGAGATGCGATAAAACTTGGTATTGCGATCGCGGCGAGTATTGCCACGATTGCGACAACGATTAGAAGTTCGATCATTGAGAATCCGGCGGCGGCTTCGTGGTGAGTAGATTGAGTGTGTGCTTGTGTTGGTGGCGGGACAGTGAATTCCACGTCAATGAAGTCCCCGACGACAGTTTCTGATTCTCCGTTGTTTTCGGCGGTCGAGGATTGATGGGTTGATCCGTCGTCGCTGGTTTGCCAGGCGTGAGTCTCTGTTTCGGGTGCTGCCTGGTGTGTGGACAAAAGATGCTGGACACGGTCGTAGGAGATCATGCCGCGGCACAGTTTACGGGCGGCAGCTTCGGCCAGGGTGATCATTGCGTGATTTCGAACGGCATAATCGACAATCTCTTCGCCGTCAGTTCCTTTGCGAAGCATGCGGCTGATGTCGGGAGTGATGAGGAGCATTTCAGCAATGCAGGTACGACCTTTTACGCCGAGGTTGTGACAAGCGGGACAACCCTCTGCACGGAAGAAAGGGGTCATGCCTTGAGCAGTTGCGATCGCCTTTTTTAGATCTGGTCGGTTTGGAAAGACTACTTCGACGAGACGTTCTGCAATCTCACGACCGCGCGGATCGGGCTCGCGACAATTCTTGCAAAGTATCGGCACGAGTTCCTGGGAGACGAGCAGACGAATTAGATCCGCTTGTTTGTCACGGCCGATTTTGAGGAAGTCCAGACGTGAAAATGTCTGAGCGACGTTATTGGTGTGAAGTGTGGTTAGTGTCAGGTGACCGGTGGCCGCTCCCTGGAACACGATGGCTGCTTCATTCGCGTCACGAAACTCGAGCGGACTGAACACGTCCGGGTCCATTCTCATAGCGTCCTTTAGTGCCTCTCCCCAGGATTCGTTGTCATCTACGGGGAGTTGAGTACGGCGATCGTTTGGGAATTCGATTGGATTGCCGATTTGAATGATGTGCTTGTGGTACTGATGCGTCTGCTCAAGCCTTCTGAGCATTGCTTCCAGCGTGTTTGATTTGCCGGAACCGGTGGCGCCCGTAACGAGAATTACTCCGTGCCGATTATCAAGTGCCTGTTGAATTGTTTCCTGCTGGCTTGGTTCAATGCCTATTTGGTTGAAGTTGCGAAAGACTGAATCCTGGATACGAATGATGATGGCGCGTCCGTAATAGCTGCGTGCTCCTTGAAAGCGCAGTGTTCTACGTTGTCTCTGGCCGGTATTGGTGCGGAGGGTAATGTTGATTTCAGCACCCTTGCTCCGCTGCATTAGCTCGTAGCCATTGACACCGGCCATATCACTAAAAGCATTTGCGAGGTTTTCCATTCGAGCGGGTGGGATTTTCGTGATTGGGGTATGGACCACGCCGTCTGTGCGCATGCTAATGCGGCCTGCACCGTCTCCGGGGATCACATGGATATCGCTGGCGCGACGTTTTATTCCTTCGAGAAGAACCTGTTCAGCGGTCGCACGGAATCCCGTGCCGAGTCCTATTTCAACGTCAGGTTCGGCGGAGTTTGTTTCGGCAGTAGCTCTTCCTGCATTTGAATCGAGTGTGTGCCAGTCGATAGTTTCACGCGTCGAATCGCGGCGGTGGAGTTCTGGCTCAGGTTTGAATAATTGATCGCCTCGTTCTTCGTAGGCGATTTCGTGAAGCATCGTCAGGCGCTGCGAGATAACTAGACGAGGTCTCACCCTGTTGGACGGTATTCGTAGAGCACGAACGACATTGCGGAGATTGACCGCGTTAAGCGGATCGGACATGCCGACGACGTAATTTCCTTCCTGGTTGCATTCGAGTAAGACAGCCTGATTCTCGATGGCTACCTGTCGCGGAAGATGCTTGGCGAGCTCTCTGAGAATTTCAGGATCGTGAACGTCGCGAATGGGAATCAGTGCGGAGAATGCTTCATCAAGTCCTGTTTCGATTTCTGATGTTGTGCCGATGCCAGTAAAAGGGCCGGGGCGATCTGTTGTTGTTTCCATAATTGCGGAATCTCCTTGGCGTTCCCGAGTTACTGGCGTTTGTCGTAGGGTGAAGGTTTCTGCGCGCGGGGTGGTGGGGGTGGCGCCGTGATCGCATCTGCCGGGGCCACGAAGTTCGGCATGGCCGAATTTTGCGGGATAACCTCGACAGTAATAGCGAAGTAAAGCCGATCGCGGTTTTCCTGATTGGCGCGACGCTTGAATAGATTGCCAAGTAGAGGTATTGCGCTCAGGCCAGGTACCTTGCTTTCGGAATTGGCGACTTGATCAGCGGCAAGGCCGCCGATGACAACAGTCTCGCGGTCGCCTAATCGGAGGACGGTTTGGAGGCTTTGGCGATTGACGCCGGGGACTCCGTTGAAAGTTCCGAGTGAGGTATCGACGCTGTTGTTTTCGAGCTGGATATTGAGAGTGACGTAATTCGGTTTACCAGTTTCGTCTTCAGCGACTTGAGGTGTAATCCGGGCAATGCGTGAAGCTTCGACAAACTGAACCTGGCCGGATTGAAAGGGAGCGCCACCGGCGATGGTTGTCGTTACTACGGGGATCTGTGTGCCGGCAACTAAATCGAACGTGTCGCCATCAGCGACGATCCCGAAGGGTCGGGATTGGATATTGACTGCGCCCTTTTGTTGGGCCAACGTTAGCTGGTAGGCGAATTGAGCAGTTCCAAAAACACTGGTGACACCGAAAGTGGCAAGTGGGTTAGCGGCGCCGAGAGCATTAGTTGGAACGCGCATACCGCTTGCGAGTCCGGGAATGCCGCCCGGATTGACTCCGCTTGGCTGTTGGTTATCGCTGCCACTTCCACCGGCAGCGTTGTTGTTGGAGTTAGGTAGGGTTGTCCCTCCCGCCAAGTTTGTTCCGCTTGAATTGCCGACAACGATTGCAAGTTGGGAGCCGATATCTCGCAGTCGATTTTCATTTGCGGTGTAGACGAGTGCGGAGATCTTGACTTGGTAGCCGGGTCGATCAACGCGAGCAATTAGATCTCGAATGTCCTGCATCTGCTCGGCGGTGGCAGCAACAAGTAATTGATTGCGACCAGGAACGCGACGAGCATCTCCACGAGGGTCGCCACCGGCTTTGAGGATGTCGCGAATGGTGTCTTCTAGCGATTGAATGGTGGCGCCGTTGGTGGTTTGTGTTTGTCCAGCGAGGTTGGCGCGGGCGCCGGCAGTCTGTTGTAGATATTTGAGTTTGAAAACCTCACGAATAATTGGTGCGCTACGTCGGCGAAGATCGCCCATTGATGCGATCTTGGTGCGTTTGGCAATTTGAACTATGCCTCCATCGAGGCAAACCATGTCGAGGTCATTGAGATCGAGAAGGGTGCGAAGGATAGATGTCCATGGAGCGTTGGTAATGGTGAGGCGTACAGGCGTTTCCTGCACGTCATAATCGAGGACGAGATTTGCACCGTATGCCTCGTTGAGTCGGTTGACGAGCGTGAGAAGTGATAAAGGGCGATTCGATTCGTTTGTAATTGTGATGTTCTCACCACGGTATGCGGGATCACAAAGAGTTCTGCGTGGCTCAGGCTGTGATTTTTCAGCGATTGGTCCAGCGGTTCCCTTAACGATTTCAGGTGTGGGGTCCGGACTAGGGGCAGGTGCTTCGTTTACCTCTGGCTGTGAAATTAATGATTGGTTGGCACCGAAGTTGGTTGGATCGTCAAGATTGAAAATTGCTTTGCGAAAGTTCAGGGTTGCGCGCGATCGTGTTTGGGGAGCGTGTGCGTAGTCGAGTCTGTTTGTGCGTCCGGTGTTTGTGGAAAACGGGTTAGGGATTGTTGTCAGCGGAGGAGTAGGGCTTTTGTGAGTTGGTGTGAGTATCTGGTCCGGTGTCGAGTCATTATTAGTGACACTGTTTGGGTTCGTGTTCTGAACGTAGCGATCACGAACTGCGATTTGTAAGTCTGAATAATCGTCGCGCGGACCGACAGCGTTGGGCCGAGCCAGTGCGGCGGGTGTGAAATTGTCAGCCGGCTTAGTCTCTGAGGCTGGCTTTGGTATTTGTTGCGGCGGACGTTCGGTGGATGGAGACGCTGTGGGTCTGGCAGAAAACTCTTCCTGACGATCCCATTGGATGAGTTTTGTTTGTCCCGTTGAGGTCCGAAAAACGACACCTTGGCGATCTATGCCCGCCAGAATTCCGTCATAGAACTTTGCACCGACGTTGGCTGCAATCTGACGTTTTTCTGATTCGATGTAGAGCCATGCGGCTTGCGCTCCGGAGGTGGTGATTCGGCCAGCGGGATTTAGTTCTGAGATTAGATAGGCGGTGGTGATGGATGGCGCAGGCAATCCGGCTGCGTTTGCATTTTTGACGGCTTGTTGCCACTGGGTTAAACGAGCAACTTTGTCAGGTGTTGTCGGCAGTAACTGTGATGTTGCCAATGCTGGCAATGAGGTAACGCGAGGTCCATTTGCCTGGGTGCTGCGATCCATGCCGAACCGGTCTATGAGAGGGTCGACGAAGGCGGCAGTGATGGGAGTTAGTTCGGGGTGAAGGGCCGCCGAAAGTTTCTGCTCAGTGTCTTTTGGCAACTGCGGAATCGCCGCGATCGCGTCAGAACGCGCTTGCGACAGCTCAGCCTGTGTGGGTTGGTTATCGAACTTCCGTCCGAGGAGACGATTGGCTGCAACAGTCGCGACGGCTGTAAGCGCAAAGACTGCGGTTAGCAGGAGAATGGCAAAAAAAGGGTTAGCAAGGGACAGTTTTAGCTTGTTCATGGTGATTTCCTTGGGGGTCTATGTTGTTGGAGTGGTCCTAGTTAGGAAGTTGTCCAGCGTGGGTTTGAAACTCGGCACGCAGCTCCGTAGGTATTGGTGGCAGTATGCCGGATGTGGGAGCGTCGTAGGTTACGAGCGTTAGGTTCACACTCTCCTGGTTGTTCAGGGATGTGATCGAGAGATCTCGAACGTAAATGATCCTTGGAAACTTGGCGACATCGCTAAGGAAACGTGCGACGTTTGCGTGAGTGCCCTGTATCTGAGCTGGCATGACGCGCTCGTTCAAAATGATTTCTGGTCGTGATGTCTGGGGAGACTTAATGGCAGTCGCGGTTGGACCAATATTGGTTGTGGCCGGGGGATTTGTGGATTTGGCTCCGGGCTTCGATGCGTCGAACATCGTTACCCGGACGTGATTTGCTCGCGCCATCTGTTGTATGGCGTCGAGAACGTTAGAGACTTCAGCTTCGCCAGGGAGTAGCTCTCGCGCGGTGCTGTAGTTATTGACTAGACGACGAAACTGATCAAGGAATTGAGGTTTTGTTTCCTGGACCATGCGAGCGATGGCGTTTTGCTTTCGCTTCTCAATCAGAGTCTGGTTGAGGGCGTGGTTAGCTGCTGTCTGTGGGGAAATAAACTGATAGTAAACAAGTGACGCGAGCGCCGCGGCCAGTAGCGTAGCGAAGATAAATAGTCGCGGGCAGCCGGCGTTGAGTATTGTCGTTCTCAGTCTTGCGCCGACATTGGTGCGTGCTTGCTTACGTTTAGAGTGTTTTTGAAGCTTAGTCATTGTTCTTTTCCTGGGACAAAGTTGGAGTGGGCAAGTTCGATGGACTAATAGCAGAGGGCACGTTCGACCCGGTTGCGCTGGTTTGGGAGCTTGCGGAAACTGGTGCCTGGGTTGCTGTTTTGTTTGGAAGCGCGAGTGGCGCATAAGTTGACGTGATCGTGAACTCGACCACACTGGATGCGGATATTTGCTGGGCGGCAGGCGAGGTGGCCACGCCGAGTGAATTAGTGGCGACGTTGTTTCTCGTTAGTATCCCTGAGAAAAGTCCGTTGCTGAATTCAAGTGATTTGGCAAAAGAAGTAATTGCCTGTTCGTTTTTCGTTTTTCCTTTGATCTCAACATTGCCGCCTTTGACATTTATTTCTCGGATGGTCCAGCTGGTTTCGTCGGGCCAGCGGCTATTGAGATCCGTGAGCAGTTGGTGAGTTGCGGGTTGTCTGTTTCTGAGAGCGATTAAGTTGTCGAGCAGCGACTGGAATGCGGCAAAGTTAGCTTTTGATGATTCGTAGTCGTTGTTTTCCTGAGCCAGCTTTTGCGCAGTTGTAGTCTCTTCGTCTATGTGGGCCTGAAGGCGTAATGCTTCGACGGAATTATCGACGAACAGTGCGATCACGATAGCGAGAGCAGCTACGAACGGCAAAAGAATGGCAACAAGCGCGACGCGGAAGCTTGCGGCCGTTTGGGAAGCTGTCGCGAGTTGACGCTCGGTTTCTATTTGATTGAGTCGGGCTTCCGGTCCGATGGCGAGGTTGCATGGTGGCACGGCCGCATGATCGAGTAAGGCGCCGATAGCAAGGGCAGTTGCCTGATCGAGTGGAGTCGAGTTGTTGTCGAGATATAGGGGTTGAACGCGAACGGAATTGAATTCGACGGAATCGTTTAGGAGAGACAGCATCGAATCTCCATAGCTGTCCGATGCAGAGAGGACAACAGTGCTTACGTTGGGAAGTTTGAGTTTAGCGAGGCTGGCGGCGGTTATAAATTTCGCAAGCGTGTCGCGAGTGTGAAAGCACTTAATTTCACTGCTCGCTCCGGGTTCAAAGTCCTCTTCTGTCTCGTAAACGAGTCCAGAGTGCTCAGACCAGAGGCCGATTGTGTAGTCATCTTCACTCAGGACGAGAATAGCTGCGGTTCCGGGAGGTGTCTCGTCCTGCCCTGCACGCCAAAGGCGGGTGATTGCGCGTGTCCTTGTTTCGGCGCGTATTGTTTTTCCCTCAGCATTTATATGGGTTGGCTGTTGCTCGTCGAGCCACGTTTGAGTGCGATGGACGGTTTGATCGACGGAAGAAGCGTCTACCTGAGTCACGATAATTCGACTGTCGGGAGTGCGGGTGAAGCTGAGTAGATGGGTTCTGTCGCCCTTTGTTTTTTCGAGAATTGCTCGGAGAATTGTTTCTTCGGGAGCGTCTGGACTGAGAGCGAGAGGTAAGGCATCTGTGTGTGCGTTTCCGCTCGTGAGAGTGGTCCTCAGGTCGTTGCTTAGTAAGTTGACGGCTCGGCGTTCGCCAATTACTGCTTTGTAAATATCAAAGCCGCCAGCGGCTGCGTACTCTGCAAAGATGATTTGTCCATTGCGATCATCGAAGGCCAGGCCGCAGGGAGACGAGGGTTGTATTGGGTGATTGCGCTTGAACATCATGGCTCCTGATTCAGTTGAGTTGATTAGAGGCAAGGTTCATCGCGCGGGGTCTCGATTCAAATTCGATCGTTCCGCGCGATTCGGTTGAAGCGGTGTTGTTGGTTTCGATGCCTTCGGCAGAGAGTGTTATATCGACTCGGAAAACGTTGGCCGTGGAGTTGAATTCGATGTAGCGAGCGAAAGCCGCTTGGCGAATGTTGAATGCAAGCGTTGAGGCGCGATCGGCTTCCATTCGGACGAGGCGAGCATCGCTACTGGTCGCGTAAGAGACTGGTGGTTCTAATTTGGTGACGGTCGAGCCTATTGCGTATTTGTGCGCATGATCGGCGTCGCTAGAGTAAAGCCTTGCCCAGGCTGGATTTTCTTGGCGAACTCGCTCAATGGAAAGTGTGAGCTCGTTTCCGTTAATAGTTGCAGATGAGACGCGGCAGAGGCTCGAAGCGGCGCCGCCAGGCGCAGCGGGATTGAGGCTGCCCCAGTCTATGATCAAAAGATAATCACCGGCATTGAAGCGTCCTCGTTGTGGGGGTCTGATGATTACTTCAGAGGATGTACTGTCAAATTCAGTGAGAGTGGTTACGGAGTCGGTTGTTTTGTCCCCTGAGAGAACAGTAATAGCGGAGCCTCCTCCGGTTATGGTGATAGGTGCCGAGAGTTGGTTGCCGAGATCCGATGGTAGGGGAGCAAACTCGGTTGAATTACCTGAGATAGCGAGGAGGGGCGCGCCTGTAATGATTACGTTTGTGAACGATTTGTTCTGCTCGTAGATGTTTAGTCCGAAGGATACGGGATAAGAAGTGAGAGAAGCTTTGTTGGTCCATAAGAGTGAGGGAACGTTATTTCGCAGCCGATAGAGTCTTGCGATGCGATTAGATTCACCGTTTTCGATCTTGAAGGTGTACGAGTCGCCTGCTAAATGTGGAGAGATGGTTTCACTCTGTGAGTGGCCGGATGTAGCGGCAAGTTCGGCTCCATTAACATAGATGCCCATCCAAACGCCTACATCAGGAGCTCCAAAACCGATGATGATTGCGAAGGTGTCTCCGTTGGGCGATGTGATGTAAGCAGTCGCGCCGGTTGCTGTAGGAGTAAAAGAAAATGAGCCTAATCCGTTGCCAAGGACATGAGTGATTGACGCGCCATGGTCCCATCCGGTAGAAGCGGTCTTTGTGATGGTGCCATTGGACCATGTGTAGTTGTCTGATGAAGTTGGTATAGCGAAGATGCTTCCCGCCAGGGGTGGTGAGGGACGTGTTAGGTTGTGACCAGCGTTATCTAGATCTGCTCTTATAAGCGTTTGTGCCGCACTACGAGATTCCTCCATTGCGCTAACTTCTGTGAATGCAGCTGCACTACGGGCGAATTTAGTAATTAGACCGAGAGCGGCGAGCACAGCAATGACTGTCACGGCCATGGAGATGAGCAACTCCAGCAGACTAAATCCGGCGTTGTGGTTCGTTTTTTCTCTCATTGGGCCAGAATTGGGGTTGGAGTGTCAGTGACGACACGATTTGAAAATCCGGTCCACCTGCGGGTTGCGTCGTCGTACTGCCACAACTCGAGCAATCCCGAGGGATGGACCGCGACCGCGCGTCCTGCGCTGCCATTGGTTAAGTAAATGGTTGGAAATGGACTTTCGTCGTTTGGGTTAGTGCTGGAAGGGTGAGGTGGGAGCGAACCAACATCCAGGTTGCCATGCGCTGTAAAAGTGAACGAAGTCGTTGGTGTGCCCAGCGGTATTAATGGTAAAGGGGAGAGTTCTGAAGCGGAGTTGGCGATGCGCCATCCTCGAGGTATCTGAAGCTCGCGGCCTTGGTAGACGAAACGCCATGTTCCGTATGCGCCGGGGGTAGCCGAGGGTTGGAAAGTGGTTCGATCAGCCTCGCCTTCAACGACCAGGGCGGCAGTTGTTTGAACACTGGCAAAGTCAATGCCGATCGGAGGCTGTTGGAAGTTTTCAAGTGCGGTAGCTTCGGTTAACGCGTTAATTCTGATGGCCGATGCGCGACGTTCGCGGATACGAGATGCAACGTCAGCCTGAAAGCGCGCCGCTTGGTCACGATTAGCGAAAGAGGCAAGTGCAATCGCAGCGACTATGCTGACAATCGCGCAAACTATGACAAGCTCGAGGAGCGAGAAGCCGGCGCTGTGATTTTGCGCAATGGCAGTTGAAGTGGTCGGTGACCGTCTCATGTCGGGCAATAGGAGTTATGGAAAGGTCGCAGAGCCGCACGATTGCAAGAGACCTTGCTTGTTACAAGTTTACGAGTAGTCGCATCAAAGGGTGCGAATGAACTTATCTTTTCATTTTCTCATTCACTGCTCGTGATATAGTCCGTGCGTTTTTGAAAAACGGACCACGCGGATGAGTTGCAGTGCATCTCTCGTGCCGAATGTTTTCTCTATGCGAATGGTCTAATTTCCAAATGTTGGAGTTGTGAGGTGTGGGATAAACCAACAGCGCGGTCAAACTAGGTGTTGTCAAATTCAACAGCTAGTTTTGTTCGGCGGACACGCTTGGTGGAGGATTCTCTGGATTTCGTTTTGGACTTTGATTTGCTAACGGTCGAAAGCGGTGGACCGTTATATGTGGAAGTGCTGTTGAATGTCATTACGGAATAGCTTGAGTGATCGCGTTGGCAGACTTTCGGGTGTGATATTGGTGTTGTGTTTGGGATCTAGTGTGGCTGTGGCTCAGAGGGTTCGTATCACTGATGCTGACGTGAGTTTGGTACAGATAAGCGCAGAAGAGACTGCACAGGCCAATAGGGCAGCAGCCGGTTCAAATGAAGTCATGACGCGCCGTCCGGTATTAATGTTGAATAATGGTGATAGAACGCACGATCAGAGACTGCTAAACGAAGCCATATATAAGGAGTCGTCACGACATAAACTTGATCCGAATCTTGTTTTTGCGATTGTTTGGCAGGAATCGCGTTTTAAACTGAGTGCGATTTCGCCAAAAAATGCCCGCGGCCCTATGCAGCTAATGCCTGCTACGGCTGCCAGGTTTGGCGTTGGCAATGCGCATGATCCGAAGGAATCTGTCCGCGGTGGTGTGGAGTATCTAGTGTGGTTGTTGGACAGATTCGGGGGCAATGTTTCCTTGGCGCTCGCCGGCTTTAACGCGGGGGAAGCGTCAGTCGAGGCTTATCTTTACGGTAAGACGGTGATTCTTTGTGACGGGAAAGTGATTAACCGGCGTGGAATTCGGACCGACGGAATTCCTCCTTATCCTGAAACCGTCAACTATGTGCGGAGGGTCGCGGAACGTTACCGGTTGCTGCGGATGGCTTACGAGTTAGTTGAATGATTGCGGAGATACATCTATGACAAGTACTGCTGTGAGTGCTGCGGTTTCCGTTGAGGGTTTGATTGCGGATTACCCTGAACATCTGCCAGTACTGGTGGTTGATGATGAACCTGACGTGCGATCCGTGATTAGGAGATGTCTGCAAAAATTCAACATCAAGGTAGTAGAGTCGGCAACGTTGGGGCATGCGCGGGAGCGATTTGAGTCAGGCGAAGAGTTTTCGTTGGTCTTTCTCGACCGGTGTTTGCCGGATGGAGACGGGGTAGATTTTGCGCAAGAGATCTTGGAGTGGTGGCCAAAGCTGGCTGTCGCGATCATTACAGGGTTGGGAAATTCGAAGAATGCTGAAAAAGCAATTGCAGGCGGTGCTTTTGCGTACCTTCCAAAACCTTTATCTATCAGTGAAATCAGAAAGGTTCTGTTCCGGAGATATCCGAGATTATCTGATTCGTTTCGTGATGGCGAACTCGCTGGTCCAATAATCGACGGTTCGGTGCAAGGTGAAGACGAGTCAGGCGTCACATTAATTGCGCGTAGTCCGCAAATGATCAGGCTCACGCTGGAAATTCTTGAGATTGCAAAGATGACACGCAGTGTGCTGGTGACGGGAGCGTCAGGGACCGGCAAGGAAGTCATTGCTCGCAAGATACATGAGATGAGTTCGCGGCGGGATCACAGATTCGTCGCAATCAATTGTGGTGCGATGAACTTGGAGCTTATCGAGTCTACGCTCTTTGGACATGTAAAAGGTGCATTTACCGGAGCGGTCAATGATCGTAAGGGAGTTTTTGAGGAAGCAAACGGTGGAACGGTTTTTCTTGACGAGATTACTGAAACTAGCGCCGTGTTTCAGGTGAAGCTTCTGCGGGTTCTGCAGGAGCATCGAATTAGTAGAGTGGGATCTAATCTGGAAATACAGTTGAACGTGCGGGTGGTTGCCGCGAGTAATCGAAACGTTGTTGAAGAGGTTGCTGCTGGCAATTTCAGAGAAGATCTTTATTTCCGTTTGAAAGGTTCTGAGATTTTTATACCCGCTTTGAAAGATCGGCGAGAGGATATTGAACCGTTAGCGATTCATTTCGCACAACTTACTGTGAGGGAAACCGGCCGTCCGGTGGCGTTTTCTCGCGGAGCGATGACGGCGTTGCAGAGTTACGATTGGCCCGGCAACGTACGAGAGCTTCAGTCGGCGGTTGATTCGGCTGTGCAGCGTTGTAACGGAATCGTTTTAACCAGCGATTTGCCGAAGGATCTTCGGCTCGATCTAGGAGATTTGAAACCAGGCAGTGTGAGACTACGCTCGTTGGAGGAAGCTAACCACGACTATTGCTTGCAGGTCTTAAGGTCGTGCCAAGGAAATAAGACACGAGCGGCAGACATTCTTGGGATAGACCGGGGCACTATGATAAAGCTGTCGCATAAGAAAGGTTGGGATGATCAATTTGCTGACGAGTGGGGAGGGACTGATTAGGGGAGGGACTGATTAGGCCTTTTTGTGCTTCCCTGGTTTGGCCGGAGAACCTGGTCTAAGGAAGGACTGGTTTCGCCGGCTGTTTTGTTGTGTCGACAAGATCTTTTCGATTGTCATCATCAGGCCATTTGGTTCAAATGGTTTTTGTAAAAAGTTGAAGCCGTCGGGTGTCTTACCAGTATCGTCAAGGTCGATTTTGTAACCGCTGGTCAGGAGTATTCGTGCTGACCGAAATTCTTGTTGAATAATCTTTGATAATGTACGGCCGTCGATACCGGGGAGACCTAGATCTGCGATTAGTAATATTGGCTGATTCCTTTCGAGTGTTAGTTGTCTGTAGAGAGCCAAGGCTGATTTGCCGTCAGCAGTGAAGATGGTTTGATAGCCGGCTTTTGAAACATACCTGGCAATAGTTCGCTGTATATCTGAATCATCCTCAGCGACAAGTATTAGGGATTGCTGAGGATTAGGTACGAGTCTGGGAGCGAGCACTCCTTTTTCAGCAACTGAGGATGTTGAAGTCGTTGGTGGAATCGAAGGTATATAGATGTCGAAGCGGGTTCCTTTTCCGGGCCAGCTCTCCACGTCGATGTACCCGCCAACGTGTTTGACAATTGAATAGACGATCGGTAGGCCTAAGCCCGCCACGTCAAAGGACTCGCTTGGGGAGGGAAAATCAAAGATGCGCTGGAGTTGTTCTGAATCCATTCCGGGGCTCGAATCTGTAATGCTTAAGCGTGTGTAAGTTCCCGGACGAGCGCCGCGGCGAGTGTTTGTGAATTCTTCATCAAGAGTCGCACGTTCCGTCTCGATTGTGATGCGACCCCCGGATGGCATTGCATTTTTGCAAGTAATGAAGACGCTTTGCAGTATTTGATCAATTCTGAGGCGGTCCATGTAGATGCTCGGAAGCGCATCGGATGGTAGAAACTCAATCTGTATTTTGGGGCCCAGCAAACTCTTGGCAATGGCGAGAGTTTCGTTGATTGCAGTGTTCAGGTCCGAAGTCTGTGTGTTGAGAGGCTGTTGACGTGCGTACTCTCGAAGGGTGTTAATGAATTCAGCCATCTCACGAGATTTCCGAATAACATCATTCAGCTCTGGCAGCCCATCGTCCTGAAGTGAAGCAATTCTCTCTGAAGTAGGTGAGGTTAGTAAGTCGTATAATTGTTCGTTTAGCAGTTCGGCATTTCCAATAATAGATGTAAGGGAATTACTCAGATCGTGTGCAATGCGCATTACCAACTGGCCAAGAATCTGTAAATAGATGGTCGCGCTAGTGTGATCGTGCATTTGAGGGGACGATAGAGGTCTTACGATCACAAGGGCAGCGGGGCGGGGTGTGAATTTTGCGAAGTAGTCGAGTTTAGGGAGCGGAAGAAATGTTGCTGAGTGCGTGAGCGCATGTACTCTGGCGGTTAAAGTCAAAAGTTCCGCACTTGGCAGTTTGATTCGATCACCTTTCTTTCTTTGATTGGGAAGTTGGAGCGATAGAATCGTTTCTATCGGTTGACCGAGAAGGGCGGATTCAGGTAGGGACGTCATGGTTTGGGCTGCGTTATTTGCCAGGGTTATGCGATGGGAACGATTGATTAAGAACAGTGCTTCAGTTATTAGATCTGTCGCTGATTGCAATGTTGTGGCATTAGGCTGAAGGTCGAACGATTTGTGTTGTGGTCTCTTAGCCATAAATCTTCCCTGACATACGCAAGCTGTATCAGGTGATTGATTAGTACTTTAAGAGGGATGAGCGTTGGACCACGTTGATTAGGACAAAACTTCACCATGCCGCCTTAGTGTTGTTTCGAAAAGCGGGAAGTCTTGCTAGTGGTGACTCTCACCCTTCTCGCTGAAATATCAGCGTCTGGGCCGAAGGGCGACAAAAAACTAATCGAGTGGATTTTAAGCTGTCGTTATGGTTGGGTCAATTATCTCTGATATGTTGGGAGCGTCGCGTTACGAGGGAGAGCGATATCGGCATCGGGTGCATGAGGCATAGCAATGCCGAAGCACTGCAGCAGTTGTGTGGAATGTTAGCGAGCTCTTTTTTGAGCGGGAGTTATTACAGCCAGTTTTGTTTCACGGCTATGCGGCCTGAGATCAGTTCGTCTAGTGTACCAGAGACTCACTGCCGTTCTTTTCACCAAATCGAAGTGCGTATGGTTTTGGCAGGTTATACGGTGGCGGGCGCTATTTCTTTCGGAGTAAGGATTTGGCGGACGGTGTGAAGGAGATCGTTGCCACTAAACGGTTTTGTGAGGAAGTTGACACCATCAATAAGAACTCCGCCGCGATCAGTTATTACGTCTTTAGGATAGCCGCTGATGTAAAGTACCTGAACGGCAGATCGCAAGTCTGAGATGCGAAGCGCGAGATCTCGGCCGTTCATTTTTGGCATTAAGACGTCTGTAATGAGTAATTGTATTTGGTCGTTGTATTCCTTTAATAGTTCAAGAGCATGTGCGCCATCAATTGCTTCAAGTATGGTGTATCCGGCATGAGTGAGCGAGTCCTTCAGTACCTGACGAACGGACGCGTCGTCTTCCGCAATGAGAATAGTTTGTGTGCCGTGAAGTCCCTCGATTGGTTCGGGTGTGGCATCGACGGACGGCTCGAAAGAGGGATCCTTTGCGAGAGGAAATTGGATGTGGAAGGTAGTCCCCTCTCCTTCCTTGCTGGATACGGAAATAGAGCCTCCGGATTGCTTTACGACTCCTAGAACTGTAGCTAACCCGAGGCCTGTCCCCTTTCCTTCGCCTTTCGTGGTGAAAAATGGCTCGAAAATGTGTTTCTGAATTTCGGAGCTCATGCCAATGCCGGTGTCGGTAATGGAAAGTTGAACATGAGGATTGTTCTTAGTTGATTGTGTCTTTGCGTGTTTCCTGTCGAGATAAACGACCGATGTTTCGATCGTAATTGTGCCGCCTGTTGGCATCGCATCTCGTGCGTTTACGGCGAGGTTGATGATTATCTGTTCGAGCTGATTTTTGTCAGCGGTGATTTGTGGTAGATCGTCTGCGAGCTTGCAGATGAGTGAAATGTCTTCACCGATCAGACGGACAATCATTTGCTCCATAATATGTGTTACCACTGTATTGACGTTAAGATTAACTGGCTGTAGCACCTGTTTGCGACCGTACGCAAGAAGCTGCCTGGTAAGCATCGCGGCTCGTCTCGCAGAGGCTTGGATATCGAATACGTGTTTGCGTAAAGGGTTTGATGGCTCGAGACTGCGAAGGAGCGAATCGCAGTTCCCATACATGGCAGTTATGAGGTTATTAAAGTCGTGAGCCACGCCGCCAGCTAGTTGTCCGAGAGCCTCAATTCTTCGTCCCTGCTGAAGCTGTGTTTCCTGCTCGCGTTCGCGATTGAGAAGCCGCACGTTTTCGATTGCATTGGCAGCTAGGTTTGCTGCCATTTGGACCGCGACAATGTGTTCGGATTGATATTCTTCGTTATGGGGCGATTGAATTTCGACTATGCCGATTGTGCGACCCATTATTGTCATGGGGACAATCATTGAAGAAAGATTGAATCGTGTTGTGTTTTGGAGAAGTCGCAGAATCGATTCCTCGGGTGATGAAGTTGAGGTGATGGTTTCGGCGCAGAGGATTGCTCGCCGAAGATCGGAATTGTTCATGAGCGGAAAGGGTTCAGCATTAGTCAGCTTAACGTCTTTTCCTCCAAGCCACAGAAAATGTGGTGTTAGTTCGACTTGTTCATGGTCATAGAGTGCGATGCCCAAGGCGTTGCACGGAACGGAGATCCTTGTAAATTCAAGGAGTGCGTCAAAGATTTGCTGTAACTGGCGAGCTGAAGCAAGAACTTGTGCAAGTTGAGCGATCCGCTCGACTAAAAGTTTGTATTCAGTCTTCCCTCGCCGTTCTGCTTCTAACAACTTTTGTTCAGCTTCTTTGCGTGAGCGAATGTCGCGAGCGATGCCTTGGACGCCCACAGGTTTGCCATTTCGATAAATTAGTTGCGAGTTGACTTCCCATGGGATCATGGTCCCATCTTTTGCCCTGACGGACAATTCGTAAACAGTATTGGGCACGCCCTCCTTTAGCTTTTGCTCGAGCATGCGGTAAGCGAGTGCGACGTCTTCAGGACTTGCTAGATCCTTGAAATCCACATCAGCAATTTCCTCAGCTGAATAGCCAGTTATTTCTTGTCCGCGCGCATTTAGCGAAGTGTAGTGTCCTTGCAGATCGTGAGTGTAAACAACGTCATTCGCATTGTGGAACAACTCAAAGTAGCGCTGTTGTGCATCCTGGGTTCGTTTACGTTCGACCATTGTCGCGACTCTGGCCGCGAGTGCAATCGGGTGATAAGGCGTATCTAGAAGATCGTCTTTTGTTGGATCGACGTCGAAGTTGTTTCGGTGGTTTAGTGCGTCCGCGCTGATTACGAGTATAGGAATATCCGTTAATTGTTGATTAGACCTAATGCTGCGGTGAAGGTCGATTGCGGTTTGTTGTTTGGCCGTGTCGATAATGATGAGATCAGGTTGTTGCTCGATCGCGAGTCTGAGCGCCGCGGATAGGTTTGTTGCTTTAAGGACGGTGTATTCGGCTAGCTGAATTGCAGACGCCAGCTCTCTTAGTTGGTCCGAACGATCGTTTACAGCAAGAATGTTGTGGGAGGTACCTTGTTTCATGTTCTAAAACGTCCGAATGCTTGGTTTATTGGGATGGTCTGGTTGCCGCGATTACCCGTGAATAAACGGGGTCGTACCTTAAACGCCGGTACGAGCGTTTTGGGAGACTTATTTTGACGCGCCAGGGATGGCGCAAAGCGAGCAACGCGCGAAAATTTTAGCAGGTTTCTCTTAACAAAAAATCACTTTTATAAGGAGAGCGTTGGCAAGAAAACGAGCAAGTGCAACTAAATAGCGCGCATAGTTAGTGATGTATAAAATGCCTGAATAAAAAAATTTGAGGCGGGTGACGAATTGTTGGATTGGTCCAATTAAAAATTTGGATGATCTCCGCGCGTGCAAGATCTCTTGCAGCAGAATTCTTAACCGGGATGAGAAGAAAAGACGATATGCTTGGTCGGTGCAATTTGAATTGATGCTGCCAACGACGAGAAAGTTTCCGTTCTCTGATCCGGGTTGGATCTTTGAGCCAAAGTGGGATGGTTATAGAGCGTTATGCTTGATCGAACATGACTCGGTTCGTTTTATGTCCCGCAATAAGAAGGAACTCACGAAACGCTTTCCTGAACTCTCTACGATTGACAAATCGATCAAAGCACAGTCGGCGATCCTCGACGGTGAAATTGTCGGATTAGACGCTACAGATGTTCCGTGCTTCGAAAACCTGCAAAACAGAAAACAATGCTTTATCGTTTACTTTGTCTTTGACTGTTTGATGCTGAATGGGAACGACCTCAGAAATGAGCCACTGATCTTTCGGAAGGGAGTGCTTAAACGTATTCTGAAGAAATCGCCTCGCATCAGATATACGGATCATGTTGTGCAAGAAGGCAAGGAGTTATTTATCACGGTTGAGAAACTGGGGCTCGAGGGAATTGTCGGAAAGAAAGCGGATAGCCGCTACGTTGGCGGGCGGAGTAAAGAGTGGTTGAAGATCAAAACACGCGCTGGCACCGAAGTTATGAAGAAGCGTGTGGAGACTTGGGGACGATGAACTGTAGAGTGGGAGTAGACAAGCTGGGACGCAACGCGTGCTACCCTATCAAGATGAATTAAAAAGTGAACATCGCCGAAAGACCATTACTGAGAAAAAAACAAAGACTGAATTTGCGTAAGGAATAAAACCGAAAGGGAGGGTGTAGATAGTTTTGTGTAAATGGTCATCGACGTCCAACTGAGTTAGGGTTGGCAGGGAGAAAAGATGACCAAAGACAAAAGCATCGACAACGAGCTCATTGACAATCTGCTGAAGAACTACAAAAAGCCCGAAGACCTGATTGGGGAGAACGGGCTGCTGAAGCAACTGACAAAGCAGTTGCTGGAGCGGGCGATGGCCGCGGAGATGACCGAGCACGTCGGCTACGATAAGCACGACGCGGCCGGGAACAACAGCGGCAACTCGCGCAACGGCAAGTCGGCCAAGACGATCAAAGGAACCTTTGGAGAGTTAGCGCTGGAGACGCCGCGTGATCGGAATGGGAGCTTCGAGCCGCAGATCATCGAGAAGCATCAGACGCGCTTCACAGGGTTCGACGCCAACATCATTTCGCTGTATGCGCGGGGTCTCTCGACGCGTGAGATCCAGCAGCACCTCGAAGAGATCTATCACGTTGAAGTCTCGCCAGCGTTGATTTCGAGCGTGACAGATGAGGTGCTCGAGGAGGTGAAGACGTGGCAGAACCGGCAACTGGACCCGGTCTACCCGATCATGTATTTGGACGCCATCCAGTTCAAAGTGAGAGACAGCGGGCACGTCAAAAACAAAGCGATTTACCTGGCGATTGGCGTCACGATCGAGGGATTGAAAGAAGTGCTGGGGCTGTGGATCGCGCAAACGGAAGGCGCCAAGTTCTGGCTGCAAGTGGTGACAGAGTTGAAGAATCGGGGAGTAACCGACATCTTTATCGCCTGCGTTGACGGGCTGAAAGGCTTTCCCGAAGCAATTGAAAGTGTCTTCCCACAAACCGAAGTGCAGTTGTGCATCGTGCACCTGGTGCGGCACTCGCTGAACTATGTGGGCTGGAAACAGCGCAAGGAAGTAGCGGCGGACCTGAAGCTGATTTACACAGCGGCGACCGAAGCGGAAGCCGAGCAACAACTAACCGATTTTAGTCTGAAGTGGGATACGAAGTTTCCCATGATCGCCAAGTCCTGGCGCAGCAATTGGCCGCGCGTGATTCCGTTCTTTGCGCATCCGCCGGAGATTCGAAAAGTGATCTACACCACCAACGCCATCGAGTCGTTGAACATGTCGCTGCGCAAAGTGACCAAAGCGCGCGGCTCGTTTCCCAACGATGAGGCGGTCTGCAAACTACTCTATCTGGCGCTGCGCAATATTTCGAAGAAGTGGACCATGCCGCTCCACGCCTGGAAGGACGCGCTCAATCGCTTCGCCATCATCTACGAAAACCGGCTGCCGGCGCACTAAGCGGAAAGCTGATTGATGAATGAACCAGCCAGGCAAAAAATCGGGCTATGGAAACCGTGGAAAAACAAAATACGTTTTCCCACCGTTCCCACAGCCCCTACTGCTGCTGACAAATAAAGATGAAAAGCAGCCCACCAAAAGAAAAGACGATCGTTTACACAAAATCCCTTGCGGATCCCCGAAAGGCCGATTTTGGACCGGCCTCTCAAGGTTGGGCGAAAGCATTCAGCTTTCAGGGTCACTGTCCTCACCCCAGCGACCATAACCCGATTGCAACGCATTGTACGGATATGAAGAAATCTGTCAATCTGCATGCGCATCTGTAGCGGCGTTACCAGGTCATTTGGGATGCGACACTGCCTCAACCAGCGTTTTCTCTCTTGACTCCAAGCACAAATAGAAACTGCGATTAACATCTGAGTTCTTTTTCGGGAAGGAAGATAGGTAATTAATAGCGACAGTTGTCCAAGGCGGCATTGGCAAACAGGGCAGCTATCACACCCCGGCTAATACTGCGTAGGTGAGCAGACAACCACGAAGAACCATATTTCAGAACACTGACCCAGGTGGCCCAACATCGCTAGCTTTCAGATACTTTCGACATAATGTCATAATCGCCACGCCATGGAGTTCCGGTTGTGGAATCCGATTAACAATTCCCAAAACATCCTCAAACTGTTCGGGACCAAAGGCGTCTATAGCAGTCCTTAAACTGAACCCCTCAGTTCCATACGTAAAATCGGCCGGCGTTTCGAGGCCGGAAAAACGGTTTACTGAAGGAGCTCGATCTTCATCCCTGCGGCCAAATGTCACTTTGCCGAGTTGTCGCACCGCTTCGGAGAACACTTCGAATGCCGACACTTTATCAAACTTTGCGAAAGCGGAGCTGATGCCAAACGTAACGTGCACTGAATCTTCATCTGGCTCAGCCTTGCGAATGAGTAATCGTGCTTCCTGCAACCATTGACCGGCGCGAGTTGTGTCCTTTGCTTTAATAAGTCGCTGAGCACCTACGATCAAACTAGCTGGATGCTGTATGGGATCGGAATTTTTTCCTGCTAGTTCATATGCTCTCTCGAGATTGTTTATATTGATGAAGTGAAGCGAGGCCCGGTAGGTCAGCCAGTTTCGCACATTTTCGCGCAGGGTTCGGTCTTCAATCTTTCCCGCCAGATCCCATCCGCGAGAGTATTTCTCGACCGTAGTAGCCAAAGCAGCTTTTGCATAGGCGATGTCGCGCCCGAGGGTGTAGCTCTCATTTCGCGCCGCTTCCTCCAGCAGATCCACACGCCGGTCCGCGTACGTGGCGCTGGTTTCGCCTGGCAGCGAAGCGGGCGTATTTGCCGGCGCTGACTGGCGAACCGTGCTGAAACTTGCGTCAGTGGAGATCTGCTGTGCTCGCGTTTGGAGGGCGACCGCCAGTTCAGGCAATTGCTCGGAGATTGGACCCATCAGCGTGTTGATAGCGCTGAACTGTGAGCGGGCGGCTAGAGCTGGGTCGGCAGTGGTTGCTGGTAAGGGAGCGTTTATCAAGAGATTGGCTGCTAACCGCAAAAACTCTGTTGCCAGAGCAGGGTTCAGTTGTGCAGCGGCGACAATCTGTGGACGGTTTCTACCTACGGCCAATTGAATGTGACCAGCATTCGGATCCGTATTGGCAGCCACAACGCGTCCAGGGGTGAATAGATACGCGTATAGAATGAGCAACTCGTTGGGATCGAGCATGCCGTTTGTTCTGAGCCGCGCAAGCGCTGCGCGAAAGACATTCTGAGAGAGTTCTACGTTTTTTTCCTGAATCCTGATTAATACCTGCTGGAAACCGAACGAAACTCCATCTTGCAGACTTTCTATCAAAAGCGATGCAGCAGCGTTAGGATCCTCGTCGACGATCTGTAGGGCCATTTGCAGTAATAAGGTGCTGCGAGGAGTTCGGTCGTCAAACGCTCCGCGCTCAGTTTTCGCTTGTTCGGCCTCCTGGGCCATTTGCTCCAGCCATTTCTTGGCAAGTTCGGGAGCACGCTTGCGCGCCACAAGGAGCACTTCACGTCTCGCTTCGATTCGTAGGGATTCATTTCTAAAACGCGACCGCTCAGACTTAGGGTCCTCAACAGTTCCCGCCCTGTCCCACGCCTTGATAAGAAGGCTGCGTGCAACGTCTGCATCAGCGTCCCACAAAACATCTGCTGTCTGAGCTTGAAACTTACTTGCCGCTGCAGCGTCGGGCCAATTCTTTGCGTCATCTGCAGTTACTCTTAGCAGTGAGAGTATTCTCGTAATCTGCTGTTCTCGAGTACGCTTCCGCAACTCTTCTTCTGTTGATTCCGCGGGTGCTTTCGTTTTCTCTTGCGACGCGATTGGTGGCTTGGGCTGCTGACCGAAGCGAGAGCCGGCCGTCGCGATTTGCCACAGTAGGCACAAACAAATAAAGCTTGCTGGACGGAGCTTTGTTTTTACGAGATTACCTTTGCTCATTGAATGTCCTTAGACTTCAGTCAGCCAGCGAACGAAGTCTCCTTGCGCCTTTTCATCGATAGTTGCGCCACCCCACGATTTCTTAATGACTCCATCATCAACAAAAATCTTGATTGGAACTCGTTTGATTCCCAGTTGGCCCGCAAGTCGAAAGCCCCGATCATAGAATACCTTAAAAGGAAATACCTTTTTTGCGTCTCGTAAGGAACTGTCCATATCTCCAAATGAAATCACGCCGTAGAAGCGCACGTCAGCGCGTTTGCCGACAACACTTCTTAAGAATTCGGATTCTTTGCGACAGGCATCACAATCGGACGTGATGAAGACAAGGACGATCCTGCCGCTTTTCAATTCCGAATCCGGAAGTGATTGGCTGTTTTCGTCGACGAGGTCTGCATAGGGAAGCGACTTGCCTGAACTGACGGGATCGCGTTTCGCTGCGTTGCGGGCGTTGCGTGTGTAAAAGACAACAAACGCGACGCAGAATACGACCGCAAATAGCAGCGCCAAACTGGAAATCCAAATAATTTTTTTCGAAGACGATTGGGTCATATATCGATCCGCTGAAGTTTGGAGCACTCAGTTTGGCTTCCACTCCATCGTCTCGCTGGCACTCTTGGTATTCGATCTGTAAAGCGATCCATTTTCCGCGACAAAGAAGTTAAGAAACAGTTCCGCACGAGGGGAAAAACTATTTCTGTCATTCGTATCAGCTTCAAACGGAGGCACGACAAATACATCCGAACCATAAATATCCTTCTTCAGTTTGGCATCGAAAACCTTGACGGAATAGAAAGTCATTATGCTGGAAAATGAAGTTTGCTGGTCGTGCGGGATCTTGTCTCGAAAAACAATTTCCGGACGCAAGAAGGACCGGTCTTTGAGAGTCGCCAATTTCTGTTTGCTGAACTTTCCCTCGGCCAAAAGTATCCTGCTTTGAAAATATTCCGGCCGAAGCTCGCGTGATTTGCCCGCCTTGCTGATCTCTTTCATGCTCTTTTCAAAATCCTGTTCCGCAACAAAGAAGACTTTATACTCAACTTCCCAGTTACTGGTGGGCGTTGCGGCGCCCGGCAAATTCATCAACGTGATTTTCAGCGACAGCTTATCCGCATAAACTTCCGGAGCTATCAGGTTCGGCCTTATCGTCCGACGATCAAGCCGCATTTTCTGATTAGCAGATTGTTGGCCCACACCGGTGATCGGCCACAGAATTGAAAACAGGGAAAGACAACACAAGGTGAGAACGTTCTTGAAAGTTATGCGAGTTTCCATAGGTCTGTACAGACAGATCTCGATGACTACTCTCGCTCACGCAAGCACGAGTCCTCGCATGGACACGAAAGTCAGTCAGAGAAACGAAATAGGGTAAAGCAATTCCTGAGGCGGCCGACTGCCTTATGAGGGAGTACGGATTGCCTGCGAGGATTGCATTTGACCTATTTGACGATCAATACGACTCGTAGCCGTTGCGTGCAAGTGCTGCTTCACACGCCGCTGACCCCACTTTACAGTAGCAGTCGTAATAACAATAGGTCGCATCTTCGCCAGTCGGGTAGCAGGTATATTCATCCTGAACATCGATCGTACAAGTAGCCATTGCGGTCACATTTGCAAGAGCTAATGAGAGCGCTATCGCGGCAAACGCCGAAAGAAAATATTTCTTGAGGTTCATCGAGAGGACTCCTTTTGAGAGTTGACAATTGAGATTGTTTCTGCGAAGGCGCGATATCTTTATCACCAGGTCGCCGCGACTGTCAAGGTTAGCGATTGTTGGGTGGTGTCTTAGTTTGAATTGGCCTCATATGGTCGATTCCTGAAGTCTCTTAGGCGCCAGGATGTTTCATCAACGGCACGGACTGGCCCTTCGCGGTAACGAAAGCCAGCCCTACACAGCCGAATCCTAACCGTTCTCTTACCATCCTTCGGCATGTAGTAGTAAGCTACGGGGCATGGCCTCAGAATCCCCCAAATGGATCGCCTTGGTGCTTAGTATCCTCGCCATAGCTATTAGCAGTCTGAGTTGGTGGGAAGCTCATAGAAATAGGATCATTAACGAAGAGATAAATCGTCCTGTGTTGACGATTAGCGTCGATGATGTTTCCGATGCCTATGTACACGAGCCGGGCCTGAGTTTTGTTTATCGGGCTACGATAAAAAACGAAGGCAAAACGGTCGCTAAAATCTTAAGCGCCGAAATCGCTGGGACCGCGCATACTGTTCCGGATTGTGACGGCAAGCCATCGGGCGAAAAGTACCACCAGGGTCTCGATGAACCTCCGTGGATTCTGCTTCCAAACGAAACGCGTTCATTTTTCATAACCCTATACTTCGATTGCCAGGCCGACTTTCGTCCCGCAATTCAATTCGAGATGAAAGCTCGGTATTCGTTCCCGGGAACTGGAAGCGAATACTCGCAAACGGCGACCACCACGACACTACCCAAGCCGAACTAAACGGCCTGCAAACTCTCTCGCTTTTTGTAAGGGCTGCGGCTTGCCCAGTTTCGGCATATATGAGTGTGCCATCGCGATTAGATCTTCGAGACCCCAGAGCGTGGCCGTGCAGTCGTAACTTGAACACGACCTACGATGCGACTAGCACAGTTTTCCATAAATAGGTTGGCCCAACTTCAAACTGAGACACTACCGATTGTTGCATGTGATAACTCATTAGAAATGTTCTCTGCAAAACTCAATAGAAACGCCAAAGGGTAACGCTACACTTACGGTGATCCTTTTCGAGGGCCCAAAGAACTCTGCCTATGGTTGTTCTAAATGAATTTTCAATGCAAATGCGCTCGATCACTGAGCCCGAGAGAGCGACAACTTCGAATATCCGTTCGGAGTGTTTGAGTGACTTTGAGTTTTCGTCATTGCCTTGCGAGATTACGATCTCGATGATGGTTGGGGCAAGTTACCATCAGACCGATAATAGGATTCAGTCACCGGCGATTCGAGTACGAGGCCTTCGTTAGATTGTCAGTGGGTAACGCATATGTGACCTTTGGTCCAGCAACTTCGAGATAACCTTGGTTCGCAAGGCTCTGAAAATGTGAGAAGTGTGGACCCTAAATCCGTCGCTAGTGGTACTGATATGAGGTTCTTGCCAATTACGCTCGTAAGCGTATCATGAACCGGTGTCAGAATATCAAGGGATCGGTTTCTTGAACGCCAGGCGCATCCAGATCGTTGGCGCTTTATTCCTTACGGTTCTTAGTGTGCCGTCGCTCTGCGGCCAGTCGTCCAGGTCTGATCCCTGGCTCGACTTTCCCTCATACGACCAAACGCTTGTGTGGTACCTGCGCCGAGGCGCAGATGCCAAAGAGGGCAAGCGACGCCTCGCGCAGGACTCCGCGTCGGTTGACACTTTCAGGCGGCTCGTCGCCGCTGAACGGCGCGACGATGCGTTGCTCGAATTGAAACGAATACTCGAAGCACCCGATGGCGCGCAGACGATCGCCGCACTTCATGCCCTTAGCGAAACGATTTTTACGTTTCAGCATGATCAAACGCGCTCGTACAGCGAGACGATTCGCCAAACGATCGCATCCGCGCGCGCTCGCATGGCACAGCTACCACGTGAAGATGCTGCGCGGCTTGCGCGTGAGATCCTGTTCTTCGATCAGTGGTTGGAGGGGCCGCAAGCCAGCCAGAAATGGCGCGAGCGACTGACGCAGTTCGTCCGAGATTACGACGGCACCGAAGCGGTACTACTCACGCAGGTTGACCTGCTCATGTTGGATCCCAAGCAGATCCTGAAACAGATTGGCGATCTGGATCAATTCGCCAAGGACCATCCCGGTACTAACGCAGCAGCGAAGGCACTCTTCCAGGAAGGCTTCCAACTCCACGTCAATGTCCCGGTCACCGGCGTCGAGCCACGCGGCTCGGATCCGACCGAGCGCCTCTTGCGCGTAGCGGACATCGTCAAGCAGTTGGAGAACGGCAAGTTCCCGCGGAGCGAATGGGTGGAAAAGGCGCCTGAGTTATTGATCGGCTTCTTCGTGTCAGATACGCCTCCACCGCGATATTCACCTGCGAACGTTGATAGGGCCATCGAGACATACGGTGACTTCGTACGAACGCATCTGCAGATGCCGAACGCATTGCTATCGCTTGATAACAGTCTCGGCTACGTTACCGCTAGTAAGATGGGCAATTTGTTCGAATTGAAGGGCCACCGGGTCGGAGGCATCGAACGATTCCTCGACGATCTTGAAAAGACCGCGTCAGATCCGGCTTGGGTGCAACTGTTCCGTGCGCAGTACTACGCGCGCCAGTCGTCAGCCGGCCCTGAGGCGGATCGAGCATCGATGGCGGACAAAGCACGGGCGGCACTGACGACGCTGGTGTCGGCGAATCGCGGTGATGCATCTCGGCACGCGCTCGCGTTCGTGGCTGCGTTTGATTACTACCAACGTGATTACGCGCGTGCACTGCCGGAGTATCAGAAATTTGTCTCGCGGTATCCGTCGAGTTCATGGGCGCCAATCGCTGCGCTTCGCATCGGCGAGTGCTACGAACAGATGAAGGATTGGCCGAAAGCTTCTGCTGCTTACAAGCGCGCAGCCATCTCCTTCACTAATGATGCGTACGCCCGCGTGCTCGGCGGAGCATTTGCCTCGCGCACGCTCGCTGCGCAAGGCCGCTTCGCCGATTCTCTGTCCGCCGCCAATACTGCACTGAAGAGTTGGGACTCAGACTATGGATTCGAGTATTCGATCCGTTCGCCTCAGGGGCCGCTGTCTGGCGTGATCACCGGACCGGTTGTTGACACGCTACGCGTCACTCGCGACGATCTGGCCGCGCGGGTAGCTACTCTCGATCATGATCTTCGTCAATCCGGGGGCCGACTGATGGCGCGCGCACGCTGGCAGCTCGATCACAACCAATTCACTGAAGCGATTAATACGCTGACTACGTTCCTCAAGCAGGAACCCGGATCGCCAGTGCTGACTGAGGCGCGGTCACTACTCCACCGCGCGCAACTCGAGTCAGCCCTCGATCTGGCTGCCGTGGAAGGCGCGCATTATGACCCGGCGAAAGCTTTGGCTGCTTTGGACGCGATCACTAAGGAGCCGTTTGATTCCTTCGTCGCAACTGCTGCACTGGCAGAGGCTGCACTGAAGCTGACACAAGGACAATCAAGCGAGGCCGAAGCACTAATGGGAAAGACACTGGACTCGTGGATTACAACTCAGCGCGATCTCCGGCAACGGCCCACATCGAGTATCGACGCTGACGTCGCGGAGATTCGGCAAGTAGTGTTTCGGCCGCTCGGCGACTTGCCGATCTACCGCGGCAGCGGTTGGAATGCCTTCAACTTTCCGGCGGCGCTGCCTCGTTTCATCGTGGTGCGCGCCGACGTCCAAGTGAAGACTTCGGATGACCAAGTTGATCGGCACACCGTGTATCAGCAGTTCCCGGGTCTCGATCACGTGCTGTTACTCAAGTCCGATGAGCTATCGCTCCTGGCGCGGCTGTTGCCAACGATTGGCGGAACGAAGCGCCGCGCGCCGACCCAAGTCATGGAAACGCCGAATCAGCCAGTCGGCGATTCGATGCAAATCCTTTCGCTATTCGGGCGGTTCTTCCAGGCGAGACCCGGTCACTGGGGCGGCTGGGAACTTGAGACGTATCCGCAGGTGACCCAAATCGAATTCGTCAATGCAGAGCGGACCAAAGCGAATGCCAACGTCACGATCGGTTATTCAGGTGCCACGGTTGTGCTTGAGAAGGTTGACGGTAAATGGCGTGCGGTTCGGCTAACGAACCAGTGGATCACGTAAGCACCCGGGTCCGCGCCTGCTACCCCCGCGACTTCACGGAAATCAACTCTCGCGACTAATTGAAGTTGTATTTATTCGGAGCTTGATAGGCTCCTAACACTCGTGCTAAGTCCCTGAATCGCGAGTATCAATAGTGGTCAAGAATAGCCTGGCCCACTCCGCCGCCAACGTTCCCGTCAATGTTGAAAACTCACGTTCGTAAGTGACTGAAATAGCGTCGGTTGTGAGCGTGAACCCATTTACTGAGCTAGGTGTGCACTCTCAAGCGCCTTCACTGATCATTGCGAGCAGGTGCGCTAACACTTCATATCATCGAGCGTAGTCTAGCATTGTCGATAACAAATACTTAAAATGCGGAGTTATGAAACGGTGTCCCACGTGCAACCGGACGGAGAGGGATGTCGGTATCAACTTTTGCACCCAAGACGGCACTCCGCTCGTCTCCATTTATGACTCAGAGGACGAGACACTCCGAACGATAACAACTACGCCGATCTCAAATCCACAAAAATTAGTGATCAGTCCGAGAAGCAGATTTCACCCAAACATAACTTACCCCCTTAAACTATACCTTGACGTAGATAACACTCGTCGCGAGCCAGTTGCGATTGAGTCAATAGCATTTGAGATCAGTGATCGTCTCAGACTGCAACCTGGGATCAAACCACTACCTGGTACAACTAACCAGTATCGGCCTCGTTTTCGGGTATGGCAGACGTTGAATGCGCAAGGAAAGAAGGATGATCAATATCGTGATAGGTGCATTCTGGAACCTAATGAAACCATCTTGGCGTTTGTACCAATAGATCCTGCCATTGGTGAGGATGCTCTTGCTGCTGCCATTGAATCCAAAACCGTCGGAGTTTGGCGTTACCGGTGTGCTTGGTTTGGAGACCAAATTGTAATCCACGATTACAAAGATAAGTTTTGACGTTCATCACATTCTTTCTAGCGTCTTTGTTTCTCGCCTAGATTCTGTGCATCCTGTAAGGTAACCGGATGCATGGCAACACCATTGTGGCGACCTCAATTCCTCTGGTCTGTTTGATATCATCTGAAATACTACGTTTACCTCTCACAAACGAAGCTGGAATGCTGCATGACACAAGTCCTGTCCCCTAAGCGAAACGAGAGTTATCCGTTGGCTTTGATTTTAAGGGGTCACAAGATCCAATTGACTTTACGTACACGAGATTGACCGAGATTATAAAGCAATTGGATCAAGATGGGCTCATTGGTATTATGCGGAGCTCGTTGATGTAATCGCTGGAGACTTACAAAGGATTTGAAGCTCCTTAATAATCGCAGACCTGGAAGACCGAAGAAATCATTTCAATCGTCGAATGCGTGATTGTTTGGTCAAATTTTGCATCCGCTTCTTCGTACTCTGCTTCTCTGTCTACCGTTCGTTCGCGACCCGCGACCGAGACCCTGCTCGATTACCCTCAATAAATTCTTCAATCGTACGACCGATCTCAATCGAATACTCTTGGCCATAATGTTGGGCGATGCTCGCGCTAGTCGAAGCGCGTTGTTGGGGTAACTAGGGTCGGCCGGATGTCAGCATCTCTGCGGCATCACCAATCCGTTTGTAATGTGATCGGTACCGCGTGAGCCACTGCCCGAATGAAACGGCCGCAACAACAATGCACAGCCCAACCAATACAAGAACTAACTTGCGAGTGCCTGAATTCAGATGCAGTAAGAGAGCAATGGCAAGAAACGCAAAATTACAGACGTTAGCGCGTGCGATTCTAATTATGTGCCTGTCGAAAAGAACATCATGTACTAATTCAGATGAGCCTTTGTGAAGAACGAGAATCCTGGCCTCATTGTAGCTGCGTCCAGACGTAAAGAGTCGGTCACGGATTTGTTTTTCAAAGAATAGCTTGAAGATGCGCTCGGAAACGAAGTTTATGATCCAACCGAGCGCATATGTCAGGGCCAGCATCGGTAACACTAGAAGCGTTGTCAACGGCCCAATTGCGGATGCGATTTGCGAAACCTTTGCGATTGTTAGCGAATTAGCAACCGCGGCTATGGTTACGATGATCCAGACTTCAGCGAGAGCGCCAATCACCAAGATCTCTACGTAGAGAGCTGTTGTAGCCATAACGTAAGCGCGAAAGGCTGAATCGGCAATTTCTGACCCGCTGATTACGAAACGAAATTTGTTATTGCTTTGGCTGGAATGAGGTAAGCATCCGGGAGGCATATGGTGTGAAGAAAACCCCATTGCGGATTTGGATGAACCACGTACCCGCCTCTGGTCTCGATCGTCTTAAGGTCTGTTTCATCTGGATGGTCGTATGGTTGTACGAGTACCAGCATATCTCCGGTTTCGAGAGTTATAGGCATGTAATGATCGATTTTGGCGCGGCCGATGTTCTCTTGTAACCAAGCGGTCACTGAGACTTGATTGTGACGACTGCGACTCAGCTTGATGCCAAGGGATTCTTTGAAGGCCTTGAAAGACGTTACTGGTTTTGCTGGGGGTTTTCGTAATGTTGCTGCGATCCGTTGGAGATATAGAGTGGGCGCATGCCCTTTGCTTTCGACACCGTCTAGTCTGTCTCTCATGCGACTTGGGCTCCTTGCCAGACTTTTTCTTGCCAGACTTTTGCCAGACTTTTGAAGTACAGTTGCTGCTAGGAGCAGCCTAAATTGTTCTTAACCAGGACGCAATCCGCGTTATTTGCTTGTTTTTAGCAGAAACTAGAGTTAGAAGATAGCTGACCTAAAGATTCATAACTCCAAGGCCGTCGGTTCGAGTCCGACCCCCGCTACCAATAAATCAATAGTTTAGCCCTTCCCTGCTCTATCAATTTTCCGCTTCTCAGGCGCTTGCCAGACTTTTCCTAAAAAGAAGCACATTTTTCACCCCCAAGTCTGGCAAAAAAAAGAGCCAGACGCCGGAACTCCTCTGATCGACGTTTGAATGTAATCGTTGCAGCCAAAAGTATTATCTCGATTGCGTCCACTGTTCAATTGCTAACGGCTCCGTCTGAACTTGCTGAGAGCGTGGGGCTGAAAACCCCATGCTGCTGGGGCCGAGTTCGAGCAGCAATTTCTGTTTCCGGCAGCGCTGGCAGTGGGCCAAGCAGGAAAAATTGATTTTTGACCCAAGCGCGCCAAAAAACTGCGCGCCTATTTGACCTACAATCGATTTTTGCGAGCGCGCCCGAGGTAGACCATGGGAGTTTTCTGAGGCATAGGGAAATGCTATCAATCCGATGAGCGGAAAAGGGTGGAGGGCGCACAACCCTGCGGCCACGCCCTCGCTCATCGTCTTGATGAGTCGCGCGTTGGAATCGGCCGGGAGTGGGTTGTTAAGTTTCCAAGGAATATTGCTGTGTTAAGGTACGCAATCGCCTTTTACCCACTAGCAGGAGATTTCCGATGGCCGACCAAGACGAATCAAAGTTGCATGACGTTGAGTTTTACAAAGCACTTTCAGATCAGCTTAAACACTTAGCGACGCTAGCTACTGGCTCGATTGTTTTGCTGGTTGGGTTCCTCGAAAAGTTTTTGCCCTGCCCTCCCGTTTCAAGTTCCATGCCTTCGCCGTAAGGTTGTCTTTGCATGCGTTGGCTGTTCAGAAACTACTCCTTTTCACCTGCCATTATCCTTTCTCGAAAGAGATAAACTATGCGTCTTCATCGTCTACGTTGTTTTTTGGAGCGACAAGTCGTCAGACTTTACGAAGGGAGTATCGTCCACCATGAAAAGATCAGAGATGAGGCCAAAGCCCGACTGGAACTATGTGACGAACTTTTGATGGTAACCATGCATCAAGTGCAAGGGCGTGATGCGTCAATGCTCGGGTCAATTTCTTATTCGTGTCTTCCATGGCTGTACCCCGCTCAGGAGTATCCGAGCGAAAGGAAGATCGGATTTACACTTGTCTGTCTTTGAACCAGCTTAGAGGTTGAAGAGGCTTCAACTGGAAGAATGTCGACACTCTGCTGTCAGCCGGAGTGATGGATCATTTCAAAAATTAAAAGTCCGGCTTTTGAACTCTCCGGACGTAATTGTCAGAATCAGGGATTGTAGCTTTCATAATCTCAGTCACACGTTTGCATCGTGATACATGATGAACAGCGACGAACAAAGACACCTTGGGCACAATTCTTGAATCTACATGAGGGTCCATACGTTGGGAGCAAAAACTGACTAACCGTTGGTCTGATTTCACCTCAAAAAGTTCAATTCTTAGGGCGCAATCGACATGATAGGTAGAGCGGGATGGCCAATGATGGCATCATCAGAATTGCCCCTAACCGACAACAAGGCAGGAGGATTGAAAGTAGCAAAGCATACAAAGCCGCATAGGCGGCTGCGCCAGCATGCACACAGATGATCGGCCAGGTCCAGGGCCGCTGTCTGGCAAGTCCGTAGGCACTTAGGAAAGAACCGCCGATATAGAGAAAGAGGTCACCGCCCAGGAGCGATAGCAGAACAGCGTCAGGCACGCCAAAAGGAAGGAATAACCCGCGCACTCGTGGAAATCTTAAGATGATGGCCCACCAACCTGTGGCGGCTGCGCCCTGTAAAACGAAGAACAGAATTGCAAACTTACGCATGTGATGATCTTCGCATTCGATTCCCGCAGCGTCGGTGCTCCAAGCGCTCGATCATGTTTGGTTTACTGACTTGCTGGGTATACAACACCACGACCATTATTCGAGTTGCGCTTACATCCTTCGAGGGACATTGAGCCAATAGCGTAACATCAGCTGTGAGGGAACTCTAATTCCCCCAAGTTCTTCGCAGAGACCCCGGCAAAGGGTCCACCAACCCTGCACCTTTTTAGCATCCCGCATGATTGTGCTCCGTGCCAGCGGCTATTCCCACCTCGGGAATGTTCATATTGCCGATAAGCCGCATGGCAGCTTAGGCTTAGGACCGATTCTCGCTGATTTTCACAAGGAGAGTATCGCTAAAAAATGTGTTTCTTGCCCTGCTCGGGGATCAAGGTTAAAGTGGAGTTCGAAATTGTACTTTCACAGTCGTTCTGCATTTACTTCAGTTCTTGCCGCAAATCTCGTATGTCCGTTCGAATCCCTGGGCCAACGGGAGTCAATCACCTGGCGTACATTCGTGAGTTTACTAAGCGACCGTACGATACGCTTCTCTCATTGACTCAGCGCTATGGGAAGATATTTTCGTTCGGCCTCGCGCCGTTCCGTATGATCTATCTTATAGGGCCGAAAGCAAATCAGCTTGTGATGACGGACAACGGTAGAAACTTTCGCTGGCGGGAGGCCTACGATATCCTAATTCCCATTGGCGGTGAAGCGGCACTCATTGTCAGCGACGGTGAGGCGCACATGCGGCGCCGACGTTTAATCCAGCCCGCATTCCATAAGACTAGTATCGAACGCTACTTTGATCGGATTGTCAATTTGACAAACGCCACTCTGGACTCTTGGTATCCAGGTCAGACATTAGATATATACCAAACATTTCGGGCCACCATCCTCAGCGTGATCACCGAGTCACTCTTTGGCACAAATCTGAGTAAAAATGCTTACGCCCTGAATACCAATCTTGACATGATGCTGAGATTCATCAACCTCTGGCCATGGCTGCAAGTCCACATAGATCTCCCGGGTGCTCCGTGGCGGAGGGTCAAAGAGGCTCGGCACTCTATCGACCATATTATCTACAGTGAGATTAAGCGTCGCCGCTCTTCCCCGATTAGAGGCAATGATTTGCTGACCTTGCTTACCGACGCTTGCGGCGAGGATGGGGCGCCGCTGCCGGACGTTGAAGTGCGAGACCTGGTTGTGAGTCTCATCACGGCGGGGTACGACACGACCAGTGCCGCTCTGGGTTGGCTCATTTATGCCATGCTCCAAGACCCGTCAATCTGGAAACGCGCCCAAGCAGAATATAGACAAATTGTCGGCGATCACCCCATAACCTTTAATGATCTTTCGAAACTAACATACATTGATTGCGTAGTATCTGAGACCTTGCGCGTGTATTCTCCCGCATTTCTCGGAGTGAGAAAAACAGGTCTTTCGTTTATGTTTGACGGATACCGCATTCCGGGTAACCGCATGATTGCGTATTCTCCCTACGTAACCCATCATCTGCCGGATCTCTGGCCCGATCCCGAAGCATTTCGGCCCGAGCGGTGGGATCCGAGTGTCGCAGGTTACCGCCAGCCCGGTCCCTATCAATACGTGCCGTTTGGCGGAGGCTCTCGCCGATGCATCGGCGAGAGCCTCGCGCTGGTGGAACTAAAAACAATTGCCGGTCAAATCTTAAATCGAACGGAGCTCAGCATTCTGCCGCAAAGAATCACTCCCACCGGCTTCTCAGCGATGCGTCCAAAAGAAGGAGTTTGGGTCAGGGTTCACAACGTCCGAGGCTAAATTTACCTTAGACGGAGTCTTGATTGTGATGAATCGGCAAGTTTCCGATCGTATTTGGGCAGAGAAGACGTGTTTGAAACTTTCACGATGATTGATTTCAAAGCACGAAACCGGGGCAAGAATGGCGGTACATTTGAACGGTAGCGCAGATAGCTATCGCCAAAGATTCGAATGAGTCTGGCATCCTCGAGCCACCAATAGACAGGTAACGCTGCCAAATTCAGAGTTCCAATCGCCAGCGACCATACATTTCCAGAGAGAAGGCTCGCACCAAAAGAAGCCATGATACCGCCGCAAAAGATTGGATGTCGAAGGTAGCTGTAGACGCAGCGGATCACGAGAGGCTGCGGAATAGCTTGATATTCCAACACAAAACCAGCGGTAGCGATTCCAATCGTTCTGAAACCGAAATAAACGAGAAAGGTGCCAAGGCCGATACAGATGCTCCCTATGGCTATTTGAAAAGCAGACAATACGCCCAGACCGTTCGTAGCATAGGCGAAAAACACCGGATAGAGTGCCTGCGATGCGGCGAATGAGGCTCCGGGTAATATGTCTCTGTAGAAAGCCTTACGGTAGGACGTAGCCGGATCGGCTCGGATGTAGCGCTTGCGGTTCAGAGGAAATAGCCAGCTTTGCCATAAGAACCAAAGTCCCCAACCTACGATATGCATGCTGATCGGGTTGACGTGGATGACGATGAGCGTTACATGCCTCGCAAGGATGAAGAACAACGTAGCCGCCGCGACCGTGCTGATTAGCCACGTACGGTGCATGATATTAGCTTTACGTCCTAACGCGAGTAGCAGCTCATCCATCGGATGTTCACCCCGTCGAGTGTGTTTAGGCTGCTACTTCTTTGCGGTTATGTTCCCCAGATTGTCTAAGGCGTCATTCAAGCCTGCCTTAAGCATTTTCTGAACTGGCGCCAATTTGACCAGGGGGACTATTACTTTCGGGACCTTCACGGAAAGGATGGCCGTCAGGTCTGTCTCCTTCTCGTTTACTTTTTCCAGAAGGAACTTACCAGTTACTGCCACACGCAGAGTCGAGAAGGCTCCCGCTGTGCACCTAGCTGCGTATTCCTGATTGGGCCGGAAGGCGGTGACTTCGTGTTGTCCAGCCACCGTAATTCCATTCAGTCGAGCCTCAAAATCGGAGGTGCCTCCGACACCTCGTCCCTTATTTTTTCTGGGAATTACTGTCTTTAGTAATGGGTTCCATTCCGGTGCACGTTCCACAGCCTCGATCAACCCCCATACTCGTTCAACCGGGGCTTTGATTCGTAACCTCTTTTTGAGTTCGGTATCTGCCATCGCCTTGAGTCCTTTCACTGAGGATGTTGGACCGTTTTTGATTAAAGGCTGACAGATGGAGGTGCAGAAAGACGTGCAGGCTCGTGAGACCAGCCTTTATTCTTAATTCGACCGCGACACCCTACACTCATGCCAGTAGGTAGTCAACAATTTTTTTACCCGAAGGGAACACCCGCACTCTAGCAGACGGAAGATTTTGAACTTTCCGCAAAGATTAACTTCCAATTTGCACTTCCGGCAATTTGATGTTCCAAAATAAAGATCTTGGCATAGTCGAAGATACGAAATTGCTCGGTTTTGTTTGAACTTGCGGCAAGTAAGTAATTGCTTCCAATTGCGGTAAGGAATTGGTTCAAGTTACAACGTATCTTTTACTGATACATGGAACGGTGGTGCTTTCATCTGAGAGTTGCGCGGACGCAAAGCCATTTCCCCTTGGCGATCTGCGTGGTCCAATGGCAATTTCTGCAGTAATGCTGCTACGGTCCCAACAAGAGCGGTGGTTGCTGCGATCTTATCTAAGGTACTTTCTAACGCAATGAGCCACGGACTACGATTGGGGGGGGACCATACGTTTACCTCTGGTTTGGTAGAAGTTACTGGCATGATGTTACGTTGGAGTGCGATTTAAGTTGGACGCATTGGTTCGCTTTTGATGGGGGTCCGTTGTCACAGAACACGTCGCACACTCGTTAGTGCAGACATATCGTATTTAATACCAGACGTTGTTTTCCGTCACCCTCATCAACAGTTAATTCTTAATCAAGAATCTGATCTAGTGTTTTGTACACAAGGGGATCCAACCGGCCTGAACGCGAACTTTTGTGGCTTTAGACAAAGCAGCGGCGAAAGACAAAGCAGCGGCGAAGCCGCGGCTTCGTGGTCCTCAACGTTCGAACGTCTCAGCGGACTTGCCTATTACAACTTAATCGTTGGGCCATCGGCGACCCAGCGCCGCAAGGAAACGCAAAAACCGAAAGAGCACTCGGAGCGAGAACACTGGTGGGCGACGGACGTTATCGATTAATTGAATTGCGCTGCGTTCAACGGACTTCCTGGCCTCTATGGCCGAAGCCGGATCGAGGAATCGAACGGCATTGTACCAAGCCATTCCTCTGCTTAGCCTGAATCCATAGTTGGTAAGAATCTGGTCATAGCCTCGGTCCAGGAAATCGAGCCATTTGAAGACCGGTTCATATCTGCTGAGAACATCATCCTCGATGGCTTTGATATTGTTGCCGAGAATATCGTTTATTCGATGAAAATCATGTATGTGCGATACTACCTGTGAATCCGCTAAGCCCACTTCAACAAGCGCTATTGGAAGGTCATTGACAATGTGCGCCGTCATGGCAAACACGAGGTCTTCGAGCACCGAGGTCCTCGCGAGTTTGAGAACTCTAAACACCTCGGCCCATACCTTAGGTACCTGGTGGTTCTGATCGAAAGCATCAAGAGCCAGGAAGTACTGGCGGGCAAAGGCTTCGGCTAGTGACGTGACCCACTCCTTGTTGTCAAACCCCGTTTCATTAATCCCACTCGCCAGTGTGCGGGTGATGAGCGCGTAGGTATGAGTAAATACCGCGCGCGAGTCTCGCTGTGAGTCGTAACTCTTTGCCCTTTCGCCAAGCCGCACAGCAAGCATAAACAATCGGCTTTGACATGATTCAGTCATCATGGCACTTTGTCGGGAATCGTCTCCATGGGGCTGGATGAACCGAGAGTTTCAGTGGCTCGATTGTAAACCAGCGAAAAGGGCGCCAGCATAGGAAACGCGGTATTGCATGGCGGCACCCATGAAGAGCATCGCCTCCCACGCCTGGACACCGGGAACCAGACTGTCAGTGCAAGGGTAACAACAGGCTACGACCGAGTGCGCCTGTTGTTTTATCTTGCACGGTTAGAACCGCTCGTCGACGCAAACCTGATAATCCACGAAGAATATCGGCAAAGTCCCAAGCTAACTCTCGTGCCCTGCGAACATTCCATATTGCTAAAAGCCTACCTACCAAACCCGAGTCCTCAGCAAGTTCGCCGAGAATTCTTCCGTCGGCAAGAACATCAAGCGCTCTGGGTAGCACGATTTCAAGAATATTATTTACGTGTTCGAAGTCTTGATGTTCGGGACCGTTCTCCGCCGGCACAAAACCCAGCTGTTGCGACGTCTCAATCAATGCTAATGCCAAGTCGCGATTGATGTGAGCATTCATGCCCGCCACAGCAAACTGAATTCGCTCCACGTCACCAGCATGTCTACGCTCAAACAGAGCCTGCCACGAACTCGGTGTTGGACCACCGTGGCTAAGAAAGTCGCGAAGCGTATTTCTATACAATTGGGCAAACACAACGTCCAGTCGCGTGAGCCACGCTGGATTCTGCCAGCCATTTGGTGGAGGTTGATTCAGGACTTCTTGAGTCGTCATCAAATACAGCAGATTGAACCATTTCAGTCCGTCGTTGTTCGTCAGTAACGCATCTATTGCTGTCAGGAGTTGCACCACCTCATTGATGTCCTGTGGAGTTGTAGAATTCAATACATGCAAAAGTTGAGTATCGATAGAATTGTTACTCATTGGATCTCTCTGAGTTTGAACTCCTTATCGAACGGCGTGCGCTGCCAGCTGGTTGTGTTCCGATTGAAAGGAGTAGAGGACGTCGCGCGGCATCTTACGACAGTCAAGGGTTGATGGCAATCACGATTCGGCTTTCAGACTTGGGGTCCAGCTTACCGGAACCTTGGAGATTCGCCCGCACGGTGAAGCACTCAACAAGTTACTGATTTGTGATTTCTCCCACAGGGTCGATAACTTTAGTGAACAATCCAACGCTCTGGAATATGATCGTGCAAGCAAGCCATCGTTATTGTTAAGACTGGCGAGGCCAAGGCGGCGGAGTTCCATCGCGGCGGCGATCCCGATGTAAGTTTTGCCTGAACCTACCGGATGATTGAGTAAATGCTCCGTAAATGCTCCAGATAACCTAAGGTGAAAATAGCCGAATTACTGAGAACCATCGCTCTTACATGAGATCACGTTACCTGAGGCGGCCGCTCTTGTTGTGCGCGAAAGTTACTTCAGCAGACTGATTCTTAGCGAGTGTGCAACGACGCAGGATCGGGAGTCAGCCTGTAATTGAAAACGCGCGGAATATATTTCCGTCCATTTTGGAAGTCAACAAAATTTCTCGTCACGTTTGTTGGTACGCGGTCTGTCGGACCCGTTCCCAAATAGTCGAAATTTCGTTAGACATCGGGTTGATCTGTGCGCACTCACCACAGGCGAAAGGCCGAGTGGAACGCGCCAATCAGACGTTGCAGGACCAGCTCACCAAAGAGCTGCGTTTGCGTGGCCTTTCTTCATTGGAGTCAGCCAATGCTTACTTGCCGGAGTTTATCGCAGCTTACAATGCGCGCTTCGCCGTGGCCCCACGCTCGGCGGAATCAGCGCATCGGCCGCTAGGCAAAGGTGAAGATCTCGAGCGTGTGTTGACGCTTTGTGAACGGCGCACCTTATCCAAAAACCTAACGCTCTCGTACAACAATGTGAGCTATCAAATCAAAACCAAGCGGCCCGGCCTACACCATGGGGGGAGCGCATGTTGAAGTACGTGAGAACAGCAACGGTGAGATCACGATCGAATATAACCAGCGGCCACTGGAGTACACCATTTACTGTGAACAAGAACAGCAACAAGGAAAAGTAATCGAGGCGAAGTTGCTTCAGCCGGCGGCCGCGCGCGCGGCAGCCAGGCCGAAGCAAAAACGTAAGCCGGTGCCGATGACGCATCCCTGGCGTCTCTTCGATTTTACTGAGAACTCAATGCTTGCCAAGGAGCGTCGCGGTGAGCTTTGTATCCTGCGCAGGTAGGTGACATTTCTACTTTGCGCATTTGGGTGACATTTCAACTTTGGGTTTACACCTGAAAATCAAAGGATTGACTTTCTATCGTGGTGGCGATATCGTCGTGTGCTCCAAACGAAGGCTGAATCTCACGAGCCCGAACCTCGCGCACTCACAATCCGGCCTTCCAATTTCATTGAATGCTTGAGTTCCACTGAGCTAGCAAAGGCATTAGGCTTTCCGCACCGATCAGATTAGTCTTAGCGCAGGGGCTGCTCAGAGCCCGTTAGCTGATCAACGCGAATCGCCTTTGGAATCCAACGCGCGTTGGCCCTCATATGGAAGCGAGTTTCTCAGTCTGGGCGCGTTGTAACCTCATCTACGAAAGGACAGAAAATGAGTTCAAAATCAGACAATCAAATCAAAAAGGACGACGGACATGTGCGGCATACGGATCATACGGAGGGAGCCTTCGAGCCTTCTAAACCCCCAGCTTCTGGAAGCATCTACAAGATCGCTGGAGACTATTTGAAGGAAGTATCGGGTCTGAAGGCCGTGCAGTCTTCGAAGGCTGTGGCTATAGACAAGCTTGTTGGAAAAGCAACCAAAAAGGATGACGATGAACTTGTATTGACCGAGTCAAAAGAACTTCGGGACCTCACGGTATTGCAGTACATCCAATTGTACAAGGGCGTGCCGGTGTGGCGCAGGGGAGCGGCGGTAATCCTGCAAACAGCAACGAAAGAAGTGCTCGAAAGCACGAACACCTTCGATTACGAAGTGAAAGACGTTAAGGTCGACCTGCCAAGACTGAAGAGAGCTGCGAAAGGTCTTAACCATGAAGCGCTTTCTCAGATGCTGCTGCTGGACAAGAACGCCAAGCGCATCGAAAAAATTAGCAATGGCAGGATAGATGCGGGCAAAGCAAAGCTCTCCATCGATAGTAGCCTTCCGGTGATCTACAAATACGTTGCTGCGGAAAGACAGAAGGAGGAAAAAGAGGACAGCCACGAGGATCGCAACCTCGTCCTTCGGGCGCTGAGGCTGGTCCTGCCGCCGGTTGATCCCTCGATCAAGGAGGCTTACTACGCCGTCAACGAAGTGTTTCTCACCTTGAAGTACGAAACAAACCAAATGCACATCCACGCGTTGATTGAACCGGAAACGAACTCGATCCTTTACATCCGTCCCTTGGTTGATCTTGCTAGTGCATGGGTCTATGACAACGATCCGCTCAATGTTACCGGCGATATTTCTATCACACCCGGTTCTCCGGTGGCGGTGCTCAATGGTCCGCGAACTCCACGACCATTACCTGGTGGTTTGGGCGGAACGCCTGTAAGCCTCAACGGTCAGTATGTGGTTCTGCAGGACATTTGTCCCCTTCCCATAGCACCCCCTACTGATCCGAATGGGCGATTCGATTACAACGCGGATACTGACAACTTCAGCGCAGCAAACGCTTACTACCACAATGATTTTGCATTCAGGATGGTAGAAGAAATGGGCTTCACGATGAGCAGCTATTTCAACGGCACTCCATTTCCTGTGCCTGTGGATCACATGGGTTGTTTTACCTGCGTTAACGCCGCGGTGTTTGGGCTTGGTACCGGGCAAGGAACGGCGTTCCTTACTTACGGCTTTGCCCAAGCTTCCCAGCCGGTGGGAATTGCAACTCAGGTCGGGGTGGTGCTCCACGAATTTGGTCACGTAATTTTGCTGGATAACGTGTGGTCGGGCAACTTTGGCTTTGCGCATAGTTGCGGCGACAGCCTTGCGGCGTTGCTTTGCGACCCACACTCCAAAGCACCCGACAGGTTCCTGACGTTCCCGTGGATAACTGTGAGTACGCCCAGCCTCGACAGACGCCATGACCGCCCCATTGCCGGCGGATGGGCCTGGGGAGGCGTAAATGACGATGGCAATTACGGCAGTGAACAGATCCTCTCAACCAGTCACTTTCGAGCCTATCTCTCTATGGGAGGTGGAAGTCGCGAGGTTTGCGATCGCGAATGGGCCTCGCGATACCTTACGTTCCTCATCATCTATGGTGTAGGAACACTGACGCAAGCTACCAACCCGGCTGACCCTGAACCGTGGGCTGATCGCTTGCAACTACTCGATCGAGCGACGCCGGTGTTTGAGGGACATCCAGGGGGAGCAGTGCACAAAGTGATTCGCTGGGCCTTTGAGCAACAAGGCGCATATCAACCTGCCGGGAGTCCTACTCCGGTCACTACGGCAGGGGCTCCGCCGGACATTGATATCTTCATCAACGATGGCCGAAACGGAGAGTATGCATACAGCGACGATTTTTGCCATTCATTGGAAATATGGAACCGCAACTGTGCTGATGGCGAGCCGGCACACCAACAACCGATACCGGGAATCGACAACTACGCCTACGTGATTGTTCGAAACAGGGGTACGAAGCCTATCCCGGAGGGATGGAGGATTACCGGCTACCACTTGCGTGACAATACCTGTTGCGGATGCTGCGATGACTGCAAGAATCTGCAGTGGCCAAAAGATTTCATCCAAATGAAACAGCCACTCTACGTTTCCACGCAACCTATTGCACCCGGCAGTTACCAAATCACCGACGCGTTAACATGGAGGCCCGGAGAAAACGACTGCATGTTGATGGTGGCTGACGCCAAAGGCGATCCGAGCAACCTCAAGTTCATTCGTGCGGGCGAAAGTATTCCCGCGAAGCGCTTGGTCCCTCTAGATAACAACATTGCAATGCGTTGCTTGTGCAAGCAGTGCAATCGGGATTATTCGAAACTGAAGAGTCCGTGTGGTCGCCAATCTGACCGTGGAGAGCAGCCAAACTGAGTCTGCCAGATAAGATTTCGAGCAGGGGGTTCGATTGATAGCAGCAGCCAGCATTATTTGGCTGATCCAAATCCGCCGCCTCCCGAGTCTCAATTCGCACGCGATCGTCTGTTTCCAGTTCGACACTTTCTCTCCAACACGTGTCTTAGGAAGCATTAACATATGAAAGACGGAATTGTGCGTTCCGATTTGGCTTCCAGAGGAATGAAGACCCAGTTGTGTTGCTGTACCGCACATCTCGATTTCCCTACCATTCTTTGCCTGCTTTTCATGTTGCCGCCGTGAAAGAAAGCACCGTAAAGGTAGTCGGAGAACTCTAAGGATCGTTATTGGACTCTTAAATGGATGCGCTTGGTGCGGCAAGATCGAGTTCTTCGTGAATCAGAAACTTCAGTCTTGCCGTGGGACGATCCAGCACACTCGCTAAAACTTCTCGTGAGGAAAGCCCCTTCACTTAGCGGATGGTTCTGCCCGGCCTGATTGAAAAACGCCCGTGTCGGATTTGTGGCAAAACCACTTATCGCGGCTTTTCGAGAGATGAAGGCACTTCCATCTGCACGCGAATCAGTGCCGGAGCTCGCTGGCTATCTCGCAATGGCGGAATATACACATCCATCCCGAAATTTCATCGGACACTACCGTTGCAGCCTTCCATCGGCCACTCTTTCGCCACAAAAGAGTCAAGGATTTCGACGTACAGTACAGGATCACCTACTTGGAACGGAGTTAGAAGTTGGCAGCCAATACAGTGTAACTCTATGATTTCGGTTGAGCTTCAAGCGCGTCAACAAACGAGATCGTCCGCACAATTTCATTTTTATAACCTACAGGAATTTCATTTTATGACCGACAAATTTCATTTAATGCCGGAACCCACACGAGAGGCCAGTATGACCTCCTCCCAAAATTCACTACCGGCCTAAAATAGAAAGATTGGACCATGAGAGTGTTGTTGGACCACCTCGTTCCGCGTCAGGCCGGACCAGGCACTGTGTGGTCCGAAGTCATTATACTCTTCCTTAAACAACCGGATTTTTTCTTTCGCATCCTCGAGCGAAAAAACCAATTGACGTTCAAGCACTCATCGCGAAAGGCTGCCGTTGAATGATTCGATGAAACGGATTATCCGTTGGTTTTCTGGGCCACGCCGCGCGATGTTTGATCCGCTCCATCACCGGCACCAGATCCATCCGTTTCAGGTTCTGGCCCACCTCGATCTCCAGACATTCACGACTATAGTTATCGACTAGAGTTAAGGCTCTGAATCTGCGCCCGTCGAACAGCTGATCACTGACGAAGTCCATTCTACTAAGGCGAGCCTCATCGATAAGTGGCGGGCAATCCCAATAGGAAGCACGGTCATTTTCAAAAGTAAGCTTTCGGGTATTGCTGCCTTTGGCATGAATGGTAACTACTTCTGTATAGTGCTCCTTATGGACGCCGAGCCAATCGAAGTCTAAGTCTCTGGCGCTGCGCTACAATGTCTACTCGTCCTTCGATTGGCACATTCCAACAGTTCTCGTTTCCCAATGCACTCATACAGTTCCGCAACTTCGTGTTCGAACTCATGACCTTTATCTTAGTTTCCAAAACATTGCACGTTAATGAAGCAAGCAGGATTGAAGATCGGTATGTCCTGACCACATCCCACAGCGATTTTCGGGTTTTGAGGCAAAGCTGAAAGAACGAGCACTTCACTGACTGGTAGGCAATTCGCGGGGTAGGCAATTCGCTGTTGACATCTCAGCACAAGGGGAATATTGTTCGGCCCCGAAAGGCGCGAATCTTCACAAGTCTCTGCTCTTTTGGCTTCCTCGGTCATTCCATTGCTACTCGCAGCCCTGAAGACAGAGTCTTAGTAAGTTCAGCGACTCAACTCTCTACGATGGATAAGGAACCCGACGTCCAAAAGGAGCAGGTACCTGCCCCTAAGAAAGCCTCAGCCGACAAATCTATCGGCAAGTCGATCAAAAAGATCTTTTGGAGCGGGATTCTTATTACTCTTCTGATGGTTCTGGTGAAGTGGGGTCTCGAACACACTAGTCTCTACCAGGGAGGCCAACGAGCGGCCTATGAATGGTTGCAAGCAAGATTGTCACCACCGCACCGCCGAAATGATTTGCCAGTCATGATCGTGGATATACGGGATCTCGAGTACATGACAAAGGAGATCGAGGGGGAAAAGTATTCTGTGACACCTCGAGAGAAGCTCATACCTTTGATCGAAGAAGTAGCAGCGCAACAACCCAAAGTGATTGCCCTGGACATTGATTTCTCGCCCCACAAGATTGGTTTTCTCGATCCTCTCGATCCCATTTACTTTCGAAAATTCGCGGCACTGAGTCAGGTTTACCAGGTGCCAATCTTTCTGGGCGTCCACCGGTCTCGAAATCGACCGCGCGAATTCTGGCTTGGCGATCCGGAATTTGAGTCTCTTGGAGCCAACGTGGAGAATCCCGACGACAATCGAAAAATGTATGAATGGACCAGCGATGCCGGAGGACGCAAACAATTAACGCTGTGCAATGCACTCGCCAGTGTCTTTCCTCCCGAGGCGAAGACCCGCCGTCGATTTCCTGCCTGGGCAGTGCGGCAAATCTCTGAAACACAAAAGGAGAATGGTCGAAAAGCAGGTGAGTTTCTCGTCGACTTTAGCGCTCTTGGAACACTTGAGGACACGCGATTGAAGACGACTAAGCGGGAGGTAGTCAAAGATCAGGGATGGACATTAAGGGACAAAGCAGTCTTGATAGGTGATGGCTCGCTTTACGACGCTCGCGACAGCGTTATCATTCCGATGCAGGGACAGACGAAACCGGTTCCCGGAATCTATCTGCAAGCCGCCGCCGCGTACACTCTAATCACATCACCGATATACGAAGTGACTGCCCCTGGCCGGTTCCTGCTCGACTTTGGGCTAGCGCTCATTGTGCTCGGCGGTGTAATCGTCGTCAGGATTTTGCTCCGCAGCAGCGGGTCCAGCTTTGCTCAATTGTCCGTCACCTACTTCTTTATCGTCTTAGTAACGGTTGTCGTAGTCATCGTCGGAATTCTCCTTGTCCACATCACGCATGTGTTGTGGGACGATTTCTTTTTTGTACTCTTAGGTCTTTGGTTTCATCCAATCGTGGAATTAATTCTCTCGCCACTAGGCAGAGCGATAAAGGCAATTCCAGACGCTTTCAGAGTTGTTTTCGTCTCGGAGCAGAAGGAATAGGAGGCTCATTATGATTTCTTTCCAACCGCTCACCCTCCCCGCATTCGTAGCGATCCTCTTGGCGTCGCCGGCGAGTGCGCCGCAGCAAAACAGCCAGCAACAGGCTGGAGAAATCCGCGAGGTCAAATGTAAGGGCTATCTACAAAGACCAAACGCTGAACAAAAGGAACTGCGTCGCGAGCGCGACAAAGGGCTAAAGCTTTATCCTGGGGATCGACTGAAATGCGTGGGACCCGGCACGTTAGAATTGGTCCTTCACGGACAGCATCTCAGTGTCAAGGAAGAATTTGGGTGGTACCCGATTCCAATACCAAACAATCCGCCGCCTGACGAGTCGGGTCCATCACGAGTCGGAAGGTTAAAGGTCAAAGGCGTAGTAACCCGGCGTGATGCCGATACGTTCACCGTTCGTGATATGAACGGCGTGGATACGATTGTGCGTCTGAACGACAGGACCAGCGTAAAGACCAAAGGGGGGTTCCTGCGCGGTGGGACCAACTATGCGCAAACCAGCATCCTTCGCGGACTGAACGTGGAGGTTCAGGGACGTAAAAGCGGTTCCGGTGAGTTGGACGCTGAGAAGATCCGGTTCACGGAATCAGATATGCGTGTTGCGCGCGCAGTTGAATCGCGCGCTGCGCCGCTCGAAGACCGAACAGCCTCCACGGAAAACAAACTCAAGCAGACTGAAGCCAATGCGCAACGGCTTTCAGGCCAACTAGACGAACTGGCTGCTGTTTCCAACGCCGCTCGCGGGGGTGCTAAGGCAGCACAGGCAACTGCTGATGCGGCTGTCGCCGGGGTCAACGCCACTAACGAGCGCATCTCGGCTCTGGACGACTACACGCCGCAGGATACTGCTTCAGTGATTTTCAAGAGTGGTAGTGCGGCGCTTTCGCCTGAGTCGAAGACGATACTCGACAACATTGCAACCAAGGCGCTCAATTCGAAAGGTTATGTGCTCGAGATTTCGGGTTTCGCGGACTCGCGTGGAAGCGTCAACCTTAACCGGCAGTTGAGCCAACGCCGTGCAGATGCTGTGATTCGTTACTTGATTGAGAATCACAACATTCCGCTACGCAGAATCGTCACTCCATATGGCTATGGTGAATCGAATCCCGTGGCGGACAACGACTCGCGTGAAGGTCGGGCGCAAAATCGACGCGTTGAGATCAAGTTGCTCGTAAACAAGGGTCTGACGTCGCCGGCGAAAACCTCCGGGTAACAAACCTTCTACAAGTGGAAGCGGCGGGTAGCAGGCATGGGGATCGCGGAGCTGACTCGGCTGCGACAGTTGGAAGACGAAAACAAGAAGCTGAAAGCGCTGGTGGCTGACTTGACTCTTGATAAGCACATGCTGCAAGAGGTCCTCAGAAAAAAGTTCTGAAGCCGGTGCGCAAACGGGCCCAGGCGCAGTTTCTGTGTAGTAGTTTTCAGGTATCGGAAAGACGAGCCTGTCGGGTGCTGAAACTGCAGCGGTCCGTCTATTACTATCGTCACCGGCGAGATCCGCAAACAGAACTGCGACTACGTTTGAAAGATCTGGCCGCAGCGCGTGTGCGTTACGGTTACGAACGCTTACACACCTTGCTGGTGCGCGAAGGTTGGCAGATCAACCTCAAGCTAGGCGGCGAGTCCGCTGCAATGCGTCGTTGGACTGCGCCGCTCGTTTCAAAAAATCTTATTCTTTAACATTGACGTAACTTCTTCACTTATCCGCTCCAAATATGCTTTCCCGCTTAAGTCTCTCGATAGCTGAGAGAGATAGAAGCCTATAGGCTTAGACTGCTGCTCTCTAAGTCTGTCGTGGCGAATCTTGAATAATAGAGCGCCTACAGCTATAGAACCGGATGCTAACACAGTAATTGGTTCGCTAATTGTTAGATACTTTGCGATATAACCGACCAATGGAAGTGGGGTGCCTACCTTTGCTAGTTCAAAACATGTATTTATCCCAGGGCCTTTGACTGCTTTTTCATAAGCCTGTTGTTTCCTCTTTAGCTCAGCAGCTTTATCCGCCAGAAAGAATTTAAGCTGGCGCTGGCTTGTTATGTCTTGTTGGCATAAATCATCCACGTACTTTTGTACCTCATTAACAAAAGCTATCCTCTCGCCATCATATTTCTGCCGGACATTTACTATTTGAGCCGCAGAAACTTTAGACAAGTCCTGAATTCCAATAGATTCATATGTGAGGTTACATAAAGCCATGTCCCAAGTTTCTTTAGACATTAATGCTTTATCCGCATCTAAGTCAGATTGCAAAAACCAAGACAAATGTGAAGCTGAGTCGCCTATTGCAAGTAGATAGCTCTGCAATATGAGATCATGTTTGGAGTCATCAGTTACAATAGAAATATCATGCTTAGCGCTTATAGACTTAGCCAGCAACGCCATATACACTCGCCCGGGGAAGTCTTTGAAGCGAAAATGACCATATCCTCTTTCCTTAATGAATGCACCTCGTTCTTTTAGTTTATTAACAGCCTCATAATTCACTTTTGTGATCTCAACATCACCCCAGGAGAAATACGGCTCCTCAGAACTCATTTGAGCGGCAAAATAATCTGGAAAGGCATCCATCATTTCCAATAATCCGAATGAAGCTAATCCGGTTTCAACTCCCGAAGGGGGAATTTCATAATCTCTTATGAAATCGAACCCTTCATGAAATATCTTTGCAGTCTCTGAAGGCTCTCGCACCTGCTCGTTCGCTAATTCCATATATGAGAACCTAGGTGGGACAATTCGATAAACATGATCCCAGAATAAGGCCGCAGATTTGAGCCAGCTTTCATCCTTAACAAAAGGGAAGGGATAGTAGAGAGCGCTTCTTATAGGACTTATTTCTTGTGACATATTGCCTCCGTTTACTAGCTGATGATTTATCAACGTAGCAGCCCAACTATGTATATCTTGATCCGGGATAAATCGGAAAGCGATGTCAGCCCTTCATTTCCTTCCAACTAAATTAGCGGCTCCATTCCGCCAATCTGATTATTCATGGCAGTTGTGGTGTGAAACCACCTGCCTCGCTGTCTTATCCAGTCCACAATAAATCTGCTTTGCTAAAAAGGACGGACCTGCTGTCTGCTCCGCCTCAAAGAACGTGTGCGCCCTGTACACGCCAGCAGCGGGCCGCATTCAAGGTTGTTAATTAGGAGTATTCGCCAGCAGAGAAGCCGCGTCTGCGTGGTAAGGCTATGATTGTGAGCTTCCTGTGCAGTGGGAGTCAGGAAGTACACCGCACAATCTATTACACGCCGTCAGAAGCAAAACGAAAAGGCGGACCACATCAAGAATTCTTTCGAGCGTCCTGTTCCCGAGTCTTCTTGGCCAATGTCTCCGCAGGTAGGACTCGAAACTAACCCCTTCGGTTAACAGAGTAGCTTTCATCTTGCATCAAGCAGCACTAATTTGAGAAAAACAAAGACAGATGACCGATTTCCATGGACGAACTCGTGGGTCCTTCAAATGGAGCGAGAACATCGTTCTCAAGATGCGGCAAAGTCGGCTACTGACAGTAATCCTCGATATAATCAGTTCGTCTTAACAAGCTGACCAATGCCAGCCGAGATGGGAAGCGAAACCTCAATCGCTTGCCTTACAGACTCACTGAATTTCAGTTGATGGTTTCTTGACAGATTTGCAAGTTGGCCAAACCGTGCCCGATTCTTCTGCCTCCCAAGTGAATGCACGAGAACGTGAGCATGTGCTGCAAAGAAACGCACCATGACTCATTTGATGGCATTCCCTGTCGGACAATAAAAGAACTGACGATCGATTACATAGACGCAGAATTCCGTATTGTGAGTCCGACCAAAAATATCTTTGTACGCTACATTCCCCCACACGTGCGGATACTTAAAGCCGGACCCAAATTCACGCTCCTGATCTTCAGTCAGACGAAATTCTACCTTTTTGGTGTAAGTGGTTCCCGCAGGGATAAGATACCGACCGGAATAGGGACCGTCCCATTCTTCTGGCGGTGAATCTTCAATTGCTTTCAGACCGTAAGGTGGATCCGTACCCAAATAACCATAGTTTAGATGCGCTTCGACATAGAGGGCGGGCGTACGCCCCGTATTCTCGAACTGAAGTTCCACCACAAAGGGGCCGAACTTCTCATCTACCTCGCTCACCCGTGTGACCACTATGTACGGTCGGTTCTCCACCTCACGCGTGACTTTTGTTTGTTTAAGCGTCTCTCCCATGCTGCGCGCCTGCTGACTCATGAGACGCGCCTGAACTCCCAAAGCCTGCGCCTCAGCAACGGCGGCGTCGGCTTGCTTTCCACTTTGAGCCACGAGCTCTTTATTCTGTTCAGCCGTGGTTTGTGAAGCGTCCGCCATCTTATGAGTGGCATCAATCATCTCCTGAGTCTGAGCAGAACTGGAGTTCATGGATTCCAACTGCCGCTTCATGATCTCAGTCTGGTTTCGCATGTCTTGCGATTGCTTACTCATGACGAGACCGTGATAGACGAGCACGCCCAGAGTTAGTGCGCCCAAAACAAGTGAGAAAATAGCCGATAACATAGTCCAATAGGTCTGTCTAGCCATCCATCTGGTCTGTTGGGCGATGTATTGAGTCTGTTCGGCAAGAGAGTCAATCGCCTCATCCTGCTTACGGTCCGTTTCGTCATACGAATCAGCGGATTTTGGTTTTTCGGTGTTGGTAACGACAGGATTAATGGAAGGCGAGGGTATTTCGTCTACCTCGCGCCGCCCATTATGTGCCTGAGATTTGCCTGTTTCTCCTTCTGGCTTGTTTTCGTCTTCGACTAGTGAGTCTTTGTTAGACATGGCGCTACTCCGTCAGAATCTCCACTCCTGGGAGCTTCCTGATTGGATTGAATGAGGCAGCACAATTATGACATAGGATTTTTTGGAGCACAGTCTTTTCTGTTTGAACGACCGTTCATACGCCTTCGTTCTTGAGCGCGATTCTGAGGATTTAACTAACTGCCTTCATTAAGGCGGTCATAAAACTTATCTGGGGACCGCGGTAAATTGAATTGTTTTAGAAAGACAGTATTGCGATCTGGATGGAATACACAGTATTGAGAAGTTAGTATGGGTGTTTACGAGTGTGGGAAAAGTGAGTCAGTCGTGAATCGAAAGAGACGTTCAACGCGGATCCATTAAGGGTCCAATAACGATCCCTCAGAGTACTTTGACTGGGCCAAAGGTGGCGAGTCTGATCGTATTCTTATCATCAAGCATTTGTGCTGTCGTGTGTGTCCTATTGTGCTCTGGTTGGCAACGGGCCTGCTTGTCGGGAAGACACAGCGGACAACACAAGCCAGAGGGGACTTAGAGTGAAGGCTAGCGCTTGAACAAAGATTACAATCGCCTACTGAGAATGATTAAGCTGGTTACCGTTATTAGAAGCATTAGCATTGAGCCCCAGATTCGGTACCAATAGCAGTTGGTAATAAGTCTGATTGCCTTTAAAAAGTTATAGATAACATAGATGAGGCATAGCAAATGGGCAACGAGAAGCATGAATTGCACAGGATCATCTGTTATTAAAAAAGAGGTTCGAATAAATGCCAGGATAGGGACCCATGGAATAAATATGTAAAAGACAGTAAAGGCAATTTGGCGTAAGGACAGAGTCTTTGGCGAGACTCCTTGTTGCGAATAGATGCGCACGCCGCAGATATAGGCAATTGGCTGGTAAGCCAACGCTATCAGAATGCAAATTACTAAGACGCCAAGTGAGGTCTTGATGGTCCTTGTGGTTTGAACTTCCAGTACTGCTATTCGAAGGCTTCCGATCAGTACAAAATAAATTATGATTGTTATCGTTAGAAGTCTCGCAATTCTTCCTGATTCGTCACCGAACTGTGCGTCGTGATCAAACGGTGGACGTGCGGGTTGATCTAGAAGAAATGGAATCCATTCTTTCGCGGCTATTCTCAGAAAGCTGGTGGATGAAGTAATGGCGCTCTGAATATTTGATAGCCAGTTTGCTCCTTCAGGACCTGACGCTTGAGGGTTAGGGGGAGGATTGTCCATACAAATGAGCAGCGGCGAGGACTCAAAGCGAAGACAAACGAGCTAGTGCCTGAGCCGCCTCCAATTGCTTGTCTTTATCTCGATCCAAATTCGGTCTCCATGGCTGTTTTAATTTTGGCAGAAACCCCACAAAAAAATTGCTTTGTTGATCTTCGGAATAAACCATGAAATTGAGGCGAATCTTTTTCCTGTATATCTGCTCCGTTCGATCATCAGTTAATTCTGGTATGGTTGTTTCCAATACCCCTCGTATTTCATTCCACAGCCTGGGGAACCAGATAACACCAAACACTTGCATCTCACCGGAGGCAAAACTTACCGGCGTATAGACACTTTTTTCCGTCCGTTTGGACAATTTGTTTTCAGTTTCGATCCAACGAATTGCCCCCTCCAGAAGATCTTGAATCTGCTTTACCGATATACCAATGTCGGGGCGAAGCGATGCTTCAAGATCCCCCGCTTTAGGGTCTGGCTGGTCCTTCAAGTAAGTTTTCAGCGATTCCGGAATTGGCGATTTTTCAAGCTCACTCAATTTGGTTTTTGCAGAGTTAAGTTTTTTTATGGCCTCCAACCGTAACTCATTTGCACCGGCAGGATCCGGCTGTGCACAGTCCGATTGACTTTTAGTGACACCATCCGAACTTTTTGACCTACAAGTGGGAAACTTTTTAACGGTTGCCTCAATAAGGAATCTTATCGCCTCCTTCATTAAATCTTGAATCTCACCAGTTTGGCCCCGCAGTTCGTTGCTAGCCTTTGTCAGGGCGGAGGAGGCCAAATTGAGATCCTGAGTAGGTTTTTGTAGCTCGGTAATCTGACAAATAATGCGGCCAATGAGGGCAGTTGCTTCTGGCGAGAGAGGGACTGAATCTTGTTGAACATCAAAATTCCTTGTGAGGTCGTTCAACCGCTCTGAACTCAACGTAACTAGTTGAACCTGTCCAGCAATAAGTGCTGGTTCGACCCCCGTGCGACGACTGATGTACTCAGTACTTGCTCGACTAATGGCAGTAACACTCTTGATGCGACAAGCATCAATGCTGGGTTTCAGTTGAGGAGCCAAACGTTCCAGCTCCTCGACGTCCCTTTTTAGCTTTTGTTGTTTGCTCGACAGGTCACTGGATATTCGTCCTACTAATACATAATAAAGACGAAGAATATTGCTTTCGATATCTCGCACAAGGTCGAGATCGTCGGCAAGGGCATCTTCCGGTTTGGGTATTAGCAGGGTTGTGTCATCAGGAGACGGGCCGCTGGCTTTGCTCGGAACGAATGATGCCGATGCGCTAAGTAGCGCCCCGGACAAAAAACGCCGCCGGGGTACGTTTGAGGCTGCTGGGTGTGTCCAACGGGTAATAGACATATCTTCAATGTAAGGACGTGTACCTGGGGAAGTGTCTTGGTAATCAACAGTCCCCTTAGGAGAGATAGAGCGCTTCTCTTCGCGTAAAGAGCGTTCGGTTGGAGGATTCAGCCGAAGCCGTACGATAAACGCCAGTTCAGTTAATGTCAATAACTTGATGATCTTCAGTCCGTCGCTCGAGACTTGCAACAGCATCGCGGGGTACACCGAATATTAATGACTCCCAGCAGCCTGTGGGATCAGCCCCTTTTGATTTCTGACAACCTTACGCTCATTCTTATTCGTCAGTTGACCGGCACGTGCGAGCTTCTTTGCCTTTGAGAAAGATTCCAGTTTAGAAAGCGATGAGTTGCACGCGGCGATCTTAGCCATCAATTCATCAGGTGTGCCATACTCGACATCTGTGGACTGCCTTTGGTCTTTAAGCTCCTTCAGAAGACCGTAGCTGCGTTGATACCAGGAGATCGCACTATGCAAGTGAGTTACCTGCGCGTCGACGTGCCGCTTTCCGGCCGCCAAACGAGTGGCTACTGTCGTACGTCCTCACGGCGGTTGACCACTGAACCGCGGTCAAACTCTCGAGCAACGCATCTGGGTCGCGCGACTGCATCTTGAGGCCTGATTATCTGTACCCTGATCTGGATAAATCGACAGCGATGTTAGCACTTCATTTCCTACGTGTAAGAGCAACTCCATTCTGCCAATCTGTTTGTCAACGCGTGTCTTGCAATTCCGTCATTGAGTACGAGATTCATGAGCGCCTGAGGACGTTTTCGTGAACGATACGCATTGCTAGCATCGGTTCACCAGCACTGTCAATAGTACTTCATCGAAAGGTCAATAGCCGCTTTGCAATAACGCAAAAGTTAAGGCCATCTTCGTGGGTGGCCTGGTCTGGGTTATTACATAATTGCTCCCTAAAGAAACTCGAACTCGTCCATTGGCCTAACGAGGTGAAAACTGTCTATAGATAGCAGCGACAATTACGAAGGAGTTCAAGATACTTGTACTTTTCCAAAAATTGGAACCAATTAATTGCCGGGCGTTTTGGAACCATTAAGTTGCCGAGAGTGCGACTGAAGAACAGCGGGTAACGATTTACGAAGGAATTAGGGTAGTTTGCACTTTTTTGAAGAATTGGAAGAAATTGGAACCAATTAATTGCCGGGCGCTATTGGAACCATTAGGTTGCCGCGGCGGCAAATTAATGGTTCAAGTTACATGCGGGTTGCAACACAACCTTCAACGGCAGAGTCCTTTATTGCGCGTGGGACAACCTAAAGGACGAAAAGGTATTTTTCGAAGGAATCAACAACTCGAGAAAGCGGGGCATCCCACCATCACACATCCGCGCTTATATGCTGATTGGTTTCGACAGAAACGAGACCTGGAGCCGCATCTGGTATCGGTTCAAACGACTGGTTGAGCGAGAAATAGAACCCTACCCAATGATCTTCCATCAACGTAACCAAAAACCACGTGCCGATCTGAAATGCTTCCAACGCTGGACCAATCGCGGTCTCTACCGATGCGTTCCCTGGGCCGACTACCGCCGCCGAACCAAGAGCGATGAAAGCGTGCCGCCTGGCACCGCCTTTACGCGGCTTTGCAAAAGTCGGATTCCCGAATAGGGTCTTTTGCCAGACTTTTGCTTGCCAGACTTTTGCCAGACTTTTGAAGGTTATTTACCGCTACGAGCGGTCTAAATTGCTTTAACCTAGACGCAATCCGCTGTTATTTGCTTGGTTTTTGCTGAAACTAGAGTTAGAAGATCGCATACCTATTGATTCATAACCCCAAGGTCGGCGGTTCGATCCCGCCCCCCGCTACCAACTGCCCCTTTATTTTCAATCACTTACAAGACAGCAGCAGATTGCAGGTTCGCCGCCGTTTCCTGTTTTGCCGAGATTTTGCCGAGATTTTTTTCACGGTTAAAACTTTGTTCCTGTTTGTAGCTGGCAACTAGCTCCATCGCGCGTTCCATTTCCTCGGTTGATGCATGAGTGTAGGCGCCTGTCATGCTCGTGGCGCTGTGGCCCAGGATGTCACGGCGGACATGCTCGGATACTCCCATCTCAGCAGCTCGCGAACTCCACGTATGCCTCAGATCATGGAACGTGAGATTGACGATCTTAGCTTCTCGGCATGCCGTAACGAACGCTTTCTTAGTGTCTATGAATCGCGATCCAGTCTTGTCGCTGGTGAAGATATATTCGCCCGTGGTCTCATCTTCACACAGGCTTCTTAAGATGGCCGCAACTCGTTGACTCATCGGAATCGTCCGTGGCTTACCTTTCTTCGTCTTCTCGATTAGGATCCAGCTTGGAAGTATTTCCCAAACTTCTCCTTTAATCACACGAGTCAGACTTACTGAACCAAAGTTCACATCATCACGCTTAAGCCTGAGCAACTCGCCTTTACGCATCCCCGTGCATAGAGCTACCACCGTAATCGCTCGCAAGTATTCACGTCTGCCGACGAGTCCTATATTAAAGAGCGCCTTCTCCTCCTCTACCGAGAGACGACGATTCCGTTTCCGACGAGCCGGTATCTTAGCCCGCACGGACTTTGGCAGTTCCTCACACGGATTGGCTGAGGCAACTTTCTCTTTAATAGCCATTCTGAAAATCGATGACAGTAGCGTGACCTCTTTATTGACCGTAGTGGGACTTCGTTTCTTATTCACAGCAGACCCGTTATCCAGCACCTCCTTCCTGACGGTATCGCTGTTCAGCCGTTCGTTGATGAATTTGACTACGAGCATCATCGTGATTTCGTCGAAACGCTTGGTCTTGAAGTATTCTTTCATGACCTCACAACGGAACTCATCATGCGTCGAAGACGAGTGATGCTCGCGAGCAAATGGTAAGTAAACCTTGTCGACAAAAGTCACAAAGTCTTTCAATTCCTCCCGCTCCATTTCATCGCGGAAAGTGCCATCGAGTACCTTGCGACGCTCCTGGTACGCGAATTCGGTTGCTTCTTTTTTGTTAGCGGCGGTTTTGGCGCCGTACTTTCCATTGAAACTCCCGGCATATCGCGTACCGTTGACAAAGAATTCGTAGTGGTAAAACTGACCTCTTTTTCTGATGTACATCAGAAGCTCCTTTCTTCGGGTCGCGGTCGGAAAGAAGCGAGCTGAGTGTATCGCTTCTGAGAAATGCGTAGCAACGCTAGCTGACTGCTCGCAGCTTCTTCTTCGGCTGTTTGGCCCACTCGAGCAACTTCACGCGGGGGAAGACCGTGACGCCATCGAGATCAAGAAATGGGATTGGATGTGAGGCTTTACCTTTTTGCGCCTTACCGACAAGGTTTCGAATATGGCCATCCGAGCAATTCAGCAGTAGTGCGGTCTCTTTAATGGAGACGAACTCTTTCGCCATAATGCGTCGCAGAGTGACGGCGAATTTCTCATCTTCAGAATCGGCAATCGACGAATTCCCTGATTGCTGTTCTCTGGCCTGGTGCTCCAGTAAGACTTCTTTCGAAATCCGTCTAATCCGTTCATCGAGTGAACCGAGGAGGTCGTCTTTAACTTCGGTGCTCACGCTGGTACTCCTTTAAAAATCGTAGTTCCGACTTTCTCTATCGCTATAACTACCTGTCGCAAATTGCTTCAGTACCTCTTTACTCACTGAAGCGTCGTGCTTCACCCCATGCCTCTTTTGTTTTCCCTTCTCAACATGCCAACGCTCAGATAAGACACGAGCAATTTTTGGCTCGAACTCGACGATTTCCTAAGGAAAGAAAACAAGCTGGGCCATTCCTTCGTCTTCCTTCAATTTGTCGCAATCTCACTGCATTTATTGGCATGCGACTTGTAATGGACCTGTATGGTCGAATGAAAATTCGACTTGCTTAAGTTCGGCGTCTTCGGCGCCGCATTGGTCCAAGTTTCTTATCTGAGAGGATCGGGCAAGGGCTGCGCTGGAACTTCCAGCACCGACTAAGATGCACCTACTGTGCCATCTCGGTTTTGGACCAGCCACTTATTCAAGTGCCTGGTCTCTAGTCAGAATTTCTTAGGAGGGCGTCGCATATGCAAACGGCGATTTGGCGCTTGAGTGAGCAAATGAAAATCTAGTCCAGAGGTTTATATGGAATTCCAAAACCCGATGTCTCCACGCATGTAACAACCACGCAGTACAGCCCCGCTAGCGTTACCAACTCACCACAAGAAGAAGCTAGGAATTCGTGCAAAAACCTAGCAAGACAGAATTTCTTAGCCATCAGGTAAGTGCTTGTTTCATCCGGCAAAAAGGCAGCAGTAGCACGGACACGTTTTCGAGCTAAAGCAAAATGCTTGTACGAAGATGTGGCCTCAGCGAGCCAAGCCTCGCGATCAAGCGACACCTGAAAGTTCAACCAGCAGTTGATCAATAACTTCAAAAATGGAGGAAAAGAAAGATGACACAAACATCGGCTTCAAACGGAGAAACTAAACAGCACCAGATTCCATGGGAAGAACGTCTCGAAGACCATAACAACAAAAAAACTGAGTACCTCGAGAACTGTCTGTTCCGTGGATGCAACCCGGAAACAACTATCAAGACTTTAGACTCGGCGCTAACCAGCATCTTCAACCGTGTGCAAATCGAAGATCCGACTCATCCAGCAGGTCGCCGGCCACTACTCTGCTGGGATCTTCTCGATCCTGAGCTCGGTTGGACCTACATACGTCTAATCTCGACCTCATTGTTACAAGACGAATTGGCGCCGGGAACTCGACGCCACTATATGCGGGATCTACGACTATTCTGCGAGTTCATTGTGGCGAAACCAAACATTCCCGGTCGAACCACAACGGTTATCGAAAAGTATGGACCAATAGCCCTGAACTTTACGAAATATGATCTGCCAATACATGTACAGGACAGACCAGTCAAAAAACGCTATGCCCTGTCTTCGGATGTCCTGCATTATTTTTACGAGTTCCTCAGGACCGATTACCTCCGTAAGCACAAAGTGCCGCACGCTGCTGCCCGGGATTATTTTGCCGTCGTGTTACAGGCCGAGACTGGTTTACGTGTGAGTGAACTTCTGGCTATACGCTCAGGTGGGGGCAGCTCCGATGTTGACTGGGCCAAGGGTCGAATCCGAGTGTTTGGCAAGGGAAAGCGTTGTAGTGGAAAGCGAATCCGCTGGGTTCCTCTAACTCCCATGGCAAGTGCAGTCCTAACTGTCTTCGAACAGAGGTTTAGATCAATGTTTCCGATTTCTGACGAGAAAGACTATCTCTTTAGAGACAAGAACGGTAAGCGTCTAATGCCTTACCAGTACGCGAGGATTTTTAGGAGGATAGTTCGCAAAGCAAGAGACTTTGGCGTGGCCTTACCGGAAGATATAAGGCTGCATGATCTTCGGCGCAGCTTTGCAACAAACTTTCTGGAGAAAAATCCCATGGGTTACCGGCAGTTGCTGAAAAACCTCGGTCACACCTATCCAAGCTCTGCCGCTCCTTACCTTATAGCCACCGATGGCGATGTTGAAGAGCAACAAACTGACTTGATTGATGTGTTTATCGATCCGGCCATTGACAAGTGGGGGAAAAAATAATGTCAGTCAAATGGATACTTCGGGAAGTCCTGGCTCAACGAGGATTCACAACGGCATCGGAAATCAGCCGTATCATTCAGGAAAGGACCAGGTACAGCATTTCAACGCAGGCGGTGTGTGATCTTCTTAATGATGAACCCAAGATGCTTCGAATCGAAACCGCTCAGGCTTTGTGTGACGCGTTTGGGCTTCAAGTCGGTGAATTCTTTGACGTGGGGCCGGGTCCCCCCCGCAAGCTGGAAGTATGTCAGCCTGCTAGCGGTGAACCTATACATATCACCGAAGCGGAGGAGGACATCTCATCCCTCTTTTTTGCTGCAGGGGAGCTCTACGCTTCCGAGCAATGAACCGTTAACTCAGTGGCGTTGAACTCGGGGTAGTTCTTCACAGCCGGTAACGACTAATATAACTATGCGGTCAATTGTTTGCGAGGTGTGCAAGTTACCTCGAAGGACTGAACGTGGGTTCGACGTCTGTAGAGAATGCACCCGATTCCTGAAAAAAATACGCTGCAGCACCTGTGCGAGAATGTTCCATCAAGTCTGGCCAGACCGCTATCGTTGCAGCGAATGTACCAAGCTACTCACAAGCGAACAGATCGTATGTGAATCTTGCGGGGCCAGTGATTTCGCGCTCAAGGTCGATCCAACACAGTGTCGTCGTTGCCACAAGAAATCAGTGGATCGCAAGTGGGAAACTGCCTTACCCGACAATGTAATCTGTGTTGGCTGTGGATTGGCTAAAAAAACGTGTCGGAAAAACGAAATGATTTGTCGCTCATGCGACACCAAACGACGTTTTGCTGGTCACAGATGTTCGATGGGTGGCTGCACAAAGCCGGTACATTACAAGAAGTTGCTGCTGTGCGAATGGCACAACAGACTCCGTCGACGAACGGACCGCGGCATAAAGTGCGCGCTCGAACATTGCAAACAACTCGCACATAAGAAATCGCTATGCAGCCATCACTATCTTGATCAACTTGCAAAAGGTAGTCTTAAAAAATACGTGCAGGAATACACTTCGCCATTCCCACAAAACGCAACGTATTTTGCGGATCTTGCTTCCAGGCTCAACTGGGTGGCGCCGATCACTGCACACGATCTGAGGCGATTTCGCGCGATTGGCGAGTTTCTACAAGTCAATCAGTTGCCTGAAGTCTTAACGTGGAAAGCAATTGACGACGCGCGACCCCGCTACGGCAAAGCTAACCAAATAAAAATAATGCTAATACGCTCGTGCTTATTCGACCTCGGAAACATTTATGCCGAACGCGGGTTAATGCCGGACTGGAATTCCTATCAACTTGAGCGCCGATTGTATTCGTTGAAGTCTACGTCACTTATATTTCGCGAAAACGTGTTGCGCTTCAAGGAATGGGTATTGGGGGGAATGCTCAACCCCAAATCAGAACCCAAGACAGAAAGTGTTGCGGTCCTGACGAATACACACGAGGTGTTAGTAAACACCATGGCGACCGTAAATACTTTTTTAATGTGGTGCGAGCGACGGGAGGTTAACTCGCTCGGTGAGATTGATGCTGCCGTGTTAGCGGACTACCAAAAGACATTATTGTGGAAATTCTGTTGTAGCGAGTGCGGTGAGTGCGTGTCCTTTGATTCTCGCGGAGCTGGTGGGAAGTGTGCTAACGAGGAATGCGAGGCAACGGACTCCTACGTACGAGTGAAACATCTTACTCGTAATGCCAGAAGCGCAATCGTTTCGCGTCTGAGAGTATTTTTTGAGTGGGCCCTACTACATGAGATCGTGAGTCACAATCCAATTGTCAGCATGGGGATGAGAGCGGGGCCAAGCGCGTTTACTGTCATAGATGAACGTGGTGGGCGCGTTGAAATATCCAGCGCAATTAGGCGTTACGATGACCACGTTATTCAACAACTCTGTGAATACATTGTTTCACCCAAAAACGATCCAACGGAGGCGATGCTTTATTATCTGAATATATTTCATCTCTTGACACACGCCGAAATATCTAACTTGAGAATCCCATCAGTGGTTAGGCGTAAATCAACAGTCAGCGAATCTGAAGGCAATGAGGACTACCAGTTCTTATTGTTACCGGCAAATAAACTTTCGCGAGGCAAACGCTCAGTTCGCCGGCCTGGAGAAATAATAAAATTTCCTCGCAAAGCACTGCCGTGGCTCGTCCCGCTTCTTGAACGATTTTATGAGGAGCGGAGAACGCATGTTAGGGCTTATCACAATGAGTATTTCTTCGTTGCTGGAAACAGGGCACGCCGCAACAGGCCTGTATCACACACCTATCTCTTCGAAGTTGTGCAACGCGGTTCGGAACGCATACTAGATGGCACCATAAATCTTTCGAATTTGCAGCGAACAGCGGCGGCGATTATTTCTCAGAGATCAAAGCGACGCTCGGCGGTGCTGACAATGATGGGTTATGGAAGGAAAACTGCCATACGCTTCAACTACCTGGACTCCTTTCCTCTAAAACCGAATCGAAAGAATTTCACTCATCCCAGAAAAAAGAAAAAGCGCCAGCCCCCAGCGGGGGCGTAGCGTAGTGAGCGGTGCGAGGTGCGCCGAGCGCGCGAGCGAAGCGGGCGCAAGGGGGAGAATCCATAAAATAGCGGGCGTCCTGATAACAGCGATTCCGTTCGGGAGCGCCGCCAGGCGCTGTAGTTGGGAGAACGGAATCTCCTGTTATCAGATGACCGTCCGATTTGAGGCGTTTTTTACCAAAACCCTCTTGTTTCAAGGACAGTAGCAGATGATCTTCTTACGGCGTCCGAGAACTAAAATGATGTAGAGGCCCGCTAGAGATCAAGTTCCAGCCGGATTCCTTGGAAGCAGCAGTGTTTCGTTTTTCAATTACGAACCAGGGTTCGTTACAGACGTCACGAGTGTTACTCGTGACGCTGGTAACGTTTGAAACGGCGCCGTCGGGTTAGCCAGAGTTGAAGTTGAGTTGAAGTTGTCAGATTTTCCTGCCAGGTGAGTGTTACTGCTGGTACCCACTCACTGACTTTTACAAGATGGGTCAAAGTTTTATCATCGAACAATCGAGGGCGCTTTCAAACCGGCGCAGAAATAAACTCCGTCAGGTTGGCGTTAAGATACGACTTTTAATCGATTAGCGGGTCCAAACCATCTTTGTCGTTTTCGTTTATCGAGGAAGATTTGGAATTACGCTAGGAGGGAAAGGAAATGGGAGTTTTTCACCGAGTAATGAATGCGCCGGATAAATCCGCCGTTCCTCTGTCGAACGCGAGCATTAAAGGCGAGATCGAAAACGTGCAATCTCTAATTGATGCCGGCGTTGATTTGAATGAAACGGACGAATACGGCTGGACGGCATTGCAGCTGGCGGCTGCTTATGGACACGAAGCGATCGTCCGATCGCTATTAAGGAATGGTGCCGATCCGAACCTGACGAATGTCCAAGGCCGCAACCCTTTAATGTATGCAGCGGCATTCAATCACATTCAGATTGTGGATGATTTGTTATGCGCGGGTACGAATGTGAATGCTACGTCTAAGGATCCAGATGATATTCACACTGGGGAAACGGCTCTGATGCTGGCAGCTTGGTCTGGTTATGTTCGTATGATCAGACTTTTGCTGGCAGCCGGTGCTGATGTCAATGCGAAAGGTGGTCCGACTGGCGGCACAGCTTTGCATTCAGCATTGTGGGAGGGTCATGCTACGGCGATTGAGGTCCTGCTGGATGCGCCCTCGATAAATATTCACGAAAAGGATAGTTCAGGAAAGACTGCAAAAGATCGAGCACTGGAAAATCAGCGGATGGATATTGTTGAGTTGTTTGAGGAATTCGAAAAAAGAAAGACTGTGGTCCGGGGTTAGGTTTTGGATTCCTTAGGTTTTTCAGCCCTCCTAGTTTCCTAGAGTACTATGAGCAGAGGCGAGAGTCCCAATTGGACAGATTTAATTATTGAGAGCAGCGCACATCCAGCACCACTGTCCGATGAGCGTTACAGAGCTTGGATGGCAGGCCGACGCATTTTTGTCAGTTCCCTAATGGATCCGGAGATGGCGCTGTTCCGTGAAGCAGTGCGTTCACATCTGCACGCTCTGGGTGCCACACCTGTGATGTGGGAAGAGATAACTCCCAGAGATGAAGGCCCACAGCGTGCGTATTTATCCGGTGTCGATCGATCCAGTGCCTTCGTGCTGATCCTCGGAAGCCGATATGGGATTACGGACCACACCGGTTACTCGCCAACGCATCATGAGGGAAACCGGGCGGCAGAAAGGCGAATTCCGCGACTGCTATTTACACTCAGTACGATCAAGGATTCTGATCGCGATGGTAGACTCAACGACTGGTTACGGTCTTTATACAACGACATTTCTGGAGCATCTTTTGCAACTGCGACCGATCTGGTTAGTCAGCTAGACGCCAGGTTTCGCGAAATGGCAGCTCAGAGTGAAAGGTTATGGATAAAACTCGGGAGTCTTGTTTTTCCCGGAACGGTCAGTAGTAGCTTCGATAATAGAGGAGACGGTGAAATCAGCGTTGCGGCGAATGTGACTGACGGGGCAGTTAGGCGTACCCTCCTAGCAGGCGGACAATCTTATCGATCGAGAGCTGAGCGCGTCACGTGGTCAAACAGCAGCTTTCCAATTCAAGTTGAATTCGTGTCCTTGAAAACTGAATATTCAGGAGAAGAGCAAGTTCAGATCATCTGTAAGACTTCACAGAATTGGAATGTCGGTTCAAGTTCGATTCATACAGTAATGGCTTCATTTGGCAAGTTCACCGCTGCCGAGATGGCAGAGATATGGGCGCGTCGCTCCATTCTTGGTGAGCCATATAAGGAGGAGGACAGAACAACCGGCCTCGACATCAGTGCCTCCTTTAGTAAACCTGAGACTGTGACGCTCCCGGAGATCCTGCGCACATACTCAGCCGGTGGCTGGTTGGCAGAGGGCTTAACGAGGCTTTACGCAGTTGAAGAGGTTGCTCGCCGCTATGAGGGTCACTTCTTACATCTTGACGTGGGTCCCGCGACAGCCACAAACGTCAGAATCCAGGGGACGTTTACATTCGGCGCTGCGATGGGTGCACGCAACGAGTCAATCAATATCGAAGGCAGTGTGAGACTATCCTGAATGGCGTGGCCAGTTGCGCCTTCTCAAAGTCCCAACGCCTCAGACTCGGGCAGAGATTTCACAAAGCTGCCTGATATTCACCTGTAGGGAGTCTGCAGCTAAATGAATAAGTTCGCATGATTTTTGTGCTTCGCTAATCGGATTTTGAAGCGCCGCCATATTGTCTGCGCGAATAGCTGAAACGAGATTTCCCCAGCTATTATTCTCAACGTCCAACTCTTCAAAATCGGAACTGTAATCGAGTGACAATTCACCGCGGGCCGTCGAATATATACTTCGGCCTGCGAACCTTTCCGTACTTGTACTTGAGTTTTGCGAGGTGGCGATATCCAATTCAAAACTCAGCCGTTTTCGTCTGGAGCCACCTTTGTGAAAATCAAATTGCAGTGCAACTCTAATTGGTAAAACCCGGTTTCTGTAATCACCGAAGAATGCTGTCGTAACACTTTGCGGAGACTCAATGTCCAACAGGCATCGCGCCATGTCCAGTTCGTCAAGAGCAAATTCGGTTAGGTCATGACTAACTTCGCTCGATCTGAGATCTCTCAAGTTCCACGATCTTGAAACGGCAAATGGAATAGTCACTTTTTTCCAGCCCCTCATCGTGTCAATGTCTCCAACCGCAACCGGTTGAACCAACGAAGACATGTCTGAGTGCGAGGCGAAAACCAGGCTTTCGCGTTGCTGAACGAACCGCTTGGTTTCTTTCGCGCGCTTAACGAACTTTCGCCCCTCTGCGACCGAGGCCGAAAACGGTTTTTCCATCATGAGGTGTCTTCCAGCGTCGCAAGCGGCAACTCCTATTTCGGCTCGTTGCCTTTTGGGTGTAGCCACTGATACGAGATCGATCTCTCGATTCTCTAATAATCGCGCATAATTAGTCGTTATGAACGGTCGAGCCACACCCGCTTGGAACAACTCCTTAGAAATCAACCGCAGCTTACTTTCATCAAGATCGCAAATGGCAGCAACTTCGACATTCGGCAATTTCAAGTATTCGGCCAAGTGACGGCGCCCTTTTCGACCGATGCCGATAATGCCAACTCTTACTCGATCATTCGCGCCGGCTGCTCCCTGGACCAGCGAATTCCAACGAGATCTTAGGGCCACGCTCGTCCCAGCGGTGATACTCATCAACAGAAATTCACGGCGACTAAATCCGTCCTTCAACATCTCTGTACTCCCGCAATTTACTCACACAGCTTTTTCACTGCAGCCTCGCTGTAAATCGGTTCTGAGATTCTGACAATGCGGCAACGTTCGTAGTCGGAGACAGACAAGTCGAACAATCGCTTCCAGAGTTCGTCAGCAGTCCTGAAAGGCGGTCGTCCGTTATTACGGCGCTGCACTTCAATAATTCTGGCGCGTAGTTTCGTCGTCGCGTTTGAGCCCGAGAGATCTAGGCAATCGCTGGTCTGCCATTCCCCAGCTGATTGAGGGTTAGGCGACATGACACCCAGATAAACTTCCTGATCGGCTTGTCCTGTTGCGTCGAAAACTTCGCGCGTCAGAATCAAGTAACGCTCGAAAATGTTTTTGTCGCCGACGTTGCTTGGTTTTAAGACCACCGAAACGCGCGGATTCTCCTTCTTAAAGAGCCGGATTTTTTTGTCACCCAGGACCTCTACTCTCAGATCTATAAAGTTCTTAATTTCACTCTCCCGGCCGTCAATAATTTCGCGGAATACAGAAAAATCAGGGAGATACTGTACCCAGAACGGATCGGTGAACTTGCTTTCCAGCCGAATCTCTTTTTGACGCCCGTTTTCGAGGATAGTCCCGAGCAGAACAACTCTTCTGAACCTGATCTTGCACATTCCCCATGCGCCAAAACGCGTTCTGGTGGAGGCGTCCGCCGCCAGAGGAGCCGGAACAACGAATGATGTAGCAGTAAAGAATGGTTGATCGTCCGAGCGATCGAAAGTGTGGCCCACCGGACCGCGTTTTTGCTCTTCCAAAAACGAAACCGCCGATGGTCTAAGTGCCTGACCTGAAACAATGGGATCGAGGCCTATTTCAAAGTAGAACCGTTCACTCTCCGGAGCCGAGCCCGGCACAACATCAGGATCGCGTACTTGTGCTACCTCTATTCCCAACCCCTCACCGATGCCTGCGATTTCATGCCAGGACTCATCGAACACAGCCAACAATCCGGAAGTTCCGGTATCGTCTGAGCGGTTGGGGGTGGTTGATGCTCCGAAACTCTGAGTTAGTGGAAAAATCAGCTTGACCTTTGGTGGATCAATCAATTCCTTCACCCGGCACGGGACGAATTGTGATTTCCAGATATCGGTACTGATTGACGCTTTTTTCGCCGGCAGAATTCCCGCGTAACGACTGTATGCTGTCGCCCTGAAGCGATAATGCAGGGCACGCAATTCCTCCTTCTTGCTTTTCTCCCCAGTCAAATATTCAACGTATGAAAAGATGCGCTTGCCGGATGCCGTCGCTGGGTCAATACTCGGGTCATCATTAACTTTTGAATCCATATTAATAATGACGTGGTCGTCGTCGAATCGATTGCCGTACTCTTTGACTTCCCAACGATCGATCTCGGTTTGTAGGGGAGTACTCGCCCTCCTGATGATGGGGTGCGGTTTGGTGTCGCGTCCCTGCCATCGCCACATCTGTCTCTTAAGTTCGACCCTGTGTACAAAAGAAAAGACCTGCTCACGGAGTTGACCACTCACTGTCTTCTTGAACTTGACTTCCACCGCGTCGCTTTTCGGACCCACGGGGGGTTCTTTTGGCAGACGTTCAAAACCAGACGAGAGCCACTCATGCAGCGTCTGTTTCGCAAGATCTGGGTCAATTATTCCGGGGACGATTTCATCCGTCGCGACTTCTATATAGATTTCAAGAGGAGAAACCTTGTAATAGGTTTTCCCGGTGGGAGAGGGTAGATTTCCACTGTAAATGCGCCCAAATCTCGGCACTGGTGTTGGGCCTGCTTGCGGGTAGTCCTCTTTCGGTAAACAGCAGGAGATTGTCAGCCGGTACATCCTTCCTTTGATCAAAGATACCTGCAGCTTGCCGTTCAGAAAGTCAAACACTTCGGATGCAGTTGTGGCGACATTGCAAGTGACTGGAATCGGTTTGGATTGGACCCTGGCAAGCGGCTGTGGATCCGTGCCTTCTTCTACCGGAATTTCTTTACCTTGGGACGCAGGGGTCCAGCTACCGTCGTCGTTAAATCTCTCGAGCTCTGCAAAGAACTTTAACTCTAGTGCAGGCTCATCAATTGCCGGATTGCTTGCTGCTGGGACGACCTGACAATTATCGCTATCCGGATTCACTTTAATGCGCTTGTAGTGTTCACTCCAAACGCTCGTTCTCAACTCTTTTAGAACTGGGCCAGTAATGGGTTTGTTGTAGATCTTTCCGCTCGCTACCCACCTGTCCCAGGTGTTAATGTCGATTGACGGTAGTTGCACATAGAAGTCGAAGTTGCTTACAGCACCGGGAGCCTCGAATGGTGACAGCAGCAGCAACGGTCTTTCACGATTGGTATTTGTGGCAATCGTGTTTGCATCACCAATCTTAAGATCCCGTAGACGTGGATAGACCGTCTCCGGGATCGGAGGTAAATTCAGACAAGTGCCTTCCACTGTCTGCCCCGCAGCGTTGTTAACACTGAACACCCGGATGTGGCCGATTCGCACCTTGCGGTAATAAGCAAATTTGCGGATTTCGGTTGTAAGCGTGCCTGAAGTGAAGTTGCTGAGGTCGATCTCTCCGGGCGAACTCGTGGGAGCACCTGTCGCTGGCGTTATCTTTGCCAGCTCCTTAGGAACGATGCCTGAATTACCAATAATGAATGGTAAGACCTGGTAACGTTTCCCAAATTTGAGCGCTGGGATTCGCGCGTCTTCAAACGTTTGCGGCTTCGCGTAGAAATATGAGACGAGGCTTTCCCAAGTCTCTTCCAGTTGCGGATGCGCGGAGGTAAGAGGTTCCTGGTTCGATGTCGTATTGCGTTTGGCAAGCATTGCCGCCGGACTCTTTGCCGCGAGCGGATGATTGTTGTACGTGACGAAGGACTGTCTGAGATCGTTTATGTAGTTCAGACGCGATGGCACTAGCACCGGCTGGTCGAAAAGCTGCTCGCCGAGTTCGAGGATCCCTCCACCCTCTTTTCGCAAACGTGAATCGGCCATATTCAGACATTGCCATTTCGGCGTCCCCTCTTCACGCATTAGAATTCCGACGCCGGCAATGCTGGAGAGCAAGTCAGTCGTATCTACATCTCCGTCCAGCTTGTCAACCATGATCGTCACGGCGTGCGGGACCTCTGTGAACTCTTCGGTCACGCCCTGCTGAACATCATTTTTCAGTGGCTCCGGAACCAGCCTGTCGCCGAAATTTCGTTCGCTCCAACGCTTTATGGTGTTCGTAAGTTCGCCCAGGACTGAATCGTTCGAATCAAGACGAAACGGCGGTGAAACCTTCATGCTTACATACTCGTCTCTCAAGGTAACCAGGTTGGGACACTCATTACCCAGCGCAGATAGATCCTGGTCGAAACGAAGCAGGAAATAGGCACGGAAGTAACAGGAGAAATTTTCTTTAACCTTCGGTTTTCCGTTGCTGTCAGCGAGCCCCGACTTAGTGAAATGTCTCCAAAAAACTCCGAGATTTTCCTGGGCCAATGCGCGGCGTAAATTTATCTGCGTGAGTTTCGGTGAAGCGTAAGCCTCCTGTAACGCTATCCTCGCAGGCTCAGTTAACGTCGAGAGCTCACTGATTTTGCGCCACTGCGCTTTCACTAAACTCGCCAAACCTTCGTCACTCAAAACCGTCTGATGCAACAGTTCCAGTTCAGAGACGGCGTCTTGAATCGAAGTGATTGCACTCGGATTTGTGAGCGCGTTTACCTTTGACAGGGTAGGAAAAGTCTGGAGGATAAACCTTGCCCACTTATCAACTCCGAGTTCCTGATTTGGCACACCGGCATCTCCGAACACCGCTTCGCTTGCCACAGCATCGCGGATTTTTTCGTAATGAGGCTTGAAGTCTTTGCCAGTCAAAAACTCCAGCAGAACTTGATTGTCGGGCCCGCGATTAATGCCGATGCCGCTGATGTCCCGTAAGGCAACCAGGAACATGCGCCGGATCTTGAGCAGGAAATCAGCAGTGTTGAAAGTTGCCGGAACTTCTTTCAGGTATTCAACAATGCGCTGGCTGAGATCGAATGCATCAGCCATTCTGTTTTCCAGCATGGCCCGCCAATCTTCTGAGAAGTTGCTGAACCCGTCTGGATTGGCGGTATCTTTCGGGTTCTTCACCCATAAGGTTTGCAGATCCAGAAAGGCTCCCGAGCTGCTCGCCGTTCGCAGCAAACATTCTTCGGCGTAAGCCTTGATCGCCGGTAGCCCGGTTTGCGCAGCGTACTCCCAGATCTTGACCGTCTCTTTTCCCGCCAGCGGCGGCAATTCCGTTAAATCTGTTCGTGGCGATAACTTGAACGAAGCCGGCGCAGGAAAGTCTAAAATCGGAGCAGCAACTATAGGCTTATTGCTCGGATTAGCTAGATAGAAGATCAGTGAGAGGTTAAGCAACTGCGGGATTGGAGTTGGTAATTGGGCCGCTTGTCCGATGAAAGTGTGCCATGGTTTGTGCGCGTTTTCTGTTACCGGAGGGTCATCCTTAGCTGGTAATTTCCAGGTTAAACATTCAGCGTTGCATTTATCGAATTCTTTTTGCAGCTCCGCCACTATTTGATCTCTTTTTACAAATTTAGGTGCGTCGAAAGTAATCGGAGTGTTGTGCCACACCTGCTGTAAGACAGGAACTTCGGCGATTATCGGTGGCGTACTCTCTTTAATGAAAACACTGACGTTGGTGATCTGTTTCGCCAGCCATGGCCGTAGAACCAACTTGGCATTTTCGTTGATGTCCATTGCCGAATCACTTGAGGCAACGGAAATATTCAAACTGTAAGCGTGTTTATCTGTGAGATCATAAGGAGCCAGGTGCTCCAGATGACAGAGAATAATGAGTTCGCTCATACCAGTTTTTCAGCTCAACATTTCAATGTAGTCAGCTGCGTAGTCAACGTCATCCGTAGGCGGCAGCGCCTCAACAGGCTGCCAAAAACCGGCCTTGATAAAACGCGGTGAAGCGTCGTCTGTAACACCCAATCTTCGACTGCGAGTCCGATCGGCTCGCGCGTTGTTTGAAGGTCCAAGCCGGCGATTTTGTGCAGAACCGGCGCCTCCGAGCGTGTATTCGACTTGTGCTTCGAGCTCGAGTGTAAAGCACCAGCAGATTTTTATTTTTATCGATAGCTTGCCCCTGCCAGTGAGTTCGCCGCTTCGATAAGTAGCTTCGAGCAGAAGACTGATGCACGCAGATACGATTCCCAAAACGTTGACTTCGCCGCGGATCAAAAACATCACGCCGATCGTCAGTCCCTGGTTTTGGTTGACATCGTTGCTTAGAGCTAGGTTGGCAAACACCCCGAAATAAACGTAAACACCACCTTTGATGGGGCCGAGCGCGATCGCGAGACTTGCACACGCCGTAAGTCCCACGGACACTCGACAACTAATGGTCCCGGTCGCGGGCGTGTATTCGGTAACTTGTTCGATAAAGCCACCGCCGCCAAGAATGAAGATGGTTAGCCCGAAGGGAGCTTCTTTGCGCGCCAGGAAAAAAGAAAGATAAATCTTGAAGCGGTCAGTGAAATCCAGCCCGAAAGCCATTCCTAAAGACAGATTCGAGATGCCGAACGCCCCCGCCTGAATATCAGGAATCGGAAGATTAAGTAATGCCTGAACACCTTTCGGAGTCAGACCGATGCTGAAACCACTACCGGGACTGGAAAAACTTTTCAGGAACTCTGAGATGAACGACAGGATCCCCGGCAGCTCGACATTGCGGGGCGATATGTCGAAACGGAAATTTCCACTGTCGTCGAATCGCAGCTCCGTGTCGCGGAACTTAACGAGCGCCATCTGGCCTATGATCAGTTCCCATGTACCTCGGATTCGTCCCTTCACTACGCGCTTCGTAGGCTCGTTCGGTGCTGCTTCAAACCTGACATCTGCCGCGAACAACGCGGAGGTCAGTCTAAGAGTGACTGGACCGATCGTGAAGACATTCGCTGGCTCGTGAATCTCGACTCCGACTTTCGATTCGACCCAGGCGCGTCGCGATTGCGGATCGAAACCATGCATCACTTTCACGTTATTGTTTGCCATTTCCGGCATTTTCAAACCGGAAAAGAGACTGGAGAGATCCATGCCGGCGATATTTGGGAGTATTTCGGAAAGCCTAAAATTCTTCAGGTCAGGCGGAACTAATTTGTCGAGTATTTGTTCGGTAGGCAGTGCAATGCCGATGGCTTTTAGTTCTTCGGCGACTGCACTTGCCTGCTTGACGCGCGACAGAACTGGGGTCAGCCCGACCGCCTGGTCCAATTCCTTGTAGAAGTATCCGATTCGCTCCCGGTCGAAACCGAGATTCGGAACTTCCGGCGGGTGACCAAACGCTCTGACGAGTCGCGCCACGGAGTCAGGTGAAGCAAATCTGAGCGCATCTTCCGGCAATACAGAGCGTACGTGTTTTTCGATGAACTCCTCAGCCGCCCCCACAACTTCATCGCGCAGTCCTTCGAGTTGCCGGCGAATCTCCGCGGTGATGCTGTCGATCTTTGTTGCTAAATCGTCGACCAGCTTCTTCAATTTCGCGAGCAATTCGTTGACGCTGCCAAACGCCATCTCGAAGAGTGCCTTGGCGTCGTCGTCTGTGATAAGGCGCTCTTTGATCTGTTTTAAATGCCATAAAAGACTTCGCTCAAGCGTATCGGCGCCTGTGATTCGGGGCAGCAGAGTGTTTTCGACCGCCGCCCGGAACTCAGCAACGGTGTTTGCCTTTTCGACTGCGGTTAGTTGCTCTCCGATCCACCCCTGCAAGCCATGGCTTGGATCATCAGCCAAGTCCGCTTCGGCTAGATAAGCAAAAAGTGGAGCAGGGTCAGGAAAAGCAGCGACGAACAGCCGCAATTCGGTGAACTTCTGGTTCGCCTGCCAGACGCCGTTAAAGAAATCTGTAATCTCCTTCGCCGCACTTTTAGGAAAACTCGAGGTTGCCGCCAATACAGCCCTTAACGCCGTTTCTTTGGTTTTCCACTCGTTCCTAATGGTAGAAAAATAGTCTGCGTCCAGCTTTTCAAGTGGATCGGGAACCAGTGGATCAGACGGACGAAGCGAGCCGTTATTAATTCGTTGCTCGAGTGATTGCGCGAACTGAAGAAGCTGCTGCACCGTCGCCTTGAAGTTACGGAGTTGCTCACCAGTCAGATCACCTAGCGTACTTAAATCTATGCCGGCTAGGAATGCGAGCACAACTGTTCCCGAGTCTTCACCCCACTGAAGATACGCTTCGATATATTGCCGGAAGGCCTTCACCAAAATGCCGGGTGAGGCGTTGAGCAGTAAGAGCGCCTCCTGTAAAAATCTCAGATTCTCGCGGGCAGCGCGCTTGGCAGCTTGCAAATCACCGGTCGTGGATAAATCTCTGAGTATCTCATCGTATCTTTTCTTAACTGCGGTGACTGTTGAATCGGCATCTGCTCTATCTTCTGTCAAACGCTTCCTGATCCCATCAAAAACTCCACTCTCGAAGCTCTTGAGCTTTGCAAAGATCTGTTCTTTGCGATTTGCCAGGTCAGCTTCAAAGGCTGCTATGTCTCCTTTGATTTGTACAAATCTCTGTTTTGCCCTTTCCTTTATTGCGTTTCTGATATTGACTAGCTGATTCTGAGCAGACGCGTCGTCGTTTGGAATCATCCGCAGCAAATCCTGAAAACCGTCAACTACAGACTTTCGCAAATTTACGATCCTGTCGGGCAGTTCGTTACTGGCGCTCGTGGCATCCTTCAGCCGCGCGCGCATCATCGTTACGGTTTCGACCACCGCCGCCAACGGTTTGCCGGTGCGCTCGGCGACCATATCGGTGGGGACTCCGTTTGGCTCGAGCGTAAACGTGCACAGTGAGAATCCGGGATGAACCGCAGGATCGTTTGGAGTGGTCTGACGATTCTTCCCGTCTTGAAAATCAGTCAACGGTTGCGGCCTTGGTAAATCAACGTAATCGACATTTTTGACCGGAGCCCAGCCGTTGGGGCTGCGCGTACTCCCTTCCCTCGTTTCCGTGTAGAAAAACAGATTCTCAGGATTGCCGATTAAAGCCGGAGCTGGACCGCTGCGCTCGCCAGTTGCCGACATCAACTGCAAATGGACTTTCGGTTTAGGGTAGACGTCCGGTGGGCCCGCAGACGGATTCCATAGCGGGACCTTCCAGCCGATGTCACCCACGTCTGCTCCCCAGGAACTCAGAACATTGAACTTTGCACCTTTCGAGAAAGCGCATGCCTTGACGAAACCACGCTGCTGTTTGAGCAAATCGGACTCGGGGTTATCACCGTCAGGATAATTTCGCGTATCCTCCAAAATCTCGACGTACTCTTCGACCTTACGCAAGATGGGCCGGCCCCTGAGTTGAGTTTGCAAATCGTTCATCTGTCTCGAAGGAACCACGGTGCGTTCATAGACGATGACGTGCTTCGCGATATTCCACCAGCAGGCGATACGTCCGATACGCTCGATCTTGTATTTATAAGTCCGCCCCATTGCGACGTCGGCGTAGATGGTGCTCTTCTTGTCGTCGAAAGGAGCCTTGATACTTCCCCAGCCACCAAAAGACGAGAAATAAAGATCGTTAACTTCCGCATCATCCGTGGCCGGATTTACTTGTCCGGTTTTGACTCGCATTACGGCGTTGTAGACGTTTTTGCTCTCGAAGCCCCAGGTGATGCCGCCCTTCAGTAGCGGCGGAACGGTAGCGGGGGGCGTCGGCGAAGGGGTGGGACAAGTCGACGGAGTAGGTGAGGGCGTCGGTGTTGGTGTGGGAGTCGGCGTTGGTGGAGGAACATCCACGGGCGGCTGCAACTCGGCCGCAGGCAGCTCATTGGCGGGATCCGCATTTTTCCTAATGCGACAAACGGTGTCTTTGCTGAGCAACAGATGTTCGGGTTGATGCGAATCCCACGGCTCGAGTATGGCGATGCGAGACAGGTAGCGACGATATAAGGTGGCCCATTCGAGGCGGGCTACCTTGTAATAGAGTTTCTTTAGTGCCTCATCCTCCAAACTCTCCAGTTCGCTCGATCGTGCCCTTTTCGGCAACCGAGCTTGAATCGCACCAACGATAGAGAAGATTTCTGCCAGACGTAGAAACGGAAAAGAGGAATCGCACGACAACCCGTACATAAGCTCGAATTGCACTCGCTCGATTGTCGCACCAGGAGCACGTTGGCCAGGAAACCCCAGAATACGACGGAGGTTCCATGGTGGCTCCGTGAAATTCTGCGGATTCTCCGACGCAAGGAGCGTGATCTTGGCGGGCGGCGAAAAGCGATAATCAAGGCCTTGGTTTTCGCTGAGGGTTTTCGCCTTTTCCATCTCCTCGCCGATCCCCTGCGGCGGCAAGATGAGCTGAAACGGTTTGCTTTCCGAGCGCAGTTGCCAGTTCGTTCCCTCTATTCCCGCGTTTGTCCAGTTGCCTATTTCAATCCCCTTGCCGGCCGCTGGAGTAAGCGAGTTATATTTCACTTTGCTAACCAGAAACGGCTCACTATCCAAAATAATGGCTTCTTTAGAAAAGTTTTCAGGTTGCGGAGTTGAATTGTCTCTTGGAACAACCAAGAGTTTCAGTCTGATCGTATGCGAGCTACCTTTTTGAGCATCTTCATCAACATTCAACACATACTTGGGCTTCTCCGTTCCGGATGGCGTCGCCACATTTCGCAGAGCCAATTGCGGATCAATAACGAGAGGACGCTTTCGGCGAAAATGCGCTTCAAGTTGGTTTTCACCGACTTTTTGGAGCGCGTCCTTTAATTGCGCCGAGTCGTTGATTACTCTTTCAATGTTCGTCAGGGGTGATTGATCGTCCAGACTGATCACGCATTGCTGGATATCTGAAGTCGAGCTACCTTCAGGAACAAATTGCTCGCCCGGAATGTCGTCCTGACCACCCGCCGTGATGTCTGCTACGGCAAAAACAACGTCAACATGAACTTCAAACACCTCCTGATAGGGTAAGAGGCGGAAAGACCTAAGCTGCTGGTCACCAGGACTGGCGCTACCGAAATCGCCGAACCGAAGATCCAAAGCGCCCATTCTCACGGTGGTCGTATCGTTTGTCTGCTCGATGCCGATAGGTCTTTTGAAAGAAATGACGATCCCTCTGTCGTCGTCCTCGAAACTAGTCTCGGGCGCAGGTTCCGAATTCAATTGTGAGCGCAGTGGCTGTTCGTTGTGCTTCCGAAGTTGTCCAAATGAGGAGCTGAGTGTTTGCTGTTCCGTCTGCTGCAACCGGAGAGCAGAAATGGTGATGGTATCTGATTTAGCAGAGACACTGCTCGATAGGTCGAGCTGAATGTATTCCAGATTATCTTCGTCGTCTCGACGTGAAGCATCGGCTACAAAATATGAAAGGGCCCAACTCTTTCTTTCGGCATTGCCTACTGGGTCATCGAATGTCGGCAGAAAGGAAACTGGCAATCCGCCCTGAATGGTCAGTAGGGAGGCATAATATTGCTGAACGTAGCCGTTCCAATATTTGATCGCATCCTTAGCCGCCAGTTTTTCAAGTCGAACCATCCAACGACTGGCTGGCTGGCTCGTACCTGGGAAAATTTTGTCCCTGAGGTCAATCTTCCTGGAGGGGTATTGAAAGATTGTAATTTCTCTAAAATCAAACTCAAACTTGCCTTCTTCATCGAACGTTTGTAAGTGACGGCTCTTGGCACGCCGCTCGCCCTCGAATCGAATAACATAATGTGGAAAGTTGTCTCTGTTGAATCGAACTCTGATCTTAGGATTTGGCAGAAAGGTTCCCAGCTCCAAATCAATCTTTCTGGTGAAACCGTTTTCTTGATTGATCGTGTCAATTACTGTGTTGGCGCTGAGGATTGCCTGCTCTAGATTTGGATTATAGCTCCCGGAATTTATCGCGCTTCGATTCTCGACAGTCGTAACCCTGAACTTGAATTCTTCGGTAGCTCTGATCCTTCGTATTCGTGCGGAGAGGTTAAGACAACTCGCTTCTGTCACAGAGGAATTCAGAAGAAAGCAGCGAACCTTGGAGTCAATCTCAACTTTGCCGTTGTCAGTGTTCGGAAGCCACTTGATCCAACTACCTTTCGCGTCGTTCCCGGATGCTGGTTCCGGAACCAGATCGACGACGAGAAACTGCTGGTTGTTCTTGAAGAAAACGATTCGATCTATCTTGTCGATTCTGACGTCGACACCGGGAGCGGAACTGGCCCAGGGACCTGTTAGCTGCCCATCAACTGTGACTCCGTATTCTTCATACGTTCCGATTTGTGGATTGAATCTATAAGCTGCTACAAGTTTCTGAGACTGTAGGACTGCTGCAGTGATTCTGCTCCTTTTGGATCGACCCATTTGTTATGCACCTCGCTCGGACCGACAGATCAAAAAAAGCTTTTTACTGAGGAGGATTTAACTGGCAGGGTGAAGTTCCGTTGTCCTCAATCTTCGCCCAATTCGTAGGGCCGACTTCCGTTTTTATTGCTTGCAGCCACTTGATCGAGAACTCGACAGCCGCTTCTTTGGCGCGATCAAATTTTGTTTTGTGGGGAATAAATTTAAAAGCATCAGGCTCCATCTCCCTTTTGCCTTCCGGAAAGGATTCATCATCCTTCGCGCACTTTTGATGACCATATGGCGTAAACGGGTGCTTACGGCAAAAGATTTCCGGCTTTTCAAAGTCGTCATTGAACTCTTTGTCGAAGCCTGCGATTTTCAGCGTGGGTGGAGGTGGAGCAATAGGGCCCGTAACCAACTCTAACGACGGAATTACCTGATTCCACTCCGCTTCGGTGAGGTCGGTAACATTGGAGTGTGCAAAGAAATCCTGTAGCGCGTGGAGCGCCTGACCAAACGCCACATGGACGTCGTTGATGTTTCTTCCGTTTCTGCCAATTAGGCCATCAACAATAATTACCCGCCTGCTTTGTACATAGGCGACGCCCCGGAGAAACGGCTTTACGTGGTCGGGAAATCTGGTTCCGCCGATGATGATCACATCGTCCCTATTCCGATCGAAATGGTTTTCAGGCTTGTAAAGCGCATTGGGCCGGTAGGGCAATCTGGCATGTCCAAAAGCATATGCTTCGACGTCTTTGCTATTGGAATCCCAATCAATTCGCCAATTCACATCCACAACTTTCAAGACGAAATCGTTTCGCAAATTAAGCGGGCATAATGTCTTTCTCGTCACTTCGCCGTGGACGTATCCGCTGACGGGCTTATTAAGCCTTGCTCGGGCAGCATCGACCTTGGTCAATGAACTAAAGGCCTGACTTTGCCACGCAATCAGTAACAGGGTGAAGATTACGGCGGTAGAGCAGACTGGTATGCTAACATACGCATGCGAAGAGGGGGTGCCACGCATAACCGTTTCCTTTTAAGGAAGTCGTTGTATTCCGAGTTAACAGCCGCTTGCTGTTTATACGGATTCAACTTAGGGGTTTGGGCCCAGTTGAAAATGAAATGCAGTTGCGAAGTCTATTCGGTAGCGTCCTCCCAGTCAATAAAAAAAACAGAATTGGTCTATTCCGATATTAGAACCCTGCCCCTCTTTGAGTATTCGGAGTACCGCAGGCTCGCGAGCTGATGGACCAATAGTCTGCGATGTGGAAAAGATATCCCTTGCTTAGCGATTGCTACTTTCTCCTTTCTTCCGGCGGAAGTCGGTTATCGATTGAGGACCTTCTCGATTCGCAGGATGCTTCCCTTTACCATGAAGCCCAACATTATTGTTGCTCTCGTCACATCTTCATGTTGCGCGTAACGGCGCAGCACTTCCAAGGCGCTTCGGAGATCCTCCCGCATATTATTTAAGACCTCGCGCATTTCAGCCTCACTCAGTTCGGCATCGCTAACGGCTGGCGCCGCGCGTTCGCCTGCGCCTTCTATGTCCCAATTCGACGGACCTAAGTGTCTTTCCGCTGCTTCGATGACGTCAGCGGTTAGAGCTAGGGTTTGGTATACGCTAAGGACCTCCTCACGTAAAAGGTCTTCTTCAGCTTCGCTCATTCTAATGTTTCTCCTTCTTTTCAACACCACGAAAAGATCCAACAAAAACCCAGATCATTTTTCCATAATATGCAAACCGCCGCCCACCCGAATGGAGGGAACAATTGCGGGAGGGTTGAATAGTCTATATCAGCTCAGCGAGTTCTGTGGGCCTATTCCTTATATCAGTGAAGAAGAACGGTAAACACAACGCAATCAACACCTAAGATTTAGGATTACAACTGGGCCAATACCTAGCCAAAAATAACAGGATGTGACGTATAGGCGATCGTCAGTCTCGTGAGTTCGCCCATATTTCGTCCTCGGGTGTGAGCGGAGTTGTGAGACCGAGTTAGAAAATAGTAGTCTCGCTTCCTTATACTACTTTCCTGACAATGAGCATCATGCTAAGCCGTTGTATCCGGCCCAACTCACCAGAGTGAAAACAATTGCGGATTCTTGAGCCAGCTCACTAAAGTCGAGACGTGTCATAACTGGTAAGCACTGCTTTAGCTCAAATGTTGTTATGGGCGGTTAGAGGGTTATTAACGAATGAAAAACTTAGTTCCGGCATCACAACATTATCTCGGATACAGGTGTAGTTTACAATCAAAGAACTTCTGAAGACTATATTGGTTCAACCTCACCATGAAACACCTCGACATCAAGTCGAACTATTCCGTTCGCAAGGGTTGCGATTGGATCACGAAATGAACGGACTATAGGGGTATAGCTGGTAGCGAGATAAACCCGATATAACAAGTAACGCTCGCGAGCACTCACCGCACGCTGAAACTCGGCTCGACTCCAATGAAATCGTCCATCGGATCCAGTCGTCGACTTTACCTCGATGATGAGATCTTCACCGTTGTCATCTACCGAGAGAATATCGAAATCTGCTGTTGGAATCTCTTCGGAGATCCATCGCACTCGATCTTCTGGGAACCCAAGTTCACGGACTCTTTCCCGCTCGAATCGAAGAATGATTTCTTCACCTCTGCGGCCAACAGCATCGTCGCGTTCTAAGTCTCTCGCAGTGAAAGGCCGGTTCCATGTCCCGGAGCCTCCACCGCCGCCTGAGCGACGTTCCTTCGGTTTCCATCCGGGTGTTGGATCGCTTAGCTGTGGAGTCACATCTTCAAGGGATGGAAGCGGTGTTGACTCCTCTTCATCTTCGACAGGTTCAGGTTCAATTCTTCTTGGAATAGGCGTGTTTCGATCTATCGGCTTTGCGGGCTCGTTAGTTGCTGCGACATACCGTAGAAGTAAAGCTGATCGAATTGTTTCATCCGACTGTTCCTGTTCAACTTCAGCCTGATCGTTGTCTTCATCTTCATTCGCTCGAGAGCTGATTTTAGTTCGAATACCTCTGGAGTTGAGGTATTCCTGACGTTCTTTATCAGAGCCACTCGACAACAACCGATAAACTGCATCTGCTAGAGTTCGCTGATCACTAACGACGTCGAGATATTGTTCGGCGATAAGGCCAGCAAGGAGACCGTTCATCTCTGATCGGCTTCGTACAAAGGTCAGATAGATCATTTGGTCCTTGTATGCCGCAGTCGTCGGAACCGATACAGTGGAATCCCCAATGCGATAGCTGGCGCTTAACCTTTCTACAAATTCAATGCCTTTAATTAATCTGAGTTTTCGCGTAGCAGCTTGTGATCGTTCGCGAGAACTTGACCACGTTCGAAGGTTGTGAAGGGTTATAGTTTCAATTGCATCTAAAATAGTTTCCCTTCGAAAGCCGTCCAATATCTCAGCCGCATCGAACCAGGACGGCGCATTCCGTTCCGCACCTATGTTCTGTCGTACTCGCTGCCTCACCTGTGAAAGTGACTTGACTCCTACCATGTTGAAAAAAGCAAGTAGAATACTGGTCGAAATATCTGCAAAAGCAATTTCGGAAGACTCTGGATCGAGTTGCGCCGACAACGCCGGTTCATCATCGATCAGAAAGCTAGATGATCGAGCGGCAGACAAAGAGTGTAGGCGACCTCTTTGGTCGAGTAGCCAAGGGATATCATCGGGCAGGATCGAAATGTCGTTCAAACCTTTATATGCCGCCCGAACGGAATTCCGCTGATCGATGGAAAGAGGTTTGAGCGTTGACGAGTATTCCTCACCAATCGAAATGAGGAGTTGCCTCCAATGGTGAGGTTGTGGTTTCGTACTGGCGCCCAAGGTGACATAGGCGTCGCGTACTATGGGAATCAGACCCCGCACGCAAGGCAAGTAGCCTATAAAGAACTTAGTATAGGAGTCTCCCACGAGAGTATTCACGGGCGCGCTGTAACCTGACCCGTTCCACATTATGTTCTCATCACGCAGCGCGGTTGAGGACCTCCCGTTGCGCAGCAGAGATCTCACAAGTTGTGAATAAAGACGTTCGGGATTGGGTGGTTGCAGGTTGTCGCCTGACAACTGTAGTAGATAGTCAATTATCCCATCCACGTCTGGGCTTTCCTTACAGCCGAGAAGACGGTAGAGAGAGTTGTGCTCACCTTTGACATAAGCTGCCGCTGAACCAAGACAGGCTTCGTTCAAAGAGTTGCGTACATACAAACTACAAGGTGTACGCAGTTCTTCTTTGTTGGAAAGTAAAAAGGCAATATCGTGCAACTGACGTACGACTTTATTCGTCAAGAGTCGCCTAAATCGAAGTAGAGTCCGTTCGAACGCTGGCGCGAGAGAAACATTTTCAGCAACGAGACGTGCATAAGCGATTAAATCTTCTCCTGTAATGGCCCGTTTGAAACGTAGCAGGTTTGCAATCTCGACATTATGTGCGAATTCGCGATTGGGAAGATGGAGGACTGCTTTGATTTCGCGCGCTCCTAATGTTTTATTAACGGTGATGGCATTTGGATTAGTCCAATGGTTTCGGTGATCAAGTACAATCGGTGCTTTGGTAATCGCCACTCGAGTCCTCGACGAAAAACGGCCATTGCGAGACAGAATGAATTTGTAAAGAGCGATACGCTCCTCTTCATTTACCAAGCCGTTCAAGGCTCTGGTGGCCACTTGGCGGACCCATTCATCAGAGTCAAATCTCGTGCAAAGATTTCTCTTCTTCGCTACATGAGCTAACTTTGGGTGAATTCGGTCCCTGGGAGGAAGCGGGCACACGTTCTCGATCTCAGGAGGCACAATCCATAGCTCATTCGCAGCCCGTAATTCGTTGGTTGAAGACAGCAGTCGTGAGGAGCGCAGGTCCGAATGATTGTCGTGTGAAAGTTCTTGCCAATGATCGTCGAGAGACTTCAGAATTTTGGCATAAAGTGTCGCCTCGTTAAGAGCCCCTGGATAATTAGTGTAGTAGTAGTTTGACTCATCGGCCGCAAGCTTGGTCTTAAGATTACTACTGTCCTTTCCGGCGCAGAATAGTCGGATCAGAGAGTTTAAGCTGAAGCGCTTGGCTCCATAGGCTAGCGCGAGATCAGATGTATTGGAGTTAGTTGCAAGGTCGGAATGAAGATATCTCTGATCACTCAAAAAATCATCGAGTCCAGGGCTAACTGGAACATTAAGAGCTGTAACCGATTCAAACTTTAATTTAGTCTTCCGAATCTTTTGTCGTGAACGTATGGGCCAAGACGCCGCGGTTCGGAGCTGTGCGCTAAGTGCATTGGCGTAATCAGGTACTGACGATTTTTCGATTTGCCCCACCGCGAGATAGGCCTTCGCTCCGAACCGCCTCAACCAGTCAGTCTTCAGCATCTCCTGTGTGAGCTTGGCTAAGTTTTCAAGTAACCATGCGTTGATCGCACTGTTCGATGGATCGTTGAGCAGACTTCGATCGAAATCCATATCGAAGGGAGCGTTCAGGCTGACTGCGTTTCCTGTGTAAACTCCGGGAAGCCCAATCGGGTAATAAAGGATTCCTTCCGGCGGTTCCGACCACAGCCGGCCTCGGTTCGTCCTTAATGAAACTCCTAATCGAATAAGTCGGGACGCTCGCCTGAAGTAGCTGGGAATAGATTGAAGATTGAATTCGCTTGGAAGCCTGATGTTTTGTTGCCACTCAAGCTCTTCAATAGTCTGAGCTTTGCCTTTCGAATCAATCATTTGCACACGTCGCGAAAGGAGTATCACACTTGGTGTGAGAGATCTCAGGGTGCGAACTGTCTGTTTCCATTCGATCGTACGTTCATGGCGCGACGAAGAAACAACCATTTCACGTAGGCTCTTTCGCGTATTCACTTCCGCAAGCTTTAAAAGAGCTGGCGATACAGTTTCGGTGAACTTGTCAAATGCTTTTGCTTCCACTTCAGGTTTAAATGGATTCAGGCGGCTATTTTTCTTAGTGCGATACGGAACGAAGATGTGTATTCCTGGAGTGTTTTTAGACCAAGGATCTGGAATTGGATGCGGCAATGATCCTCGCTCACAATGGAGGACCGTTTGCCATCCATTCGACCGAATCCACAATTCGTCGCCGATAACAAAAAGAGAGCGGAGGCCAAAGTTCTTTTCTCCAATTCCATTTACTTTTGGTCGAACCACATCATTGCTTCCGCCGATTCGGCCAGTACCCATTACTACACTCAGCCGAAGCCATCCTTTGCGGTCCACAGGTGCGCCATTGCCTTTAATGGTCAACCCATCATCGCCAAAAGAAACTTCGAGACGACTGCCGCCAGCGTCATATTCGTTTTGGATTAACTCTCGAAGGATCGCCGCCGGGTCATGGGCTCTTGCAAATTCAATGAGCACAGACTCGCCTATGCGAAAGTCAAACTTGAGGGTTGCCGAGGAGGGGCGCCTCCAAACGTCTTGTGAACTCATGTCGTGTAGGTTAGTGCGTTAATAATCTACTTTTTATAGATAAACTGTTGCGCCATTGAGGCTGCGGTACAAAACGAAGGAATTCTTAGTTGTGTTTAATATGTATCTATGCAAAAGGATCATCAGGGGGCATCGTCCGGCCCCAGAGTCACTTACCTAATTCAACGGCATCAAATTCCAACGTGTTCAGTTAGACCTCCGCGCGAGAATTCTCCAACACTCCTATCCAATGTGGACATGAAACCCTCATCGGGCAACGATCGCACGTGCGCGTTTTCAGCGTAGTCTTAAAAACTCCCTCGCCAAATTCCTTTAACTGACCCGTAACGCGCGAGGACTCTCTAAGGTAATCAGCCTGTCTGTTCGTCCACTGGTACGGATGTAAAGTTCCGTCCTCCCCTGAAAACACGAATGGTTGAACATCAGGCTCAATTTCGCGGAGCATAACAAAGCCAACTCGTTGCGGTGGGTTTAAGCCACTCCAAAGCAACCGTTGGTTGCGAATATTCTCGGCAATGGACTCCGGTCGAAATTTCAGTGCAACGGGATTACCACTGTCGTCGCGGTAGTGTGCTAACAAATCGAGACTGAGTGGAGGACCATATTGGCTGTCGTCAATGATCAAGTTAAGGATTTCAGCCATCTTGGGCTCTGGCTTATACACTTCAGCGAAGTTCACGACATATCGTTCAGCTAAATTGGAGTAAATTGCAGAATGTGGATGATCAACAATGTCTTCATCCCTAGGCCACAGCTGCGCCAGAATCGACTTCGCCTCCTCCGCACTCACACCTCTTTGCTTGTCATGCGCTGACTCTAAGATTGCTCGCAAAGCATTTCGTACAACCGAGAAAAAGATCGGATAAAGAGGGCGAAAATTCACAGGAAAAGCTACGCTAAGAAATTGTTCTAAGTAGGTTCTGATGGCGCAAGATTCCTTATCAAGTGAGCGCGCAGTTAGGGGTCGACTCAGAGAACCGCCCCAAATTGGTCCCATAACGATCTCTTCGCTTGGGGGTGGTATCGGATCGAGGTCGACTGTGGCAATAGCGTGAATCGACTGCCAGCGGTTGAGGAGTGGTGTCACGGTCCGTTGTCGAGAACGTACGGAACCGGTTGCGGTCGTCGCATATGAAATAAATAGACCTCGTTGCGCCCGAGTTGCTCCGACAAAGAAGACTGAATTCGCTTGTTTGAGTTCAACTTCTGATGAGGGTTGCCACGCTGGTGGCAACCACGCGTATTGAGTCGATGCTCGGCTCAGAGTCTGGCCGGCTACAGCGACGCAGGGAAACTCAAGGCCTTTTGAAGCGTGACACGTCATCACACGTACTGCATCTGATGTCGATCGAGGCGGAATGAGACATGGAGTGGTTGAGCATAAGGAAGCTCGGAAATATTCTCCAAAAGCCTTCCGTGATTTCCAGGGTTCGCCGCGTGAATGTGTGAAACGATAGATCGCGGCTTTTGATAATGAAGTCACAATTTCATCGAGCATCAGCGACCGCACAACACTGTCTTCTCCATTGAGAACAGCACGCAAGTAATCACTTCCATCGAATAAAAAGATACACATCATCGTGAATGCATCGCCCGTAAAGTTTGCTGCTTTCAGGGCGTTGCTTGCACGACGAATATCAGCAACTAGGGCGTTAGGTGCGCCGTGGTCGGCTTCAGAGAAGTTGCCATCCTTATCAATTGTGCTTAGTACTTCCCTAATCACTGCATTTGTGATCGCCGGACTAAATCTTTTTAGTCCTAAGGCGCACGCGAGTCTCGGAATAGATGCTCGCGGACGATTCGCAAAAGTCACTACTTCGGCAAGGTCTCCAGCGGCGCCTTCAGCAGTAATCAGCCCATTTGTAGTGGCTCGAACTCCTTCGGCACCTAGTGTTAGCACGATGTTTCTAACGTCAACGTTCCTCCGCGCCAAAATCGCAATATCGCGATGGGCAATATTCATATCGAGCCATGACTTAACCTGTTTCGCTATGCCCGCTTGTTCCGCCTGGTCAGAGTTGGCGGCTGCAACTATCACGGATGGCGTTCCGAGCGCGACATGGTCAGTTCCTGGATTCCAACGTTCGCTGAAAATGGCATCTGTTCGATCGGGTTCTTCAATTAGCGCAGCCATTTGATTGGCCGCTCTAATAATCTCGGGGCTAGAACGGTAGTTTGTATTCAGGTAGAAGATTTTGGCGCCGGCAAAATCGCGTTCGAATTCGTCAACATTCTCGGGTGCTGCCCCACGGAATTGATATATGGCTTGGCGCGTATCGCCCACGACCCAAGGCGGGTTTGTATTGGCGTCGCAAAGCATGCGCAACAACTTTGAGACCGCTCGGCTTACATCTTGATACTCGTCGACCATCACCCAGCGATACTTGGTCCTGTACGCGCTTACCAACGCGGGATGTTGATCGAGGATTCTTACGGGGAGTGCAATCAAGTCTGCAAAATCTAGCTGTTTGGAATCCTTCTTTACGGCCTCGTATGCTTCAAACACTTGGAGGAATTGTTGCCCACTTTCGAACTGTGGTATTTCTGCGGCGGTCGGCGACCAGTTTTTGAGTTCCTCTGCAAGATCGTCAGGAAATCTAAGTCTGTCTTTTAGAAAACCTATGTGACGAACTATTTCGTTAGCCGTTTCGGAAGGATCGTAGAGCTTCAGAATCTTGCCGCAATCGATAGTTCCAAGTAAGTCGGAAACTAATTCCTGCTGTCCGGTTTCATCAATTACAGTTGCGTTTGCGTCAATGTTGAGCAAATGACCATGATGCCGAATGAAGGAAACACCTAGTCCGTGGAACGTATTCACTTCGATCCGAGCAGCAATGTCAGACCCGAAATTTCTCTGAATCCGATCCATCAACTCCTCGGCCGCGTCATTACTGAAAGTCAGTACAAGCATGCTTTCTGGTGAGGAGTTCAATTCTTCTATGAGGAACTGTATACGGGCTATCAGGGTTGCCGTCTTTCCGGTACCTGGCCCAGCATTGACCAAGGCTGGCCCATCAATATACGTCGCTGCCTCACGTTGACTTGAATCGGGCTGGACCGCTTTCTTTGGGTGTGGGTCCTCAGGTCCCAGTGTGATTTCATATAGTGCCTCTGCTAATTGGGCTTGAACCAAGTAGAGTGGTAAGCCTAAGTTTTGAGCCAATGATGTCGCAGTACACCCGGCTTCACTCTCCCATCGTTCGAACAACTCTTTAGACGGACAAAGAAATTCGACTGCGAAACTGTTAGCTTCAGTTTCTTCTCTGCCGTGTTTGTTATACCTCGCAAGCGATGGCGCACCGTCGTTCAAGTACATCGATCCAGCTAATGGCTCAGGTGTAGTACAAGTTCGGCGGAGCCGCTGATGCAACTCCAAATGACCCAACTCGTGAAGTATTACCATCGTTCTTTCATGTAAATCGTTGTCAAGCCTTTCGTCGTAAAAGAGAATGCCTTCTGCTGGTGATACCTCTGCACGCCCTCCTTCAAGAAACGAGTTGGTAGTAGGCTCCAGATCTATTTCGTAAACATCAGAAAGGTACCGAACAACGCGTTCAAAGAGTTGGTCAGAAGAAGTCCCAACGATTTGGCGACAAGAACGGGCCCGCTCTCTGGCATACCTGATCGATCGCATTCGTTATTCCTGGTCAAGAAGACCGCGCCAATAACGCTTGGTGTCTTCACTCATACCTGAGCGATCCAGTAGTTGTTCCCAACTAGTGGTGTCCTCCGAGTATGCGTTATCTCTCGACGCCGCTCTTGGAGCTAGAAATGGCTGCGTGAAACTTTGTAGTGTAACTTTTATCGGAATACCTAAAGTGTCTTGCGCGAGTCTGGCAAGCGCGTTGCGCCAAGTCTCAGGAACTATCTTGGCGTGACGGTTGAGATCCGAAATAAAAGTGACAGTAACTCCTAAAGCCTTTGCAATTTCAGCAGGCTTCAGATTTGTTCTCTTTCTATAAACACCTAGAAGTGGCAACGACTCTTCTGACGATACCGAGCTCTCAGCATCTGAAGAAACCAAAGAGTCATTGAGTCGCCTCACTGTAAGAATGGTTGCATTTGCAAGCTTGGTTGGATCAATCCCATTCTGTCTTAGCGCTTCATCTAATTCTTCGTCAGTCCATTCGGCTGCGGCGCTAAGCTTTCGGATTCGATCAAGTATCTCTGCACTCGACTCAGTACTTTTCTTTCCCATCTTCTCACTTCCTTCTGGCCTTGGTGGCCCTTTTGGTTTCCATCTGGTTACGGATAGTTATAGCTTTCCGGTCGAGGCGCTTGGAAGCTTTGTAAATATCCTTAATAGGTATGCCGGTGGCTTTGGCAATTTCGCCGGGTCGGTCGCAACCTCCTCGTATTGCTTCAAGAATCTTTGTCAGGGTGTCATCGCCTTTACAAGCTTCCCATAAATCGTTAAGAACCTGTTCTTCTCGCCGCGCGGTTTCGTTGTCAATCAATAAGTCCTCTGGCGTCCGCGTTGAATTGACAAGCCATTCCCTTTCGGGTCTGCGCTCTTTAGAACCAGCTTCCCAATCCGTCTCTTGCTGTTCACGTACATCGCGAGTTGCGCTCAAGAGCGTATTGTCTTTGCTGGTGGACAAGTGAGAGAGCAGGCTGTCAATCACGTCCATAAGATACTTTTTCAAGTCGGGGTCTTTTTGTGGGTCCCAATCTCGCTCTCCGGAGTACAGCTTCTCGAACGCCAGAGAAACAATTGATTCGATGGTTTCTCCGTTCGGTAATTCAACCGAGTTATGCGTTCTCCAAAACAGCTTGTTGCTGACGCTAAGAGCGTACCAGCCAAGTTCTTTGGCTAGTCGCCCTATTTCGTCGTCAGTCAGTTTCTCAATGTGGGCTCGTGCTTCGTCTCTCAAGGTATCCTCCCGCTTTCTGTCTTTTCACTATTGCCAATGGAAAATCCGAATTTGCCGTCTGGCGCGAACGGCAAAACTGGCTTCACAACTGGCACTAGGGTTGGAACTTCTTCATTCGAAATATCCTCCCGCTTCTGTCTCCTTTAACTATTGCCGATGAAAATCCGAATTTGCCGCCTGGCGCGGACGGCAAAACTGGCTTCACAACTGGCACTAGGGTTTGGAACTTCTTCATTCGAAATATCCTCCCGCTTCTGTCTCCTTTAACTATTGCCGATGAAAAATCCGAATTTGCCGTCTGGTGCGGACGGCAAAACTGGCCTCACAACTGGCACTAGTGTTTGGAGACGAAAGGTCTCGGAAATTGAATCGACTGTGAGGAATGAGAACATTATGGAAATTCAAAAAGACGCACAAAACGATGTTACGTTAACGAACCCGTCTGACACCGAGGTTCTAGATGAGTTAATTGACCTCGAGGAGTACTCCCGGGCAAATCGAAAACCGCCGCGCGCCCGGCGTTACCTAATTCGCATCGACAAAAAAAAGTACGAAGTCCAGGTGCCCAGCATGACTGGTCGTGAGTTGTTGACGCTTGCAGGTAAAACGCCAGTAAGCAACTACATGATAACTCAAAAACTGAGAGGTGGGCAGACCTATCGCATCGAGCTTGATGAAGCTGCGGATTTCACGACGCCTGGCGTAGAGCGTTTCATGACACTTCCTCTTGACCAAACAGAGGGCTAACAATGCGCAGACAATTTACGCTTCCAGAGACGGATGTAGCCTTCCTAGAAACGCTTGGTCTCGCGTGGGAAACCATCCTACAGAACAACACACGTTGGTTAATCTTGCATAAGTATGAGCCGCCGGTAGGCTACAACAATATTCAGGTGTCTGTCGCAATTATGATCAGCCCTGGCTATCCCGATACTCAACTTGACATGGTGTACTTCTCACCATCACTTGCGCGGCTTGATGGAAAATCAATTGGGGCACTCTCCAATATGACACTCGACGGAATGACCTATCAACGATGGTCCAGACATCGTACCGGGTTGAATCCGTGGCGCCCAGGTGAAGATGATCTTTCAACTCACCTGGAATTGGTAAAGCATTGGCTCGAACGTGAATTGAGGAAAAACTGAGAATGAAAACAATACTTCGATTAACCGGGGACCAACATCTACAGCTACGCAACCATTTGTTCCCCGGAGACGGAAACGAAGCTGCGGCCATCGTTCTTTGTGGTCGTCGAGCAGGGAGCGAACGTCATTGTCTTACTGGGCGAATGATTTTTCCAGTACCTTACGATCAATGCTCAATTAGAACGCCGTGGCGCATAACATGGTCGACGGACGTACTGTTGCCGGTTTTGACCGAAGCAGCCAAAAAAAATCTGGCGCTCATTAAAATTCATAGTCATCCCGGTGGACTTGAAGAGTTCTCTGATACCGATGACAAGTCGGATCGGGATCTCTTTGACTCAGTATACGGTTGGTTCGAAGATGAGGCGCCACACGCCAGCGCAATCATGTTGCCTGACGGACGGATCTTTGGTCGCACGGTTAGTGCGAATGGTGAGTTCACCGCGTTGTCATCCGTTTCAGTTGTTGGTGACGACCTTCAGTGTTTCGAGTTTCATGAAAATCAAACAGAACTGCCTAATTACACATTAAGACACCGACAAATCTTCGGAGCGCTAACTACGTCTATGCTACGTCGGTTGACGATCACAGTCATTGGAGTATCAGGAACGGGAAGTCCACTTGTTGAACAGCTCGCTCGTCTGGGCGTTGGCAAACTCGTAATCGTCGATCCCGACTCGATCGAAGAAAAGAACTTAAATCGAATACTGAACGCTGGAATGAACGACGCGCTTGAGAACCGATTCAAGGTGGACGTGGCAGCCCGCGCAATTAAAGGGATGGGTCTCGGCACCGAAGTTGTCTCCTTCAGACGCAACCTCCACGATCCGCAAGTAGTAGCGGCGGTCGCTGAATCGGATGTTGTCTTCGGTTGCATGGACAGCGTCGATGGTCGGCATCTCCTTAATAGACTCGCCACCTTTTACGTGCTCCCTTACTTCGACGTTGGTGTAAAACTCGAGAGTGACGGCAAAGGTGGGATAGATCAAATTTGTGGCACTGTACACTACCTGCAACCCGGCCGCTCAAGTCTCCTCAGTAGAGGCACATACACTTTGGAACAAGTACGCGCTGCTGGACTTCGACGAACCGATCCTCAAGCGTACCAAGAACAACTCAATGAAAAATACATAACCGGTGTAGTGGAGGATCGTCCGGCGGTGATTACTGTCAACATGTTCTTTGCCAGTCTTGCCGTTAACGAGTTTCTCGCAAGGCTTCATCCGTATCGCGATGATGAAAACAAGCATTTCGCAACTTACCGTTTTAGCTTGTCGCAAGCTCAAATCTACACCGAGGAGGAGGGAGAGCCCTGCCGGCTCCTCGCTCGGCACGTCGGGCGGGGAGACACTACTCCTTTACTCGAAATGCCGGAGCTTGGCTGATGCGTTTAGACTTCGCGACTAGATTACTTCGCCAGCTTTGGCGCAAAATCTTCGGGCATAGATCGCACCTATTAATCAAAGATGTAGAAGAATTGCCCGATCGTATGAAATCGCAAACGGTATACCTTGTCGGTGAGGGAGAATACTTGTGGTACGCCGCTATGTTATGTCCGTGTGGGTGCGGTGAGACATTGCACATGAACCTTATGCCTCACAGCCGACCCCGATGGAAAGTCACGAAGCACCCAGATGGAACCGTTAGCTTACATCCTTCTGTATGGCGGTTAACCGGTTGCCGAAGTCATTTCTTCGTGAGACGCGGGCGAATCGTGTGGTCCTAATATTCCCGAATTAGAATGCGAGTTGAGACCTTCACTCCGTGTCGGAAGTCGTTGTGAGCTAATGAGAGTGGGGAAGATAGTTACATGAGTAAGGACCTGAATATTTTCAAGGGAGGATTTATGGCGCTTTACACTAAACATGGACGACCTCTACAGGTCGCGGGCGATAAAGTTTACAGCCGATCGGGACAGATCGTTGGCCGTATTAGAGGTGAAAAGGTTTACGGCACCGATGGTCGCTACATCGGAACTATTACGAATGGTAGGCTGGTATATCGCTCGACTCACAGCGCATCAATGAGTTCACCGTTTTCAGCTGCAAACCGTTTGGGATCTGCAAGAGCTAACCGAGTGGGATCAGGTTTATGGGGCGATGAACCAGATATCCCAGACTAAAAAGACAGATGCCGATCAATTTGAAGGCAGCGAATGCACCGCGTCTGTCCCAGCACAAAGAAGGCTGTTTGAATTTCGGCACCGCGTCGGCAATTTGACATCAATGTTCTAAACTAAGATGCGACGAAATGTATGCGGGCTATTTACTCAAGGCGGGTACGTCATTACGGAAGCTTGCGCAGCTCGAGCAATCCATTAGTTATTTTTTCTACCTCCCAGCGCCGGCATTTACTCTGGTAACAGACGCGCCGCAGATGGTTCAAAGTCGATCGATTCGTCCGGATGGGTCGGTACTTGTAGGGTTAGCGGTCGACTCACCGTGAGGGGCGAATTTCGTAAAGAATGTAGGTGAAATGATCAGGCGCTTTTCCTGATCTTCGTGCAATCTCATTCTTCGAGTACGAAAACTGATCGACCAAACGATCGAGTTCAGCCGAATTTCCGAAATCGCCAAATCCTAAGAGGATGCGCCCTTCTGAAGACAATCGATGAGGCGCTTCACTCAAGAAACGGCTGAGTAGTAGATAGCCCGGGTCGAATACGGACATTTCCAACTGAGATCGATAGAGGTAAGTAGGTTCGATGAATACCCAGGGTGGATTCCAGAAAATCACGTCATATTCGGAATTCTCGGGTACTTCACTGAAAAGATCACTTTGCCAAGCATGGACTATATGTGATACGCCAATTCTTGCCGCGTTGCGCCGAGTGTTCGCGACAGCTGATGCTGTGATATCCACAGCATCCGCAATCGACGCATCTGCCAAAGCCGAAGCAATTGCGACTATTCCACAACCACAACCCATATCTAACAAACGAAGGCCTTTGACAGGGGGCAGCATCTCGCAGAAGAAACCGCTACTCTCAAAATATTTCGGTGAGAACACGCCACCGTCGACTTCGAGCGTAATCCCGCAAGCTTCTATTGTGTAGGGGAACTTCTCGCGTTGACTCGTTTCTAATAATTTCCGTCTGGGCTCCACGGCCGTGGTCAATTGCTCGCGAGAGGTGGGCGAGAGCGTTAATTGGGAGTCGTATTGCGGCACTTTGCGCATCTTCGGAGAAGGGTTGAATCCAAATATTTACTTCATGCTAAAAAACAGCATGCTGAGTTTTCGGTTTTTCGGGTCGGGCGCTTCAAACTCATGGGTCATTCTGTCACAAAGGCTCTCGATCACCCACCTTTTGTCGGAAACCTCACGGCTAACCGAGCTCACGCTTCCCTTATCACACAGCCAAGCGCCATTTGCCTCTCTCAGGTCATTGGACAACTTGTCAACTTCGATTACAAGGCTCTTTTCCAACTGCGCTATAAAACCAAGTGGAGGAACGTCGTTGCTCAAAAGGAGTAGTGCTACGTAACTTCCAGCCTCTAGTGGATACCTCGGATTACTCCCAACATGGCTTTGCAAGCTCGCCCTTTTAGGACCTTCAATTGTCGGTTTCTTTGAGCCTACCATGTACCAAAGGACCAACAATTGGTTATCCGCTTTTTTTGTTTCTAGCTCAAGGTTCGCAACCTGGCCTAGCCTCGGCAACCCCGACAACTGGCCCTTATCTAATAAATTCCATTCCAAGGTTTGCTCAGTCGAACTGAATATTAATTTAGCCGCTAGGTACTCAGGTTGATTGGTAGACAAATCCACCGATTTTTGCGAGGTGACGTACTGCTTGTAGCCTAAGTAAGCCGCAACAACGAGAGCAATCGCCATTATTGTGTTCGCCAGGGTCGGATGGCTGTGCCATCTAGTCCTTTTATCAAAAAGAGTAGCAAGGTCAGTGGTGAACGGTTGCGCTAATTCTACAATCCTGCTTTTCAACCGATCACGACTCTGCGCCTCTATCTCCCCTCCAATCTTTCTTAACTCCCAATCGTCAGTTCCGGCATAGTTATCACCGATTGCTATCTTGCGAAGAAGCGGGGCAACGTGCTCAATCATAAGATACTTACTTGAAACAAAAAACGGAATATTCCGTTCTCGCGCTTTGGCTATCAATGCCACCCCATCGGGAACTATCTGTTGATCTTGAGCCAAGTTCTCCGCCGCAGTACGATACAACTCTTTGATCGCCGCACGTGCTTCATCCCCAAGATCATCTATTAACCCGGTGGCGGATGCGCGAACGCGGTCATCAACGGCATACTGTTGGTGCAAGTCAATCAACCAAATCATGACGATCCGCGCACCGTGTTCTTCGATTTCCTGCTGGGCTTGGTAAAGCCAATCCATCCGATAAGCCTGTACCTGTATTTGAATACGTTCCGCCGTCAGAAGTTCTTTCTGGATCGTTCGGACCGCTTCCAGAAGTTGTCCGGGTTGGTCATCAAACACTACTACTCGGATCTGTCTTGGTTGAGGTTTGGGTGGCATGGTGGGTCTCCTCTAAGAAGTGTTGTGGGAGGTGAACTCTTACCATAAACAAATGCGACATGGCTAACCGTGATTGAGCGCGTTCGGAGATGAGTTTGCTGGGTAGGCGTGCCTCCCCAATCTTCTTCACTCCCAATTCGATTGTCCCGGATCCAAGCCCCCAGGCTTCCGTATCTTCAACAGTTGTTTGAAGGACCGCGTACGTTCCCGGAGTGCTCTTCCCGGCCCGCTCCTGAAATTGTGAGTGGAAAAACTCGATGTCTCGTGGGGGACCAATGTTTTCTGTTGTTAGAGTGTTTGTGTTGGCATCTAGGCGAAATCTTATTGCTTGACCCCAGAATTCTGGAGGGAGTGCGACAAGCTCTTGTGGGCCGTCAAGATGACGCAGAAGGTATGACAGCATATGTTTTATGGCATTGGATACCAATACGACAATGATTTCCTGTGATTTCCATTTCGCAGGACCACCATGTGCGAGGGTCTTGTGATGAAGCTCGATCTCCATGTTAGAGACTATTGAGTTGGTCAAGTTAGTAATAAGCGAGCGCGCTGAAGAGGCCGTTAATGAATCGTTGCTCTTGGTCGTAAGCTCCGAAACGCCCCTGGCTACTCCGAGTTTGATAACCTCATGAAGGTATCGGCTGGGATCTACTCTTGGATTAATATCGAGCAGCGGAACCAACGGGGGTGACCCCAGGACTGAAGCAAAACTTAGTTCCAAGATTGAGGCGCCTACTTTCGCAGTTTCCACCTCCTCCAGCAATGTGTCGTAGTTGTTGTTACGCTGCTGAGTGAGTGGCGTCCGCAAGAAACGGTTTAGAAGGCGAAGCATCCTGCCCTGAGTTGCCGACAAAGATTGATTCAGAGGAACCCTGAAAAGTCGATTGATCATTTCTATCCCATTTCGTGCCTCATGGTTAAATAGAATAAACTTACTTAACAGACCTCTCTGGACACCCCATCGCAGTGTTTGGGATCTCTCGTATAGCGTTTGAGCGAGGGCCTTCATAAAGCCTGAGTCCTCGTCACGAACAACTTCCTGGCCATTTGCCTGAATCGTCTCGACATGTAGCCCATTAGGTTTTGTTTTGCTGGGAATAGAAAACACTGCTGCGTGTTTTCGACACAGCGATTCGCCCGCCATCGCACAAAATGCAAAGTCGACCGTGGAGTTCTTCTGCCATTTTATTTGTTCTGGCTGCGCTACGCCCTCCAACTCCACCTTCATTTCTACAACATCACTATCAAATTGCTCGATTTCAATAGATGCGACTCGAAATTCTGTATCGCTTGATTGTAGGGCTCTTTTGATTGGCTCATATTCTTCGCCTCGTTTAAGGCAGTCCCGAACATAGTCGCGATACCGTGTGTTAACCCATCCTTGCAATTGTGACTCCTGGTCCGGGATCCTCCATAGCTCATATTCCGGCGAACTATCGTTACTCTCCAGCCACTCCCGAATCGGAACGCCCATGTAGGTGAACGCCGTGGCGACAAGAGTGTCTACAGACGGCTCCCCGGAACGAATAACCGAATAACCGATTTCATCCTTAGGGACCCAGCGAAATGGATGGGTAGTTACGCCGGAGTTCTGTTCCAACTGTAATGGGAGAATCTCAAAGTCTTCAGTAAACGTGTGGCAGACGGATTCGAACAGCCAGAAACTTGGATAAGAACAAAAAGCTTCACGGAACGCTGCTCTTTTCTTTGCTTGCTCTTTGGTCTCTTCCATGCCCTTTTGAAGAAATTGCGGAACGTAGGTGTCGTAGCCCACAAGAACGAGTAAGCCTCGGATTGCTGCCCTGTCGAAGATGTTGCGCAGATTGCGGAGAGGTTCTCTGGCAGACCCCGTATACTCCGAATCTAAACCTCGTTTGGTTCTTCCCTGGTATCGATTCCACTCTCGTTGAAGATGCGCCAACTCGGAGTTTCTTGAGCCCCGCAATTCTGACTTTTGAAGGGCTCTGTGTGCCCATCGCTTGAACTCAGTGAGATCAACCAGATCTGCTTCGCGTTGATTTTCCTCGACGGACGGATCACGGAATATAAGCATTCGTCCCTTCTGGTTGTCATCATCGGAAACCAAGTGAGCGTCGGGTGTTAGGGACGCAACCGTCCAGCCTTCCTTATCGGCCTCGGGGAAGATTGCGTTTAGGATTCCCCGCCAACTATCGCGCTTGGTGAGTCGAGCGAATGCTTCGATGCGTAATCTCGACTTGTCTTCGCCAGGTGACGAAAGGTCCTCAAACATGCGACATAGGTCCTCCAGTTGTGCCACATCGATGGATACTTTTTCCGAATTCAATCCGACAGGTCTAATCGTCTCTGGATCAAGCCAAGGACTTGTAGGGAATTGGCATTCTAAAACGCGTTGGATGCCTTCGGAGTTCATAGCCGCAAGCTGACAGAGTCTCCGGTCGTCATCATAAAAGGCACCCCGCAAAATGTACGCACCATCTGGTCCCATCGAAGCAAGACTTTGTTGGATAATTGTCTGCAATTGTTCTTCTTCTTGGCCCTGAAGGTTTGCGTGATCAGATTGTCCGATCCATTCCAAGTGGCTTTTGGTCGATCGGATGGTTCGAGTCATATCACGATGAATGTTACCGAGCGGTGCAAAGTCCCAAGTTGTGCTAATGACGTCGTTGAGCCGCGTCATGTCGTGCTCACTCAAAGCGTCAGGAATGGCTGACGTGAGAATGAAAGCCCCTTGTCGATCACCCCGCTCACCCAAAATGATAATGAGAGCACAAAGATGGCGATGGAAATAATCTTCCCGCTTCTCGAGAATTCCCAGGTCGCCGAGAAAGTTCGCCACGCGCCAGGATTTCGGGCCCAGTTGATTCCCCGTGTGATACAGCTGTAGATAGCGAGGCGTAATTCCAGCACGCAACGGCAGGTGCAGAGTGGAGTAGGTGTCAAGATAAGTTTCGTTTAGATGCAGGGGAAGCTTGCTACTTTGGATAAATTTACTCAGAGCCTTCTGACCTTGGTCACTTGAAGGTCGGGTTTCTCCAGGAATTACCGGAACAAGCCCTTCATCTCCAAATTCGGTGAGCAGAGTGTAATAGTAGCTGTTGAAGAGATAGTGTCCATAACTGGTCAGAAGTTCATAAAGTTCATCTTCGTTAAAATCCTCCGTCCCCCAGGCAAAATCGCCCAGTCCATCTTTCTGTCCGTCCCGGCTCTCAGAAAGCTTTGCTAACTCCCAAATTCCCAATAGCCCGGCAGCCAGATTCTGCTGTGCCCATTTCTTTCTGGTCTTCTTGGGATCCTCTTTGTAGCCTATCAACAGTTCACGCCATTCTTTCCTGATTTTCGGAAAGATCACTGCGTGTTTGACTTCTTCGAGCAGGGCAATAACTTCAAAATCAAGCGCCGAGTATTCAGACGCTCCTTGCAAAAGCGCTAAGCCGCGATCCCTGTCAGTCATCGGAAGTCTTTATCTATCAACGACCGCTCTCTCCGGAAAAAGAGAGCGAGTAAGAGCAGAATGGACCAAAACATGACAGCCAATCCGGCGACTGCCGCCATTGTAGGATCCAGGTTGTACTTCAATCCCTCAAACATTTGTCGCGGCAAAGTTTTAGCCTTGTAACTGGTCAAGAAGAGTGATAACACGGTTTCATCAAAGGCAGTGATAAAGCTCAAGAGAGTGGCGGCAACGAGGCTCGGGAAAAGGCCCGGTAGAGTTACTCGCATGAAAGCATACCAGCGGCGTGCGCCCAAGCTGCAAGCTATGTCTTCTGAACGGAGGCCACCGCGAGAGAGCGGTACGATGGTAAAGATCAGTGCGATTGGGAAAGTGATAACGGCGTGAGCCATCACGAGTCCCAGCCAATTATCTATGAGACCAAACCGGGCCAACCAAAAGTACTGCCCGACGGCGAGCACGACTGGAGGGATCAATAACGGAAGCACGAAGATCGCTAACAATAGTAATCGCCCACGAGTAAGATGAATCAAACCGTAAGCCCCGGCGGTCCCTGCTGATACGGCGATTGCTGAAGATGCAAGCCCAAACAAAGAACTCCTCAGAAGAGGTTCCGACCATTGAGTATTAGAAAAAAGATTGTAATACCAGCGCAGCGAAAAGCCAGTCGGTGGAAATGCTAAACGATCCCCGGGATCGAAAGAAACAGCTACAGCAATGACAATAGGAAGAAGAAGAAAAGCTACTCCCAGCCACCCGAGGCCCGTCAATGCGAGTGAGCTATCGATTCGCCACTTTCGCAAACAGTGTCACCCTTCGCCAAGAAATACTCCGCGAGCCTTTGAAAGAATCGTCCACAACACTAAAAGAAGGGCTCCGACGATTATCAGCAACATCGACGAAAGTAGAGCTCCCTGCGTCCAGTTTCCTAACTCATTGATTTGTTGATCAATCAATACGCCAATCATCATTGTCTTGCCTCCACCTCCCCCGAGCAGTTCGGGCGTAATCAGGAATCCGAGACTGAAGATGAAGACCAAAGCGCAACCTGCAATAACTCCGCGAAAGGACTCAGGAACGAACACCCGCAAGAAATATAAGAACCTCGTAGCTCCGAATGCCTCCGCAATCAATAACTGTTTGCGAGACCGCGCGACTGTGGTGCTCCAGACCGAGAAGATCATGTATGGAGAAAGCACATGCGTCATCGCAACGACTACAGCGGTTCTCGTAAATAAGAGTGAAACAGGTTCGGCTGTAACGCCTACTCGGTACAGCATTGAGCCGATTGGTCCATTCGCCTGTAAAAGCACTGTCCAAGCGTAACTGCGAATTAGAACGCTCATCCACATGCTGGCGACGGTTACACCAAGTAGGACCTTCTCGACCCTCTTCGAAGTGTGCGCTGTAATAAAGGCAATAGGATAAGCAACAACTAACGTGCCTATGGTCACTTCAGACGCAATAAGAAGCGTATTGAGAAATACACTTCTGTAAAGCGGCGAAGTTGCGAAATGCTTAATAAGACCTGGAAACTCGGTGCTCGAAGATAGAACGATTCTCAGGATCTCCAAGATTGGCAGCACGAAGAGCAATAACATTAGAGCTGCCGGCACAGCGACCCAAAGTGATCGAAAACCTGTCGATCTTACTTTCCAAGCCATTGGTTGAAACGTTCTAGAACGGCTTGCTCATTGTCCGCCCAATATTGGGCTGATAGTAAAAGTTGCTTACGGAAATTTTCTGGAGATGTATTGAGTTGTTGAGCTCGCTCGCTCGGTATGCTTTCAAACGCACGTCGGTTCACTGGGCCGAGCGGAAAAGTCTTGGCGAACTCTGCTTGTCTATCGGGTCGCGACGCAAAGTCAATAAAGCGAAAAGCCTCATCAACATGACGAGCCCCCCGAAGGATGGCCCAGTATTCCACATCTACGATCCCTTGATCCCAACTGACACCAATAGGCTTCTTGTCGGTATTTACAGCGACGAACATTCGCGCGCCATAGGCTGCAGCCATAACTATTTCACCATCTCCCAAAAGCTGGATCGGCTGCTGCCCTGAGGTCCACCAAACCTTTACGTAAGGCTTTATCCGGTCGAGGCTCCGAAACGCGCGATCGAGGTCCAGTTTTCCACCTTCGTATATTTTATCTATCGGAACTCCGTCAGCCATCAATGCGATCTCGAGTGTAAAGCGTGGATCCTTTTTCATGCATCTTGGGCCCGGGAAGGTTTTTACATCCCAGAAGTCTTTCCAATTCGAAGGGTGGTGGCCTGAGGCGGGAAACTTATTAGTATTATATCCGAGCGACACAGAGTAAAAGTCAGTAGCTATTGCATAAGGGTGCACTGCTTCGGGAAATAGGTCGGTGGTATTCACCTTCGCCGGCTCAATTCTTGTGAAAAGATTGTCTTTAACGCCCCGCAGCAGAGCAGAAGATTCGATGTCGGCCACGTCCCAAGGGACGTTTCCGCTTTCGACCGCAGCCTTGAGTTTCCCGTATTCACCGTCATATGAAGCCTCATTGACCCGAATGCCGGCTTCTTTAGCAAAAGGTTCGAAGTAGGCCATGCGCTGATGGTCTGCGAACTCGCCGCCATATGACAGCACAACGATTTCTGGCGATGGCTTCGGTCCTCCATTACAGCGACTGAATGACATTGTAATAGCGGAAAGGAACAAGATAGCTAAAATGACCCAACTCTTAATTCTCATATTGACTCCTTCGTTTTAGTCGCCAGAGTAATTTGCGAATAGCTCGGAGCATCAGTTAGCACAACTACGTCATTGCGATCATACAACAAGAATACAGACATACCGACGCTTGGCAGAGTTGACCCGTCGCGGTTGAACGCTGCTCGAACGTTTTCTCCTGACTCCAACCGCACATCAATCTTGAATTGAGATCCAAAGAACAGAGTCTGTGAAATACTTCCCTTCAGTGCAATGGAAGCCGATTCCGATTCAAATTGAACTCTGAACTTTTCTGGACGAATCCCGATTAGACCTCGCTTCGATTTCGGTTCAGCAGGCACAGCCACCACTGTGCCGGCACTTGTTCGTACTGCAGGACTCCCTGAGAGTAACTCGGATTCTACGTACTCAAAGATATTGCAGTCCCCTAAGAACGTTGCAGTAAAGGCATTGGTAGGGCGTTCATATACATCTTGGGGCGTACCGATCTGCTGAATGGTCCCGTCGTGCAAAATAGCTAAGCGCGATGAAATATTCAGTGCTTCTGTTTGATCGTGAGTAACATAGAGAATTGTCTTGTGTAATTCCTGTTGCAGATCTCGAATTTCCTGTTGAAGGGCCTGGCGGAGGTTTCTATCAAGCGCGCTGAATGGCTCATCAAGGCAGAGCAGATCGGGGTCGAATACGAGCGCCCGAGCGATTGCAACGCGCTGCTGTTCACCACCACTTAATTGATGAGGACGCTTGCGCGCATGTTGTTGAATTCGGGTTAGCTCAAGAACCCGGTCCACCTCACGGTAAACTTCTCGTTGACCCTTCCGGTCTATCTGCCACCGAACCATAGACCACAATCTCTGGGCACGCCTGGCTACCAGAGGGAACGCGACGTTATCTCGCACTGACATGGAGGGAAATAGCGAATAATCCTGGAAAACCACAGCTACGTTTCGCCCTTGAGGAGGGGCCTCCGTGATATCGTGACCGCGAAGACGAATCGTACCATTATCTATAGGAACCAGCCCTGCGATCGCATTGAGCAAGGTCGACTTACCGGTTCCGCTTGGGCCAAGAAGCGTGAAGATCTCTCCTTGATTGATTGAGAGATTTATTGCATCCAATATCTTACGGGAATCATATTGCTTCGATACTTCGCATAACTCTAGCCAATTCTGCATCAGGCGTTATTGACTTGTCCTTCTTTAACCGATCTGCGTCCTTATAGTCACGATTCTTGGCAACGGACCACGGAAGCCATCGAAGATTGATTTTCTAATTCTTAAGCCGGTCGAGCCACTTCTTCCTACCGATGACCCGTAATTGTGTGTGACTGGCCGCCCCGGGATCAAAGTAATGTTGCGGTGCCGACCTCTCGTGTGAGTACTCCTTACTTACCGTGCCGAGGCTGCCCAACTCGCACTTACCGAATGAGTGATCTGGACTGCTGTTTTCCAGCAATGTAGCATCTATCTTACTTATCGACGTGTAAAGTCAGTTCTCTTCACTCTGAAGAGAACTCTGTAAGATATACTGTTAGCAGGCTGTTAATAGTCGATCTACGCTCTCACGATTAATCAATTGATAATCTGCGCAATCGGTGGAATTCGAAAGCCGAAATTCTTGAGTCGAATGGTCACCTCGAATTTCGCAGATCCCCGAAACGTAGAGTTATGTTTCAAGTACTGAAGTACCTGACTCCATAAATTTTTACCAGCCACAAGTCCGTCGCTTTGAAGGGTGACCACACTGACCGGTCCTATCCCAGGCTTTTCTAAACGCTGGCGATAGAATCCAGCCCGACAAAGACTAGCGACTGCTGCCGAATGCTCGTAAGGTGTTGTGACGTGGATGTCACACTTTTTGTGAATGTTTTGATCATCAGTTATTTGCAGTCTTGCCGGAAAGAATGCCTCTCCATCGCTCGTTCCCTCAATGTTCATATCGTGGACAATCGCCTCTTCCTCGATGTATCCCACAAAAGAGCGATATCGCTGAATCGTCATAACAGTGAGATCATACACAGCATCCGCCGATTGTCTTGAATCCAGCTTCTGAGTGAATAAATGCTTAATTCGGACGCGTCGATCTCCGCCCAAGACTCGGCGCGTTTCGTATCGGAGGGCGGCGAGGTCTTGAGCCAATCCCACAGGAAGATCATTTGAGACTAGGTGTAGGTCGTATCCTGCAGTCACTTATTATTCCTTTTAGCTAAACTTCCGCCATGGGTGGGACCTCATCAAGGGGGATCATGCATTTGAAGAAGCGTTCCGACTTGCCTCGGGCGACGGGCCGATCTGCCGTTCGGCCAAACGCCGAATTATACCAGATTCATAAGAAAAGGCAGCCTATTTTCGGCTTCTTAAGGGATTTGACACCAAGAAGGTCGAACGCCATTGTGCTGAAGAGCATGGTTTGTTTGAAGCGTTCGCGCTGAAGAGTCTTCGCAAGACTCTCAGATATGATTGGGTGTTCGATTGCGCGTCTCTCCCTTGCGACACGCCCATATTTAGCACAGGTAGGGGTTTTTCGAAGAGTACAGGCTATTAAAATTCTATTCTTACGAACTAAGCCAATGCGGTAAAATGTACCGGTGTTCCTCGCATCCGGCGTTTTATTAGGCATTTCAACCGCGCTTTTATACAAGCGTCAAATCAACCGGTTATAAACAGAGCAGCTAAGAGCCCCCATGGTAGACCACATTTTTGCAGACCTGGGTTTTGAGCAGGGATTTGACCTTCGAGACGAGCTTCTGCAGGAACTGTCGAATAGACTTGAAGCCGCGCCAGTGGGTGTACAGATACCACTGGCGTCTTTTGTTCCGCAGGTCGATGAGTACCAGCAAAAGGTCGTTGAGGCTACCGCGCTGACTATGCGCGTAGTCGCTCCGGCGGGTTCGGGTAAAACCCAAACGATGCTCAATCGCGTTCTACTCCGCATTCAGCAGGGACTGAACCCCGAACGTCTGCTGTTACTGACATTCGATAATGCAGCGGCGACTTCTCTCACCAGCAAGTTGCGCGAACAGACGGAGTTGCTCGGAGCTGAACTTCAATCACTACAGATTAAGACTTTGAATGCTTTTGGCTTTGGCGTACTACGTAATTATGTGCCGGAAGAATACAAACGCATAATTCCTTCATATCGTCAAATAAAGCTGATCAGGGAAGTGACCGAGGGCCTAAAGGAGCGGAGCCTCGAGCGTTACCGGCTGCTGCCCCAAAACATCAAACCCCGGTTCTATGTCGAGTTCTTCAGTCTATTGAAAAATGAGCTCTTCGATCCGCGAGGTCCTGACGCACAGCGCCTAGCTGAGTTCATCACGCAATCTCAACAAGCCGCACCGTTTTTTGAACCGGGCTTACCGCAGTCAAAGATCAGATCAATCATCGAGGCGCTCATCTGGTTATTCATGGCTTATGAAAGAGCCATGCGACGAGATGGCCTGATGGATTTCGATGATCAAAAGCTACGTTGTTATCTTGCCTTGAAAACGTCGACAGATTTGAAGCAGAGACTGCAACGCAAATTTACGGAAATCATTGTTGACGAGTTTCAGGATATCAATCGCCTGGACTTCGCATTGGTCCAACTACTGTCGGAACAGAGTGCTCTGGTGGTCACTGGTGACGATGATCAGGCCATCTACGGATTTCGCGGATGCTCACCTTATTACATTATTAATTTACAGCACTCTATTGGACGCGAAGTCACGCCGTTTGAGCTTTCGATCAATTATCGCAACCCTGCGAATCTGGTGCGTCATTGATCCTTCCCGCATTGGCTCTACTGATCCGATATAACGTTAATCGGATTCCCAAGAGACCGATCGCCGCGCGCTCTGATCGAGCAGAGATCAAAGTCGTGGGCACTGTTTCGGCCGGTCTTGAGGCCAAGTTCATTGTGTCTTTCATCCGGAAAGTGCGTCGCGCGAACAATAATCTCCCGTTTAAAGATCTTGCCGTGCTGTATCGCACGAATGCGCAAAGTCTGCCACTGCAGGTCGAGTTTATTTTGAATGATCTTCCTTATTACGTACGCGAGCAGGATAACATTCTCACGAATGAGGTGCTCGAGAGACTGCTGGGCTTCCTGAGGCTGAAACTTGCGGTCTTAAATAGATCTGAGCCTGCAGCCAGAGACGCAATGCTTACACTGCACGCCTATTTCAAATATCTCGACGGTGCCACTCACAATCGTATAGAGGCACTACTCGCTAGGAAACCAGATTTTTTCACGGTGTTGGCATCCGACGAGTTGGCCCACATTGCACCTTGGATTACTACCAGCAATGTTTTTCAATCGGTGCGTGAGGCGATTGAGGCATCGTCCCTGATGGATACATTAGGAGTCATTGCAAAACGATTTAAGGGTGTGCGCGGAATGGTCGGTGACTTGGAGGATGCAATAGACGACCATCTACCACTTGGTGAAGTGTATGAGCTAGCGGCGAATTTTGGCGGAGATACTCAGGAGTTCGTCAATACACTTGAGCGAGCACTCGAAAGGGCTCGGCAATCCGGCGCCGGCAATCAGAAGGAGCATGGTTTGGCGCTGCTCACTTACTTCAAGTCCAAAGGATTGCAATGGCACACCGTGATTCTTACTACGTGTAATGAGGGCCTAATTCCGCACAAGCGAGCTCCCATCGAAGATGAACGCCGACTATTTTATGTGGCAATGACAAGAGCCAGTTCAAACCTGCTGATCTCATACGTGAAAAACTCGGTCCAGCAGAGCGTTTCGCCAAGCCGATTCATCAGGGAAGCTGGGTTGTTGTAATGTCAAACTCTTACAGTCGCAATTGTGTGAACTGTGGCCGGCGAATCCAAATGCGCCAAATGCCGGCGGGCCAATGGTTACCATTTGAGGGTTATGACAAGGTTCATGTCTGTTCATCTTCGGCCCCGATTAGATATGAAAACGCGCGCGAGCAAACAACTTCGACATCAAAGCGATCCGCGGGTTCGGGCTATAATGATCTTGAGTTTTTGCAGTTCAGCTTACCTGCGGATTCCATCGGCGACGAATCAGCGACAAGAGCCTCAAACAAAGTTCGAGAGACGCAGAACATAGGTCGCAAGCGGCCATCCACTACTTCACGCACTCATTTCGGACAGAAGCGCCAATCATACTCTGACGTTAGTCATCGCCCGCAGGATACCTTCCAGCATACAGCTGTTGAGCCAGTTGGCTCAGCAAACTATATAAAAGCGTTTGTTGTGCTTGCGGCACTGGCGCTGATTGTTGCGCACGTTGTGTTCTATCTCCGTGCAACGAATGGTGCACCTGTTTCTTCGAGCACTGTCGCATCACACCCAACTCCTGCGTCAAGTAGTTCATCAGTAGTTAATTCTCTTTCAGCGTCGGACTACTACAACAGGGGATCGAACTAACAAAAGCCAGGAAATATAGCGAGGCGGCTGAGGCTTATATCCAAGCGCTCAGCCGAGATTCAAAGATGGCGAAAGCCCATCATGAGCTAGGTTACACGTATACAAAGTTGCGCCAGTGGGACAAAGCCGCTGCCTCTTTCCGAGAGGCTGTAGCGTTACAGCCAGACGTTGCTGATAGTTATCGTTTGCTCGGAGATTCGTTGGTAATGCTGGAGAAGTGGAATGATGCGATTGAAGCATACAACCAAGCTATCGCCTTGGAGCCGGAATCAGTCCCAGCTTTTTTGGGAGTTGCTGCGTCATACCGACACCTTAATCAACTCGAGGAGGCAGCCAACACTTATCTCAAATTGATCGAGCTCAAGCCGAAAAATGCCACCGCACATTACCAGTTAGGATTGCTATATCTCGATATGGGAGACCGAGACAAGGCCGCAGATGAACATGAGCAGCTGCTACCGCTCAACGCCAAACTAGCCGAACGACTCTCACAGAAAATATCAGAGTTCTCCCAGCTTGAGATACCTGATATCTAATTACGGCGCGCGAAGGCTTCTTAATTATAGACCAGCCACAATCCATTATGATCCTCTCTCAATCCCATCCTCTCGCTTTGCTTTTGGACGCCATATTTATCGGAGCGGTAGTTGTTCTAATTTTGATCAACTTGAAATACTTAATATTGCCAAATGCCATCACGTATCCAGGTTGTGCTGTGGCAATACTCGCTCGCACCTTCATTCCGAATTTAGCCAGTTTCGGGTTCCTCACTCGGGATCCGTTTTCAAAACTACCGACTTTTCTCGTGTCAATCGACGGCGCAATCATCGGACTCATTCTTGGTGGTGGAACACTGTTATTGGTCCGATGGACCTGGGAGAAGCTCAGGGGTGTCGAGGCACTTGGGTTTGGTGATGTGAAGATGATGTGTATGGTCGGCGCTTATCTAGGTATCGCAAAGACAGTAATAGTGCTTTCGTTCGCCTTTGCTTTCATGATGCCTCTCTCAATGGTAGTTGCACTGGTCTTGCTAAAACAAAAAAATCCCGTAATTCCAAGCGGGTTCATTTGGGGCATCCCGGCAATCATAGTCACGTTAGCGGGCGAGAGAATTCTGCATTGGCTGTCGGTTCAACTGTAGAGGAGTCGGTTGATGGCTAAAACGCCAGCTCAAGATGATCGATTTATCCGAGCTGTGGAAACGTGTGAAGGAATCATCGGCAAGGCAACGCAAGAGCGCCTGAGTCTTTGGCCCTTCTTGCGCTTATTTTAAGAAAAGCCGGGATATTAAAATAAGCTCCGCCGTGCAGGGTGCGTTATTAAAGCTCAGTTCAACTGAGTAACCCGACCCGTGGCCCTCTATTAGCTCATCATACTTCACTGGTCAATACTGGGATGAAAATGCCCTAACAGTTTTGAACGGGATTACATTAGACTCATCTTGAATCAGCAGCATACTTCGATGAGCCCTAACCTAGCAAAGCTGAAAGAAGATTACTTCCGTCTCCTCGAAGACCCTCGTGCACTGCAAGAACTTGGCTTGGTACGTGACTCAAGTGCAATCCAGCCTATACGGCCTCTCGACGGCAAGAACATTGGTGGCGCACTGGCCCAAGCTAGTCTTGAATCCCTGCTTATAGCTGCGCTGGATAAGGATGAACCCTTGGAGTTTTCCGGCCGATTACTCGAAGATCTTATCGAGAGAGGAGGAAGTGAACAATCTACTCTGGACAAATCCAGAGAAGAAGTCCTGTCAACTATTGATCGAATTAGACTTAGTTTTCCCATCCCTTATTTGTTAGCAGATTTTCCGCTGTCATACCCATTCAATGCTGCGACTGTACTTCGTCGCGAAGGTGCCTTGGTACTGGTCAACCGTGGTCTGACGGACATGATCTGGTTCGCTGCGAATCTATTTGTCTCCACTGTCGGGATCCAATTCATGGATGGAACAGCCGAAGTAGGTACCATGGACCCGATGCCATTTAGCAAAGAGGGGATCACGGCATCGTTCGCCGAAGTCATCCTGGCTTACTTGCAGCACAAGAATGCTCACGCAGCAGGACATCTTCTCCCTCAATTTGGCCGCAAGCGCTCAATCGTCGTTGCGTACCTAATGAATGAAAGTATCAAATTCGTGATTGCGCATGAGTTCGCACATATCATCGCAGGACATTTGACAAACGATGTGCGGAGCCCGGGCTCGAGCGATAAGGATGACCTAGTCGCACAGGTAGTAATTCAAGTGTTCAAGTCATTAGAACGAGACAGCCTCAGCCACCGACTCACTCGTCGAGGAAGTGCATCCGTGGGTCAACAGTGGGTGAAGGAAATAGATGCAGACCAAGCTGGGCTCAGAATCCTATTTGCTGCACTAGGCTCATTGGAAGGGGAGAGGAAACTATTCATCGATGCGAGGAAACCTCTATTCGAATTCATTGCTGCGGCCCCATTTTTCTTGTTTGGTTTATATGGATTGATCGGTGAAGTGGAAAAAGCGCGTGTCGGCCTTAAAGGTAGAATTCTCCTCAGCGATCATCCGCCTGTAGAGCTACGCGTTGAGTTTGTTAAGATGACATACAAATCTTGGGGAATGCCGCAGCTGCCTCGTATGGCGAACCAAATACTTGACTGGATCGCGAGTGTTCAGGAGTCCGTGGTCGAGGCCGCTGTCAGCAAGCTAAATTCATGAGTGTTCGCGCTTAGAGAGCTCCGAGAGCAGCGAATTCTTCCGCGAGTCGAGCAATGGTGCCTGTTACAACCAGCCAGGCTCGATAGTCCTTATGACCAGAGAGAAGGGCCGCCTCAACCCGCTGTCTCTGCGCAATAGCGACCGAGAGCTTCTGTCTAAGCTGGGTTTGGATTTCCATCTGCATCTCGTCTTTGTGGACACCATTGGGCGCGTGCCTGCAATGTGCCTGATAGACAGTCATCTGCTTGTCATGCAGTGTGACTTCCGTGAGAAAACCCCCAGCTTGCAGGAAACGCTCCACCTCTGACCCCTTCCAAGTAATCGCGATTGCCTCTGGAGCATCCTCGGGGAGACTCTCCACATCGACGATGCAGATACGCCCGCGATCAGGATTCAGCAAACTATTGAAAATGGCAAACATGTTTGGATATAAGTGTGGCGGGATTTCGTGGAGTGAGTTGTTTAGCACGATCAAATCGATACTCGCTACGTCTAGAGCACTGAGATCCCATGCTTGCCGCTGTAGTAAACTGAAGCTTGCAAATGCTCGAAAATCCTCAATCTGCGACTTAACCGTTTCGATGCAGCCCGTGTCACGATCTACAGCCCAATAGGCGATACGAGAAACTTCCGGCGCAACGGCCCGCAGCACTCGTTTGGGAAGTCCCGCGACACCACAGCAAGCATCGAGTACCGAGATTTGACTATCTTTGTAGTCTGCGAGCAGCCGAGCGATCTCCCTAATTACAGCATCTTCCCTAATTGAAGAACGCAGTTTAAGGTCGACTGGCTCGGGCGGATTCGCGTATTGCTTGACAAAGCCCCCGAGATCGAGATTCTCAAAGTCGATCTCCTTCAGCAGATCCTCGCGGGGGGAGAGCAGCAGTCGAGCCAGCACGCTAAGGCGGGATCGCGGGTCGTCGGGAGGTGGTATCATTCGTTCTTCAGTACCCCCACCTTCTTTCTGAGCTTCAGAATCGCACGGTGCTGACGAACCCGTACCGCCTGAACTGGAACATTAAGGATTTCGGCGATGTCGGACAGGGGTGTTCCTGCCAAGAGCAAATTGATCACCTGTCGCTCAGACTCCGTTAGAGTGCCTATGGCGGCGTTCAGCTCGTGCAATAGCTCTAGAGATGGGACAAGGGCTTCAGCACTTTGGGTTTCCAACGGCTCCTCAGCGAACAAACCGAGATGCGTTGGAGTTGCTTGACGACGCAGATAGTCAACGGTGATGTTCCGAATCACCGTATTTAGCCACAACTTCAGAGGGCCTCGATTTTGGTCGAATCTACTAGCGGTCGTCCAAAGCTTGAGCATAGCCTCTGAAGCCAGGTCATCTGCATCTGGTCCATGGACCACTCTCGAAGCATACCTCCGAACCATTGGATACAAGCGTTTATAAAGGACATCGAAGGCTTGCGTGTCCCTTTGCGTGGCGACACGATTCATTAACTCATCGTCTGTTAATCTGGCGAGAATCTCCTGACCCTGTTCTTTCCAGTGTTCAAGTCTCTTCTTGGCCAACTTGGCCAATTCTGTGGCACCGGTTGTTCGAAGCTCAAGGTAGAGAAGATTCGCAACCAAAGTCGGCACGGGGGAATCGTCCAGTCGAACGGGTAATATGAAGCCCGAATCAGGCAGTTCCCCAGCACGCCGAACCAAGAGGTCTAGTTCCCTGCTGCACCAACTCGACCTATTGTATTCTTCTGAGAGAAGGACTATCGCGGCGTGCGCTTGCTCGGGGTAGATCTCGCCAAGCGATGAGTAAAGATCAGCGCCCCACAGTGCGGCTGATTCCGCAAAGACGTCGAAAACTGTCAGCCCGATTTCAACAAGCGCTTTCGCAACCTCGCCTGCAATCTCAGCGTCAGTATGTGCGTAGGATAAAAAGATATCATAGGCCTTTGGAACCGCGAGCTTCGTGAGTGGTTCTGACATTTTCTGTACCCGTGAATCCTAATGTTACCAGCATTTTGAGTCCCTCGGAATCGTCCACCGGTTAGTGGACGCGATCAATTGGTGTGAGTTGGCAAGATGCTTACGGCGCCGATATCGACGTTGATGGTGCTTCTGGCGCTGTACTGATCGTCCACCGAGGGGCGGAAGTGCGGATCGCGCGGAAATCACTTGAGGCATTTCGTAGCCTCCTGGCGGTGTCTCCATGAGGTAAGAGGCGCATCGATTACTAAAAGAGCGGTTGCTGTCAACGGGGGAAGCAGTTCAGAATAGCATCGATCCCTCCCGCCAAAAAATAGAACCAATTAATTGCCGGGCGCTATTGGAACCATTAAGTTGCCGGGGCGGCAAATTAATGGTTCAAGTTACAAGAAGATGTGTGACTTGAACCAATTCTTTGCCGCGACTGGAAGCAATTAATTGCCGCAAGTTCGATCAAAACCTAGAGATTTCGCATCTCCATTTTGTCGGCGATTCGTGTTTTGGAACCATTAAGTTGCCGAAAGTGCAAATTGGAACTTGAGCCTTGCCGAAAGTGCAGATTCGAAAACCGCACTGAATCGCAAACATGACAGTTATGCTGACTTTTGCCGCAGTCTGTAGCTTCGCTTCTTGTCAATTGTTGTTTACTCTCAATTCCAGATTTACCTTGACAGTGATCGGAAGGTGAATATGAGGAGCCTTTCACCAGTGACCACCCTCCCTGGTCACATTTCCCAAAACATAGTTTCGTCGGATCTGTTTAGAAGCAAGTCTCAAGTCAAGGAGTCCTCGCGATGATCAACATCAACAAGTATTTAGTATCGGAATTTGCCGCAATCATTTCACGTATTTGATACCGTAGTGACCTGCGCTCAAAAGTCCAGGTTAAAGTCTGGTCCTATTAAAGAGTCCTGGCCTATTCGAGGTCGGCGCCGGTCAGGAGATACTCGAAGCGATCGCATTCTGACGCGAGCATGCTCAAGTACAACTGAAACTCTTCCGCAACCAGTCCGACCTTCGGCACCCATACTTCTCCAACCAACCGCGATTTGCTATCGATGCGAAAACCGATTAGCGACATAGTTCGATTGCGAAGCCAAACTCTGATCGGGAGATCACGCACAGACTCCACAACCCTCCGTGGCGCAACTCTGCCTCGCAGCAGATAGCTGTCGCCTTCATCAATCACGGTCAGCCAATGTTTCCGTTGGTCGTCGAACGTCACACAGACTCGCGTATGATCGACCTCGAAGCGTTTTCCGCGACAAAGAAGTTGCCAGTTAGCGTCCATCGTTTACTTCATTCAGCAGTTCAGAACGAAACGTATCCAACACTTCGTCCTGTCCCGGCAGATAGAGTTGCTCCAAAGCATCGGCTTGCGAGACTACGCGTTGAATCAGCATCCCAACACGTGCGAGATCTGTAGCGCCGTTCTTATCCAAAAGGACCTCTCCCTCGACCGTCAAATCGTAAGTTTGATCTATGCGTGCGTCGACTGCTCCGATCCAGATCGGCAGACGAGCCGCTCCTGACAGCACTCTCTCCTGTTCAAATCCAGGTTCAACCTGTCCGATAGGACTGGTGCATCTGACGGAAAGGCTCTTCTGAACAATTCTCAGCAGCAACTTGAAAGGCTGGACTCGGTGCTCTAGTCGAGCCGTTCCTAACAGGAGATCATCCTGCTCAGGTCCATCCCATACGACGTCGACACTCGGAAGCGTCGCTTCGGACAGTCGTTTGAAGCGCAGCTTGAGTTTTCTAACGTCGTTCTGATGAATCGCAAGAGGCTTTTTGGCGTGTCTCAAATGTCCGGGTCGTACCGGGAACGCGCTCTCGAGTCGTTCACGAACGGGTTCAATCAAACGATCACCACGCAGGATCTCTTTCGTCGTATCAATAGTTCGCTCCTCACCATCAGTTTGGACCAATCCCTTGTGCATGAGACGAAGAAACTGATTCATCCTTTCGAGTACTCTCTGAACCTGGAGCACTTCGACAGTCTCCTGTAAATGCGGAAAGTAAACCTGAAGCAATTGGTCTCTTCCGACCTCGCGGCCCGCGATTGATTCCAGCCGTCTTTCGGTTTGCGAACGAACGCGATCGATCCGCCCGATCCGTTGCTCGATCGAAGATGGCGTCCATGCAATTCCGTAATGTTGCACTGACGAACAGAACGTGTGCAGATCTTCTCCTTCCTGAAGCAAGTCGGTGGTGATGAGAATGAGCGGATATCCGGGCATCCTGAACTGTCGCACCAGCGTTTGATTTACCTTTTCAAACATTCCGCCAACTGGTTGCTGGCTACCGAGAAGTTGTGAACCATACATGCGAGCAAGCTCGTGCAACGGCGCTGATTCCGCTTGCGGTACGTTGACGTCCAGAATCAACCGGAAATGCGTCGCGAGATCAGATAGTTCATCAAAGGAACTCCAATCGCGAGCGGCGCGATCGGTGTTCATCTGCTGTTCAAGCAGGCGAATAGAGTCGTTAATGCCGTGAAGGTCGGCGCCTGTTCCTTCATCGTCGTTTGTCTCCTGAGCTCTGACCTCCACACTTCCCACTCTATTAATCGTCAACACATACAGATCGATCAGTGGGTTACCCAAACGCGCCGCGGCCGCAAGTAGGTAGGCGCGAATCTCACGTTCGCGAAACCTGACGCGAATCTCGTCGCGGTCTAGGTTGGGACGATCCAGATCAACGTCGGGCCAGATTGCCTGTCGCAGTTCCGGGTGGTTGCGCAGCTCGGTGAAGAACGTTGGTAGTTCGAGAGAATCCGTTGTCTCGATCAAGTCGTCCGTATGGGCAAACTTAATGGAACTCTGGAAACGCTCATTCCAAATGATCTCGGCCTTTGTCCGCAAAGGACCACGACGATCTCTCAGCCACTCAATCGCCGCCGCTTGCACCGCTTCGAATTTGTTTGCTCGCTGGTGTTTTAAGGCCTTGGATAGGAATTTCCGGCACCGCTTACTGAGTTCGCGGCGCAGCTTCGCGCGGTCCATCCTGAGATACTTAGCCAGATTCTCTTCGACTTCTCCCGGTCTGCAGCCAAGTAGATCAGCGACGTAGTTGTCTTCGAAGAAGGTCGCATAGACAGCGCCAGCCGCGATAAACCGTCTCGCAATGGTCGCACCGCTCACAATGCCGCTTGGGCCATCGCCGCGAAAGAACCAGGCGAAGAACGAGTCGCTGCCACCGCGATCCGCGGAGTCGTTGCCATCATTAGTCGCAGTCGAACGGCTTTTTTGTTTCGCTTCGGTATACTCAGCAAACACCTTTTCCAGCCGTTCGCGAAACTCCGGAAGCTCCTTTATCAATCGCTCGTAAAGCCACTGGTCATACAACTCATCGAGCTTCCTTTTGAGCTCCTTTACAGAAGCCACACGCCTCACGAAAATGAGCGTCTTCTCGCCACGTCGCCACGCGTTCGCCAACGCGTCGACGACCGAGTCCATCTTCGGATGCGGCATCTCATGGCCGAATCGCCGCTGGTACGATCTTCCGATTCTGTTAACGTCCAAAACATCGATACCCTGACGTTCATCCAAATCATCAGTTTGCTCAGAATCGTCGAAGTTACTGACGTCATCATCATCGTCAGCGGTGAGTCGCGCGGTTTGAAGAAAGCTCTCAAATGACGCGAGCATCCCGATTTGAAATGAGTTGTTGAACTTTTCATGGCCCAGGAGCTCGCTGACTTTCTTCTGCACCAGCGCAACGATCAGACGCTTGCGCGGATCGTCGAACCGGATCGGTTCGTCATGCACGGTCAAACCGCCGCGACGCCACTCGCGCCGGTAGAGGTTCTTGGTTAACTCCGTTTCGCCAACATTGATCGATGTTACTCGCCGGATCAGGAATTGAGCCGCACAGTTTTTCTTCGTGTCTTCATCACAGTCTGGACGCTTCAGTTGCTCAAACTTCCCAGCCATGCCAAACACGTCAAGCTGGTTCCAGAGGTGCTGATACGTCTCGTCAATTGGTGTCGCGGAAAGAAAGAGCACGCGCTGAGCCCTTGGACCATAGCCGGGAAAGAGCCCGCGATCGAATGCGCTATCGCGACCCATTACCAGGCCCAACACGCGATTGCGCGCGGCAACGTTGCCGGCAAAACCGTGTTTGAGCTTGTGGCCCTCATCAATGATGACCAAATCGAATCGCGGCAACGCACAACATATCGCCCGCGCCACGTTCTCTCTAAAAGTAAACCTGTCTCTCAAGTCGAATGCTTCATTTGCAATCCACGGCAAGTGTCGGCGCAGCTCATCGCGACGCTTTCGCACATCTTCCTGATCGACCACACCCTTGCGCGTCATAGAGAGGCTGAAACTCGTCATGCGCATGAAGAAATCGCGATCAGGATTTCGAATTACTTCCCCCACAAGCGCCGAGAGATTCGCGCACTTCACCAACGGTCTCGCGGGCTTTCCATCAAACCCTTTAACTCTGAGGTCGGTCAGTTGGTAAGAGTTCTTGACGAAATTTCGAAAGTCTTTTATCCACTTGTTTTGGATGTTCTCTCGTGGTGCGACAATGAGGGCTCGAAAATCGGGATTGTAATGACGAAAGAGAGCGAGCACGCCGAACGCGACATAAGTTTTTCCCATACCGACTTCGTCAGCCAGGTACGCGACGCGATGCTGCTCGAGAATGTTGTGAATGGCGACCGCGCCTTCGAGCTGTTCTTTAGCCCGCTGTTGACCAACGACATCAGCGCCGAAGTCGAGCAGTTGTGAGGCGGTCTTCAGATCAATCATAGTGAGACTCGACTTTGGCGGGTGATCGGAAAAACCATCTGTCGAACCACTGCAGGAACTTGGCCATGTCGTCTCGCGCTGGTTCGATCAATCTTTCACGAACGTGGGCCAGCTCCTCGAATTTGGTTTCTAGTTGCTTCGTTTCGCTCTGATGAAGGTCCCAGAAGTCTGGAAACTCAGTCTCGATCTTGTGGCAGAGTTGCTTGGCGCAGGAGATGATCAGATAACGATCTACGTCATCGAAGTTCGATTCAACGGCCTCGAGGCAATCGAGTAGATGGCTCAGCGAGTCGTATTTATTTCCGAACAGCCGGCAGCTTGCTTCTTTCGCATGGTTCTGCTCGAGCGCCTTCCTGATTGCTCGCTCCAAACATCCAAACGCGTGAAAGAAACCCGCAAACCGATCGAAGAGAGTCTTTTCCTTTGTAAGGATTTTGACCTGAGTAACCAGCTCAGATCCTTCGCCGATCAAGGCGAGTTCCGGCGCTTTTGCTTCGATGAAGGCCGCGCGCTGCTCAGGCGTGAGCAACGACCAGTACAACAGAATGTCCGCCGCGCTCAAACTCATCAGTAGCGACGGCTTCTTCCACATCGCTTCTTCCTGGATCAGCAGATACGTTGGTTCATCTGCCTCGCCAAATGCGGCGATGAGCGATGTCGCCGTAAGAACGCCGGCGATGCTTTGAGTAAGCTCAGCAGGGAGGTTGATCCATTCGCGTGGTGCGAGTGGCCCGACTATTCCCAGCGTCATGCCTCTCGCTTCCAAACGAAGTTCCGGAGATGGACCAGCCGAATCCCAAAAAGCTTCCGCGGTTCCGCTGTCCCAGTGGTAGCGCAGATTAAGCGATGTGCCTCCCGATGCCGCGGCGGCTTCGTCGTCAGTCGGAAGACGAAACTCCTGAGGCCGTCTTTGATATGGCGTCAACCAGAAATCGGGTCGACGCATGGGAGACAGTTCAACGAGAAACCCGGTTTCCAAATTGCCGCCTGCCTGGTGGGCCGGTGAAGTTAGATTGGCCGAACCGACGAAGCAGATCTCGCGTCGTGGATTCTGCGTGAAGAATCGATAAACCTTGGCGTGAACAAACCTGTCGGCGGCATTTTCACTGGATCCGGAGCGCAACAGATCCTTTTCCAATCGTCCCCATTCGACGTTCGGAATCGCCCGAACAGAATCGTAGAGATCAGAGCGGCACAGACCTTCACCAGCGTTTGAACGCGGCAGAAAAACTCGGATCTGTCGTGGTTGAAACCGATCGATGAGCTCCTCGAGAGGTTTGCAAACGCTCGCATCGTCGAAGTAAGGCGAGATGATCTCGAGGTTCGCGCCGCGCACGAGTGGACCAGCGGCGCTATCCAGAAAATCCGGAAGCGATTGACTGCCGTCGAAGAAACGAGTTTGTAACCGGCCATTGACAGCAGTCTTTCTAGTCTCAGGCTGGACGCCTTGTAAGAACTTTAAGATGTCGTCAACTGCCTCGTGTTTCTTGACGGCTCTTGCTCTTCGTTTCAAAGCTGTCAGGAAAGTTCTGAAGTCCTCCTTCAAAGACGTCCTGCTTCCCTCGAGAATCTCTTCGACGTGGCAGCATTCCACGTTTCTCCACCAACCCGCTTCCGTCAAATTTGAAGATAGATTCGCGACCAGTAGAGAGCGCGCGTGAAGTCCTTCTTTATCAGGTTCGATCGACTCCAGTAGCAGAAAAATCGTCTTGGCGTGAAAGATTGCAGGATGATGGCGGATCGGAATCCGGCGTATGTCAAGACGTGAAGACTCGCTCTCGCCTGAAAGACCATTAGCGTCGTAATAGACGGCGATTTCTCCGCGCAGGTCTCTTAAGCGATCTTCGAGTTGGACGATGCGAACGGTCTTAGCGTGACTGATCGCGAGATCAATCAGCACCGGAATGATCTCCAACTCAAAGAAGCCGGGATCAAATTCGTAGGTGGTGAAGACGGCCGAGATGAGCCGGCGCTCGTTCAGTCGTTCCTGAAAATGTTCGGAGAGGACTGCGTGAGGAATGTCAGCCATCGCCGTTTGACTCCTTCAAAGTCAGTCCCACCTGGCGCAGGGAATCGAGGAAGTAAGGGAAGCGCCAGATATCGGCGATCTCGTCGCGTTTGGGAAGGAAACCGCGTTCACCCTTGAAGTGAACGCGGAGGGAACCATTATCATTCACCACCCACGGCGCTCCACCGCGCGCGTACATCACTTCCGCGTTCTGTTTGATCAAGAGCTCAAGCAGGCTCTCGTAGTCTCCAGCGGTAGCCGTCGTCGCGATGCCGATCCAGCGATCGGAGTCGTCTAACTCACTCCGCAGTTGTGTGAACGACTCAACGTCCACGGTTCTTAAGCCCGCGCCCCAGGCAGAGCGGATTTGTTCGGCGATGCTTTTCAGACTCTGGCGATCGGAGTCGAGCAGATAGCTGAACAACAGCGACACTGGACCAAGCACTGACTCGCTCGTTCGAATGCGAAATAAGAAGTCAGCCAGTGGCTGCCATTCATTACCATTATCTCTAGCGCGATGAGCGAGTTCTCCAACCATCGCTGTGGACCAGCGAAAGTCGCTCTGATCGAAAGTGGCTTCAAGCAGGTGGGCTAGTTGGCGCTGGCGGCCGGAGGTCTCGTCGTTTGGACCACCAAAGAGCAAATGCTTTCGATAAAACTCCCGTTCGCTGGGCAGGAAGCGACGCTTGAGCGCATTGCCGATCGACTGAATCAGAGACGTGTGACGTCCGTTGATATCTATGTTGGCGATTGGTTCGCGCAGAATATTGATAATTGTTCGCAGCGTGTTGTTGTTTCTTGTGATAGATGAGTATTGCTTTTCAACAAACTGCGTCGCGGCGTTGGTAAGCCTGGGCGGATCGCCATCAACGAGGCCGGACGAACGTGCCGGCATCGTATACAAACCCCACAGACCATAGATCTTTTGATTGCCGAGTATCTGATAAGCGCGGTTTGCTGACAGCTTGACGCGATGACTCTCCGAGAGATTGAGGCGAACGCGATCGGTGCCTCTGAAGTTGTAATCGTTGTTCGCAGCCGCGCGCGAATAAGCGGCGAGCTGTTCCCACTTCAAGAAAGACGCCAGCTCGCTGCCGGTTTCCCTCGAGTCGGCGATGATGCCCGCGAAGTAATAACCCAGCAGCAGAGTGGTGAAGTCGCGGGCTGAGTTGCTGACGGTGGTCAGGTTTCCGACGACGTGCCGACCCACGCGAGTCCAGATCGGCTGAATGCCGAGCGGATCACGCGATCCTTTTACGGCGGCGCGCGAATCGAGATCGGTAAAGAAGGGAATCGAGAGCATCGGAACAAGTGTTTGAGAGCCCGCCAGAGAGTAGCGCAAATTGAGGACCAGTGAAAATCGTTGGAAAACTACTTACGCCAGTCTCAGAACTGCTTCATTGCGCCACAGATGCTCGCGCTTGAGCAATCACGGCGCTGAACTCGACGGACACTTGAGGAGATTATTATTAGATGACCAAGGTAAGTTGTTGAACTTGTATGGCGAGGGGACAGGACTCGAACCTGCATAGCCTTTCGGCCAGCAGTTTTTAAGACGTAAAGTGGGTCTGAACCTGATCCAACCTTCACGGATTAATCAATTGAAGGGGTGCGCATCCCTCAAACTGATCGAGGTAACGATACGCCATTTCCATCAGCGCCATCTTAGCGCGAAGTATTCTGTGAGACACCGGCCTTCTATGGACATTTATTGCAAGGCCGCACGCGGACTACGAGCTTACGTAGACTCCATTTATTAACTCGACTATAACTGGAAGCAAACCGTTTATTAATCCTTGATTGTTTCTGAGCTGTTCCAGATTCGTAAATTGTCCGCCGGTTGGATCTGGTATATGCGGATCAAGAACACCTCTTGAAGGCAAGTGCACAAGGTTATTTCGAAGTTTTATGATCGTATCGTCCAACTGACTCGGAACTGCAGCAAGTATTCCTGCCTTCCTTGCGCGTTGGACCGCCTCGGACAATCCCTTTTCAACGTATGTTTCCCGCGCTGCCTCCTGCTCTGACGCTAAGAACTGCGTCAATCCGTCAGCCAATTCAAGTTGCAATGTGGCTTTTGAATCCGAACTGTATATCTTCCGAATCTGGCAGATTGTTTCGGCAGCACTCATCTCTCGTAATTCGCGGTCAGTCCTTCCCTCTGACGTCAAGACTAAACGCTGCTCGCCAACTCTTTTTAGCCGCCATTCAACTGGGACGTATGTGACGCGATCTGAGTGTCTCGATACGCTTCTTGCGGCCAATTCGTCCCAAAGCGCCGATTCCAAGGCCATTAGCAGTTGTTCCGGGATAGACCGATACTTGCCGCGATGTAGTCTAAAGTAACCACCGGCACCACCGGAACGTTGCTCTGATCCGGAGGTATGTACCAAAACAGCGAAACTTGATTACCTTCAGCTGAATCGGTACTAAGCTCCCAAGCCACACTCCACCTGCCATCGACGTCAGGCCTGAGCGTCTCGTAGGAATGTTTGGTTGAAATTACACAGGCTTCTACAAACTGCGTACGAGTAGGCTTAGGTAGTGAAAGAATCAGATTTGAAATAGTGTTAAATAAAATCCACGGTATGCCAACTCCCATCGACATTCCCCTCATCTGTGTCTTAACCTCTGCGATCGAGCCCGCCTTCGCACCGTGTCCTGCTGCTGAGAGAAATGCTTCTATAAGTAAATGCTCATCACCCGAAAGCAGCGCTATTACTGCCTCCAAAGGCGGCCTCAACTGATTCCAGCTTGGCGAGAATCGATCACTCATTCTCTGTACCTTCAAGCAACTCTAAAACAACGGCCTGTCTTGCTTTGCCTTCTAAATCACGCGCCTGCTCCGCCAAATCTCGCGCTTTTGTGAGCATTTCCGAAATGCGGTTTGCTATAGCTTTCTGATGGGTTAGCGGAGGAAGCGGAATAAGAAGCTCTCCGAAGTCCTTACGTCGAATGAAGGGCTGTGCACTTGCAGCAGCTCTAAGCCTCGAAATTTGCTCCCGTCCGATCTCGCTATTCAGGAGAGCTTCTAGATAAGAAGGGTCAAGCTCCGGAGTCGGCCGCAAGATTGTAACTGCACTGCTTGCAACTGCTGGACGAGGCAATCTGTCCACAAGTGCCGCACGGCCTAAATAAGCCCCCGTCGTTGTAACCAGGACATCTCCAGGTTTAACCTGCCCACGAGATGTAGACCAGTAATCGTCAATTGAAATGTACGGCGCATTCTTCAGTTCCACTTCTGCCTCTTTGACGTTCCCTGCTTGGATCAGGAGCGCAGCTTCACTCCCGTCGTCAACGTATGCCTTGACGTTACGTCCGCTAATAATATCGACGACCTCCTCAAGCTTTTGGATCGGATAGGGCCCACGAAGCAAGGCGTGCAGCAAGTCGAATCCTCTTGGATCTAGTTTCGCGAGATCCAGTCCACCTGAGTCAAGATCCGAAATCTTCAGAGTCCAAGCTCGCGTTCGTCTGTTGTCGCTCCTAGAAAAAACATCCTGGATCCCCAGAGGTACACCTCTGTTGAATTTGTTCAAGAGTTCAAGCACCTCTGGCACATCGTTCTCACGCGTCGGCTTGCCAAAACGGTCGTATCCGATCGCTTGTAAGTCGACAACTAAGATCTCGTCGCTATTTTGGGCTCTTCGTTTTTCGATAATCAGGATCGAAGCTTTGCCTGAGTGACCGACGGGCATAAAACTTTCTGGCGGCAGGCTAATTATCGCGCGCAAAGTTGCGTGTTGAAGCATCCAACTGCGCGCCCATTCATAACTTGAAGATGACAAGAATGCCTCTGGCACAAAGACACCGATTCTCCCGCCACTCTTTAAGAGTTGAAATGCACGCTGGATGAACAACGACTCAAAACTAACTTTTCCGCGCTCGCGAGCTATTAAGTCTCTGGGAATGGGATAAGACTTCGGTATCGGTCCAATTGGAGGGTTCATCAAAACGAGATCGAACTCGCCTTGTTTGATCATCTCGATTTCAAAAACGTGAGGATCTAAGGAATTCGCGTTGTGAATGGACTGTGGTGGAATTTGACTTAGTGCGAAATTCGTAGATGCCAGTTCCGCAACTTCTGAGTTCAATTCTAAGCCAACCAAATTCAGGAGAGGCGTTGGTGCAAGCGACCCAGTTTGCGACTCGACGTGCCTGAGAGCTTCCAATAGGAGTAGTCCAGTTCCGCAGGCTGGATCAATAACAGATTCGCCTTGTATAGGGTTACAAAGTTTGATTAGCAGCTCCGCCAACGGTGAAGGAGTCATGTATTGCCAATCCTGTCGACGCGCCATAACTGGAAAAATCTTCCAGAAAGTGAGATCACGAAACTCTCGTGAGACCGAACTAATCGAATAAGGCTGGAGAACCTGCAGGACTGATCGCAAAGCTCGCGGTGATAGCGACCAGAGACCTTCTGTCTTAGGGGTGCCTCCGAGGGCAATAATTGCTTCGTTATATAGACTTCGAACAATTTCCGACATGGCTTCGGCAGAATCTGACAGTTCACTCAGCCGAGATTCACCACCCATTGCAACTATTTGCTCGTCGTGTATCTTCGCGATCAGTATTCGGTTGATCTCAATTCCCATTCGGAGACCAAGAACGAGGCCTTCGCCACGCAACTTGTCTACAATGACTTGCAACAACTGAAGGTAACGTTCGGAACTCCGAACGGTATTAAGAGTTGCCCCATGTTTGTCCAGCCCGACGGATACATCTCGCGCGATAGGAGCTTTAGCAATCGGTTCCAAAGATTGAGTTTGCGCGTCCCGTTCGAACCAATATTTCCGGCTGCCATCGGTAATCAGTAGAAACCGCACCTCATCCCCGAGCGCAGTGGCTATCGAAAAGGCCTGTTGTACTGACGAATCCAATAAGGTGGGTTCCTTTGAGAGAGGGGTCTTGATCTCGACCGCTACATGAGGAATTTTCCTTTCCACATCGAGATATGCGACCACGTCAGCTTCGAATCGGCGTGGCCCAAGCGTCACCTCAACATTCCTCTCAACATTGAACCCTAACTGCGAAAGGTATTCCGAAATCACGTTTTGTATTGGCTCGTGCGTTGATGTTTCGTTCCGAATTTTGGGACTCTTCATTCCCTCTTCCCTCCACAGTCAAAAGACGCGGACTGATAATTTTACTAAGTACGATCTCTTAGCGCATATCCTTTCTGGATCCAATCAAAAAGAAGGTCTTCCATTTGTCTCTCCACATCGCTGTGCCTGTGAGTTGGATCGATACTTGATTTGAGTACCTCCTGATCATACCTCCGCCGATCCGGCTCGCCTAGGTAGGGAGAGTTTAGGATGCTAAGAATCGAAGTGCTCATGAGTTTGCCATCGTCGGCATCGAGGCGACGCTTCATTGAGAGTTCTTTGCCTAGATGTTGCTGCGTAGCAGGCGGGTCCGTCAAGTCCCATCTTGGCTGCGCAATTGGTGTGAGACACAACTGGTAAAAACCTACATCAGAAATCGACGGGCATCCGTAACTATTGCATTCCGTCCTGGTAGGACAGGCGACGCGCCACCGGCGATGTCAGGCAGCCTGCACAAGTACAGAATAAACATTATCGTACGCCGGCAATTTTAGTTTTCTTGGCGCGTGGCGACGAACGATCTCTACTACAGGAGCCGCAAATAGATCGAGAAGGAGAATTGGTAAACGACTGTTGTGGGCTAGCAATCTGCAAGTCAAGTGCAACAAGCGACTATTGCCTTTCGTCCGAGAAGCGCGCCAAGTAGCTACAGGAACGGAAGGAATGTAATCGAGTTGTTGTTGAAGAAAGAAGAAGATGAAGCGGCGGATTTCACGTCCTTTTTCTATCGTTTCTGGAAAGATGCGATCATGATTTTGCATGAACTGTGGCATCAGATCAGAAATTTCCATGCCGGATCGGAGTTTTACAACGAAGCGGACCGACCAACCCATAGGCCTGCTGGTCAGACCATCGCGAGAATCGCTGCGGTTGTCAGTACCTGAGGCAGCCTTAGTACTGCATAGGTTTCGGGCAGGTTCACGATCATATCGTCAAAGCGATGTTTGATTTCGCCATGCCTTCGCTCGTAATGTTCCGCAAGCCTGATATCCGTTGTGATGATTGCATCGACCCCGACTGTCTTGAACTCGACATCCAAGCCGAAGCTTCCATAAGCGAGAACGATCGCATCCTCAGATGAGAATGCGAAGTCCGTCAAGCGCCGAGCCCAACGCCCAAATATCGCGCTTTTTTAACGCACGTGTATCAGCCAGAATTGGGGCAGCAAAGATCTCTGTGCGTCGTTTCAGAATATTTGCCCGTTTGTTCGGTGATGTAGAGACGATTCGCGATAGTTGAGATATGCGCATAAGAGTTTGCAGCTTCTACCTGTAGAACTGTCGGTGGCTTAGCCAATGCCAAGCGAACGCGCCGTTCGTACACACGCCTGATCACGCCTTTGTCGAGCAAGACGCTAGTTGGTTGGAAGGTCGAGTTCGTCACTCTCGGCTTCCATTTCGATGGACTCTGCTTCTTGGTTCCAGGAGGAGTCTCGCTCGTGTTCGCTCAAATTTTCGTCGCGTAGAGCATAATCTTCTGCGAGCAAGCGCTGCCTGTCGTCGAGTCTGTTCCACCACGCCAAAGTTTTTCATCGACGCCGCTTTGGTAAACAAGCAAGCCTTCAGCAGATTCCACGAGTGTGAGCTCATCGCCGGGGTGAAGGCCACGTTTCTGGATAACCTCGGGTGGAATTACGATTTTTCCCTCTGCGTCAACAGTGAGTTTTTCCATCATCGTAAGCCTCGGAATCTCGATATTAGGACTGTCGAACTCCACCAAACAGCCGACCAGCACTCAGGAATTATAGATTAAGCGAATTGCCTAATAAAGGCGCATTCATTCGTAGCGCAACGTATACCCGCGAACAGGAATCGGCCAATGTGTAATAGTCTTGCCAGATTTTAATATGTGGCTATACTTTTACACATGCGTAAAGAGCTCACTAAAGAGAAGCAGGTTCTCGACCTCGCGCGGAAGGCAAAGATACTACGGATTCAAGATCTAACCGAAAAAGGAATCCACCCGGAACATCTTCGGCGACTCTATCAGAGAGGCCTACTGGTTCGAATGGGCCGCGGTGTCTACATGCTTCCGAACGCGAGGATCTCCGGCAACTTTTCGCTCGCGGAAGTGGCAAAGAAGGTACCGCGCGGCATCATATGTCTACTGTCGGCGCTCCGTTTCCACGACATTGGCACGCAAAGCCCTTCCGAAGTCTGGATTGCGCTTGACCGAAAATCTGCCCGTCCGCAGGTTGAGACACCAAGGCTCCGCGTAATGAGATTCTCTGAAGCAGCTTTCTCCTCGGGTGTTGAGACTCACAAGATCGACGGCGTTAATGTTCGAGTTTATTGTCCGGCGAAGACCGTCGCCGACTGCTTCAAATATCGCAACAAGATAGGACTAGATGTGGCGATTGAAGCCCTGCGCGAATGTCGTCGTAACCGCAAGTGCAAAATCGATGATCTCTGGAAATACGCGAAAGTCTGCCGAGTGGCAAACGTGATGCGACCCTACCTGGAGACGATCGCATGACTCGGGCCTTGCGAAATATCAGCGCTTCAGTTGAAAAGCGATTACTGAACCTCTCGCGGCAATCAGGCGAAGATTTTCAGTATGTTCTAATGCGCTATGGATTGGAACGGCTAATGTACAGGTTGAGCCGCTCAGTCTACGCAAAAGAATTTGTTGTCAAGGGTGCCATGTTGCTCCGTGTATGGACCGGCGAACAATACCGGCCCACAAAGGATTTGGACCTACTTGCGATCCTGGATAAGTCTTCCGAAGAACTAGATCAGATCTTCCGCGACGTTTGCACACTCACCGTTGAAGACGATGGTTTGGTCTTTCGTAGCGAGACGATTCGAGTTCGGCAGATTCGGGAAGACAATGTCTACGGAGGAGTGCGCATCACGTTCGAAGCTCGATTAGGCAAGATAAGAATTCCATTGCAGGTCGACATCGGCTTCGGTGATGCGGTTACTCCCGAAGCACAACAGGAAGAGTTTCCAACGCTCCTGGATTTTCCCGCTCCCATTCTTCTGACCTATCCAAGGGAAACTGCTATCGCTGAGAAGTTCGAAGCAATCGTAAATCTCGGTCTCACTAATAGCCGCATGAAAGATTACTACGACATTTGGTTGCTATCGCAGCAGTTTGATTTTGACGGTGCGAACTTAGTGCGAGCTGTCGAGGCGACCTTCAGGCGTCGCCGCACTGTATTGCCAAATGAACTACCAATTGGTTTGTCAATCGAGTTCGTTTCCGACGCCAGCAAACTATCGCAGTGGGACGCGTTCATTCGCCGGAGTAGATTAGACACGAAGGAGATCAATCTCGAAACGGTCGTGAAAGTGATTGCGGATTTTATGATGGCGCCATCCATTGCCGCAGCTGAAGGAAAAGCGTTTTTGCTTAGATGGACCCCAGGTGGGCCCTGGCAAGTACGATGACTACTCTTTGCTTTCAGTAGCCACTAGCAGAACAATGGGGAGAAGTTAAAACACTCTCACAGTGAAGCAAGGTACTTCGCTCAAGCTCAACGCTGCTACATTTTCCTCTCCTCGTCAATTGTTAAAATAGAATCCAAAGTGGATTCTAAGGAGCGTTAGCTCCTTGTCTACTGCATAGCCGGAGCGAGGACGGCAGTCAACGGCGCAGCGAGCGAAGCGAGCGGAGTTCATCGAGCGAAGCGAGACCGTTGACGGCTGCCGCAGCGGAGGCTACCGCTCGCGTGCGGAAAACACGGCGGGCGTCAAATACTCAAGACTGTGCTTTGGTAATACGAGGTGGTTGGTCTAAGAATTGTTGAGCACCGCATCGTCCCGGTACGAATAGTAGACCCTAGCGCCAGGCGCTTCAGTCAAGAGTTTCGAGCGGGACGACGCGCTTTGTTCGACAACGCATACTCAGATGTCGTTCGGTGAGAACGCTAGATAAGGATTGCGCAGAACCAGCCGCGTGTCATGACCTATTTAAGCTCTAACGAAATGCTGCTGCCGTAAATGTCGAGAACTTCACTCGCAAGCTGGAACACTACTCCTTCACAAAGGTAGATGGACTACGCGGTCACGCCATTCCGCTTGCTCGCTGCACGCAATGATCAGCAATAGCTCATCGGTCGCGTGCCCGACTGGAAATCGATCATTTAGGATGAAAACGCCCGCAGTGCTTTCGCCGGCTGCCAGACGTTCAAACGCATAATCAGGCATGGTCGCACGATCGTGCGTGAGAATGATCCGATCATTCATGGCGGCCCAGGCCAGAATGTCCGGATCGGCGATGCCGGCTAGGCCGACGTCTTGAACGCGAACAATGTCGAGGTCCGGTTGGCGCAAAAGCAATGCGCGTACAATGTCGCCGTTGAAGTTCTCATCGGCCAGCAGGCGCAGCATCTCTGTCATCACGCCCGACGCCGGGTGAGCAGGCGAGCGCGGATTTCACTCAAGTCACCCTGCTGACTCTCAATTCGTTGCCGAACTTGCTCTGCTTTCTGCTCGCGTTGAGCTAAGTATTCCTGGACCTCATTCGAATGGCGCAAATAGTAGGCGAGGACAGCGTAAACGTCGGGAAGTTCCAACGTAGAGTAGCGCTGCACAATCGTCTCCGGCGTTGCGCCGTCTTGGAACGCTCGCACCACTATTTCTAACAAAACACGGGAGCTGCCGATGCGCAGAGCGCCACTTGCATCTTCAGCTAGTGGAGGCGCCTCAGTTTGAACATTGAAAGCCACAGTGCGATTCTCCCATTCGATTTGGCGGCGTTTTCGTCGAAAGATTGCTTACATTTGCGTCCTTGGTGCTTTCGTGTTTGCCGACAAGCGCTGAGAGTATAGCATTTTCAACGAGGCTTCTTAATTCACTACATTATCGTGCCCTAACGTTTGTGAATACGACAGGTATCACGGATAGCTCGGATAAAAACAATGTGGTTTTCGGACGTGTAGGTTCACACATGCATTCCTAACTTGCGCCGCAACTCAAGTACGTCGGGTGCATAAGGTCTCGGTAGGACCATGACGTTCGTAATCCAACAGTAAACTCTAGTTGGTCGGAAGGTCGAGATCGTCACTCTCGGCTTCGATGGGAGTCGGCTTCTTGATTCCAGATGGAGTCTCGCTCTTGTTCGCTTAAACTCTCGTAGCGTCGAGCATCATCTTCTGCGAGCAGGCGCTGCCTGTCGTCGAGTCTGTTCCACCACGCCGAAGTTTTTGCGTCGACACCGCCCTGGTAAACGAGCAAACCTTCATCAGACTCGACGAGTGTGAGTTCATCGCCGGGGCGCAGGCCAGGTTTCTGGATAACCTCGGACGGAATTATGATTCTTCCCTCTGCGTCAACAGTCAGTTTTTCCATCATGGTGAGCCTCCAAGGATCCTTACGCCACTGCCGCTTCCTTTCGTGCGCCAACTCACGCAACGCTCCCTGCACGGCTTCCTCGCTTAACGTCGGATAGGCATCGACGATCTCTGCGACGCCCATTCCACTAGCTAGGCGATCAAGAAGAAAAGCTATTGAGATTCGCGTCCCTTGCACGCGTGGGTTTCCGCCGAGATGATCCCTGTCTGAAACAATCCACTTCTCGTCATTTATGGTTTGTGTTCTCGATTGAAACGTAAATCTGTTCTCGCCAAACAACAGAATTCTTGTGTGTGCCAACTGTGTCCCAACTCAGTCGCATCAAAACTATACTCACCAGCACGCAAGCATTATAGAGTAGCGGAAGGCCTAACAAAGACGCCCGATCAGAACCAAAGCATACGAGCGCTAAAGGGACTCTGCCGCGTCGACTGGTGTTTGGTGGTTGGAAACGATCGCCTTGCTCTTGCGGAAATCAGATTGTTAGTTCGATTTGATCATCGATGATTTGTTCGACAGGAATCCCTGCGAGGCGGGCATAGGCGAGCAGGATAGCGAGCGGTGGTTCGTTCTTGTCAAGTTCGTACTTGGAAATGGTCGTATGTTCGATCAGAGCCTGAACACCAAGTTGTCTGACCAAGTCTCCTTGAGATATTCCTAAGCTGCGCCGGATTTGCAGGAGCTTCTTTGCAAGCTGTTTCGGACGGGGTCGCGAGTGTCCCATAGTTTTTAGCTTTCGGTGAAAGAGGTTGATTTGTGCGACTGGAGCGTCTACTGGGCGGCAGGCCAAGAAGAATTCAGTGCAAATTATTCGCTGGTCGGATTACGGGCAGTCGAGGATCTGTGGATTGTGGAGTTCGTCTACAAACTCTGTGATAAACGCTTCAGCCTGTTCTTTGTTCTTGAATACAAACGCCGTATTGAAGTCACTAGAGAACAGACTCGGAACACCTGAGATATAACCTTGAAACGTCACGATTATTACCCCTGTCTCCGTTTCTCCACCTGCTGCATCAATCCGCCTTAGTCGTTCCATGATGGCTTGATTGATCGCCTCAACATAGAGTTCGTCCGCATTTGGAATGTGACCGACCTCTAACAGGTGAACGTTGGTGCCAAGAATTGCGAGCAAAGCTAGTCCATCTCCGTCAGTTCCTATCTCGGCATCTTCTGGCACATCCATTAACCAATCGAGCAGTTCATGTTTAGTCGTTGGCATTGCTTGCTCCCTTTCTTTCCCGAAGAACAGTTGACTCGAGTAAATCCAGACATCGCGGTCCAACTCGCTTTCAGCCTGAATGAGTGGCTTAGCTATAAGTTGGACCGCGATGTTTCTAGATATCTATTTGGCTTTGGCCTTCTCGATTAATGCGATCTCTTTGCTGAGCGCGTCACGAAAGCGCGTGAGAATGGCAATGAGCAAGTTGATTTTGGCCAGGGATCGACGACGCTCGCGCTTGGTGCCCAAAAAGAATTCAATCTGGATTCTGCGTCGACAGTCGGCAATGGTAAGCATGTTGTGACCCCACCTGTATTCGCCCTCGTTTGAGGATTCAACCTCGGCAAAGATATGAGACGTATAGCCGGTTGAGACAGGTGAAAGGAATGAACGCTTGCGAAGAGAGAAAACGTTTTTCATGTTAGCAACCTCGGAGGAATAAATACGTGAAAACCTCCGTGTCTCCGGACAAAACTATTGTAGTGTCTTGCCTATTGAGAGACAGGGAGGCTGGATACGCCAAGAACGCAGCGTGTGGCTTGTCTGGTCCAATGCAGCAGCTTTAACTTCATGGACCAGGGCCGGCGAAATCCTTTCTGCTAATGGTGACGCCAACCGCGTAGCCGACAGCTACTTCCTCTCCAGGTGCGGGAACTTGATCGATAATCAATCCGGATTGAAGGGCCGAATCGTAACGTGTCGCTAATAGTCGAATGTTCAAATTAGCGGCATGAAGCTTCCTCTCGGCATCTTCATAGCTCAGTCCTTTAATTACTGGGACCTTGGTTTGAGCTGGTCTAGACCGGCGCTCACGTTGGACGTCAATACTCAGACCCAAAAGCGCAATTGCGGGTATAACGACGTACACAACCAGCGCCAGCGTCACAAGAAATCTGATAAGCAGTTTCTGTTTGCCTCGTAGGCTGTAACCAACGAGGACGCCAAGTAAAAATCTCATTTACGACGGTTTCCTTTTGGAGATCCTTAGTGAATCACCTCCTCGTTAACCGCCTCTTTTTTCTTATTGGTTGTGTTGAGAAATGTCGGTTGAGGGAAAGCGTGAGGAGAAGTGTTAATTACTCACCAGAATGAATGAAACGAAATGTTGCACTGTACGGTCTTAAGGCTTGGTTAGATGGGATGCATATCACTTTCTGAGATGGAGACTTTGAATCTGGCATCCGGTAACTGGTGCATCGCCTTGTTTTGCCTCGAAAATTTTTGCCGAGATTTTGCCGAGATTTTGCCGAGATTCATATCAAAACATGCATCGCATGAGGCGCATAACCACATCTTTCTGACCGCGACCCTTGTTTTTATTGGGCTTTTTCGCCGTATGAAGCTGGTACAAGCGCGACCCTGGGGTTCATAACCCCAAGGTCGGCGGTTCGATCCCGCCCCCCGCTACCAATATCCTCAATTAATTCAAAGACTTACAACAAAACAGAAAATCGAGCTGGATGGAGTTGTTGTAAAGTGCTGTAGTTCTTCTCAAAAAACTCCGCCTCGTCCCGTTCGAAACATTCAAAAACACTCAGCGTTTTGAAGTGTTACTGCGCATCTGCTGCTGTACTTGGGAGCATCAACCCCACGGTCGTCGTCCGAAATCTTAGACAGCTCCTATTCATGTTGCCGTCAAAGTTTGATGGTGAGACTGACGCCGAAAGAGAGCGTGCACTGACAACGGATTTGCTGTTAGGATTCCAAGTGACTAATACTTTTGATTTCGCTGGCTCCAACTGCGCTCAAGGGCGCAACACTCCGCAGGACGCGCAGAATCATAATGAGACTTGAAAGCATCAACGAATGGGGAAAGAATATAAAAACCCTTGATTTTCGCCGGTCGCTGCAACCTTGCGCCGAGCTCAACGAAGCTTGCCTTGCTTTTTAGGCAGCGACGCACCCGGATGATATGAGCAATCGGAGTGCTTTTTAATCTCCGGTAACGTGAACCATGATGGCTTCATTTCACCTGCCGCGTAAAGACGAGCCTGGTCAAGATAATGAGGTGAGGCGGGATCTGAGTTCTCACCGAACACAAGCAACGATCGCGCTTGTGGTTGTCGCCCAAATTCGATCACGCTGACGTAGGTGTTGCCGAGGTAGCCATAGCGTCGCTTCTGACCTTTTTCAGGGCGGCTATAGAAATTGAAGATAATCCCGAGTGGACCAGCCGCGCCCGGCACCGGCAGACTCGGCCGAGTATCGCTGAAAAGCTCACGCCCACTCGTATGCACGCGCTGAAGTCTATTGATCTCGCCCCACGGCACCTGCCATGTACCCCAAGCTCGCTCTAAATTATCGATGACTGCTTCGAGAGCCCGAATTTTCGGCCACGGGGCGGTGTCTCGTATTCCACTCGCGCGTTCAAATGAAAATGCGAAGAGCGTCATCGCCTGTGAATCTATAGTGCTCACGCGGTCCCATGATCTGAGCTCAGCCACCGCGGCACTGAGTTTTTCCGCGCGCGCGGCGTCAGCCTGTTTGAGCTTCTCCCATTCGTCAACGAGCGCGGGCACGAACGTTTCAGCCTCAATCACAGTGGTATCGAACACGGTTCGCGTCCATTCGCCGAAGGTGAATTTATCCCTGGCAGCTAGTATCCGCCGCGAGATGCGCGCTCGCGGTGTATCCGGCTCGCGCACCATGTACGCGGGATAAGCAGCCTGGACCGGATTACCGCTGGTCGTGGTCAGGAAAGGAGTCGAGTTGCAACTCTGAAGAAAGCCAGTCACCGGGTTAGTGAGTTGCGGTAGCTCTTCGAATTTGTGATAGCCCTGCCATTCGGATTCGGGGCTACTGCCGTCCAGCGGTTTCGTCCAGTCAACCTTCGCGGAGCGGCGCGGCACAGCGCCATTGTAGACGTAGAAAATTTTTCCTTCGCCATCGGCGTACATGGTATTGAACATCGGAATGGCCAGGCGCGACATTGCGGTCTTGAATTCTCGTAGCGAATGGGCCTTGCCCATTGCGTACCACTCATCAATGAGTCCACCTTCGTCGAGTTTGGCGAGCCTGAGGGCCAGGGCTTGATTGCCTTTGAGCGAGACCACCGGACCGTGGTGCGTCTTGCGCAGTGTGAAGCTCCTGGATTCAATTCCGCGGTCCTTCTTAATCTTGATGATTTCGGTCCACTCCGTCGCGCGACGGTGGCCGGCCGCATAAGCGTAGGCAAGCGGGTCTTTAGGGTCATCAAATTTCTCGAGGTAAAGATCGGAAATACCGGGATAGTTAACCGTGTGAGTCCAACCGAGGTATTCATTGTGGCCGATTACGGGAAAAGGCATACCCAAGAACGAGGCACCCGAAATGTTCCATCCCTCATCACTATGCAGGTGTCCCTCGTAGAATTGAGTCGGGCCGAAGAAGAACACGTGCGGGTTGATAAAGAGCATGGCGTACCCGCTGGCGCTTTTCTGCGGGCCGATTGCCCACGTGTTCGATCCGAGCGAGACGTTGTTATCGACCTGGCGCGACGCCATGCGCGTGTCGTCGAGGTGCAGATCCTGCGTCTCATAAACAAATAACTGATAGACCTCAAACCTCATCAAGGCGATAGTCTGCCACGGTTCGAAACGGGCGATGAGCCTCGGCTTCACCTGCGGATTGCGCTCAAGGAAGTAGTTAAGCCCGGCAGCGAAAGCGTCGCAAAGCTCGCGGGTGCGCTGGTTCGCGTTTTTATACTCCGCTTCGGAGAGTGTTGTTATCTCGAGCGTGTGATTCAACAGGTCCTCGGCCAAGGCTTCTTCGCCGTTCACTTCCGCGGCACGCCCGAGCGCCTGGATATAGTTGTCCTCAACTTGCCAGAAGTTATCTTCGGCTTGCGCGTAAGCAAAGCCGAAGACGCAACTCGCATCGGTTGGCCCGTAAACATGAGGTACACCGTAGTTGTCGCGATAGATCGTGACCGAACGCGCAAGCCGCTCGACGCGAGCGTCGGCTGCTTCGGCTCTGGTCACCAGCAAGCTCAACAGCAAGAGCGTGCTGATACCTATTGTCCTGAACACCGACGTTTGCTTTGTAGCACTAAGAAGCATTGCTATGGCTCATCTCTTTCCCTCTCATGTCTTGCTCCAGCTCTTTTGATATTGCCTCGAGGAGCGGCAACCTGGATGTGTTAAGAAAAAAATGATCGCCGGGTAACATTCGCAATGCGAAAGGACCGGTTGTGTGCTCGCGCCAGCCCTCAATGCCGTGACGAGAAAGGCCGTGGTCATCGAGGCCACCGAAGGCCGTGATGGAAAAACTGAACGGCGGTTTAGGACTGTAGATATATGAATTGCAGAGGGTCACATCTGCGCGAAGAATGGGCAACACCAATTCCATCAACTCAGGATTTTCGAGCGCCTCTTCGGGGGTACCGTTGTAGCGCCGGAGCACCTCCGGAACTGCGGCGTCAAAGAGCTTCAGATCGATGGGCTCGTTCCTGATTTGCGGGCTGCCACGACCGGAAACGAAAAGGTGGACCGGCTCCGCGTTGCACTCTCTTCTCAGGTAGTGTGCCAGCTCAAACCCAATGAGTGCGCCCATGCTGTGACCGAAGAGCGCGAAAGGTTTGTCCAGGTGTGGAGCGAGAGCTTGGCCTACGAGCGGTATCAGTTTGTTTATTTCGGTGCAGGGCGGCTCGGTGATGCGCGAGCCTCTGCCGGGCAATTGAACCGGACAGACTTCGATCGTGTCCGAGAGGAGCCGCTGCCACGAATGAAAGATAGAATCTCCGCCGCCGGCGTAAGGGAAGCAGAAGAGCCGCACACTGGCTCTTCGATTCGGCTTCCAGTTGACAAGCCAGGGAGTGCTCATGACTCAAAAATGAAATTTATATCGAACTTCGGCCCAAATCTGGCGCGGCTCGACCCAATGAACTCCTCCCAACAGAGGGCTGTTGTCGAGCAGGTAGCTGCCGTTCGTCACGTTCAAGACATTAACCGTCACTGACCAGTTTTTGCCGAACTGTTTCCCGCCTCCCAAATCAAGCCGCGCGCGGCCGGGCAAGTGAGTCCCATTGGTCAGCTCCGCTCCGTTAAGAGCTTCATCTCCCAGGTTGGGGAAACCGGAGCCGTAATGGAATTCTCCGAAGATGTAGCTACTCCACGGCAAAGATAGGAAACTACCCAGCGTCAATGTGTGGCGTTGATCGTGATCGAGAAAAAAGCGACCGGTGGAGACATCCGCGTCTTCGCCGTGTTCAGCTTCGGTGAGACCGCCGCTGATCCCGCCCCAGCCTTCGGCACGCATCCGCGCGTAAATGAGTGAGAAGCGAAGGCGTTTAGCAATGCGAGGCGAAGTCAGGCTCACGTCAACGCCGCGTATGCGGGCGTTCCCGATCGTCACCGGGAAGAAGATGTTTGACGCGCCGAGTGCCTCGTGGTCCAGGAAGTTCCGCGCCTTGGTGTTGTAATAGGCAGTGTCAAACCACCACCCCTTATAGGGAATGGTGACGCCGAACTGGAGCTCCTCGTCGCGCTCACCGTGCATAGGCAAGATGGCGAAACCACTGGTGTCTACAAACTCCAACAGTGAACCAGAAACAGTCGAGAGCGGCGGCTCCTGATAGTAGCGACCGTAAAATCCGTGCAGCACCCAGTTGACGCGCGGCAGGCGAATCGTCGCGCCCACGCGCGGGTCTACAGCGTTCTCACTAAGGCCGCCCTTGAAATGCGTGTACCTCAATCCTCCCGTGATCGTCAGCCACTCAGCCGGCCGGTATTGATCGCCGACGAAGACAGCTTCCATATTTCCATTGGTCCTAACGCGCTGAGCGAGGCTGAACTCCGGATCGTCTGTAGATCGCAGGCCGAAGAAGTTGTTGTCGCGCTCAAAGAATCCGTAAAAGCCGATCTTCAAACTATGCCTGCTCGACGCGGCGGTTGCGACGGCGTGCAAGCCGGCGTAATGCGAGCTCCGGTCATGGCGGGGAATGAGTGGTTGGTCGTTTGGACCACCCACGAATCGCCCGCCGGTGAAGTGGTAGAAAGGAGAGACTGTTAAGACGAAGTGTGGTCCACCAGTGTGGACCCACGTTAGGAACACAAAGCCATCTCTCTGCTTCGCCTTATCGTTGATGCCTGCTGCTTGAGTCTCCGGATCGTTCGGGACTTGATAGTTGTCTCTTTCGAAGGAAGTATTGATGCGAAACTGGTTGGTCCGGCTGGGACTGAAGATCAGATTAGCAAAGCCACCGATGCCACTTCCTTTATCATGCAGCACCTCCGGCCCCGGTGTTGCGAGGCCGTAGTCTTCGCGGAATCCGTGCAAGCTCGTGTAATAGGCAAATCGCTTCGAGTGATCGGCAAAGCTGACGAAGTTGTCCGTGACGTTGAAGTTTCCATAGACGACGCCCAGTTCGCCTTCCTTGTTACTGCCTTGGCCGGTGCGTGGGACGATGCTGAAGAGACCGTAAGTCCGGTCGCCGTACTCGACGGAGTAACTCCCGCGCTGTGCTTCAAGATAGTCAATGTCGTTTATGTAGAAGGGCGTACCGACATCAACCCCGGTATTTGTATTCGGAATCGGCACACCATCCACAAGCCACGTCACCTGATGGCCTCCGTGGACGTGCAGAATGTTGTGAGTTAAATAAGAGCCGGGTACGAAACTCGTAATTACCCGCGCACTGCCTGAGCGCGCTGCCCCCGGCGTCGTCTTGATCTGCTCTTTGCTTATAAGCGTAGTCGGAGCCGGCGTCACCACGCCGACTTCTTCGGCATTTGGTGTGACCTGAACGTTCTCTTTCAGGGACACGATCTCAAGCTGAAATCGAAGCTCTGGTGAACTGCCTGAGACGATCCTTACACCCTTTTCAGCTTTGACGAATCCTGTGGCCTCAACGCTCACCACGTACTCCCCGCTCGCGATCCCGATGAAGAGGAATTCTCCGTTATCGTTCGTCTTGTCCACTACCGAATAGCCCGGAGTTTTTGGGCTGAGAGTTACCTGGGCCGCTTTAATCGGATTGCCATTGGGATCGAGCACTACGCCCCGCACCTCACTCGAAAGCGCCGCCTTAACACCTGACGTCAAAATTATTATCAAGCCTGCACAGTACAAGGCACATTTGATACGCATGGCTGTCTTGCTTTCTTTAACGCCCGGCCATTTTCGAGGTGAGCCCGACGATTTTTCCTCGATCGATACCGTTTACAGTGTCGATGAATATCGCGATGTTTTGCGGCTCAAGTGTTTCCAACCTAACGTACTGATCGCTCAACCCGAACTCCGAACCCCACATCACGCGGATGCCACGCTGGTCCAAAACGGTTCTCAGATCTTCCGTACGCGCGCGAATCAGCACGTAACCGGTCTCCACTTTTCTTTCAGGCGTGACGAGTTCAAAGACTCCCTGCTTTTCGCCGTCCCTTAACAATTCGAAGGAGGTTTCGATTAGTTCGATTACTGTTGAGCCTCGCTCGAGTTGTTTAGTCGCTGCCGCAGCCGAAGCAGAGGCAACCACATTGCGATTCTCTTTTCTCAACTGCGCAGCGTCTTCGGAGTTGGCACACACAGCCCATCCAATTCGATACTCCGCAGTCCCATGAGACTTCGAGGTCGAACCAATCAGAAACAAGTTTCTGCCACGAAACTTTCGCTGGAGATCGTGCGTCAACACCCTAGCGTCGATAGGGCGACAAGGCAAAGTAAGGTCTATGATGACTGCCGTTTCTTCCGGTACACCGGCAATAATGACTTCCGGATCAAAGATTGCGCCGGTCGGGTTATTAGGTAGACTGAGGTAAAGAAGATCTGGCTTTGTTTCTTTGGCTTTCGCGACGAGCAAGGCTTCAGCGATCGCAAAACCGAACGGTTCCGTGTGAACATCAATTATTCTGAATCCTAAGCCTTCGAACGACTCGCGCGCTCGCCAATAGCCAGGGCAAACCGTCAAGACAGTAGGGCACGCTTTCACCTTTGTTCTGAAGACATGATTTCTGATTGCCTCAATGGCTCCAGTGGCACCCGCAGTGGGGATGCAATCGTCCTGGTGAACGTTGAAGTAATCGCTGACGGCGGCAGCAAAAAGTTGCTGACTCGTTATCAGGTTCGCGTAAGGCGTCCCTGTTCTTAGTTCGATGTGACTCATGACAATCAAAAGAGCCTGCCGCCGATCGTGGCCTCCATTTCGGGGACGACGAGGGCTGTGCCCTTTTCCTCAGTGGGAACTCCCAAAACCAAAACTTCCGAGATGTGTTTTCCTACTTGCCGCGGTTCAAGGTTAAAAACAGCGAGCACTTGGCGGCCCAGTAGAGATTGCTGCGAGTAGTTGGTGGCCTGGGCGATGCTGCGCCTTGACCCGAGGTCCGAACCGAAGTCAATTACTAATTTGTAAGCAGGCACGCGGCAGCCTTCGGCTACTTCGACCGAAGAGACGCGGCCGACACGAATGTCAACCTGTTCGAAGAGTGAGAAATCAATTGTTCCGGTTTGATTATTCATGAACTTTTAAGTCTCTCCAGTCGCGACGTTGGACTTCACGGGCAGACCTATCACCGCGTTGTATATACCCAGCCAAAAATCGGAGATTAGTTTTAGGTGGCGGTGATAGCCCTCAACAATCCACGCAAGACTCTCCTCGTCTCGCGCGTAACGCTCGACGGCGTTCAATGACTCTTCCTTGTGATCCTTTTCAGCGGCGCCGATGTGCGTGTAGAAGTATTCACAGGCTTCGTGAAACTCGTCCGGATTGGACCACAGTGGCAGATAGTTACGCGCGCCGTCGTAGAGTTTGCGCAGCATCGTGTATGCCTGCCATTCCAGTGCAAGCTGCGCGCCGAAAGACATGTGGGCGTCGCCGTAAAGCTGCCGCTCGCCTTCGATCAGCTCGCGCGTGGACGGCAGCATCTCGATCTCTCGTTCGAGCCGATCACGGTCGAGCCTCCCGCTTTCCCCGAGCTTCCTGGCAAGCTCCTCGAAGAAGTGGTCTAACAACACCGAGTGGGCCTTACTGGAGTTTCCGTAACCCATCTCCGAATAGAGTGTCTTCACGTATTCACCTTTCGCGTCCAGATCGTCGGTGGCGCCGACGAGAGTCGCGAGTGCATCGGGGAATGACTTCACCCATGCCTCATAATTTCGTGCAAAGACTTCCAGTTCTTCAATGCTGAAACTCCCAGACGTCCACCGGCGGTAAAAGTCATTCTCCAGAGCAGGCTGGCTTGTGATCTCCCGCAGCAACTGTGTAAGCGCGTTCGTCACGGCAGTATCCTCCTAACGTCTTAAATGGGGCCTTTGTGGCTCAGCTAGCCGCCTTCGCCCTTTTTCTTCTGAGCATCTCTTCCAAATCATCCGCAGAGAGGCTCTCGATTCTTCGCAACGTCTCCGCCCTCTTCTCCAACTGACCAGGACTCGTTTCGCCGACAACGAGCAACGCGGCAAGCGAGGCGACCGTCGGTGCCTCAAAGATTTTTCGCAGCGGCAGATCTGGTTGAAAGGTCTTCCGCACAAGTGAGGCAACCTGTGTGGCTAAAAGTGAATGGCCACCCAGTTCGAAGAAGTTGTCATTAATGCCCACCCGCTCGACCCTTAGGACTTCCGCAAAAATTTCGGAGAGCACTTCCTCGACAGCATTGCGCGGAGCAACGAATGCTACGTCTAATTCCCGCTCGCTCCCTTCGGATCGAGGAAGCGCGTGGCGATCCACCTTGCCGTGCGGAGTAAGAGGTAACTTATCCAGAACACGATAAACGGACGGCAACATGTATTCGGGCAGCTTCGCTTTCAAGAACGCGCGTAACTCGCCGCCCGTCGGGAGTGGTCCAGGGGCGGCCACGACGTAAGCTGCCAGGTACGCGTCACCGCGCGTATCAGTGCGCGCGACGACGACCGCTTCCCGCACGCTCTCGTGTTCGCGAAGCACCGTTTCGATCTCACCCAGCTCGATGCGGAAGCCACGCACCTTAACCTGAAAGTCGTTGCGCCCGACGAACTCGATCCGCCCATCCGCCAACCAACGCGTCAGGTCGCCGGTCTTGTAGAGTCGCCCGCCCGGCTCGCCAGCGAAGGGATCAGGCACAAACCGCTCGGCAGTCAATCCCGGATGGTCCAGGTAGCCGCGGGCGAGGCCATCGCCTCCGATGTGGAGTTCGCCCGTGACACCGACCGGCACGGGTTGCAGGTGCCGGTCGAGAATGTAGAGTCGCGTGTTGGAGACGGCCCGCCCGATGGGAATCGTAGCTACGGTGCGTGGGAGTTCCCGCACCAGTTGCCAGGTGGCGAACGTCGTGCTCTCGGTCGGGCCATAGACGTTGAGCAGGCGGCACGGTGGGCCATTCTCAAGCACTTGCCTGACGGCCGAAGGGTCTGCTGACTCGCCGCCGAAGAGTAAATGCTCGAGCGGGGCGAATGCCTCGGGCAACTCATACGCGATCTGGTTGAAAAGTGCCGTCGTCAGGAAGAGTGTGTCGATTCCCTGCCGCCGAATCTCCTCGGCAAAATCGCGCGGCGACAGGATCACATCGAGCGGCAGACCGACGAGTTGCGCGCCACTCAGGAGCGCGCCCCACACCTCGAAGGTCGTGGCGTCGAAAGAAGCGTTCGACGCCTGCGCCACACAGTTCGAAGATCTCAAATCTACATAATCGGCAGCCGCAACTAGGTGATTGACCGCGCGGTGTGGAATCATGATCCCCTTCGGCGTGCCCGTCGAGCCCGAGGTGAAGATGACGTAGGCGGTGTTCTCAGGATCAGTGCTGTTTGCTGGATCTGCGTCGCTCTCAGAATCGATGGTGCAGTCGGCGGTGTCAACGAGAACGCGATCGTGTCCTTCGCCGGCGAGATCCGCAGCCGTCACTCCATGGGTCACGAGCACCGGGCACTGCGAGGTTTCAAGTATGAAGGTGAGCCGATCGCGCGGGTAGTCCGGGTCGAGGGGCACATATGCGCCGCCTGCTTTGAGCACGGCGAGCATGGCGACGATCATTTCTGCCGAGCGTCGCGCAAGCAGCCCGACGCAAACCTCCGGTACGACGCCGAGCCGGCGGAGGCGGTGCGCCAGCCGATTCGCTCTCCGGTTCAACTCGCTGTACGTGAGTTCGTGTTGCTCGAATCTAACTGCAACCGCATCCGGCGTGCGCCGGGCCTGTGCGGCGAACACTAAATGAACCGGGCGATCTTCCGCGGAGTTTTCACCGAAGTCTCTGTGTGTGTCGTTCCACTGCAACACCTCGTCCCTTTCGGCTTGCGACAGCATTCGCAGCCGTGAGACCTGCTCGTCCGGGTTTGCGACGGCGGCCTCCAGCAGATGCTCGAAGTGCCTCGCCATCCGCTCGATACTCGCTGCGTCGAACAAGTCAGTGTTGTAATTCACCTCGCCGATGAGACCTTCTTCCGACTCGGCCATTGACAACGACAGATCGAACTTCGCCGTTTGAATCTCCACATCCAGTTCGCCCATGCTCAAACCAGAGAGACTCAGGCTCTCAGATACGGCGTTCTGTAGATGGAACATCACCTGGAAGAGAGGTGAGTGGCTCAGAGTTCTTTCAGGCTGCAACTCTTCTACCAGCTTCTCGAAAGGCAGGTCCTGGTGCTCGTATCCTTCTAACGCCGTCTCCCGTATTTGCCTCAGCAACTCGCGAAACGTAATTGCGTCCGAGAAGCGCACGCGCAAGACCAGCGTGTTGACAAAGAACCCGATCACGCTCTCGGTTTCGGCGCGGTTGCGGTTGGCTATCGGCGTACCGATGAGGATGTCTTCCTGATTCGTGTAGCGATAGAGCAGTCCGGAGAAGGCCGAGAGCAAAGTCATGAACAACGTCGCCCCTTCTCTACGGCCCAACTGCGTAATTTGTTCGCTTAATTTTTTCGAGAAGATCAGGGGCCGATGAGCGCCGTGAAATGTCTTGAACGCGGGCCGCGGTCTATCCGTTGGCAGGTCGAGAACCGGCGGTGCGTCAGCCAGTTGTGTTCTCCAGTAGGAGAGTTGCTCTTCGAGCCTCTCACCTTGTAACCAGCTTCTCTGCCACAACGCAAAGTCCGCGTACTGTATTGGCAATTCGGGAAGCGCTGCTCGTTGGCCCTTCGTGTAAGCTTCATAGAGCTCCTCTATCTCGCCTATAAAAACTTTGATGGACCAGCCGTCGGAAATGATGTGATGCATCGTGATTAACAACACGTGATCGTCTTCCGCGAGCCGCAGCAGCTTGACCCGTAGCAGCGGGCCTTTGGCAAGGTTGAACGGTTTCTCCGCTTCTTCGGCCGCGAGCCGTGCGGCTGTCGCTTCCATCTTTTCCGAGGAGGATTCTCGAAGCTCGATGAGCGTCAGACTGAAATCCCATACCTTGTGAATGACTTGAACCGGGCGGTCGTCAACTATGGAGAATGTCGTGCGCAGTGCCTCATGCCGCCACAGGATTTCGTTCAGGCTTTGCTCCAACGCTGTGACGTCGAGCGCTCCCTGCAAGCGAATCGCGTGGGCTATGTTGTAAAGAATATTGTCGGGTTCGTATTGATCGAGAAACCACAAGCGCTGCTGCGCAAAAGAGAGCGGAGCAGTTCTGGTCGCCTCCGAAACTCTCTCACTAGCACGGAAAATTTTCTTCTCTGTTTTCACCTTGCCGCTTTTGCCTTCTTCCTTCTGAGCAACTCCTCGAGATCATCCGCCGAGAGACTCTCGATCCGCCGGAGAGTCTCCGCCGTCTTCTCAAACTGACCAGGACTCGGTTCGCCGGCAACGAGCAGCGCCGCGAGAGCGGCGACTGTGGGCGCCTCAAAGATTTTTCGCAGCGGCAAGTCCGGTTGAAAGTCCTTCCGCACACGCGAGACGAGCTGTGTGGCTAAGAGTGAATGGCCACCCAGGTCGAAGAAGTTGTCATTAACGCCCACGCGTTCAACCCTGAGGACTTCCGCAAAAATTTCGCAGAGCACTTCCTCAACAGCATTGCGAGGACCAACGAACGCCACGTCTAATTCGCGCTCGGCGCCTTCGGGCCGGGGAAGCGCGCGACGATCCACCTTGCCCTGCGGTGTAAGAGGCAATCGATCCAGGAAGTGATAGAGGTACGGCACCATGTATTCGGGCAGCTTATCTCTGAGGAATGCATGCAGCTCGCTTCGCGTTGGCGCTTGTTCACCGGCAGGAACGATGTAAGCCGCCAGGTGTGTATCGCCGTGCGTGTCAGCGTACGCAGTGAGAACTGCCTCGCGAACGCCTTCGTGTTCGCGCAGCACAGTTTCGATTTCGCCGAGTTCAACACGGAAGCCACGAACTTTCACCTGCTGATCCTTACGACCAAGAAATTCAAGCTGGCCATCCGCGAGATAACGAACCATGTCCCCGGTCGAGTACAAACGCGCCCCGGCACTCCGGCTAAATGGGTCGGGAATAAATTTCTCCGCCGTCAGTTCTGCTCTATTGAGATAACCACGGGCCACATTCTTCCCTCCGATGTACAACTCTCCCGCGACCCCGGGAGGCACCGCCTCCAGGTGCTGATCAAGCAGATAAACCTGCACGTTCGGGAGCGGCTTTCCGATGGGAAGCGTGACGCTACCCACGTCCTTCACGGTTTCGTCGATCTGATAAGTCGTCACCCCGACGGTTGTTTCTGTCGGTCCGTAGTGGTTGAAGATTGAGCACTGCGCGATCGTCCACAGTTGTTCGCCAAAGGTGACGCGCGAAGCCTCTCCGCCGATCATGAGTACCTTGCGCGGCATCAGCTTCGACGGGTCAACGGTCTGTTGGAGAGCAGCCAGATGCGATGGGGCTATCTTCAGGTAATCTATGCGGTGTCGTTCGAAGTAAGTTGCCAGAGCCTGCGCATCCGCCGCGCGTTCTTCACTTATCAAGTGCAGGCAGCCACCGGTCAGCAGCGGGGCATAGATCGTCGTGACAGGCCCATCGACAGTCAGAGCCTGGACCATTGCGAAGCTCGTGCAAGCGTCCAGCCCAAGACGCTCGCGGATACCGTGAATGTAGTTGCTGAGTTGGCGGTGCTCCACGAGCACGCCTTTAGGACGGCCGGTCGAGCCGGAGGTGTAGACGACGTATGCCACGTTCTCTGCCGTAACTGTGCTGTCAAAATTCGCATCGTCCTCCTGAGCGATGATCTCCCGATCAGGGTCGAGACAGATCAACTTAGCGTCGCCGGCTGGAAGTGATTCTTTCAAATCCTCTCGCGTCAACACGAAGGACAGGCCGGCGTCTCTGATGATGAATGAAAGTCGCTCCGGCGGAGACGCCGGATCGAGTGGAACATAAGTTCCGCCGGATTTGAGGATGCCCAGCAATCCGACCAACATGTCGGTCGATCGTTCCAAAAAGATGCCGACCAGGACTTCCGGCCCAACCCCGAGCTTTTGCAGATAACGCCCGACCTGATTCGCTCTTTGATTCAACTCTCTGTACGTGAGTTCGTGTTGCTCGAATCGCACTGCCACAGCATCCGGCGTAAGTCCAGCCTGTTCCGCGAACTCTAAATGAAGAGGAATATCTCTCGCGTAGTCTCTGCGGGTATCGTTCCACTGGACCAGGACCTCAACCTTTTCGGTCTCGGTCAGGAGTCGGAGCCGCGAGACCTGCTCATCCGGGTTTGAGACTGCGGCCTCGAGCAAACGCTCAAAATGTCGGGCCATCCGCTCGATACTCGCTGCGTGAAACAGGTCAGTGTTGTAATTCAACCTGCCAATGAGGCCTTCGTCCGTTTCGACCATCGATAACGATAGATCGAACTTCGCCGTTTGAGTGTCGATCTCCCACTGACTCATGCTCAAACCGGGGAGGCTCAACCTCTCTGTCACGGCGTTCTGTAGATGAAACAGGACCTGAAAGAGAGGTGAGTGACTCAGAATCCTTTCCGGCTGCAACTCTTCCACGAGCTTCTCGAAAGGCAAGTCCTGGTGTGCATAAGCCTCTAACGCCGTCTCTCGCACCTGGCCCAACAACTCGCGAAACGTCATCTGCTCCGTGAAGCGCGTGCGCAGGATTAGGGTATTGATAAAGAAACCAATCAGGCTTTCCGTTTCAGCTCGGTTGCGGTTGGCGATCGGCGTACCGACGAGGATGTCGCGCTGTCCCGAATAGCGGTACAGCAAAGTGGAGAAGGCCGCGAGCAGTGTCATGAATAACGTCACACCCTCACGGCGGCTCAATCGCGTAATATCTTCGCTGAGACTTTTGGAGAGATTTACAAATACTTCGGCGCCGTGAAATGTTTTGAACGTGGGTCGAGGTCTATCGGTTGGTAATTCGAAAAGCGGCGGAGCATCGGCCAGTTGCGCTCTCCAGTAGGAGAGTTGCTCTTCGAGCCGCTCACCTTGCAGCCAGCCTCTCTGCCAGATCGCGAAGTCCGCGTATTGGAGGGGCAAGTCGGGGAGCGCGGCTTCTCGCCCGTTCGCGTATGCTTCGTAGAGTTCTCCTATCTCGCGTATTAGGACCTTGATAGACCAGCCGTCTGAAATGATGTGATGCATTGTGACCAGCAACACGTGATCTTCTTCTGCGAGTCGCAGCAGCTTGACGCGTAATAACGGTCCTTCGGCCAGGTTGAAGGGTTTTCGTGCTTGTTCGGCGGCGAGCCGTGCGGCTGTAGCTTCCCTCTCTTCGAGAGAGCCCTCTCGAAGCTCGATAACTCCTAACCGGACAGCTTGCATTTCATTGATGACCTGGACCGGGCGGGCGCTAATCACCGCGAAAGTCGTGCGGAGAGCTTCGTGCCGGTTCAGAACGTCGTTGAGGCTCCGCTCTAACGCGGTTACGTCGAGTGCTCCATTCAAGCGAATCGCCGTCGGGATGTTGTAAAGAATATTGTCGGGTTCGTACTGATCGAGAAACCAAAGCCGCTGCTGCGCAGACGAAAGCGGCGCGGTTCTGGTGCGCGAACCCGACTGTGCCGCGGGTGCCTCCCGTCTACGATCGATCTTGTCCTCGCCTACGCTTTCAAGTGGATGGGCCAACTTGCTCGTTGCCGCTTTAGCAGCCTCTTCACCAGTCTCTTCATTGGCCTCTTCATCAGAGAAGGAAGAGACTTGCAGCAACAACTCGGCGGTACGCTCAATCCGCTCACCATCAGCTTCAAGCAGCGCTCGCGCCAGACCCTCCACAGTCGGCTGCTCAAAAATCTTGCGCACGGGCAATTCAACCCGGAAAGCTTCACGCACGCGTGAAACTATCTGAGTGGCCGAGAGCGAATGCCCCCCGATATAAAAGAAGTTGTCGCAAACACCGATTCGATCCAGTTTCAACACCTCGGCGAAAATCGTGGCGAGCACTTCTTCCAACGCGCCGCGTGGCGCAATGTAACCCTTTTCGCTTTCAAGACTTGTTTCGGGCGTGGGGAGTGCGAGGCGATCGATCTTGCCCGATGTGGTCAGCGGGAAGGCCGCGAGGGTCACGAACGCAGAGGGCAACATGTACTCCGGCAATCTCCCTCGCAGGAAATCGCGCAGTTGCCTGGCTTCGATTGTGCATCCGGGATTGGCAATCATATAAGCAACTAGCCTTTTCTCTCCGGCTGCATCCTGGCGCAACATTACGACTACCTTGCTCACTGTCTCGTGCTGTCTGAGCGTAGCTTCGATCTCACCCAGCTCGATTCGCATTCCACGAATCTTCACCTGAAAATCGTTTCGACCGATGAACTCGATGTTGCTGTCTTTGCGATATCGTGCGAGATCGCCCGTCTTATAGAGTCTCGCGCCCGGCTCGTCGCTGAACGGATTGGGTATGAACCTCTCAGCGGTCAACGCGGGTCGATTTAGATAGCCATGAGCCAGACAAGCGCCGCCGATATAGAGTTCACCTGGTACGCCCACCGGAACGGGTTGAAGATGCGAATCCAGCAGGTACATTTCAGTATTGGCTATGGGCCGACCCAACGGAGGAAGCACCGGCCAACTGTTGGGATCACGCGGCAACGTGAAGGAAGTCACGACGTGAGTTTCCGATGGACCATAATGATTGGTGAGCGTGCAATCTTTCAGTCGCGCGAATAGCTTGCGAACGCCGTCTGTAATTTGTAACTGCTCGCCGCCAACCATGAACTCGCGGAGACTCGAAAGCGTCTGCGGTTTATCGCAGAACTCTTCCGCGAGCTTCTGCAAGACCAGCACGGGCAGATGAAATCTCTCGATCCTGTTCGCATCGATGAAGCAGCCGAGCGCGGGAATGTCCACACGCTGCGAGTCGCGAACGAGCAACAAGCATGCGCCCGCCGCAAAGGTGGAAAATATCTCCTCGAAACTGATGTCGAAATTCAAGGAGGCGAATTGCATCGTCCGCGCGATCCTCGTTGGCGCCGCGAGGTGCCAATCGACCAGATTCACGATTGCGCGATGCGGCATACAGACGGCCTTCGGCGTTCCGGTCGAACCAGACGTGTAGATTACATAAATCCAATTCTCGGGCGTTACGGAGGTCGTAAGATCTTCGTCACTACTCCGCGCGATCCTCTCCCAATCTGTATCAAGACAGATCACGCGCACGCCGGTTCCCGGAAGATCTGCCGCCAGGCGTTGCTGCGACAGCACGAGTGGACCACCGGCGTCTCTCAACATAAAATCCAGACGTTCGCGCGGATATGAAGGATCGAGCGGCAGGCACGCCGCGCCTGCCTTGAGTGTGCCAAGGACGCCGACGATCGTTTCCAAAGACCGCTCCATGAAGATGCCGACCACGTCGCCCGTATCGACACCGAGTCCGTGCAGGTGATGGGCCAACTTATTGGCCCGTGCATTCAATTCCCGGTAGTTCAGGCGCTCGTCTTCCAAAGCGACGGCGACGGCATCCGGCGTCCGCGCAACCTGTACTTCAAAAAGCTGGTGCGCGCAGAGATCCTGCTGGTATTCAGCGTGGGTGTCGTTCCAGTCGAGCAGCAGTTCGCGTTGTTCAGCCCCGGTCAGGAGTGGCAGTTCGGCAATGCGCGCAGACGGATCGACAACGATGCCTTCAAGCAGTGTCCGCAGATGTCGGGCCATCCGGCCGATCGTGTCTCTGTCAAAGAGGTCTGTGTTGTACTCGAAGGTGCCCTGAAGTTCGGGACCGAGCTCGTCGAAGTAGAGGGAGAGATCAAACTTCGCCGTCTCGGCCTGGTACTTGAGCGGTGTCACGACGAGGTCCGGAAGCTTCGCCTTGCGGTCGGGTGTGTTTTGCAGTACGAAGACCACCTGGACGAGCGGGCTGTGGCCCAGATCCCGGCTGGGCTGTAACTGTTCGACGAGATATTCAAATGGCAAGTCCTGATGCGCGTATGCGCCGAGGGCTGTCTCGCGGACCAGCTTTAGTAGATCTCTGAAAGTCGGATTGCCGGAAAGGTTCGTACGCATCGCCAATGTGTTGACGAAAAACCCTATTAGTCTTTCCAACTCCTGGCGATGGCGATTGGCAATCGGCGAACCGACGATCAAATCTTCCTGTCCTGTGTAGCGATACAGAAAGACCTTGAAGGCCGCCAGCAACATCATAAAGAGCGTCACGTCCTCCGCCCTGCAGAGAGATCTGATCGACTGCGACAGTTCAGGCGACAGTGGGAATGAGAGGCTCGTCCCGTTGTAAGTTTGGAGCGCCGGACGAGGACGATCGGTGGGCAGTTCCAGGATCGGCAGGCTCCCGCCGAGATGTTGCCGCCAATACGCGAACTGTTCGTCGAGCACGTTGCCTTTTAGCCAGTTCCGCTGCCAGGCGGCGAAGTCAGCGTACTGGATCGGCAACGTGGGAAGCGTGATCTCCCGCCCTGTCACGTAACCTTTGTAGAGCGCAACTACCTCGTCGATAAGCACGCCTATGGACCAGGCGTCGCTCACGATGTGATGCATCGCGAGCAGAAGGATGTGCTCCTCGTCTCTCATCCGAACCAGAGTGATTCGCAGGAGCGGCCCATGTTTCAAGTCGAATGACGCCTGCGTCTGTTGGTGGATTAAGTTCTGGACTATATCGTCCCGTTCTGACTCGGGTACGTGTGTGATGTTTACGACTCGCAGGTAAAGCGGTTCGGGAGGCGCGATTATCTGAACCACCTCGTTATCGATGACATCGAACGTCGTCCGCAAAGCCTCGTGACGCCGAATGACCTCGCTGAAGGATCTCTCCAACGCGAGCGTATTGAGTTTGCCTTGCAGCAAGACGGAGCTCACAAGGTTGTAAGCAGGATTGTCAGGCTCGAACTGATCGAAGAACCAGAGTCGCTGTTGCGCGAAAGACAAAGGGGCCAGCCCGCCCTCTTCGCGGCGAGGAATTCTTTCGGCCTCAGGGGAGTTGATTCCCTGCTCGCTCAGCAGTGCTTCCAGGAGGGCTCTCCTTTTAGCCGAGAGATCGAATGCTCCTCTTGATGTGCTACTCATGCTGTGAGCCTCTCCTCAAATGAAAGCCACAAAAATACCCTAAGTTGTTTGAGCCTTTCGTGCCTCTTTGTGGCTGATTAAGTCATCAACTTCCTCGTCCGAGAGGTTGACGAGCTTCAGCAACAATTCGGCAGTGCGTTCCACTCTTTCTCGATGCCCTTCATCTTCTAAAATCGCCGTCGCCAATCTGGCCACCGTCGGCGCCTGGAAGAGCTTCCGCAACGGCAGTTCCAACTGAAATGCCTCTCGCACTCGCGACAAGACTTGCGTGGCCAACAGCGAATGTCCGCCCAGATCGAAGAAGCTGTCGTTAACGCCGACTCGTTCGAGCGACAATACGTCCGAGAAGATTTCGGCCAGCACTTCTTCCAACGCGGTCCGCGGCGCAAGATAATTTTCTTCAGCCTCGACTCCGATTTGAGTGGGCAACGCGTTGCGATCAACTTTGCCGGTGGCTGTGAGCGGCAGGGCGTCGAGCATGACGAACGAAGAGGGCAGCATGTACTCCGGTAGCCGCTCTTTGAGAAACTCCTTCAGTTGCGTCGCGGTCGCAGTTCGCATCTCATTGAGAACCACATAGGCAGTCAGATGCTCACTCGCTAAGAGAACCACCTCCCTAACCTCTGGATGCTGCGCCAACATCAGTTCGATTTCACCCAACTCGATCCGGTAACCGCGAATCTTCACCTGGAAGTCGTTACGACCGGCGTATTCGATATTTCCCGTTGCGAGTAAGCGCGCCAGATCCCCCGTCTTATAGAGACGCGCACCTGGCTTCGCGGTGAATGGGTTAGGAACGAAACGCTCTGCCGTTTGATCGGGATGATTGAGATAGCCGCGCGCTACCCCGTCGCCGCCGATATACACTTCGCCTGTAACTCCGACCGGCGCAGGTTGGAGTTGTGAATCGAGCACGTAAATCTGTGTGTTCGCCACAGGCCGGCCAATCGGCACCGGCCCTTGACCCGCAGTTGAATCGCAGTAATGAACGCTACTCCAAACGGTCGCTTCAGTAGGTCCATACTCGTTAAACAGTGCCGCCCGCGGCAGCACCTCAGCATGGCGCGTGACCAGTTCAGGAGGACAGGATTCGCCGGCGACGATCGCTGTCCGAACAGTACTCAACTGTTCTGGTCCACCGTGCCGTAAAATAAGCTCATAGAAAGCAGGAAGAGCCAGCAGATGTGAGACGCAGTGCCGCGCGATTAACTCAGCGAGATGCGCGGGATCCTGATATGAGTCTTCGTCCGGGATGACAAGCATTCCTCCCCGGCACAGCGTCCAGAAAAGGCCGGCCACGGAGCTGTCAAAGGCGAACGGTGAAAGTAAAAGGAAACTGTCTAAGGGTTCCTGGTAATAACGGAAGCGCGCGAGTATCGAATGGGTCAGGTTACGATGCGAAACCAGAACGCCTTTCGGTATGCCTGTCGAGCCTGAAGTGTAGATCACGTAAGCGAGATTCTCGCTACTAATCGTGGTTTTAAAATCCGCGTTAATCTGCGTTTCAATCTCGTCCGCGTTGCGCTCCAGACATTCCTCTGTGATTACGATCTGCGCACCCGCATCGGCCAGGATTCGGGACAAACGTTCACGCGGATAGGACGGATCAAGTGGCAAATAAGCGCCGCCGGCTTTGAGCACGCCGAGAATCGCTACGACCGCATCAACCGAGCGCTTGAGACAAACACCCACCAAACTCTCAGGTCCCGTTCCGAGTCCTCGCAAGTAATGAGCTAACTTGTTGGCTCGCTCGTTGAGTTCTTGATACGTCAACTGTTCATCGTTAAGGACCACTGCGACAGCTTCGGGCTTTGCTGCGGCCTGCTGCTCAAATAGTTCATGTACGTAGAGGGCCGACCCATTCTCTACTTGAGTGTCGTTCCACTTGAACAGGATTTGCTGCCGCTCATCGTCGGCCAGCAATGGAAGTCGCGAAACTTGCTCGTCAGGATTTGAAACCGCGGCCTCCAGCAAATGCTCCAGATGTCGGCCCAACCGCTCGATGGTCGCTGCGTCGAACAAGTCCGTGTTGTATTCGAGCTGGCCGCTCAGGCGTCCATCCGTTTCACCGACTGTCATTACCAGGTCGAATTTCGCCATGAGGCTATCGAAGGGCAGTGGCGTCAGGCGCAGCCCGTGCAGCTCCAGATCGTGCATCGGGGCGTTTTGTAGATCGAGCATCACCTGGAAAACGGGTGAGTGACTGAGGCTCCTTTCCGGTTGCAACTCTTCGACCAGCTTCTCGAAAGGCAAGTCCTGATGCGCGTATGCCTCTAATGCCACCTCTCGCACCTGGACTAATAACTCGCGAAATGTCATCTGCTCTGAGAGTCGAGTGCGGAAGATCAGTGTGTTGACAAAGAAACCGATCAGGCTTTCTGTCTCGGCACGGTTGCGGTTGGCTATCGGTGTACCGACGAGGATGTCGCGCTGGCCCGAATAGCGGTAGAGCAGAGTTGAGAAGGCCGCGAGCAGTGTCATGAATAGCGTCGCACCTTCACGACGGCTTAACTCCTTCAGTGACCGGCTCAGAGACTCTGATACGAGCAGAGTTTCGTGAGCACCCCTGTAGGATTGCACCGGCGGGCGTGGCCTATCGGTTGGTAGTTCGAGAAGGGGCGGGACATCGGCGAGTTGCACTCTCCAGTAGGAGAGTTGCTCTTCGAGCCGCTCACCTTGCAGCCAGCTTCTCTGCCAGCCGGCAAAGTCCGCGTATTGGATCGGCAGCTCTTGAAGCGGCGAAGGGCGTCCAGCAGCGTAGGCTTCGTAGAGCGCCGCCAGTTCTCGCACAAACACGCCCACTGACCATCCATCCGAAATGATGTGATGGATTGTCAAAAGAAGTACGTGCTCAATTTCGCCGAACCGTAAAAGGTTCGCGCGCAGCAGTGGTCCTGTCGTTAGATCGAACCGTTGGCGCGCACTTTCCTCGGCCCATGCGCTCACTCTTAACCGGCGCTGGCTCTCATCCAGTTCTTGCAGATCGTGTACCGGTAATTTGAAGACGGCGCTCTTGTTGATGACCTGAACTGGGCGATCGTCGATCACGGCGAACGTGGTGCGCAGGGCCTCGTGCCGCCGCAGGATTTCGGCGATGCTTCGCTGCAACACCGACACGTTGAGCGGCCCCGAGAGTTCTACCCCGGTGTGTATGTTATAGAGTGGGCTCTCAGGCTCGAGTTGATCCAGGAACCAGATCCGCTGTTGGGCGAAGGAGAGCGGTGCCGGTCCGGACTCTGTGCGGCAGGGAATTCGTTCGACCTTCGCCTCTCCGATTCCCTGTTGACGCAGCAAAGTCTCCAGGATCGCCCGTTTCTTTCCGGAGAGTTCCAATGTCAGTTTGGAAGAGCTATTCATCATTTCTTAAGCCACAAAGAAGCACCAAAAACACAAGTGATATGGCTTAGTTTTTTGTGCTTTCTTGTGGCGATCCAGTTTCGAGGTAAAGCCTTGCGGCGTCCTCGTCAGAGAGCGCGGAGAGCTTGAGCAACAACTCGGCGGTGTGCTCCACCCTCTCTCGCTCCTCTCGATCGTTCAAAATGGTTTCCGCTAATCGCTCTACGGTCGGCGCCTCGAAAAGCCTTCGCAGCGGTAACTCCACCTGAAAAGCGACTCGCACCCGCGACGCGACCTGCGTTGCTAAGAGCGAGTGGCCGCCCAGCTCAAAGAAGCTGTCACGCACGCCGACGGGCTCGACCTGAAGTACCTCCGAAAAGACCCCACAGAGCACTTCCTCCACCGCCGTCCGCGGCGCGACGTAGACCTGGGCCAGCTCGGGTCTCGCCTGTTCAGGCACGGGCAGCGCATTGCGGTCAACTTTCCCGGTGGCCATGAGCGGCAGGGACTCGAGCACCACGAAAGAGGAAGGTACCATGTACTCCGGCACTGTCCTTTTTAAGTAGTCCCGCAACTCACTTGTCGTCGGCGGTGACTCTTCACTTGCCACCACATAGGCGATCAGCCGCTTCCCGCCAGGCGCGTCCTCGCGTGCAACAACCACAGCCTCTCGCACACCGGGATGCTGGCCTAACACAGTCTCAATCTCCCCGAGTTCTATGCGGAAGCCTCGCACCTTTACCTGCTGGTCCACTCGCCCGGCGAACTCAATCTCCCCAGTGGCGACGAAACGCGCCAAGTCACCTGTTTTGTAGAGACGCGCGCCGGGCATCCGGCTGAACGGATCGGGGACGAACCGCTCTGCGGTCAACCGTGGCCGGTTCAAATAACCCCGCGCCAGGCCGACGCCGCCGACGTGAATCTCGCCCGTTATGCCAACTGGTACAGGCCGAAGGTGCTGGTCCAACAGATAGACTTGCATGTTGGGGATGGGCCAACCGATAGGCGGAATACGATCTTCGCTTTCCGCAAACTGGATCGTCGTCGCGTAGACGGTCGCCTCCGTCGGCGCGTAAGCGTTGAAAAGTTGCCGCCCGCGCGACCAACGTGCTGCCGTCGCGGCGCTGCAAGCCTCGCCGCCGATGATGATGGTTTTCAGAGCCGGATACTCAGCGTCGGGGATCGTGTCCAAGAGAGAAGGCGTTATGGCTGTGGTTGTGATGGCACGATCGCGCAGCAACTGGGCCAGTTCAGGTCCTGACGCGCCCTGGCCTGCCAGGCATAGCGTGGCTCCGCCGAGCAGGGCCATGAAAATTTCCAGTACTGAAGCATCGAAACTGAGAGACGCCGCTTGCAGGATTCGGCTATTAGTATCGACCCCAAATAGCTTGATTGAGGCTTCGATCACGTTCGTCACTCCGCGATGAGCAACGAGCACTCCCTTGGGTCGGCCGGTCGAGCCGGAGGTATAGATGACGTACGCCAGATTATCCGGCATAGCCTGAGCTTGAAGGCTCTTACTACCCTCAGTCGAGAACAGCAAGCGATCTGCGTCGAGGCAAATCGTCTGCGCCGCCGTGTCCGGAAGGCGATGAAGAAGTGAGTTCTGTGTCAGCACCACTCGCGCTTGCGAGTCTTCGATCATGAAACGAATGCGCTCGGGCGGATATTCCGGATCGAGTGGAAGGTACGCCCCGCCCGCTTTCAATACCGCGAGTAACCCCACCAGCATCTCGATCGAACGATTCGTAAAGATTCCCACGAGTACTTCCGGGCCGACTCCTAATCCTCGCAGGTACCGGGCGAGCTTGTTCGCTCGCAGATTCAATTCGCGATAACTCAACTCCTCACTGCCGAGACGAACTGCAATCGCTTCGGGAGCGCGTGCCTCTTGTTCCTCAAACAATTCATGCACGCATTTCTCTTCCGAGAACGGCGCGGCGGTTTCATTCAGTTCCACCAGTAGACGACGCTGTTCCTCAACCGAAAGCAGGCATACCGTTTCGTGATACGCCGCCGGCTCCGCGCTCATTGCCGCAAGCACACGGCTGTAGTAACCGGCTATCTCTTTCGCCTGTTCTTCGCCGAGTTCTATGGTCCGATAATCCAGAGCCAGCTCGATCCGTGAGGAAAGGTGGTCCATGTTGAACTGCGCCGTGAGCGGGTAATAGGTTTGCTCCGTGCCATCTACGTCAAGGACCTCCAAGCCGTCTACTTCACGCAGGCGGTCTGCGACGTGAAAGTGTGTGTAGTTGAAGACCGTATCGAATAACTGCTCCGCGCCGTGGACTCTTTGTAACTCTTGAATAGGGTATCGCCTGAAGGGCAGGAGTTCGTTTTCGGCTGCGTAAGCGCGGAGCGCAAGATCGGCCCACGTGGCGCCGCTCAACTCCATGCGCAGCGGCACCGTATTAAGAAAAGCTCCAAGGATTCGCTCACCGTCAGCCTTCTCCGGTCGTCCATTGATAAGGAGGCCTGTGATCACGTCCGAGTGTGCCGTGAGCAGGCTCAACACCTTCATATGTGCGGCCATGAGAACACTCTTCAGCGGGGCCTCGATCGATTGGGCCAACCGCTTCAGACCATCGGAAACTTCGGCCGGCACCTGAACCTCGACGCGCATGACCTCGCAAGCGTCGGCGTCCGGCTGAGTGAATGGTCTACGAGCGAGACGGCTGGCCTTCGCGCCGGTGAGAGTGGTGGTCCAATAGCTCCGGCACTCCTCGGACTGTAGTGCCTCGCGTTCGAGCAACACGAAGTCTTTGTAAGAGGCCGACAGAAGTGGCTCGCTGGGAACGGGCTTTCCGTCCAGCAAAGCGAAGTAGCGCTCGAAGAATTCGGTGAAGAACGATGCCACGCTCCAGCCGTCGAAGAAAGGCTCGCTCATCGTAAACTGAACCGAGTTATCCGCGAGTAGGTGCAGATGAAAACGGAGCAGCGGGGCCTTGGTCCAATCAAACCCGCTGCGCATTTCGTTCGTGATCCATTCAGCTATCCCACTTTTCTGCTCAGCCGGCGAGAGGTAGCGCAGGTCTTCAATGACTAAGCGAAGGTGAGGTGTTTGATGAACGAGCTGCAAGGGTTCGCTGAAGCCGGTGAGGGCGAACGAGGTGCGCAGCATCTCGTGACGCTTCGCCATCTGGTCAAGCGTGGACTGCAACTTCTCGATATCGAGTGGGAGGCGCAGGTGCAGGCTGCTGATGTAGATAAGGTAGTCGGGACTATATTCGCTATGAAAGACCATTCCGGCCTGTAACCGCGACAGCGGATAGGCATCCTCCAACGCTTGAGGCAGTTTGCGACGATCTTCTTCCGAGATCAGATCGAATGGTTGCGGATTTGATTTTGGGAGGTGGTTTTCGGCGATCCTGACCAACTCGGAGAGGTCACGAATCGTCGGGTGCTCGAAAAGTTGCTGGAGTGAAAAGTCAAATCCTCGCTCCAACACTCCGGCCCGTGTCCGAATGCTGAGAATCGAATCTCCGCCCAACGCGAAATAGTTGTCATCAATACCCACGCGCCGGACGCCGAGCGTTTCTGCCCAGACATCGGCCAGCACCTCTTCGACATTCGTGCGCGGCGCGATGAAGGCTGCTGCAAGTTCGCGCTCGGTCCAATCGGGCACGGGCAGAAGTTTCCGATCAACCTTGCCGTTTGGAGTCATGGGAAGGGTTTCGAGGAATACGAAGGCCGAAGGGATCATGTGAACCGGCAGCTGATCTTTTAAGAACTCGCGCAAATCACCGCTGGTAACACGTGCAAGTCCGTTGCAGACGCAATAGGCCACCAGCCGCTTTTCTCCGCGCGCGTCTTCCCTCGCCAGAACGACACTCTCACGAATCGCAGGATGCTGCGCGAGTGGCGCATTAACTTCTGCCGGCTCGATACGAAATCCGCGGATCTTTACCTGATCATCGACGCGACCTCGATACTCGAGGTCGTCCCCGAGCATGCGACGCGCCCGGTCACCCGTGCGATACAGACGCCCGCCAGGCTCGCGGCTGAAAGGATCCGGACCAAAGCGTTCCGCCGTCAGATCGGGACGGTTTAAGTAACCGCGCGCGACTCCAGCCCCACCGACGAAAATCTCGCCCTCAGCATCATCGGAGAGCGAACGCAAGTCGTTATCGAGCAGGTAGAGTTGCAAGTCTGGAAGCGCTCTGCCGATCACACTGCCTCGTCCGGCATTTAAATCGTCGCATGTAATCGGCCTATAGGTAACGTGGACCGTGGTCTCGGTGATGCCATACATGTTGACGAGTTGCGGACGCTCATCTCCGTGGCGGTCCAACCAGGACTTGAGCTTTTGTAGTTCGAGCGCCTCACCACCGAAGATTATTAGTCGCAGGGCGAGTTCTTCTTGTACGTCACTGTCTCTTTTCAGCAGATCTTCTTCCGCCTGACTTAGTTGCCAAAAAGCCGACGGCGTCTGGTTGAGTACCGTCACGCGCTGCTGCCGCAGCAGCTCATAGAAAGCCAGAGGATCACGACTCACGGCGAAGGGGACTACCACCACTCGTCCGCCATAGAGAAGCGCGCCCCACAGTTCCCAAACGGAGAAATCGAAGGCGCAAGAATGAAAGAGCGTCCACACATCGCGCTCGTCAAACTCGAACCATGTATGAGTCGCGTCGAAAAGGCGTGCCACGTTGGCATGACTCACTGCAACACCCTTTGGTTGGCCCGTCGAACCCGAGGTGTAGATGACATACGCCAGGTTTTCGGCAGAAGCGACGGGCGGCAGATTCTCGGTGCTCTGAGCCATGATCTCTTCTAAGTCGCGATCGAGGCAGACAACCGACACATGACGCTCAAACATCATTGCGCTTGATACATCACTGGTCAGCAACAACGATGCCTGCGCGTCCTCGAGCATGAAAGAGAGACGCTCCACCGGGTAGGCAGGGTCTAAAGGCAGATAGCAACCGCCGGCCTTGAGAACACCGAGTATGGTCACAACCATTTCAGGGGAGCGTTCGACGAGAATCCCGACGCAGGTCTCTGGTCCAACTCCGAGGCTGCGGAGATGATGGGCTAATCTGTTTGCTCGCTCGTTAAGCTCGCGATAAGTCAGCCGCTCGCCATTAAAGCTGACGGCGATTGCATCAGGCGTCGCCGCCGCCTGCCGCTCGAACCGTTCGTGAATAGTTTGGTGATCACAAAGAGGCACAAGAAATCTCAGCAATTCATTTTGTATATCTTGTGCTTCTTTGTGGGCAAAAGATCCTTGACCCAAAGTGCCTCCGAAATCTGTTCAAGTAAAGTTTGATAGTCTTGCAAGAGTTGACTGATCCACTCGTTGTGAAAACGTCGCTTGTCGTATCCAATCCTCAGCACTAACTCTCGTCCCGGTATCGCCCACACGGTGAGCGGATAATTTGATCTCTCGACAGAGCTGGCACTTACCACACGCAGATCGCCATGGACGTATGTCGCACTCCCGGGATAGTTCTCGAAAACGAAGATGCTCTCGAAGAGTGGTTTTCCCGGTTCAACTTCGCTCCACGCCTGCACGCGAGCCAGCGAGCTATATTCGTACTGGCTGATCTCCGTCTGCTGCGCCTGCAATTGTTTGAGCCAAACAGTCAGCTCCACGTCGCCTGTGATCGTTGCGCGCGCCGGCAGAGTGTTAATGAATAGCCCGACCATGGATTCGACTTCTGCTACCTGCGCCGAGCGTCCCGACACGACGACACCGAAGACGACGTCTTTCGTTTGGCTCAGCGAACTCAACAACAAAGCCCACGCACCCTTAACCAGCGTGTTCTGCGTCAACTGATGTCGTTGTGCGAACCTCTGCATCCTTGCGGTTGCAGATTCCGGCAGTTGAATTTCCTGTTCTGCATACTGGTAATCGCCAGGGGCCAGGATCCCGTGGTTGGGCAGCGGAGTCGGCGACTTGAATCCTTTGAGCAATCGCCGCCAGAAACTTTCGGCTGCTCGCAAGTCCTGCTTTTTGATCCAGGCGATGTAGTCTCGATAACCGCGTTCGGGCTTCACTGATGCCTGCTCTCCGCGGCGTAGGCTGTCGTAGGCCGTGAGTACGTCGCCGAAGACAATGGGCAGCGACCATCCGTCCAGCAGCAAGTGATGGCTGGTCCAAATAAACAAGCTCTTGTCGTCAGCCGTTCTAACAAGGGCGAGACGCATCAGCGGCGACTGCTTCAAATCGAATTCCTGCTCACGCTCTCGCCGCAGGTACTTCTCTAAAACGTCTTCCTGCTCTCGGCAGCCGAGACGCCTCCAATCAATGCGCCAGTCCTCACGCTTGAGGCGCACTTTTGCTGATCGCCTGACCACCTGCACAGGTTCTTTCACGGCCTCCCATTCAAAGCCGGTTCTGAGCACCGCGTGTGCATCTACCGCTGCTTGCCATGCCCTCCCGAATATCTCTTCGTTCAGGCATCCGTCCAGTTCGCAAACTAATTGGGTCGTGTAGATTCCGTTGTCTGATCCATAGAGACTGTGGAAGAGCATGCCTTCCTGCATTGGCGACAGAGGATAAAGATCTTCTATCGGTCCGGCTGTTCTTTGAATCTGCGCTAGCTGCCGCTCGTTCAAGTGAGCTAACGGAAAATCGGAGGGCGTGTACTCCCGCACTTCGCGTAACACGCAATGCTCGATCAGTTTCCGTAGTCTTCTAATGAAGCTCTCGGCCACTGCTTCGATAGTCTGTTGCGCGTGTAGTTCGTTGCTGTAGACCCACTCCATCTGAAGCCGGCCGTCCCTCACCGCTCCATCTATTTCGATCAGATACTTGCGTCTGCCGAGCTTGCCGCGTGACTGACCAACCGGATCGTTTGTAAAGACAAAAGGCGTAGACTCATCACTGAAGACCTGGTCAAGTTGGCCCAGATAGTTAAAGCTCACCTGCGACTGCGGAAGTTTTTCCAACTGAGTGGAGATTGTTTCGTCGTCGTGCAGATATCTGAGCAGACCGTAGCCGATGCCTCTATTCGGCACGCGCCGTAATTGCTCCTTCACAGACTTCAGGGTCTCTCCCGGCGCGGAAGAATTGCTTACCTCGAGTAGCACAGGGAAGATTGTGGTGAACCATCCGACGGTCCTCGAAAGGTCGCAGCCTTCGACGATCTCTTCTCGCCCGTGTCCTTCAACGTCCACGAGCACTCTTTTCTCCCCAGTCCACTCCGAGAGCGCCTGGGCCAATGCTGCGAGCAGCACGTCCATGATCTGAGTTCGATAGGCGCGCGGTACTTCTTGCAGCAGGAGACGTGTCTCCTCAGCCGTTAAGAAGACCGAGAGGCTGCGCGCCGAATCCACCCTGTTGTCTCCCGCACGATCAACTGGCACCGTTCCGACGTCGTGGCGAGATTCCGTGGTCCAATATTCCAACTCTTCCCGCACTGCCGCGGATTGCGCCTGCGCGCCGAGCAATTCGGACCAACGCTTGAAAGAAAGCGTCTTCGGAGGAAGTCTTACGTCCTCCCCGCGCTGCAACTGCTCGTAAGCGTGTTGCATGTCGTCGAGCAATATCCGCCACGACACGCCGTCAACTGCCAGGTGATGAATCACGATTAGCAGCCGGTGCGATCTTGCAGCTCCGAGATCGAAATAGACGGCGCGGATGATTGGCCCATTGCTCAAATCAAGGTTCGACTGCATCTCATCTGCAATCCGGTTGATCTCAGCCGTTTGTGCTTCGGGAGTGAGGGATGACAGATCTACGCACTCGAAAACCTGGTGAGTCTCCACTGCGACGATGCTTTGCCCGAAAAGATGACGGGGTATCGGGTCAGTAGGTGGTAACCCAACTTCACGCGCGAACCGCAGTCGCAACGCTTCGTGGTGTTCGATCAAACGTCCCAGACTTTTTTCTAACAGGTCAGCACGAACGGGCAGCTTCAGCTTCAGCATCACGGCTTGGTTGTAATGGTGAGGATTCGGCAACTGCTGTTCGAAGAACCAGTGTTGAATCGGCGTCAAAGGAATAATGCCGTCACCGGGTTCCTCTGCCGTCGCCTGTGTGCGCGAGGTTTGTGTTACACCAGCAAGTTCTAAAATGGATCCGTGTTGAAGGACCTGCTTCGGCGTGATTAATAGCCCGGCGTCTCTGGCGCGAGCCACAATCTGTATGCTGACGATTGAATCTCCGCCCAGTTCGAAGAAGTTCTCCGTTATTCCGACTCGTTCAAGTCCGAGCACTTCTTGCCAAATCCGCGCGAACTCCTTTTCCACCGATGTGCGAGGTTCTACGTAGTCTTCTTCAGTCTTGATCTCTTCTGGCGCCGGGAGTGCTCGCACATCAACTTTCCCACTTCCGCTAAGCGGGAGTGCATCCAGCAAGACTACGGCGGCCGGCTGCATGTACTCTGGCAACGCATTCTTTAAGTGTGCGCGCAGCTCGTCGGGTGTACATGCTTGTTGATGATGGCAGACGACGTAAGCTACTAATCGCTTGTCCCCGTCAGCTTCCCGCATGATGACCACGGCGTCCCTGACCGCACTATGGTTCCGCAAGTGCGCTTCGATCTCTCCCAGCTCAATGCGGAAACCCCTCACCTTCACCTGCGTATCTGCTCGTCCGACATACTCTACGTTTCCGTTCGCCGAGTAGCGTCCCAAATCGCCGGTCTTATAAAGACGCGTGCCCGCTTTCAGTGAGAACGGATCGGGAATGAACTTCTCTGCCGTGAGCTGCGGACGATTTAAATAGCCCCAGGCCAATCCGTCTCCGCCGATGTATATCTCTCCGGCTATGCCCGGCGGAAAAGGCTCTAAGTTTTCGTCGAGAATGTAGACTTGCGTATTTGCAACAGGCTTGCCTATCGGAACGGTTCGCTCGTTTGTGTCCGGCGTGCACTTGTAAGCCGTAGCCGTGATCGACGCCTCCGTCGGTCCATACAAATTCGCAAGTTCCACTTGCGGCAACGACCGGTACACGCCGTTTTTCAATACAACTGAAAGCGCTTCGCCACTACTAATCGCACGCCGTATACTGCCGCAATCCCTAATCCGCCCATCTTCTATGACTGCTTTGAACAATGTCGGCACAAAGTCTAGAACCATCACTTGTTCTTCGCGGATTAATTGGACCAGATAACCGATGTCGTATTGTCGATCGGAAGGGACTATGACGAGACCTGCTCCCGTAATAAGGGGTTGGAATACCTCGTCCACCGCCGCATCGAAGCTGATCGAGTGGTTCAACAACGTTCGATCTGATTCAACGAGTGGGAACTCGCGAGCGAACCATTGCATGTGCTTAGAGATCGAGCTATGGGAGATCATCACGCCCTTAGGTTGGCCCGTTGAGCCTGACGTGTAGATGACGTAAGCGAGGTCTTCGCCGGAGGTTTCCAAAGGTTCCACAGATGGCACAGATTTAATCTGTGTAATCTGTGGATAAACAACGATTCGCGCTCCGTGTTCCGGTAAGTTTTCAAGCAGTGACTGACTCGTCACCACTATCTCAGGCTGTGCGTCGGCGAACATGTAGGCAAGCCGCTCTTTCGGATATTCAGGATCGAGTGGCAGGTATGCTGCGCCTGCTTTTAAAATTCCAAGCAAGCAGACGATCATGTCCATCCCGCGTTCCAAACAGATTCCGACTAACGCTCCGCGCGTCACACCCAAACCGCAAAGACAGTGGGCCAACCTGTTGGCGCGATGATCTAACTCTTGATAACTCAGCCGCTCGCCTTCAAAGATCAGAGCGACAGCATCCGGCGTTGCCTTAGTTTGCCGTTCGAATAGTTCGTGCAGAGTAAGACTTGGAAAGTCCGCGTGAGTTTCGTTCCACTCGCGTATGAGCAAGTCTTTTTCGGCTGCACTCAAAAGCGGCAGGTCCGAAACCCGCTGTTGCGGACGGGCAATCATTCCTTCGAGCAAGGTTTCGAGATGGCGAAGCATTCGGCAGACAGCCGCCGTGTCAAAGCGATCTGTTTTGTAGCCGGCGTGCAACGACAACTGCGCACCCGGCTCCGCTGCGATTGTCAACGGGTAGTTCGTCTGTTCGATTGAACGAAGCCCTCTGATCTCAGGGCCATCACGTCTAGCCGTAAGTGAGGAGTCCACGGGATAGTTCTCGAATACAAAGATGCTTTCGAAGAGTGCCCGGCCACGCGGCACGTCGCTCCATTCCTGCACCTGCACAAGCGAGCTATATTCGTACTGGCGCAATTCGACCAACCGCTCTTGTAACTCCTTCAACCAGGGGATGAGCAACTGACCCGATGGGACGCTAACTCGCAGAGGCAGGGTGTTGATAAAGAGGCCGACCATCGTCTCCGAGCCTTGTAAGTCAGGCGGACGACCCGAAGACGTGACGCCGAAGACGACGTCGCGCTCTCCACTGTAGCGGCTGAGCAGTATGGACCAGGCTCCATACAGAAGAGTACTCAAGGTGAGTTGGTTCTGGCGGGCGAAGGCTTGCAGCGACTCCGTCGAAGTGTCGGTGAGATGAAGCGACTCTTCACTGTATCCTTGCTCCTCTTCGACTACGTTCACATTGTCGATTCCTAACGGAGTTGGCTCAGTAAACCCGTTGAGCGTCTCGCGCCAGAATTTCTCCGCTCCGGCCTGATCCTGTTGGCCCAACCAGGCAATGTAGTCTCTAAATGAGCGTGATTCTTTCAGACGCGGATCTCGCCCCGCGCAGCTTGCGTCGTAAATGGCGAAGACTTCCTGCAAAACGATCGAAAGCGACCAGCCGTCGATCAGCAGGTGATGGTGGCTGAAGACGAAAACGTACTCTTCGTCTGATCTCCTGAATAAAGCGAGGCGGAGGAGCGGCGCATGTTTGAAGTCAAATCCTCGCTCGCGATCGCGCCGCAAATATTCTTCTAAAAACTCGTCCTGTCGTTCGTGGCCGAACTGCGTCCAATCCTCCCGACTTATTTTCACTTCAACTTCTCGTCTGACGACTTGAATCGGCTCCGTCCAGACATCCCACGCGAAGTCGGCGCGCAAGGACTGATGACGCCGAACGACTGTTTGCCAGGCGGCCTGAAGCGCTTCTTCGTCAAGACTACCTCTCAACTCGCAGACTAATTGTGTCGTGTAGACTCCGCTGTCAGGCTCTGAGAGACTGTGAAAGAGGATTCCCTGCTGCGTTGGTGTGAGCGGGTAGTCGTCTTCGATCTCACCGCCAAACTTCGCAAGCTTCGCCAACTGCCGCTGGTCCAACTTCACTGGCTCTGGCTCTTCAGAGATTGATTCTCTTGCCTGGGGCGGCGTGCCGGTTAGCTGAGCCAATTCTGCGATAGTTTGGTGCTGAAACAATTGCTTGGGCGTCAGATATATGCCCGCCTCTTTGGCGCGCACGACGATCTGAATGCTGAGGATCGAGTCACCGCCCATCTCGAAGAAGTTGTCATTAACGCCGACGGGTTTAATGCCCAGCACTTCAGACCAGATGTCAGCCAGAATCTGCTCAGTCTCGCTGCGAGGCGCTTCAAAGCTCTTCTTCGGTCTGAGTGCGACCTCGTCTGGCGCAGGTAGTGCGCGGCGATCAATCTTGCCGTTCAACGTCAGCGGCAGCGCCTTCATCTCCACGATGACTGCGGGCAGCATGTACTCCGGCAATCTCTGTTGCAGGTGGCTGCGTAAATCTTCCGCCGAAAACGGCTCACCATTTCTCAGGACGACGTAGGCCACCAGGCGCTTATCACGCGTCACCTCCTCATGCGTGATGACCACGCTTTCCCGCACTGTGGGATGCTCGTTAAGCATCGCTTCAATCTCTCCCGGCTCGACACGAAAGCCGCGTATCTTTACCTGTTGATCTGTTCGACCCAGATACTCAGTCTCACGATCCGTCAACTGTCGCCCCAGATCGCCCGATCTATACAACCTCGCTCCCGCCCCGCCGCTGAATGGATCAGGGAGAAACCTCTCTGCCGTGAGCTGTGGCTGTTGTAAATATCCACGTGCCAATCCATCACCCGCGACGCACAACTCACCCGCGACGCCTGCCGGCACGGGTTGCTGGTGCTGGTCCAGTACATAAAGCTGCAAGTCGGGGATAGCGGTGCCAATTACGCTTCCCCGCCCTGACTCGAGATCAGCCATCCTGATACGTCGATAGGTGACGTGAACTGTTGTCTCGGTTATGCCGTACATGTTGACCAGTTGCGGTTGCTCGTCTCCGTATCGTTCGAGCCACGGCCGCAGGCTCTGAAGCTCGAGCGCTTCGCCTCCGAAGATCACCAGACGCAGGTCCAGCCCCGTGTCTTCAGCAGCGCTCTCTTCCACGAACATGAGTTGACGGAATGCAGACGGAGTCTGATTGAGAACGGTGACGCCTTCTCTCCGCAGCAACTCGTGGAAAGCCTCCGGCGTGCGGCTAACGAAGTATGGGACAACAACTACGCGGCCGCCGTGGAGGAGCGCACCCCACAATTCCCACACGGAAAAGTCGAAGGCGTAAGAGTGAAAGAGGGTCCACACGTCATGATGCGTAAACTCAAACCAACTTTTTGTCGCAGCAAACAGCCGTAACACGTTGTGGTGAGAAACGACCACGCCTTTGGGCCGGCCAGTCGAACCGGAGGTGTAGATTACGTACGCGGCATTATCCGAGGATATAAGACTGTCGAGGTTGGAATCACTCTCCCGTTCAATCTCCTTCCAATCTCTGTCGATACAAACCACTTTGGCCTTGTGAGCCGGAATCTGCGGCAATAAATTCGCCTGGGCGACGAGCACCTCCACTCGTGCATCGTCGAGCAGAAACGCTACTCGCTTTTGCGGGTAGGAAGCGTCCAGCGGAACATACGCGCCGCCCGCTTTGAGAATTGCCAGCAGGCCCACAAGCATTTCGGCACTGCGCTCGACGCAGATCCCAACAAGCGCCTCTGGTCCAACGCCGAGTCGTCGAAGATGTCGCGCCAGCTTGTTTGCCCGTTGGTTAAGTTCTCGATAAGAGAGATGCTGCTCGCCAAACACGACCGCGGTGTCCTCCGGTCTTGCGGCAGCCTGTTCTTCAAACAACTGATAAATGGTCTCTTCCTGAAGAAAATATTTCTCACGCAAAGGGGCCAACGCGCCAAGAAAATCATTTGGAAACGCGGTAGCGCTTTGCGCCTTTGCGTCTTTGCGCGAGAGATCTTCTCTGGAAAGCAGAGGCAGGCGGGAAATTCTTTCGGCCGGGTTTGCGACGACTGCATCGAGCAAGGTCCGGAAGCTTTGCGCCATCTGTCTGATGGTTGTCGCGTCGAAGAGATCTGTGTTGTATTCGAAGCTCGCGTACAGCTCTTCGCCCGCTTCGGCCATCATGAGCGTGAGGTCAAACTGTGCAACGCGCTGCTTGAGCGGCACGGATTCCATCTCGAGCCCGCCCAGATTCATTCGCGCTCCGGCTTCACCCAGCGCGAATAACGAAAGCCCTTCATCGCTCGGCTGGTGCGCTATGTGCATCGAGAACATGACCTGGAAGAGCGGTGAACGCGAGGGATCGCGCGCGGCCTGAAGACGCTCAACCAAAATGGAGAATGGATAGTCCTGATGTTCGAAGGCGTCCAGTACGCTTCGGCGCACCTGCGCGAGCAAAGACTCAAAACCGGCATCGCCATTGACGGTCGCTTGCAACACCAGCGGGTTAACGAAGTAACCGACGAGTGGGGCAAACTCGGCCCTGGTTCGGCCCGCGGTTACCGAGCCGACCAATAACTCATCCTGGCCAGTGTAGCGATGAAGCAACGCTTGAAAGGCAGTCAGCAACAGCATGTAAAGCGTGACGCCGTGCTCACGGCTCAGGGCTTTCAGCCGCCGGACAGTTGCGGCGCTCAGCCGTAAAGGCTCAGAAGCACCGCGGAAGGTTTGGATGGGCGGACGCCGGTGCGTGGTGGGTAAGTTTAAGATCGGCAGCTCGCGTGACAGTTGATTGCGCCAGTATGCCCAGTGCCTCTCACCCTGCTCATTCGACAGCAACTCTCTTTGCCAGCGAACGAACGCTGAGTAGCTGGAGGAGAGAACGGGGAGCGCGGCGCGCACGCCGGACTGCTCCGCCTCATACAAGAGTCCCAGCTCCTGCATCATGACTGCGAGCGACCAGAAATCTACGATGATGTGATGGGCGACGAGTAGAAGGATGTGCTCGTCGTCTGAACGAGTGAAGAGATTGATGCGCAGGAGTGGGCTCCGTTCGAGATCGAAAGGGCGCTCGCTCTCCGCGGTCAACCGCTCGTCGAGTTGGGCTTCACTCCAGTACCGCGCATCCTCTTGCCGGAAGTGAAGCTCAACGCGATCAGCGACTCGTTGAATGGGTTGCCCTCGCGAAATAGTGTAGGTCGTTCGCAAGGACGGATGACGCTCGAGCAATTTGGAAAAGGCGTGTCGTAAAGCAGCAATATCGACTGAGGCGCGAATTTTCACGGCCCGTGCGATGTTGTACGCCGTACTCTCCGGCGCCAGGTTGTGCAGGAACCATAAGCCTCGCTGGCCGTAAGAGAGCGGATACTCGTTCTCGCTTTCACCGGAGGCAATGGCAGAAGTTTGTGGCTCATGCAGTTCGTGGGCTTTGTGTGCGGCTTCGCTCAACTGCGAGAGAATCTGTGCGCCAAGCTCAGCGATGCTTGATCCCTGCAGGAAGCTGACCATCGGCAAGGAGACGCCCAGACTCATTTCGATCGAGTGTGCAAGTTCGATAGCGGTCAACGAGTCAAGACCGTATCGAGCGAGCGGTTGATCCATGTGCACACTGCCGGCAGCAATCCCGAGCTTCGCGGCGACCAGCGACGCCAGCCATGAACTGATATCTCCCACGCTCAACTGCGAAGTCACCAGCTCCGGCGCGTCGCCCTCCTCCGAAGCAGTTGCGCGCCACTCGGCGACCGCGTCGAGCGCACCTTCCAGAAACTTCCGGCGGGAAGCACGTCGCTGAATTTTGCCGCTCGAGGTTTTGGAAATTGAGCCGGGCTTGATGAGCGCGACTGCATACACTTGCAGATCGTGTTCGGAGGTTACCGCTTCACGGATTGTCTCGATCACCTGGTCCAGGTCTGCTTCCTTACGGGTGTCTATCTCTTGAACGATCACTAAGCGTTCCTCACTATCGGCTTCAACAGTGAAGGCCGCGCCGCAGCCCGGCCTGAGTGCCGCGTGACAACGCTCTACAGTCCACTCGATATCCTGCGGATAGTGGTTCAGGCCGCGGATGATGATGAGATCCTTGATGCGGCCCGTGATGAAGAGTTCCCCGTCTTCGATGAAACCTAAGTCTTCGGTGCGCAGGAATGGCCCTTCGCTTGTGTCTGACAGATAAGCGTTGAAGGTTTGGTGTGTTTCTTCCAAGCGATTCCAATAACCCTTAGCCACGCTCGGACCGGAAACCCAGATTTCTCCGACCTCACCATTTTCGAGTTCGGTTAACGTTGCCGGATCGACGATGATGACGCGCTCGTCCGGCAACGCGCCGCCGCACCCAACCATCAGTTTCGCTTCCACTTCCTTGATTACGGGCAGGCTCTTCTTGCGGCCACCGGTCACGACCAAAGTCGCTTCTGCGAGTCCGTAACAGGGGAAAAGGGCTGAACGTCGAAAGCCACATGGCGCGAACCGGGATGCGAACCTGTCGAGAGTTTCGGCGCGGACGGGCTCTGCACCGTTGAAGGCCACGCTCCAACTGCTCAAGTCGAGCTTTGCTGCGTCAGCCGCTGTGATCTTGCGCGCGCACAGATCGTAAGCGAAGTTCGGCCCGCCGCTCGTCGTTGCCCTGTAGTGAGAGATGGCCTCCAGCCAGCGGACCGGACGCTGCAGGAAAGAAGCGGGCGACATCACGACAGCCCTGATCCCGGCGTAGAGAGGCTGCAGCACTCCCACCATAAAACCCATGTCATGAAAGGTCGGCAACCACGAGACGTAGCTGTCTGTCTCCTTGTGCTCAAACAGGTGAAAGATCAGACTGGCGTTGTGCAACAGGTTCGCATGCGTGAGCATTACGCCGCGGGGATGTCCGGTCGAGCCTGACGTGTACTGAAGAAAGGCAAGGTCGTCGGCAGTCGCAGGTTCAGGTTGCCAATCTTCATCAACACTGGTCTCAACCGTGTCGGTGGCGAGCCATTGGAGAGCTTTCAGATCCGGAGCTTCTGCGAAGATCGATTTCGCCCTCGCCAGTATGAGCGAAGTAGTTAATACAAAAGCGGCCTGAGCATCAGCGATGATTGTCCCCAACCTGGGCAGACTCCGATTAAGCTTGGCGAATTGCGGTGGATAAGCGGGAACAGCCACCACTCCTGCATAGAGGCAGCCGAAAAAACCTTCGATGAAGTCTAATCCCGGCGGGTAAAGGAGGAGTGCCCGCCCGCCTTTCGCCCCTGCTTGTCGTAGCGCTGCGGCGATTGCGCGAGCGCGCCGCTGCAATTCCCAGTAGGTTAAATGAAGCTCGCTTGTTTCTCCGTCGAGCAGGAAGGTGTAGGCGAGTTGGTCAGGATGTTGAAGTGCGCGATGGTTCAACAACTCGATCAAAGTTGCGGGCCCTCTGGTCGCTTCAACAAAAGACTCTAATTCCGGAGTAGTCTGGTACTGCATCGCCTCCAGTCAAACTGCAACTCAGACGTAACATTCCATCAAGAAACCGCGCGCATGTTTTGGGATGAACTGCTAGCGCAATTAGGGAGGTGAATTTTGACTGGGCTTACTGCCGGGCTTTTCAGTCGGGCGACTACAAAAGGGAGGCCACTCTAAACGCGAAGATTTAGAGCTTTCTCGTCGGGCAAGTTAACTTTGGGCGCGTAGATTATATTCGGGCAATATTCGAACTGCAAGACAAAATCTTTATCCATAGATTACACAGCTTAATGAATAGAATCTGTGTAATCTGTGGCTGAACGAGGTGCTGCAATGATACAAGGCTATCCTGATAGACCTGCCGTACGTCCTGGAGAGAAGCTCCGGCTTCATATTTCGACCGATAACCCACACAAAAGTTTCCGTGTTGACTTCTACAGGCAAGGCGTTGGACTGGCTAAGATGGGAAGTCTCGACGCGCAAACCGGTCATGACTTCGCGCCGCTCCACCATTACGACGATTGGGGCTGGCCCAGCTATGATTTTCGCATCCCTAACGATTGGCCGAGCGGCGCCTACATCGCCAACCTCATAGAAACAGATCAACAGGGCGAACCAATTAACAATAGCGAAGAGCTAAGCGCAGACGGTCGCAATGCCAAGGCGCTGTTTGTAGTGAAAAGCAGTTCACCCGGACAAAACGCGCACATTCTTTACAAGCTGTCTCTGACAACATATCACGCGTACAACTACTCGGGCGGCGGCAACCTCTATGTGGGCGAGTGGTGCAAAGACGCGATCACGAAAAAGAGAGTTAATAAGGTGAGCACTCACCGGCCCGGCGGCGGAACGGGCGGCGCAATCCCACACTTCGACGCGAGCAACAATGTTTCCGGCAGCATTGATTTTTACGATGCCGGATCGCCTCGCCAGACTTTCGCACACTGGGACGTTCCGTTCATCACCTGGCTGGAAAAGAATCATTACCGGGTGGATTACTGCACTGATCTCGACCTGCACGAGGAGCATGACCTCCTTACGCCTTACCATCTCCTGCTCAGTGTCGGTCATGACGAGTACTGGAGCGAGCAAATGCGCGCGCATATCGAAGTGTTCATCCGACAGGGTGGCAACGTGGCCTTTTTCAGCGGCAACACGTGCTGGTGGCACATCGAGTTTTGCGATTTCACTAAGTGTGCTGATGGCGAGCTTCACCCGACGGCGTTCATCCGTGATTTCAACACCTGGAAAACGAATCCTGAAAATTCACTTACCGGAGTTAGTTACCGCAACGGAGGAGGGTCGTGGACAAAAGAGCGCGAAGCGCTGGGCTACACCGTGCAGAATGCCGATCATTGGGTGTATGAAGGAACCGGCCTTCGCAACGGAGACGTTTTCGGTGCTGACGAACATCTGGTTGGTTACGAATGCGACGGCGCGCTCTTCACGCGCGACAATCACGGCTTCCCTGTTCCCACGGGCGCAGACGGCACACCGTCCGACTTCGTCATCTTAGCCGTGGGTGAGTTGGCGGACTCAGAAGGATGGCAATTCGAGGCGAGGGAGAATCAGAATCAAGGGCCTCGAGCGGCGACGATGGGCCTCTATACTCGCAGCGGAATCGTCTTCACTGCCGCAACCACCGATTGGACGCGCGTCCTCAACACCAATACACAGATTGATGGCATTACAAGGAACGTCCTCAACCGATTGAGCTCACATGCAGTTCGCATCGTTGGACCGCTCTCGAATGATGAACATGGTTTCCTGCCTGTAACGCGCTGCCGCCAGCCGGAAGGAAGCAATGCGGCAATTAAGTTTCAAGTTGACGCCGGCCAACTGCCCAATCAGGAAGGTTTAAAGTACCGATGGTCCATTTCAGGCGGAGATGCCGTTGCGCAGTTGCCGTTAGATCAGCCGGTGTTTGAAGCAGTGATGCCTTCTTCGCCCACGCCAGTGACTGTGACGGTGGAAGTTGAAGATGGCGCAGGCTACAAAGGTTTCGGCACGCTGACGTTTACGCCGCTGTCTCAGCAGGAGTACTTACAATTTCAACTCTGGACTTCTCTTCGCACCCTGGCGACGTTGGTCCAGAGCGCGTTTAGAGAACCGATTGCAGGCGCAAACGAAGATACAGCGAATTTGTTATTCCCGCTCTGGGATCCCACGATCGGGCGAGCGCTCACTCCGTCCGTGCAAGATCTGCAAAACGTCGCTCTCGGAGCGCGACAACTGACAATGCTGGCTGAGCAGTTGAGAGAGTTAGCTGAGCGATTGATAGAGCACAAATGAAGACTCGAAAATTTTATTTTGTGCTTTTTGTGCCTTTTTGTGGCTGAAGATCTTTTCCTGAAAGTATGTCCTCGACGATAGCGACTCCAGGCGACTGCTGCTCAAGATTGCGAAGTTTCTCAGACATGAGTTTTGCACGCGCCGAGTAGGAAGAATCTTCGAGCACTCTGTCGATCAAACGACCCAGCTCAAGCGCCGACACCTCCTTGAGCCGCAAACGCGCACCCAACCCGTGATAGACGACGCGCGCGGCATTCCCAAATTCATCGTAATAGACCGGCATGAGCAGCATTGGCACTCCCATAAACGCGCTTTCTTTAACGCCGGTAACTCCTGCATGAGAGATCATTAGTGATGCTCTCTTCAGCATTTCCACTTGCGGCGCCACAGACGTGATGAACACGTTATCAGGACAATTAAATTCATCCGGCTTCAAGTAGTTGCCAATCGTGACGACGCCTTGCAAAGCCGGCCTTTGGACCATCGCGTCCATAAACATCTGAAAGAATCGTGAAGATTGTGCAGGAAACTTGAAGGGCAATAGACTGCCGAGGGTACAGTAGATGAGCGGTTTATGCTCGTCCACGCGATCCCAGGGGAAGTCGCCATCTCTTCTCTCGATGTCAACAGACGATTCGATGAAAAACGCACCTTCCGGTTTTCGGGGTCGAGGGAAATCCAATTGTTCCGGGAAGAACACCAACTCCGGCAGCAGTAACCGAGGCCAGGTCTCGACGCGAAAATCGATTTTGCTCACCGGGTAACCGAAATGGCGCGCGAGCTTCTTCAGGTCTCCGGAGATGTCCCAGTCTCTGGAATAGAGACGACGATACAAGAACAATTTTCTCCACTCGAACCATGTCCGCAGCCGCGAGCGCAAGGTGTGTTTGGGAATAAAATTTGATTTGAACGGAGGAACCGCCGAGTCCTCGACAGAGATCAAGGTGCTGGAAAAAGAGATAACCGGAATGCCAGTCTGGCAGGCGGCGATTCCGACCCAGGGCGTGCCGCTCGAAGTGAGTAAGAGATCCGGCTGGAGGTGACGTGTGGCGCGATCTAATTCGCCTTCGCGCAAAAGTTCGCACGTCCCTTGAAAGCGATCTCTGAATTCGGCCAAACCGTACCGCTTGCCCTGTGCTTCACTCTCAGACTGTTTGGCCAGCGTGCCTTCGGGAAAGGCGCGACTAAAAATGGGAGTGAAATCGAAGCCTTGAGAACGAATGCGCGGCTCAGTGTCAGGGATGCACAGGTATTGCACATGATGCCCACGATTGCGCAGCTTCCTGGCAAGAGCGAAAGTCGGATTCAAATCCGACGCGAAATGAAATGGCATGAAGACTATCGTCGCCATATTTATTCATTAGCCACAAAGGCGATCTAATTGTTTCTCAGCCTTGATCAATAATCTTTTCCTTCATGACTCGTCGTCCAGCAGGTAGCGCTCCAGCTTTCCACGACGCCGAACATCCAACGTGGCGCAATGGAAAGAGCCGCCAAAGCTATTGAAGTTTCGAAAATTGCAGAGAATCGGCGTGAAGCCCCAATTCTTTAGCATCGTAATCATTGGCTCATCCTGACGCTCAACAATGACCCGCTTTTCATCGAGCATGAGAATGTTCATGTTAATCCACTTGCTGGTCATGTAGAGCGTGTGCTCGGGCGGCATGATGGGTTTGGGAGCGCGCAAAACATCCCAGCCCTTGAATACCTTCGGCACTTCACGGACGCGCTCCGGATTGATGAGCAGCTTACCTGGCGCCAGGGGTGCTAAGGTGGCGTCGATATGCATGGCATGTGGGTCATCGAACTCAAAGACGTGAATCCGATAAGTGTCTCCCAGGTGACGTCGGAGCCACTCAATACCAAACTTATTCGTTACGTTACTCTCCTGCGCGAATATATCTCGACCGCAGCGAATGAAGTCAGCGGCATCGAAGGTGGGCTCAAACTCTGTGATGACGAAGCGCGACGGCTCGCCGTTCGCAGGCTCGGTCCATTCATAATCGTACAACTCGTCCTTCAGTTCCGGACTCGGAGCCGCACTCCACTTGGCTCCATTTTTGAAGTACTCCTTGAGGAGTGGTTTGAACGCGGCCGTGCCGTAGTGGCGTGAACGCCATGCGAGTGGACATTCGATGATCTCATTGCCAATTACCAGCAACACATCGCGCGGCATTGCATCGTAGAGCCCGGTGCTGGTCCATCCTGGCGCTCCGTATTGTTGTAGTTGATCTGTAGGTACCGGCCGGCGTACTTTTATGCCTTCTCCTTCCAGTATGTGGACAAATTCGTCCAGTTCCTTCTTTGCCATTGCGATCTGTTCAGGTGGAAACGGTTTGCCGGCATTTTCTCGAAAGACCCCGAGCTGATCGTGCGGCATGGTTGCTTCCAGGGTGATGTGATAAGGAGGGAATGTGGCGCCATCTACGACGCCGACAATCGCTTCTTCGAGTAGGTCCCACTCGTTATGTGAGTTGACGGGACAGTAAGCATTGCTCTTTGAGGTTTCAGTGTTTGTTTTCATGATGAAAATTTAGATACTGTCAACGTGCGTAGCTGGCTCACACCGAGAACTGTTGTCAGGTCGAGGTGACTTATAGGCGGCGAAGCATATTTGCCTGAGCACGCAGTATCCTCGCAATAACTCTGCACACTATCGCGCTCGCGTCCATTCCAGAGCGCAAAAGGAACGGGTTGTACTGAATGGATATCTGCACGTCTCTGTCCTGAGACACGTTCAGGCAGATTGGTATAGTGATCCGGTACGATCATCACACTGCCTAGCTGTTCCGGGTGAACGAGGAAGTAGTTAACAATCTGGCTCATGACGAATCGATCAATCATCTCAATTGACTTGATCTTGCCGGCCGCGTCTCCCATGTGCGCGGCCTCATCGGGTGCGTTGATATGACAGACGACAAACTCGTAGCCGCCGCGAAGCAACTCAACCACCTTCGTGCCCTTGCTAGCGTAGTCGGTGTCCGGCCGTCCGTTGCCAACCTTGAACGAGTCGATGCGACCCGCTTTCGCGATGCCGTGGAGAAAATCCATGCAGCCGACGATTGCGGTTCGTCCGCTGAAGCCGCTCACTTCCGCGAAAGGCGGCAGGTTCAGTACTCCTGACGCACTCCACGGAAAGAGCATGTTTCCCACCTCTCCTTCCAGGACCGCGGCAACGCATTGCAGATAGTTATTGATCTGCTCCGCTACGCGGCATCCTTTATCGTTCCGCCCGGTGAGCAGGCGCGCCGAATCAAATTCAACACCATGGCTCTCGTGTGGCTCCGGACAGATCAAGTCACGTGGATCGATCTGCGCTTGACGCATCACTAGCGTGTTGCGGAAATCCAAGTGGTGGTAGAGCTCGAAGGCCGGGAACTCACTTCGGAGCATCTCGTTGACACGATTGATCAAAAGACGTGCTTGCGAGGAATAAATATAGTCAGCGTTATAGCTAGCGAGAACGCTTCCTTCCATACGCACCAGGTTGGCCCTGAAAGCAATGTCGCCTTCGTTGAGTTGCACTCCTTCGAGCGCGAGCAACTCGCATGAAGCGCGACCGCATGGGTAGTAGAGGTGGGGGTCCCAACAAAGCATTCCCATCTGCGCGACCATGCTTTCCTTCGGCAGGTCGTCGTAAAGTGTTTGCATCAGGCCGCAGACACCCTCGCGCGCGATGAAGTCCATGTACGTGGTGTCTGCGAGCGCGAAAGGAGATCGGCCGTTGTCACGATATACGTCCGCCGCACCGTCAGGAATTACCAGGACGTATTGCTTCTTTCCAGCTTCCATTTGAATATCTTTGTGTCTTTTGTCCCTTTTTGAGGCTCAGATCCGCAGGTGAAGCAGCCTCTCCATGTTCTTCCAGCCGGTATCGCCTGACACGATCACCACGTCGCCCTCCATCTTGAACTTATTAATCGCAGTAATCGCCGCGTGCAGTACGCCACCGGTTTGGAGACCACAAAAGATTCCCTGCTCCCTCAACTGCGCGGTGCGACGCACAGCGTCCTGCTCCGTAACCTTCACCACGTGATCAAAGACACCCTCGTCTCGCGCACTCCGAATAAAAGGCGTGACGTAGTCGCCTTCATCAAACGACCCCGTGCCGGGAAGTTTGGTGCCTCGCGCGGCTTCGACAGTCACGATCTTAATATCTCGCTTTTTCTCTTTGAGGAATCGCCCCGTACCATTCATTGTGCCACCCGATCCGAGCGAGCCGACGACCATCGCGATGTCCGGAAAATCGGCGAGGATCTCTGGTCCAATCGATTCGTAGTAAGCCTGCGGGTTACTCCAGTTGTGCAATTGATCCAGGAAGAGATACTTGCCCGGCTCGCGTTGCAGTAACACCTCGCGACAATACCTGTTGCCTTCGATCGTGAAGTCGCCTATCTGGATCACTTCAGCGCCGAAGTACTGGAGGAAGTTTCTTTTGTCCGCGGTTATTTTTGAGTTAACGATAACGGTGGCTGGAAAGCCGTACAATTTAGCAAACAATGCGATCGCGCACGCCATGTTGCCGCTGGATGCATCGAGGAGTGTCACTGGCGGACGAAGCTTTCCTTCGCGTTCCAGAGTTCGAATTATGTTCAAGGCGGCGCGATCTTTGACGCTGCCTGTTGGATTGTATCCTTCGAGCTTGACGTGGATGCGTGCGGCTGGAGTCTCCGCCGAGCGCACCCGCAGGTGCGGCGTTTGCCCGGCCATGCTCATGACGTCTATGTACTTCATTAGACGTTCTCCCTCAGTTCATTCCAGCGCACGCGCGCGAGTCACGCAGGATCGTTATGATCACACGCGCAGGCACGTTTTCATCGCTGCTTCTGGGGCTGGGAGTAATTGTCTCGGCGCTGCCTGCAAGGTCGGGTGATTTGAACAAAGGCGCGGACAGGCAATTCGATGTTGAAAGTCTGCCCTACGCGGGCCATGAACTGCAAGCAGTAAGTGGCTACCAAGTTCGAAGAAATTGTCGTCGGCGACCTTCTCTTCAACCGGCGTGCGCGACGCCAAAGACACGTTGCTTCTGGTGGTGCCCTAGTTTCACCTCTGCGAATCTCTGCGGTCCTCTGCGTCTCTGCGGTGAATCGCATTTGACGAATAAATTCACCGCAGAGGCGCAGAGGACCGCAGAGATCCGCAGAGAAGATCTTGAAATTAGGGCACCACCTTGCTTCTTCAGCAATTGAATTGGCAAGGTAGTTCGAGAAACTACTAAGGAAGAGCGTAGGCGATGACGTAATCGCCAAGAGGTGTGCCGAGCCGGCCATGGCCTCCAGCCGCAATCACGACATACTGCTTTCCGTCCTTGCCCCGGTAGGTCATAGGCGTGGCCTGCCCGCCTGCCGGCAGCGCGCCTTTCCACAACTCCTTGCCGGTTTCCAGGTCGAAGGCGCGGAGGTATTGATCCATCGCAGCGGCGATGAAGACTAGTCCGCCCGCGGTGATGATTGAGCCTCCCAGGTTTGGCGAACCCCATGCAGATGAACCTGGCACTTGCGCTAATGTTGGGATCGTACCCAGGGGCACTTGCCAGCGCACTTTTCCACTCAACAAGTCAACGGCGCTGAGCACACCCCAAGGCGGCGGATTGCATAGAACACCCTGACGAGTTCGCAAGAAATCTCGATGCATCGCGTAAGGCGTTCCTGTCTGCGGTGTGATGTCGTCGTTCGGGTACGCCTTCTTCTCTGCTGCATATCGATCACGCGGGATGAGCGTGATGATGAACGGAAACCGATTGGTATTCGCGATCAGGATCGAGTGCTGCAGATCGACAGAAGCACCGCCCCAGGCCACACCGCCGATATTTCCCGGATAAATAATGGAGCCTTGCAAACTGGGTGGCGTGAAAATCCCGTCTGACCGAAGAGACTCAATGCGCTCGCGGCAATAGCGGCGATCCTCTTCAGTGATGCCCCAGGCGTCACCAGGCGTGAGCGTCTCCGGATCGAGCGGAGGTGGAAGAACCGGGAAAGGCTGTGTTGGTGAAAGCTCTTCGCCCGGAGCACCGCCTTGCGGCACCCGCCGCTCCTCAACTGGGAGCAGGGGCTTGCCGGTCTCACGATTAAGCAGAAAGATATGGCCCATCTTTGTGGCCACGGCGACCGCAGGAATCTCACGGCCACCCCGCCGAATATTTAGTAACACCGGCTGCGCAGGTACGTCGTAATCCCAGACGTCGTGATGGACCACCTGAAAGTACCAGGCCACTTTCCCCGTTGCAGCGTACAGTGCGACCACCGCATTGGAGTAAAGGTTATTCCCTGCCCGCTCGCCGCCATAAAAATCCGGACTCGGACAACTTGTAGGTAAAAAGATTAAGTTGCGCTCGGCGTCCACAGATATCACGGACCACACGTTGGCAGCGCCGGTGCGCGAGGCGCTCTCGCCTTTCCAGGTTTTCCACGCGGGGTCTGTTTGCTCATGCGGGATCGGATTCCAACTCCAGCGCTCTGTTCCGGTGCGCGCGTCGAAGGCGCGCACAACACCGCTGGGCGCGTCAGCACGAAGGGCGTCCTCGATCGTGGAACCCACCACGACGAGGTCGCCGACGATGGCTGGCGGCGAGGTGAAGTGGTACTCGCCAGGCCGGAATGAGCCCACATCCCGAGTTAGCCCGATCTGTCCTTCTTTTCCGAAGTCAGCGCAAGGTTTGCCGGTGACACTGTCGAGTGCGATGAGACGGCCGTCGTTTGTCGCGATGAAGATGCGGCGGCGGCACGGTTCACTTGCAGCGCGCGTTCGATCAAGCCAGGTCGATACGCCACGGGAAGTGAATCCTTCGGCGTATGGAATTGAAAGGTCGAGTTTCGGATCGAAGGCCCAGCGTTCTGTTCCCGTTTGCGGGTCGAGAGCGATGATGCGATTGAAGGGTGTGCTCAGGTAGAGCGTACCGTCAACCATGATCGGCGTCGCCTCGAATTCGGTCGTTTCCGCTGCTCGCTTGGAATCAGCGAGGTGTCCTGTGCGGTATGTCCAGGCGACCTTAAGCTGTTTCACATTATCGCGATTGATCTGGCTCAGTGGTGAGTAGCGCGAGCCGCCGGCATCGTGACCATACGCGGGCCAATCTGATCCTTCAGCAATGCTCTGCGCCATCGCTTTCCCACGATTTCCACCGCCAGACAGAATTGTGATCACAACAAGTATGAGGACCAGGCAAGGATTGTGTGAGTTAGAAGCGAGCACGGTACCAATAGGAATTAATGTTGGTTCCGTCGGGGATTCAAAAGTATCTTAGCTGATGTCGCCAAACGAAACCAACGTTTCTCTTCTCTGTACAAAGTCGCAGCTGCTGAGCTTGGGAGTTTTAACCCCAAGGCCAGTCTATTACTATTGTCAGCAATGTAGCCGGAATTAGAATGAAGCCGATCTCTTGAACGGCAATAAGGTTGGCGAAATTGTGGTCACGCCTGAAGGTCAAGTCACCGAAGGACCAAAGTGGATTGCCAGACCGTTATGAGCGTGAAACGAATCGGGATAATCGTCATCGGATTGCTGGCTCTGGCAACCATTGCAGTCATTCTTCTGAAACGCCGCCGCTCTACAATGGCGCCACCCACGCCCGTCGCCGTACGCAAAACGCAGGCTGTGGGCAGCGTTTTTGGATACGAGATCGTTGGCGAGTACCCACACGATACTGAGGCTTACACGCAGGGCCTGATCTATATAGACGGATTCCTTTATGAAAGCACTGGCATCACCGGACGATCGTCACTGCGAAAGGTTCGGCTGGAGACCGGTGAAATCATTCAACAGCGCGCAGTGAATCCCGCCGACTTCGCCGAAGGCTTGACCGAGTGGCGCGGCAGGCTGCTCCAGTTGACTCCTAGAAGGCGGGGGAATGCGCCCCCTTGGCACCTGCGTAAATTCTTCGAGGACATCAAACGACACTTCGGAAACCAAATCGGCGTGAGGTACGACATTGCGTCCTTCGAACCCCAATCGATTTTCGAGTACCCAGGTGACGGTTGGGGCCTAACTCATGACGAAACCCGGCTCATCATGAGCGACGGCTCCGCGAAACTGCGATTTCTGGATCCTGAAACTTTCGCGGAGCTGGGCCGCCTCGAAGTTTTCGACGGAAACGAGCCTGTCGCATATCTGAACGAGCTGGAGTACGTCGATGGTAAGATCTACGCCAACGTTCAGCGGCAAGATCGAATCGCAATTATTCAACCAGATTCTGGCCAAGTCACCGGTTGGATCGATCTGGCAGGACTGAAACCGCTCATCCCGCAGCTAGCCTCAGAGCCTCTGCATCCGGCCTTGAATGGGATTGCCTACGACGCTGTGGGCCGCAGGCTGTTTGTGACCGGCAAACTCTGGCCAAAGGTCTTTCAAATTCGTCTGAAGCCGCGGCCACCTGGAACTCAGTGATTCTATTGGTGCCCGGCAGGACTCGAACCGAACCAACAGATTGTGACGGTTTGGGGGGCACTGCTGAAGGTGTAGGTGAATTTCCCAAGAGCTGGCAATCTCGTGACCATAGCTGAACGGACGCAAGACCATTCGAATCATGAGCCTATCGAGCGAGTACAAGCAGCAATTAGCGGACTATCGCGTCTCGTAACGCCGTGCCTGTACGACAGTATTTTTGCATCGCAGCGTCTATCGTTCATGGACCAACCGCGCGACGATCGCGCGGTGCGGCAGCGCATCAAAGAGATAGTTGAAACAGAGCGCCAAAGGCGCGGAATATGAAAGCCAGGGGCAAGCGCGAAGCGAAGCGGAGCGGAGCGCGTCGCCCCTGGTTGCAATAAGCCCGAGGAGATAAGGCCTGAAAGGCCGAAATATCATGGGTATTACGCCCTTTCAGGGCTACAGAGCATTTAATTCTGTTATCCAGGGGCGACGCGCTCCGCTTCGCTTCGCGC